>WBZO01000104.1_pt1 | contig 224967 bp, 205 predicted proteins | sample 5204261 | NCBI WGS metagenome assembly WBZO01 (sample SAMN12412400, study PRJNA552823) | activated sludge metagenome | isolation source: activated sludge from anammox sidestream of wastewater treatment plant... | place: USA: North Carolina | collected 2017-09
CGGGCGGACGCCGGATCGCGTGTACTTTGACAACCTGCCCGCACGGCACACTGCCGCGTAGGCAAAACACCGCGAGGCGCCACTTAAGAACTGAAAGATTCTGTCCAAACAAGCGGAGCCACCTCACGTTTTGATAGCCGCCTGCATGCTGGAGCATGGCATCGGCAGTATCGTGACCGAGAATGAGAGGGACTTCAAAAAGATTCCTGGCATGACCGTCATCAATCCGTTCAAGGCTCACCTTAAGCGACACGATTAGGGTTTGGCTGTACACGCTTGCTTTCGACGGTGCGGTGCGGCCGCTGGTGGAGACTGGGCAGAGGTTCTTGAAAGGGGCTCAGGCGTCTGGCTCATGCTCGATGGCGGCGAAGCCGGCATTGACCCGCATGCTTTCCTTGCGGACCTTCCTGGAAGCGCCAGCGAGGCGCTTGGCAGGAGGATCAGCACCGGATTTACGACGCGCCTCGTTCTGGTGCTCACAGCGGAGATCCTTGGTTAGCGAGCATTCGCCCTTGAGGAATCCTGTAGCTGCAGTAATTGGATCTGGAGGAACTGGTTTACGTTTGGCGCACATTGCGTTCCTTTCTTGACCCAGAACGTACCCAATCTACAAGTCGCGGTCAATTTCTTGGACGCGGCACAAGTTGGAGCGCGGCTATGAACCCACCAGCGCCTGAACCTAATCCCCTGCCCCGTATCCATCCCGAAGTCGCGGCGCCTGAGGCCGCACGCGAACTGCCGCCTGCGCAGATCAACCTCTTCACTGGAGAGCCGGAAGCGGTGGTCGTGCCGATCGAGACCGAGCCACCCGATGGCGAGGAGCGGATCATCGATGAGGGCATTCGGATGGTGAAAACCGGCGATACCTCGCAGGTGGTGCTGTCCGGCTTCGGCATGTATCTCTCGAAGAAGAGCGAGCGGCTGTTGGTACGGCAAGGGAAGACGGTGGTTTACGAGTTTCCCTTGTTTCGCTTGAGCGAAGTCGTGGTGGCCTCACGTGGGGTGTCGTTGTCTTCGGATTTGATCGAGGAACTGTGCCAGCGCGGCATTCGCCTGAGCTTTCTCACTGGCGGTGGGAAGCCCTATGCCATGCTGAGTTCTCCCATGTTGACCGCCACGGTGATCTCGCGTCGCGAACAGTTGGCGGCCATTGCGGATGAACGGGGGGTCGAGTTCGCCAAGTTGATTGTGACCGGGAAGCTCACGAACCAGGAACGGCTGCTCCGCTATTTCGGCAAATATCTCAAGCAGGCTGATCCGGAACGATTCGCGCGCGTGGATCGGCTCGCGGATCAGATTGCGGAGCTGCGGCCGGCAGTCCAGCGGATCGCGGGTCAGCGCATCGACGACGTCCGGGATTCGTTGATGGGCTACGAGGGCACCGGAGGACGGCTTTATTGGGACGGCGTCAAAGAGATTATCGGCCAACGCGGCGAATTCATGGGACGCGAACATCGCGGCGCCACCGACGCCGTGAACGCGCTGTTGAATTACGGCTACGGCATCCTCTATTCCCAGGTCTGGGGCGCCGTGCTCAATGCCGGGCTGGAGCCCTTCGCCGGCTTCCTCCACGTCGATCGTCCCGGCAAGCCCTCATTGGTGCTGGATCTGGTCGAGGAATTTCGGCAGCCGGTGGTCGATCGGACCGTGATCGCTCATATCAATCTCGGGGAGGCCGTGACCTTGAAGGCCGGCATGTTGGATGAAGAGACCCGCTCGCGCTACGCGGCCAAGATTCTCGAACGGCTGGAGTCCACCGAGACCGTGAAAGGCAAGAAATACCAGATCAAGTCGATCATCCAGATGCAGGCGCGCAGTCTCTGTACGTTCCTGCGCCGGGAAGGCGCCTATCAGCCGTTTGGGTTCAAGTGGTGAGACCGCTGTCCGCAACCCGCTGTCGGCAACATGAGACGGGCATGGATGCGCAGAGGGGCCAGAACCTGAACATCGCTGAAGGAGCGGGCTGCGATTCAGAAACCGACTTCAGGCGCTTTCTTTGGTACGCTTATCACTCCGTCCATGAGGTGGTGACGTGTCTTGAGCTGGCGAGGCGGCTTAAACTGTTCTCCGATGGAGTCGGGAATTTGGATTACTTGCTCGACGCAGGGGATAAGCTGGCAGCGATGATTTACCGATTCATCACACGGCTTGAACCCCACCGCAAACCTGCACCAAGCAAAACGCGGCGGGCGGGCAGCGGATAGCGGACGGCGGATAACGGATAACGGACCGTGGAGGAAATCACCACGTATGTTTTGTACGATATTCCCGATGATGCGGTGCGAACGAAGATTGCCGAGGTGTGCAAAGACTACGGGTTGGCGCGCATCCAATTCAGTGCCTTTGCGGGTACGCTGACCCGCAATAAACGAGAAGAATTGTTCCTCCGGTTACGCGACACGCTAGGCGAACGGCCGGGAAAAATCCTTCTTCAACCCGTGTGCGAGAAAGACATCCGGGTCGGATTGCGCGTGGAGAACGACGATGCCGAGACCGAATCCGCATCCGGCGAAGCTGATGCTGCGGGTGAACGATCTGAAGCAGTATGAGTACTGCCCTCGTGTCGTCTATTACCAGTACGTGATGCCCGTCGAGCGAAAGGCGACCTTCAAGATGGAGCATGGGAAGTCGGCGGAGGCCCGCCTGGACATGCTCGAGCAACGGCGAGGTGTGCAGCGATACGGATTGCCTGATGGAGAGCGCCGCTTTCATGTGTGGCTCAGTTCCTCGGTCCTCGGACTGTCCGGCAAGCTGGACCTGTTGATTGAATCCTCCACGGGGCGGTATCCGGTGGATTTCAAGGAAACGACGGGGCCGGTGCGCTCCAACCATCTGCTGCAACTCTGCGGATACGCCATGCTTGTGGAAGAGGCGTATCACCATCCGGTTCCGCGCGGATTCATTTATCTGATTCCGACGAACAGTATCGAACCGGTGGAGATGACCGATGAGCTCAGAGCGAAGACCGTCGTGGCGCTCGATCGGATTCGTGAAATGATTCTGTCGCAACGGGTCCCGGCCGCCACGGAGGTCAGCTCGCGCTGCACCGATTGCGAGTATCGGAATTACTGCGGGGATGTGTTTTGAGCGGCAGTCCGCAGACCGTTGTCCGGTTTCCGCTGACGGAGGCGGGGCTCGGGAAGCGGATCACGGGTCGCGGATTGCGCGAAGTGGGTTTTCGCAAACCACCCAGGTTTTTCGACAATCGAGGGGTTTTCGATGAATCGACTTGGCGCCTGGTTGAATTGTCATTGTTTATTAAGGGCTTCGTGAGCGGTTGAAGAGTCCTTCCCGATGAAGAGGGAACTGAAAGGTATGATTAGCCACACTAACGCAAGTAACAAGGCAGTTGAAGAGTCCTTCCCGATGAAGAGGGAACTGAAAGGGGCTCGGCATCCTATGGTAAATGAGGATTTTTCAAGTTGAAGAGTCCTTCCCGATGAAGAGGGAACTGAAAGTGTTCCGCATGTCTTCCAGGTGGGCCTTCTTGAGGTGTTGAAGAGTCCTTCCCGATGAAGAGGGAACTGAAAGCACAATAAATTTCGGTGTCTCGTTCATGTTGGTAGTTGAAGAGTCCTTCCCGATGAAGAGGGAACTGAAAGATGGATGACCTGCCTCGGGATCACTGGTACGCCTACGGTTGAAGAGTCCTTCCCGATGAAGAGGGAACTGAAAGCGGTCGAATTTACCCCGACCATCACGATCGGCTCGAAGTTGAAGAGTCCTTCCCGATGAAGAGGGAACTGAAAGTGAAAATCCAGTGCGAGAAATCCGTAAGGGCTTCCTGTTGAAGAGTCCTTCCCGATGAAGAGGGAACTGAAAGAGGGATTCTCCTGACGCGGCCATTCAACGCCGACAGTTGAAGAGTCCTTCCCGATGAAGAGGGAACTGAAAGAGATAGTACGACCCGCCCACGATGGCCCCGCTATAGTTGAAGAGTCCTTCCCGATGAAGAGGGAACTGAAAGTCCAGCGCAAGGAACGCTTGGTTGATGAGTTCTTCGTTGAAGAGTCCTTCCCGATGAAGAGGGAACTGAAAGGACCAACATGGACCATCCCTACATGCGTCATCCGATGTTGAAGAGTCCTTCCCGATGAAGAGGGAACTGAAAGAACAGTCGGACCCATCAGACAACCACGCAATAAATTGTTGAAGAGTCCTTCCCGATGAAGAGGGAACTGAAAGGTCTCAGGCGCGGCGCGAGCTGCTCCGCGTCACCTTGTTGAAGAGTCCTTCCCGATGAAGAGGGAACTGAAAGTAGGTGTCCTTCTAGGGAAGGGCCTATCTGGGGTGGTTGAAGAGTCCTTCCCGATGAAGAGGGAACTGAAAGACGCGAGGAAGTAGGTGATGTCTACCACCTGATCCGAGTTGAAGAGTCCTTCCCGATGAAGAGGGAACTGAAAGAGAGGAATTGCTTTCGGAGCGGAGCGAGAGGCGAGAAGTTGAAGAGTCCTTCCCGATGAAGAGGGAACTGAAAGGATCGACTTCGGATTCCCCTTCCCACGTCGCCGGGTCGTTGAAGAGTCCTTCCCGATGAAGAGGGAACTGAAAGACGCAATCCGGTCTTCGGCCTCTTTCCCCGGCTGGCAGTTGAAGAGTCCTTCCCGATGAAGAGGGAACTGAAAGCGGTCGAATTTACCCCGACCATCACGATCGGCTCGAAGTTGAAGAGTCCTTCCCGATGAAGAGGGAACTGAAAGACGCAGCCCTCCGTTCTGACATTCTCTGCACCATCGTTGAAGAGTCCTTCCCGATGAAGAGGGAACTGAAAGCTTTCAGGCTGGCACGGCTCGCAGCCGCCCACACCCGGTTGAAGAGTCCTTCCCGATGAAGAGGGAACTGAAAGTTCAAGATACCGTGCCGCGCACGTTCGGCAACAGAGTTGAAGAGTCCTTCCCGATGAAGAGGGAACTGAAAGGATCTACCTCCGGCAGGTGGAGCGTGAGCTGCTGCCCGTTGAAGAGTCCTTCCCGATGAAGAGGGAACTGAAAGATCGTCACGGCACGTGGCCCCAACCCAGCTCCCACGGTTGAAGAGTCCTTCCCGATGAAGAGGGAACTGAAAGGCACGAACACCGAATCTGTATCGACATAGAGCAGCCGTTGAAGAGTCCTTCCCGATGAAGAGGGAACTGAAAGTAGCGATATATCTGGATGGCGTTGATACGTCACATGGTTGAAGAGTCCTTCCCGATGAAGAGGGAACTGAAAGGATGCGAGCGTGATAGGCGCGGACCAAGTCAGCCGCCGTTGAAGAGTCCTTCCCGATGAAGAGGGAACTGAAAGGCCGGAAGCCGACAAGGCGGGTATTCCGATCTATCGGTTGAAGAGTCCTTCCCGATGAAGAGGGAACTGAAAGGATTGATCGGCGCATCCCCCCAGGGCTCCTCGACTCGTTGAAGAGTCCTTCCCGATGAAGAGGGAACTGAAAGGTTGGGTGAGCCCGCGATCCTTCCTGGCCCACTTAATCGTTGAAGAGTCCTTCCCGATGAAGAGGGAACTGAAAGGACGCTCGCGCGCATCGTCCTGCCGCGCATTCCGGCGTTGAAGAGTCCTTCCCGATGAAGAGGGAACTGAAAGTTCCTGAAAATCCAGATTGTGGATATTCCTTCATAACGTTGAAGAGTCCTTCCCGATGAAGAGGGAACTGAAAGGAGACAATGCCCCCGGCTTGAGCAAAGACTGACTGGGTTGAAGAGTCCTTCCCGATGAAGAGGGAACTGAAAGGTCTCACCGTTGCGGCTAGTCTCACCGCTGAGGGTGTTGAAGAGTCCTTCCCGATGAAGAGGGAACTGAAAGAGACAAGCTGTTTGAGTGGGCCTGGCCGCATATCCGGCGTTGAAGAGTCCTTCCCGATGAAGAGGGAACTGAAAGCACGGACTTGGGCCTGTCGCCCAGTCCGCAGCCGAGTTGAAGAGTCCTTCCCGATGAAGAGGGAACTGAAAGTGGATCAACATCTCAGACCAGCAACACGTCTCGTCGGTTGAAGAGTCCTTCCCGATGAAGAGGGAACTGAAAGGCTGAGCATGCCGGATAGCAGCATGCAAACGACAACCGTGAAGAGTCCTTCCCGATGAAGAGGGAACTGAAAGCACAAACCTGGCCGAATGAGCCGAGTGGATCTACGCGTGAAGAGTCCTTCCCGATGAAGAGGGAACTGAAAGGCCGGTCCCGGAGCCACTTCTGGGGCCAGCATTTCGGTTGAAGAGTCCTTCCCGATGAAGAGGGAACTGAAAGAACTTCGGCATCTGCGCCCACGCCAGCACCATCGACCGTGAAGAGTCCTTCCCGATGAAGAGGGAACTGAAAGAACGATTTGTAGGCGGTTGTCCCCATGCGATCCTCCCGTGAAGAGTCCTTCCCGATGAAGAGGGAACTGAAAGGCAATCAACTATTCCGGCAAGCCAACCTCGTCCCACGTGAAGAGTCCTTCCCGATGAAGAGGGAACTGAAAGCTGTCAGATGGAAAGGTCAATCATTCCTGGTACGCGCGTGAAGAGTCCTTCCCGATGAAGAGGGAACTGAAAGCCTCTCTCTGTTCCACGCTCTGCAACCGTGGGGCGAACGTGAAGAGTCCTTCCCGATGAAGAGGGAACTGAAAGACTCCGCTGAGATACGGATTGTTGGAATACGGCCGCACGTGAAGAGTCCTTCCCGATGAAGAGGGAACTGAAAGCATGGCCCGCCGGCTTGCCGTGGCGGCCGTTTAAGGCGTGAAGAGTCCTTCCCGATGAAGAGGGAACTGAAAGGCTGTTTCAGCTTGTCTTTCAGAGATGCTGCATGCCGTGAAGAGTCCTTCCCGATGAAGAGGGAACTGAAAGGTGCGAAGCCCAATCGTGATACGGCGCAACCAGGGGAAATGAAGGTCTTTATCCGCGGGCGCAAGGAAGAAGGCTACGCCTGAAGAGCCGATGGCACACGAAGTGCGGATAATAAGAAGACAAACGCTGAAGGATCTCTTCGCGGGGCGCAATGACGATAAATTCAAGAATAGCCCCGCGGCTCAAGCGAAGGTTGATAGTTAAACCAAGAGAACGGATTCACTGAAGGTGTTTATCCGGCGCCGCAAGGAAGAGGGCTATCGCCGATGAGGCGCCGGGTCTCACGAAGTGCGGTATGGTGGAGGGCACGGGAGTCGAACCCGCGACCCCTACGTTGCGAACGTAGTGCTCTCCCAACTGAGCTAGCCCCCCACCTTGGGATGCCCGAGTGCCGTCCTTCTTGACCGCAGGCACGGCCGAGGCTGAATTGCCGCGGCGACCAGAACTGCGGAGGAGACGGGGAGGAAGATCGGCACTCGGTGCGTTATTTTCGTGAACGGATTATACACGACCGATCAGGCTTGCCGCTACCGAAACCTGGGTCGGCCTGTCAGGTATTCTCTAGGCCTCATCTTCTCTACCTGCTCAGCCCCAGGTGTCTCACGGCTAGGGATTCAACAGGGAAGTTACTGCCGCCGCCGGCGCCCCCTCCACATGAACCCGCCGGCCCTCCACCCGCAACCGGCCCTCCGCATAGAGTTGCACCGCCCTGGGATAGATCCGGTGTTCTTCGGCTAGAATCCTCGTGGCCAACGTCTCCGGCGTGTCCTGCTCCAAGACCGGAACGGCGGCCTGGACGATGATCGGGCCTTCATCGACCCCCGGCGTGACGAAGTGCACGGTGCAGCCCGCCACCTTGACGCCCCATTCCAGCGCTTTCTTCTGCACATCCAATCCGGGAAAGGCCGGCAGGAGCGACGGATGGATGTTCATCATCCGGTTCTCATAGGCCTGGGTCAGCACCGGCGTCACGATCTTCATGTAGCCGGCCAGCAGCACCAACTCGACCTCGTGCTTGTGCAAGACATCGAGCAACGCCCGATCGTAGGCTTCGCGGCTGTCCGGTTGCCCCGCAAAGGGTTTGGGATCGACGAATACATCCTGAAGGCCATGCCGGCGCGCCCGTTCGAGCGCCTGGGCATCCCGCTTGTTGCTGATCACAACAACGATGTGCGCCTGCAAGGTGCCGGCTTCGATGGCATCGATGATCGCCTGCAGGTTGGACCCGCGCCCGGACGCGAGCACGCCAATCCTGACCCGCTGGCTCTTTCCGTTAACCGACATAGTCCACTCTCCGCTCGACTGCGCTTCCCTGCGCCACCTCGCCGATGATCCAAGCCGTTTCTCCTTCCTGCCTGGCCGACATGACTACCTTCTCGGCCTCCTCTGCCGGGACCACAAGAATCAGACCGATCCCCATATTGAAGACCCGATACATCTCCTCCTCTTCCACCCGGCCGAGGCGCTGAATCAGCGGGAAAATCGGCGGGACGGCCCAAGAACCCCGTCGGATGAGCCCGAGCCTGCCTTGCGGAAAGACACGCGGGAGATTTTCCGTGATCCCTCCCCCGGTGATATGAGCGATGCCCTTGATCCGGTGCGCCGCGATCAGTTTCAAGACGGTTCGGACATAGATGCGCGTCGGGGTCAACAACGTTTCGCCGAGCGAGTGAGCGAGATCATCCACTCGACTCGACACAGTCAGCACGGCGTCATCAAGCAATACCCGGCGCGCCAGCGAAAATCCGTTGCTGTGGAGACCGGTCGAGGCCAAGCCGACCAACAGGTCTCCCGGCACGATATCGTGCCCGTCGATGATCTTCTGCCGGTCCACCACGCCCACGGCAAACCCGGCCAGGTCGTATTCTCCATCGGGATAGAACGAGGGCATCTCCGCCGTCTCGCCCCCGATCAGCGCGCACCCGGCCTGCCGGCACCCTTCCGCAATTCCCCGCACCACCGTCTCCGCGACACCGATCGCCAATTTTCCCGTGGCAAAGTAATCGAGAAAGAACAGCGGCTCGGCCCCGCTCACGGCGATATCGTTCACCGACATGGCCACGAGATCGATCCCGACCGTGTCGTGTTTGTCCATCAGGAAGGCGATCTTGAGCTTGGTCCCCACGCCGTCCGTACCGGACACCAACACCGGCTCCCGATACCGCGATGGATCGAACCGGAACAGCCCTCCGAATCCCCCAAGATCGGTCAGGACTTCCGGGCGAAAGGTCGAGCGGACCAGCGGCGTGATCCGGCGGACAAACTCGTTGCCCGCCTCGATGTCGACACCTGCTTGTCGGTACGTGGCCACGGGAGGCGCATCTTAACGGAGGGAATCTATCCGGTCAACGCATATGGAGCGTCACTGAACATCATCAGTCATTCGTAACAGAAAGGGGAATCGATCATCTCGCCATTCCACCATTGACAAATGACGATGGACCATCGACGATTCTAACGCGCCAACTCCACCAACGTCTCCAGATGGGCGGTGCGGGGGAACATGTCGAAGGATTGGAGGCGGACAATTCGATACCCTCCGTCGAGCAGGCGCCGCAGGTCCCGCGCGAGCGTCGGCGGATCACAGGAGACATAGAGCAGCCGCGCATGGTCGGCGCGAAGCAGACCCTGCACACAATCCCGGTTCAGGCCCGTGCGGGGAGGATCGAGCAGAATCACGTCGTACTCCATCGATGGTTCCGCGGTCAGAAATTGCTCAACCGGCGCCACTCGAAACCGGCAGCGCCCGATGTGATTGCCCTTGGCGGCCCTTCTCGCGTCGGCCGAGGCCCAAGGATTGCTCTCCACCATGGTGACCAACGAACCCCGCTTGGCCAGCGGCAAGCCCAGCGTGCCGATGCCGGCAAAGAGTTCCAGGACCCGCAGGCCGACCGTTGGCTCCGTCCATTCGATGACCGTTTGGACCAAGGATTGGGTGACGGCCCAGTTTGACTGCATGAACGAGCGATCGCCGATCCGGAACAGCAGGTCGTCCAACCGTTCGGCGATCCAATCCTGCCCCTCCACCCACCGTTGCTCCCGCCCGCCTCGCTCACCGAGTACCACAAGCCCCACCAGGTCGGGCAGGTCTTGAGCCAGGTCCGTCACGCGGCCGATGGCCCGTTGATGAGCGGCATCGGTACGGACAATCATCAGCGTCTGATCGAACGTCGAGGAGGCCCGCAGTTCGATCGAATGCACCAGGCAGCCCAGCGAGGCCATGGCGCCGAGTCGAGTTTGGATCACGCGCACCTGTTCCCGCAGGACGGTCGTCAGCAGAAGACAATCCGTCGCCGCAACCAGCCGGACCGACCCTTCCTCGTGAAACCCCAGCGCAAAGCCGTTGCCCCGGCGCAACAGACCGAACCGCACGACCCCGCGACTCCCGTATTCCGACGGAGAAGGCACGACCTCCGGCATCGGCAGCCCGTCGATCTTGCCGACCCGCTTCAGCGTCTCCAGCAGGATTTCCTTTTTCCAATGCAGCTCGCTCCCGTAGTGCAGGTGCTGGAATTGACAGCCCCCGCAGCGGCCGTAGACCTCGCAAGGAGCCGCCACGCGATCCGCCGAGGCCCTGACCACCCGCTGGACCCAGGCCTCTTGATATTGTCCCCGCGCGGGACCGAGCCGAACCTCCACCTGCTCCCCTGGAGCCGCCCCTCGGACAAAGAGCGTGCGTCCTTCGAGGCGGGCCAGCCCATAGCCACCCTGCACCAGTTTTTCGATGTCCACGACGACCGACTCGCCCATCCGGACAGACCTCCGTCCCGTCACATGGGCGTCGCCCCATGCGCAGGACCACGATTGAACCAAGGGGATAGAACCGCGGAACGTTACTCTGCAATAAGCGCGGCGGTCTCGTCCAGGTGCTTCTTCAGGTAGGCCATGAAGGGGGTTCCACCGGTTCCGACTGCGGTGGGGTTGCTCGATGTCCGCTGGCTCTGCCGCTGAATGTACCGATCGGCATAGTCCAGGTGCGTCTGCCTGAATCGGCAGAGTCCCTGCACGCAGGCGCGAAATCGGTCCCAGAGCCGAGGCTCGCCCTGCCGTCTGTCCAGGGCATATCGATACAACTGTGAGCGTCCCTGGCGATCTCGCAACTGCTCCCAGGCTTCGATGAAGGCGCGATGCCGGGGCGGCATGTAGGTCCGCATCTCGATCAGGTACTGCCGCAGCGGGTCATCCGCATGCACCACGCCGAGCGCGGCGTCCAGCGTCGGCACGATGGAACTCTGGGCCCCGGTCTCTCCCCGGAACTGCTGGGGCTTGCCGCCATAGGCTTCCACGCCCTCATAGAGCAGCCCCTCCGGCAGAGCGGGATGGTCCTTCCATCCGTGGATGTAAGGCCGCACGCGATTGAAATAGATATAGGGATCGCATTGCTCAGGCATGCGGTCGAGAGTTCGGCACATCCCCTCCATGGCGGCCGCAGCGCCCTCCAACCCTTGCAGCACCTCGTCCGACTGATTCAGTTGCGTCGCCTGGAGCGCCCGCGCGAGCCCGGCAAGGGCGGCGCCGGCCCTCGCTTCGATTTCCACATGCACCAGCACGAACCACTCTTCGTCCACTCCACCGAGGAAATTCTGGAGCAGCGAGAGATTGCCCAACTCGATCGGGCGAGTTTGGTCGAGCCGCCGCCAATTATCCAGACAATAGGAGGCATAGGAGAGAACCGGCGGCCTTCCCAATTGCGCCAACACTCGATGCCAGGGCTTGGCCAAGTGGGCGGGCAGTTTCTTAGCCGGATGCTGGGGATGCTCCCACACGTAGGCCTGCCCGGTGAACGACAGGATGCGGGCCGCCGCCCGGTATTCGTCCTCATTCCACCGGCCCTGCTCGTCCGGCCCGCTCACGAGGTGGCTGTTCACATAGTCACGCAACCGGCGCGCGGCCAGCAGCTTGGGCAGCTCGCGGGTCAAGATTTCGAGCGGGGAATCCTGCAAGCCGGGAAAGGTGGCGAGGGGGTCCCGCACCGGGAGAAATCCGCGATCCGCCGAGACCTCGAAGTGGGTCAACTCTATGACTGCGGCATTTTGACGCATAGACGGTAGGCTGCTGGACGTTCCGACATTACTGTTAGTCTAACACCAGCCTTTCTGCGGCTGAAGACATCGCTGAAAAAGGAACGAGGGCCGGCGGCGCGTCGATCGTCAGATCTCCGGCCTGAGATCGATGTTCAGCAGCTTGATCTTCCGGTGCAAGTGGCTCCGTTCGATCCGCAATTCGTCGGCCGTGCGCGAGACATTCCAGCGATTCTCCTTGAGCTTCCGCGTGATGTATTCCTTCTCGAAGGCGTTCCGCGCCTCGCGCAAGGAATCATACTCCTTCAGCACCAGCGACGGCTGCGCCGGAGCCTGCGCCGCGCTCGGCATGGCCGGCCTTACCTGTAGCGCGGCCGCCACATGGTCGACGTCGATCTGGGAGCCCGGCACCATGATCATGAGCCGTTCGGTGAGGTTGCGCAGCTCTCGGATGTTGCCCGGCCAGTCGTACTGCTGCAATTGCTCCATGGCCGCAGGGGTGAGCTGCTTGGTCTTCAGGCCCTGCTCTTCGGAATGGATCTGCATGAAGTGACGGACCAGGAGCGGAATGTCGTCGCGGCGCGATCGAAGCGGCGGCACCGTCACCGGCAAGACGTTCAACCGGTAGTACAGGTCTTCGCGGAAATGCCCCGCCTCGATCTCCTTGGCCAGGTCCTTGTTGGAGGCCGCCAATACCCGCACGTCCACCTTGATCGTCTTGGTCCCACCCACGCGGTTGAACTGCTGTTCCTGCAGGGCGCGCAGCACCTTGGCCTGCGTGGCGAGGCTCATGTCCCCGATCTCGTCCAAGAAGAGGGTTCCGCCGTCCGCCTGTTCGAACTGGCCCCGCTTCTGAGAGGTCGCGCCGCTGAAGGCCCCCTTCTCATGCCCGAACAGTTCGCTTTCGATCAACGTTTCCGGAATGGCGGCGCAGTTGACGGCGACAAAGGGCCGGTCGGCTCTGGGACTGTGCTGATGGATGGCGCGCGCGACCAGCTCCTTTCCGGTACCGTTCTCGCCCGCGATCAGCACCCGGCTGTTGGTCGGCCCCGCCGTCGCAATCAACTCGCGCAGCCGCTGCATGGCGGGGGCCTGCCCGATCAACTCGAATCTGCGCTCGACCTTCGTCCGGAGCGACTGGTTCTCCGCTTCGAGCCGATGCTGATCAAGCGCATGCCGGACCCGAAGGGTCACGTTTTCGAGCGACAGCGGCTTTTCGATATAGTCGTAGGCGCCGAGCTTGATCGCCTTGACGGCCGTCTCGATCGAACCGTGGCCCGACATCATCATCACCTGCGCCTTCGGAAACTGCTCGCGGATCCGGCGCAGGGTTTCGAGCCCGTCCATCTCGGGCATCCAGATGTCCAGGATCGTCAGGTCCGGCTGGTCGCCGGCGATGAGCTTCAAGGCATCAACCCCGCTCTTGGCTACCTGCACCTCATACCCCTCGTCCTCCAGAATCTGCCCGAGGGAATTGAGGATCGCCGCCTCGTCATCCACAATCAGAATCGATTCCGCCATTGACCCCCCGTCAATCGTTACCCGTCACACGTCATCCGTCAAACGTGGAGTGACCGAACTGCATTCCCAACCGATTGACGATTGACGAATGACCTTTGACCACCCCGCTACACCGGCAGCTCGAAGGTAAAGACCGTGCCGCGCGGCTGATTGTTTGCCGCGTAGATCTGCCCCTCATGGTCCGTGATGATGCGCCGGCTGATGGCAAGGCCGAGCCCCGTCCCCGTTCGTTTTCGCGAGAAGTAGGGCATGAACAGCTTCTCGTGGTCCTCGGAACTGATGCCCGTTCCTTCATCGGCCACGCTGACGACGGCCCGCCGGCGCTTGCCGTCATACCGGGTCGTCACCCATAGGCGGCCTTTTTGATTCATCGCCTGAACCCCGTTGTTGAAGAGGTTCACCAGCACGCGCTTGATCTGCTCCCGATCGAATCGGACCGAAGGCAGCACCTCGTCGAAATCCGCGAGAAATTCCACGTCCTTATGGGCTCCCTGGTACAGCGCGATGACTTCGCGCAGCACATCGTGCAAGGATCCTTCTGCCATTTGCGGAGCCGGCATGCGGGCGAATTTGGAGAATTCATCGACCATATTCTTGAGGCTGCCCACCTCGTTGACGATGACTTGCGTGCCCTCGTCGAAAATCCTGTCGAAGTCCGGGGCTTGCTCGAAATACTTTTTGCGGAGCCGTTGGGCCGACAACTGGATCGGCGTCAGCGGGTTCTTGATCTCGTGCGCGATGCGCTGCGCGACCTCCTGCCAGGCCGCCGCCTTTTGCGCCTTGATGAGATCCGTCAGGTCCTCGAAGACCAGCACAAACCCGAGATCCCGGCCCGCTTCGTCTTTCATGCGCGAGCAACTGAGGCCGATGGTCAGCACCTTGCCCTGCGCTTCGACCTGTCCTTCGAGCGACAGGGTGTCCCGCTGGTCGGCGAGCATGCGGTCGTAGGCCGTTTGAAAGAGATCCAGCTTGAACTCTTTGAAGACCTCGTTCGCCGCCCGGTTCCCCACGCGGTCGCCCCAGATGCCGAGTATCCGCTCGGCCGAGGGGTTGAAGGTCGTGATCCTCCCCTGCCGGTCGATGGAGAGCAGGCCGGCGGCAATGGTATCCACCACGGTCTGCGTGTAGGCGCGGCGGCGCTCGATCTCCACGTTGGATCGGCGGAGGGATTCGTTGGCCGACTCGATCTCGGCCTTGCCGGCCCGAAGGTCTGCGGTCATGCGGTTGAAGGATTCCACCAGCGTGCCGATCTCGTCCGTCGCCTTCGCCTCGATGTGCACGTCCAAGTCGCCCTGGGCGATGGCTTCGGTGGCCTGGGCCAAGCGCTGAATCGGCACCGTGATGCTGCGGGCCACGTAAAAGCCGAACCAGGTGGCGCCGAAGAGAATCATCACGGTGACGACCGCGACGAAGAGATAGGCCCCGGCCTTGATCGGGTTCTTCATCGCGCGCATCTGCTTGTATTCGGCATACCGCTGGCCGATGCCTTCCATCTTGGCCAGCAGCGATTCGGGCAGGTATGAATCGACGACCACGACCCCATCGACCTCCGAGCGGTTGGCGCTCGACAGGATGGGCACGCCGGCCCGGATCAGCCGGCCGTTCGAGGCCTCCTGCACGGAGGTCATCTCCTGTTTGGTGTTGATGACCTGCAGGACCAGTTGCCCGATGGGCAGGTCGATGACCTGGCCCGGCACCTCCGGGGCCAGGGCCTTGGTCAAGGTCTCCATCTTGGCCGAATAGATTTCCACCCCCGCCACGTTATGGTCGGCGCGCGCCCTCGCCATGGCCGCGATCAAGAGGTCGCGCTGCGTCGGCGCCATCAAGTCTTCGCGAAAGATTTCCTGGCTGATCGCCCGGGCGCTGTTCACCGCCACGGTCATGTGGCCTGCATGGTGCATCTTGGCCACTTCAAACGAATCGCGCATGACATGATCGATCTGGTCGCTGAACCACACGTCCACGGCCTTGTCCACCACGCGGCTGGCCACGAAGGCCAGCAGCACGGTCGGAATCAACGAGAAGCCGATGAAGGCCGCGACCAGCTTGGCCCGAAAGCCCGAGCCCACCAGCCGGTGCCGGCGCTCGAAATAGGCCTTGATCAGGTTGCGTGAGAGCAACAGGGTCAAGACCACCAGCCCGATCAGATCCAGGTTGATCAGCAGGAGCACGAACGCGTAGCTGGTGCTGGGCACCAACGACCCGCCGCTGCTCTCGGTCAGGACCCCGTATTGATAGTAATACAGCGTCAGCGCCAGGCAGGGGATCAGCAGGAGCAGCACGAACCAGACGGGGCGCAGGTGGCGCGGCCGGCCTTCCGTGGAAGGAGCGGCTCCGGTTATCGGGCGGATCGACGTCCCGGTTGTGGGCAGGCTGTTGGATTCAGGCATGGAAATGTTGCTAGGACGATAGGGTTCGCCCGAGGCGCCTCTCCTGTTCCAGGGCTCCTTCGGACAACGCTTCGCTCTTCAGAGTAGCCGGAACAGTGAAGGGAATCAAACGATTTGGCGCCCGAAGAGCGGCGACATAGCCGACAGGCAAGACCAGAACGAACCGCCGGGCTTACCGGGCTTATCGCGGAGCGGAGCCGGACGAGGTCAGTTCCACGAATTTCATCCGCAACGCATAGAGCATATCGGTCAGGACCGACTGCTCGTCCGACGTCAAGTTCCCTTTGGTTTTGGTCTCGAGCAGCGAAAGGATGTCGATGATTTCCTTGGCTTGAGGCAAATTGACGGGCAGTTCCTGCTGGCCAGGGTCCAACCGCTCACCCATCAACATCAGGGCGGAGGTGCCGAGCGAAAAGACAAAGGTCGAAAACGTCACTGGAACCGGTGCGTGGCCGGCATGGCCTTCGGAAGCTCCTGCGGCGCGGGACGCGGCCGCGGTTGGGGGCTCCGCGCGGGCCCGGCCTGAAGCCGCCGGCCCTTCAGAAGCCGCTCCTGACGACTCTGCCGGTTTCTCGCCCCGACGATCCCGGATCACGAACCCCCGTTCTTCCTCAGCGCTCATGCTCGCTCCCTCGACTCAGCTCTTCCTGCTTCGATCAACGGCCCAATTCAGCGGGCAGTACGGTAGCATAGGCCATAGAGAGTCGCAAGACGACCGCGAGCCGCCGCAAACGATTGCAGCGCCCCCCGGACTCGGTATAAGCTCCTGCCACCTGTTTATGAACCAGCCGCTTCATCATCAGGTTGTTCCGGCACAGACCGGCTTCGACCGTCTGGTCCAGATCATGGCCGCTCTGCGCGCGCCCGACGGCTGCCCCTGGGATCGCAAGCAGACCCACGACTCGCTCAAACCCTATCTGCTCGAAGAAACCTACGAAGTGCTGGAGACGATTGATCAGCAGGACATGGCCAAGCTGCGGGAGGAATTGGGCGACCTGCTGCTCCAGATCCTGTTCCATGCTCAGATTGCCGCCGAGCAGGGACGATTTACCATCGAAGATGTCATGGGCTTGCTCGCGGACAAGTTGATCCGCCGGCATCCGCACGTGTTCAATAGGCCCGATTCCGGACAAGACAGCCTGAGCCCGGAAGAGGTCTACGGCAAGTGGGAACAGATCAAGAAGCAGGAACGGGAAGCGGCGGGCCGGACGCAGTCGGTGCTCGATGGAGTGCCGAATACCCTTCCGGCGCTTCTCCGCGCCTACCAAGTGCAGGCGCGCGCCTCGCGCGTGGGGTTCGACTGGCCGGATTCGCGTGAAGGGACGGCGCAGGTGCTCGACAAGGTCGAGGAAGAATGCCGCGAACTGCGGGCGGCGGCCTCCGCAGACTTGGGCGGCGACAATCGCGCGCGGGCCGGCTCGCAGGAGCAGATCACGGCGGAATTCGGCGACGTGTTGTTTTCGCTGGTCAATCTCGCGCGCAAGCTCGCCGTGAACCCGGAGGATGCGCTTCGTCTGGCCACGGGACGGTTTGTCGATCGGTTTCATTACATCGAGGCGGAGGCCCGGCGCGCCGGCCGGTCGCTGGACAGCATGACCCTTGAAGAAATGGATCGGCTCTGGGCCGAAGCAAAGAAGGCAGCACAGGCCGAGGATCGCACCCCCATGGCAGCCCCTCGCCCCTCAGGCACGGCGTTATGACGGACCAACCGAAACAAGCCGAACCGCGCGGTCCGGAGGATTCCCCGTCCCCGCTGGGCCTCAACCATTATGAGGAAGGCAAGCGGGCCGGCGCCCATCCGCTCGTGGTGATCTTTTCTGTCATCTTCGGACTCTGGATTCTGATCTTCTTCGTCTTCGCGCCGGGAAATAAACGGGACCGGCCGGATGCGTCGCTGGGCAAACCGGAAATCGGCAGCAGTCATCTGGACGACGAGGGGAGCGCGGTTATTTTCCGCGTCCATGCCACGGTACCGGAATATAAGGCTATCAGCCTGATTATTCCGCCGGAGGCGACCAACAGCCAGATCATCAGCCTTTTAAAGGATTTTCACGCCAAGCGGATGGACAACAGCCTGACCAGCCTGCTTCCGGCCACCACGCCCGGCAATACGCTTGGAGACCATGCCATCGCCGACATCTACCTGTTCAGCGACCCGACCTACGCCGCGCCGGAAGTGGTTGGCACCCTGGCCCTCGGCGCCCATGCCCCCGGCGGCCTCTATCCGTCGGCCGTTCCATTTGAAGAAGCCATGGAGCGGGTTCGCGGTCGGTACCAGATCAACCTGAACAACAGCGATCACCCGGACCGGGCCTCATTGGGGTTTGCCGACGAATCTGGGGTCCATTCGAAAAATTACAAGCCGATCTTCTGAAAGACCGTATACCTATAATTTCGCCCGCTGCCGGATTTCCTCTCGCAGGGCCTGCTGCTGCTCGATTGCCCAGGTTTCCAGTTTCGGAAGCAGATGCGCCAGGGATCCGCTGAACGGCGCCACCAATGCATCCTGCCGCCCTCCCAACAACCCCTCTTCGTTGGCAAGCTGGAGCTTAAAGTCAGCGATCCGGCGCGTGAGCACGGCATTTACAACAACCTGTTGGCCCGCCGTGCCCTGGATGGTTCCCAGCAGCCGTTGCTTGATCGGGTCCAGTTCGTTGGGAATGCCAATCTTGACCCGGACGGCATGGGGCGTCGGCCAGGTCGGCCGTTGAATCGAATAGTCATAGGAAAACACGGGCTCTCTTGGTTCTCGAAAGGGGCCACTGACATTCAGAATACCGAACGGTTCAGCCATGGGTCACTCCACTCCTTGATCTCGCCATCTCCTCATTCTGCATATGCCCAACTGACCAAACGATGGTCAATTCCGCTTGCCGGCAAGATAATCTGCAATCCGCCCCGCGCTCGCCTGTCCTTCGCGGATGCAATCGGGAATCCCGACACCGCGATAGGCCGCTCCTGTCAGCACGAGGCCGGGATAGCGGCTCAAGCCTGCCTCGATTTGCGTCAGCCGGTCCAGGTGCCCCACCGTGTATTGAGGCATTCCGCGAGGCCATCGGTTCACTTCGACATAGGTCGGTGGCGCCTTGATTCCGGCCAGGGCGGCCAACTCCTCCCGCGAACGGCTGACGAGATCCTCGTCGCTCCCGGCCAGGCTGGCCTCCCTGCCGATTCCTCCAAGATAGCATCGGACCAGCACCTGTCCCGCCGGCGCTCGGTCCGCCCACTTGAGCGAGGTCCACGTCGCAGCCAGCAATGGCCGCTGCTCGACGCGAGGCACGACAAAGCCGAATCCCTGAATGGCCGGCCGCACATCATCCGAGTGATAGGCCAACGCAATCGTCGCCGTCGAGGCATAGAGAATTTGCTCCAGCAAGGCTGAGGATGACGGGCTCAGGGGCCGGACCAGGTCGGCGGACGCAAAGGCCGGGACGGCCAGGATCACGGCATCGGCCGCGATGCGGCTCCCGTCGGACAGCATGAGATCATAGACCCATCGCCCCGCCTCGCGGGACCGCACCCGCAGCGCCTCGACCCCGACGCCCGTCTGCAAGCCGACTCCGGCTGTGGCGAGCCGCTTCACCAGGGCGTCCACAAGCCCGCTCAACCCGTGACGGAGCGTCACAAACAGCGAGGGCTTCGGACGTCCATTGGCCGGCTCCGGTCCGGACGATCGTTTGGCCAGCAGGCCACGGATCAGGCTGCCGCATTGCTGCTCCAGTTCGGGAAACCGCGGGAACGTCGCCTGGATGCTCATCTGCGTCGCATCACCGGCGTAGATCCCGGCCATCAACGGCTCGATCAGGCGATCCGTCGCTTCCCGTCCGAACCGGCGCTGAAAAAACCCCCTCAGCGATTCATCGGCGCCGATCCGCCGCCTTGGCACGGCCCATTCCAGTCCCATGCGGGCCAGCCCGCTCCAAGACAAGAGGCCGCTCCGCAGAAACGGCCCCAACTTGCTCGGGACGATCACGACCAACCCCTCGGGCAATTCGCGAAGCCGCCCCCGCGAATAGACGAAGGTCTTGCGGTGCTCGTCGTTGGTGTTGATCAGTTGGTCGCCGAGCCCGAGTTCCCGGCACAGATCCAAGGCCCAGGGCTTCTGAGAGAGAAAGGAATCGGGTCCTGCCTCGATGAGCAGGCCTCCGGCCCGATGGGTCACGATCTTACCGCCCCAGGTCGGGGCGGATTCCAGCACCCGACAGGCAAGGAGCAGGTTGCGGTCCGACGCCAGCTTGGTGAGTTCGAAGGCGGCGGCAAGACCGGCAATCCCTCCACCGACAACCGCCACTGTCTGAGGACCGAGTGTCACGGAGAGGATCAGGCTGCCGCTACCGCTTGGTGATCCTGCACGACGGAGACCAGCGTATCGACTAGGGCCGGGGAGGCATTCAACATGGGAATCCGCTCCAGGCGCATTCCCTTCGCGGCGGCCACGTGTTTCAACTCGATGTCGAGATCGAACAGCACTTCGACGTGGTCGCACAGGAAACCGATCGGCGCCACCAGCAGATCGCGATGGCCGGCGGCGCACAACTCCTCCACAACCGCCTCGACCGACGGTCCCAGCCATTTCTCGCCCGTCCGCCCCTGGCTTTGGTAGGCCAATCGCACGACCGGCTGGCGTATCAGGGCGCAGACTTCGTTCATCGTACCCTGCACCTCGTCGGGATAGGGGTCCTTCATCTCCAGAATCCGCTCCGGCAAGCTATGTGCGGTGAACAGGATCGGTACTGTTCCGCGGCGCTCGATCGGAAAGTTTTTCAGGCCGGACTCCACATTCTCGGCGATGGCGGCGATCAACCGGGGATGCCGATGCCAGCTCTTCACATAACTGACCGGACAGTCGGCGCCCAGGGATGCCCTGGCCTCTTCGACCTTGTGAATGTAGGCGCCGATGCTGAGGCTGGAATATTGGGGCGCCATGCAGACGGCAATGACCTGCTCCGGTCGATCGCGCAGCAATGCCGCAAAGGTGTCCTTGACGAAGGGATGCCAATGTCGAAGCCCGACGTAGACGCGATACGGTGATCCGCCCAACTGGTTCAGCCGGTCCTCAAGCCGCCCGGCCACCTCACGCGTGACATCGAGCACCGGCGAACGTCCGCCCGTTACCCGATACCGTTCGCGGATCTCCTCGACTAATTCCGGGGGCGTCGGACGGCCCCCTCGCACTTCCTTGAGGTAAGGCTCCACGTTCTCCAGGCAATCGGGCCCACCCAGCCCCATGAGGAGGATCGCGATCGATTGTTGTGGTCCCGGCATTGCGAACCTCTCGTCATTCGTCAATGGTCATTCGTCATTCGATACAGGACGACAATATTTAGACCTGTCCGGTTGTCGAATGACGGTTGACGCTTGCCGCTCGTTATTGCTGACTCAGCTTATGCACCATGTCGATCGCGGCGGCGACATGGTCCATCGGCGTGCCCGGCAGGATCCCATGGCCGAGGTTGAAGATATGGCCGGGGCGGCCTCCCGCTCGGTGAAGGATGTCTTCCACCCGACGCTCGATTTCGCCCAGAGGTGCAAAGAGCACCACCGGATCCAGGTTCCCCTGTACCGCAACGTCGTGTCCAAGCCTCTCCCATCCTTCATCCAGCGGGATGCGCCAGTCCAGCCCCATCACCGTCCCCCCCGCGTCCCGCATCAGCCGGAGCAAGGTGCTGGTCCCGGTTCCGAAATAGATGAGCGGCACGCTCTCCCGCTTCAATCCTTCGAAGATCACCCGGACATGCGGGAGCACGTATTCGGCATAATCGCCCGGGGAGAGGCAGCCGACCCAACTGTCGAAAAGTTGAATGGCCTGGGCCCCTTCACGGATCTGTTGCCGCAGGTACCCGGTGACCTCCCGCGCCAACTTGTCCAACAGTCGGTGCCAGGCCTCCGGCTCCCGGTACATGAACTGTTTGGTCAGGATGTAGTTTCTGGAGCCACCTCCCTCGATGGCGTAACTGGCCAGCGTGAAGGGTGCCCCGGCGAATCCGATTAAGGGGACCCGGTCATTGAGCGCCCGGCGCGCCACCCGCACGGCGTCCGCCACGTAGGCCAGGGCCTGTCCATCGGTGACGCGGAGCCGATCCACCCCATTGCGGTCGCGGACGGGATTATGGATGACCGGTCCTTCTCCTTCGGCGAATTCGAGCGACAGGCCCATCGCCTCCAACGGCAGCAGGATGTCGGCGAAGATAATGGCGGCGTCCAGCGGAAACCGCTCGATCGGCTGCAGCGTGACCTCGGCGGCCAACTCCGGCGTCTTGCACACCTCCAGAATAGAATGTTTGGCCCGGATCCTTTGATACTCGGGCATGTATCGCCCCGCCTGGCGCATAAACCAGACGGGAGTACAATCGACCGCTTCGCGGCGACAGGCTTTCAAAAATCGATCATTCATAGCTCGTGCACCGTCCGCTAGATCCCGCGCGCATTCTAGAGAGGGAGCCGGCGGCGAGTCAATTCAATGGGCAGCTCCCGATCAATGGGCAGGTTCCAAGCTGGCAGGGCCGGCTCTGGAACAAGCGCGAAGAGAGTTCCGCCGCGTCGGTTGGTTCTCACATATTGCTGGCTCAACTTGTTCCGTCGTCCTATGCTCGCTAGAAAGCCCGGAATAGGCCGACGCACATCCGATCCGATTCATGGTATGATGAAATCCGGAGCGAAGGTTGGGTCCAGCCCCTCCCTCTGACAGACGCTTCGCATAGGAGGCTATGCGTACTTTTTTCGTCGAAACAGGGGGGAAGGGGATTGACTTCAGCCTACCGTCCTGTATAAATGCCCCAATTGTGTCGAAGACCGCCGTTCACCACATCCAGGTGACCGCTGCCCGTTACGTGGCCCCCCCTGATTGATCGGGCCCATCGCCACAGATCTGGCGCCCCTGTATAACAGCGTGCGAGTCGGGTTGTGCCTCTGTCTGAATAAGAGAGCATGGGAGAGAACGAATGATCACACAGCTCACGCAACGTATCTGGTCGGTCCTTCGCATTCCGGTGTATTTGTTTGACTCGTGGCAACCCAAGCATCCGAATCCGAACCAGGACCCCTACCGTGTCGATTGGGTTCAAGCCGTGCCCTTTATTACCATGCACCTCATGTGCCTCGGCGTGTTCTGGGTGGGCCTGAGCTGGCCGGCCGTGCTGGTGGCGATGTTTTTATATGGGCTGCGCATGTTCGCCATCACCGGCTTCTATCACCGCTATTTTTCCCATAAAACGTTCAAGACCTCGCGCCTGTGCCAGTTCCTGTTCGGCCTGGCCGGAGCCTCGGCCGTGCAGCGAGGCCCTCTATGGTGGGCGGCGCACCATCGCAAACATCACCGCGTGTCGGATCAACAGTCGGACGTCCATTCGCCGATCACCAACAGTTTTCTGTGGAGCCACACCGGATGGTTCCTCGCCCCGATCAACGCGCCGACCGATGTCAAAGCTGTCAATGATCTCGCCAAGTTCCCTGAACTCCGCTGGCTCGATCGATTCGACCTCGTCATCCCGATCGCGCTGGGCACGCTCACCTTCTTCCTGGGCGTCGGCCTGAACGCCCTGTGGCCGGGGCTGGGCACGTCGGGCATGCAGATGCTGATCGTCGGGTTCTTTATCTCGACCGTGCTGGTCAGCCACTGCACCTATACGATCAATTCGCTCGCTCACCGCTGGGGTTCCCGACGGTATGAGACGGGCGATTTCAGCCGGAACAATTTCTTCCTCGCGCTCATTACCTTCGGCGAAGGCTGGCACAACAACCATCACTACTATCCGGCCTCTGCCCGGCAGGGGTTCTATTGGTGGGAAATCGATATCTCCTATTACATTCTGAAGGCGATGTCGTGGTGCGGATTGATTTGGGATCTGCGGCCGGTCCCGGCCCATGTCCGCGATTCACGGCCGCAGGAAGAGGCGGTCGCGGTCTAGCGTCTCCTGTCCCATTCCGTTTCGTCGCCCATCGACGGTCTACACCCAATCGGTTTCATCCTCTGCGCCGCCTGCGCGGCGGGATGCGCCCAGGCTGTCCCGTATCCGTTGACTCTCGGCGTCGAGCCCGGCGGCTTCTTCCGGCGTCACCACCCAGGCATCGCCAACCTGCAGTTCGATCCGGTAGTGATTCTTGCGATCGGAAAACCATTCGATGTACGGATGGGGCTGGAGAAGCGGATGGGGATCGAACGAGATCAAGCTCACTGTCCCGACTTGCGGCACCTCAAAATCAGCCAGGACCTGCTCCGCCATGCCATCGTCCTCATACCGGCTGTTCCTCAGCCGGATCGCGCAGCCGGCGATCTCGCCCTTGAAGTCCCCCGCAAGACAGAGATCAACCCACTCGATTCCCGCGAGGTAGATCCGACCGGTCACAAGTCCGGGGACACGATTGTTGAGGAAGCCCTCACGCACCCACCGTCCGTTTCCGAATTTTTGCGCCATCGGTCTCCCTGCGTCTATGACGGCGGCGCACCGGCAGCCGTTGCTCTCGTCGGGCCGGATTCGTGCCCCCAGATCGTTCCCAACAGGGTCGCGACCAGGATACATCCGCTCCCGATCCATCCCAGGCTATCCAACTGCTCCCCGAGGAACAGCGAGGACAGCCAGGCGGCGCAGGCCGGTTCCAAGGCAAAGATCAGCGCGACCTGGTGAGCCGGCACGACGCGCTGCGCCCACATCTGCACGGCGAAGGCGCCGGTCGCCAACACTCCGGTGACGGCGAGGCCCGTCAGCAATACCGGCGAGGGCCTGAAGGCCTCCGGCGCCGGCGACTCGCCCACCGACCCCAGCGCCATCACCAGGCTCATCAGAATCATCTGCCAGAGAAACAATGAGACGGACTGTCCGGTTCTGGTGAACTGTTCGAGGCAGGCGATGTGTGCCGCGAACGCCGCGGCGCAGGCGAGATTGAGCACATCGCCGAGGTTGATCGAGACGGTCGGCTTGACCAAACAGAGCAACCCCACCAGGGCGAGGCCGACGGCGATCCAGGTGAGCAGGCCGAACCGACGAAGAAAAATCGGCACGAACACGACATAAAGCACGGTGATGAAGGCCGAGTTGGAGGCGGTGGTGTAGCGCAATCCGACCGTTTGGCACAAGTACCCGAGGCTCAGCCAGATGGTGGCGATCGCGCCCATCCGGAGCACCGATGCGTTCCTCTCCAGACGATAGCCCAGGGCCAAGGCGGCGGCGACCGCCAGCAGCGCGCCGAGCAGAAACCGTAGGAAAAGAAAGGAGAGCGGGGGAAGTTGCGCGAGGGCCGCCTTGGTCGCGGGAAAGGTCGCCCCCCACACAAGGGTCGTCGCCAGAAGCGCTAACTGCGGCATGACCCCGACATGTCCGGCATGCGGCAGGCACGCCGGCTACGGCTTGCACAGCGTGCAGCGCCGGGTGAACGTGGTCCCGGCCTGCTCCATTGCCAGCAGCGCACGTTCCTTGTCCGGATAGTCGAACCATCCCCCTTCCCAAAAGTCCGACTTCAGCGGGGTGGAGGGCACTTCGGCGCACCGATCCCGATGGAGCGTGGTTCGATCAATCGAACGGGCAATGTGGACCCAATACATCATGGCGAACCCTCCGGAACAACATCAGGAGAGTCGATTACGGGAGCAACTGCCATTCGTCCTTCTCGATATGAACTTTGACGCCCGTTTCCAGTTTCTTCACGTCTTCTTTGTCGAAGAGCCTCATATATCGCTCGATGCGATCCTCGTCATCGATCCGCTCCTCTTGCATGAACCCGCCGGATGCCTTATACCGCCGAATCAAGACTGGCATGGACGCACTCCTCCTTCGCTCATCGACTGTGAAACAGGGGGCTCCCCCTGTGCATAAAGTGTGCTACAATAGTGCAATTCTTGAGGCAGGGTCAAGCCGGTTCAGACCAGCAAGCACCGACATGAAACGTTTACCCGAACCGCTTCCATAACCGCCCAGCTCATCGCCAAGCAATACGACACGAGGCCGTCCATGCCGCTCTATGAATATCGTTGTGAGAATTGTCAGGAACAATTCGAAGCCGTTCAGCCGACTTGGGCGCGGGTGGAAGACACGGCCTGTCCGAAGTGCAAAGTGAAACGCGCCACACGCCTGATGTCCTCATTCGCCTCCAAGGTTGTCGGCACGCATAAGCCCGGATTCAAGGAAATGAAGGCGTACGACATGCTGAATGAGCGTATGGCCAAGTTCGCCAAGCTGCCTCCCGTGTCCGGAATGCGCGATATGCCGGCCCCCAACGTGACGTATGAGTCGGATTCCGGCTCCAGCAGTGCACCGAATTCCACGCCGACCGGGGGATGACGCCGCACGACATGCAGCATGGTCCGACCTGCTCCTCGGGGCTCCGGCGGAGGCGCCGCCCTGTACCCTGGTTTCCCTTTTTCGGCCACGGCCTATTCCCCCTGATTGCGGCGCTGATTTGCCTCGCATCGTTTGCCGTCTCCTCGATCACGCCGGGCCTGGCCGCGGACTTGCGCGGAAACCTGACCATCGCCGGCAACGGCCCGGAGCAGCCGTTGTTCGAATCATTGGCCCGGGCTTTCGAGAAGCAGTATCCGGGCGTCTATGTCGATCTGCTTTGGGACAAAAACTCCAAACCCGCCGAAATCGTCCGGAGCGGAGAAGCGCAGGTGGCCGTCACGGGAACGGCCGATCCGGATCTGCGCTCCACTCAAATCGCCTGGGACGGGATCGGGATCGTCGTGCATCTGTCCAACACGACCAAGGACATGACCTGGCAGCAAATCGGCGAACTCTTCAGCGGAAAGTACTCGTTCTGGTCTGAATTGGGCGGGCCGGACACCAAAATTCTCCTGATCGACCGGCCGAAATACGAGAACGTGCGCGATGCGTTCGAGGAGCAATTGGGCATCGTGGGCAAGATTCCCAGCTCGGCCACGACCATCAGCCGCGACGACAAGGTGATCAAGAAGGTGGTCGGCACTCTCCCGCCGAACTCGGCCGTCTCCTATGTCTCCCTGGAACAGGCGCTGGCCGCGGTGCACTCGGGAGTAGCCATCCGTCTGCTGGCTATCGACAAGGTCGAACCTGAAGAGCCGACCGTCAAGGACGGCCGCTACAAACTTCGTCGGCCTGTGCTCCTCCTGTCGGCGAAAGAGGCTCCGCCGCTCGTGCAGGCCTTCGAGGAATTCTGTCTCTCGGCGGCCGGCCAGAAAATCATCGACGAACTCTATACTCCGCTCGGTGCTCGACCGAAATCATAACGCAAGGAGGAATTCGTATGCGGCGCATGTTCTTGACATTAGCCGGACCGGTGCTCGGAGGACTCCTCATCGCTCCCTCGCTCCTGTTGGGTGCCGAGCAGGAAAAGGAGGGACAAATGACGGAAGGCGCGGGCTTCACCCTGTTCGACGTGGAATCGATCAAAGGGTTCGATGAGAACAAGGTCCAAAAAGACCCGGTGTGCGATCGATCGAAACGGCCCCGCATCATGAAAGTCGAGCCGGACGAGGTCAAGCCCGGCGACAAGGTGACCATCAAGGGGGAGAATTTCGGCACGAAGGAATGCTTCCACGGCGTGTCCTTCAGCGCCGCCTCCAAATCCGACGTGAAATATACCCTCGTGAACGACTCGACCATCGAGGCGACCGTCCCGGACATGAAGAACGGCATGACCTTCGTGGTCGTTGTCGCGGGCGGGGGCAGCGCCCAATCCAAGGGCGTCCTCATCCTCAGCAAGTAACGATGCCCGGTTGGCGGGAGGGTCCGGCGTCCGGCCCTCCCACGTGCGATCCCGCCAGTCAATTTCCTTCGCTCCGCATCGGTTCTTCCGTGCTTCAACTTCTCGACTTCCCTACCCCGGTATGCTACCTTACGCCGGTTTTTTTCCAGATTGGGCGGCACCTGCGCATCGGCGGGCCGTCCAGAGATATTCTATTGGTTCAAGATGTTTAAGAAGATCCTGGTGGCCAATCGGGGCGAGATCGCCATGCGCATCATCCGCGCGTGCCGCGAACTGAACATCCCGACCGTCGCCATCTATTCCGAAGCCGATTCCACCGGCATCTATGTCAAAAAGGCCGACGAGGCCTACCAGGTCGGACCGGGACCGGTCAAAGGCTTTCTGGACGGGCCCCAGATCGTGGCCTTGGCCAAACGGGTCGGCGCGGATGCCATTCACCCGGGGTACGGGTTCCTGGCCGAGAACGCCGAATTCGCCAGCCTGTGCCAAGCCTCGGACCTCACCTTCATCGGACCGTCCCCCCAGGCGATTCATCTGATGGGGAACAAGGTCGAAGCCCGCAAGTTGGCGGAGAGCGTGGGCGTGCCGATCGTGCCGGGAACCGAGGGAGGGATCTCGGACGTTCGCGAGGGGCTGCGCTTCGCGCAAAAGATCGGCTATCCCGTGATCATCAAGGCCAGCGCCGGCGGAGGAGGGCGAGGGCTGCGGGTGGTGCGCTCCGACGACGAACTCCGCGACCAGATGGACACCTGCTCGCGCGAAGCCCTGGCTTCGTTCGGGGATGGCAGCATCTTCATCGAAAAGTACATCGAGCGCCCCCACCATATCGAGTTTCAGATTTTGGGCGATCGTCACGGCAACATCATTCATCTCGGTGAACGAGACTGTTCGATCCAGCGCCGCCACCAGAAGCTGATCGAGATCGCGCCGTCTCTGGTCCTCACGCCGGCTCTTCGGGAAGAAATGGGCGCCGCGGCAGCCAGACTGGCAAAGGCGGTGGATTACGACAATGCCGGGACCGTCGAGTTTCTGCTCGATCAGGAGGGCCGTTACTATTTCATCGAGATGAATCCGCGCGTGCAGGTGGAGCATACGGTCACGGAGCAGATCACGGCCATCGACATCGTGCGGGCGCAAATCACGATCGCCGCCGGCGAGCCGCTCGACGTGACTCAATCGGACGTGCACTTCATCGCCTACGCCATTCAATGCCGGATCAATGCTGAGGACCCGAAAAACAACTTCCGGCCCTGCACCGGGACCGTGACCGCCTATCTCTCCCCCGGAGGCATCGGCGTGCGGATCGATGGCGCAGTCTATAAGGACTACACCATTTCCCCCTATTACGATCCGCTGCTGGCCAAGTTGACCGTCCGGGGACGGACCTGGGAGGAAACCGTCAGCCGCATGCACCGGTCGCTGGAGGAGTACGTGCTCCGCGGCGTGAAAACGACGATCCCCTATATGAAGGCGATCATGCAGGACCCGGATTTCCGGGAAGGACGATTCGATACCTCCTACATCGAGACCCATCCCCAGTTGCTCGATTACGAGGAAACGATCGAGCCGGAGGATCTGGTGCTCGCCATCTCCGCCGCCATCGCCGCCCACGAAGGACTCTAATCGACTTCCCCCGAACCCCGTCATGGCACGCGCATCGAAGAAGAAGGCGTCCCGTCCGAGTCCGACCCCGCGCAGCGCGCGGCCAAGCCGGCCGCGCAAGGAAGAGGCCGCTCCGCTCCGCGTCCAGGCCGCTCCCGGCAAGACCCTGCACATCACGGACGTGGCGTTGCGCGATGGCCACCAATCCTTGCTGGCCACCAGGATGCGGACCGAAGACATGCTCTCCATCGCCCAGAAGCTCGACGCAGTCGGCTACTGGTCGCTGGAGGTCTGGGGCGGGGCGACCTTCGACACCTGCCTGCGCTTTCTCAAGGAAGATCCCTGGGAACGGCTGCGCGCGTTGCGGGAAGCCATGCCGAACACTAGGCTCCAGATGCTGCTGCGGGGACAGAACATCGTCGGGTACCGGCATTACGCCGACGACGTGCTGGAGAAATTCATCGAACGGTCCGCAGCCAACGGCATCGACGTCTTTCGGATCTTCGACGCGTTGAACGACGTGCGGAACGTCGATCGCGCGGTTCGCGAGGTCAAGGCCAACGGCAAGCATGCGGAAGCCGCGATCTGCTACACCGTCAGCCCGGTCCACAGCCTCGACCGCTTCGTGGACCTGGCCAAGCGGTTCGAGGACATGGGGACGGACACCCTCTGCATCAAGGACATGGCGGGGTTGCTGGCCCCGCTGGAGGCCTATCGGCTGGTCAAGCGCCTCAAGTCTTCCGTCAGCGTCCCGATCCATCTGCACACGCACTATACCTCCGGCATGGCTTCCATGGCCTCGTTCATGGCTATCCTGGCCGGGTTGGACATGCTGGACACGGCCATCTCTCCGTTGGCCGGTGGCACGTCTCATCCGCCGACCGAAACGCTGGTAGCCGCCCTTCGCGGGACGCCATACGACACCGGGCTCGATCTGCGCCGTCTGGAGCCGATCGCCGACCACTTCCGGACGGTGCGTCGGAAGTACCAGCAGTTCGAGAGCGACTTCACGGGCGTGGATGCCGAGATCCTCACGTCCCAGATTCCCGGGGGCATGCTGTCGAACCTGGCCGCTCAGCTCACCGAACAAAACGCGCTGGACCGCATGAAGGAAGTGCTCGACGAGGTGCCGCGCGTGCGGAAGGAGATGGGCTATCCGCCGCTGGTGACGCCCACGAGCCAGATCGTCGGCACCCAGGCCACGCTGAACGTCCTCACCGGCGAGCGGTACCAAGTCATCACGAACGAGACCAAGAATTATTTCCTCGGTCTCTACGGCAAGGCCCCCGGTCCCGTGGATCGCGAGATCCAGGCCAAGGCCATCGGCGACGAGGAGCCGATTCGCGGACGTCCCGCCGATCGGCTGGAGCCGGAGTTGGAGAAGCTCGCCGAGGAAATGCCGGAGACGGCTGCCACGCTCGAAGACCAGTTGTCGTTCGCCCTCTTCCCCGCCATCGCGCGGGAGTTCTTCGAAGAACGGGCGCGGGGCGAGCTCAAACCGGAGGAGTTGACGCCCCGCTCAGAAAAAGGACCGAGCGCCGCGGCGGAGCTGCACCTGGCGCCGGCGGAGTTCCTGGTCACCGTCCATGGCGAGACCTATCACATCCACGTCTCGGGTTCCGGCCGCAAGGTGGACGGGAAGCGCCCCTATTACATCCGCGTCAATGAAAAGCTGGAGGAAGTGACGCTGGAGCCGCTCCAGGAAGTGCTGGCCGGCGTGCCCGAGGCGGCCGACAGCCAACCTTCGAAAACACCGAAGCGCCCCAAGCCGCTCAAGCCGGGGGACGTGGCGCCCCCCATGCCAGGCCGGGTCGTGAAGGTGCTCGTGTCGGTGGGCGATGTTGTCAAGGCCGGCGATCCCCTGCTGATCATCGAAGCCATGAAGATGGAGAGCCGGGTGCCCGCCCCGATCGACGGCCGCGTCACCGCGGTCCATGCCGCCGAGGGCGACAACGTCAAGACGGACGAAACGCTCGTCCAGTTGGAATAGCGCCACGGGCATACAGCGATCCCCGCTCGATTTCGTCGAGTGAACCAGCCGACCCTCATTCTGACCCTCTGCCCCTTCCTGGCCCTCTGTTTGCTCGCATCCTGTTCCAGTCCGCAGATCCCCCAGTGGTTCGAAGCCTTCTCCCGCATACCCGTGCAGACCGTCGAAGTCGACGGGTACCGGCTGGCCTATCTTGACCAGGGAACCGGACCGGTCTTGATCCTGATCCACGGATTCGGCGGATCGCTGTGGCAATGGGAATACCAGCAGGTCCTCTCGCACCACGGCTATCGCGTCATTACGGTCGATCTCCTGGGCTCCGGGTTTTCCGACAAGCCGGCGTTGGAGTACCGCCCGGAGGAGGTACTGCGGTTTTTCCTGGGCTTTATGGACCAGTTGAATATTCCGCAGGCCACGTTGATCGGCAATTCCATGGGGGCCGGGGTGGCGCTCGCCGTGGCGCTGACCGCGCCGGAACGGGTGGAGCGATTGGTGCTCATCGGCGGCTTGCCGGCCGACATCAAGGGCCAACTCGCCAGTCCGTTGGTGCGCAAGGGGCTGGATTCCTCGGTTCCGACCTGGTTCGCCGAGTTGGGCGCCAAGCTCTTCGGCTCCTCCGTCGGTGAAAGAGTCCTGCGGGAGATTATCTACGACCAGTCGATGATTACCCCCGCCGTGCTCGATCGATCCGGTCGCAACCGGCGGCAGCCGGGGATCATCGGACCGATACTGGCCATCGGCAAGACCTTGCCGGAGTGGGAGTCACAGTACGCGCCCCGCCTGAGCGAGATCCGGCAGCCCACGCTGATCATCTGGGGCCATGAGGACCGGATCTTCCCGCCCGCAGTCGGACGGACGTTGTCCGAGACGATCACCGGATCGCGCCTCGTGCTGGTTCCGCGCGCCGGCCACATCCCGCAATGGGAACAACCGGAGACCGTCAACCACGCGATCCGCGCGTTTCTGAAATCTTGACATGATGCGGAACCCCGTCACAGTATGGGATCGGTTCCGGTTCCACCTGACCAATTGAAGAGGAGGCAGCTTATGCGACGGATCATGATCGTGCCTGCATACCTTCGTCCTGTATCCTTGATCGCGGCCGGGTTCCTCATGGCCGGTACCGGATGCGCAGGGATGGGCAAATCCGCGGACTCGGGATTCATGTATAAGAACTTGCCGGTATCCCAAGCCTCGGCCATGGCGGGGGATGGACACAGCGTCACCCTGTTCGGAAAGGCCATGCCTTTGTCCGGTCCGGAGATCAAGGCGGGGGATAAACTGCGGGACGCGCTGGTCACCAAGCCGGACCTGTCGCTGGTCCATATAGCCGGCACGGACGGAAAGGGCAAGGTGCGCATCATCAGCGTGGTGCCGTCGCTCGACACCAAGGTCTGTGAACAGCAAACCCATTACCTGAGCGAAAAGAACAACGGCTTGGACCGCATGATCGAGCTCATCACGATCAGCGTCGATACCCCTTTCGCGCAGAAGCGTTTTGCGGAGGAGGCCAAGATCAACAATGTGACCTTCTTGTCCGATTACCGAGAGGCCGCGTTCGGCAAGGCCCACGGCCTCTTTCTGAAAGATCCGCACATCCTGACCCGGGCGATTATGGTCGTGGACAAGGACAACACCGTCCGCCATCTCCAGTTGACGCCGGACCTGGGCCAGCTCCCCGACATGGATGAAGCATTCCGATACGCGCGCTCGCTGATCAACGCAAGCTGATGGGTCCTCGTCACTCGTCATGGGTCAGTCGTCAACGTGGCGGAGCGGCGATTCCCTTCGTCGCAATGCGATTGACGGATGACGATTGACGCAGCATCCCGCCGGGAACGTTATGGCGCACTACGACATGCTGGTGATCGGCAGCGGGCCGGCCGGGCAAAAGGCCGCGATCCAAGCCGCCAAGCTCGGGAAAAAAGTCGGCCTTATCGACCGACGCGAGGTCGTGGGAGGGGTCTGCCTCAACACCGGCACGATTCCGAGCAAATCCCTTCGCGAAGCGGTGCTGTTCCTATCCGGCTTCCACCAGCGCGGGCTCTATGGGCAGAGTTATCGCGTCAAGCACGACATCACGATGGAGGACCTGACCTTCCGCGCCAACTACGTCATCAAGCGCGAGGTGGAGGTCATTCAGAATCAGATGGAGCGCAACCGCGTGGACATGATCTTCGGGACCGCGCGGTTCTTCGACGACCACTGCCTGCATATTCACCAGGCCGGCGGACCGCCGGGATCACCGGGTCCCGGCGATCCGCTCGAACACACAGCCGACTTCATCGTGATCGCGGTCGGAACCAAGCCGGCCCGACCGTCCCACATTCCCTTTGATGACCAGACCGTGATCGACACGGACGGCCTGCTGACGCTCAAGCGCCTCCCGAAATCGCTCACGATCATCGGCGGCGGCGTGATCGGCACCGAATACGCCTCGATCCTGGCGGCCATGGGCATTCACGTCGTGCTCATCGAGCGGCGGCCGCGGCTGCTGGAATTCGTGGACGCCGAGATTATCGAAGCCTTGCAGTACCACATGCGCAGCATCGGGGTCTGGCCGCGGCTGAACGAAGAAGTCGTGGCCATCGACAAACAAGACGACGAGCAAGTCATCGTGCGGCTCCGAAGCGGAAAGGAGATCCCGGCCTCCACCGTCATCTATTCCGTGGGCCGCATGGGGGCGACCGATGGACTGAATCTCCAGTCGGTGGGGATCACGCCGGACGACCGGGGCCGGATCAAGGTCAACAAGTACTTTCAAACCGAGGTGCCGCACATCTATGCGGTCGGCGACATCATCGGGTTCCCGGCGCTGGCCTCGACCTCCATGCAACAGGGACGGCTGGCCTCCTGCCATGCGTTCGGATTGCCGAGTCAGGTGGAAACCACGTTGCTGCCTTACGGCATCTATTCCATCCCGGAAATTTCCATGGTCGGGAGGAATGAAGATGAGCTCACCCAGGCGGGCATTCCCTACGCCGTGGGGATCGCCCGCTATCGCGAGATCGCGCGGGGCCAATTGATCGGGGATGAAACCGGCATGCTGAAACTGCTCTTTCACCCCAAGACCCGAGACCTGCTGGGGGTCCATGCGATCGGCGAAGGGGCCACGGAATTGATCCACATCGGCCAGGCGGTCATGGCGCTCAAGGGCACGATCGAGTACTTCGTCGATACGGTCTTCAACTATCCGACCCTGGCCGAATGTTACCGCGTGGCCGCGCTGGACGGCATGAACCGGCTTCCACGCCCCTGGGCGCCGCGAGTCTAAAACCGTCAAACGTCATTCGTTAAGCGGGAGTCATTCATGTCGTTTTCAGCTCACTTGCGCAAACTGGCCGAGCCCATCTGGAAAGCGCAACTCCGCCATCCGTTCGTTGTCGCGTTGGGGAACGGCACGTTGCCCGAGCGGAAGTTCCGCTACTACATCCTGCAGGACGCTCGGTTTCTCAGCGACCTCGCCCGCGTCTTTGCGGCCGGCGCGCAACGGGCTCCCGATTCGGAATCAGCTCTGCGCTTCACCAAGCTGTCGGAAGAGACGATCGTCGTGGAACGGAGCCTTCATGAAAGTTACGGTAAACAGTGGAAGATGACGGCTACGCAAATGACCTCCGTGCCGATGGCACCGACCAATTACGCCTATACCCGCCACATGCTTGCGGTGGCGGCAGCCGGCTCCGCCTGCGAGATCGCGGTCGTCGCTCTCCCCTGCGCCTGGATCTATTGCGTGGTCGGCCAGCACCTGCTCAAACAGGGCCCGCCCAAGAAGAGCCATCCCTATCGCAACTGGCTGATGCTCTATGCCTCGCCCGAATTTGCGGAGGTGCAACGCTGGATGCGGGCCAAGGTGGACCAATGGGCCAAGACAGCCGGACGCGAAGAACGTCGCCGCATGGAGGAAGCTTTCGTGATCAGCTCGCGCTATGAGTGGATGTTTTGGGAGATGGCATGGACGGAGGAGGAATGGCCGGTCTGAGGAGTGGAACGGGTAAGGGCAGGATCGTCTCGCGCGCTCGCAGAGGCCGCAGGATGACGGGACATGGAAGGACACCTCCTAGAGTGGCGACGCAACGGACGCGTCGCGAGCCTTCTGTCCCAACCTTAGCGTAACAAGGGCCAGGGAGGTAGAGTCGACCTATCGACCAGCGCATGCGAAGGCTAATCACCACCTCACTCCTGACCTGCCTGCTGCTTTTTGCTTCGCTTGAGGGCATGTCGTACCTCGCGCTTTATGTGCTCTCGACCTTTGGTATCTCCTATGCTCCCCTGAGCGCCTCATTGTCCGACGAACAGCGGACACGCCTTCGCCTCCGCCTCGACGAATACCGAACGGCCGGTACGTTCGGCAGTCATCATCCAACCTTGGGATGGACTGTGCCAAAGGCCAACACAACGCAGGACTTTACGAGCAACAGTCAGGGAATCCGGGGCAAGAGGGAATACACTCTAGAGCCGGCGCCCGATATCCTTCGGATCTCCGCCTTCGGGGACTCGTTTACGTTCGGCAGCGAGGTCCTCGATCGCGATACCTGGGAGGAGCAGCTCGGCCGCAGTGATCCTCGACTGGAGGTGTTGAACTTCGCGGTTCCCGCCTATGGCCTCGATCAAGCCTACCTGCGCTATCACACCGAGGGAGCCCGCTTCGGCTCCGACATCGTGGTCATCGGGTTCATGTCGGAGAATATCCGCCGGAATGTGAACGTCTTCCGCCCGTTCTATCATCGCTTATATTGGTCCCACCTCTTCACGAAGCCGCGGTTTGTCGTGCGAGAGGCGGAACTGGTCCTGCTCCCGAACCCTCTTTCGACCGTGTCTTCATATGAGCGGCTACTGACTCATGATCGGGAGGTGCTTGCGGAGATCGGGCATGATGACTATTTCTACCGAACGCACTACCACCCCAGCCCTTTCGATTGGCTTCGCAGTGTGCGCCTGGCCCGCATGGCTTGGCATGCCGCAAGCACCCGATGGGATGGAATCTTCCGCGCCGACGGCATGTACAACGTCCATTCAGAGGCATTTGCGCTGACCGTGAAGATCTTCGACGCATTTTATCGTGAGGCCTTAACTCACCAATCGCTCCCGGTGATCCTGATTTATCCTGACCTTGGCGATCTCGATCGATACCATCGTCAAGCGCCGCGCCGCTATGAACCGCTCCTCGATGTCTTCAAGGCCAAGGGGTATCGCCACATCGACGTCCTCGATGCCTTTATTCAGTACGACCGACGGGTCAAGACGGAAGACCTGACGGTCGGCACCTGGGGCCATCTCTCCCCGCTCGGCAACAAGATCGTCGCGGACGCTCTCCTGAAATCCCTACAGGAAGAAAGGCGGTTTACTCGGCCGCAGATTCGAGAACAGGCTCGGCGGGAGCTGACGCGGATTCAACAAGTGATGCAGGCTCGCTCGTGAGCCACACCCGGCCCATTGCAGGCCACCGCCTGTCTCGCCGTTGCTGCTGACCGTGAACCAAACTTGCATTGCTCGCTTGTTCACTGAAGCGTTCGCCCACCAGCCTCTGCCGCGCGTTTAGGAGGAGTGTGTTTCCACCGCCCACCCCTTGTCCTGCCGGCGGCCGAGTATGGTAACCTCAAACCGCCGATATCGACTTCGGGAACGTAGCCGAGTCGTTCGTTCTTCCTTGAGCCATGACGACCTCATCGCCCTCGTCTTCGACCACTTCCGCTGATGCGGCGCCACCGTCAGGCCTACCGTCGGTGCGCGAGCAAGTGCTTGCGTTCTTCGGGCCGCAGAGCGAAGAAAACGAGGCCAAGCGGGCGTTGGCCGATCACCTTCAGGCATTCGTCACCGCCCCCTCGCTGGCCGAGCGATTGGATGCCTGGCTCCGCCTGATTCACTGGACTCGCCTGGGTACTAGTTCGAGCATCCGCCTCCTCGGCATCCGCATGAAGTGGCGGGAGGCCTACCTCTATTGGGAGTTGCTGCTCGACGTGCTGGAACGGGTCCCGGAAGTCCGCGCTCGCGTCCAGGACGCGATCGATAACATCCTCCAGGAAACGAATGCGGTCACCCTGTTCGGCGAGTCTGGCCTGCCCTGCGACCGGGGCTTCGTGGTCGAATTCGCCGACCGGGTGGTGCGGAAGATCCTCCCGACGCTTCGCAACGACCGGGACCTCTCGCATCTCCTCCAGCGCCAGTATCGCCACCCGGTCGAAGTCCAGTGGTTCTCGGACATTCCGCCCCCGCTGTTCGCCCGCATCGTTCGCGCCTTGACGCCCCGGTCCACGCCGGAGCAGGTGAAGGCGCTTCGCAAGGCCTTTGCCGACGGGTTTCGCCTGTTGGCCATCCGGGTGCAAGGCCAAGGCCTCTCGGAAAAATTGCGCGCTCGAAGCCATCGTCCGGACGAGGTCACGCTCTCTCCCTTCTACCGGCTGGCGCAGCTCAGCGAACAGCTTGTGACGGCATGGCAGCAGGGCGGCGAGCTTGAGGCCCTCGCGCTGGAATGGCGGCGCGAGCTGTCCGCTTGCCGGAACGAAATGCGATGGATTCAGCGCCACTTGGAAACCACCGGCGTCAGCGTCGATATCGTGTATGGGCTGGACGTGCTGCAATACTGCCTGCGCCGCATGGACAACATGCTGGACATCATCACCGCCCGTGATGACAACCAATACGCCATGACCCTTCACACCTTTCTCACCGATCTGATCCAGGCCAGCCTGCAGGATTGCAGCGCCTCCTACCTCGCGAAGGCCAGCACCAGGCTGTTGCATAAAAAGATCGTGGATCGGTCCGGCCAGACTGGCGAGCACTACATCGCGCAGGACCGCGAGGAGTATCGGCATATCTGGGTGGCCGCGGCCGGCGGAGGTATCCTGACTTCGTTCACCGCGGCCTTCAAGATGCTGATCTTTGGATTGGCGCTGGCTCCGTTTCTGGAAGGGTTTGCCTACGGGCTGAATTACGCCGTCAGTTTCATGCTCATGCAAACCTTCGGCTTGATGTTGGCCACGAAACAGCCGGCGATGACGGCGGCGACCCTGGCCACGATCATGCGCGATCAGCGAGGATCGGCCCGGCTGGACCGCATCGTGGACTTCATGACCAAGATCTCGCATTCCCAAATTGCCGCCGCCGTCAGCAACGTCGTGGTCGTGTCGCTGGCGGCTTATGCGCTGGTCGGCTGTTGGCGCGTGATTGTCGGCCGGCCGCTGCTGGACTTCGACGCGGCCGAGCACGTGTACCACACGCTCAGCCCGCTCGACAGCGGCACGGTGATGTTTGCCGCCCTGACCGGCGTGATCCTGTGGCTGTCCAGCCTCGCCGGCGGATGGATTGAAAACTGGGCCGTGTATCACCGGCTGCCGCAAGCCTTGGCGGAACATCGATGGGGCAGCCGCCTCGGCGCCGTGCGCCTCCAGCGGCTGGCCGACCACATTGCCCACAACATCGGCGGCTGGGGCACCAACATTTCCCTCGGGATGATGCTGGGGATGACGCCCGCCCTCGGCGCCTTTTTCGGCCTGCCGCTCGACGTCCGACACGTCACGCTGTCCACCGGCACCTTGGCGCTCGCCAGCGCCTCCCTCGACGTGGAGTGGTATCGCGAAGGGTGGTTTCTCAAGGCTATGGCTGGCGTGGCGACGATGTTCGTGTTGAACCTCGGCGTGAGCTTTCTGCTGTCGTTGATGACCGCGCTGCGGGCTTACGAGGTTCAACGTTCGGAGATCATCGAGTTGGGCCGCCGCCTCCTGCGGCGCCTCGTGAACCAACCGCGCGACTTTATTCTCCCGCCGCGCGAGACATTGCCGGCCCCCGACGCGCAAGCTACCCCCTGACCCGTCGCGTCAAAGGTGAGACGTCAGACGCGAGAGGAACAACGCAAGCTCTGTGGGTATCTGCGCGGTCTTTCCTCTTACGTCTCACGTTTCACGCCTCACGTCTTGCGAGCGACCAATGACGATTGACGCTTAACGTTTCACGATTCCCCGACCCCATGCCCTACGAAACCGTCTTCGAGATTTCGTGGCAGACGTTTCCCTGGCCGGTCCTGATCGTGGGGGCCACCGGGTTCGTCCTGGGCGCGGTCGTCCTCGCGCTTCGCTTCTGCCGCAGCTCCCGTTCCTGGCGAGTCGTCGGCATCGCCTTGATGATCATGGGCCTCTTCTGGTGTCTCAAGCAGGTGCTGGACCATTACCGATTGACCCAGGCCCTGGCGAGGCAACAGACACAGGTCGTGGAGGGCCATGTCTCCAACTATGAGTTTCGGATGCACGACGGGCACGGCTTCGAGTCCTTCTTCGTTAACGGCGCGGGCTTCCATTACTCCGACTTCGTGCCGTCCGGCGGCTACCATCAACCGGCCAGCCAAGGGGGCGTGATCCGCGAAGGGCTGTTGGTCCGCCTGCATTATCTGGGCAACACGATTCTGCGGGTCGAGATCGCGCGAGAACCGTGATGGCCTCCGCTGGACAGCGCGATATCGCTGAGTATAATGTGCCCTGATACTCGTTCGGAACTTCAGATTCTGCGTATCCGGAAGGTCGAGCATCGCATGGCCTGCTCTGCATAATCCGACCGCGCAACCGTCTGTTTCGATCACCAAGGACTACAGCCCATGAACGTGTTGAAACAGGTCTTGACCATCGCCGGGTCCGATTCGGGAGGCGGCGCCGGCATCCAAGGCGACATCAAGGCCATGTCCGCCAACGGCGTGTTCGCCCTGTCCGTGATCACGGCCGTCACGGCCCAGAACACGGAGGAAGTCACGGACGTGTTCGAGTTGCCCGTCTCGATCATCGCCGCGCAGTTGGATGCCGTGTTCGACGACTTTGAGATCGCGGCCGTGAAGACCGGCATGTTGTCCTCCGCGGCCGTCATTTCCACGGTGGTCCGCCTGCTCAAGCCGCAGCAAGTCGGGCAGCTCGTCGTGGACCCGGTCATGATCTCCAAGAGCGGCCAGGCTCTGTTGAAGCCCGAGGCCGTGGAGGCCCTGACCAAAGATCTCTTTCCGTTGGCGCTGCTCGTGACGCCCAACGTTCACGAGGCGCAACAGTTGTCGGGCATCGAGATCAAAACCCTGGCCGACGCCAGGCGTGCGGCCAAGGTCATTGCCCAATTCGGCTGCCACCACGTCCTTATCAAGGGCGGTCATCTGATCGCAGAACGGGGCACGGACCTCTTGTACGACGGCCGGTTCTTCCAGATCTACAAGGGCGAGTTCATCGACACGACCCATACGCACGGCACCGGCTGCACCTTTGCCTCGGCGATCACCGCGCAACTGGCAAGGGGGAAATCCGTGCCGGACGCGGTCCAAGCCGCGAAGACCTACGTCACGGAGGCCATCAGACACAGTCTGGCCATCGGTCACGGCAAGGGGCCGACCAACCACTTCTACTTTCTTCAGGGGAACGGCGCTCAATGAAGGGGGCGCTGGGGCCATTGGCCTTTCTGCTCACCGGATTGGCCTGGCTGGTGCTGTCCGCGCTGCTCGGGTTCGCGCTCTATATCGGACTGGTCCGCGGCACCTCCCTGCCGGCCTCGCTCCGTCTCATCCACGTCCACGCCGCGCTGGTCGGCGGCCTGCTCCAGATGTTGATCGGCGCGCTGCTCCATTGGCTGCCGCCGACCTTGCCGTCCGGCCGGCAGCGCCCTGCCGCCCGTCCGGGACTTTATGTTTTCCTCAATGGGGGAACCCTGGGCATGCTGATCGGCTTTGGATTATCCCACAGGGTCGCTGTCGGAATCGCAGGCCTGTTCGCCTTGATCCCGGTGCTGACTCTTCTGAGCGACGCCCTGCGTCTGGCCAAGAACCATCACGGCCTGTTCCCCTCGCCGTCGCTCTACTACGGCTCCTCGCTGGCAGGCCTGCTCCTCGGCAGCGGCGGGGGAGCGGCCATTTGCTTTGGCCTGATCCCGGCCGCCTTTGTCGCTCGGGTACGGTTCGCCCATATTCAACTGACCCTGTCCTTGTTTGTCGTGGTCACCCTGGTCGGCCTGACTCTGCACCTGGCGCCGCTTCTAACAACAAAGAGTGCGGGGCACGACCGGCTCTCGCGCCTCTGCTCGGCCTTGTTCCTTGGAGGCATGGCCGTCCTCCTCGCCGGGTTCGGCCTGGCCCTGGTCCCGCTTCAGATAACAGCCGGGACCATTCTGCTGGCCGGCGCCCTGCTCTACCTCTGGTCGATGATCCGCTTCTGGAAGAGTGCGTCGGAGCCGCGCCATGCGGCAGCGGATCAACTGGTCTTGGCCTCTTGTTTTCTGCTGCTCGCGATCGCGGGCGGGCTTCTGGTCTCGCTCAATTCACTGGGAGAGCAGCCGGTGGCCCCCTTCGGCAGCCTGCACCTGATCGCCTACACGCACCTGGCCTTCCTGGGTTTTTTCGCGCAGACCCTGTTTGCTGGTTCGATCGTTCTATTGCCGGAGATCCTGGCCTCCCGACGACTGGCCAGCGCCAAGAAGCGAGGGCCCTATCTGGCCAGCTTCACTCCCGTCACGGAACGATGGCACGCCCTGCAGGTTGCCACCCTCTGCCTTGGCACGCTCGGCCTGCTGTTGGTCGCATCCCTGACCTGGCGCTATTCGCTCGCAGAGGCTCCAATCCAACAGGCCATGTGGATCACGCTTGGCCTGCTGTTGATCAGCCTGACGATCCTGACGGTCAAGATCGGCCTGCTGCTGGGCCACCGGCCCCCTGAATAGGGAGCGACCGTCGTCCCATTCCATTCATGATCCGCCATCCTGCACCCAACCCATGAACGAAACATCGCACTTCTTCACGGACCAGGCCGGCCATAAGATTGCGGCCATCCTGACCGTTCCCTCCTCGCCGACGGATCGAGTGGCCCTGCTCTGCCACGGCTTCCTGTCCAGCAAGAACAGCTCGACGAACAAGGCGCTCACGAGGCTCCTGATTGAACGACACATCGCCACGTTCCGGTTCGACTTTTTCGGCCAAGGGGAGAGCGAAGGTCCGTTCGAGGACATCACCGTGGGCCTGGCCCTCGATCAAGCCAAGGCCGCCTTGGCCTGGGCGGCCGCACGAGGTTTTCGTCGCCTCGGGTTGGTCGGCTCCAGCTTCGGCGGGCTCATCGCGCTGCTGGCCGCTTCCGAGGCCGCCTCAAGTGAACCGGCATTACGCTGTCTCGCCTTGAAATGTCCGGTGCCGGACTTTCCGTCCATGTTGCAGTTGGAGTTCGGCTCAGACGGGTTGGACGAATGGCGGCGAAGCAACACGATGCCCGACGTGACCGGCGGTTCCGGCCGCATCAGGCTCCGGTATCGTTTTTACGAGGAGTGCCGGCTCTACGATGGATATTGCGCAGCCACAGGGATCGCCGTGCCCACCTTGATCGTCCACGGCGACCGCGATGAATTGGTGCCGGTGCAACAGAGCGAACGGCTGCTCGATTCGTTGTCAGGCCCCAAGCACCTGCTCGTGGTGCCGGGCGCCGACCATGGATTCACGGCCGGAGAACATTTCACCGCCATGACGCGCGCGATCGCCGAGTGGATGGTCAGGCATCTGTCCTAGCCATCAAGCTGCCATTCACCCGCCTCCGCAACCCCGCTGCCTTGAATGGTCCGACACGACGATGGGCGAGAGCTGCCTCAAGACGCGGCCGATTTGGCGCAGCGAAAGCCGGTGAAACTGTTTCGCGTGTTCGGCGACAGCTTGAACCGGCCATAGGTGAGGAGATATTTCGGCAAGTCGGACCAGGAACCGCCGCGCAGGACCTTGAATTGCCCCTGCTCGGGCCCCGCCGGGTTCCTCACCGGGCTCATTTCGTAATAATTCCCCAAATACCAATCGGAGACCCATTCCCAGACGTTTCCCGCCATGTCCAGCACGCCATAGGGACTCTTGCCCTTGGGGAACTGTCCGACGGGGAGCAAAACCTGGTCGTAACTGAAACGGGCGCCCAACGCAAAATTGGCCAGGTCCGAAGTCGGCTTCTGATTGCCCCAGGGGTAGCGGCGCTCATCCGTCCCTCTCGCGGCCTTCTCCCATTCGGCTTCCGTGGGCAGCCGAGCCCCTCTCCACGTGCAGTAGGCGGCGGCATCATCCCAGGTGACGCCCACGACCGGCCTGGTGCCGTGCCTCAAGAGGCTCACCGATTCCCAAAACGCCGGCGGTTGCCGTTGAGTCTCCGCGAGAAACCGCGCATAGGCTTCGGTCGTGACTTCGTGCAGGTCGATTAAAAACTCGTCAAGCCAAACTTCATGGCGGGGCCGCTCGTCCTCCAAGGCCTCCGCCCCGTCACGCCCCATCCAGAATGCGCCGGCCGGAACGGTGACCATCGGCTGATCCTGAACAGGCGCCGGCCCCGGCTCAGACCGGAACTTCCGCAGCCGATCGAGCTGCGCGTCGGCCGACGTAACCATAACCACAATGGCCAGCAACGCCGGCGCCGCAGTCCCTACCCCTACCAGCTTGGCACTGACCCGCTTAATAGACACGGCCGCCGACAATCCAATGCCGATCATCCACCACGTCAATCAGCAGCCTGGTCAGGTTCATCTGCGTGAGTTGGGCCGCCACCTCGTCCTCGGTGAACGCAGCCAGCAGCGAATGGTAGAAGTCCCGCTTCAGGATCGGCGCTTCATTCGCGGCATAGGTCTCGACGATCGCCTGGGCCGCTTCCGGTGATTCCGGCCGCAGCAGGTCCATCACCAAAACGGCGCCGCCCGGCTTCATCAGTCGCCGGACGGCATGCCAGAATTGAAGCGGATGGGGCAGATGGTGCAGCAAGCTGTTGGAGATGATCGCATCGGCCTGCTCAGCCGGACGAAACGACTGAATCCGTTCGCAGTGAAGCACGATCTGCCCGGACAATCCGGCAGCGGTGACCGCCTGTCGCGCCAGATCCAGCATGGGCGGCGACGCATCCACGGCAGTCACCCGGCAGCGGGGGTAGGCCCGTACAAACCTCGCCGGGATATCGGCCGGCCCGCACCCCAGATCAAACACCTGTCCTTCTTCGAAGTCCGGAAAATATTCGCCGAACCGATCCACGAACCCCTGATTCTCCGACTCGAAATTGGCGCGCGCATAGGCGGCCGCCTGTTCGGGATCGTCCATCAGTTCTGGTTCGAGCTGGCGTTCCATGACAATGAACCAGGTTGAGGTTGAGACTAAGGTTGAGGTCTCGTTTCAGGCTCCGGCTCAGTTTCACATTGAACCGTGGCCGAGCCCGAACCATTCCTCTCAACCTCAGCCTTGACCTTAGCCTGCGCCACAAGTTCTACCCGATCGCCCTGGCGAACCACCCCTTCCCGGAGCACCTTGGCATAGAGCCGGCTCCAGCCCGGATGGCGTTTGTGCGAGATTCGGCCGTAATCGCCGTCAAGGAACCAGCAGGCGTTGTAGCGGCAAGGCGTCGTGTAGCTCGTAAGTTCCAGTTCAACCGTCTCGCCGATTCGGAGACGATCCCCAGGCCTGACCATGCTCCAATCCAATCCGGCCAACGTGAGGTTCTCGCCGGAGGCGCCGGGGTAAATACTGTGGCCTTCCTGCCGCAGCGAGTCGAGCCGTTCGAGCGAAAACAGACACAGGGCGCGGTCCCTGCCTCCGTGCACAGAATGGTTCCGTTGCCGGTCGCCGCTGACTCCATCTGACGTGATCACCGCCTCCGCCACGGGCAGCTTGGGTACGCCGCCGTCGGAGATATTGATCTGATGAAGCCGTCCTTCTCCCAGCGCATCAGATCGGTCAATTTCCCGGTCCATCCCATATCCTGCCCGGATGTCTGACGAGGTCCCGACAGGTTTCATGGTCATCCATCACAGGATTCGGATGCGCGCAGCCGCAACGCGACCCAGCCGTCCTTCCGCTTGACCTCCGTCCCGTAGACTCCGCGCTCGGCATAGGCCAGGCGGATCTCTTCCTCCTGCTCGACCAGAATGCCGGAGAACAGCAGGGTCGCGCCCCGCTGCGCCAGCCTGGCCAGAAGCTCTGAGGTTTCGAGGAGTGTCCGGCAATCCAGATTCGCCAGGACGAGTTGCCAGGGCTCCGGGGTTTCCACAAGCTCCGCAGTAAGACGTCCCACGGTCAAGCGCAAGGTCTCCTCGTCAAACCCATTTTGAGCGGCATAACCCCTGGCGCACTCGATCGCTTCCGGGTCGCAATCCAAGCCGACCGCCCGCCCTGCTCCACAGCGAAGCGCCACCATCGCCAGAATCCCGCTTCCGGTTCCCACGTCCAGAATTGACATTCCGCCCACGACCAAGTCTTCGATCCATTCGATCAACAGGCTCGTCGTCGCATGGTGGCCGGTCCCAAAGGCTTGCTTGGGATCGATCACCAGCTCGATCGTGTCGGATCCTCCGTCCTCCGGCTCCCAACTCGGTCGGATAAGCACGCGCCGTCCGATCCGCAGCGGTGTGACTGATTGCGCCCAGAGCCGATTCCAATCCTGCGCCGGCTCTTCCCGGATCTCGATTGATGCACCCGCCGAGCCGTCCCCGAGTTGGAGCAGCACCGCCCGCAGGTGGGCGAGCCGTTCCCCACTCCACTCCCCGGCCGGCCAGTAAAAATGAACCGTTCCGTCTCCGTCCAGCCAGCCGCCGGTCACGGAAGGATCATTCAACAGGCCGAGCACCTCACCGGCATCGAGGCTGGTCCGCATCTGCACATCGATCCAATTGGATTCCACTCCCGTTCCCATTGACGCCCTCGGACGGAAATCAGTAAGGTCTGCCCACCGCATGAAGCCGCCTCAGCCTCATCAACCTCTCGCGCCCAAGGCCGCGTTCGGACGCGAACGGACCCTCCGGCGGCTGATCGCCGCGGCGGACCGGCGGATCGCAGACCATCATGCCCTGAGCCGCACGTTCACGACTGCCCGTCTCATCCTGTTCCTTGTCGGGATCGCGCTCTGCGTGACACTGTTCAAGCTCGGCTGGTACCTGGCCGGAAACACGGCGCTCGCTCTGTTGGTGCTCGGGTTCGCCGCCGTAGCGGCGTATCATAACAGGCTTGAACAGCGGATGCACCGGTGGCGCCTCTGGCGCACCGTCAAGCAGACACACCTCGCCCGCCTCCATCTGGATTGGCCGGCCATCCCACGGCGGGAGCATGAGCCCCCCGCCGACCATCCCTATGCGAAGGACCTGGATCTCCTGGGCCCGCATTCGCTGCTGCACCTGCTCGACACGACCGTGTCGTCCAACGGACGAGAGCGGCTCACGTCCTGGTTGCTGCATCCTCCGCAGGATCGGGCTCAATGGGCCGGCCGGCAACGCCTGGCCCGTGAACTCAGCCGCTTGACGCTGTGTCGTGATCGATTGGTGCTTGAAGGGTTATTGATCGGGGAACAGGAGATCGACGGGCGACGCCTCCAGGCCGTATTGTTGACTCCGGCCGGCTGGCCGACCCTGCCGCTGCTCTTGGCGATCCAGGCGGCGTTCTCTCTGGGCACGATCGGTCTGTTGGCAGCCTCCTTGGCCGGTTGGTTGCCCGGTTACTGGGTGCTGAGCTTTGCCCTTTATCTGTTCCTCTTTCTCATGGTCGAACGGAGCCAGCAGGCCTTTGAACATGCCCTCTCGCTTCAGGTGGAACTCGACAAGCTGGGCGCCGTATTGGCGTATCTCGAAGGCCGCGCGCGGGCCAAGCATGCGGCCCTGCGCGAACTCTGCGCGCCGCTCGTCCAGGCGGATCGCAGTCCCTCCCGGCACCTGCGTCAAGCGGCCCGCATCGTCGCGGGGCTTAGCGTGCGGTCCAATCCCTTGGCCCATATCCTGGTCAACCTGCCCGGTCCCTGGGATCTCTATTTTATCTGGCGCCTGCAACGGCTCCAGAGCCGGATTACAGATCATCTTCCCCAGTGGCTGGATATCCTGGCCGAGATCGAAGCCACCAGCGCCTGCGCCACCTTTGCCTATCTCCACCCGACCTACGCCTGGCCGGTCTTGAGCGACGCTCAGGAGACCGACGGCGCGATCCACGCCCGGTCGCTGGGCCATCCGCTTATTCCTTCGACGCAGCGGGTGAACAACGATGTCGGGTTGCAGGGGCAGGGTCGGCTGTGGCTCGTCACCGGATCGAACATGTCCGGCAAAAGTACGTTTCTCCGGACCATCGGGATCAACGTCTGTCTCGCGCAGGCCGGGGCACCCGTGTGCGCCGAGCGGTTCGAATGGAGCTGGGTGCGGCTGCGCTGTTGCATCCGCGTGGAGGATTCAATCGAACAGGGACTGTCGCACTTCTATGCGGAGGTCAAGCGGCTGAAGTTGATCCTGGAAGCGGCCCGCGATCGGTCCGGCGCTCCGGTCCTGTTTCTGATCGACGAGATCTTCCGGGGCACCAACAATCGGGAACGGCTCATCGGCAGCCAGGCCTACATTCAAGAGCTCGCGTCACACAACGGTTTTGGCTTGATCACCACGCACGACCTCGAACTTGCCGAGTTGGAAACGGCCGTTCCCACATTGAGCAACGTCCATTTCCAGGAAACGATCGAGAACGGAGCCCTGTCGTTTGACTATAGGCTCCGGCCTGGCCCTTGTCCGACCACCAACGCCTTGCGGATCATGGCGCTCGAAGGCCTGCCGGTGCCGACGGCCACGCCGCCGGCCGAATCTTGACAGACAGAAGCCCCTACGCCCCCAGGCCCCGTCGAGGCTTAGAAGCTGTTGGCGAAATATTCGTCGTTCGCCGTTTGCCCGAGAGGGATGGCCGGCCCGCTGCCGTCCGGCGCGATGCTGAACAGATCGCGGGGACTGTTGCTGAAAAAGTTGCCGGTCTTTTTCTCATAAACGGCGCGATCGCCTGCCGCCCCGGCAAAGGCCTCATTGTCGCCGCTGGTGGCCAAGGGCACGAGGCCGGTTCCGTCCACATTGACACTGTAGAGATCGGCCGGTCCGAGCGGTCCGCCGGTGTTGCGGTGGAACAGGACGCGGGTCCCGACCTGGCCGGCAAAGTCCTCATCCTCCGGGCCGGTCGCCAAAGGTGCCTCGATGCCGGACCCGTCCGCGTTGATGCTGAACAGATCGTCCTGCGCCCCGATCGTACGCCGGAAAATGACGCGGGAGCCCACCACTGCCGCCGCATGTTCCTCGCTCGTCGGAGTCGTGGCCAGAGGAGCCTCGCCCGTCCCATCCACATTGACGCTGTAGAGGTCGGTCTGGCCGCCCACGTTCCGGGAATAGATCACCCGCGTCCCGGCAATGGCTTCGACAAACTCATTGTCGGGATTCACGCTGAGCGGCCTCACATCCGATCCATCGAGGTTGACGCTGAAGATATCGAACTGCGAGGCCACCGACCGCATGAAGACGACTCGATTGCCGACCACCGCCCCCAGCACTTCGTTGTTGGGGCTGCCCCCCAACAAGGACGGCGTGCCGCTGCCGTCCGCATTGATCGCCACCAGGTTCGCCGGTGACATGACGTCGACTCGAGTCACAATGATCACCTGCGAGCCGGCGCTGCCGACCACGAATTCCTCGAACCCCGGGTCCGCCGCCAACGGCTTCGGATCGGACCCATCGAGGTTGACGCTGTATACATCCGTCTGTCCGCCGACGTTTCGTTCGTACAGGACCCGGTTGCCGATGATCCCACGGAAATATTCATCGTCGGCCGTATTGGCCAGAGGCGCCTGCCCGCTCCCATCCAGTCCGATGCTCAGGAGATCCCGCGGCATTCCCAGCCCCGGCGCCGTTTCCACGATCACGCGGGTGCCGCTCACGGCGGCGACGGCTTCGTCCGCCGGACCACTCAGCAGCGCGGCGCCTCCTGTTCCGTCCGTCCCCACGCTCCAGATATCCCGCTGTGAAAACGGATTGGCACGTTTGTGATACAGGATGCGCGCGCCAGCCAGTCGCGCAAACACCTCATCCTCCGGACCGGTCGCAAGCGGGACCAATCCGCTCCCATCGTTCTTGATCAGAAAGAGATCATCGTTGCCTCCGGTGTCGCGGCCGAACACCACGTTGACACCGCCCGCCGAGGGGGGCGGCGGCACCGTGCCCCCTCCGCCTGAAGCGGGCGCTCCCGAGTCGCCTCCGCCGCTGCATGCGACGATCCCGATCGCGATCGCGCCCAGAACGGCAAGGTGCAGGCTGCCTCGTGAGTTCTCCATCATGTTGTCCTCTCCTCAAGCAAGGGGTGAGTTGCCGTAGCAGGATCGACGGGCGCCGCAGCGGAAGCCGACGATGAAAAGCGTGGGCCACGGTAGCACAGCATCAAAAACACGTGAACCACCCTTTTGCATGATGGAACGCGCCTCTCTGTTCATTGCTGAGCCGAAGCGCTCATAGGACCGTTTGGACGGAGTCGATTGTTCTGATGATCCAAAGCTCTTTACTACTAGGGACAACACCAGTTGACCGAGGCTTCTACCAGGCTCACTGCGTGAGAGCGAAGTCGCGTTCCATTTGAACTTTCTTCGACAGTAGGACAAGATGCCCTCGTGGCCGGTCGATCAACCTCGTTAAGGAGGCTCTTTCGGTGAATCTTGCCGCCCGTGTCGTCATGGCTTTCCTTACGTTGCTCACCGGCTGCTCCACGGACCTTCCACCCCGCGCCTACTTTTACGAAGACCAGGGCGCGCGCTACTACGAGACCAAGTCCGGCAAGATTCTCCGCATCGAGCAGGACGGCACCGTCCTTGACGTCACCTGCGCGGAACCGGAATTGGCCCGGGGGCTCCCGCGCGAAGACGTGGTGCGGGTGCTCTGTCCGACCGGCAAAGTCACGAACCTCGGCAAGGCCAAGAAAGTCGGCGGCGACTGGGACCTGCGCGCCTATGACATCGAGCCGGAAAGCGGGACCTGCACACCCTTGTTTGCTCCGCTGTCCGATTCCTGGACCAGCGAGAAGCGCCACTCCTGCGCCAATCGGTTCTGGGAAGTCCCCGCCGCCGTCATCGTGTATCCGACGATCGCCGTGCTGGCGGTCGGCATCATCACGGCGCCGGTCTGGGTGCCGCTCTTGATCTTGTCGTCGAAATAGCGTTGAATCTGGCGGTGCGGCCCGTCAGAGCATGCAAGCCTCCCCTTCACATCCCCTCCGTGGTCTTCTGATCGCCCAATTCTTCGGGGCGTTCAACGACAACGCCTGGAAGTTGCTGGTGGCCTTGCTCGCGATTCGGCAGGTCACGGCAGCCGTCGGCCCAACGGGACCCGCCTTTGAAGCGGAGTCGCAGACACAGGCGACCCTCGCCTTTGTCGTCTTCACTCTCCCGCTCATGCTCTTTTCCATCGTTGCCGGGGTGTTGGCGGACCGAGTGAGCAAGCGAACCGTCCTCGTCTTCATGAAGGTAGCCGAAGTGGCGCTCATGGCGGCCGGTACGTTGGCGCTCTGGGTCAATCCGCTTGGCGGATGGCTGCTCCTGGTCGTGTTGGCGGGAATGGGCGTGCACAGCGCGCTGTTCAGCCCGGCCAAGTACGGCATTCTCCCCGAGTTACTCCCCTACGAAAAGCTATCTATCGGAAACGGATTGCTGAAGATGTGGACCTTCTTCGCCATTATCGCCGGCACGACTTCCGGTGGGATCTTGCTGGAATACTCTCATCAGGCCCCATGGCTGGCCGGCCTCGTACTCACGGTGTTCGCTGCTATCGGGCTTGTTGCTGCTTGGACCGTCCCACGTGTGCCGCCAGCGAGATTGGAAGGCGGTCTGTGGGCAACGCTGGCTGTCGCCAGGGAGGCAATACGCGCCGATCGTTTGCTGCGACTTGCCATCGGCATCAATATCCTCTTCTGGACCATCGCCAGTCTTTTCAGCCAGGACATGCTCATTTATGCCAAGAGCCGGCTGGCGCTGTCCGATGCGCTCTCGGGACTGCCTCTCGCGATCCTGGCCATCGGCATCGGCATCGGCTCGGTCCTGGCTGGCCGCCTGTCCGCTTCAAAAATCGAGATCGGCCTCATTCCGCCTGGCTCCATCGGCATGGTTGCAGGGCTGCTGGCGCTGGGCCTGATGCCGCCGAGTCTGACCGGCGCGCTTGTCGTGATGGCTGTGCTCGGCATCTCGAGCGGCTTCATCAATGTGCCGATCAATGCGCTCATTCAATGGCGAACCCCGGCGGATCGGCGCGGCGCCGTGATCGCGCTAGGCAATACCTTTATGTTCGGTGGCGTCCTGGCCGGGTCGTTGGGCGCCGGGCTCCTCGCCCAAATGGGGCTCTCGGCCAGTGATATCCTTCTTGCCTGCGCGGGCATCGCTCTGGCCGGGACTGGCGTGGTCTTCTGGCTCATGCCGGACAGTCTCATTCGATTCACAATTGCGTTGCTCCCCCGACTTCTATATCGGGTCACCGTGATCGGACGAAATGCTGTGCCGCGAGAAGGTGGGGCATTGCTCGTGCCGAATCACGTCTCCTTCATTGATGGCTTGCTGTTGATGGCAAGCCTGGACCGGCCGATCAGATTCGTGATGGACGCCCGATATACCGCTCATCCACTGGCCAGGCCGATCGCGCGGGCCTTGGGGGCGATTCCTATCGCTTCCGGCAGCGGACCCCGCGTCATCTTGCGCGCGCTAGGTGATGCAGGCAAAGCGCTCGACCGCGGCGAACTGGTCTGCATCTTCCCGGAAGGCCAGATCACGAGGACCGGCGGGCTGTTGCCGTTCCGCCGCGGCTTCGAGCGGATCGTGAAGGGTCGTTCCGTGCCGATCATCCCGGTCCATCTCGACCGGATTTGGGGCAGCATCTTCAGCTTCGTCGGCGGCCGATTTCTGACCAAGTGGCCGTCGCGCATTCCGTTTCCGATCACGATCTCGTTCGGGACGCCGCTGCCCTCCGATGCGCCGGTCCCGGAGGTGCGGCGCGCGGTACAGGAGCTTGGCGAGGCCGCCTGGCACCTTCGCAAGCAGGACCGCATCCCGCTGCACCGGGCGGCGATCCGCTCGATGCGCCGCCATCCGTTTCGCTTGGCCATGGCCGATGCCACGAAACCCTCCGTGCGCTGTTGGGAGGCGCTCACCGGCACGGTCGCGTTGGCCCGTCTGTTGCGGCCCCATTGGAAAGACCAACAGACGGTCGGGATCATGCTGCCGCCCAGCGTGGCCGGCGCGCTGGTGAACATCGCCGCCACGGTTGCTGGCCATCCGACCGTCAATCTGAATTACACGGTCGGCCGCGGCGGGCTGGAATCCGCGATTCAACAGGCCTCGCTGAGGACGGTCGTCACCAGCCGCCAGTTCGTCGAGAAGGCCAAGCTGGATCTCCCATCCAACGTCACCATGCTGTGGTTGGACGACCTGGCCAACGGCATCGGCGCGCCGCAACGGCTCCTCGCGATGGTCCTCGGCCTGTTCGCCCCGCTGCGTTGGCTTGAACGGGCCTGCGGCGCCACCAAGCCCACGACGATGGACGATATCGTCACGATCATCTTCAGCTCGGGCAGCACCGGCGAACCCAAGGGCGTCATGCTGTCCCACTTCAGCATCGACGCGAATATCGAGGCCGCCTTGCAGGTCTTTCACCTGGACGCCCGTGACCGGTTGCTCGGCATTCTCCCGTTCTTCCATTCCTTCGGCTATTTACTTGTCCTCTGGCTCTCCACGATCAACGGCAACATGGTGGCCTACCACCCGTCGCCGCTTGACGTCGTCGGGGTCGGAGAGGTCACCCACCGGTACCGGCTGACCATTTTCGTGGCCACGCCGACCTTCTTGCAGTTGTACCTGCGCCGCTGCACGCCCGAACAGTTCGGGTCGTTGCGCGTGGTCTTGACCGGCGCCGAAAAACTCACGGACCGATTGGCGCAATCCTTTGAGGACCGGTTTGGGATCAGGCCGTTGGAAGGCTACGGCACCACGGAATGTGCGCCGGTTGTCTCCGTCAACTGTCCGGATTTTCGCGCCGCCGGATTTTTTCAACCGGCCTCGCGCCGCGGCTCCGTCGGCCATCCCCTGCCCGGGGTCTCCCTCCGCATCGTGGATCCTGACTCGTACGAGCCGCTCCCGGCCGGGACGCCGGGCATGTTGCTGGTGAAGGGCCCGAACGTGATGAGCGGCTATCTCGGGAAACCGGACCTGACCGCTTCCGTCATGCGCGACGGCTGGTATGTCACCGGAGACATCGCCTATGTGGACGAGGACGGGTTTTTGTTCATCACGGACCGCCTCTCCCGCTTCTCCAAGATCGGAGGCGAAATGGTCCCCCACGGCCGCGTCGAAGACGCGCTGCATGAAGCGGCCGGTTCCGAGACGATGACCTTCGCCGTCACCGGGGTGCCGGACGAGAAGAAGGGCGAGCAGCTCGCGGTGCTGCACACGCTGGATGACAAGCAGATCCCGTTGCTGCTGGAGAAGCTGGCCGAGAGCGGGCTCTGCAATTTGTTCATCCCCCGCAGGGACGCCTTCGTCAAAGTGGAGAAGCTTCCCATTCTGGGGACGGGCAAGCTGGACCTGCGTGAATTGAAGCGCATGGCCACGGAGCGGCTGCGAGGGGGGAATTAGTGCTGAGTGCTGCGACGTTTTGAGAGCCGGCGACCCTGTTGTTCACAAATGTCGGTTGACGTCTGGACGGTTGACGCATGATAGCAGTCCCATGACAACCGGCCGATCACTGATCGACTGCCACGTGCACCTCGCGGCCCTGCCGGCCGGTGACAACGGCTGCTTCATCTCCAAGCGGATGCTGGCGAGCCCCCTCTTTCGTTTTCTGCTCTGGAAGCATGACCTGCCGCTGGCCCGGCCTCAGGAAGCCAACCAAAAATATGTCGAGGACCTCCGGAGGGAACTACAGGCTTCGCAATTCGTCAAGCAGGCCGTGCTGCTGGCTATGGACGGGGTCTACGGCTCCTTCGGCCAACTCGACCAGACGCACACGGAGTTTCTGATCAGCAACCGCTACGTGCTCGACATCGCGCGGCAGCACCCGGACCTGTTCCTCCCCGGCGTCTCCATCAACCCTCAGCGGCAGGATGCGGTCGAGGAAGTCCATCGCTGCGCCGGGGCCGGGGCCGTGCTGGTCAAGGTCCTGCCGAACGCCCAACAGTTCGATCCGGCCAATCCGCGATACAGGCCGTTCTACCGGGCGCTGGCTGAACGCAGGCTACCGCTGCTAAGCCACGTGGGCTATGAGTTCAGCCTGATCGGCAAGGATCAGTCGGTCGGCGATCCGGCGCGGCTGCGAGTGCCCCTGGATGAAGGCGTCACCGTCATCGCCGCGCATGCTTGCAGTTACGGTCTCATGCTCTATGAAAAGTTTCTGCCGACTTTTCAGGAATTGGCCGCCGGCTATCCGAACTTCTATGCCGACATCTCCGCGCTGACTTTGCCCAACCGCATGAAAATGCTCCTGCACCTCCGCCGCCACCCGGAACTGCACGACCGGCTGTTATTCGGCACCGACTACCCGCTCTCGGTCCTGCACCTCGCCGCCTGGGGTCGTGTCGGGGTCGGAACATTGCGCCGGCTCTTCGCCACCAAGAATCGGTTCGACCGGCAGTATCTTGTCTGCCACGAATTAGGGCTGCGATTCGGCTCGCTCGGCGACATCCTGAGTGTTCCCCGTTGACGGCTCCAGCGGACCGGCTGAGCCGTTACGACTTGAGACCAGATGGACCGTGATCAGATCCTGACATCCCTGCGTGAACGGATCGTCGCCTTCGCGACATCACGAATAGCGAGGGATCTGGCCGAGGACCTCGCGCAGGAGGTGCTGGTGGTGCTTCACGAGAAGTATCCCCAGGTCACGGCCGTGACGGAGTTGGTTCCGTTGGCCTTTCAGATCCTGAGGTACAAGATGGCGGATGCCGCTCGCAAATCGGCGCGGCGCGGAGAAGCTCATCAGACGGCCCTCGATGACCTGCCGCTTGCCGATCCGGGCAACGATCCGGCCCGCGAGCTTGAGCGGAAACAGCAGGTGGAGCGCCTGGTCAAGGCCATAGCCCAACTGGGCGAACGCTGCCGGGAGCTGTTTCAATGGAAGTTGGAGGGCAAGACCTTTCCGGAGATCCAGCAGTTGATGGGACAGGCCTCCATCAACACGATCTATACCTGGGACCATCGCTGCCGGAAGCAGCTCTTGGAGTTGATGGGAGGCGGATGGGAGTGAGAGATGTGCTGAGTGCTGAGTGCTGGGCGATTCACGAGAGGCGTTTCACGATTGACGCGTTGATTTGATATGGCTGAATCGGATCTGGAGAAATTGCTCGGCGGATTCGCCGCCGATACGCTCACGCCGGAGGAGCGGCAACGACTGTTTACCGCCGCCCTCCGCGACCAACAGTTGTTCAACGCGCTGGCGGACGAGCAGGCGCTGAAAGAGCTGCTGGCTGATCCGGCCGTGCGCCGCAGGTTGCTGCAAGCCCTCGAGCAGAGCCAAGCAGGCGCCGTGGGTGGCGGCTCGTCCTGGCTGGAGTGGCTGCGGAGGCCGGCTGGCCTGGCCTGGGGCGGCGGGCTCGCGGCTGCCGCCCTCGCCGTCGTCCTTGGCACCAAAATCTACCAGGACAGCCTGCGCGAGGCAGCTCAATCGGTTCCATCCGAGACGCCGGAGCCGGCGGTCCGCTCGACTCCGGCACCTCCACCCCGATCTCCTCTCTCCGAGCCGGATCAAGAGCCTCAGGAAAGGGTGGAATCGGCGCCAATGGCGGGGATGGCCAAACGGGATGCGAGAAGCAACAAGAAAGCGGCAGCGGAGAAGCCCGTCGCGCCTCCTGCATCCGTGCAAGACAAAGCGGCCGTTCGCCAGGGAATTCCAAAGCGAACCGAACCGGCCGGCATGCAATCCGGCAAGCCCGTTGAACAGCAGGGGCCTCCGGTTGCCGCGGATGAGCACACACATTCCCTGGCTCCAGCGGCACCGATTCCTCGACCGATGCCGCAGACCGCCGAAGAGCCACCTGCTCTGCTTCTTGCTGAGGAAGTCGGCGCGCGCGCGCGCTTCTATGCCGTAGCGCCGATGCGAGGAGCGCGGCGGGCCCCGGCCAAGGAACAGCGGCGGTCAGCAACCGAGACCCAGTCTCTCGCTGACAGGCCGGCGCTGGAACCGAAACAGCAGGCGGACGCTGGGGCGGTAGCCGCACCAGCCACGAAGCCAGTTCACCTTCTTGGATTGCGTTACAGCTTCGTCGTCACCGGAAGCGACGGACGTAACCGGGAGGTGGATGCAGTCATGGCGGCAAACAGCGGTGGTCGCGCTCGCCTGACACTGGAAGCCAATCAGGACGGCTACCTGCAAGTCCTCGCGACCATCGGCTCGGAGGAGCCGCGGGTTCTCTTTCCGGCTGAACAGACCGCGCAGCCGTTCGCGCCCGTTACCGCCCGCAACCGCATCGAGGTGCCGCTTCCCTCCGCCGTCGAGGGAATAATGCCGGCCACGTTAACCGTGCGGCTGTCCCGAACGCCGTTCGATTCAGGCGACCAGCAGAAGCGCACCGCATCAGGTCGAACTTCCTCCGATCTCCTCGTGGAGTCCGTTTCGCCGGGCGGACCGGGCGGCCCGCAGGAACAGGCCGTCTATGCCGTGAGCCAGGATCTTTCCTCTGCATCTGACCTTTCGATCGAGATCCCTCTGAACGTTCGATAATGTGTTTCCGACAGTCATTCGTGGCAGGCAGGCATCGACCCGAAGAGATACAAGCCCGTATCTTCCTGGATACGACCACCACGCATCCAGCGTTTCAAAAGTTGGCATTTCAACGACTTCCATGTCGGCCTCTCGTTTGCACCTGGACGGTGTACTTCATTCAGACGGCCAGCTACACAACAACAAGAGAGGCGCAAGATGACATCTCTACTATTCCGTTCCATCAGACTCATCGCGCTTGCCGCTCTCCCGGTGGCACTTCCAGCAGTTGCTTGGGCCGGCACCGCTGCCGTCCGCCCTGGCAGCGGCTACTTGATCGCATCCACGCCGCTCGATTCGACAAATCCCCAATACACGTCGAATGACTTTCGGACCTATGTGGTGGCGGGCTGCATCCCGAAGAACCTGCCGTTTCCCGGCCTGGTCGGTTCCGTCTGGGTCGCGTGCAACGACCTGGATTACGCGAAGGACAAGGTGGTCGAGAGTAAGTTTGTCTCCTGTCTCGACATCTTTTCGAACGGGGTGCTGCAGGGGCTGTTCATCAAGGAAGTCAACAACCGCACGTGGGAGTCGTTCCGGTTTTCCTGCCGGGAGCTTCAACCGGACGGCACGGTCGGCGACAGATGGGAGAAAGGACCCTTCCTGTTCAATTACGAAAAGGAGGGCAAGCTCTTCGAGAGCACTGTGCCGACGGGCCGACTGTCGTTCGGGATCCTGGAAGTGTATAACCAACTCCAATTGCGAGAAAGCCTGCTGCAGGTGGCCATGGAGCATGCCGCCGCCGAAGATATTCTCGAGGGCGGACTCAAAGGGCGAGACCCGGCCGATATTCGTTTCAGCGAGAAGGTGCCCGATGCGTTCGGGTTAGGCGGGTTGATCGGCATCCACCACTGGCAATGCCCGCCCGGCATGGTGGTGACGGGCGCCGCCATCGGCCACGTTCCAGACAAGAAGGGCAAGCACACCAGGCCGGTCTATCTCCTGCTGGAATGCCGAAAGCTCCTGCACGGCTAGCAGGCCCTGCCGATTGCCGCAACGCAACTGGAAGGAAGAGCCGGCTTCATTGGAAGCTGTTGTTTCAGCGGGAAGGCCGCTCGGCTGGAGCGAATGTCATCGTGACCGGCGCGCCGGGGTTGTGACTTTTGATCGTGAACTCGTCCCGAGTGAGCGTCACAATATCTGCCTGGTAGGGGAGGCCCGTTTCGATCATCGTCAGGACGCCGCCTTCGTATCTCCATTTCCCGAGTGCCGGCTTGCTGTTGGAGGACGTGATCACCAAGCTGCCGTCAGACAGGAACACATAGAGCGTCCCCGGCGCCACGCCTGACGACTCGCTGACGCTCCAGACGGTGTTGACGAAGCCGGCCGGGCCTTCGGTGGCTGGTTGCGCCTGAGGCTCCGGCGGGGCCGACTGCTCGGAGCAGCCCGAAGCCAGCAGAGCCGACAAGATGGCCAAGACCGTGAGACAACGTTTCATTGGGATCGGCCGGCACTTATGGTTTGGGCTTCAACTCCACGGCAAGCTCCCGCAGGCCGCGAGCCGCCGCAAGATCGGCGGCGGTCTGATTGGCAAATCCAGGGGCGCCGGTACCCCGCAGAGAAAGGTCGGCTCCGGCCTTCGCCAACAGTCGCGCGATGTCTTCTTGTCCGGCCATGATCGAGAGCATCAGGGCGCTGAGTCCATACTTGGCCGTGACGTTCAGATTGGCCCGGTGGGCAACGAGCGTCTCGACAAGTTGCCGATGACCGGCGTGCGCGGCCAGCATCAGACCGGTCTGACCGTAGCGATCCTTGGCATCGACGTCGATTCCACGGAGCAGAAGATCCCGCACGACCTCGACATCGCCGCGTTTGATGGCATCTTCCCAGAACAGGTCCATTGGAAGGGGTTCTGGATGTAGGAATTAGGCAGCGCGAGGAGCGAACATAATGATGGCCATGCCGGAAAGACACACCAGGACTCCCACCCAATCCCAGACCGACGGACGTACGCCATCCACGGTCCATAACCAGAAGATCGCCACCGAGACATAGACGCCGCCGTAGGCTGCATACACGCGCCCCGCAGCGGTGGGATGCAGCGTCAGGAGCCAGGCAAACAGCGCGAGACTCGCCGCAGCCGGCGCCAGCAGCCAAACCGAGCCCTCTTTCTTCAGCCATAGATAGGGCAAGTAACAGCCGACGATCTCGGCGACGGCAGTGGCTACGAAAAGAACATAAGTCTTTAGTTCGAAGACCATTGCAACCGTCAGGTTAGAATTCCGAATTCACGGGCATGCAGATTCGATTCCATTCTTTCGTTAGTCATCGCCAAGCAGAATACAAAAGTAGATACCCACGCCCTTCCGGGCGTGGGTATCTACTGCGATCTCATAACCCGCTTGCATCAGTGCCATCAGCCCCTCATATTTCTCAAGGCGATTTTCAAAAATCTTTGGCGAGAAGGTTTCGATCCTTCTGCTTCGTCTGATCACTTCGTAAGTAAGGCACCAGCAATCACACCTAACAACCCCATGAAAGATGTCCAGATTGGGTTCACGTTGACGTCTTAAGAAGTTATTCTGCCGAGCATAGAAAGCCCACCTGCTTTGTACCTTTTATTGTGCGGGTTCAATAAGGCTGTAATCACACACGCCACACCGCCGAATGCCGTGAACATACTTTCCCTTTGGAGACGTAGCCTCACCTACTCGGTGAAGAGTCTGATTGCCGCAGTTAGGGCATTTGTTCCCTTTGCCCTTTCCCATATGGCGCACAGCCTTCTGCCAGGACCACCCCACGGCTTGGCATGAACTACAGACACTTAAACTGCCTTTGTCATGAAAAGTTAACTTGCTACAGTGTGGGCACCAGGCTCCTTTTGCCATATCGCCTCCTGCAGGTAGATTGTAAAGAGCAGAAACCAAGACTCTGATCGAGGTGGTCACTTACCAGGAACTTCCAATCCCATTCAAGCCCAAGTTGCCGACACTATCAGCACTTAAGCAATCTCTGTCAAGCAGCGATCCCAGTCATGATGTCACCGAAACAGTCCAGCGATCTTATTCGCTGATGGCCTCCTTCCTCCGACCCGAGCAACAATCGCCGACTTAACTCGCTTCTTGTCCTAAACATGGAAGGGCGCTCGTGGTGGTCCCGCTGTGGCCGTCGAGCGACCGTTGGAATATTCCGTCCCACCTTGCTCACCTCACTGGAAGGGTGGCCTGATTGGTCTCTGACTGCGCGCGTCACGACCCATTGCAATCGAGAGAGCAACGGGTCCCCCGGCCCCTTCTGAGGCCGCGCGTTGCGCGAGCACGGGAGATCAACAGGCCACCCTTCCACCCCCTCTTCCTGCGGCCTCTGCGAGCACAGAGACCATACCCGCCGCCTCTCAGATCCTCTCCCTCGGCCTCCGGGAACACAGGAAAAGCAGGGGTGTCCTTCCACTCTCTGAAAGGATTTCGTCCCTCGCTCCATATAGTGTGCAGGACGCGCTAGCCTGGCGAGACCCGAGCCGGGCACTGCCTGACGCAACCCACGAGGTGGCCGATGGACTCCGATCCTCTGACCACAGGGCTCAAGGCCCGCTTTTCCTCCTTCGATCCCCGCCTCTACCAGATTGCGAGCCTCGGTACGCTCCTCCTGTACGGCCTCTTCCGGCTGGATTTCGATGTCACGCTGCTCCAGATCGTCGTCACGCTTGGAATCGCACTCCTGACCCAATATGCCGGGACAAGGCTCTTCAACCTGCCCTCGTTCGATCCCCACAGCCCGTTGATCTCAGCCCTGTCCCTCTGCCTGCTGCTCCGAACCAACGAGCCGGCCACAGCCGCGCTGGCCTCGTTCATCGCGATCGCGAGCAAGTTCGTTATCCGCTGGAACGGCAAGCACCTCTTCAATCCGACGAATCTGGCACTGGTGGTCCTGCTTGCCAGCGGGCTCGGCTGGGTCTCGCCAGGCCAGTGGGGCCAGGTCGCTTGGTTCGGCTTTTTGATCGCCTGCCTGGGCGGTCTCGTCGTGACCCGCGCGGCCCGTGCCGACGTGACACTGGCCTTCCTGGCCTGGTACGTCGGGCTGCTCGTTGCGCGCGCGCTCTGGCTCGGCGATCCGCTTTCGATCCCGCTGCATCAACTGGAGAGCGGGAGCCTACTCATCTTTGCCTTTTTCATGATCTCCGACCCGAAAACGACCCCGGACTCCCGGACCGGCCGGCTCGCCTTCGCCTGCTTTGTCGCGCTGGGCGCCCTCTTCATCCAGTTCGGCTTGTACCGTCCCAACGGCCCGCTCTGGGCCTTGATCGTCTGTTCGTTTCTTATTCCCCTGCTTGATCGGGTTTTCCCTGGCCGACGGTACGACTGGCCCAACCCTTCGCCAGACCGGCCGCACTCCACCGGGTTTACTTCTGTGCCTGTTCGATTGTCACCGTCCATGTCACAACCAAGGGGGTTCCTATGATCCGCCAGTTCCTGTTGACCATGATTTTCGCCGCAACCCTGCTGCTCTGGAACCATGCAGCCTCCGCCTTCTGCGGGTTTTACGTGGCGAAGGCCGACAGCAAGCTCTTCAACAAGGCCTCGGAGGTCGTGCTGGTCCGGCACGACGACAAGACCGTGATCACGATGGCCAACGATTTCCGCGGGCCGGTCAAGGAATTTGCGATGGTGGTCCCGGTTCCAACGATCCTCACGCGCGAACAGATCCACGTGGGCAACCCCGCGCTGCTCAAGCATTTGGCCGACTATACGGCCCCGCGTCTGGTCGAGTATTACGATCCAAATCCCTGCACCCAGTACGAGCTGATGGAACGCCGGAGCCTGGACGCGATGAAAGAGCTGGCGCCGGCTTCGCCGGCAAGCCGGGAGCGAGACCGCGCCTTGGGCGTCACAGTCGAGGCCCAGTACAGGGTCGGCGAATATGACATCCTGATCCTGTCCGCCAAGGAGAGCGCGGGATTGGAGACCTGGCTCAAGGAGAGCGGCTACCGCATCCCGAGCGGCGCCTCGGCCGTCCTCCAGAGTTATCTGAAACAGAACCTGAAGTTCTTCGTCGCCAAGGTGAACCTCGCGGAGTACAGCAAACTGGGGTACGCCTCGTTGCGGCCGCTCCAGATCGCCTTTGAATCGCCCAAATTCATGTTGCCGATCCGGCTGGGGACCGTCAACGCCGACGGCCCGCAGGAGCTGTTCCTCTACGCCATCACGAGGCGCGGGCGGGTCGAAACGACCAACTACCGCACGGTCAAGCTTCCGGAGGCGCAAGAGATTCCGCTTTATGTCAAGGACCGGTTCGGCGAGTTCTACCGGGACTTGTTTGCCCAGCAGGTGAAACGGGAGCAGCAACGGGGCGTCTTTCTGGAATATGCCTGGGACATGGCCTGGTGCGATCCCTGCGCAAGCAATCCGCTTTCGGCAGACGAACTCCGGGAATTGGGCGTCTTCTGGTTGGAGGACCGCCGGTCTCCATCGATGCCGATGGGGGCGGGACAGGATGCCTACGTGACCAGACTGCATGTGCGATACAACGCCGCGCACTTTCCCGAGGACCTGTCGTTTCAGGAAACCGCCGACCGATCAAACTTCCAGGCTCGCTACATCCTCCGCCATGCCTGGGAGGGCTCGGACGATTGTCCGGCGGCCAAGGCCTATCGGGAGCACGTGCGGCAACGGTACGAGCGTGAGGCCCTGACCTTGGCCACGCTCACCGGGTGGGATCTCGGGGCGATCCGACGCGAGATGAAGTTGGAAGGTCCGGCCCCGGACCAGAACCGGCCTTGGTACGAACGGCTCTGGAAGAATTAATGGGGGATAGGAGGTTCTGAGGTGGCCGGGGGCCGCCACCGCGACCCCCGGCGTAAGACATGATCCCCTCCAGCGCCTGACCCCTCCCAACCACAGCGTAATCGCTCGCCCATTCTTCCCAATTCAAGAGACGGATGACCGGACTTGCGGTATACCAATAGGTACCGGCGACAGCACCGACTCTGACCATCACGACCGAGGGAGCTAGCCACCATGGCGGATGACGAGCAGCAGCCCGACTCGGAATCAAGGCCGACCGTCCCCAACCAGATCGACATCGGGGATGTGGTCCTTCAAGACGGGTCTCCCACCCGCGTGGACATACAGGATCACGTCTTCCGCCGCTGGGCCGGCGCCCAAAATACAATACGCCGGGAGGAAGCGGATTCCCTCGTGTATCTGTTGCTGACCAGTCCCGACGGGTTCCCGGCCAGGTTGATCTATATCCCCGGCCAGGTCGAACCGACTCCGCGCAGTAAGCGCTCCGGTCGGTAGCGAATCCCCCGCGACACACCTGCCTCGCGACCACCACCGGCCTGGCCATGCCCCAATCCATTGAGAATTCTTGCTTGTGTCAACGGTCCAAGGCATCATAGCCCATCACCTTTTCAGGGGGTTCCCATGACACGACGAACTCGTCCGTATCGCACGTTCGGCCTCTTACTCGGACTGATGACGCTGCTGCCCGGCTGTACCACCAAGGCCACCCTCGATTCGACGAGCGACACCGTCTCGAACTTTCTCTCCTCCACCAGCGGCCGCTCATGGTTGACGGAGGACGGCCTCGTACGCGACGACATCAAGGCCGAGGCGTTCATGGCCATCAATCGGGATCACCTTGAACAGGATCTGGCACGGGGCGAGGGCGAGTATCTGACATCGGCCGGGACCTTGCTGAGTGTGCCGGCCGAGCACCAACTGCGATTTCGGGCCCATGCCCGGACGCAATTCGAGCAGCTCGCATCCGACACAACGCCCGAGCAGGGGATCCTGCCCCTGCTGATCTCGTCGGCGCGGTCCCTGTTACAGAGCAACCGGACATCGGTCCGTTAATCATCCCGCGCGCTAGGATCATGATGTCTGGATTAGCGACGGCCCTGCCGTTCCTCCACCGCCACATTTTTCATCCGACCGATTTCACCCAAGCCAGCCAGACGGCATTCATCCATGCCCTCAAGTTGGCCCTGGTCATGCAGACCAGGCTCTCGATCATGCACGTCGATCCGGACGTGGCCCAAGAACATTTCGAGGATTTCCCTCGGGTGCGCCCCATCCTGACACAATGGAGTTTGCTTCCGAACGGCAGCTCGAAAGAAGCCGTCACGTCGCTGGGCATCCAGATCAAGAAAATCCGGGCCGTGGGAGATGATCCGGCCCAGGCCATCGTCCACCATCTGGAATTTCATCCGGCTGATCTGCTGGTGCTCGGGATCGAGCAGCGGACCGGGCTCGACCGCTGGCTGCACAAGCCGGTGGCTGAGCCGATCGCCCGAGGCGCCCATCTTCCTACCCTGTTCGTACCTTCGCATGTGGAAGGCTTCGTATCTGCTCGGGATGGCACGATCAGACTGCGACGCATCCTGATTCCAGTCGAACAGGCCGAAACGGCACAACGCGCCATCGATACAGCCACCGTCACGGCGGAGGTACTGGGGAGCATGGCGCTCGACATGCAGCTCGTGCACGTCGGCGGTGATCCCATGCCGCCGGTGCAGCTCCACGAACGGCCGGGATGGAACTGGCATCAGGACCACTGCCAGGGCAACGTGGTCGATTGGATCATCGGCATGGGGGCCGAATACGACGTGGACTTGATCGTGATGGCGACCGAAGGGCATCACGGTTGGACCGATGCCCTGAGGGGAAGCACGACCGAGCGGGTCGTGCGCGAAGCCCGCTGCCCGGTGTTGTCGGTTCCTGCCGGTTAACGACGAGGCCGTGCGATGGTGGCGGAAAGCGGCCGTGGCAGATCGGAAGGGGGGCTCTCACCCGAGGAGCCGACCGGGAGCCCGCCGCGAAACAACACATGATTGGTCGGCAGGGATGGAATCCTCGACCCAGGCAGGATCACGCCAACCAGATTCAACGGATCGCAGGCGGAGAGGCGGATTTCTTGGGCGGCCACCGGATCTGATCCGCTCCCCTTGCGTAACGCGCGCAACGTCTCCACCGCTTCCGACAAGGCAAACTGGTCCCCCGTAAAACCGCTGACGAACCGGCCGCCGCGAATCTCTCCCCTCAGTTCCATCCGGCGGTATTGGACCAGCAGGTCTCGCCACGCGATCGCGTCGGATTCCCGCCCGAGCAGATCACGAAAGACCACGCCGTAGCGGCGCAACAGTTGCCGTGCAAGCGATTCGATGGGAAGGGCTGAGGGTTGAGGGTTGGGTGCTGAGTGCTCGGTGCTGAGTGCTGAGGGTGGAGCCATTGACGATTGACCGGTGGCGATTGACGGCTCAGCCCGGCGCAGCAACGACCAGCGACCGGCGCTGTGCCGGGGCCGCTGCATCCGTCCCCGCCCCTCGCCCCGGCGCCGTTTGGGATCCATGAGCGCCCGCAAACTGTCGAATCCATCGGCGGTGACCAAGCCGGCCGCCACCAGTTCCCACAGGGCCTGTTCGATTTCGGACGGCAGGTGCCCGGTGCCGTGAAGCAGCTCGGAGAAGAAGCTCGCACCTCGGTTCGACAGCATGCGCTGCACATCCTGCGCCACCACACTCAGCGCAATCTGTGGAGCCAAAGCGGCAACCGACTCGGTCTGGACAGCCCGGCCGGCCTGGGACAGCAACCAGTCAGCCTCTTCGCGGGGGAACAGGCTGATCGGCGCCAAGCTGGTCGGGATGATCCGACGGCCCAGACCGGACGCGGCTTCCCTGGCCGGAGGCTCATAGGGGGAGAGCCGACCCCACATGACCGACCCGCTGAAACAGAGGCGATCCAACAATTCCGGCTCGTATTTCGACAGGCGCGCGCGCAGCAGGCCCGATTCCCAGGAGGACGCCGCCGCCTCAAACCCCGCCAACTGCGTGATGATTTCCAGCAGGCCACGCTCGCCATGCAGGCGAGCTCCCGGAGCCACATGCTGCCAGCGGAAGAGGAAGCGCATGAATTCGGCGGCCGAGACCGGTTCGATCTCGCGGCGCAAGGCTCCGATCGTGAGCCGGTGGATGCGCGCCAGCAGCCGGCGATGACACCATTCCACCGAATAGAGTGCTGAGTCCTGAGTGCTGAGTGCTGAGGATCGCGGATGCAGTGCTGAGTGCTGAGTGCTGGGTGCTGCAGGCCGGAATTGGCCGCGCAGGACCTGCCCCTTCGCTTCCAGACGCAGAAAGGCTTGCTCGATCTCACCTTGAGAGAATCCCAATCGCGCCGCCAGTTCCGCCTCAGTGGTCGGCCCTGTGCTCTCCATCCACCCCAACGTGACGGCCTCCATGGCCTCTTCCCGATCGACTTGGCCCGACGACGGATCGGCAGGCAGGTCCGGGAGATCAGGGAATGGCGCCTCGGGAAATAGGGCGCGCGCCAGATGCGCCTGCTCCGTCGCAATCCAACCGACCAGATCACTGGGGGTCTGGCTGGCGAGCTGGTCATGATAAGCCGCATCCGGTCCCCCGTTCCGCCGGACGCTCAGCAGGCAGGCTCGACGACTCGCGACCAACTCCGGCAGATAGGGCGCCCAATCGGGGGCTTCGATCTCCGGCACCCACACGAGCGTGAGCAGCGCATCGTGCAACTCGTCGGCGTTCCGCACGACCGGCCAGGACTCCCGGGCCACCTCTGTGATGGCGGCCTGGTCCAAGGCCCCGACCTGCCCGGCCAGCTCAGGGGGCAAGGTGCGCCGCATGTCTACGGCGCGCGCCCGGCGCTCTTCCAGCGGCGCGTCGTCCAGATAGGCATAGGGGTTGGCGTTGAGGATCTCATGGCTGAAGGGGGAGGGCATGGGGGTCTCCACGGCGACCGCGCGAATCGCGCCTTCTTGGAGCCGGCGCAGCAGCAGGGTCAGCCCCTCCACGTCCATGGCTTCGGTCAGACAATCGCGGAGCGTTTCCTCCACCAGCGGATGGTCGGGAATCCGCCGTTCGACGCCACCCTCCCCGTCGTTCCGCAGATTCTCCCGGCAGGCGATGGCGTCGGGAAACACGGAAGCCAACAGGTCTTCCGCCCTCATTCGTTGAATCTGCGGCGGAACTTTTTTCCCCTTGGCAAATCGGAGCAGCGCCAATGCGCGGGAGGCGTTCCAACGCCAGCGCGTTGTGAACATCGGCGCGGCCAGCACCGCCTGACTCAGCACGGATCTGACGGTCTCTGGTTGGAGAAAGCTGAACACGGTCTCCAAGGGGAAACTGTGTTTCTCCCCCAGTGAGATCACCAGCCCTTCATCGGTCGCCGCCGCCTGCAGTTCGAAATCGAAGGTCACGCAAAAACGTTTCCTGAGCGCCAAGCCCCAGGCCTTGTTGATCCGTCCTCCGAAAGGAGCATGGATGACCAACTGCATGCCTCCGCTCTCGTCGAAAAACCGCTCGGCCACGACGGTCTCCTGCGTCGGCACCGTCCCAAGGACGGCCTTTCCGGCCAGAACATACTCCACCGCCTGTTGTGCCCCTCGGTCCGGTAACCTGCACTCCTCCCTGAGCCAACGGATGGCGGACTCGGTATGGTCCGGACCCGCCACCCGATCAAGCTCCCTGCGGACCCGGGCCACTTCCGCCGAGAGTTCAGCCGTGCGGGCCGGCGCCTCCCCGCGCCAAAATGGTATGTTGGGCGGGGCACCCTGGGCGTCCTCGACACGGACCTTTCCCATCTCGATTCCCTTGATCCGCCAGGACGTGTTGCCCAGGAGCATGATGTCGCCCGCCAGACTCTCGACCGCAAAATCCTCATCGACCGATCCGACGACGGTGCCCTCCGGCTCCGCCACCACCACATAGTTGGCGTTGTCGGGGATCGCTCCACCCGAGGTGATGGCCGCGAGCCTCGCCCCGCGCCGGCCCCGCACGCGGCGGTTGATGCGGTCGTGATGGAGGTAGGCCTGGCCGCGCCCGCGCGAAGTCGCGATCCCCTCCGCCAACATCCGCAGGACCTCGTCGAACTTCGCCCGATCCATCTCACGATAGGGATAGGCCCGCCGGCAGAGGGCGAACAGGTCGTCCTCGCTCCACGATTGGGTGGCGGCCGCGGCCACCAGTTGTTGCGCAAGAATATCGAGTGGAGCCGAAGGAACTTCAATCCGATCAAGCAGGCCGCTTCGCATCGCGCGGATCAGGGCGGCGCATTCGATCAGTTCATCCCTCGTTGCGGCAAAGAGCCGCCCTTTCGGGATGGCCTTAACCCAATGCCCGGCACGCCCCACCCGCTGCAAGCAGGTCGCAATGGCCCGCGGCGAGCCGATCTGGCAGACGAGGTCCACGGTTCCCACATCGATGCCGAGTTCCAGCGAGGCCGTCGCCACCACGACGCGGGTCCGCCCGGACTTGAGCCGCTCTTCCGCGGATAGGCGGATCTGTCGAGACAGGCTTCCGTGGTGCGCCGCCACGACATCGGCGCCCAAATCTTGAAGCCGTTCTTCCAATCGATGCGCGACACGCTCGGCCAGGCGGCGCGTGTTGACGAACACGAGGGTCGAACGGTGCGCCCGGACCAAGTCGGCCACTCGGTCGTAGATCTCGCTCCAGACGGCATTCGTGGCGACGGGACCAAGCTCGTCCTTGGGCACCTCCACCGCCAGGTCCATCGTTCGCCGATGCCCCACGTCGACGATCCGGGGAGGCGGGCGATCGCCCACGAGAAACTGGGCCACCAGCTCGATCGGCCGTTGCGTCGCCGAGAGGCCGATCCGCACCGACTTCACGTCCGTCAAGGCATCTAAGCGCTCCAGCGACAGGGCCAGATGCGCGCCGCGCTTGGTCGCCGCCACGGCATGGATTTCGTCCACGATGACCGTGCGTACCGTGCGCAACAGCGCGCGGCTCTTTTCCGCCGTCAGCAGGATGAACAGGGACTCGGGGGTCGTGATCAGGATGTGAGGCGGCCGGCGGAGCATCTGTTGCCGCTCGGCCATCGGGGTATCGCCGGTCCGCACAAGCACGCGCAGCTCCGGCAGCAGCAGGCCCTGCTCCAGGGCCGCCCGGCCGATCTCGTTCAGCGGCTGCTGGAGGTTTTTCTGGACATCGTTGCTGAGCGCCTTCAAGGGCGAGACATAGAGGACCTGGGTGCGGTCCTCCAATTCCCGATTCAACGCCTGTGTGAAGAGAGTATCGATGCAGGTGAGGAAAGCTGCGAGCGTCTTACCGGACCCGGTCGGCGCGGCGATCAGCGTATCGGAGCCCGAGCGAATCGCCGGCCAGGCCTGCTCCTGGACGTCGGTCGGCATCCCCAATCGTCGCCGGAACCATTCCGCAATGACAGGATGAAAGGACGAGAGCGGCATGGACCGAGCATCCTACCATGGAGGACGGGGCCGCTCCCTCCAGGGCATGCAGAAGAAACGGTCAGGAAAAGGACGCCGCCTGCCGGCCACGTCTATGGGGTACTGGAACCGGAACGGTTGTCGCCGCGGTCATCGACGGCGCCGGAAGTAAAACCGCGCTCGGCAGGTCTGGCAGCGCCACGGATGGAGCGCCATGAACCGCAACAGCCAATCGCGCAGCCCACGGCGCCGACTTCTCGCGCACTCGCTACCGCATTTTGGACAATGGACATCCAGCATCTGCTCGAGTTGCTGGGTTTGATCAGAGAGCGACCATTGCGCCTCGTCGGAGCGGCGGGCAAGTTCTTCATGGGGCAATGTGTGTTGATGTGTCGCCATCGAACGACCTTCGCATTCATGGACGCTTGGTCTATGGAACCGGGCGCGGCTTCGAATGCCGCGGCTGATGCATGACGGATGAACAGCTTACGTGGAAGAGATGTGTTGCTTCAGCTCACTCGATGAACCCACTGTTCTACCGAAGCTGAGGGGATACCCTAACATGTAAAATTTTCCTTATGCAACAGGCTTCTTGGCGACCGGACCGACGGTGGAATAAACTGGCTCCACTTCATGACATCTGAACAGCCGTCGCACATCCCAACTGTGATTCTCGGGGCAGGCTACACCGGCCGCCGCCTGTTCTCGCTGTTGGCTCAGGCTGGGCGTCCCGTTTTGGCGACGAGCCGCAACCCCACGACAAATCTTGAGTTTGTGCCCGATCACCTCCGCATACCGTTTACCCTGGAGGATCCGACGAAATGGTCCAATTTACCGTATCGGGCCGATCTCATCTGGTGCTTTCCCGCTCAGCCGTTGCAGTTGGTGAAACCATTCGCCGAATACCTCAGGCCACGGGTTCAGCGAGTGGTCGTGCTGGGCAGCACCTCCGCCTACGGCGTCTCCCAGGAACCAAGCTCCTATCCTCCTCCCTGGCTCGATGAGACCGCTCCCATCGACATGAGCAGACCGCGCGTTCAGGGCGAGGAGTGCTTACGACAGGAATGTAATGCCATCGTCCTCCGCATAGCCGGGATTTATGGACCGGGACGCAATCCGCTCGACTGGATCAGAACCGGCCGGGTCGGGCCCTCAAGCAAATATGTCAACCTCATTCATGTGGAGGATCTTGCCGCGATCTGCCTGGCAGCGCTGGAGCGGGGTGTCCCTGGCGAGGTCTACAACATCAGCGACGGCGTTCCGCGGACCTGGTCGGAGATTTGCCGCCACGCGGAAGAACAGCACGGTCTGCGAGCGGTAGCGACCGATCACGATTCGTCACCGGGGAAGCGGATCGCCAACGCCAAAATGATCAACGCCCTCTCTGTTCAATTGCGCAGGCCTGATCTGTTCGAAAACCTCGCCGGCCTTGGCCTCGACCCTATCGGTCCTATCCGATAATTGTCCGATAATTGGGTTTGATGAGGGCGTGGAGGCTATGACCGCAGCAGCGCGATCACGGCGAGGCACACCAGCAGATTGTTGATGCCGTGGGCGACCATGCCCGGCACGAGTGATCCGGTCTTTTCGTAGGCCCAGGCCCAGACGAGCCCGCTCCAGAACACGCTGGCAAACCCGAGGACGCCGTACCCATGCGCCAAGGCGAAGATCCCCGCGCTGATCATCGCGGCCGGCGCCAGCGAGAACCGGCGGCGCAATAGCCCGAACAGCAGGCCGCGAAAGGCGATTTCCTCAAAGACCGGGGCGAAGACCACATACTCCAGCAGGCTCAGCGACAGGATCGGCGTCGGAGCCCAAACAAGATCCGCATCGAACCATTCGGTCCAATGACTGGAGAGGTTCAACGGCTCCGCAATCCGCCCCATGATCCATTCGCCGAACAACCCCGCCGCCACGATCGCCGGGACCGCCAACCAGAGTCTTGACGCTCGGCCCGGGAGGGGTTTCAGCCCGAACCCCTCGTTGAATGTCAATCCGGCCGGTTGCAAGAGGTGCCGCTGTGCCAGCATCAACAGCGGCAGGTTCGTGAGCGGCACGGCGATCATCCGCAAGGCGGCATGTTCGGCGCTGAGAAAGATGAAGCTCACCATCAGCACGGCGCCGATCGCCCCTCCCCGCAGCAGCACATGCGCGCCGAAGCTGCCGGGCCAAGGCGGCGGCAAGGTCGAGTTGCCGTAGCGGAGCCATTGCGGGTCCCTGCTCCTTCGCCGCCAGACCATAACCAGGACGACCGCTCCTCCCGCCATGGCCGCCAACTCAAAGGCCGTGAGCCATCGCGACCAGGTGAACAGCTTGCTGGATCGGTCGGCTGCCGCCTGCTCCAGCGAGCGGGGCAGGGAGGGATCGCCGGCGCGATCGGCGAGGCGGGACGCCAGTCGATCGTAAAACCATCCGGCGGGCAACGAGTCGGCTGCCAGCGCCTGAAGCTCCATGATGGCCCCGCGATCAGCCGGCTCCGCCAGATAGGCGACGGCAAGGGCCTTGCCGAACCATCGATAGGGATCCCGTTCTTGCGACCATTGGGTGGTTTTCGCGCGTAGCGCCGAGAGGTCCTCGGATTCCGCTTCGAGAACGGCGAGCTGAAAATCGACGAGCGGGTCTTCGGAGACGACCGCCAACTCGCGATACCATTGGATTGCCTCTAGGCGAGCCGTTGTCTCGCTTCCCGTCAGCCAACGATACAGCGCCTGTTCCCATTCCGATGTCCGTTTGGTGGCCTCCTCCAAATCCATGGTTCGACCGACCATGTGGCTGAGGGCGCGCTCAGGCCACGGCACACGGTCCAACCCGTCCATGGTCAACGCGATAGCGACGACGGTGCCCACGCATCCAACCAGCACCAGGGCCGCAAGCGCGGTGACCGCCCACGAGAAACGAGGCTGGTGTTGCCAGGAGCCGGGCGCAACATGGCGATCGGCCGAGTTGGATTCTGATTCCGGCTGAGGGGGATCAGGGTCCGGTTGCACCGAGGAGATCGTCGCGGGAGGATCGAACGACATATGTGTCTCGCCAGTATAACATGCGGCTTTCTTGGCGAAAATGACGGGCGTGCCACACCGGTGACGCGCAGCCCTGTCTCCGTTATACTACGCCGCCTCACTCGCAGGGTCTTTTGGACCGGGTCCGGAAAGGCGCATCACGAGCGGCATCCTGCGCCACAGGCAGAACGGCATGGCATCCACCGCTATCGGAGAACTCAATTTTCCTGCGCGGGTCCTGCTCGGTCCCGGGCCAAGCCTGGTCCATCCACGGGTGCTGCGCGCCCTGGGCATGCCGGTCATCGGCCATCTCGATCCTTCATTCTTGACCATTCTCAACGAGACGCAGGCCCTGCTCCGGGAGGTGTTCCACACCAACAATCGATTCACCCTGGCCCTGTCGGGCACCGGCTCGGCCGGGATGGAAGCGGTGCTGGTCAATCTGATCGAACCGGGCGATGCCGTCGTCGTCGGCGTGAACGGCCTGTTTGGAACAAGACTGGCGACGATCGTCGAACGCTGCGGAGGCAAAGCCTTGCCTGTCGAAGCGCCCTGGGGCCAACCGATTGATCTTCAGGTCCTCCAAGAGGTCATCAGCCGCTCCGGACCCGTCAAAGCGGTCGCGGTCGTTCATGCGGAAACCTCCACCGGCGTCCGTCAGGATCTGGAACCGATCGGCCGGCTGTGCCGCGAAGCGGGCGCGCTCTTCGTCGTTGACGCCGTCACATCCTTGGCGGGCATGCCGCTCGACGTCGATGCCTGGCTGATCGACGCCTGTTACAGCGGCACACAAAAGTGCCTGAGCTGCCCCCCCGGCCTGTCGCCGGTTACGGTGAGCGAGCGCGCTTTGGCTGCCATTCGCCGACGCCACACCGCCTGCCGGAGTTGGTATCTCGACTTTTCGCTGATTGCCGACTATTGGGAGGATCAGAAGCGCCTCTATCACCACACGGCTCCCGTCTCCATGATCTATGCCTTGCGGGAATCGCTGCGACTGGTCCTTGAAGAAGGCCTGCCGGCGCGGTTCGCCCGGCATGAACTTCACAGCCGCGCCTTGTTGGCCGGGCTCGCGGTCCTGGGCATTACTCCGCTGCCGGCGCCCGATGTCAGATTGCCGATGCTGAATTGCGTGCTGGTCCCTCGTGAGATCGATGAAGGCGGCGTGCGGGCCGAATTGTTGGACCGGTTCGGGATCGAGATCGGCGGAGGTCTGGGTACGCTCAAGGGGCTGGTCTGGCGGATCGGCCTCATGGGCGAGTCGGCCACCGCCGGCAATGTGCTCGCGCTCCTCACCGCGCTGGGCGCCATCCTGTCCCGCCGACGATGGGCGAGACACCCCGAACAGGCGGCGGCCGCCGCCGCCGCGGTCTATGCCGAGGCCGGAAGGGAGAATGGAATCACCCCATGAGGATCACACTACGCTGGTTCGTAGCCGGCCTGCTGCTCGGTCTCCTCGGATCGTGGATTGGCTTCATCCTCTGGCGGAACCTACAGGACCATCCTGCGACCATCACGCCCGAGCGCACGGCAGAATATCTCCATGCCGTCATTGAAGCGGTCCGCACCAACTACGCAGAAAACATTGTCAACCGCTTGCAGGATCAGGATATCATCCATGCCACGGAACATTGGAAGCAGGAGAAGGGGCTTCCGCTCCCCGCCCAATTCTTGATGGACAATGGGCGGCTGGTTGCGCAGAAAGACCTGCGGTTGTCCTATCGGCTGGCAAGCCTCACCCCCATCTATGTCTGGAACGGGCCCAACTCAGACCTGGAACGGAAAGGGCTGGAAGCGATCGCAAAAGACCCGGACCGGCCCTTCACCGGCTACGTCAAGACCGCCAAGGGACGATTCTTCAAGGCCGTCTACGCCGACCGCGCGGTCTCGCAGTCCTGCGTGAGCTGTCACAATACCCACCCCAACAGCCCCCGGCGCGATTTCAAGCTGAACGATGTCATGGGCGGCATCATTATCTCGATTCCGCTTGAGGGCTGACCGGATGATGATCGCGCTCCGCCACGTCCGCCTCATCGACGGCCTGGGATCGGTCCAGGAACGAGCCACCGTGGTGGTCAAGGACGATCGGATCCTCTCCGCCGGGCCGAGCCGCTCGACCACGGTTCCCCGCGGCGCGGTCGACCTGGATGTGCGCGGCATGACGGTGCTGCCGGGCCTGATCGACTGTCATGTCCATCTCGGGTTGGGCGGCGAACCGGACGTCGTAACTGTCGTCGAGACCGACTCTCCCGGCATGACGCTCCTCAAGGCCGCCCGCTACGCCGAACAGACCATTGGCGCAGGCATCACGACCGTTCGCGATGTCGGATACAAAGGTCACGGCATCTTCGCGTTGAAGCAGGCGATCGCCGCTGGTCTGGTCCTGGGACCCCGAGTCTTGGCGGCAGGTCAGGCCATCTGCATGACGGGCGGGCATGCCCGATTCATCGGGCGCGAAGCAGACGGCCCGATCGAGATCGTCCGCGCGGTTCGGGAGCAGTTGGCCGCCGGCGCGGACCTCATCAAGATCATCGCCTCCGGCGGCGTCTTGACGCCCGGCACCTCTCCGGACCAGGCACAATTCAGCCTCGAGGAAATCCGGACAGCCGTCCAGGAGGCGCAACGAGCCGGCAAACAGGTGGCCGCCCATGCGCATGGGGCCGCCGGGATGAAACAGGCCGTCGCCGCCGGGGTCCGATCCATCGAACATGCCACCTTGATGGATGAGGAGGCGGCAGAGGCCTTGGTCCAGCATGAGGTCTTCATCGTTCCAACCCTCTCGGCCTTGGCCACCACTGCCGGCTGTCCGTTAGGGGCGGGTGTCCCGGAGTCGGTCGTCACGAAGGCAAGGGACATGTCGGCCCGCCATGAAGCGAGTTTCAAGAAGGCCCACAAGCGCGGCGTGCGGATCGCGATGGGCACCGATGCCGGCACGCCCTTTAATTATCATGGAGAGAATGCGCAGGAATTGGACCGGATGGTCGCTCTCGGCATGAGCCCCATGGAGGCGATCCTCTCGGCGACCGCAAGTGCCGCCGCCCTGCTCGGCCTCGACGACCGGATTGGGACCATTCAACCGGGGAAACTGGCCGACTTGATTATTGTGGAAGGCAATCCGCTCAAACGGATCGCTCTGTTGCGGGATCGCAATCGGCTGGCGGGGGTGATGCTGCAAGGCCGCCTGGTCAGCGGACCCTTGGCGGGGGAAGTATGAAGCGTCATTCGTCAATGGTCATTCGTCAACCGACGGAGAAGGCCACGCGAAACAGGTCTTCCGCTTGAGTGACGCTTGACGAGTGACGTGTGACGCATGACGACCCTGTCATCGCCGTTGGTAGAACAGCTCCAACGCGGCCGCCCATCCATGCAGCCGCCCGGCCTTGATCCGTTCATCCAACCGCATACGTAGTTCCTGCGCCTGCCGCTCGTCGGAGGGATCGATCACCCGCTGCGATTTCATCATCTGCACCGCGACGTCCAGCAGGCGATCCTTCCGCTGGTCCATGTCGGGCGTGATGAATTCTTCCAAGATCTCCCGGCCGCGAGCCATCACGATATCTTCCCGAAACGTGTCATATCCTTGGACCGCCACCGTCCGTTCCCGAATGACGGCCAACTCGGCCTTGATCCGACCGACCTCCTTGATCCAGAGGGAGAAGATTTCTTTGCGCCCTTCGTCCTCCAGCTTCCCGAACATGGTGGCGAGGACCACATCGAGATCCGGTCCCGTGTCCTGCGGCTCGGCTCCCCAGCGCAGCCGTTCGTAGGACTTCCTGGCGTCCTGATCGCCCAACACCGCATAGGCCGCATTGACCTCTCTGATCTTCGCCTCGGCCTCGGCATTGTCCGGGTTGCGGTCCGGGTGATATTGGAAGACGAGCTTCCGATAGGCTTTCTTGATCTCCTCGTCCGACGCATCCCGCCGGACGCCGAGCACCTCATAATAGTCGATTCGCATACGTGATCCCTGCCTGGTCGAAGACGACTATACCATCACGTTTTTCAGCGCAGCAAATCACGGTGGGGCGGCGGATCACTTGACAGGGCGCCGCGCGGTCCCTAGCCTGGCGCGACGTTCGATTCTGAAAGCGCGCATGATGCCGACCTCGTTCCGATCTGTCACACGCTACCAATGGATGGTCCTCCTCGTGGCTTGGCTCGGATGGGTGTTCGACGCCATGGATGCCACGATCTACGCGATCGTCCTGCATCCGGCGCTGGAAGAACTGTTGGCGGGAAGGACCGCAACCGTCGCCGACGCGGAAGGCATCAGTTGGTACGGCGGCATCATCTTCTCGGTCTTCCTGGTCGGATGGGCGCTGGGAGGGGTTGTCTTCGGCATCCTGGCGGACCGGTTCGGCCGGACCAGAACGCTGATCGCGACCATTTTGATCTATGCCGGGTTCACCGGGTTGGCGGCGCTCGCTCAGGAATGGTGGCAACTGGCAACCTTTCGCTTTCTCACGGCGCTGGGCATCGGCGGCGAATGGGCGGCCGGCGCGGCGATCGTCGCCGAGGTCTGGCCGGAAGAGACCCGCGCCAAGGCCGCTGGGATCTTGCAGTCGGCCTGGGCCGTCGGTTTCTTTCTCGCGGCGATCCTGAACCTCCTCTTGAAAGGATACGGCTGGCGCTGGCTCTTCCTGGCCGGCGTAGCCCCGGCCCTGGTCGCCTTCCTGGTCCGCTGGTGGGTCAAGGAGCCGGACCGCTGGACCCGCGCCCACAGCGAGGAACTCGCGCAGCGCCACGACGGGATCCTGTCCAGGCTCGGCGAGTTGTTTCAGCCGCTGTTCTTACGATCCACCTTGGTCGGATCGACCCTGGCCTTCGTGGCCGTCTTCGGTCTCTGGGGCACGACCAACTGGACCCCGACCTTGATCCACTCGTTTCCGGACATGCAGGGTTTGCCCAAATCCGAGATCGCGCCGTTGGTCAGCTATGCGATCATGTGCCTCAATGTCGGCGCGCTGTTCGGCTATCTCAGCTTCGGTCCTCTCGCGGACCGTTGGGGGCGCCGCCCAATATTCGGATTGATGTGCCTGGGCAGTGTGCTCATGCTGCCGATCACCTTTCTCTATGTGGAATCTTACCGGCACCTGTTGCTGTGCCTGCCCATCCTTGGCTTTTTCAACAACGGCATCTTCAGCGGTTTCCCGATCTATCTGCCGGAACTGTATCCGACGCGCATTCGCGCGACCGGCGCCGGCTTCTGCTTCAACGCTGGGCGCGTGCTGGCCTCCGCCGGCCCCTTTCTCACCGGGTCGCTCGTCGCGACGTTCGGCCAGGTCGGCAGTGCCGCCAGCGCGGTGGGCCTCATTTATCTGGTGGGCCTGTTGGTGTTGCCGTTCGCGCCGGAAACCAAAGGACGGCCGTTGCCGCCGTAACGACGATACGCGGCCAGCACGCATGGACCGATCTCAACTCTTCGCTGATACCGATTCCGCAAGTTAAACGGCAGGTTGCGGATCTTCTGCCCGAAACAGACTCCGCCAACTTGACACCCTCCGATTCGGAGCTATTCATTATCAATACGATGACCACCACACCCCGCACATTGAGTTTCGACGAAAAGCTCGCGGCGGAGGCGGCGTTTGCGGGCCGGCCGTTCAATCCCAAATGGTCGGCGGCCGCGCGGACCGTCTACCGGGGTATCAGGCAGGCGCTTGCGGCAGAGGCGGATACTCTGGACCAGGCTTCCATGCTCGATCCTGGACCGGTCCCTGATGCAGGCGGCGAGGCGCCCGCGATCGGAGCCGATTCATCGCTTTTGGCAAGCCGGCAAGACGACCGCCATCCGTTTGATCCGCCGTCTTCCGATGAATCTCATATCGAGGCGGACGATTCCCATGTCGCGTTGCCCCACGAACAGGTGCTCCATGTCGGCGAATGGATCGAGATCACGTCGATGGCGAGGAACCTCGGCGTCCCCTTCACCGTCGGCATGACGCAGCCCGCCTGGGAGACGTTGGTGACCGCATCGGCCAGCGTGCCTGAATCGGAACATGCCGCCCGTGTTAGAGACATTCTCCTCGCGCTTCGCTTGCGACTCATGAGCGCGCCCGCGAACAAGTCGGTCATCGACGTGCCGGCCCTGTTGCCCTTTCCGCCCGATACCGTGCCACGGCCTCGTTTGTTGCTGGCCGCATTCCACCAGAGCCCCAATGCCACGACGTTCATTACCCTCCTCTTGCCCCGGGAACTCTCCGCGCTGCTGAGTAATCCCAAGGAAGAGTAACTCCTCTGAGCAACTTCCCGACCCCGTCCATTTGTCTAGACCCATTGGTCCCTTGACAAGCGAGGTCGATTTAGTCAGCATGCATCCCGCTGTAAAACCTCCGCCCGGAGGTGCTGTGCCGCGGGGCTTCATTCAGAGCGACCAGAACAGACTCTCACCGTCTCGACAACCAGGCGGGAAAGGATGAAGTACCCCAGACCTCTTCCTTCAACGAGTGCGCACAGAGAGAAGCCGTTACTGATCTCGCCCATCACTCCCGATCATTCTGATCAAGTACGAAGGTTCACTTTGTCTCCAGACACAGGAACCGGACCAGAGCGAGGAACAGTTCAGCATCGGTTGCCGTACCGCTTCTCACGCATCAGACTTCCCTTGACATCCGGCGACTTGCAAAAGAAAGGCGGTCGTGATGATCCGGAGCGATCGTGAGCGGGTTTCTTAAGGAGCCCGCTCACGATCGAAAGTCCGCACCTGTACCTCTGTGCCACGTGACCGCCGTTACCCGGTAACACACGTTTGACCTGCACCTGGGAGGCACATCGATGACAGTACAGCAAGGATTGAGGTCACCAATCAACTCCAACCATCACGGTGTTCTCGGTAAGCCATCGGATTCCCATGTCTCGATCAGCCTCCCGGTCGTGGTTGATTTTCATGGAACGCTCAGTCGAGGGGTGACCGAATATCTCGGCCTGGACTCTCTTTCATTCGTCTGTCCTCACGCGCCTTCGAAAGGATCGGTGATGTCGGTCTACATTTGCTTCGGTCGAGCGACTGCCTATATGCACCTCAGCGGCCGGGTCGCCGAGGTCAACCGGTGCGAGATCTCTGAGACAACCCGCTATACGATTTCTCTCCATCTGAATCCACTGAGTGAGACGGAGCAATCCGTTCTCCAATCTTGTTTGCATGAGATCGATGCCTACCTGACGGGTCTCACGCGACAGAAGAGCGCCCACCAACATCGGAGGAATGGCGATCCGCCTGCAGAGCGAACCAACCCCCGATCGATTCTCTCGCTGTTCGTCACCGACAACCCCTATACCCTCCCCTATCGCCTGAAGAGCCAGAACCTGTTTTCCACACTCTCGCACATGGGATCTCAGGCGGTCCGGTTAATGACCACCGTATCGCTTCGTAAATCAGCCCCGATGCCGTCCGCCTCCCTCTCGCACCGCACGCTGTTGTGGCTGCGGAGCATCCCCTTGTTCATCCAACTTGTTCGAGATCTCATGGTTCGATTCCTTCCCCGGTGCGCGTCCAGATTTCTGGTGCAACCAGTCGATTTTGTGTTCATCGGCCACCCACGCGACCTGACCGACGTCCCGAGAAAGTTTCCATTTGCGAAATTGATGCCGCCTGCCATCGTCGAACGATGGTTCCGCCACCAATGGCCGTTCGTAGCTTCGTACATTACGGGACTGAAAGCCAAAAGCGGACGATTGCTCAAGGGAGCCATGCTGATCTCTCCGCTCACCACCGAGCAAATGATTCGCAACCCTCGGGCGGCACGACAGCGCGTCCTCGAAACGGTGCGGCTGGCAGAACGCATGGGAGCTCGTATTGCGGGGCTCGGAGCCTTTACGTCCATAGTGACGAGGGACGGCAAGGATCTGCTGGACAAAGTCCACTTGGGATTGACCACAGGCAATCCCCATTCTGCGGCGATTGCCGTGCAAAACGTGCTGGAGGCGGCCGCCTTGACCAACCTCAGTGTGCCGCACGCGACCGTGGCGATTGTGGGCGGCGCCGGATCGGTCGGTTCCGCTTGCGCGAAATTGCTAGGCCCGCTCTCGGCCCATCTGGTATTGATCGATATCAAGCGGGATGAACTGGCGGCGCTGGTGTCTCTGCTCAAGCGACAGTCGATCAGCGTCGAGGGAACCGGTGCCATTGCACGGGTTGCTGAAGCCGACATTGTTATCGCGGCCACGAACAGCCCGCATGCGCTGATCGACCCGGACATCCTCAAGCCCGGAGCCATCGTGATCGACGCCGCCCAACCCAAGAACGTTTCCGAGCAGGTCTCTCATCAACGCCCCGATGTGCTCGTGATCGAGTCGGCGATCGTTCAAACGCCTGGAGTCGAGGTGAACTTTGACCTGGGGCTTGAGAGCGGCGAGGCGTTGGGCTGCCTATCGGAAACGATGATCCTGGCGGCGATCGGCTGGGAAGGCCACTATTCGATCGGGAAGGCCGATCCGCTGCACGGGTCCCATATCCTGGCTGCGGCGCGCGAACTCGGTTTTCGTCTCGCCCGCTTCCGCAATTCAACCGGCCCTATTACAGAGGAAGACCTCGTGCGTATTGCTCGGGCTCGCATCGGCGCTCTCACTGGTGTTTGATCTATCACACTATACGCTGAACGCCCACGCGCTCCCCATGTTCGGCATGGGAGCTGTTTCATTGATTCTGGGCGTTCTCACATTTCGCTCCAACCGGAAAGCTTCCGCCAATCGTCACTTCCTGATCCTCTGTCTCAGTATTAGCGCGTGGTTGACGGCCACGGGGCTGGGGTTGTCATCGACCAGCCCCACCGTCGCGGTCAACTGGTTCAGAATCGACAACGTCGGCGTGATGTTCATTTCCGTCAGTTTCTATAGTTTCTCCGCCGCCTTCCTCTCCCTCCATCGGCCCCGCTCGGTGACCATGGGCTACGTTCTCGCGGGCCTGCTGGTGCTGTTGGTGCTGCTCTCCGGTCAGTTTGTCGTAGGGGTACGGACCTTCTGGTGGGGCTATTTTCCGCAATGGGGACCGGCCTCGCTGTTCTTTTTCCCTGTGTTCACGGCCTATATGGCGGCGGCCTTTGCTGATTACTTCCGCGCGTATCGCCGGGTGTCGGCGCCCTTGAAACGGCAGCAGATTCTTTACGTGATGAGCGCGTTTCTCATCGCCTATACGGGCTCCGTCGACTTTCTTCCGGCCTTCGGCATCGAAGTGTACCCTTTCGGCTACATCCCGATCTTCCTGCTCATCGCCGTCATCAGCTACGCCATCATCCGCTATCGCTTGATGGATATCACGGTCGTCATCAACAAGGGGTTGACCTACGCCCTCGCCACAGGTGCGATCCTCATCGCCTCATCCGCCATCGCCATGCTCAGCACCCGGGCGTCCGAGTATTCGATTCCACCGCTCCTGTCGGCGCTCCTCGTCATCATCTGCGGGTCATGGGTGGCGCTGAGCAATCCGCGCGCGACGACGAACATCTCGTTCGGACTAGTCTGCGGCGGGGTGGCGCTGTGGCTCACCGGTTGCTTCATGCTCTATTCCTCCCGCACGACGTCGGAGGCCCTGTTTTGGAGCAAAGTGGTCTATGGGGGCGTCGTGTGGATTCCCGCTGCGTTGTATCACTTCTGCGTCGGCCTCTCCGGCCGAGTTCGGCATGACCGGTCTATCGGCATTCACTATCTCCTGAGCTTGGGTTTTTTAGGCTTGGTCCCGACCTCCTATTTCACCGCGGGCACCTATCAGTATTTCTGGGGTTACTACCCCAAAGCCGGCCCGCTCCATCCGGCGTTCTTGCTCTATTTTTTCACGGTCTGTGGAAGAGCGCTCAAGCACCTGTACCAGGCATCCCGGCTGGACCGTCAGGAAGCGACCCAACTGCGGCAGACCTTTTGGGCCTTCCTGATCGGCATGGCCGCTTCGAGCGACTTTGTGCCCAGCTACGGGATCGAATTCTATCCGCTGGGGTATATGATCGTCGGGCTGTGGATCGCATTGATGGCCAATGTCATCGTGAAACATGAATTGATGCAGGTGTCGTTCCCCTTCTCCCATCGAAGCAGCCCCCTCTACGCACAGCTCCTGGGCCTTCCGCCTGCGTATCTTGGCATTCTGACATTGGTCTGGCTCTTCACCGGAGCGCCACATTATCTGATGGCCGGCGCCTTACTGGCGCTCTTCATCGCCCTGGCCGGCATTCTGGCAAACCTCCAACAAACGCTGGAGGACGTCGTCGGCCAGCGCCTGTTTCGAGCCCGTTACGACGCTTATGACACGTTGGTGCAATTCTCAAAATCACTCGTGTCCATTTTGGATCTGGAATCGTTGACGCGCGAAGTGGTGGGGACCCTGACCAAAGTGATGAACATCTCAACGGCGTCCGTCTACGTCCTGGACTCTGAAAAGTCGCTCTACATCCTCACGGCCGCTCATCGCCCGCTCGCCCTTGGACCGCTCCCTTCCAGCCTGAAGTCAGACGACGGGCTGCCCGCCCATCTCGCGCTTCAGAAGGGACTGTTGGTCCGCGAAGAGCTGGAATACGGGCATGGAACCGATCCCCCTCGATCGTTGCTGGAGATCCTCCGCATCCTGGATGCGGAAGTCTGCATTCCCCTGATCAACAAGGAGCGCCTGGTCGGATTCTGCAATCTCGGGGCCCGCGCCGATCATGCCGTGTATTCCGGGCAAGACCTCAGCCTATTGATGACCCTCGGCCAACATGCCGCCATCGCCCTGGACAACGCCCTTCTGTACGAGGATCTCAAACGGTCGCAAGCCCTCATGCGGCGGACCGACCGGCTCCGCTCGCTGGAGACCATCGCCGGAGGCTTCGCGCACGAGATCCGCAACCCGCTGACCTCCATCAAAACCTTCATCCAATTGGTTCCCGACCGGCGGGACGATCAGGACTTCGTGGAGAAGTTCAGCGAAATCGTCGTGGAAGACGTCCGCCGCATCGAACGGCTCATTCAGGAGATATTGGATTATGCCCGGTACATGGAGCCGAAGCTCACGGAGGAGAACCTTAACGATATCGTGGCGTCCTGCCTCTACTTCATCCAAGTGAAGGCGTCCGCCAAATCCATCCGGATCGAGCGGGATTTCGCCTCCGACCTGCCGCCGGTGACGCTCGACCGTCAGCAGATCAAACAGGTCCTCCTCAATTTATTCATCAACGCCATGGACGCCATGGCCGCACGGGGGGGCTGTTTATCCGTCAAGACGCATTTGCTCAGGAAGCTGCATCCGGTCCCCTGGGTTCAAATCGAGGTGTCAGATACCGGCGCGGGCATCGCGTCCGAGAACCTGGACCATATTTTTGATCCGTTCTATACGACTAAGCATGCCAGCGGCGAGCATGAAGGGACCGGCCTGGGCCTCACCATCGTCCATCAGATCGTGCATGAACATCGGGGGTACATCGAGGTCAAGAGCGAGGTCGGGAAGGGCACGACGTTCTTCGTCAACCTCCCGGCGAGTCCTGAACCCATTCCATCCTGGAATCCTCAGCCCTGGCCCCTGGCGCACCAGTAATGCTGAAGGAAGACCGGATCCGCACCGGCGCGACACTCGCCACGGTCTCCCCGATGCCGCACTTTCCGGGCCTCCTCCCTCCCTTGCAAGCCAGGATTCGCCGTCGGTAGACTGAGCAAGCATAACGTGGCATCGGCCGCTTGTCCTCCGTAACGACCGGTGGAGGCCCAACATGAACCGCGCCCCGCATTCAAGCCCCGGAAACCCGGCCGGCCCCCTGCTAGCCACTCTGCTCGTCCTCGTCGCAACGGTCACGGCCTGCGGCAAAATTCCCTTCGCGCCGGCCACGGTCGTCCCGACCAAGACCTCGCTGCCCTACACGGCCACGGTGGAACTGGCCACGATCGGGGCCTTTCTCGTCCAGCCAGGGGCGACAATGTCTCCCGATCCCAACCTACAGAACCGGATCACCGCTCCGGTGCCGGCCCTCACCAACGACAAGGAGGCCTGGGAACAGGCCCTCGTCGATTACGTGGTTTCACGCCGCACCTTCCGCACCGTTGTCAAGCAGGGGGCGTCCAATGTCCGCCTCGCAATTCGGATGCTGATTTACATCGATCCAAGCCTGGGTTTCAAATTCAACACGATTTACGTCGCCCGCGCCACCGGCACGCTCAGCGACGCCGCGACAGGCCGAGTCTTGCGGGAGTACTCCGGCTTCGGCAAATCCGTCGGCGTGGTCCGGCGCACCGGCACGGACGACGACAAGGCCCCGGTCAACCAAGCAGTCCATGGGGCATTGAGCGATCTGTTTGGGAAATTGGAGAATGAGAGGCCGCTGAACGAACTTTAGAACGGAGGCTCGGGCCGGTCCACTGCAGACTTGCGCCCCCCGATGAGGGATCGGACCAAGGCCCGCTCGTCCTCCTCATTGTTCACCACGCCATTGAGACGGGCTTCCAAGAGCTTCGAGAGAATGCGTCGGTACAGGGGCCCGGGCTTAAGGCCCATCCGTTTGAGATCGTCTCCCTTCAAGGCGGGACGCATCCGCTGATAGGTCGTCACATAGGCCGAAAGCTGGCGCCGAACATGCTCAGATTTGCTCTTTGCCATCAGGAACACCAACGTTTCGTCGGAGGTCCCACTCAGTGCCCGATACACGGCGGCGGGAGAGACGGCAGGGCGACGGCCAAGTTCCCGAAAAATGCGATGCCCCCCGAACCGACCGGCACGAACAGCCGCTTCTTGCCGAGCCGAGAGCTCGATGCGCTTGAGCACCTCCCCCACCGCCTGATCCGGCAGGACCTGTAGCATCGCCATCAGGTACACCAACCAACTTTCCATCGGGCGATCCAAAAAGAGCAGCCGATACCAATCGAGCGCCTCTTCCGTTGCTTTGAGCAGCGTGCGCAAACGCGGTGTCAGCTCCAGGTCCGGATGGAGACATGCCAGCACTTCCAGCTCATCCATCAGAGCGATGGCCTTGCCAGGCTCCCGTTCGGACAGGACCAATTGCAGTTCGTCCGTCAAGCGATGCTTGGAGAGCCGCCGCAGCAGGTCCATCTTGACAACCCCCTGGATCAGCGCGCGCGTCTCCCGGCTGAGCACGAAATCAAACCGGACGGCGAATCGAATCGCACGAAACACCCTGGTCGGGTCCTCCACAAAACTCAAACTGTGCAAGACGCGGATCGTCCGGCCCTTCAGGTCCCGTTCGCCGCCGAAGAAATCGATCAGCTCTCCGAACTGCCGCCGGTTCAATCGGACGGCCAACGTATTGATCGTGAAATCCCGCCGGTAGAGGTCCTTTTTCACGGACCCCTGCTCGACCGTCGGCAGGGCGGTCGGATACTCGTAGTATTCGGCGCGGGCCGTCGCGACATCCACTTTGAATCCGTCGGCCAAGGTCACTCGGGCCGTGCCGAATCGTTCATGGACCTTCACCTGGCCCCGTTGCGCGCGGGCCAAGGCCTTGGCAAAGGCCAGACCGTTCCCCTCCACGACGAGATCAAGATCCAGGTTGTCAATCCCAAGCAAGAGGTCCCGGACAATGCCGCCCACGACATAGAGCTTGACTTCTAAACGATCCGCCAACTCACCGGCCTCCCGCATCAATGCGACGACCCGGGCCGGCAGGCGATCCTTGAGCAGGCCCGCGATATTACGGCGCCGGAATTGAAACGCCGGGTCTTCGCCCGGACGGGCTTTGACCCTGGCTCGGGCGGCCGACAGCACGTCCTCGTGGAGCGTCCGCAGCAGGTCCGTTCGCGTGATCACCCCGACCACCTTGACTCCCGCGAGGATCGGGACGAACCGCTGATTCAGCTCGATCATCTGGCGCTCGATTTCATGGAACGGCGTGTCCGACTCAGCCACATACGAATCGGTCTGCATGAATTCCCGGCAGAAGGCTTTCTCCAGATGGTGAAACGCCGCCTTCTGGACCGTCTCGCGCGAGATCAGTCCCTGATAGGCCCCGCGCTTGTCGAGCACCGGCAGGACATTGACTCCGTAGGTCGTCATGAGCCGGCCCGCATCCTCCACGCTGGCGTCCCCGGCGATGGCCTTCACCGGCCTCGTCATCACATCCTTCGCCGTCAGGGTCGGCCGGTAGCGCTCGGTCAGGAGCTTGACCAGTCGCTCCCGGACCTCGACGAGGGTTTGCCCCTTCACGGTCGCGGCGGCGGCGGCGGCATGGCCGCCGCCGCCGAACTCACGCGCGATCCAGGCCACGTCGATGATATCGGGAAGACGGCTGCGTCCGACGATCGTCACCTTGCTGTCCATGACGAAGGCGGCGATCACGGCATCCAGCCCTTCAATTTGCATCAGCCGTTCCACGACGCTGGAATAGTCGCCGCGATAACCCTCATAGGCGCTGGCGGCCAGCAGGATCTTTCGTCCTTCAAGATAGTAGGTCTCGCTTGAGGTCAGCAGGTCGTTGAGCAGGGCAATCTGCTCGGGCTCCAGATGGCGGCGCAAGGTCGCCGCCACGACGTTGAGATCGGCCCCGACCCGCAACAGGTGGGCGAGCGCCTCGACATCGCGCGGGCTCGTCGAACCGTAGGTCAACGATCCGGTTTCTTCGTACAGGCCCACAGCCAGAACTGTGGCCTCGAACGGCGTGAGCGACAGGCCATTGACGCGAAGCGCTTCGATCAGCACCGTTACCGTGGCCCCGACCGGTTCCAGCACCAGCCGCTCGACCTTCGGTCCAGGCTGGCGCCGCCCCTCGGAGGGCTCCCGCTTGACCTCTCCCTGGTGATCGACATGGTGATCGTAGATGTGCAGAACCAGATCAGGCTTGGTCCAGAGCGGGCGCAGTTGCTCGATCCGGAACAGGTCCTGCGTATCGACCAGAATGACCCGCTGCACCTCGTCCAGATTCAGGTCGCGAAGGCGGCCGATGTCGAGGTCATGGTCCTCAAGAAAGCGACGCACGCTGTCCTGGGCTCCGCCCGCCAGCACCAGCCTGGCCCCTGGATACAGCTTCCGGGCCGCCACCATCGAGGCGAGCCCATCCAGGTCGGCTTGCGAATGGGTGGTGATCAGATCCACGCGGGCATTCTAGCAATATTCAGGACGACGGGATACGGGACGCCACGGACAAGGCGAAGGATCGCCGGAACGGCTCAGCGAACGTCCTGAAAAAAAGCCCGAGGCAGGACCGGCAGGCGGAATTCCACGTGGAGGATGATCAGCAGCACCCGGAGAAAGCTTCGCCAGATGCCCATCTGCACGAATTTTCTCGCATCGGTCACAACGGGCGGCGAAAGAAGGACGGGGGTCGTCTCCCTGAGGAGGCGTTCGCAGAAGGCTACATCCTCCAGGATCGGCTGCGGCGGGAATCCTCCGAGCCGTTCGAACAGGGACCGCCGAACGAACAGGGCTTGATCTCCATAGATGATCTTGCTCCGGCCGCAGCGGACATTGTCCAGGAACGAAATCAGGCGCAAGCGCCAGTCGTCACCCGAGAAACAGTGGAGGAACCCTCCGGCCTGCACCGAAGGATCGGCTTCCAGATCGTTCAGGCGCTTGAGCGCCCCGGGCGGCAGGACCGTGTCGGCGTGCAGAAACAACAGCCATTCCCCTCGCGCATGCGCCGCGCCCTCGTTCATCTGAGACGCGCGGCCCTTCGGCGCCGTGAAGACCCGTGCTCGCGGTTCGGCTCGCACCACCTCGCAGGTTCGATCCGTGCTGCCGCCGTCTACGATCAGCACCTCATAGTCGCCCGGTTGGGTCAACAGCGACCGCAGGGTCGCGGGCAACGCCCGCTCCTCCTGATAGACCGGCATGACGACGGAGATCATCCGACGCACCATTCCGGCACATAAAGCCGCACATCCGAAGCCCAGGCCGAGGCATCTTCGTCGATCGTCGAGAACAGCGACGCCAACGTCAGCACCATGTCCTGCGTCAACCCGAGATACTCCTCGGCCCGGCCGCGGAGCCGATCCGATTGGAGCGCGCCTTCAGCCCTTGCGCGATCGAGCAATCGTCTCCCAAAACCATGGTGCGCCTCCTCCTGATGCAGCAGGATTCGTCTGAGCCGCCCGAAGGGAGCGCCGCGCTTCACCAGCCCGGCTTCGATCCGGTTTAAGATGGCTTCTCCCAGACCTTCGAGGATGAGTTGTTCCGCCATCAGCGTTTCATGCAGGTCGCGCCGCGTGATCGCATCCTCCACCAAGGCCCGATAGCGTTCGAGCGGCGGCAAGAGCGGTGTCGCGCTGAGCCTCCTCGGCGCGAGCCAGGCGATCACGCCGCGAAACACGGTTGCATGCATCGACTCCTGTCTGGCTTGGCCAAGGAGAAACCGGCGATGGCCCGGGTCGGCCACGAGCGCCGCCTGCGCCGCTGCGCAATCCTGCGCCAGCCGTTCGCCATATTCGAGAAATCCCAGCAACTGGGCAACGGGTTCACGTTCGTCCGGCAGAACGATCATCGTCGGCGCTCCTTGGAGGGGTCCCGTTCAGGCTCCAGTCGTAGTCGAGGAACTCGATGGTATAGGGGGTCTGTTCCAGCTCATGGACCAACGCCGGGTCGTTCAGATAGCGCTTGACGTACTGCATCAACGAACCGGAGTGCGCGGCAAAATCGTGGGTGAACCAGTTGAAGATCATCGACAGCCGCGCCACGTGGTTGTCCCGGTCGAACCGGTTCTTGGCGGGATCGTTGATGAACTCTCTGGCAGCCTCGTCCAATTGGCGGTCGAGCTCCTCTCCGACATAGGCCGATGAGCGCAGCTTGGGACAGGAGGCCGAGGCGCAGACGATCGCAAAATGTATGCGCGGCTCCTTGAAGTCGGGGATCAGTAAGGATCGCTCGAGATCGTAGAGATTGATCGTCTCGCCCCCGACGCGATAATCGCGCGCGATGAAAAACCGGTAGCGTCCCCACAGGGAACGGGGCGAGTACCCATCGATGATGCCCTTGACGGCGAAGGCGTTATAGGCATTGATCCAGAACGCCAGCCGATCGGCTCTGGTCGGCAAGGCGTTCGGATCGACATGGTTGAGATCTGTCAGGTATTCCGCAAATCGCTTGTCCTTGGCCATACCCTGATAGTTCACCTGCCCATCCGCCACATGGGCGCGCAAGACCTGATCCCAGAGATGGTGCGAGAAAGTGCGGGAGGGAATCGCCGGATTGGGATGAAACGTGGAGGGAACCGTGGAGCAGCCGCCCACAGCCGCAAGCTGGATGAGCATCAGGATTCGAAGCCAGACCATCGCGTCACCACGGTTGGATTCAGCAAGGGCTCCGACATACACCACCGGGACTCCGGTTGCAACGGTCCCGATCACATTTGGACAGGCCGGTCCATTTTTTCGCCGCGCCGTCGTTCACCGGCCGTCCGGCCATCAGACCCTATCGCCTAACCCACTGAAAACGCGTTGAAACAAATGGCACATCTCGCGTGTTCCATCGGCATAGGCCTTGCGAACCCGCCTCCCTGCTTTGGACATCTTGATTCCCGCAGCGGTTGAGACGCCGGCTGCCGGGGGGAAGCGAAGGAGGTACGGCTATGACGTTCACGAAATCCATGATCGCGGTGGCGCTCATCGCGGGGTTCAGCCTGGCTACCCATGCCGAAGCGGCGGAAAAGAAACGCCAGCAGAAATTCGACGGCAAGCCAGGACCGGCCCATCGCATGGTCCAGGGGAAGCTCACCAAGGTCGAAGGCAACATCTACGTCGTCGAGGACTACGAGGGCAACGAGGTCCAGATGGTGGTGAGCAAGGACACCAAGCAACTTCGTGGCGCGAAGAAGCCCGGAGATACGGTCCGGGCCGAGATTACCGCCGGTCATCACGCCAACTCGATTCAATAACCGCCCGTCCCTGCATTGCCCGCCCGAGTCGAAGGGCCGGCCCAACCGGGCCGGCCCTTCCTGTTTCGGCATCCCGATCTAGGCTGATCCCTTCCGCCGGTGCGTTATCGTTGTCGCAACCATGTCTCCGGCCTGGGCCAACTCCATGCTCACCCCTCTACCTTCACGGTGATCTCATGGAGACCGGTGGCCCCGTCCGGCGCAGGAGGCTGTTGGTCATCCGACTGCACCTGTCCGGTGCCGTCCGTCGCGCGAACCCGAATGGCATGGAGTCCGCGCCCCGGCGGCCGCCAGTCGTAGCGCCAGAACACCCAGGCAAAAGGCGAGAGCAGTGCCTCGACGTCCGCCGCCCGCCAGGATGCGCCTTCATCGAAGCTCAACTCGACCGTCCGGATGCCACGCGTGCCTGCGAAGGCAAGTCCCTGGATCAGGTGGCGAGCGCCCCGGAGCGTCGTCCCATGGACCGGCACATCAATGCGCGAAGTCGTCTTCACGGTCGCCTCATCTGTCCAGCCTGATCGTTGATAGTAACCGCGATAATCGTGGGCCACCAGGTCAATCCTCGTCAGCCACTGCACGCTCTTCATTCCATAGAGCCCCGGCACGATGATCCGAGCCGGAAAACCATGTCCAGGCGGAAGCGCCACCCCGTTCATCCGATGCGCGACCAAGACATCGCCCGCCAGCGCGCGCTCCAGGCGAATCCCGTCGGCATAGTCATCCGCGGCATGAAACACGACATCGTAGGCCTGCCGATCAGCTCCCGCCTCCTCCAGCAGATCACGAAGCGGGACACCGCCCCATTCGGCCGTGCTGATGAACTCGCCGGCCACCATGTTGCCGATGCATTCCAAGGTCACGATCTCGGAGGTCACGGGCCGTGCGACCAGTTGCCCATACGTCAATGTCAGCGGGCGTTCGACCAAGCCGGTGACGGAGAGCCGCCAATCGTCAACGCGCACCGTCGGAGGACTCCGGTAGGAGGTGACATAAAACTCGTCGTTCGGCGTAATCGGCGCGGTCGAAACGGCCGGCTTGCCGTGGAACAGGCGATCGAGGATATTACCCAGGACCGGTCTGGGATCGGTCACGATGGACCAAGCTGCAGCCCCTCCCGCGATGGCAAACAGCTCACGTCGCGACAGCCGCATGCCATTCATCAATCGATTCATGGACGGTCTTTATCTCCGATCGCTTGCGAGATCCCGCTGCGGAACTTTTCCCCAGAACATTCGGTGGACGGAGACCGAATACAGCGCCACCAGCACGATCCCCACGCAAAACCACCCAAGCCCGACGGTCAAACCATGGGGCGAGGCCGCCGCATTGTCGATCGTCAAACTGTTCACTGAAGCCCCACCGGTTGCCGTCAGCAAATTGGGATACACACCCCAGGCCGTCGCGGCAAGGAGGCCGATGATCAACAGCGATGACCCGCCGAAAGAAGCGACCTCCTGCCCGTGACGACCAGCCCAGATCGTCAGGCCCATGCCTCCGACGGCGAGGAGAGGAAAGGTCCAGCCGATTGGATGGGCGTCATAGTTGTTATGGATCGTCGGCTGCACGAACGGCACGACGCTCAATGCAACAAGCGTCAGGACCACGACGGTCCAGCCGCTCTGCCTGGCCAGATAGGATGCCCGGCGTGCCGTTTCTCCGCTGGTCTTCATCACGACATAGTTCGCCCCATGGAGCGTGAGAATGGCCGTTGTCGTGAGTGCCATAAGCAGCGTAAACCAGTCCAGGATGCCTGGCTCCGGTCCCGGCAGAAAATCCGTCCAGAAGGGTGTAAAGAAGTACCCGTCGGCATTGAGCGGAACGCCCCGAATCAGGTTCCCCAAGGCAGCCCCGAACACGACCGCCAGCAGCAGGCTGGCCAGGGCGAAGCCTGCATCCCAGAAGCCGGTCCAGAGGGGCTGGTCGAAATGGGACCGCAACTCGAGCGACAGCCCCCGCAGGATGAACAACCACAAGACGATGATCAGCGCGAGGTAAAAGCCGCTGAAACCAGCGGCGTAGGCGCGCGGGAATGCGAAAAACAAGAGCCCTCCCGAGGCGATCAGCCAGACCTCGTTCCCATTCCACACAGGCCCGATGGCGGCAAGGAGCGCCCGCCGTTCCTCGTCGGCCCTTGCGACAAACAGGTAGACGATGCCGGTCCCGAAGTCGAACCCGTCAAGCACGACATAGACGGTCAGCATGAAGGCCAACAGAACAAACCACAGAGTTTCCACGTTCAGGTCCCGCCGCCCTGTGGGACCGGCGAGAGAGCCGGCGCCGGTTCCGAAGCATGATGATCCGGCCCATGCCAGATCGTTTCAATCACCAGCAAGGTGAACAGCAGGCCGAGCAGCAGGTACAGCCCCATGAATCCCAACAATGTGAAGAGCGCGTTCCCGGAATGCACCAACGGGGACGTTCCATCGGCGGTTCGCATCAAGCCGTAGACGAGCCAAGGCTGTCGCCCGAGCTCAGCCGTCATCCAGCCGGCGGTGGTCGCAATCCAGGGAAACGGCGCCAGCAGCATCAGGCTCCACAGCCACCATCGCGCGTCATAGAGCCTCCCCCGGCAAAGCATCAGCAGCGATCCTCCCATGACCGCGATGAAGATCGTCCCGAGTCCGACCATCACGTGGTACGAGTAATAGAGGAGCGGAATGTTGTCGGGCCAGAGCTCGCGGGAGAACGCATCGAGCCCCTTTACCTGCGCATAAAGCTCGTCATAGACGAGAAAGCTGAGCGCGCTCGGGATTTCCAGCGGGTTGTCGATGGTCATCGTTTCCATATTGGGCTGTCCCACCAGCAACAGGCCGGCCCCACGTTCGGTTCGGAACAACCCTTCCATCGCCGCGCCCTTGACCGGCTGATGCTCGAACACCTGCTTCGCGTTGCCGTGGCCGGTGGGAAAGACCATGAGGCAGGAGGCGATGGCGCCCGCCACGACGCCGGTCCTCACGAAGGTCCGCCCATAGGCGATGTCGCGGCCGGACAATAGATAGAAGGCGCCCACGGCGGCCATCGCCAGCGAGGCGGTCACGACAGCCGCTGTCATATTGTGCGTGTACTGCCACAGGAGCCAGGGATTCGTTAGAAGGTCCAGGAGGCTGTCCACATGGACCCGGCCGTCGGTGCCCGTCGTATAGGCGACCGGATGTTGCATCCAGGAGTTGGTCGCCAAAATGAAGAACCCGGAGAGCCACGATCCGATGAACAGCAACAAAGCCGCCGCCCATTGGAGGCGCTCGCTGAATCGGCCCTCACCGAACAGCAGAACCCCGAGGAACGACGATTCCAGGAAGAACGCGAACAGGCCTTCCATGGCCAAGGTCTGGCCGATCACGCCGCCCGCGTAGGTGGAAAACCTCGCCCAGTTGGTCCCGAACTGAAATTCCAGCGGGATGCCGGTCACCACGCCGAAGGCAAAGCTCAGGGCGAATATTTTGGTCCAGAAACGAGCGACCGCGTGATCGTGCGCGGCGCCGCTCCGCAAGGCCTTCGTCCTCACATACAGGAGCAGCAGGGCCAGCCCCATCGTGAGCTGAGGAAACAGATAGTGAAACGTCGCCGTGAAGGCGAATTGCAGCCGATCGTAGAGAAGTGCGCTCGCCATGGGTGGATTCAGTTTCAACCCCGACGAATTTCAGCCGTCAAGTTGCCCTGAGGAGGCGCCTCCCGGCCGACTTCGTGAGGAGCACGCCTCATTTTGCGATGGCGATGGCCGGCGTCGGGTACCGCGTCAGGTCCGTGACCGTCATCTGGAACAGGTTCGACAGCACCGCAAAGGCCTCCTGATTCCAGCTCGGCGACATGCCCTCGCTGGTCGGATACTTGCGGATGAAGTAATACCGTTTATCGAACTCCACGGAGAATTCGAAGTCGCTCGGCTTCCGCTCGCTCTCCTCGATCTCCAGCGTGCGGACGGGATTCCGCACGATCGCGCGCGTCCGGGGGTCCGGCTCGACGCCGATCTCCGGCTCCTCGCCGATCCCCCTCGCGACAAAGTTGATAATGGCGTTCATGCTGCGCAACCGGATCGTGCCATGGAGCGGAAAGTCTCCGCCCGGAAACCCAGGCCGGATATCGACCAGGATGGAGTCGCCCGCATAGCGGACGGCCTCCTCCTGCAACCTCCGTCGTTCCTCGGGCGAGATTCGATTCGGATCATAGTTCGAGATCAACAGGCGTCCGATTTCCTTGCGCTTCAACAGGTAGCCGGTCGCCTCCTCCCCGTCGGACCAGCGATAGCCCTTTTCGAGGGCTGTGACAACTTCCTCCGCGCTGGGCGCCCGATGCAGCCTCACGCGCTGGGCCTCCTCATAGAGGATGGGGCCGATGAACAGGACTCGCTCCGCCTCGAGGCCGGCCAGGTGCAGGAGGCGGCGGCGGAACTCCCGGTAGCCTTCGCCTTGCGAGGGCGCGTTCACATAGAGCGTGGGTCGCTCGCCCCCGTCCACCGCGATGTCGCGGGCCATGATCCGGAGCAACATGTTGATGTCGTAGCCTTGATGGACCAGAAACTCGAACTTCGCCTCGTCGAGCGGCCGCAGCACCCGCTTCGTAAATTCTTCTCCCGTCACGGGCACGATCGTGATCGTCGGATTCTCCGCCACGCTGTTGGAGTATTCCAACGTCACCGGACGCTCGATGGCATCCCCCACGGCATGCCCGATGTTGCCGGTGATGCCGGCGTTGACGCGGAAATCGAAGGTCGCCGCGACGCTGGAGACCGCCGTGAAGTGGACCGGGCGATGGGCGCGAGCCCGCGCGATGTTCAGCAACAGCAGATCCGCCTCGACGTAACTGACCGTACGATCATATTCGATCACCGCCCGATGCATGGCGATGGGCGAGAGACACCCGGAGAGCGACAAGGCTGAGGCTAAGGTCAAGGTCGAGAGAAGTGTCGGTGGCAACAGTGCGCTCATCTTTCATCTCTTCTTCGACCTCGGCTAACCCTTAGCCTCAACCTCGACCTTCCCCCTCACGGGAGGGCTTTCTTGAACAGGATGTCGCCGTAGTAGGCCGTGGCCTGTTCCTTGGTATTGTCGGTATCGGTCATGATCGCCACGCCCGAGATCATCAAGGGAGGCTCGTTGAAGGCCCGCCTGAAGTCCTCGGCGAGATTCCGCTCCTCCGTGATCCACTGATTGAGACGGGCCGTGCCGCTTTCCACGACGACCATCATCGTCCAATCGGTGTAGGGGTTCGGGATGATGCTGCCCTTGGCCGCTTTGCTTTCCCAGATATAGTTCAGCGCGCGAAAGGGCACATCCGGGCCGAAGATGGCTTTCGCCGCTTGATACTTGGCCTTCTCAAACAGGCCCGCCCGCTCCGGATCATATTCAAACGTGATGTACAGGCGCGCCGGATAGTCGTCACCGCTCTTCTTGGTCACATCGCCCTCTTGCAGCACGTTGGCGACCTTCCAGCGCCACTGCACGATCGGATATTCGTTGGGATCGATCCTGATCTCCCTGATCAGGCCGCTCGCCGCCGCTTCCGAGACGGCCTTGACCACGAGGGTCTCCCCGTCCTTCACCAATCCGTACTGAGTGGGCTTGGGAACGTTCTTGAACGTCAGCGGCTTCCACCCGGCGGGCAGGCCGTCACGCTCGCCGGCCTGCGAAAACAAGCCGACCTCCAGCAAGACCGGAGTCTCCGCTGACACCACGGCTGCAAGGCTGAGCAGGGCGGCGGACGCGATGGGCCACGTCATGCCCATAACGGCCCTCACTACCGCCGCATCCAGGCAAACAGTTTCGTGAGCAGGGCCTTGGTCCGGGGCGTGAAGTGGGCCTTGCGCCACAAAGTCACCGCCTTCTTGTTGACCTCGGCCTGGGTCGGATAGGGATGGATGGTCGAGGCAAGCGTCTTGGCCCCGGCCCCGGCTTTCATGAGGACCGAAAACTCGCCGATCATGTCGCCTGCATGGGCCGCCACGACCGTCGCGCCCAGAATCTTGTCGGACCCTTTCTGAATATGCACCCGCGCGAACCCCTCGTCCTGCCCGTCGAGAATGGCCCGGTCCACCTCGTCCAATTTGTAGGTATAGGTTTCGACCTCGATGCCTTTCTTTTTCGCCTCTTCTTCGTAGAGCCCGACGTGCGCCACCTCCGGCTCGGTAAAGGTGCACCAGGGCATGATGAGCGACTCCGCGCTGGCATATCCCAGCCCGAGCGGATGGGGAAACAGCGCATTCTGGATCACGATCTGGGCCATGGCGTCGGCCGCATGGGTGAACTTGTAGCGCGAGCAGATGTCGCCTGCGGCATAGATTCGCGGGTTGGTGGTTTGAAGGCGCTCGTTCACTTTGACGCCGGCCTGGTCATACTCGACCCCGACCGCTTCCAGCCCCAGCCCCTCCACGTTCGGCGTCCTGCCGACCCCGACCAGGATCTCGTCCACTGTGACATCGTAATGTCGCCCGTGCGAATCCACGGCCAGGCGCTTCCCGCCCTCCGTCTTCCCAACCTTGAGGTCCTTCCCACAGCAGAGCAGCGTGACCCCGTCACGCTGCATGGACTTGAGCACGATCTCCGCGGCATCCCGGTCCTCGTTCGGCATAATGCCGTGCATGGCCTCGATCAAATAGACCTGACTGCCGAATCGCGCAAAGGCCTGCGCCAGCTCGCAGCCGATCGGACCGGCCCCGATCACGCCGAGCCGTGGCGGCAGATCCGTCAACGTGAACACCGTTTCGTTGGTCAGGTAGCCTGCCTCGCGTAATCCTGGAACCGGTGGATCCGACGCCCGCGCGCCGGTGCAGATGGCCGCCTTGGCGAACTGCAAGCTCCGGTTTCCGGCCCGTCCAACGACTTCGATACGATCCTCTCCGAGAAACTTGGCATCGCCGATGTAGACATCCACCCCCAGGCCCTTATAGCGATGCGCGGAGTCCGTGCGGCTGATCCTGGCGCGCAGCTTCCTCATCCGGGCCATGGCCGCGCCGAAGTCATATTTGATGCCGGGGGGAATGTGCAGGCCGAACTCTGCGGCCCGCTTGACATCAGCCCAGGCGGTCGCGGCCCGGATCATCCCCTTGGAGGGCACGCAGCCCACGTTCAGACAGTCGCCGCCCATCAGGTGCCGTTCGATCAAGGCCACCTTGGCTCCCACGCCGGCGGCGATCACGGCGGTCACGAGCCCGGCGGTGCCGGCGCCGATGACGACAATGTTGTACTTCCCTTGTGGTTGCGGATTGACCCAATCCGACGGATGCACGTTGTTCACCAACGTGATGTTGTGTTCGTCCATCGGCTGGACGGTGACAGGCTCACGGCTGGTTTCAGGGGTATTCATCAGTAAGGTCTGCATACTGGGCCTCATGGCTGGTCTTGTCAATTGGATGGGGGCGTCGTCGATCCGGCCGGCTCAGGCCCGCTTGGCGGCAACCTTCTTGTAGAGAACCGGCACCATCGCCAGGAGGCCCAGCAACGTGAACGCCAGCAGCACGTTCGGCGAGGCGATCTCCTTCAGCGAGTTGATCGTGCCCAACTGCCGGCCGGCATAGGCATAGACGAAGCTACCGGGAATGATGCCCAAGGCCGTGGCCGCCACATAGGTACCGACGCTGACCCTGGTCAGACCCGAGACCATGTTGACGAGAAAAAACGGAAAGAGCGGAATCAATCGCAACGTCATCAGGTAGCTGAAGGCGTTGTTCGCGAACCCCTCCTGAATGGCACCGAGCTTGCTCCCAAACTTCTGTTCGACCCAATCCCGGAGCAGGTAGCGGGCGGCCAGAAAGGCCAAGGTGGCGCCGGTGGTGGCGCCGATGTTCACCAGCAGGGTCCCGAAGAGGCTCCCGAAGAGAAAGCCTCCGGCCAGGGTCAAGATCACTGCGCCCGGGAGCGACAGGCCCGTCACGACCACATAGGTCGCAACAAACAGGATCGCCGCCACGCCGGCGTTCGCCTCGGTGAACGCCAGTAGATGGTCGCGGTTGGCTTTCAGCGCATCGAGCGACAGGAACCGTCCGAGATCGAAGTAGAAGAAGGCGCCGATTCCCACCGCAATCAGCAGCAATAGGATCATCCTTCCTGAAGTGGACGGCGGGGAGGAAGTCCTTGCTTGGGCCGGCACGTTCGACATGGCGTTATCGCGTATCATGGGTGCTCCTCCGTGAAGTGTCAATCACCGATTGATCGACAGTGTGTTCCGGCACATTCTTCTCTGCCTTGTGTGTCGGCCGCCGAGATGAAATCTTGCACATCGGTGACAAGCCCCGCCGACATGCACCCCTTTCAGAGTCTTGCATCGCGCTCTTCCTAAAATACCCGCCTCTTCCACGCCCATCTGTGAGATACATGACAGGAGAACCACGCATGCCTCGACGGATCGGAAGAAAACCGACCCATCACTCGCGGACCCCTGTGGTTTTCCGGACGTCGGGCCAATTCTTGTCGCCCTTCGCAATATACCCGGGGATATCCTCTTGCCACAGTGCTCGCACATTCAAGCTGTAGTTCAAATAGAGCTTGCCGTTCACCAGGCTGAACGCATCGGGATCGGTCTTGGCCTTATAGCCCTTGGCGGCGCCGAACGCGCAAAAGCCTCCGTATTGGGGAGCATAGCGTTCGGGGTCAGCCGTGAAGGCGTCGCGATTCGCAGCCGAAGTGAAATAAAAGGTCGAACCCTGGAATTGAGCCGTCCAGGTCGAACTCCCCTTGACCGGGCGGCGCTCCTCGAAATAAGCAACCGGATCATAGCCACGAATGGCCACCCCGCCTGGCTCGTAAAACTCGCCGGCCATCGCACCCGCGCAAATCAGGCAGATTGCCGCCATCATGCCCACTGTACTCGACGCGAGCTTCACGAGCCCTCCCCCTCGAATATGCGTCATTGGTCATCCGTCATTCGTCAATCGGCCGCCCAACAAGATAGCTCCGTCCTTCCGCTACGCTTGACGGTTAACGCTTCACGTTTAACGTCTCTTCAATCGCTTGCCACATTGACATAGACCTTGATCGCGCCTTTCTCCTCGGTCAGCAGCTTCATCATCCGGCGATACTGGTCCAGCCCTTCCACCGGATGGGTCAGCAGCTTGGAGAGCCAGCCTGGATATTCCACCTGGGCCCGTGAAAAATCGTAGACCCCGGCTTCGAAGTACTCCCGGTTTGCGTTCACGGTCCCGATGGCCACCTTGTTGCCGAGCACAAAGCCAAGATTGATCATGTCGGCGGGAACCTCGATCTTCTTCGACCCGCCCGTCACGCTCGCCAGAATCAGCACGCCGTTCTTGCCCAGGCATTCCATGGCCTCAAAGACGATCTGCGCCGCGCCGGTCGCCTCGAACATGAGATCGAACGGCCCCGCCTGCTTCGCCGCGGCCGTGATCGAGACGTCCTGCGTGGAAACGTAACGGACGCCGATCTCCTCCAGCAGTTCGGCATTGCGATAGGGCGGCTTCGACCGGCCGAAGGCCGTGACCTGAAGCCCCTTCATCCGCAACGACAGGGCCGCCAACAATCCCACCGTCCCGGCTCCGAGCACGGCGGCGCGTTTGGGCCTCCAGATCTTCAACCGGCGCTGTGTCTCGTAGGCCTGGACAAGGCCCTTCTCGACGATCGACGCAGGCTCCAACAGCACGGCCACATCCTTGAGCCCTGCTGGAATCTTGACGAGATATTCCGGATCTTCGGCGAAGTATTCCGTCAAATAGCCGTGGCGGAGATTGATGCCCCGTTCATAGTAGGTATCGTCGGTCGTCATGTCGTACTGGCCGATTTGATCGTAGAGGCTCAGGCCGGGACGACGCACGGTCGGCACGACATAATCGCCGGGAGCCAACTCCGACACGTTCATCCCGACCTCCACGACCCGGCCGACACACTCGTGCCCGATCACCAGAAAGTCCTCGCCCGGCGGAGCCTGCCCGTACTCGGCGGCGTTGATCTCCTTGTCCGTTCCATCCACGCCAACCCGCAAGACCTGCACGAGCACGCCTCGCCCGTGCGGGATATCATGCACCGACGGTTTCGACAGTTCGGCCAGATGGAGGGAGTTCGGTTGTCCGGGGATCACGGCGACGGCTTTCATCGTGCTGCCTCCTTCATGGACATCCATGGACATCGCTGCTGAGTTTGTCCGCGAGCCTCCGGATTTCTTACCAACAGCGAAATGGAACGGCTACGCGGCCAACCCCAACCGGTAGACCTGCCGCACCGTATTGGTCCGGCGCCGGTCCCCCGCAAAGTACCCGTCCACGGCTTTCTTTACCTGATTGCGGCCCCGGTGCAGCAGCACGTGTTTATTGCTTTCACTGATCTTCAACCGCCGGCAGACCTCTTCCGACGTCAACTCCTCGAAGTGGTAGAGTTCCATCACCCGTCGCTGGGTCGGCGGCAAGGCCCGCATGGCGCGCGTGATCTCACGCCGGCACTCCTCGGCCAACATCTGATCCTCGGGGGTGTCTTCGTCCGCCACGCCCATCGTCCAGGGACCGCCGGCCGCCTCGCGGGCCACGGCCTCGCTTCCCTGGGCCTCCGGAGGCATCCCGTCCGACTCGTCATCCAGGTCGGCCATCGAGGAGAACGGGATCTGTCGAGACTCCTTCACACCCGCCGACTTGGCCTTGTGGATGAGGATCTGATAGAGCCAGGTCTTGAACGACGACCGGCCTTCAAACCGCTTGATGCCGTCCATGACCGCCAGCCAAGTCTCCTGCACGACTTCCTCCGCCACCGCCTCGCTCGACACATAAGCCAGGGCCTGGCGAAACAGGGGCTTCTGGTACTGATGGACGAGCTTCGCGAACGCGCCCTCTTCGCCGGCGGCCAAGGCCAACACCAACTCCTGCTCGTCCGGTGGCACAGGGGAGGCAGCCGGGCTCGGATCATCCGGCCGATCCCCGCTTGATTCCTGCGCTCGGCTTTCGGGCATCAGTTTGACGAACGTTTCTTGACTAGTCGTTCTCCGAATGACCCTCAGCATGGCCGTCCCCCCTTGTTCGACAGAGCGCCGCGACGAACGCCGGACACTCGATGAATGACGCGTTGAGTCCCTTGAGTTGCCTCAGCAATGCAATGCCGTCATGATCCACGAACGTGAGACCCGACAGATCCAGGGAGAGATCGCGCCCCTTCTTGGCCCGCGCCGCGCACTCCTCCTTGAGCACCTGGACCCATTCCCCCACGAGCCTCCCTTCGAGAACCAGCAACGCCCTCCGGCCCGCTGTCCTGTTCGTGATCCGGAGCATGGTTCTGTCAACCGCCTGATTCCTCGCTGATCCTTCGCTGATCCCTCTGACGGCAGGGGATAGAGCAACCGTAGTGCCACAGGGCGGTTCAGCGGTCTGGAAGGATCTAAGTAGGCGATTAATGAAGGGAATCGGCTTGGGAGCCGAGAAGGAGATAACCAACGAGGACGTGGGCGAACTCCCAAATTATTGGGACTGTCCCAACATATTGGGAACGTCGCGTTGCGCGTCAAACGTCAGACGTCAATCGAGAGGTCTCGCCATCCGCATACGACGAAACTTTACGGCTCTTCCGCGTATGACGATTGACGATTAACGGATTGACGAGTGACGGTTAACGGATGACGAGTGACGCTGTTCAGGCAGGTCTGGCGATGCCGAGCTTCTTCATGCGGGCTTCGAGCGTGGTGGGTTTGAGCCCGAGCAAACTGGCCGCGCCCTTCTCGCCGCTCACGCGCCAGTTGGTCTGTTCGAGCACCGTGCGAATGTGTTCCCGTTCCAATTCTTCGAGCGTCAGAACCTTGTCGATACGAGACTGCGACACACCCGCGGTCAGCCACTCGATCGGCTCCAATTCAGGCCCTTCGCTGAGGATGACGGCACGCTCCACGACATGCTCCAGTTCCCGGATGTTCCCCGGCCAGTGGTAACGCTGGAGCGCCGCCATCATCCGCTCCGGAATCCGCTCGATCCTCTTGCCCTGCTGGACCGCGAAGCGCCGCGTGAAAAACTGCACCAGGAGCGGAATATCTCCCTCACGCTCCCGCAGTGGAGGCAGGTGAATCGGGAACACGTTCAGCCGGTAATAGAGATCGGATCGGAAGTGGCCGGCCCGGACCTGCTGTTCCAGATCACGGTTCGTGGCGGCAATCACCCGCACGTTGACCTTGAAGGTCTGCGAGCCGCCGACTCGCTCGAATTCGCCTTCCTGCAACACCCGGAGCAGCTTGGATTGGAGATCCAGCGGCAGCTCCCCGATTTCATCGAGAAAGATCGTGCCCTGGTCGGCCAACTCGAACCGCCCGATCTTCCTGGTCAAGGCCCCGGTGAACGCCCCCTTCTCGTGGCCGAACAGCTCGCTCTCGATCAAACCGGCTGGAATCGCCGCGCAGTTGACCTTGACGACCGGTTTGGTCCTCCGGGGGCTCATATTGTGGATCGCCCGCGCGATCAGCTCCTTCCCCGTGCCAGTCTCTCCGGTAATGAGCACCGTCGAGTCAGTCGGCGCCACCCGCTCCACGTTCTTCAACACCTTCGTGAGAGCCGGGGAGGAGCCGATGAGTTCTTCGAAATTATGGCTTCCCTTGATCTCCTCCTGCAGATAGGTGTTCTGCGCCTCCAATCGGGCCTTTTCCTGCTCCATCAGCACGCGCTCCGTGATGTCCAGGAACATCGTGCGGGTGTAGGTGCCGCTCGGGTCCGGGCGCGACCACCATTGGATCCAGAGCGGCTTGCCGTTGTCCTTGCGGCGCAGCTCGAGCACGACGCCGCTCGTATCAGTGCCCCGGCCGATGGACTCCAGCGCCTCCTTCAGGCGTCGCTGGGCCTCGGGCGTGTCCGGAATGAAGGTCCTCCCGTAGGTGCCCTCGACCTGGTCGGCCGTGATGCCCAGAGTCTTGAGGGCCGTGCGATTGGCCCGAATGAACTTGGTGTCGAGCCCTTCGTTCACATAGGCGATGGGCGCCTCATCGAACAGGTCGCGGAGCCGCTCCTCGCTCTCCATGATCTGCGCTTCCAGCCGAGCCCGTTCCAGTTCGGCCCCCGCCCGGACTCCGAAGACCTTGAACAGCGAGAACACGCGCGGATCGTCCTGCATCGGCTTCGTGTCCATGACGGCGAGATGGCCCATGACCGTGCCGGCCCGGTCCGTGACGGGGATGGCCAGATAGCTTTCCACTCCCAACTTGGCCAGTTCCTGACGATGGTGCGGAAACAGGTCCTGCACCCGGTTCGCAAACAGACAGATCCTCCCGCTCAGGACCTCTTCGCAGGGGGTATGGGGCACGTCGTACTCGAAATTGTCCAGGAAGCCGTCCCCCTTCCAAAAGGCCAGCGTCACCACGCGCAAGCTGGTGCCAGGCACGAATTTGGAGACAAAGGCGTACTTGGTCTGGAGGGCCTCGGCCAGGCTCTTGACCAGGCTTCTGAAGAAGTCCGATCCCGTCGTCGCCGCAGTCCCTTCGTCGATCTTCCGCAGCATGAGGTCGCTCCGGCGGATCGCCGCTTCGAGCTGCTTGCGCTCAAGTTCGGCGCCCGCGCGCGACCCGAAAATTTTGAAGATGGAGAGATCCTCCGCCATGAGCGGCATGGGCTTCACATCCAGCGCGGCCAGGTGCCCCAACACCTTCCCGTTTGGACTCATCAAGGGCACGGCCAAATAACTCTGCGCGCCCAGCTTCACCAGGTCCTGATCGCGAGGAAACAGGGACTGCACATCCTTCTCGAAGTGACAGATCTCGCCGCGAAAGACGCCCTGACAGGGTGTCCCGTCCAATTCATATTCGAAATTGTCGGCGAACCCCTCCCCCGTCCAAAAGGCCAGCGTGCGCACTCGGCGCGCGGGCTCCGTCATCTCCGAGACGAACGCATAGCGCACGCCGAGCGCCGCCGCCAGATTCTGCGTCAGCGATTGGAAAAACTGCTCCCCGACCACCGCCGCCGTGCCCTCGTCGATGCGGCGCAACAGGAGGTCGCCCTTCCGAGCCCGCGCCTCGATCGCCAACCGTTCGAACTCCGCCGCGGCCCTCGTCGCAAAGATGCCGAGGATCGAGGTGGCGCGCACCGGATCGGGCATCGGCCGGGAATCCATGATGGCCAAGTGTCCTACGACCCGATCCGATGTATCCACGATCGGCACGCCGCAGTAACTCTCCACGCCGATGTCCTGGATGAGTTGGACCTGCGGGTAGAGGGCCCGCAGGCCTTCCGGATGGTGGACGACTTTGCGCGTGAGCACGGTTTCGCAGGGGCCGCGCGCCGGCACCTCGAACGGCGGCAGGGGTCGGCCCTTGCCCCAGCCGGCCCGCGAACGAAAGGTCCTGCCGTCGTCGCTGATATGGGAAAGATAGGCGTAGTCGACATCCAACGCCGTCGCCAACCGTTGGACCAGCGAAGAGAAGAACGGCTCGCCCACCTTCGCCTCCACCCCCTCGACGATCTCACGAAGGACGGCGCTGGTTTTCATCAGCTCCTCATTGCGTTTGAGGAGTTCCTGCTCCAATTGCTCGTGAGATCGGATGAGGATGGGTTCGGCCTGTTTGGGGGCTGGTGATGAGTGACCTTCCTGGTCCTGGGCTTCGGGCGACGGTACCGACGGCATGTCGCAGACTCGTCGAGTGGGTGACGACATAAGGCCGAAAAGACGAGGGATTATGGCACCATTCAGCACTGGCCTCAACTCCTGGGAATCCGTCCGACCGTCCCGGCCGAATCTGTCCGCGCTTCGGTACAAACGGAGTTTCGGCTTCGCGCCGGCTTGCTGTAAGATGCGCCAGAGCACTGCGACCCATCCAGAGAAGGAATCAAGCTCATGGACAGCAACGACCGTCTGATTCAAAAGAAACAAGCCTGGGCGCGGGAGAAACGCGGACTCGGCGGGCGGGAGGTCGAGGACGAGGCGCCGGAGCCGGATCGGCTGCCGCCCGGGCAGCACCTCGTCAACAACTGGCCGGTGCTCGACCTGGGCTATAAGCCGGAGATCCCGCTTGAGGAGTGGCGACTCACCGTCGGCGGCTTCGTAGCCCAGCCGCTAACCTGGACCTGGCAGGAGTTTCTGGCGCAGCCGCCGTTCCGCTCCGTCTCGGACTTTCACTGCGTCACGACCTGGAGCACCTTCGACAACGAATGGGAAGGCGTGAGCTTCAAGCACCTGATTGGCCTGGTGAAGCCGCTGAGCCTGGCGAAGTTCGTCCTGTTCAAGTCCTACGACGACTATACGACCAATCTCCCGCTCGAGGCCTGCGACGACGATGACGTCCTGCTCTGCCATTCTTGGAACGGGAAGCCGCTGACGAAGGAGCACGGGGGGCCGGTGCGGATGATCGTTCCCAAACGCTACGCCTGGAAGGGCGCCAAGTGGGTGAAGGAGATCACGTTCTCGGATCGCGACGAGAAGGGCTTCTGGGAAGTCCGCGGCTACTCGAATTCCGCCTTCCCTTGGAAGAACGACCGGTACAGTTGACCGGAGGATGAAAAGAGCCGATCGGGATTTCTTCAAATCTCGACGGGGCTGGCGATCCAGGGCCGTAGATCCCTCTCTCCACCGCCAGGCGCCAAGGCCGCCAAGGACCCCACTTGAGTTTCCGGTGATGAGGGGGAGTATAATGGCCGCGCAACTGCTCCACGGGAGGACGGACCATGGTCGCTCCCTTGCCTGCCCTGCCGCAAGGCTTCCTTTTCCGACGGCGGTCGGAATCCGGGAAACTTTCCTGTGTCACTCACGCTCGATCGGTTCGTGCAAGACAACACTCTGACCAGCGGCGGCGAGCTTTCTGTTTTCTGGTCGCGAGCCTCGTGATCACATTCGCGGTCGCGGCATTCGCCGGACTGAACGCGACCATCTCGCTGGCGGCCAGCTATTTCCCTAACCTTTCCCAAACCCATCTCGCGGAAGGAAAGGCCTTCCTCAATCGAGGCGACGTCGCCGAGGCCATCGCCGAATTTCGGGCGGCGATCAGGCTCCAACCGGACCATGCCGAAGCCTACTACAACTTGGGCTATGCGCTGGGCCGGCAGGGAGACCTCGATGGCGCTATCGCCGCCTATGCGGAAGCGGTCCATTTGAGGCCCCACGACCCCGCCTATGCCGATGTCTACGCGAACCTCGCCCATGCCCTCGGCCAGAAAGGCGACCTGGACGGCGCGATCGCCGCTTGGAAAGAGGTGGTCCGTCTCCATCCCGGCGATACGGAAGCCAGCGCAAACCTGCAACTCGCGTTGCGAAAGCGAGGCGATCTGGATCGAGTGGTCGTGGCCTGGCAGGAAGCGATTCGCTTGCAACCGGGCGAATCGTTGGCCTATGCCGGGCTGGCGACCACCCTGACTGAAAAGGGCGATCTGGATGGCGCGATTGCCGCCTGGCGGCACAGCGTCCGTTTGAACGAGAACGACGCCCTCGCGCAGCTCAACCTGGGCGTGGCGCTGGGACAGAAGGGTGATCTCGACGGAGAGATCGCCGCCTACCGCGAGGCCATCCGTCTCAAACCCAACGACCCGGACTTCGCCGAGGCCTATTTTGACCTCGCCTACGCCCTCGCGCAGAAAGGCGAGGTGGAGGAGGCGATTGCGGCCTGGCGGAAAGCGATCCGCCTGAACCCGACCGCAGGATCGGAACGCAAACGCTTGGGCCTCGCCCGCACCGCGCAGGGGAGCCTGGAGCGGGCGATTGCCGCCTGGCAAGCCCGCATCCGGGTCGATCCCGCCGACGCCTTCGCCCATTTCAAGCTGGGCATTGCGCTCGGGCAGAAGGGAGATGTGGCGGGCGAGATCGCAGCCTATCGTGAGGCCATCAGGCTCCGGCCGCATGATCCCAACCTGGCCGAAGTCTATCATCAACTCGGCAAGGCCCTGGCGCACCAGGGCGCCTGGCGCGACGCGATCGAGACCTATCAGGCGTTGGCGCGTGTCAAGCCGGACGATCCGCGCATCAAACATTCGCTGGGCGACGCGCATCGCGTGTTGGGTCTGACCTTGCTCGAAAAAGGCGAGCTGAGCCAGGCCATCGAGCAGTTGGGCATGACCCTGCGATTCGATCCCGCCAACGAGGAGGCGAAGCGCGCCCTCGCCAGCGCTCTGCTCACGGAACGCACCCAGCGACGGTAATCTCTTCAAAGTCCGAGCGCCAGCGTTTTACTTCCCGGCTCTGTGACATACCGGAGAAGCACCCATTTTGAGAAAACATCAGCAACGCTACGCCAGAATGCCTGCCTTTCCGTGGAAAAAAGGACCCGGTACGGCTAGCCAAGATGATGAAAAGGTCAGCGTTCAACATTTTGGGACGTGTCTCGTCAAACATCTATCGTAGCTCCTAGCATGCTCTACGGATTACTCGACATTGAGCTTAAATTGCGCCTGCGACACACGCCCCTTGCCATAGAATACCTTGACCAGCATATCGTACTTACCTTTAGGCGGCCTTTCCTTTTTTGGTAGATAGAGATTGAAAAACCACTCAGACGAATACTGCCCTGGCATTTCGCTTGGAGACAGGTTGCTTGGATCTATTGCCGCCTCGTATTTGAACCGTGACTCATCCGTGCTTCTGTTACCCAGAACCACCGGATCAGAGGTATAGATCTTCACATACATCGGCCCCGACAGGCCAGCCCCTGTATTCCGCAAAAAGTGATTGATGATCAAGAAGAGATCTCCATTCGGCTCCTCCTTGAACTGTGCGAATAATTCTTGCCCGGAAAGAGGTTGCCCATCGATACCAAGAAGTAGGATATCGGGTGGCGCGTCTATCTTACCGAGTTCCACTTTAATATCTTTCTCAAACTCGCGGAGGGATGCTTTCTCGTTGGAGTAATTCCAACTCAAGACCAGCGTCAGCACGCTGAAGCCGATTGTGAAGAGAGTGGTTACCCCACCGAAGTACCATTTCATATCATCGAACCGCTTATCGGACGCCGAAAGCCGCCTCTCCATGTCTTCGAATCGAGCCTTGACATTTTCGTCCATTGATAGCTCTCCTTCAGGCTCACTCCTGCGTTCAGCCGTCACCAACCCTAATGCGGCGAGGGTACCAGCAAGCCACGCTAGGGAAGCTTAACAGGGGTCGCGCATTTTGAAGTCTCGGTCAAGCGGGGATAAGACTCCATATGCCTATTTCGTTGAACGCCTTTTCATATTCGAAGAGCTTACATAAGTGACCGTTCTCCCCTCCATTCGTTCCGTATGATTCGGATGGCACGTTTGGCCCAAACCCGTGATGCCGAGGTGCGTTGAGGGGAAAGCACAACATCGAGTAATGGCTCTACGGTTACCTCAATAAGCTCCACTTCACGCTCGTAGTGGGGGCATTACTGTTCACGATCGAACCTAACTGCGCATGCACCGATCTCAGCAACAGCAGCAGGGGCGAGCGGCCATCCCCCAGTGCGTGAGGGTGTTCCTTCCGATAACGGTGGCCTTCCCTGACACCACATTAATATCCAGCAACTCTCCGGGACTGGAGGTCGCATACAGCCGACAACAGAAGAAGGTCAATCCATACACCGTACTCATACCCGTAGGGCCAATCGTGGTTGCGACTCCCGTGTTGCGATCGATCCGCGCAAGCACAACTGTGCCGCCCGAGTTCAGTGCGCCAAAGAGAACGTCGTTCGAATCGAAGGCAAGATCACCGCTTGAGGTGAGACCACCGCCGAAGTTGCCTACTAACGTTCCGGCCCCTGTGACGGGATTAATCCGGATGAGCTGACCGGCTGTGGTCCCGGCATAAATAGTGCCATCTGCTGCAACTGCTAAGCCATTGGTCGTGAAGCCAACCGTACCTATCACGATGCCTGCGCCTGTGTCGGGGTTGAGCCGCAGTAGTTGCGAGAAACTGACTCCGTACAACGTCGGACCGTGAAAGGCAATGTCCGTAACATTGGCTATGCCAACTGGTCCCACAAGATTCGGCGAAGCGGTCACGGGATCTATTGCATAGAGCCGACTAACCGGGTCTACAACGTACAGACATCGAGGCATTGTCGTTCCTCCTTTCAAGGACGAATGGGAAAACCCTTCCCTTTCTCTGGGCGAGAGAGGCCTAGCTCAGTAAGTCCGTTGAAGTCTGCCTTTTGCGACACGCTAAACAGCATTCGCGACCTGAATGGTCGGCGGATCCCATTACGAGACCCAGCCAACCCAAGCGCGTCATCCGTTCATGCCTTCGACGAGGTGGTTTCTCGGCTCTGAGCACCGGACCCTCCACAATTACGAGATCGCTTTCTCGAACCAGTCGCGCAGGATCAACTGCTTCGTCAGGAACAGGGTCATGCCGATTTGGACCATTGTTCTGGCGCCCAGGATCATCAGGTGTCCAAGCTTATGTAAAAGGAGCCGCATCATCGAAGACCTCACACGCCATCGAGAAGAGCAACTTCCGGACCACGAGCTTGCCAAGCGAAAAGATTGGCGTTCTCTCGATCTTCGATCAGTGATCGCTGCGATTTCTTGAGGAATTAGAAGGAAGGATCGGGGTGGAGAGAATCTGACGGGAGGTCCCGCGCGGCCGGCTGCCGGCTACGCTGTATCTGTTTCTTCAACCGGTGTATCGGAACGTATACGAGGGGGGATCGGAAGCTTGGGATGAGATGCAGAAGCCTCTCGGAACAGATCGCTATTTCTTCATCCATTGCCCTGAGGGCGACTGAACAAAGTGGCCAGGTTTGGTGTTTTGAATCGCCTTCTCGCCCGCCAGGGTTTCGACATCTTTGATATTGGTCTTGTTGCGGCTTGCAATGTCCTCATAGGCCTGACGTCGCTTCTGATTGATATCATTCACCAGGGCCTGCACCTCGCCCCCGCCGGAGACGACCCCCAGGTACCCGCTCGGCTTTTCTCCGACCAGCCCCTTGGCCTTGGCCTCATCTAACGACAGGGCCCAAGCCGGGATACTCCACACAGACCCGATCACGAGGAGAACAGTAACCAGGACAGCTTGATTCCACCGGTGCATGATCTTTCTCCCTTACCGATATGTATTATTTAGAAGAGTCCGCTCTTATCCGAGAGCACCTGATCCAATTCCTTATCGACCTTCACCCGGATCTCGTGGTCGATCTTGACGTTGAGGTTGATCGTGATCGGTTTCTCCGGCGGCGCAACTTCCACCCGGGGCGTGCATCCGATGAGGCCGGTTCCGGCTGCAACCATTGCAAGGCCCACGACCACGAAGCGCCTCCGCATATTCACCGATCTCCTCTCCTCTCTTCAGGCTCCGCGGCATCTTTGTCGCCGCCCTCGGGCTCGCCGCCACTGCCGCCCTGCCTGTCCAATCGCTCGGTGAGGGCATCCTGTACCTTCGTCACCGTCTCCAGCGTCTTCAACAGCGCCGGGATATTCTCCTGTACGTTCAGGTTGAAGTGCACCGGCCGCCCGTTCTGCCACCCGGGATTGCGCCCCTCGAGACGCGTATTCAGCAGCATGGTCCCGTCCTCTTGATACTGCACGGACATCACGAGCACATTGTAGTGAAAATCGGAAAGCGCTTGCAAAACCATTTCCATGTGCGGATTCGTCGACGCGACCGCCCGGCCGGCGGCCGGCGGCGGCCGGTACCGAATCACGCCGCCCGGCGGGCGGGCTTCCACCAGCCCTTCCTCGACCATGACCGCCTTGCCGCCGATGACCAGGGGCAACGTGCCGTCCAAGAGACCGGTGCCCTCCAGACCCTTCTGTTGCTCCAGGTTCAGGAGCTTCTGGACCTCGAAGTTTTGAAGCTGGAGCGTGAGCCGATGAACCGGCTGAGCCGGATCGTATCGGAGCCCCTCGCTGACAACCTGGCCGCCGAACAGGCCGGCGCGCAGGCGCCGAAGATCGACCCAGGCGATGGTCGAGGGATCGGTCCACTCGACTTTCCCGACCTGCACCTCGCAGGACACCTTGGTGACCTCGACCGGTCCCTGAACGGACGCCACGGTCACCTTGGCCGGTTCCGGCATGCTGAGAACGTCCATGCCCTGGACCTCCACCACGACATTCGTCGACAGGCCACGGATGTCATACGTGTGATACCGTCCGTCGAGTCCGCTCAACGACACCGTCACGGTGCCCTGTTGAATCGTCGGTCGCTCCTCGGCCTGTCTTGGGTCCCCCTTCCAACTCACCGTGATATCCGACGAGACCTCGCCCCGAACGATATCGAACGGATAGGGCCAGGGGGTCGCCAACGTGCTGAGCAGGGCTTGCGGCGGCTCGAACCGGACCGGCCCCACACGCAGACGCGCCGAGCCCTGTTTCTCGGACCAGTGATGGGTGCCGGTGCCGGTCACTGATAGGAAGTTTTCGGGCGTCGTCCCCTCCACCTCGACCGTGATCATCGACTGGTCCGTTACAGCATGGGCCTGCCAGTTCGACGGAGGCAGGGTCGGCGTGGTCATGCTGGGCGCCAACCGGGAAAGCGCGAGCGTCAGATCCGCATTCCAGCCGTTCTCGACCGGCTCCAAGCGCTTGATCCCAAGATCCGCTCGATCGAGCGTGACCCTGGTCTCCTTCATAACGAAACTGGGCGCGCGCAGTCGAACCAGGCCGCGATTCATCACCCAATGTTGGCTCGGCAGATCGACCAGCAGGCGAACCGGCTCCGCGACGGCCAGGCTCACATTCGACGCCCGGAACTGGTCCATGCGCACTCTCGATGTCTTTACCACCGAGGCGCGATCGACCAGGACCTCAGCCCTGGTCGCCTCGACCGTCACCTCCCCATCTACATTCCACGTCGCCTCAGCCACCTGAATAAGGTCTTGTGCGATCGGGCCAAGCTTGCCCTCCACATGAACCGTCCCTCGCCCTGACAGCTCCTGAACTGGTGACTGGGCCAGGCTCGTAGCGATCAGTTCGGCACGGATCGGCCTCGTGGCATTCCCGTACCGAATGCGGACCGGACCCTCCATGGCCCACGATGGCGATTCGGTCGAGGGGATCAGATGGCCATGCGTGCCGGACGGCACATCGATCGTCAAGGGAGAGAAGCCCTTGGCAAGCGGATCCATCAGCCAAGCCGGCAGCTTCACCGCCGCAAGCGAAACATTGGCTCCGAAGAGGCTGTCTTCGTTCAGCGTCCAGTCGAGACGATGGCCATTGCCGGACACCCGCCCGCTGAGCAAGAGAGCCATGGTCTGTGCCCGCCCCGGCCATTCGGGGAGCGCCAACCGGAGCCGCACCTGCCCTTCGACCTTGGTCTCCGGATCGAGCCAGAGGGACTGCACCGCCGCCGACCGCGACGCCGTTACCGACCATTCGGCCATCACGGTGCCGGAGATCTGCTCGATCTGCGGGCCGAGCGGAACCATCAAGGCCAACAGGGGCGCCAGTTCCTGAAATTCCGTCTGAAAGGTCCCGCGCAGGCGGAGGTCCGATTCGGCCGGCACTTCCTCTGTACGAAAGGCAACGACCGGGGAACCCTGCCGTCCGATCCGATGCAACTCCGCCGTCATCGAGCCGGCATGTCGGCCCATCCATCGCAATTGGTAGGCGCTCCCCTCCAGGCCCTTGAAGGTCAGGGCCCCCGTGAGCACCTGCTCGCGTTCCTGGACGGTTCCGGAAATCGTCATGTCGCGAAAGGGCCCGCTGGCACGATCCCGATGCACCGTCACTTGATCCAGAAACAGTTGGTCGAGAGGCAACCGCGGAATCGGCTGGAACAGGGCTCCCAACGACAGCGCCGCCTGCTTCGATAATTCCGCTTCGCCGGTGGGCTCAGGCCCTCGCTGCTCATCTTGAAGCATGATCGAGGCACGGGGGACAACCACCGTATTGACTCGTCCCCCGAGCAGTTCTCGCAGGTCGTACTCCACCTGGACATCCTCCAGTTGGAGGCGCAGGTGCTCAGGACCCAGGTCTTTTTGAACCGACAGGCGCGGGATGCGCAGGGAGATCAGGCCCGGTCGGTCCACCTGCACGACGACCTGGTCAAATCCACGCTGGATCAGGAGGCGGGTCAACAGCCGGGACGCCAGGTCCGGCAGGATGCCATAGAGCAGGAACGTCAACCCCAAGATGATCAGCAGCAAGCCGGCGAGAATTTTGGCGAGTCGCGTCAGCACGGAGTCCCAACAGCCGCCTTGTGAAAGGGGCGGAGCATGCACCAGTAGAGGAGATCGGCGGCCGAGTCAACTGGTCTTGGTGAATTGGATACGGATTTGTCGAAGATGGGATCAGAGCGAAACCGAGCTCAGTCCGCGCCGAAAGGCAGATCCAGCACATACAGCCAGGTCCCGTCCGGTTGCCGGCGGAGTACTTCAACGCTCTTGCCACCCATTTCCACGGCCGACCCGTCAGGTCCTGTTCCAGTCAGCTTCCACTGTCCGCTGAGGACGGCCATGTCGCCAGCCTCCAGGACATAGCGGGTCGTCAGGTCCATGCGAGGCTTCAGGGCTAGAAAGCCCTGCAGGGCGGTCCGAATGGCCTCTCGTCCTTGTACCTCCTGACCCGGCTGTGGCGCCAGCTTCGCGTTCGGTTCATAGAGCGCGAGCAACCCGTCCAAATCCCCTTCGTTGAACCGCTCATTGAATACCGCATGCATGTCTTCCGGTCGGCGAATGGACATGGTCTCTCCCGACGGAGCCATCCTCAGGTCACATCCCTCTACTGCGATCGTCATTCCAATGTCTGGCAGTATTGTTCAAACTGCAGGACAAAGGCAACAAATTCGTCCCCGCCTTGCTGCCAATACCGTCCGGACGACACGTTGGTCCGCCGTTCTCGCGCCAATTGCCGACAGGCTTCCTGCTCAGCCCGTTGCACCTGCGGCTGCAGGCGCGCCTGCTCCTCCGGAGAGCGGCGTAGCAGGGACTGCTGCATCTGTTGAAGCCCGCGATAATGATCGTACAAATCCGGCTGGGGTGACACTGGCTCGGGCTCCGCCCCCGGTTCCGCCGTCGCCAGGCCTGCAACGAGAAAGATGCCCACACCAATCGCCCTCACTAACGACCATCTGTTCATGGTGCCAATCCTCTCAAGCGAGACGAATTCCTTGCTGCGCGGGAATCTTCTCGATCAACCGAAAGTCGGTGCGCACGGACGCGATCGTTTCGCCCCGCTGCTCGATACAGGAGTCATCGATCGGTCCCAGCCAGCGATCGGCCCGAGCCAAATACGACAGCCTGTACGGATCAATCCCCATGATCCGGCAACAAGTCGCATCCACCGCCGGAAGATTGCGCCCCATCACGAGCACCCCCACCTGCTTGGGATCGCCCATGATCGGGCCATCGCCTTCCATGCCGACGATGCCGTCCACAATCGCAAACTGCGGCTTCAACGTCGCGTTGATATCCAGGATCGAATTTTCGATCCCCGCATGGTGCAACACGTTCTTCGGCCAGCCATAATAGATGCCGGGCATCACGCCGAACAGGTTTTTCATCGACAACGTCGCGCCAGCCCAATGGTGCGTCTTCATTTTGGCCACGGAAACAATCCAATCGACTTCCTTGAACAGGGCGGGAAACGTCAGCGTCGGTAAGGAGGTCTGCCTCCCGACATTCGCCATCTCATAGCCCGTGATGTAATTCAGGTCGTGAAACGTGATGCGATCTTCCGTCAGCACATCCGCCAGGCCGGATTCTTCATAGACCGCCAGCGTATCTCTCCGATGACCAGGTCCTTCGGCGACCATGACGGACCCCGCCCCAAGTCCGAGGAATGCTTCAATCGCCCCACGCAGGACCAGCGGATGGGTATTGATGTGGGGCGCCCTGGAACTGGTCTCCACAAGATTCGGCTTGAGCAGAATCCGTTTGCCCTTCACTTCCTCAGCCGTCACTCCCAGCTCGCGCAGGCCACGTGAAATCGCATCGGCGATATCCAACTCGTACCGAGCCGCCTTCGCGACAAAGGTTTGAGCCTGTTGCGGCAGCCGAAGATACCGCTTGGGGAGCAGCAACCATCCGGTTCCAATGACCACCCCTGCCGCCCCTGCAAAGAGCAGATCGCGACGAGTCAGGCCTTGTCCAAGTTTCGATTCCCTCTGATTCGACACAATGCTCCTTATGATGTATGGCTCGTCGCTACGAGCCCGCTGCCCGAGGCAGCCAGGAATAGGAGACTAAGCGCGGACGTGTCGTAGGGGCCATAGCGGGATTGGTTGGCCAGACACAGTTCGACCAGAGCATCGCTGTTGGCTGGCGTCCGACCCCAAGCGGCAAGCCCGAGCAAAGCCCATCCCAACGAGAGGGGCGTCCGTAGACGACCCACCTCTCCGAGCATATATTCGAGGCTGCGTGCCACCTTGTCCTGAGAAACCTGCCCGGCCAATCCGGCCAACGCGGCTCCCGTACTTTCCGGCATCGGATGCAGTTCCTGCCCGAACACGAGCGTATTCCCGTAATTCCATCCTCCATGAGGCAACTGCCGGTCCAGCATCATCAGGATGGCCTCACGAACACGTTCATGTTGGCCAAACCCCGTTACCCGTAATGCCATCACACTCAGTGCGGTGGGCTCAATCCAGGAATGAGTGCCTGCGACCCAAGGCCATCCTTTCAAGAATGTATTGTGCGCCACAGGATCATCGGGGCGCCGATGATAGTGCACACCGCTGGCATCAAGGAGAAAATGGATCGCACGGCTCTGAGCGAGGCGGTTTGCCGGAGAATCCTGCCAGGCGAGGATGGCGAGCGCGGTCGGCCAATAGGCATCGGGATGGTTTCGATCCATCCAGACTCGGCCATCCGCTCCTTGTTCCTGGGCCAGACGCCCCCTGAGCGGTCCGAGCGATTCCTGTCGTGCCCCGGATGCACGGAGGGCAAGAATTCCCCAGGCGGTCGCATCGACCCGGAACCGACCACCGGGCAGGTCGGCCAGCCCCCCATCGGCCAGCAGCCGAGAGGCGAGGGCCGTTTCCACGATCTGGGTGAGGGACGAGCGAGACAAGTCCGCTCCGAATTATTGACCGAGCAGCGCGGGAAAGAGCACTCTCACCATGCGGATGCAAGCCGGCCCGATCGTGACGATGAACATGCTGGGGAAAATGAAGAAGATGAGGGGCAACAGGAGCTTGACCGGTAACTTGGCTGCCAGCTCTTCCGCCTTGAGCCGGCGCGTCGTTCGCATGGAATCCGCATGGACGCGAAGGGCCTGGCCGATACTGGTCCCGAATCGGTCTGTCTGAACCAGAATCGCAACCAGATTTCTCACTTCCTCCAAATCCGTGCGGTGCGCCAAATTTCTCAGCGCCTCCTGCCGCGTGACGCCCGTTCGTAATTCAAGGGCCAGGAGGTTCAGCTCATCGCCCAAAGCCGGATGGGCGCGCTTGACCTCTTCGCCGACCCGCCCGATGGCCTGATCCAATCCGAGCCCGGCCTCCACACAGACCACCATCAGGTCCAATGCATCCGGGATCGCCCGCTGGAGCGCATCCTGGCGGCTCGCAATCGCCCTGCGCAGCCACAACGATGGAGCATAATACCCGCAGGCTGCGGCCAAGACATAGTAAAAAATCAATTGCGTAGTGCTGGGGAACCCAAGGACCTTGGCTGGAATCAGGGCTATCAGACAGACGGCGATCACCGCCAGCAACAGCTTGGCGCCGACGTAGAACAAGGACGCTTTCCCGCTACGGTAACCGGCGCAGACCAACTTGCCCCGCGTCGCGCGCACCTCCTCCGAGTTGGACGGCTGATTCAGCTTACCCAACCATTCGAGCAGGGCATACACTTGCACTTTGACCTGCTCGACGACTCCGGGAGAAACCTCATCAGCCTCCGCGACGGCTCGGTCGCCATCCGCCCGTCGGCGCCAGACTTTCAGCGCCTCTCTTGAATTGAGATAGAGAATCCCAGCTGAACTCGCCAGCAGAACAGCTAGAAATGTGACGACCGCACCGATCAATGGGACATCCATGGTTGGCTCCTCAGACCTTAATCGCCACCATCCGTTTCATCACCGCCGCGCCGATCACCATCAACAGGCTGCCGACGGTCGCGAGATTCTGACCCCAGGGATCCGTGAACAAGAGCCCCATGTACTCAGGATTCATTTTAAAGAGGAGCCCCCCCACAAATAGCGGAAGGCCGAACAACACAATTGCCGACATCCGCCCTTCTGCAGACAAGGCCCGCACTCTGAGCTGCAACTCGAACCGTTCGCGGATGAGTCCGGCCAACGAATCGATGATCTCCGCGAGGTTGCCGCCGGTCTCCCGCTGGACCAGCACCGACGTCACGAAGAACCGCAAATCCACGCAATCAATCCGGTTGGTCATGTTCTGGAGCGCCTGCGGAAGGGCGACTCCCATTGCCACCTCTTCAAAGACCCGCCGAAACTCCATGCCGATGGGATCGGCCGCCTCCTCTCCAACCAGCTTCAACCCCACTGAGAACGCATGCCCGGCCCGGAGGGCTCGCGAGACGAGTTCCAGCGCCTCCGGCAACTGACGTTCAAACATCGCCATCCGTTGACGCTTGAGCCAATAGAGGTAGCAGGCCGGCAGGGAGCCCGCCGACGCCGCCAGGAGGACCGCCGGCGCAAGGGGGACGTGCAGTGACAGGGCCGTCATGAGTCCCGCCAATCCTAAGAGAGGCATGGCCAGCACGAACAGGCCCAAGGGAGTCCGACAGTCCGCCTGCCGATGGAGCGTGCGGAGAGGTTGGATGCGACGAGCCTGGAGCAAGAGAGCGTTCAACCAAGGAATGTCGCTCAACGACTCCTTGCGGACAATGTCCAATTGAGCAGCCGCTTCCGGGGCCGACCATTTCTGGATCCGCTCGATGGCGCGATCCATCCCGCGCGGAACCATGGCTCGATGCACGGCCGCACAGCCTTGCAGAAACAACAGGATCGTGACGAAGATCCCCAAGGCGATCAGGACGGTCAGCATTCGTACACCTTCAACGGGTCGAACAGATCTGCAGGCAGGGCCACGCCCTTGGCCGTCAACCGTTCGGTAAACTTGGGCCGTACGCCGGTGGCCTTGAACCGTCCTTTAACCTTCCGATTTTCGTCCAGACCGGTCTGCTGGAAGACGAAGAGTTCCTGCAGCGTGATGAGATCGCCTTCCATCCCGACGACCTCTTGCAGGCTGATCAGTTTCCTCGTGCCGTCCGACAATCGCGCAATCTGAATGATGACATCCAACGCGGATGACACGTAATGCCGCATGGCCTTCGTCGCCAGGTTGAGCCCCGCCATCGACACCAAGGTCTCGATCCTGGTTAAGGCGTCCCGAGGCGAGTTGGCGTGGACCGTCGTCAATGATCCATCGTGTCCGGTGTTCATCGCCTGCAACATGTCGAGGCTCTCCGCCCCGCGGACCTCGCCTAAAATGATCCGATCCGGCCTCATACGGAGGGCGTTTTTCACTAGCTCCCGCTGCGCGATTTCGCCCTTCCCCTCGATATTGGCCGGACGTGTTTCCAGTCGGACGACATGGTCCTGCCGGAGTTGGAGTTCGGCGGCGTCCTCAATCGTGACGATCCGTTCATTGTTCGGGATGAATCCTGACAACACGTTCAACAGGGTGGTTTTCCCCGATCCCGTTCCGCCCGAGATCAGCACGTTCAACCTCGCCTGCACGATCGCCTTCAACAATTCGCCGATTTCCGGAGTCAGGGAGCGTTTCTCGATCAAATGGTACAACTGCAACGGATCCTTGCTGAATTTTCTGATCGAGAGGGACGGGCCGTCGATCGCGAGCGGAGGAATGATGGCGTTGACCCGGGACCCGTCCGCGAGCCGGGCATCCACCATCGGCACGGATTCATCGATGCGACGCCCCACACGTGACACGATCTTCTCAATGATTTTTTTCAGGTGTGCATCATCCTTGAATCGGACCGGCGTGAGTTCGAGACGCCCGTACCGCTCGACAAAGACCTGCTTGTGCCCATTGACGAGGATATCGGCCACGGATGGATCGGCCAGCAAGGGCTCCAACGGTCCCAACCCCAATACCTCATGAAGAATATCTTGCGTAATTTGAGCCCGTTCCCGTTGATTGAGCGGAACCGATTCCTGCTGCAGGAGTTGCTCGATCAACTTGGTCAACTGGGCCGTGACGGCTTCTTGCGGCATCGCGCTCACGGCATTCAGATCGAGCAACTCGATCACACGTTGGTGGAGCCGGTCTTTCAGCGCTTGATAGTGCGAGGAGGCCTCGGCCCCGTTCATCTGTTTCATGGTCAGCATGGCGGCGTTCTGTCCCCCTTTCCGATCGACTCGTCACATACGCAACCGGTGCGCTCAGACAATGGACGGCTTGCCCTTGGCTTCGAGCCCGAGACTCGCAAAACAGCGTCCGAGCAGCGACCCCTTCTTATCCTGCCCCCGTTCGGATGCCGCTCCGCTGGCGGCGGTTCTGTCGCCGATCAGCCGATCGGCTCCCTGCACAAACCACCGCCCAAGCGAGGTTCTCGGCGCCATCATCGTCAGGGGCTTCCCATGATTGACGGCCTCGTTGGCCGTCCCATAATCGTTCGGAATCAGCCCGGCCGCTTGGACACCCAACATATTCTCGGTTTCGACCAGCAAGTCCTTCTGGTCATTCCCATAGCGATTGACGACCACCGCGATCTTGCTTCCCGGAAAGTGCGCAACTTTCAAGGCTTCCAGCAGCCGCCTGGTTCGGCGAATGACGGGCAAGGAGAGCGTGGTCACAACCACGACCTGATCTGAACTTTCCCAAGCCTCTTTGACGGCCGGCTCCAGGACATGCCCGCAATCGACCACCACATGCCGGTGCAGGGATCGAAGGAGACCGATCACCCGCATGGCGCTGCCGGGCCTCGGCTCGACATCTTCGAATCCCTCATACCCGGAGGCCAGAAGGTAGAGTCCCGACGCATGCCTCAACATCGTGCTCCTGATGATGGTTTCATCAAGCCGCGAGACATCTTCTGAAAGGTGCTTGAGTCCTTGAGCGGCACGCAGGTCCAAGAACAAACCCAGATCCCCGCCATGGACGTCGAGGTCCACGAGCGCCACGGATTCCCGTGGCCTTGCCTGTTGCACGGAGATCGCGAGGTTGGTGGCCACCGTGCTCGTTCCGAACGCGGAACCAACAGTCTTCCCCGGTCGCTAGAATTGGATTCTTGAGACGCACGAGAGCTCCGCGTTCATCTAATTCCTTGGTGACGCCTTCGCTTCTCTGCCCCTCAGCGAGCACTTCGCACCGTTGCCGGCACCCGACCCGCAACGTCTTTCTCCACTCGGGCCGGTCGGTCGCCGCCAGGATAGCAACGCTCAGGAAAAGGCCGTTCACGGCACCCCAGAACAGGCTGACTTCCAATCCTGGATAGGGCTCCTGACTCATCCACAAGCGAATGCCGTTGAACAGTCCGGCGACGAGCAATCCCAAACAGATCAGATGAGGCGCCAGACGGGTGAGGTGACTCCACTTCGGCTTATCCTGTTGCCGTCCCTTTGGAGTCACAACGAAGGGTCGTTTCTTCCAGGGGTTCAATAGGGTTTTCACATTCGCCCAGAGCAACGGGAAGCACATGGCCGTTTCGTAAACTTCCGACCAAAATGCATTGCGTGTGCCGTGACTCACCGTCCGGAGCATCACGAGCGTCGCGATATAGTAGGCCCCAAAATAGTGCACCAATGAGGCCACACTGGCTGTGACAGGAATGATTCCCATCAACAGGGCCAAGAGGGGAGCCGTCAGGCAGATCACTCGGGGCAGTCCATGGAGAAAATAATGGATGGAAGCCAGATATCCCAGTCGCTGCGGGATCGTCAGGCCGCGCAGGGTCAAAGGATTATCCTTGAAAAACATCTGCACGTGCCCGATCGCCCAGCGGGTCCGCTGCTTGATGTAGGCGTCGAAGGATTCAGGCATCAGCCCGACGGCCAGCACCTTGTTGAGGTAGCAAGACTTATAGCCCCTTGCGTGGATCAGCATGCTGGTATGGATGTCTTCCGTGACGGTCTCGGTCTTGAATCCCCCGATCTCCAGTAACGGTTGTCGCCGAAAGAGCCCGCAGCTCCCGGCAAAAAATGCGCTGTTATGGGCATCACGTCCGGCTTGGAGCACGCGATAAAACAGCGCTTGTTCATTGCGGAGGACCCGTTCCATTCGGAGATTCCGCTGGAAAATGTCCGGGTTGTAGAAGTGATGGGGCGTCTGGACAAAGGCCACTCGTGGATCATCAAAAAGCCCGACTGTTTCCTTGAGAAACACCCGTGTCGGCACATGATCCACATCAAAGACGGCAATGAGTTCACCGGTGGTTCTCTGTAAGGCGTGATTGAGGTTCCCGGCCTTGGCGCCCTGCCGATCCTGCCGCCGGATATACTGGCAACCGAATGAGGCGGCCAACGTCTTGACATCGTCCCGCTGGCCATCGTCCAGTACATAGACGGTGTATTTGTCCTGCGGATATTGCTGGCTCACACACCCGATGAGCGTGCGGCGAAGAATATCCAACGGTTCGTTGACGATCGTCACGAAGACATCGACCGTCGGGCCGCGTTTCGTCGGCACGGAACGCCGATCGAGCGGAGACCAGGCATGATAGACAAACAAGGTCACCTGGCAGAGTGCGTAGATTTCCGCGAAGTACACCGCCAGACCGGCCAGGGTGGTCATCCAGTCTTCGGTGTTCAACGTATAGACGGCACGCCAGACCATGTAGCGGATGTAGAGAAGCAGCGTGAGGAACAGAATCGCCTTCCGCCCCTTTCCCAGCCAACTCAAGGTGGCGACCACGCCCAGAAGAGCGATCGTGAAGAGGATCGAAAAGGGATCGCCGTAAAAGGCATCGAGAATGGCCATGCCCTACCTATGCTTGTCCCGGCGTTCAGAATTGGAGTGCGCGGAGACAGGATCAGCCCAGGCCAATGGGAGGCTTCGATACCAAACCAGTGCAGAAAGAGAACAACGGACAATTATTGTCACCGCCGTCTCCTTCCCCGAGACGTGCGCGACAGTCCTGCGCTTCCCTGACCGCAGCAACGCATGCGCTAAAGGTAGCGAGGGTCGACCACCCTGCACATACCTAGGAGGAAGGGACCACGTGCCCTCCAATGGTGCTTCCCCGAATGAGGGACCGTGCGAGGTCGACTCACCGGGAGTCGCCTCGAAGTGGATCACTCAGTTCTTGGTCAGAGGAAAACTGAAGGAAAGGCCGTGAGGAAACAGAGCGACGAGGAGCGTTTGATCAGCACGATCGCGGGAGAGCGGCTGGCCAGCGTGGTCGAGAAACAGGTCGTGCGAGGGATGGTGTAGACGAATGGCTGAGACTACAATCGTTCGCCGTATTTTTTGAAATGCTCCTGCTTGGCGCCTTTGATCCAGTTGTCGCGCAGGATTCGGCCCTTGAACGTATCCAGCTTGGCGTCAATCATGTCGATGTCGTCTTTGGTCCAGGAGGCGATCTGCCGGAAGTAGAACACCCCGTTGCGGTGCAGCAGCTTTTCAAGCGTCGGCCCAATCCCGGCGATGCACGTGAGATCGTCCTGCGCGCCTCCGTCCGGCAGGTGGGCACCCCATTTGGGCAGGGCTGAGTTGTTCGCTTTGGGAGCGACCGCGTGCGACTTGAGCGCCTTGGTCTTGGTCCGGACTTTTTCCAACTTCACCAGCGGAGCGCTCCCTTCCAACCGAGTGCGCAATTCTCGAATCTCTTCGTCACGCACCGCAAGGGCCAGGCGCTGCCGCTCGGCCTCGACCCGCCAACGCTCGTTTTCCCGCAGCGCGGCTTCGCGGCCGGCGGCCTGCTCGCGCAGCTCCTGCGCCTGATGATCGGCTTGTGAGAGCCGTTGTTTCAACGCCGCCAGTTCCTGCTCCCAATGCTCGGCCAGACTCCGCAAACGGTCCCGATCCTGCTCCACCTGCTCCAACCGCTCGACCGACGCCGCGAGCTTGTCGATCTCCCGTTCCCGTTCCGCCACGATGTGCGTGAGCACATGCAGTTCCCGCTCCTGCGTCTGAAAACGCGACAGCTCCTCATGCAGGCTGCGGATCGTGGCGTCTCGCTCGTCGAGCAATTGCCGCGCCCAGGCATCTTCCTGTTCGGCCGTCGCCCGGGCGGACGCCAATTGCTCGCGCAGTTCGTGAATCTCGGCCTGGAGCCGCATCCGCAAATCCTCCACGCTGCCCCGCGCGACCATTTCACCCAGTTGGGCCTGCAAGGCGGCCACTTCGGTGTCCCGCTGAGCCAGTTGCGCCGGCAACTCTTCCATCGCGACCAGTCTGGCCCGCAGGTCAGCCAGCGTCGCCTCCTGCATCGTAAGCTTAGCCGGCAGCGATTCGAGCGAGGCCAGTCGCGCGCGCAAACCCTGGATGGCCTCGTCCCGATCCGCCACCTGGCCCCGCAGTTGCGCGGCGGCCTCCTCGGCCTGCGCGATCAGTCCGACCTTGTCAGCCGCCGATTGTTGCGCGGCCTCCAGATCTCGCTGCAGGGCCTGCACTTTCCGCTCGGCGGCGGTGAGTTTCACTTCCAGCTCAAAACGCGTCACGCCGATTTGTTGGTCTTCCAGCGAGAGTTTCTTGAGCATCCAGCCGACGACGGTCCCGATCGCCGCGGCGGGCAACAGACACAGCAGCAACTCTTGAATGACGGGTCCCATGGAAAATGTCCTACGGAGACCGGAACCGGTCCCGCTTACAGCGCCTCGAACGTGACGCGCCGGTTTTGCTTGCGCCCATCCTTGGTTTTGTTGCTGGCGATGGGTTTCGATTCGCCGTAGCCTTTCGAGACCAGGCGACGCCCATCGACCCCCTTTGACGCCAGATATTGCGCCACCGCGACTGCGCGCGCGTGGCTGATCAACTGGTTGAACTTCGGATCGCCGTAATTGTCTGTGTGGCCGCCGATTTCCAGCTTCAGGTCTTTGTCCGATTGAATGATGGGGACCAACTCGTCCAAGACCTTCATCCCCCTCGGCGTCAAGGTGGCGGAGCTGACCTCGAACTCGATCGTCTTGCCGGCCAGCGCCTCATGAATCTTCGCCACAGCCGGCGAGGCCTTGGGCTGCGCCGCTTGCGCCGGAAGCTCCATCTGATTTTCGACCTTCAGCAAAGCGCCGAAAACACCGGCCAGTTCCTCCGTCCGCTTGGCCTTCTCGGCTTCATTCTTGGCCTCCCCCTTGACGATCACGTGTCGTCCATCAAACGAGAGACCGCCACTGCCCCAGGAATTGAGTTTTTGGATCGACTCGGCCGCCTTCAGCGACCAATCCTCCGCCGTGGCGCCCGGCACCACCGTCAGGTGATTGGCTACGTATCCGGCCCCGAACGCCTGGTAGGCCTTGGCGACGAGCAGTTGTTTCACCGAATCAGGGACCGCCCCGCGGAGCACAATCTTGCCGTCTTCCACCGACAGGGACAGTTTGCTCGCCTCCGCCCCACGCGTGGTGCCGGCCGTCGAGGTCATCGCCGTCCGCTGCGCGCACAGGAATGCGAGCATGAACAAGGCCGCGAGCCCGAGCGCGACCACCTTGGTCCGCGTCATGACTAGGCCGGACGAAGAAGAATGCTGAGAGAGCGGGTCTCGGGCAAACCGCACGGATATAGCTCCGGAGGGACGAACGCTGAACAGGGAGTTTTGTGCTGAAAACTACAACACTTTGAGCTAGGCCGTCAATTTCGCGCTTTGCCTACACAGGCAAAGGAAGGAACGGGCCTGGATACCCGAGCATTTTGGCCCCGGTTTCGCGTGGTCGGTCACACGCGACAGCCCGGCGACCGGCACCGCTTACTCTCTTTCCCTCTTACCCCCTTGCGCCGATCGGAGGAACACGATATCTAGGCACGCGGGAACCGAGAGCATCACCGGATGTGACGCCCGACCTCTGATGAACGACCCTTCTCTCACCGTCACCCGTATTGAACTCTGGCCGGTCGATATTCCCATCACAGACCCGTTCGTGGTCGCGACCGGGGCCCGGACCCTGGCCGAAAACGTCTTCATCCGCGTCACCCTCGCCGGCGGCGCACAGGGCTATGGGGAAGCCGCCCCCTTTCCCGAAGTGGGCGGAGAAACCAGGGAGGCCTGTGTGGCCGCGGCGACTGAACTGGCCACGACGCTGATCGGACAATCGGCGGCGGATTATCGAACCTTGGGCTATCGCCTGTACGCGCAGGCCGCTTCGCAGCCCTCGGCCCGCTGTGGGCTCGAAACCGCCCTCATCGATGCCTATTGCCATGCGACGGGACAGCCGCTCTGGGCGTTTTGGGGCGGCGCAGACGTCCGAGTGCGCGAAACAGACATCACCATTCCCATCGTCGATCTCGACAACACGGTCAGGCTGGCCCGCCATTGGTATGAGCGAGGGTTTCGGCTGTTCAAGATGAAGATCGGCCAGGACGTGGAGGGAGATGTCCGGCGGCTGGAGGCGGTGCATCGACGGTTGCCGGGGATCGCCTTTATCGGGGATGCAAATCAAGGCTATTCACGGGAGGCCTGTTTGGCTTTCGTGAGCGGAGTGAAACAATTCGGCGGTTACCTGGTGCTGCTCGAGCAGCCGGTCGCGCGGGAGGACCTGGACGGCCTTGCAGCCCTACGCCATCTCACCGGCATTCCTGTTGCCGCCGACGAATCGGTCCGGTCGCTGGAAGACGCCAAAACCGTCCTGTCCAAACAGGCAGCGGACTATATCAATATCAAGATCATGAAAACCGGGGTGGCGGCGGCACTGGAAATCGCCTCGTTCGCGCTGACTTCGGGCCTGCGTCTGATGATCGGCGGCATGGTTGAAGCGCGGATCGCCATGGGCTGCTCCTTCAGCCTGGTCCTCGGCTTCAGCGGGTTCGATGTGTTGGATCTCGACACGCCGCTGCTCCTGGCCCTAGATCCCGTGCGGGGCGGGTACCGGTACGAGGGTCCACGGCTCCACCCCTGGCAGGGTGCCGGCCTGGATATGGTTGTCGATCCCTCGCCGCAAGCCACCGTCATTGAATAGGCTTCGCCTGATCGGACAGCCGGCTGTCTTATCCGCTACCCTTCTCCATCACATTTCTTACAGTTCAGGATTGTCCCGAGATGGGCCCGACGTCCCTCCTCGGTCAAGACCCACGGCCGGCTCGTCATCGGCGGCTGATGGCGCACATGCTGCCCATGGCCGCAGGCGAGGTCGGCCACCCAATCTTGGTACTCGTCGAGATGATACCCCACGATCGGCTGATTCACGTTGCCGTTCCTTTCGAACTGAAGCTCAACTGAGCCGACATAGCGAATGTGCTAGACTGCCGCACGTTCGCCGCATCGTTCTCACAAGATCATGCTTGCCCATCACTATAAGGATCATCCCATGACGCCATCATCCAGCTTCCATATCGGATTCGTCGGAGTCGGACGCATGGGGGCCAATATGGCCCGCCGCTTGAAGGACCGGCGGTTTTCTCTCACGGCAGTCTATGACATCGATCAGGCGAAAACCAATTCGCTCGCACGCGAACTCGGCTGCGAGTCGGTCTCGTCGCCGGGCCGAGTAGCCGAACGGGCGGACACGGTACTGACGGTCGTGACGGACGATGCCGCCATGCGGCAGCTTTTCAACCCCGCCGCCCCGGAAAGTCTGCTCGCCCATGCCAAGGATCGGCTGTTTATCAACTGCGCCACCCTCTCGCCGTCGGTGCATGTGGAAGTGGAACGGCTCGTGGAACAGAGGGGCGGCCGGAGCCTGGAAGCCTGCATGGCGAGCAGCATCACGCAGGCCAGAGAGGGCCGCCTCTATCTGATGTGCGGCGGCGGGAGAGACACGTTCGAGCGGGCTAAGCCGCTGTTGGAGGTCCTGAGCGAACGGCTGCGCTATATCGGTCCGGCCGGGGAAGCCGCCAAGGTCAAGGCGCTCGTCAATATGGTAATGAACTGCAACACGGCGGCGTTGGCCGAAGGATTGGGCTTGGGCGCGGCACTCGGGCTCGACCTGACCATGCTGCGGGAGGTCTTTGCCCAAACGGGCGCCCATTCGCGCGTGCTCGAAACGGACGGCGAGGACATGCAGCAGCGGGCGCATGACTGTTATTTCTCCGCGGCCCACGCGGCGAAGGATTCCGGCATCGCCGTAAGCTTGGCCGAGACGGTGGACTTAGAGCTTCCCCTGGCCAAAGCAACCTATGAGCAGTATCGGCGGCTGGTCGCGCTTGGCAAGGGCGAGTTGGACAAGTCTGCGGTGGCGGAACTGACCTTCAAAGACCGACTGTCCTCCAATTGAATCCCATTCGTGGCCGACATTCGTACAGTCGCGGATCAGGCGATCAGAACGACCCGCCTGCCGCGCTGATCAGCCCCTCGGCTTGAGGATCATGGGAAGCCCGTGCCTCGGCCGTAAGGTCACGGCCAGTTCGATCTCCACCTTCTGCCCAGGGACTAAGGTGAGGTCATAGCGCTGCGCGATCAATGCCAGCAGGAGCACGCCTTCCACCATGGCGAAGTGGTTCCCGATGCAGGTCCGTGGTCCGGCCCCAAAGGGAAGAAAAGCCAAATGGTGATCGTTGGCCGTACGGTCGGCAGCGAACCGATCCGGATCGAACCGCTCCGGCTGTTCCCAAAATCCAGGGTGGCGATGGATGTTCCACAGGCTTATGACCACAAGCGAGCCGGCCGGCAGTAATCTGCCTCCGACCGTCGTGTCCTTGATGGTCCGCCGCTGCACCGCCGGCGCCGGCGGATAGAGGCGCAAGGCCTCCTCGAAGACCGACCGCGTGAACGGGAGCCTGGGCAGATCATCGATCGTCGGCGCCCGCCCGCCGAGCACATTGGAGAGTTCCTCCCTCAACTTGGTCGCCGCCGCCGGATGGGTCGCGAGCAAATACCAGGTCCAGGTCAAGGCGTTTGCGGTGGTTTCATGGCCAGCCGCCGCGATCGTGAGCAGTTCATCCCGCTGCTGCTCCCGGCTCATCCCTGTACCGGTTTCCGCATCGACGGCCGAGAGCAAGAGGTCCAGCAGGTCGTCTGGTTTCACGCCGGATTGCTGCCGCTCCTCGATCAATCCATAGATCATCCGATCAACCAGCCGCTTGGCCCGGAGGAACTCACGGTTCTCGGCGGTCGGCACCCATAACGGCAACCGAAATGGATTGTGAAAGGCTCGAAAGGCATAGCGGATCAACACCAGCAACGCCGGCCCCAAGGAAGCCACGTCCTTCAGGACGCTGGTGCTGAACATGGTGCGGGTCACCACCTCCAGCGCCAACTGCATCATCTCGGCGGCCACGTCGCATGGCTCGCCCGGGCGCCGTTCCGCCCATCGCGCCAGCATCTGCTCGCCGGCTTCGACCATCTGCGCGGACAGGCGCGCCACCCTTGCCCGCTGAAACATGGGCTGGATCAACTTCCGTTGCCGGCGCCACAGCTCTCCCCCGCTGGTCAACAAGCCGTTGCCGAGCACCAGCGCCAATCCGGTCGGCCTGTTCGGATCATAGACTTTCTGAAAAATGTCGGCTTGCTTGACCAACACCTCTTCTGCTAAGGCCGGATGGCTCAACAGGTACAGCTCTTTCGGTCCTAGTGAGAAACGCACAAAGTCGCCGCAGCGCTCCCGCCATGACGTCATGGTCTCAAGGGGATTGCGCTTGAACTCCAGCACGTGACCGAGAAACCACCGTTTTCCCGGTGCCTCGACGATGGAGAATGGCTCGGGCGTGGGAGGCACTGTTCAGACTCGCGTCGCTAGCGCCCTGAAGGATGTTCCCAAAGGATGACAAGCGTTCAATTTGTTATTCAACTTGCCGGAACCGCCAGCATACACGGCTCGCAGGTCCAGTTCGAGCGCCTTGTCATGGTCAGATAGAGAGTGGAACAGGCCTCGAGGAGATCTTGGTGCATCTCTGCCGCCCGGGCGGTACCATAGGTCCCGCCATGACGATTTTCCTGTTCACCATCGGACGCTCCCTGAGCTTCGTGCTCGCTGGCCTTCTCTCGCTGGTGCCGGTTGCGGTGCAGGCTGATTCGGACAACCTGCCTGACGCGACAGCTCCGGTGATCGAGGATATTCCCCTCATCTATGTCTCGGACTATTTCTCGTTCGTCGGCCGCGACAGCCAGGGCTATGTCGCCTTGGCGTTGGACAACAATCGAGGGCGCGACGGCGAGACCTATCAGGCCGAGCACTTTGTCGTCCTGCACGACGAGCGGGAGGGATGGGTGAAACTCGATGGCAACGGAGCCTATGAGAACAAACGGCATGAATTAGCGAGGATTCCTGACTCAGCATCGTTCCAATTTGAAGGCACGCCGGAAGCAGGTCTCACCATTACCAGCGCGGTCAATCAGCTCACACTCCGAATCGATCCTCTGCCGATTCGGACCAGTCGTACCCACGAACAGGCCATCGTCCGGATGGGCTCGGCCCCGGCCGTCCTGACCTGGCGTAATCGCACGATTGTCGGGCGCGTGATTTACGAATACCTGACGATGCCGAACTTCAACCGCCTGACGCGCACCTACTGGGGGTTCTGGAAGGACTTCCAAGGTCTCTCTGTATTGGCCGAGCCGAGCGGCGACCTCTACCTTCATCGCCAACAGAGCGAGCGGATCGCGGCACTCGTTGGCACCCTGGCCGGGTTTGCCGTGCTGGATGGTGAGCCGGCAGTGATGGGGCAGCTTCAAGTCGAGGTGTTGGAACGGGCCTTTGCCTGGGGCTTTTATCGCTGGCCAACCGCCTGGCGAGTGTCCTGGACCGGCCGCCACGGTGCGGCTTCCATGACCTTGACCCTTTCGGATCGGAAGACCATCGCGGGATGGGTCATCGGCGGGTTCGCCATGGGTATCGTTCGAGGCGAGCTGTCGTACGGGGGCCGGACCTTCCCTCTCTATGGCCTTGCTGAACTGTTGATGTGAGATATGGCTGGTTGTCGGGGCTCGTTGATCCTATCCGAGATTCCCTGACCCGAATGGCGCCGGGACGCCCCTCTGAACGGGCGTCCCGGCCATCGTTCTTGAACTCCCCATTCAGGAGAGGAGACAACAGCCGGCAAGGCGGTTACCGCTCGACGATATCGCTCCTCATCGGGCCGAGTGCCGCAAGTAACTCGTCCTTCTCGGCTTTCGGCACTCTGTGCGAATCCAGCGCTCCGACTAGATCCTGTACCAGGGCATCGAAATCCGCATTGGTCAAGCCCATGCCGGCATGAGTCGCCTTCATCGTCCGCCCCGTATACTTGCAGGGACCGCCGGTCGCTTCGCAGACCTGATTGACCAGATGCATTTTCAGGTTGGGAATATCCGTACTCGCAAAGAACTTGTTGATGCGGTTGTCCGCAGCCACCTTGGCCACGAACGTATCCACCACTGCCGTGATCGCCTCTTTTCCCCCCAACCGTTGATACAGGCTCGGCTTGGACGCCATCTGCGTTTCTGCGCAACCGGCCAAACCCGCAAGGCCCATTACGCCCATCAAGACCCACGACGCGGCCCGATATGACTGCCTCATCATCCTTCCTCCTTGCTGTGCATTATGGTGAAGTACCAGAACGACTGCCCTTCCGCTCAACTCACAACCGTTTCCGTCTTCCTGATTTGGTGCAGGCCCAGAAAGCCGGCCAACTGCTCCGTTGCCGCCAGTCCGCTGAGCACCTCGCCGTCCCGGCGGACCAGCATGGGCACGCTGTTCACCCCCACCTCTTCCCAATCCTGCTGCCATTGAGCCACCAGCGCGTTGATCTCAGGCCGGATTGTCAGGCCGGACAAACCCAGCCCGCGAGCGCAGGTCGCCAGGACTCGCTCATCGGAGATGTCCGCATCCGACTGCCAGAGGCTCCGATACAGCCGTCGCTTGAACACATGCCCCAGGGCGGGATCAATGTGGAGCGCTGCTGCAATCGCTCGGATGGCCGGTCCCGTATTCGGCTTTCCGCTCAGTATCCGAATCGGCACCTCCGGGGCCAGTTGGCCGACCAAGAGCACTTCGCGGCCAATCGCGGCATTCAACCGGGCGTTGCGCTCGTCCCGTGGAATCGGCAGGTGCGGCGCGTGCTGAACGCCGCGCCATTCGACCTGACGCTCAACACCGAGGGTCAGCAGCCGCTCCCCGATGGCATAACAAAACGGACAATTGGGATCGCTGTAGAGCGTCGCCACAATATATTCTTGCCGCGCCATGCGGGCCTCCCTTACAAGCCGACCGCATTTATTATTTAGGTTGCCGAATAGTAGCAGCGGGCGGGGCTCGCGTCAAGAGGGAATTGGCGAGCCGGAGACACTCTCTTGGGAGGGGGATGAACGATTTGAAGTTGGAACGTCCGAGGACAGGTCTTTGAGGATCACCTCTCGCTGAGAGGCACGCCGCAGCCGGCGCAGGAGAGCGGAAGCGCTCGTCCGGATCGTGCCGACGCGTCACGTAGGGAGTCGGGTCCAGCCGCTGGAGGAGGCCCCAAGAACAACCGAGCGAAGCCACTGGCACGATGCCGTGCGAGCAGCTTCGGCATGAACAGAAAGAACAAGACCATCAGGCTGCCTGCGACGATCAACGGCCATTGGGCCGAGACCACGCTGCTGCCCAGATAGGTAAAGGCGAAGGTCGGCGGAATCATCCCGAATAGCGTTGCCAGCGCAAAGGTTCTCAGCGAAATATTAGTGAGGCCAGCGCCATAGCTCACGACATCAAAGGAGAAGACCGGGATCAGCCGCGCGAAAAACATGAGTCCCATCAGTTGATGATCCGTGCACAGTTGGCAAAACACTGCGTCGGCCTTGAGATAGCGAGACAGGGCCTCTCGCCCGACGGCACGGGCGATGAAAAACGCTCCGATGGCCCCCACTTCCGCTCCCAGCACCGCGTAGAGGGTGCCGAAGAACGGTCCAAACGCGGCTCCCGCGGCAAGGTCCAACGGTAAGCTCGGAATCGGCGGGATCACGACCGCCCCTGCCATGCTGACAATCAGCAGGAGCGGCGCGAGGGGGCCGGCATCCTCCAACCATCGCACGATTACGGTAGGGGTAAGGTACCGCCCGTAGTCCACAACGGACAACAGCCACCAGCAGGCCGCGACGGTCAGGGCCAGACACCCGATCCTGATCCACTTTCCAACGGTCCGCGGCAAACCGGTCACGGCCAACATTCCGGCCGTCATCGGGACACCAGTTGCAGCGTGTGCCCGTCGGGATCGCGCACGAGGAATCCCTGCGCAAACCCCAGCGCGCGATCGTGCATCGGCCCCCCACTATTTGAAACGCAGAACACGCGGGCGCATAGGATCGTCATCGCAGCCACTGCGTCGGGGACGACGACCGTGACGTGCCAATGCCATAGGTCCGTCGGACTGGTGTCCGACGGCATCGGCCGGCCAGCGGCCGGCAGCTCATATTCCAGAAATTCCACTCCGGGCGGTCCTGTTTCGGTCTTCAGACCGGTGACCCTCACCCTCGCGCCCGGCAGGCTGTCCAAGTGCTCCTGTTCCATACCGACGTTCAAACTGCCGCCGGCCATCATCAGACCGAGCAGATCGCGGTAGAACTGGAGACTCTTGTCCGTGTTCCGCACCGTGATGGCTGTGTGGTCGATGCCCAGAAACAGATCCGTCCCCGGTTGATGCCACCGCGCGTTGCCTTTGCCTTGAGGGAACCAGAGCAGTTCAAGATTGTGCCCGTCGGGATCACGGAACTTGATCGCTCTGATGCCGGCGGCAGCCACATTGGAGGCGGGAATCGTCTGAGGCCGGGGCGAGATCTGCCGGACGTGATGCTTCCGGAGGCGCGCCCAGGCTTCATCCATATCACGCACCACGATCGCGACGTGTTGGAACCAGAGGTCGTTGCTGTACGAGGGCGCCGGGATCGGCCTGGCATCCGGCGGCGACAGGAATTGCATCAGCTCCAACGCCTGCTCGCCCAGTTGCATCCTGACAAGACGAACCCGCGCGCCGAAGACGCCCCAGAACCGGTCATATTCGGGCCCGTCCACCTCCACGTCGCTGACCGGTTTGAAAGTGAGCACATCCCTGTAGAACCGAATAGACCGGTCCATATCAGAGACGGTCATGCCGATGGAGTCCACAGCCTGTACCAGCGGCCCTGCCCATCCTTCCGCACGAGGGAGAAGGAACACAATCAGAAGCCAGATCGCACCTAGGTGTGGCCTCATTGCATTCGCTCCAGCAGATGGTCCCCCACTCTCAAGGCGTTCGCAATGATCGTCAACGACGGATTCACCGCGGTGCTGGAGACAAAGAAACTCGCATCCACGACATACAAGTTATCCAGATCGTGCGCCTTACAGTTCACGTCCAACGCCGAGGTTTTCGGGTCGCGTCCGAACCGCACCGTGCCGCATTGGTGCGCCGTGCCGGCAATGGGAATCTTTTTTCCCAAGTACAGGTGATGCGGCACCAAATGGCGTTCGCAGCCGATGTGTTCCAGCATGCCTTTCAGCTTGGCGGCCAGCCGCCGGTGCCCTTCCAGATTGTTCTCGGTGTAGTGCAACGAGATCGTGCCGTCCCGATCCACCAACACGCGATTGTGCGGGTCCGGCAAATCCTCCGAGGTCATCCAGAAATCCAAGGAATGGCGTGCGATGACATCGAGCGCCAACCCCGGCGCAAACGGAGGCGCCCCGGCGCGCAGGGATTCCAGATCCTGCTTTCCCACCATCGAGATGTGACCCAGCGGATAGTCCCAGTCGTCAGAGCCGGAATAAAAATCGTTCAAGCCGATCGTCTTCTGAAACACCGTCGGATTGGGCTTCTTCGAAATCGCGAGCATCACTGAATTGTTGTGGCACATATAATGGCGGCCGACGACATCGGAGGAATTGGCCAGACCGTTGGGATGCCGATCGTTCGCCGACCGTAAGAGCAACGCCGCGGAGTTGATCGCCCCGCAGGACACGACGACAATATCGGCCTTGTACGTTTCCACCTGGCCATTCCGCTCCACCACTACTCCTGTCACCGCTCGCCCTGACGGATTCGTTTCGATCCGGCTGACCAATGCGCCGGTGACCATCGACACATTGGGGTACTTCAGCGCCGGGTCCACGCAGACCACCTGCGCATCCGCCTTGGCATTGACCAGGCAGGGAAAGCCATCGCAGGTCCCGCACCGGATGCAGGCGCCCCGTTCCGGCCGCTCTTCATCACGCATGACGCCGACCGGCAAATGAAATGGCCGATAGCCCAGCTTCTGCCAATCCTCATGCAATTCCTGAATGCGCGGCTCGTGCGGGAGGGCGGGATACTTGTACGGCGCGCCGGCCGGCGGCTCGGTCGAATCTTCCCCCCTGGTGCCGTGGACGTGGTACAGGTGCTCGGCCTGCGTGTAGTACGGTTCCAGATCCTCGTAGCGGATCGGCCAGGCCGGTGAGATGCCGCCGTGATGCTTGATCTCTTCGAAATCCTGCCGGCGGAATCTCAACAGCGCGGCCCCGTAGACCTTCGTGTTCCCGCCCACATAATAATGGATGCCCGGGTGAAAGCTGTTGCCGTTCTTGTCCTTCCACCCGACCTTGGCCTTGTACTTGCTCTCCACGAACACTGCCCGTGAACTCCAATTGTCCTTTTCCCTCGGAAGGTACCCGCCCCGTTCCAGCAGCAGGATCTCCTTGCCGGACGGAGCCAGCTTGTAGGCCAGCGTACCGCCGCCGGCCCCGGTACCGATGATGATGATGTCGTAGTGGGTGGAGGTGGACATGGAGTGTAGTCGGCAAGAAGGTTGCGGCCTTACAAAGAAAAGGTGGCGGGACCAGCCAGGTTGCCGCCCATGCCCGCAGAGGCCACACAATAGGAAGAGCGGAAGTGTGACCTGATGATCTCCTGTGCTCGCGCAACGCGCACACAAGATCTTCTAGATTCTCACATTGCGGGCGGTGCTCGTTGGACGCGCGCAGTGGCAGATCAATCAGGCCACCTTCCGGTGAGGAAAGAATAGGCAAGCTGGGCAGGAGCATTCAATATAGGATAGGGCCTCGTTCCAAGGCCGAAGAAGCGTATTCAGCAATCTCGGAAGGAACATATACAGTGGGTGGTGTCACCCGCGGCGACCGCACCCAAGGTCATGCGACTCCTCGCAAGTCGCAGAGCGGCCCCCCTCCATCCTTCCTAGGACTGGAGAGAGAAATAGACGAGCAAGCTTGGAGGGAGCAATAAAGGCAACTATTTTGGGTCCAACAGATAAGTATCAATTGACACCTCTACGAACAGAAAGTAGCCTGTTTCATCATTATCGATCTCACGGGACATAGTAGAGAGCAATAAACCCATCTTCTTTAGAAAGTCGCGGGTAGCGATCTGTATCTTCGGGGTCGCTATCCTGACGTCAAGCCAATGCTCTAGTATCCCTAAACTAATTCTGATGCGAATCGCGGGCTTTACAATAAGAAATTACCGTTCTTGCCGTGAGACTTCGGCCATATTGCATCCTGAACTCTCTGCACTTATAGGCATCAATGGGTCTGGGAAGACAAATATACTTAGTGCCTTGCTCTTGCTCAGAAAGGTAATTGGCTGGCGCCCTTGGGGGCGTTCTTCCGAGAAAGCTGCTAGTCAATGTACATTGCGCATAGACTTTGAAGTTGATGGAAGGACTGTAGAGTATGAAGCGGTAATTGACTACACCACTACAGAAAGAAATACCGAGGAAGTGATAAGTGCGGCCGAGAAATGGAATCTTCGAGCAGTGACTGGCGAAGATCAGTGGGTTTCCTTTCCCTCATTTCTGTTTAGAGTTCGCCGAGAGGAGCCGAAGTATCTTCTCCCCCAATTTATTATGGAATGGAAGCGAACGGCGCTTTCGCGAGGGGCGGAAATTACGCCTGGTGATCTCCCTCAAGCATTTATGGAAGAACCCATTTTGCCCATTCTGCAAACCATCCAGGGGTTCATTTCAAAGATCAGCTACTACAGTGCTTCTCAATACACGAATCCATCTGAATGCCCCGCGTACATTACCTTGGAGGAGGATGACTATCTCCGGCATAGGAACTATGGTCGCCATGCCAAGTTTCTTCATGATCTTTACCTATTCAAAGAGAAGAGCCCGGATAGCTTTCAAGAATATCAATCTATTGTTGGGAAGCAAGGCTTAAGGCTTGTAGATAAGATCGAATTTCATCCTGTTCGAGTGCCCTCAAGTGAGGTCGAAGTCCGCACGGGGGGGCGCATTGTTAAAAAGGAAATCAAACGAGTACTAGTCGTCCCTCACTTCGTCATCCATAGCACCAAATTATCCCCTAGTCAGCTATCAGAGGGGACATTCAAAACTCTTGCCGTACTTCTGTATCTCAGTACAGACGTAAGCGAGTTACTTCTCTTAGAAGAGCCTGAAGTGTGCATTCATCATGGATTGCTATCCAGCCTCATTGAACTGATCAAGTCTTATTCAAAGCAAAAGCAGATTGTCCTGTCGACACATTCTGATTTTGTGCTAGATCAATTGGCTCCCGAAAATGTGTTCCTTGTTAGCAATTCGCGATCGTCCGGCACGGTCGCTGTTACTCTTCCGGAAGGACTTTCTGCCAGAGGTTTCAGGGCATTGAAAGAGTATCTGAGAACATCCGGAAACCTAGGTGAATTCTGGCGACACGCGGGTTTTGAGGATGTCTAGAAGCCTTGGCTTAATCGCAGAAGATCATAGCGACGTCAAAGTAATTAGAGCGCTCATACCAAGAATCACTGGTGGTCGCCACTGTAAGGTAAAACCATTCGTCGGACATGGATGCGGCAAGATAAGAGGAAAGTGCAGGCAGTGGGCCATAAACCTTCGTTCACGAGGATGCACCTCATTGGTAGTTGTCCATGACTTAGATAACAAGTCGGCGACAGATCTTGAAAATGAACTGCGGGAAGCTCTGAATCCTTCACCGATCTCAAGACACGCGATTGTTGTTCCAGTTCAAATGATTGAGTCCTGGCTTTTGTCGGACGCAATCGCAATCCAGAAAGTTTTTAATCTCCCCTCACCGCCCAATTCAATTCCCAATCCAGAAGCCCTTTTCGATCCAAAATCTAAGCTAGAAGAGTTGGTCTATATTTCTTCAGGCAAGAGAAAACGTTACATCAACACTATTCATAATGAGTTGATCGCAGCAGAGGCAAATTTGGAACGACTGCGGAAATGTGCTTCATTCCTTCCTCTTGAAGAGTTTATTCGGACTATTTTTCACAGTGCAAGGGACTAGCCCATTTCACAGCGTGCATCAGATCCTCATCCTACAAGTTAGGTAAGGTAAGACTGTGAAGTCTCGGATCACAGTTATTACTCTGTAGGTTGACGACCTTGAACGATCGCTGAGGTTTTATCGGGATAGACTTGGATTCCCCACTCCAGGTACTGCCGGAAGTGGATCTGAGTACAGCGCCGTCGCGTTCCTTGACTTGCAGGACAGCCTAAAGCTCGCCATCTGAGCACGGCTGACACAGACGATACACCGCGCAGCTGTCAGATCACTTTTCATCAAGTTCTATAACCACCTTAAATCACCCGCTTACCTTTTGCACTTCAGGCCACTACTAGCGGCTTAGCTAACCAAGCGATCTGTATCAGAATACCGGTCACCTGCAGTCAAACTACTAAAGTAGCATTGCGCAACAGCGGCGCGGGGCGAGAGTATTGGGACCGTATTTGATGTGACGGTCCGGCTTGTAAGCAGAGCCGCTTGGCTTCTGGATCATTTTGTACACAGATGGAGGCTATTACCGACTGTGGAAGACGGCGGTTTACACGGTTTTTCAGAATACAACTGCATAGCATGACATTTGCCTCAGGGAGGAGCGGCTTCGATCGCTGACGCACCAGCACGCCACTCTCATATATGAACGCTACGCGTCTCGTCTCTCTGCTGACTACGTTAGACATTTAAGAACAGGTGACACACATGAACACAACCGAGAACCATTCCACACCGCTCATCATAGGGCTCATGGGAGTACTGCTCACTGCTCTGATAGCCGGATGCGGCAGCAATGGTGGGGATAGTACGCAGCCTGGTGTCCTGAGCGTGTCGCTAACCGATGCGCCGGCCTGCGGCTTTGATGAGGTGAATGTCACCGTCGGCAAAGTGCGGGTGCATCAAAGCGACAACGCGAGTGACAACAGCAGCGGCTGGGCCGATATCACGTTAGACCCACCGCGCAAAATCAATCTGCTCGATCTTAACGATCCCACGCAACCAAATTTTGCGCTTGAACATCTCGGCGAGGCCCCGCTGGCGGCAGGCCATTACACGCAATTGCGCCTGGTGTTGGTCCCCAACAGCCCCGGTCAGCGCTTGGCCAATTCGGTTGTGCTGTCCGGCCAACCTAGTGAACTTGCGTTGGATACGCCCAGTGGAGTCCAAACCGGAATTAAATTGATCCATCAGTTCACCGTGGATCCCGGACAACGGGTCGATCTGCTGCTGGACTTTGACGCCTGCCAGTCGGTCGTGAAACGCAGTAACAATACATACGCGCTCAAACCCGTGATCAAAGCCATTCCTTTTGCGTTGAACGGCATCGAAGGCTTTCTTGATCAGTCTCTGACCAATGTCGTCGTCTCGGCCCAAATGAACGGTGCGATCGTTCGCGCGACGGTGCCGAACTCGCTGACCGGCAAATTCTTCCTCGCCCGGCTTGACCCGGCACAGTACGACGTCGTCATCACGGCGGACAACCATGCGACCGCGGTCATCGCCGGGGTGCCGGTCACAAGCGACACCAGCACGACCATCATTAGCACTCAAGCTGCGCCAATCCTGTTGCAGGCCTCCACCGCCAGGAGCATTAGCGGCACGGTGACCTTGAACCCGTCAACCGACGACCCAACAGTCTTTGTTGCGGCAAAGCAATCGCTCAACGGCGGTCCCGTCGTCACCGTGAAATCGCAACCCGCCACCCTTGTAGCCGGTAATCCACCCGGCGACTCTGAGTACGCCCTCATGCTGCCCAGCGGCGCGCCATCGCTTGGCCAATACAGCCCCACCCTGCCCATTACACTGAATGCAGCGGCGCAGTCCGCAGTGGCAGGAAAGTATACGATGGAGGCCTCCGCGATCGGATATGCCACTCAGACGGCCGTCAATGTGGATATTTCTGCTGCTGATGCGACACAGAACTTTCTCCTGAGCCCTTAAGCCTGCAAACGACAAAAGCGGGAACCGGGTTACTGCGTGAAGCGCCGCATTCTAGGAAGGAGACCGCGGCGCGCACGGTGCCATGGTTCCATCTTCCTTTCCGGTGCATTCGACAACTTCCTACGCATGGGCTTTCCGCGCCTTCGCCTTTTTCCCAGGAACGTTGGAAATGTGCTCCACCGAAGGAACCCCACATTACCCGCAAGAGTTCCATTACCTAGGGGCCGACCGGTTTCGGGTGAGTACTACGGCCAAAGGAAGAGTCTCTTCTGATTCCCGGTTCTAGGTCATTTTCAGCGCGAGCTTTTTGGAATGCTACCGCACCGTCCACCAACAAATAGACGGCGAACACCATCAGCACGGTTCCGGCAGCAAACCAATCAAAGTCTGCCGGCCCAGCCATCTGAGCGGTCGGAGGCATCAAGAAGCCCGCTATGCCACAGATGCAGCCGGCTCCTGCCATCAGACGGGCGACAAGAGTCCGTTTTCTTCCAGGCAGCATAGATCACCTCATGTGCAAGAGGTCCACTTCACCTGATTGGTTCTCCTCGCCGCTCCTCATCTTTTCCACAATCTGCTCATTCATCATCCAGGTGTCACCCTGTGCCCGTCCCTTCTATCGATAGTTTGGAAGATTGAGTCTCGGCCGCTGCAATGATACATCGACCGGACAAGAAATGCGTCGGCCCCGTTTTGGGACGCACGGAGGAGCCGGCAGGCGTCACCCTCTTATGGCGGCACGAACCAGATAGACTGATTGTCCACGCATCACGAAATCGGCATCTCGTCCTCTTGTGCCGTATTATTCGACCGAACACCGCTTCGGCGGCGCCCTCCCTCTTGAAGAGGGAAGGCGCGCCTCGATGACGTCCGATCGCCCTCCCTCAGAACTTGTTTGGAAACTGCTTGGCCAGGGCGCCGGTCAACGCATCAGCCACGACATAGATGTGTTGCTTCATGCCGTTCCAGGTCTCGGCTTCCCGCGCATACTCGCCGGCCTTCAACTGTTGGAATTGCGTGATGTGATGGGCCGCATGGGCCATGAGCAATCCGAGCACCGTATCCTTCGGCAGATAGGGATTGGCTCCGCTCAGGAATGTGGCGATTTCACCGGCATTGGCGGTGAGTTGCTTCATGGCCGCATCTTGCTGGGTGGGATTGCCCGCAACTGTCGCGTCCAAATGATCGCGAATCGCTCCGTAGTGACCGGCCAACAAGGTGAAGAGTTTGTCCGACGCCGGCTTGCCATAGAACGGCTCCACCGACCGGGCGATCTGTTCGGCATTAGTCACCACGCCCTTTTCAGCGACCTCTCGGGCCGCGGGATTCTTGTCCATCGTCGCGACTGCCACGTTACGTATGGCCAAGATGTGTCCGAGCCACAGGTCGCGGAGCGCCGCTTTGGTATCCGCTACCTTGGCCGAGGGTGCCGCCGATGGCGTGGCCGCCTGGGGGCTGTGTGTACAGGCCACCGACATGAGAACCAATACGAGTGCAGACAGTGAACGGATCACACGAGTCATGAGAAACCTCCTGGGTTGAAAGGACACCTCGATGCTTGAGAATGCGCAGAGTAGTCGCGAACACACCATTTGTCAAGTAATATATGTTATAAGTGTTGTAATAGACATTTGCGCAGTCCTTTCTGTATATTTCGGACGAGGAAATTCTTGGATGCACCCTCAAGCCACTCGCCGGGAGCAGCTCTTACGGTTGCTCTTGGAACGGAAAACAGGCCTCACTGTAGAGGAGCTGGCAGGCCGCCTGCACGTCTCGCGGAATGCCGTGCGGCAGCACCTGACCTCCCTTGAGGCGGAAGGCCTCGTGATCAAAGGCGCGACGCAAGCCACGGGGGGAAGGCCGGAACAATTGTATGTCCTGAGCACCGCCGGCAACGAGAGCTTTCCGCGCAAATATTCGTGGTTCTCGGAATTGTTATTGGATTCGCTCAGGACCGAGAAAGGAGAGGACGCGCTGATCGCGCGATTCGAGAGGTTGGGCAATCAAGTCGGGACACAGATGCAGGCCGCTCACCGTCTACCGGAGAATCCTACCGAACGGGTGAAGCACCTGGCGGCTGTCATGCAGGAGTTAGGGTATGAAGCGAAGGCGACGGAGTTATCGGGTCGCCAGCTTCCGATGATCGAGGCCACGAATTGTGTCTTTCACCAACTCGCCGCTCGCTTTCCCGAGATCTGCCATTTTGATCTCGCCCTGCTCTCGACCTTCGTCGGGCGCCCCGTCGTGCATGACGAATGCATTGTCCGGGGCGGGCATGTCTGCCGATTCAAATTTAAGCACACCTGACCGATTCAATGTACAATCGCTGCTGATGTCATCCCGCTCGCAGCGCGCGGCCTCCTGTCTCTCAAAATACATGCATTTCCCCAACATCCCGTTGACTCCTTCGTCTCCGACGAGTAGCCTGTCCCCCATTCTCACGGTGTGAATGTCCTGCACGGGGTGAGGCATTCAGCATGGCCTCTCCGTTTTCCTTCGTCATCTTCTTCCTTCTCGCTTGCGGCAGACACATGGCGAGCGGTGCTGGCTTCTTCGGGTTCGCCTGAAGGAGAACCATGGGCATTCGTATCCTTGTCGCCGATGATGAGCCGGATATTGTCTTGAGCCTCTCGGACCGGCTCAGTTGGTTGGGGCATGACGTGACCTCCGCCGACGATGGGCAAGCCGCCCTGACCGCGCTGGAGTCGCAACCGGCCGACCTCGTCTTCCTCGACATGGAAATGCCGCGCATGAGCGGCATTGAAGCCCTCAAGCAGATCAGGCGGCGCTGGCCGGACCTGCCGGTCATCATCCTGACTGCGCACGGCACCATCGGGCTGGCCGTGGAGGCCATGAAGGAAGGGGCTGCCGATTTCCTCACCAAGCCGTTCGAATCCGGCCACCTGGACTCCATCATTGCCAAGGCGCTGGAGCGCAATGGATTGAAAAGCGAGATTACCAGGCTGCTGGGAGAGATCAGTCATGACGTCAAGAATCTCCTAATGCCGCTTGTCACGGGCACGGACCTGCTCGCGGGGGAACTCGACGAGCTGTTCAAGAAACTGCCCGAGATCGAAGCGGTCCGAGCCCAGGCCAGTCACCAGGTGTGCGACGAAGTGATCCAGATGTTGCGAAATACGTCCGAGCGCATTCAGGGTCGGATGAAGGGGATTGCGGATTATGTCGCAGCCACCCGCGCGCCGCAGAGGTTCGAGTCCTGCCACCTTGTGAAGGTTGCTGACAGCGTTGCGACATCCTTGCAGGTACTGTTGGATCAGAAGCAGATTGCGCTTCGGATGGAAGGGCTCGACAACTTGCCGCCGATCATGGCCGACGAGCAGCGGCTCTATTCAGCACTCTACAACCTGGTTCACAATGCTGTTCCGGAGGTTCCTCCGCGCGGCTCCATCACGATCCGCGGTAGCCTCGACACAGCAGGCAGGTCCATCGTGCTCACCGTGCAAGATACAGGCAGGGGCATGCCACCCGCGATCCGCGACAGTCTGTTCACAACCCGCGTCCTGAGCCGGAAAGCCGGCGGAACGGGGTTGGGCACGAAGATCGTCAAGGACGCGGTCGATGCTCACGGAGGGCAGATTTCCGTGGAAAGCCAAGAGGGAAAGGGCACGACGTTTGTCATCCGCCTCCCCATCCACCTGTCGCCCGTCTCAGAGAAATCCGCAGGGTCCGTGTGAAAGGAAAGTGAGCGAAAGTCAGCCAGCCAGTACCGTTTCACTGTGCGCAGCGGCCTGCTCGCTCCTACCATGGCATGCCGGTTTTCACGCCGGTCCGCCGCTAATACCCGCGCCCGCTTCCGCTTCGGCCCATTCGGTCCATCGGCAAGGCCTCGTAGCGCTTCTTGAGATCCGGGTGTTGGTCGAGATACTCCCGGACCGCAGTTTCATCTCCCAGTACCTCCCGGCTCCGGCTTCGATATTCCTCCGCCGTCAGGCCATAGGGTTCAAGCACCTTCGCCAGGCGGGCATTGATGTCTTCCCGCATGTCGCGCATTTGTTCCGGCGACGGTCTACCGCCCTCTCCAAACGACATTCCGCCGCGGTCTTTGAAATAATTCGTCATCATCTCGCCGATGTCGATCCGCGCGCGGATAAACTTGTCGAGATCCGGAAGATTCCCTTGCTCAGCGCTCCATGCCGGCCCGCCCAGCACCAGCATCGCCAACATTCCCAGAACCGCCAGGGTCCGTCTGTGTAAGGTCATCATGACTTCCTTTCCGTTGTTCCCGTTCATCAATGCATACCAACTGCAATGAGCCGCCTCATTCTCTGCTACCTTAACGGTTTGCCGCCTGGCAGAGCAAGGAGGGCCGCGGAGCCCGCGATGTCCTGTTGACATCATCCATCCTGAAACGTAGCCTGTCGTCGCTGTCGCGTTCATTCGGATCATCCGAACAGGAGTCGATTCACGAGGAGGCGCCGATCATGCAGGTGAGATTCCGGTCGGGAACAGCCGAGGATGCCCAATCCTGCGGCTTGATCTGTTTCGAATCGTTCAAGGCCATCGCCGAGCAGCATAATTTTCCCCCGGACTTCCCTTCTCCGGACATCGCGGTGGGTCTCCTGAACTCCATCTTGTCGCGAGCGGACGTCTATTCGGTCATCGCGGAGGTCGATGGTCGCATTGTCGGCAGCAACTTCCTCTGGGAGCATGCTGTCATCGCCGGAGTCGGTCCGATTACGGTCCATCCGTCCGTCCAGAACGGGTCGATCGGCCGCCGGTTAATGGAGCATGTGCTGGACCGGGCGCATACACAACGGTTCGCGGGCGTGCGGTTGGTGCAGGCCGCCTATCACAACCGCTCGCTCTCGATGTACACCAAGCTGGGCTTCGATGCGCGCGAGCCACTTTCCACCATGCAGGGTCCTGCGCTGAAGCTGACTTTGCCGGGCTATGTCGTCCGGAAGGCGACGGAGGGGGATCTAGAGGCCTGTAATCGCCTCTGCCGTCAGGTCCATGGCCACGATCGCGCCCGCGAATTGCTCGACGCGATCAAGCAAGATACGGCCATGGTCGTGGAACATGACGGTCGTCTGACGGGTTATGCCACCTCTATCGGGTTTTTCGGCCACGTGGTCGGCCGGACAAATGAAGAGCTGAAGGCGCTGATCGGCGCAGCCCCGGCCTTTCTCGGACCAGGGTTCCTACTTCCCACCAGGAACGCCGAGCTGTTCCGTTGGTGCCTTGAGCAAGGCCTGCGCGTGGTCCAGCCGATGACCTTGATGAGCCAAGGCCTCTACCAGAAACCGCTGGGGGCCTTTCTCCCTTCGGTCCTGTACTGACCGCCGGATAAGACCAAAGTGAAATAACGACGGATTTGGCAAAGAAGAACCTCTCCGGCTGAAATACCAGTATTTCGCATGACCGGCTGTTGACAGCCGGGGCGGTGCCCGGTACGCTTGCGGCGCTTCAACTCACCGGGGGGACTCCATGTCCGTCCCGTTTCTGTCGTCTTCACGGCTCTCATTTCGACCGGACGGCATCGGACCATTTCGAAAGCACGCTCATGCATGCTGAGGCCGACGATCTCAGCCTATACGAAGAATGGCGTCATACCTTCGCGAGAGACCGTCTCCGCACCCTGTACTATCTCGGCCTTGTGGCCAATCCTGTATTCCTGTTATCCGATCTCCTGTTCTATCGAGATCATTGGCCGACACTGCTGACTCTCCGAGTGCTTCTCCAAACCGGTCTGCTCGGCATGTTCCTGTTATTCGTGCGGCGCCGGACCGCGGTCAACCCGCGAGTGCCTCTCATCGCCTGGGTGGTCATTGCCAATGTCTGCGTGGCGCATATGACGGTGAGTTTAGGGGGCTTCCCATCTCCCTATTACAGCGGCTTGAACCTCGTGTTGCTTGCGGCCGCTGTGATCGTGCCGTTCTCGTGGCTCAGCCATCTGTCGGCCCAGATCGTGACCCTGGTCTACTACTACGGCATCAATTTTCTGGGCCCCCTCCCGCCCGGAGCGGAGGCCGCCGCCGTTCAGAACTCCTTCTTCCTGGTCTGGACCTGCGTGGCTTGCCTCTTTTCAGTCTCTCTCTACGAGAAGCTGCAAGCCGCCGAATTCCAGGCGCGGCTCTCGGAACGGCGGGCCCGCGAGGAACTCGAGATCTCGCATCGCAAGCTGCTTGAGCTGGATCGGCTGAAAGATCAATTCTTCGCCAATATCAGCCACGAGTTTCGCACACCGCTCACGGTCAGCCTGGGAGCTTTCAGGGCTCTCTCCAAATCGTCGTTGTCCCCGGAAACCCTTGCGGTCGTCCAATCCGGGCTGCGGAACACTTCACGCCTCTTGTTTCTGATCAATGAGCTGCTGGAGTTGGCCCGGTTCGAGAGCGGACGGGCCAACCTGAGAACCGTCTGCGTGGATCTGGTGTCGCTGGTCAAGAACGTGGCCGCCAATTTTGAATCCTCGGAGCGGCAGCGGATCTTCATAGAAGGAACTTCGCAACTTATTCCGGCCAACCTCGATGTTCGCAAGATGACTAAAGTGATCTATAACCTCCTGGCGAACGCGTTCAAGTTCAGCGACCCGGAGGAGGGCAAGGTCTGGATCCGCTTGGCGCCGGAAGAGCAGCGCATTTCGATCGAGATCCGCGACAACGGCATCGGCATTCCCGAGAACCAGTTCGAACGTATTTTCGACCGATTTACACAAGTTGAAGGCGAAGCGACCAGGCGGTTTGAAGGAAGCGGGATCGGATTGGCTTTGGCAAAGGAGATCGTGACCCTGCACGGAGGAGACATCGGCGTCCGGAGCAGTCTCGGCCAAGGATCGACCTTTACCATCACCCTGCCCCGTGGAGAGGTCCGGCCGGAGGACGTCCTGCCGGTCGGAGAGGAGGACATGCTGGAGTTGCCGGTGCCGGAGGCGGGCGACCGAGCCGGCCAACGCGACCGGTCAGCGGATGAGACCGCGCCCGTGGACCGTCCGCTTATTCTCGTGGTTGATGACCACGCGGACATGCGAGCCTACCTCATGCGATTGCTGGCGGACGACTGTCACGTGGTCCCAGCCTGCGACGGAGCCGAGGCATTGGAGAAGGTCCGGCGGCTTCGACCAGCCTTGGTGCTGGCGGACATCATGATGCCGGTCATGAGCGGGCACGATCTCTTGCGGGCGATGCGGGCCGACGACGCGCTCCGGACGATCCCCGTCATTCTGCTCACGGCCAGGGCGGGGACGGAGGCGCGGGTGGAGAGTCTGGAGGCTGGCGCGGACGACTACGTCTGCAAGCCCTTCAATGAGGAGGAACTGGTGGCCCGGGTCAAGAACCAGTTGCGCATCCATCGCCAGGAACGGGAGTTGGAAGCGAGGACCGCTCAACTGCAAGACCTCTATGCAAAGCTCGAAGCGGCCAATGCGGAGCTTCGCGAAGCAAGCCTCAGGAAGTCGGAGTTTGTCTCGATCGTGTCCCACGACCTGCGGACCCCGCTGACTGCAATCGGCGGCTTCGTCGATAACCTATTGGAGGGCATCGGTGGACCGCTCACAGAGAAACAACGCCGATCTCTCGATCGGATCAATATGAACATCGGCCGCCTGGTCCGCATGATCAACGACCTGCTTGACCTGTCCAAGATCGAGGCCGGAACGCTGCCCTTCCAATCCAACACCATCGCCGTCGCGGATCTCGTGGACTCGCTGATGGATAGCCTGCAGCCGCTGGCCCGCGAGAAGTCGCTCCGGCTTCGGTCAACCATGCAGAACAGGGGCCTCCTGGTCCAAGGCGATCCGGACAAGCTCACACAGGTCATGACCAACCTCATTCAGAATGCCTGTAAGTTCACACCCTCAGGTGGAGACGTGTGCCTGGACGTGACCGCGGACGGGGCCGATTTCGCTCAGATCTGCGTCAGCGATACGGGTTGCGGCATTCTGCCGGACGAACTGCCGCATGTGTTCGACAAATTCTATCGAGGTACGGCTTCACGAGGAGAGGCGCGAGGAGCGGGACTGGGGCTGGCCATCGTGAAACATTTTGTGGAGTTGCATCAGGGCCGTATTTGGGTGGAGAGCGCGCCGGAGCAGGGTAGCCGCTTTTACTTTACAATTCCTCTGGCTCATCGCCCAGACCCACAGACTGCGGTTGAAACGCCGATGCCCGTGGAGCCGGCCTAACCCGCATTATTCATGAACGCTTCTGCTGCCTAGGCTTATTGCAACAGACGATCAATGAGTCGATCTGCAACAGGTGCACCGCGACGAACCGTCATGAATAATGCGGGCTAAACACGACCTCTGGTTGGCAGTGCGGCAGGGAACATCATTGACAGGTGGCGTGAGGCCCATGCAGGAATCGGAGGGACGACCGGCAGGAGGCACACACGATCAACTGGATCCTCGGATTGGAATCCCTCCTGCGCCCTCAATCACCCGCCGATACATTCGGCCTGAAACTCAGACTCATGGACCTGCTCCAACTCCCGCTTGCCCATCGCCGCCAAGATCCCGTCATAAATCTTCTGAGCCGAGGCCGACCAGGAGGGATTAAAGGGATCGCCACGAAACGCCGCCTCGGCGGCCTTGCTTTCGTCATAGGTGAGGGCACGGGGTGGCTGGGAGGTCCTTCCTGTCACCTTATCGGAATTCCGGCTGGCATCGCGTTCCATCATGCTCGGCATCATGGTGCACCCTCCTTGGAAGCGTCTTGCTGTTGCTCAGCTCTCCCCGTTGACGTCCTACCCTCTCTACGTTCCGAACCCTCCTCTCGGGTTGCTCCTCCTCTATCGGTTCCTGTGCCTCTAAATTGAGCAAGCTTAGTGCCAGCCTGGCCTCTACCAATCAGTCTCTTCGTACAGCTTGATCTTTCACATAAGTTTCCCTTTGTTGCCAGCTTTTCTCCGTTTCGATCCAGGTCTCACCCTTTGGTGTTTTTGATACGCCTGTATCGAATCCGATACGTCGGCGGATGCTGACGACCGGACTTATTGCGACTGGTCTGAGGAAAAATTCTACAGGTGCACCTGGTCAGTACCCGGCGCCTTTGGTGGTGAGCCTGATCCGATAGACGGAATCGGCACCGGTGATGAATAACGTGCGGCCATCCTCGCCCCAGGCCACGTTGGAGGTCGGTCGACCGGTTTCGATGGTGCCGAGCAACATGCCGTCGGGCGCGATCACGCTGATCCCTCCCGGCCTCGCGCCAAAGAGATGGCCATGTTCATCGACTTTGAATCCGTCCGGCCCGAAGAACGGATCCGTTCGCCAACGGGTGGCGTCGAAGAAGACACGCCCGTTCGTGACCGTGCCGTCCGGGCGAACATCGTAGGCCAACCAAGCGGCCCGTTTGGGATCGACGTCGGACACATAGAGGGTCTGTTCATCCGGCGAGAAAGCGAGGCCGTTTGGCGCAGTAATATCGCTGATCAGCAGCGTCACCACCCCGTCCGTCGAGAGGCGATACAGGCCCTGCACCGGCGCCTTCACCGGGTCGTCAAAGGCCTTGGGCAAGCCAAACGGCGGATCAGTGAAATAGAGTGCACCGTTGGACTTGAAGACTAGATCGTTCGGGCTGTTGAACCGATGGCCGTCATAGTGGTCGGCCAACACCGTCAGCCGGCCGTCCTGTTCGAGTCTCGCGATCTGCCGGTCGCCGTGCCGGCAGAGCACCAGCCGCCCGTCTCGGTCGAACGTCAGACCGTTGGAACCCGGTTCCTTTCCGGTGAACGGCGCGACTCCGCTATAGCCGCTGCGTTCAAGATAGACGCTGACTCCCTCGCCGGACTTCCACTTGTAGACCCTGTTGGCCGGAATGTCGGAAAAGAGCAAGAAGCCGCCTTCCTTATTCCACACCGGCCCCTCCACCCACGTGAACCCGCCGGCAATTCTTTCGAGCTTGGCGTCCGGTGGAACGAGCCGGTCGAAGCGCGGGTCCAGCGACCGAATCTGAGCCGTGACGATTTCTGACGCATCAGTCAGAGGAACCAGGAGCGCCAGGCAGACAAGGGTCGTGACGAAGAGAGACCAGGACGCGCCCGACAAGAACATCAGGAAACCCTCCCTGCCCGTCAGTCACCGAGGACTCCGCTTCCTTACGGGTCGCGACTTCGAGCCTCCATCCTGATTCATCCCCTCGTCGACGCCCGGATCGCCCACCGTCAATTGAACATGCCCTTCGCCCCTCCATCCTCCTTCGCATCAACCATGCCGCGCCGCACAGCGTGATCGGCTCCACCAGAAATGGGGGAGGCAAACCGCATCGTGCTCCCCGCTGGTACAACGACATCCTTGGAGGCTTCGGATGCCCGCGGCATGACGGCAAAGCGCATGGAGGTACCTGGCGCCGCCTGCTTCGCGGTGACCTGTGGAACGGCCCTTTGCCCCTGCTCCACGCCCCTGAACCGCTGAGTGGTGCCAAGGTTCTTCGAATCCCCCTCCCAAGCTGAGGCGCCGCTGCAGAGCACCATGCCCAACCCCAGGCCGATGATTGTGCGATTGATGATCCCGTGCTGTTTCATGTCGTCCCTCCTTTTTATCCTTATCCTTCTTGATCTTCGTGAGCCCTATCCCATGTGCTCACTGTAATGCCTGAGATATCATCAGTAAAATTGATTGTTCATGCATCCATCATTTATTATTCTTATCGCACGATCATGACCCTCACCGAACTTCGCTACATCGTCGCGGTCGCGCAGGAGCGCCACTTCGGACGAGCGGCTGAACGCTGTTTCATCACTCAACCGGCCCTGAGTGTGGCCATTCAGAAGCTGGAGGAGGAATTGGGCACCGCGATCTTCGAACGGAAGAAGCACGAGGTGACGCTCACCCCGTTGGGCGAGCAGATCGTGCAACAGGCGCAGCGCGTCCTGGAGGAGGCGGAGCGGATTACGATCATCGCCGCGCAGGGGAAGGATCAGTTAGTCGGGCCGTTGCGGCTCGGCGTGATCGCGACCGTCGGCCCCTACATCCTGCCGGACCTGGTCGCGACCCTCCACAAGCGAGCGCCGAAGATGCCGCTGGAGATCGAAGAGAATCTGACCGCGAACCTCTCCCGCATGCTCAAGAGCGGCAGGCTAGATGTCATCCTGATCGCGTTGCCGTTCGAGGAATCGGCCATCGTTACGCAGCCGCTCTACGACGAGCCGTTCAAGGCGGTGGTGCCGGTCACCCATCCTTGGGCGAAGAAAACCCGCATCAATGCGGAGCAGCTCTCACGCGAGCAGGTGTTGTTGCCTCATGCGGGCCATTGCTTCCGCCAGCAGGTGTTGGACAGTTGTCCGGAGCTGAGCCGGTCGGACATGGAGGGCATTCAGGGAAATTCGTTGGAGACGATCAGGCAGATGGTCGTGTCCGGTCTGGGCATCACCGTCATGCCCAGCAGCGCACTCACGGCGAAGCACCAGAACAAACGCCTGGCCGTGGTGAGTTTCGCCGAACCGATGCCGCAGCGCCGCATCGGGATGGCCTGGCGAACGGGATTCACCAGGCCTGCCGCGCTGGAGGTGCTCCGTGATGCCGTGCAATCGCTGAAGATTCCCGGACTAACTCCGGTCACATCGTCATGAACCGGCCTGCGGACCAGGCCGTACGCCGGCGACATGCGTCCGAATCTTGTAGATGCCGGAGACGGCGGTGATGTACAGCGTCTTTCCGTCATCGTCGCCCCAGGCCAGGTTGTGGGGATTCTCCGGGAACGTGATGGTCCCGAGGTGCCGTCCTTCCGGCGAGATGATCCAGAGACCGCCGGGACCCGTGCAATAGACGTTTCCCTTCATATCGACTTTCATCCCGTCCAGTGCATCCTCGCCCGGAGCGGTGGTCATGTCGAAGAACACGCGGCCATTCGACAGCCGGCCGTCCGGCTGCACGTCGTAGCGCATGATGACCTTCTTCTTCTGGTTCCAGTTGTTGACATAGAGAAATCGTTCGTCCGTCGAGAAGGCGATGCCGTTGGGCGCATCCAGATCGTCGGTCACCAGGTCGATCTTGCCGTTGGCGACCCGATAGACCCCGCTGAACGGCAACTCCTTGCGCGGATCGTCGAAGACCTTCGGGAGCCCGAACGGCGGATCGGTGAAATAGAGCGACCCGTCCGACTTATAGACCAGATCGTTCGGGCTGTTGAGCCGCCTGCCCTGGTAGCGATCCGCCAGAACCGTGATGTCGCCGTGGGGCTCGACACGAATGACGCGCCGGTTGCCATGCTGGTTGATCGTCAGCCGCCCTTGCCGATCGAGCGTGAGCCCGTTGGAACCGGGCTGGTGATATTCGCCGATATCGAACCCCGCATACCCGCTCTTGGTGCGAAACACGGAGACATCCCCATCGGCCGTCATCCGATAAATGAGGTTGTCATTGGGCACGCTGAAGAGCAGATATCCCTCGACGCCGTCCTTCCCCGGCACCCATACCGGCCCCTCCGTGAACGAGAAACCTCCCGCGAGTTTTTCCACGACGGCCGTCGAAGAGATCACCTGGTCCAGCGCCGGGTCGACCCGGACGATGCCGCCCACGCGCTCGCGCGCCGATTCGAAGCGGGACTGGGCATAGAAGTCGAGGGAGGCCGACCGGACCCAGATGAAGTTGCCCGGCGGTTTGGAGAGGGGGCCGTTGGCGCCCAGCACCGCAAGCTGAATGCGATCGCCTGGCCTGGCCCGGCGCGTCACGACCACTCGATTCGGCGCGTTGAAGCCCTTGATCACCTGTCCTCCGGTTTGGCCGAGCACGAGCGGCAAGGTCCCGTTCACCCAGACTTCGGCGTAATCGTCGATCACGATCTCAAAAACCATGGTCGAACCGGTCGGATCGAAGTTCCCGATCCGATCGGGAATGGTCACGGCGATGCGGTACCAATTGAAGCAGAGCCGGCCCGTCGAACGCCGGGCTTCCAGGTCCGGCGCGTCGATCTCCTGCCACCCCGAATCGTCGAAGTCCGCCACGCCCGCATGGGGAATCAGATCGTAGGTCCGATTCGGCGGTCCGCTGGGACCGAGATCAGCTCCGACCCTGTGATGATCGACCTCGATGATTTTCGTGTCGCTGTACCGCCACCGGCCCTTCACCAGCGTCACGCCTTCCTGCGCCATCAGGTCGATCACCGCATCCGGCTTCTGATCCAGCACCTGCGGGACGGCCAGGGCCGGTGAGCTGGATGTCGCATCCATCAAGATCAATAGAAGACTGATCAACAGTCCGATCCCAACTTGCATAGCTTCCTCCGCCCTCGTCATTCGTCAAGCACCATTCGTCAACCGCCGCATGAATTTTCACCAGACAACGGAGTGCTGACACGCCAACTCTACCCGCTTGACGACTGACCAATGACGACTGACGCGGCCTTACCTTACTTTGACCACGTAATAGTTGAACGGCGCCGACACTTCCTTGAACCAATGAGGGACCCCGTTGGGGATGATGACCACGTCGCCCGGCACCAACCGCCTGGTCTCCCCGCCTGTGACCGAGCTGCCGCGAAGCTCGTGCGGCGCGATCGGTTTCGTCCCGACCGGCTCCCCACCGGTCACCAACGTGGCGGTCCCTTCCAGGACATAGACGATGTCCGTGTCGAGCTCATGGATCTCCACCAAGCCGGGCCTGTCGCGATGGCTGGCATGCACCATATAGTTCCGGGCCGCGTGCATCATCGTTTCGTCCTCGCCCACCAGCACGGCTCCGTTTCGAAACGCGGCGGAGACCTGCCGGCTTTCGATATAGGTGACGGGCAGCGGAGTCTGCGTTTCACCTATCTTGTCTCTTGCGAGGTCCATTGATTCCAATGATTGCGCGCCAGCCATCGCGAGGTCTTCATCTTGCTGCGCGCTGGCCGCGCCGCTCACCCCGATCGCGCCGACTACCTTCCCTTCCCATTCGAGCGGAATGCCGCCTTGAAGCGGGGTGAAATTCTGAAGATCGCCCCCCAACGTCACCATCGACGTCCGCCCGCTCTTGATGGCCTCCTCGAAGGCCTTGGTCGGCTTCTTGAAGAGCGCGGCGGTCCGCGCCTTGCCGATCGCGATATTCGCGCTCGCCGCAAAGGTTTGGTCCAAGCGCTCCAAGGCCAGAAGGTTGCCGCCGTCATCCACGACGGCGATGGAGCCACCCGGCGCCTTGAGGCGGCTGGCTTCGGCCCTCGCGGCAGCGATGACTTTTTTGGCCCCTTCGAGAGTCAGCCCTCGTCTGTCGGCTACCGATTCGGCATGAGCGGTCGAACCCACCATGACCATCAGCAGTGCTCCTGTTGCCGCGTTGAGGTACTTCATGACGACTCTCCTCTCTCCTCTTTCACTTCTCATTTATCATCGGATTTCAAAAATGACCCCGCGACCGCCGCCCCCGCCTTGGCAATCGCTTCGTCCTGCTGCGGCGTTTCGCCGCTAACTCCGATCGCGCCGATCACCTTGCCTTCGACGATGATCGGCACGCCCCCTTGCAACGGTACAGCTCCATGCAGGGCCAGAGCCGCCACGCGACCGTCGCGCACCTGATCTTCGAAGACTTTGCTCGGTCGCCGGAAGATGGCGGCGGTCCGTGCCTTGTCGATGCCCACGTTCACGCTGGCAACCTGCGTATCGTCCAGCCGTTCGAGCAGCAACAGGCTTCCTCCGTCATCCACCACCGCGATCACGACCCTGGCCCCTTCCGCTTTCGCCCGAGTCTCCGCCGCGGCGACGATCTTCTTGGCTCCCTCAAGCGATAGCGTCCTTTTCTCGATCACCTGCGCCTGCACCGAGAGCGCACCGAGGACCGTGGTACTTGCCAGGACGAGCTGTAGCATCAGTTTCATGGCCATTCTCCTTCTCACAGCATCACGTCCATTGATCCGGCTGGGACGGTTCGATCTTTCCCCCATCCCAGCCGGTTGAAGGCGGTATCACCGTCCCATCGCCATGCCGTCGTGCTTCATGCTGTCATGCTTCATGCCGCCCTCGGCCCGCATGCCGTTCTCAAAGCCGGCCATCGCGATCGGCTTGGGAAAGGACGCCTCGCCGAGCAGCGCCTCGGCCCAGGCACACCAGATCTGGACCTTCGCCACGTCATGCACGTAGGGTGGAATCGTGATCGTGCGGTTCTCCTTCTCGCCGCCCAATAGGCCGCCTTTGATCTTCAGGCGGTTGAGCAGATAGACATTGCCCTTGGAATCCACGACCTGCCAGTGGGGAGCCGGCGTGTCCGGAATCTTGAAGTCCTCCGACCAGGTCAAGGTGTCCTGGTTCCCCTGCCGGCCGTGCGTGGCCGTTCCGCTGTTGGCCTTGGCCCCTTCGAATTTCGAGGTGGTATGCGCGTCGGCGGCAAACGCAGGCACGGCGCCCATCAAGGTGAAGGCACAGACGGCTGCACAGGCCGCCACGGAACCCATTGTCGAGATACGGTCCTTACGCATGGATCTCCTCCTTGTGTGAGTGTGTCGGTTCGTCTCGCGAGCCCTGCACCTCCGTGCCCGACTCGCCCATGACGCCCCTGTAGTCCGCAGCCCACCCCCGTCCTTACAGTTGCCACACTGGAGATCCAGCACTGTGATGCCCCGTTCATCCGCACGATTCATGAAATTCATTGTGGGCGGTTCGGCCTTGGGCTATCTGTACTGGAGGCGGCGGTTCCCGGCGCCTGCGAGTTCCCATTCACATTGGAGGAGGTTGTCGATGCGTCACGTTGCAATCCCCGTCGTGGCACTGTCGTGTCTGTTTGGATTTGGCTCGCTGGCTCTCGCTGATGAGCCCATGGACCTTGGAACCCCTATGGCGCCAGAAATGGGTCAGATGGCCGACGAGATGAAGGCTCATCAGGACAATATCCAGGCTCAGAAGGAGCAGATGAAGAGCGAGGTCAAGTCCAAGAAGGAGCGGATGAAGGCCGAGCAGAAACACAAGAAGGAGGCGGCCACAGCCGAGAGGAAAAAGGCGGCCAAGGCCGCCGATCGCGTCAAGGACCATCAGAAGCAGATGAAGGCTCATATGAAAGCCAAGAAGCAGAAGGCCCACTCCAGCGCCAAGGAAGCGGCCGAGGCACTCAAGCACGAGGGCGAGGGGATGAGGCAGGATCTGCCCGTGATCGTCCAGTAGTCGCAACCAGTCCGAGACCTGTTCGGCATGCACCGGCCTGCGGAGGCATCCGGCCTTCGCAGGCCCTGTTGTCTTGCGCAAAGACCGTTCGTCCTCTCTGCTGGAGCCCTCCTTCGCCGGCCCCGTAAGAACCGTCCTCCCGCTCCGACTCATCTGCAGGAGGACCTGCGATGACCACCGCGGGGGACCCCAACACTGAGACGATCGTTCGCATCGACAAGATCGAACCGGCGGAGTGGGCGGCTCAGGCTGACCCCGTTCAGGCCACGCCACGGGCCCGGCCCGACAGCCGCACCTATCGCCACACAGCGCCGGTGCGACTCAGCCATTGGGTGAATGTCGCCTGCCTGTTCGTCTTGATCGGAAGCGGGCTTCAGATTTTCAACGCGCATCCCGCCCTGTATTGGGGCGATCGTTCGGACCGTGACGAACCGTTTTTGGCCATGCGGGCGGTCAGGTCCGATTCCGGGGAGCCCCGCGGCATCACCACCATTCTCGGGCATGAATTCGATACAACCGGCCTGCTCGGCTATTCGGGAGGCCGGGCGCGTGGCTTTCCAGCCTGGGCCACGATTCCCGGGCCGCAGTGGCTCGCCATGGGCCGCCAGTGGCACCTGTTCTTCGCCTGGCTCTTTGTCGTCAACGGTCTGATCTTCTGGGCTTACGGATGGCTCAGCCGGCACTTCACCCGCGACGTGATCCCGCAGGGCCGTGACCTGCGCATGATCGGGCGCGCGGTCCGAGACCATCTACGCCTGAAGCATCCGACCAGCGAGGACGCGAAGCACTACAACGTGCTTCAGAAGCTGGCCTACGCGGCGGTGATTCTGGGACTGGGCCCCCTGATCGTGCTGACGGGCCTGACCATGTCGCCCACAATCGACGCGGCAGCGCCCTGGTTGCTGGACCTCTTCGGCGGCAGGCAAAGCGCCCGGACCCTTCATTTCCTGGCCTGCTTTGCCTTCGTCGGCTTCATCGTCATCCACGTCTCGCAAGTCATCCTCACGGGACTCGTCAACAATCTCCGTTCCATGATCACCGGCTGGTATCGACTTCCGGAAGAGGAGCAGATCCATGATCTTCGACACACCACTTGATCGGCGGCGCTTTCTCACCCACAGCCTCAAGGCAGCCGGTGTTTTTGCACTTGCCGGCTGCGACGGGCTTTCCGGCCAGGAGGGGGTGCGCAGGTTTCTGGGCAAGACGGAACGGCTGACGGACCATATCCAGCGGGCGCTCACGCCGAAGCAGGCCATGGCCAAGGAATATCGGGAGGCCGACCTGTCGGCCGTCTTTCCCGCCAACGGCAACACCGACCCCAACAATCGGCTCTACGATGCGCTCGCCGCCGATGATTTCAGGGACTGGAGGCTGATGGTGACCGGGCTGGTGGAGAGGCCTGTCAGCTTTTCCCTGGAGGAATTGAGGGCGCTGCCCTCCCGCACGCAAATCACGCGACACGACTGTGTCGAAGGCTGGAGCGCGATCGGCAAATGGACGGGCGTCCCCTTGCGGGAGATCATGGAACAGGTGCAACCACAACCGTCCGCCAGCTATATCCTGTTCCATTGCGCCGATCTGGACGAGGACAACGTGCCCTATTACGAGAGCATGGCGCTGGAAGACGCCTACCATCCGCAGACCATTCTCGCCTATGAGATGAACGACCGGCCCTTGGACGTCCCTCATGGCGCGCCGCTCCGGCTCCGCTTCGAGCGACAACTCGGATACAAGCACGCGAAGTACCTGATGGGACTGGAAGTGACCGACAGCCTGGCCGGCTTCGGTGGGGGCAAGGGTGGCTACTGGGAGGACCAAGGGTACGAATGGTACGCGGGCATCTGACAGGATGCTGAAAGGCCCGTCTGGCGGGTGATCGCGGCGTCCCAAGCTCTCATCATGCGTCAAGCGTCAGTCGTCTGGGGCAAGGAAAACATAATACCGGGCTTCGAACACCGTCACGGTTGACGATTGACGAATCACGATTGTCGTCCCCTCGCCCTTTTGAGGATCCTGCGCGACACACATATCGGCTTCACGTTAGCACCTTATGCGCCGCCTGGCTTGCCGCAGAAGATGCAGCGCCGGCGGTTGGCATGGTGCAGCTTGGGACAGGCCAATTCTTCATCTGCTTGATGTACCCACGTGAACAGCGCGGCAGCCGCCAACATTCCCGATAACGGCGCGACGAAATAGACCCACAGGGAGAAAAACAGGTGGGCGACCATCGCCGAGGCCAAGCTGCGCGCCGGGTTCATGCTCATGCCCGACAGCGGCGCCTCCAGGGAAATATACAGCGCGACCAGACAGCCGGCGCAGACGCCCGTCCAAGAGGCCAGGGTCTTATGGTTGGAGAGGGTCAACACGGCGAGCATCAATCCACAGGAGATCACGGTCTCTGCCGCAAACGCGACGATCGGCCCCGAATCGCCGGGAACCGTCACCACATAATTCACCGCCGGATCGGCGAGGTACGTCCCACCGACCAATGCTGCCAACGCAAGACCCAGCCATCCTCCGACAAACTGGGCCAGAATATAGAAGGCCGCGTCTGTCGGCCGCACTTTCCCCAGCCTCATGAACGTCAGGGTCACCGCCGGATTCAAATGGGCGCCGGACTGTTTGCCCCAGGGGGAATAGATGATTCCGATCGCGGTCAGTCCCATAGCCAGGCCGATCAGGACGCGGCGGGCGATCGGATCGGGAAGTGCCTGGTGAAACGGCGAGCCGGGATACTCCAGCAGGCTCGTGACTGCGGCTGCCGAGATCATGAAGAGCCCCAGCCCGGCTGCCTCCATGAGGTACTCGGGCCAATGTTGGCACACCATCCGACCAACTGACGGTGCCGTGGCTGATCCGGACGGGCGGACGGCCAGATCAGGGACAACCTCGGTCGTCCCGTTCATCTCATGTGCTCCTGGGTTCGATGGGCAACGCGCGGCCGGCTGACTGAGGCTGGCCCAACGGGGGAATAGCCGACCTCCTCACTAAGGTTTCTCACCTGCCCCTGAGCCAGATCGAGATAGAAGGCATAGTCCGGTTCGGCGTAGTGCTCGGCAATCACGCGGACGACTCGCTCCACTTCATGCCTATCACCGGCGGTGTGGGCCAGCGAGCCGGCCCGAGCCAAGCAGGCCGCCGCGACCGCCTTGGGATCGATCGCTGTTCGAACCGGCGGCACCGCGACCAGCGAGCGCAGTAGCCACGGAATGGCCGCGAGAGCCGGCTGCTCTTCCAAGGCCGCGCGATGCAATTCATCGGACAACCGGCGCAGATGGTCGCGGTCCTGGGTTGTCCGGCAGACCTGATGCCGGTGCCACAGGCTGGTCATGGCCCGATCCTGGTCCGGCGTGGCAGTCGGGATCTGGCAGCCGGCACAAGACAAACCGAGGAGGAGCAGCATCAGTCTCATGCCGGGGAGTCGAAATTGCCGGAACGTTCTTACAAAGTCATAGGAGCCTATGCTGGGAGGGACAAGAGATGAAGCGAGTGAGACGGCTGGCGGCACTACGCGGCAAGGGAGAGCGGTTTTCGACGCCCGGTCCGTAATCGCCCGGCAACGGGACGGTCACAGCCCGTCCATTCCCGTACCGGGTAGCGCATCCGCCGAGGACGGTCGGCCTCTCCCGCCGGCTCACAGAGGATTTCTTCCACGACCTCGCCGCACCCGGCGCAATGCCACCGGGTCACGCGCAGCGTGAGGTGTTCGTCAACACTGTTGAATGGCGGGTCTGGGATCATAGCTTGGCGGCACTGATCACAACGCATCGAAACCTCCTCCGGTTCTGATGGCGATTGGTCTCGCCGGCAACCGAATGCTTACAGAGGGCATCGCGCCGCCCGGCGAGGCTGGAGCACCTGATTCCTTCAGGACCGGAGACTGGTGCGGGCAGGGACAACACAACCGATTGGATGCTGGGGCTGGGCGTTCCCTACGGCTGCACCTGAGCATGCTCGATCTTGGTAACATGAGATCGACAGGCCGTCGCCAGTTCACGGGGATCCGCCGCAAGCCGCGTCGGAGGCTTTTCAACATACCGATCAAGCGTGGAGGGAAGAAAGGTCGTACGGTCTGACTCGTGCAACACCGCCTGGTGGAGCAGATCCGCCTGCCGGCGGGCTGTATCCAAATCCCGGCTGGTCATGCAACGCGTATAGGCCTTCCAGAGGTGATCGAACTGAGAGGGATCAATCGCGGGCCCGGGCGTAGAGGACGAGGAAGTTTGGCATCCCGCTGAGAAACACAGCGCCAACACCAACCACCATTCCGATTTCGGAATTCTGCTGCGTGCCATAAGCTCGCCTGGGGATTGAGATCAACTTGTGAGGCTTTTCTGAGTATCACATCCTGACGGCAGGCGCAAGAGCCATTATCGGCGACCGGCCTCATGGACGCCGGCACACGACCACGATTGCCTGGTTGCAGTAAGAACTGGATCAGCTAGGATCGGCGGGACCGCCGGGTGGCCGTTCGCGCTCGGGCGGTGCCCGCGGCTGGCTTGCGCGTGATCGGTCTGGTCGCCCGGGATGGCGACAGGTCTTCGAGCAGCGCCCGCAATGGTTCAGCCACCGACCAGGCCTGGGCCACACAGCCCCGAGGTAGATGCGGCGGGTCTGCATCGAAGATTTCCGAGACTTGACCGAGGCAGCATTCCTCCAGATGTTGCTCCAAGCCCTGGAGCAGCTTCCGGCCCTGCCGCCTCGTCCCCTCGTTCCGACCATACACGTTCATCCAGGCGGTGACGAAGGGACCGAGCAGAAAGGGCCAGACGGTCCCTTGATGGTACGCTCCGTCTCGCTCGACGACCCCTCCTTCATAATGGGGGCGATACTGCGGATGGTGCGTGGCAAGCGTGCGAAGCCCGACCGGGGTCAGCAAACGCTCCTGGACGATGCGCACGACGCGCCGTTGTTGCTCCTTGGTCAAGAGTTTGCCGGTCAAGGCCACCGCGTAAATTTGGTTTGGTCTCAGCGAGGCGTCGTCTCCACCTTCGCCGTCGACCACATCGTAGAGATACCCGCCCTCCTCGTACCAAAACCTGGACCGGAACGATCTGCTCGCCAGCGCACAGTCCCGGCGACAGCAAGCGGCGAACTCCGGCTCGTCGAACTTCGTCCCCAACCACGCGCCTATTTCAAGCGCCCGGACCCAGAGGGCCTGGATCTCGACCGGTTTGCCGCTTCGCGGGGTCACGACCCAATCGCCCACCTTCGCATCCATCCAGGTGAGCTGGACTCCCGGCGCCCCTCCGGTGATCAGTCCATCCGCGTCCATTCTGATCCCGTACCTCGTCCCGGTTCGATAGCCGTCGATGATCTGCTTGACCCCCGGCCAGGCCACGAGCCGGACGAACTCCTCGTCCTTGGAGTAGAAGAGATAGCGGTCCGCCGCATGCACGTACCAGAGGGAAGCATCGACCGTGTTGTACTCCGGCTGCTCGCCGGCGTCGGGAAACCGATTCGGGATCATCCCCTGTGAAATATGGTCGGCAAAGGCCTGCAAGACCTGTCGCGCTGTGCCATACCGCCCCGTCACCAAGCAGAGGCCAGGCAACGAAATGAAGGCGTCCCGTCCCCAATCGGTAAACCAGGGATAGCCTGCGATGACCGTCTGTTGCTCGCCTCGTGCGGAGATGAAGGCCTCCGTGGCGCGCCACAGCCGTCTCACCAAATCATCGCCGGCCGGTGCTTCGCTCGCCACCAACTCGCGGCGGCGGCGTTCGGCCTCCAGCAACTCCGGCATCTCCAATGCGCCGACCGGCTCGGTGGTGAACGCCAGCCATGCCTGACCGGTTTCGCGCAAGTCCAAGCGGAACTCGCCCGGCGACCACCAATCCTCCTCCCCGTCGAGGCCGCGCGTTTGCTCAACCGGAAACTGCACCCGGTAAAACCACTCCGGCTGATGGGAATATTCGCCGCCATGGTGCGCGTGGACCGCGGGGAGATCCGAATAAGGACGCCATGACACCAGTCCTTTCTCCGCCTGCGCCTCCGATTGCAGCGCCGAATTGGCATGGTGTGTCGCATGGTAATCGCGGCCCGACAGCATCGGGCGCACCTTGAGAACGACGTTCCGAGAGCCCTCAGCCACCCGCCAACGGACCACGACCAGATCTCTTCCCCGGATACCAACAATTTCCCTGGTCATTCGAATCCCGGCGACCTCATAGGTCCAGGTCGGCCAGGGATCTGAGATGAAACCTGAACAGAATCGATACCCCTCGGGATACACGGCCCCTGGATAGAGCGTGGATGATAGAGGCAGGTGGCTCTCACCAACCTCCGCCCATTCTTCAAGATGGTTGACGAGCACGACTCGATCGACCGGCGGTCTCCGAGCGGTCAACAGGAGAGCATGGTACCGTCTCGTATTCGGTCCCGCGACCGTTCCGGAGGCGAACCCGCCGAGGCCGTTCGGTTCAAGCCATTCAAGGCTGAGCGCGCGTTGGAGGTCTTGGCAGTCTACGGCTGCGATTCGCCCGGTCTTCATCCGCTCACCTTCCCGTCGCGCTGAGGCTGAATAAGGATGTCTTCATGAATGCTGAGTGCGAGGCTTCCTCATTCCCCTGATTGCTGGATCAGCTTGGCCACGAGCCCCGTCCAGCCGGTCTGGTGAGAAGCTCCGATGCCCGCCCCATTGTCCCCGTGGAGGTATTCATAGAACAGAATCAGATCGCGCCAATGGGGGTCGGTTTGGAAGAGGTCCGCGCCGCCGTACACTGGCCGTTGCCCCTTGGCGTCCCGCAGGAAGGTCCTCACCAGCCGCCGCGACAGTTCTCCCGCCACCTCCCACAACGTCACGAGACGTCCTGATCCTGTGGGACATTCCACTTTGAACTGATCGCCGAGGAAATAATGGAATTTCTGAAGGGACTCGACCAACAGATAGTTCACCGGGAACCAGACCGGACCCCGCCAATTCGAATTCCCCCCGAACAGGCCCGTGCTCGACTCCGCCGGTTCATAATCGACCCGATGTTCCACGCCCATCATGGAGAAGACGTAGGGATGTGCGCGATGGTACTGCGACAGCGCCCGCACGCCGTGAGGGGACAGAAACTCCTGCTCATCCAACATGTAGCGCAGGACCTTCTTCAGACGGGTCCGATTGACCAACGACAGAAACCGCCGGACTTCCCCGTCCTCGGACTGTGTTTCGACGTGCGAGGCGAAGTCGGGCCGGTTCTCCATGAACCATTGCATGCGATGCTTGAATCGCGGCAATTGGTCGATCAGTTCGGAATCCAGTGTCTCGACGGCAAAGAGCGGGATCAGGCCGACCATGGACCGCACCTTCAACGGCAGGGTCCGTCCGTCCGGCAGATGGAGCACATCGTAGAAAAATCCGTCTTCCTTGTTCCACAGCTCGATGTTCTCGCCGCCGATATGGTTCATCGCCCGGCAGATGTAGACGAAATGCTCGAAGAATTTGCTCGCCACGTCCTCATAGGCCCGGTTGTCGCGCGCCAGCTCCAGCGCGATCGCGAGCATGTTCAGGCAGTACATGCCCATCCAGCTCGTGGCGTCGGATTGTTCGATGTGGCCACCGGTGGGGAGCGGCGCGCTGCGATCGAACACGCCGATGTTGTCCAGCCCGAGGAACCCGCCTTGAAAAATATTCTTACCTTCGGCGTCCTTCCGATTCACCCACCAGGTGAAATTCAAGAGCAGCTTATGGAACACACGCTCCAGAAACGTCCGGTCCCCCACTCCCGTCCGCTTCTTTTCGATCTTATAGACGCGCCAAGCCGCCCAGGCATGGACGGGCGGATTGACGTCGCCGAACGCCCACTCGTACGCGGGAATCTGCCCGTTGGGATGCATATACCACTCGCGCAACATCAGGATGAGTTGGTCCTTCGCAAATTTCGGGTCCACCAAGGCGAGCGGGATACAGTGGAAGGCCAGATCCCAGACGGCATACCAGGGATACTCCCATTTATCGGGCATCGAGATCACGTCCGCATTGTAGAGATGCGTCCAGTCCGAGTTGCGGCCCCTCAGGCGGCTCGCGGGCGGCTCCGGGCCGGCAGGGTCGCCTTTCAACCACCGTGCGAGGTCATAGTGATAAAACTGCTTGCTCCAGAGGAGGCCGGCAAAGGCCTGGCGCTGGACCCGCTTGGCGTCATCGGACAGGCCGGGCGGAGCCAACTGCGCGTAGAAGTCGTCCGCTTCGGCTTTTCTCTCCGCCAACATAGTCGTGAAGAATGGCTCGGTCACGGTTTCGTTGGACGATTGATCGGTGAACCGCAAGCGGATCGTCTTCGTTTCACCGGCCCCCAACGTGAACGTGTAATGAGCCGCCACCTTCGAGCCCACGTGATCGGGATTCACCGCTTCCTTCAATCCCCGCACCACATAGTCGTTGATCCCATCTTTGGCGTACCGCGGGCCGTCGTCATCTCCCCACAGTCGTCTGGCATTGGTCTCGTTTTCGGTGAACAGGAGCGGCGGCTCGCCCTGGCAGAGGAGGCGTCGAAACCCATAGTAATCATGGGTCAGCTCGACCACGCTCATATCGTGGATCGGCTCCCCCTGTCGGAGGCGAGGCCGGCGCACATCCAAGCCCCATGACCAGGTATTTCTGAACCACAGGGTCGGAAGCACCGTGATTTCCGAAGTCTCAGGACCGCGGTTCACCACTTCGATCTGCACAAGAAGATCCTCCGGAGAAACCTTGGCGTACTCGACGATCACATCGAAATACCGGTTGCCTTGAAACACACCCGCATCCAGCAACTCGAATTCCGACTCGCGGCGTCCGCGCCGGCGATTCTCCTCGACCAGACGGGCGTAGGGAAACTCGGCCTGAGGATACTTATAGAGCCATTTCATGTAGGAATGGGTGGGCGTGGAGTCCAGATAGAAGTAGTATTCCTTGACGTCCTCCCCATGGTTGCCTTCGTTGCCCGTTAAGCCGAACGCCCGTTCCTTCAAGATCGGATCGCGTCCGTTCCATAAGGCCAAGGCGAAACAGATCCATTGATGGCGATCGCAGAATCCGGCCAGCCCGTCCTCGTTCCATCGATAGGCGCGGGAACGGGCATGATCATGGGGGAAATGCTCCCACGCCGTTCCATTCGGACTATAGTCCTCGCGGACCGTGCCCCACGCCCGTTCGCTCAGGTAAGGACCCCACCGTTTCCAATGTTTGATCCGTTTGGCATCTTCCATCAAGCGCAGATCCTCAGCCGTCTGGCCGGGTGGAGGCAGGGAACCAGCTTGTCGAGTCTTTTTCATCGGATGCCCCGTCGGTGTGAAGTGGATTTCTCTACTCTAAGCTCTCCGGTTCGGTCATTCCAAGCCTTGAAAATACAGATCCTCTTGGCAGGCATCGCCCACCTATCAAGGTGGTTTCCGGCCGCGGCCCGATGGGCGCGCCGGGGTTGGCCGCAACCGCTCACCACAAACGATGTCCTCGTCGGACGGTAAACGGACAGGGTGCCGATCCGGCTCAATTGGTCAACGAGAGAAAATAGCTGGTTCCAGGTACAGCCGGGAAGCCTGGTGATGAGATCGTCGAATTCGAGCGACCCCTCTTCGGCCAAGACGCCGATAAGCGCCGCGCGCAACGGCGTCGATTCGCCCTGCATGAAGACGGCTCCTTCCGTTGACGCAACAACACAGGTCCGGATGCCGGTTGGTCGTCAAATATGGGATGGCCTTACAAGGTGGGGCGCACAATCCTCGATCGGACAGGAGTCGTGAGACGGAATGGGCGCAGGCAGCGATTAAGCTTACGCGCCAGAAGGGCAAGGCAGCGAGCAGAGATTCACGGAAGAAGAGGACGCTCCGCGCGGCAGGTCAGCTCCAGGTGACTTGGTCCTGGTTGAGCAGGTAATCAATGACTTCGATACTGTCGCGCATCTGGTTCTGGGCCTTCTCGGACATCGGCACCACGGCCCCGACCAGTTTGCCGCCCTCAAGTTCATCCAACGACGGCATATGCTGAAAGCGGGATTTTTCGAGGTCTGATCGGTAACTCGCCACCCTTCGCCTCCCTGCGACGGTCCCAAGATGGGTTCGGGCTGGACCGTCCTGCTTCTCATATGGTTGATGTCTTGACTAAGCATAGCACAGGGAATTCACATCGTGTGCCAGGGGCGTAAGCTACTGGATTTCAAGTTAAATTTAGGGTCGGATGAATCAACGCTCAGATGAGACCGGCGCGAGCGCTCCGAGGTAGGCAAAATCGTGGACCTTGATCAGTGGACTGTCGGTACGCAATCGGAAATCGTCACGGCTCGGGTCCAGAAAGCCAGGATCGGCTGTGAGGTCGGACCCGTTGCCCAATTCCGGTGCCGGCACCGCAGGCGTTCCGGGACGAACATAGGGCTCACCGGTTTCGGAGAAGGCGTTGTGAGAGAACTGCACCTGGCTGGTCAGGGCCACCACGAATCCGACTTTGTTCAAGCTCACGATATTCCCCGACACCTCGCTCTGCGACCTGGCGAGGAAGGCGGCTGCGCCTCCGTTCTTGACCAGCGTGTTGGCGATCACAACGGCGCGGGCTTGATCCGTCACCACCACGGCCTCGAACAATTGGCGGGTGATCAGATTGCGCTCCAACCGCACGACGCTCTTCCCCGCAATGTTGACCCCGTGGTCATTGTCGTGAATCACGTTCCCGATCAGCAGCGCTTGCGAATCGGCAAACTGCACGCCGGTGGTTTCGCTGCCGCCGATCTGGCAGCGTTCGATCCGGACATCCTGGACCTGCTGGCCGAACAGCATGCCTCTGACCTTGAGATCGTGGAGCACTAGCCCCTTGCCGTTGAAGATCCCCACGGCATGCCCGCCATGCTCATTGATGGTCATGCCGCTGATCTCAATGTTGGTGGCGCCATAGGGCCACTTCCCGATGTGCAACACGCCGACCCGATCCTTGCCGAGGATCGTCACCGTATCGATCCCCTCGCCGATGAGCTTGAGATCCTCCTTGCTGTGAATGGTCACATCTTCCGGATAGACGCCGGCTTTGATCCGGATCGTATCCCCCTTGCCGGCGACGTCCAACGCCGCTTGAATCGAACGAAACTCGCCGCTACCGTCCAAGGCTACGACGATCGTGCGCGGGTCGCGTTGCTCCTGCGGCAACTCCCCCTCCCCAAGGGCCGGCGTCCCGGCTGTGCTTATCCACCAGGCGATGACTGCAATAATGATTCTGCACGGCGTCATACCAGCCTCTTACAGGCCCGCGCCCGGAGAAGTCAACGAGCGCCCTGGCAAGAATTGTCGGACTGGGAGGCGCATGGTATTCTCGCCGCGTGATCCTCGTGGGCCTGACAGGCGGGGTGGCGACCGGCAAAAGCACCGTCGCACGAATGTTTCATCAATGCGGCGCTTCTATCATCGACGCCGACCTCTTGGCCAGGCAGGTGGTGGAACCGGGACGACCGGCCTGGCGCGATGTCGTCAAGGCCTTTGGACGCGGCATTCTCAGGCCGGACCGGACCATCGATCGGGCGGCTCTCGCCGGAATCGTTTTTGCCGACTACCGGAAGCTCAGGCGGCTCGGGGCGATCATTCACCCGCGCGTGGCCAGGGAGCAGGCCAAGCACGTTCGAGCCATCGTCGAAAAACATCCTCATGCGGTCATCATTTATGACGCCCCCGTGCTGGTCGAAGCCGGCGCCCATGAGCGAATGGATCGGTTGGCGGTGGTCACGGCACGGCGTGACACGCAAATCGCCCGCCTCCGGCGGCGGAACGGGTTCAGCCGCGCCGAAGCCTTGCGGCGCATCCGATCCCAAATGCCCCTGAGCCGAAAGCGCCGGCTCGCAGACGACGTCATCGACGGAGATCGGCCGCTGGCCGAGCTCCGCCGCCAGGTTGCCCGCTTGTTTCGCACCTATTCGGCCATGGCCTAGCGCGAGGCGCTTGACCTCGCACGATCACCCGAGCCCGAGCGATGCAGCCGTTGGATCTGGTGTGTTAGAGTGCCGGCATGCGTCAGGTCGTCATCATCGGCTCCGGCCCCGCCGGCCTCACGGCCGCCCTGTACACGGCGCGAGCCAATCTGTCCCCGCTGTTGATCGAAGGTTGGCAAGCGGGCGGCCAACTCACGACCACCACCGAGGTGGAAAATTATCCCGGTTTTGCCCAGGCGATCATGGGGCCTGACCTGATGAAGGCGATGCGGGCCCAGGCCGAGCGGTTCGGCACGGAGTTTCTCACCGGCGACGTGACCTCGGTGGATCTCAGCCATCGGCCGATCACCCTGACCGTCGATGGGGAGAAGAACCTGACAACCAAAGCCCTCATTATCGCCACAGGCGCGTCGGCCGTTCGATTGGGCTTGCCCAATGAATCGCGCCTGACCGGCCACGGAGTCTCCACCTGCGCCACCTGCGACGGATTTTTCTTTCGGGGTCAGGAGCTGGTCGTGGTGGGCGGCGGCGACAGTGCCATGGAAGAAGCGCTCTTTCTCACGAAATTCGCCACCAAGGTCACCGTGGTACACCGGCGCGACAAACTGCGCGCGTCCAAGATCCTGCAGGAGCGCGCGCAGAAGAACGCCAAAATCTCCTTTCTCTGGAACAGGGTCGTCGAGGACATTCTGGGTACAGGCAAGGTGACCGGCGTGCGGCTCCGGCAGGTGACGACCAATGAGGTATCGGAACTGCCCTGCGCCGGAGTGTTTGTGGCGATCGGCCACAGGCCGAACACCGACCTCTTCAAGGGTCAACTTGAGATGGATGAGAAAGGCTATATCGTGACCCGGAAGGGAACCGCCACGAGCGTCGTCGGTGTCTTCGCCGCCGGGGACGTGCAAGACTCGGTCTACCGTCAGGCCGTCACCGCCGCCGGCTCCGGCTGCATGGCCGCCATCGACTGTGAACGCTGGCTGGAAGCAGCGGGAGATTCCTGATGCGGGTGGCCATCGTCCATTACCACGAGTTGGCTCTCAAGGGACGCAACCGTCCATTTTTCGAGCAGCGGCTGGTCGAGCACCTGCGCGGCGCGCTCAAGGACCTTGGCCTGCGGCAGGTCCAGGCGCTCCACGGTCGCATCCGGGTCGAGCTGGCGGCGGAGACCGATTGGGATGTCGTCCGGGGTCGCCTGGCGCAGGCCTTCGGGTGTACGCACTTCTTCCTGGCCCACGCCGTCCCCATGGACGTCGCACAACCGGACTTGGAACCGGTCAGGACCGCGGCCGCGGTCCTGACCGGCCGCCAAGCCTTCACCACTTTCCGCGTCAGCGCCAAGCGGGCCGACAAGCGCTTCCCCTGGACCTCGATGGACATCGAACGGGCGGTCGGCGAGCACGTCTGCGCGACGACGGGCAAGAAGGTGAAGCTGAAAGCGCCGGACCTGACGATCTATATCGAGCTGGCATCGAAGGAAGCCTATGTGGCGGTCGAGCGACATGCGGGACCGGGTGGCTTACCAATCGGAGTCAGCGGCAAGGTGGCTTGCCTGTTCTCGGGGGGGATCGATTCCCCCGTCGCTTCTTACCGCATGATGAAGCGCGGCTGCCGGGCCATGTTTGTTCATTTCCATGGCAGGCCGTTCGTGAGCCGCGCGTCGGAGGAGAAGGCCCGCGATCTGGTCAAGATCCTCACGCCCTACCAACTCGTCTCTCGCCTGTATCTCGTTCCGTTCGGCGAGATCCAACGACAGATCGTGCTCGGCGCCCCGGCCGCGTTCCGCGTGGTCCTCTACCGCCGCATGATGATCCGGATTGCGGAGGAACTCGCCAGGCGGGAGCACTGTTGGGCCATGGTGACCGGAGACAGCCTGGGGCAAGTGGCGTCGCAGACGCCCCAGAATTTGAGCGTGGTCGAGGAAGCGGCCACCCTTCCTCTCCTGCGCCCGCTCATCGGCATGGACAAGATTGAGATCACCGGCGAGGCGCAAGCCATCGGCACCTTCGAGACCTCGATCGAGCCGGACCAGGACTGCTGTCGCCTGTTCGTCCCGCCCCATCCCAGCACCAAAACTGATCTCGACCACATCCGCAGGATCGAACGACACCTCGATATCGGCGCCCTGACCAAACAGGGCCTGGAGGCCGCCGAGTCCGTCGATTTTGCATTTCCCCGCTAATGACTCTTGTCCAGCTTGGCCAGTTTTGCCCGCACCAATTTGAAATGCGCCTCAAGCTCGCGTTTGACCTCGAGAGCCACGAGCCAGTCCGGCGCCATCGTCTTGGGCTCGACCAGGAGGTCGAACTCCGCCTTGGTGTGGGCGGGAGACCCGTTTGAAGACAGTTTCCATGTGCGCGCATAGCGCTTGAAGTCTCCGCCGATCATGGTGGTCGTCAAGCCCCCGTCCGGCAACACGCGGTTTTCCCCAAGCAACCTCGATTCGCCGGGCAAAATGGGATGCGCAATGAAGACTTCGGTAATCGTGCGATCGGGCATCCGCTCGACTCTTCCGACCCGCATGGACACGTCGAACAGCTCCGGCCAGTGTTCGTAATCGGTGAACAGGGCCTGCACGGCGGCCAGCGAAGCCGGCAGATCAAGGACGGCGTGGGCCCGGACTCCGCCTTTCGGGTCGGTCGTGACGTCGAGGTGCGTGCCGATCGCCGCCACGTCCTCGAGGGCCGCCCCCGCGACTACCGGTCCGTGAAACAAGGCGAGCGCGCACCGGAGCAGCAGCCCTGCCCAGACCGTCACCGGATGCCTCATCGACCCGTCCTCTTCATGCTCCCAACTTCATGAGCGCATCCAGCAGTCGCTGATGGATGCGGCGCACGCGCTCAAGCTGCCCCTTGGCCGGAAACCGCTCATAAAAGCCGTCGGACCGGAACTCCTTGGCCAGCTTCGCCCAGGGCCGCAGCAAGTCGGCAAACGGCTTCGGCGACCGTTGCTGCTCCCAGTCGCTGATGAGTTTCCGGTCGATGATCAGGTCGTCCAGTACGCGGATCAGCGCCTTGAGCGTCACGTCCCGCGTGAACATGTAGCGTTCGTTGTTTCCCCAGACCTCGCCCATGACCTCTTTAGCGCCCTTCAGATAGTCCCGCACGAGGGCATAACAGCGATCGGCCTTCATCCCGAGATGCGACTCCATCCAGCGCTTATGCGCCGTCACGACCTTCAGCAGCTCATTGAAGATCTCCGACTGGAGCACCCACTTTTCCTGCTTGCTGCGCCCGCCCAGCCGGTTGATCTTGTATTGGAGCGGCGAGTCCGCCTCTTCATAGAGCAGGTTCACCACCTTGGCGGTGAACTTCTTTTCCGGGCTTTCCCAGGACACCTTTTCGTACAGATCCACCAGATGCGACCGGTTGATGCGCGTGTGGGTCGAGTTGATAATCACGAACATCTCGGTGGCGAAGTCCGCGCTGCGCCCGTCGAACAGCACGCAGGGCACCTCCACCTGCCCGATTTGATCCGGGTGCTTGTCCTGAAAAAAATGGAGGCCGGCCAATCGGTGCTGGCCGTCGATCACCAGATACTTGCCGCTCGGCTCGCTCAAGTGCCCCAGCGTTTCGTTCCCGTCGAGTTTCTGAAACCGCAGGGTTTCATCGGTGAACAACAGCACGGTGCCGGGGATCATGGGCTGCGTGACGACCGTCTCGTAGAAGTTCACGATCTGCTTGATCTTCTGCCGGTTGAGCAAGCGCTGGAACCCCTTTTCGCTCCGCTCGATGCTCGCGATGAACTTGGCCACCTCATCGTGCTCGGACACTTTTGTTTCCGCAATTTCCTCGCCTTCGAAGTAGTAGCGGCTGGTGAACCGCACCTTGTGCAACAGGTCCTGCGCCTTGTAGGAGATGAAGTAGAACGTGCCTTCCTTTTGGCGGATCCGCGTCGCGAGCATAGTCACTCCTCGTGCTGATTCCGTTCACTGCTTCAGAGCCGCGGCGATCTCGGCCGGCTCCAGTGTATTGACCACATCGGTGACGCTCAGCCCTCCCTTGCGGGCGACGTTCACCCCGAACGGCACGTCCTGCAAACCTTCGACTGCATGGGCGTCGGGATTGATGCTGACCTTCACGCCCTGCGCTTTCGCCGAGGGACAGAGACGCCAGTCGAGGTCGAGCCGGTGCGGGTTGGCGTTGATTTCGAGAATTTTGCCGTGCTCCTTCGCAGCCCGGATCACGCGTGCCATATCGATCCGGTACCCCTCGCGGGAGAGCAGCAGGCGGCCGGTGGGATGCCCGAGCATCGTCACATGCGGATGGGCCAGGGCTCGCACGACGCGGGAAGTCTGCTCCTCTTCCGGTAGATTGAACCGGCTGTGGACGGAGGCGATCACGAAGTCGAACGTGGCCAATACCTCATCCGGATAGTCCATCGTGCCGTCAGCCAGAATATCGGCTTCGATACCCTTCAGAATGAGGATGCCGGAAACCCGCTTGCGCAAGGCGTCGATCGCCGCATGCTGCTCGCGGATGCGGTCTTCCTTCAAGCCGTGCGCATAGAACGCCGACTGGCTGTGATCCGAGATGCCGATATAACGATACCCGAGCCTGCAAGCTTCCTCGACCATCTCCTCCAACGTCGCGGACCCGTCGCTGGCCGTCGTATGGTTGTGAAAGATCCCTTGGATGTCTTGTGAAGTCACCAGATGCGCCAGCTCGCCTCGCTCGGCCGCCTCGATCTCGCCCAACCCCTCCCGCAACTCAGGCTGGATCAAGGGCAGATCCAGCGCGCGATAGAGATCAGCCTCCGTCTCCGCCGGCGGAGACAGGGGTCCCCCATCCTCCTCCAGGTTCCACGTGAGTCGCCGAGCCTCCGCCCGCGCCTTCAGTTGAGTCAGATGCTGGGCACTGCCGGTCTTGGCAAGCAAGAGGTGAGGGGATAGGGACCTGGCGACATGGATCACCAGGGCGAGTCCCAGCGCCGACCGCCCGCGAAGGACAGGCCCCTCCTCCACGAACCGATCGTCCAGGCCATGGGCGGCGAGCGCCTGCCCGACGGAATCCGGCCGATCTGTGGCAACCACCAGCTCGATCGTGTCGGCGATCTCCATCCGACGCCGGAGATCGCCGACCAGATCCACCTGTCTGATGCCGGATGCCGACCGGCAGGCGGCCATGAGCGCCCGTGCCTCCACGATCGCGGTGGCGTAGAGCTGAAACCCCTTCCGTTTTTTGAACTGGAGAATCCCCTGCTTGATCTTGTCCTGCGTTTTCGATCCGAACCCGGGGAGCCCGACCAGCCGGTTCTCGATGCAGGCATACTCGAGTTCCCCCACCGTGGTGATGCCGAGCAGTTGCCATACAGCGAGGATTTTTTTAGGCCCCATGCCGGCGATAGCCCGCATCTCAACCAGCCCGGCCGGTACCGTCCGTTTTAGCTCTTCATAGTAGGCCAACCGTCCCGTCCGCACCAGTTCAGTGAGTTTGTCTGCCAGGGCTTGTCCGATCCCCTTCAACTCACGGATGCGGCCCGTGGCAACCAACTGGACGAGATCCTCGGTAGTTCCCTCAATGGTCCTAGCCGCGTTGTAATAGGCCTGGCTCTTGAACGGACTCTCACCTTTGAGCTCCAGGAGCAATCCAATATCCTCAAGGATCTGCGCGATCTCGCGCTTGGTGGGCGACGCCATGGCGGGGAAATTCTACGCCCCCCACGGAAGTGGCCGCAACTGATCGGCCTATGCTAGGATGCGCCCATCGTGAACTGGCGTCCTGTCATGTTCTTAGTTGCCGTGGTGATCGGAGGCGGATGGACCGCCCTGTTCTTCCTGAGAGCTGTTCCCGACTCGACCTGGGCCCAGGGCATGCCGGAAGACTCGCAGGCCACGACCGAACGGTTTTGCAGCTTCGGCATGGCCAAGGGCGAGAAGCAGCAGAGATGCGAGGTGCCGATTCTGCCGGGCTGCACCGTTGCGAACTTTCCTGGGACGAAGAAGCCCTGGACCACCATTTCCAAGGGCGGGAAGACGACCTGCCAGTTCGACCCCAAGGCCACCGATTGGAAAACCAGGATCGTCGGCGCCTGTACCAAATGCACCTCCTCGCAATGCTCCGTCACGTTCCATGTTCGTTTCACGTGTTCGTAGCGCGCATTATCCATGACTATTCCTCGCGAAAATGCGCTCGGGAGGGACGTCATCCGTCATTCGTCAATCGTGGATTGCTTCTCAGGTTGACGCCTTTGCATGTCCCGGGTGCCGAGCCACCTTCCGGCCGCCCATGTCCCTCAGCAACCGGATCAGACAGGAAGCGCTGGCGCTGGGATTCGACGCGGTCGGGATCGCCCGTGTCCCGCCGGCCGGCCAGGACAGCGGCCGAGACGGCAAGCCGTCGCCATCGGCGTTTCTGTCTCAACTATTCGATCGGCTTCGCACCTGGCTGGATGCCCAGTTTCATGGAACGATGGGATGGATGGCGCGGGACCCCGCTAGGCGGGCCGATCCCACGCAAGTCCTGCCCGGCTGCCGGTCCGTTATCTCGGTTGGTCTGAATTATTTCACCGGCCATCATGCCGACGAACGCCCCGGGCACGGACGGATCGCGCGCTATGCCTGGGGGCGCGACTATCACGAGGTGCTGGGCGTCAAGCTGACCGCCCTCTGCTCCCGCATCCAAGCTCTTGCGCCGGAGTCCCGCTCGATCTGGTACGTGGATACCGGACCGGTGATGGAGAAGGCCTGGGCGCAACAGGCCGGGCTCGGCTGGATCGGCAAACATTCCAACCTGGTCTCCGGGCAGTACGGATCATGGCTGGTGCTGGGCGAAGTCCTGACCACCTTGGACCTGGAACCGGATGAGGCAGGCAGCGACCTCTGCGGGTCCTGCTCGCTCTGCATTAAAGCCTGCCCGACCGGCGCGATCGTCGAACCCTACGTGGTCGACGCAAGGCGTTGCATCTCCTATCTCACAATCGAATACCGCGGCGAGGCCCTAGAGATTCCCGAAGTGCTCCGCCGCGGGATCGGCCATCGCATGTTCGGCTGCGACGACTGCTTGGACGTCTGTCCGTATAACACGCAGGCCTCGGCCACCATGAATGCCGATCTTCAACCCAGATCCTGGACGCTCCGACCCGATCTTGAGGATCTCAGCCGGACCACCAATGGCGACTTCCTGAGACTCACCGACCAGAGCCCGATCCGCCGAACGAAACTTAGGGGCTTCCTGCGGAACGTCGAGATCGCGCGCCGGAACCAGCAGCCATCGTAACGGTCGTCATCGCGAGCCCGGCTCTCTGGTCCCGGGATAGACGCTCGCTTCTCGACGGGGGTATGATGGCGCCAACGGCCGGTCCGTTCACATGAACAGTCCCTGAACCAGACCGGTTTCTTGTCGGCCGGCAAGAGGTCACATGCGGCCACCTCTCCTGCTCATCATCGAGGACGAAGAGCGCATGCGCCGGCTCTTCGAGCTGGTCCTGTCGCCGGAAGGCTACGACCTGCGTCTGGCCAGAAACGGGGAACTGGGTCTGCAACTCCTCGCCGACACTCCCACTCCCGATCTGATCATCACCGACCTCCAATTGGGTTCCGGCATGACCGGCATGCAGGTGCTGGAGTCGGCGAAAGCCTCCTATCCCGACATTCCGGTGCTGATCGTGACGGGGTACGGCACCGTGAAATCGGCCGTGGAGGCCATGCAAAAGGGCGCCTACGACTATATCTCCAAACCCATCGACAACGATGAGCTGAAGATCGTGGTCGCCCGCGCCATCGAGCTCCGGCGCCTCTCCCAGACCCAGCGCGTCATGTATCGGGACCTGGAAAATGAATACGGGTTCGACCGCATGATCAGCCTCTCCCCCCGCATGGCGCAGTTGAAGGCGCTGGCCCGCGACATCGCCAAGACGGATGCGACAGTTCTCATCACCGGAGAAAGCGGTACGGGGAAGGAACTGCTCGCGCGCGCCATCCATCTGGCCGGTCCGCGATCCGGAGGCCCGTTGGTCGCCGTCAACTGCGCCGGCATTCCCGAGCACCTGCTGGAGTCTGAACTGTTCGGCTACGAGAAGGGGGCCTTCACCGACGCCAAACGATCCAAGCCCGGTCGCTTTCAACTCGCCGATCGCGGCACCCTGTTCCTGGACGAGATCGGCGAAATGAGCCTGACCGCGCAGGCCACCCTGCTGCGGGTGTTGGAAACCCGTCTCGTCGAACCGCTGGGCTCGGTGCGAGGCGTCACCGTGGACATCCGCGTGATCGCCGCCACGCACCAGTCGTTACCCGATCTGGTCAAACAGGGGCGGTTCCGCGAGGACCTCTATTATCGTTTGAACGTCTGCCACCTGCACATCCCTCCGCTCCGCGAACGGCCTGAGGATATTCGTCCCCTGCTCGATGCTTTCCTCGAACGATCTCGGAGGGAAAGCGGGACCCCCCTGCGGCGGATTTCCCCCGAGGCCTTGGCGCGCTTGGAGCAATATGAATGGCCCGGCAACGTCCGAGAGCTACGGAACTTGGTGGAATGGCTCACCATCACTTGCAAACGGGACGAGGCCGGATTGGAGGATCTCCCCCCCGCCTGGACGGGCCGCGCCCCGGCCGCCGCACAGGCCGATCCGCGGCCTGGCTCCCTATTGGCCTTCGGCCTATCGGCCGACGAGATGGAAAAACGCTTGCTGCAGGAGGCCCTCGACAAGAGCCGGGGCAACATTTCCGAGGCGGCCCGTTTGCTCAAGATAACGCGGAACACGCTCCGGTACCGGATGGCGAAGTATCAGCTTTCCTAACCCGCATTATTCATGACGGTTCGTCGCGAAATCGTGGAATCGCCAAGCGTTGGACCCATTGCATGGAAAAGCGCAATGGGTACCCCCAAGCGCAGCCGTGAGGGAGGGAGGCATGCTTGAAACAGTATGTTGATCGACTGAGCGGCAAGCACGCCCGCCATACCAAGCTTCGCTTGAACCGCCGCGTTCGATCACATCGCGGCGGAGAGGTACGTTGCCTTCGACTTCTCGTTGTTGGCTTGTCGCAGCGGCGAAGCCGCGATTGGAGCAGAAGCGTTCATGAATGATGTGGGTTAACAAGGCACCGGCATGACCGCTCCGGCCCGACGTGGCGGGCTCCAACGCAAGTTCTTCTTCACCCTCCTGCTGGTCGGTATCCTGCCTGGGATCGCGGCCCTCGTCGCCACGTATCTGTACAGCACACACAGCCTGAAACACTCGATCGGCAGCGGCTTCCAAGAAATCGCCCGCTCGGCCGCCCTCCGGCTCGCCTCCACGGTGGACGCCGAGATCGATCGCGCCGAGCGCCTGGCGCTGGTGCCGGTCCACATCCGGCGGAACGTCGAGGCCGCCAATCGACGGTACGAGGGGAAGAGCCGCGACGAGATTCGATCTCTGCTCGATCGGATGCCGCCGACCGAGGACCGCCGGCGCGACAACGGCTCTTCCGGTTCTCATCAGGAAACCGTCGACTACCTGCAACAGTGGGTCGCCAAGACCCGCTATTACATCGACGTGACCGTGACCGATCGAGAGGGCGTCACGGTCGCCTCCAGCGACCCCGATGCTCCACTCTTCAACCGAGACCAACTCTGGTGGCAGGAAGTCATGGGCGGAGGCGGCGCTGCCTACGTCAGCTCGCTCAAGTGGGATGGAGCCTTTCAGGATTACGTCTTCGATGTGGCGGCTCCAATCCTGTCCCGCGACGGATCTGGTCCGATCGGGGTCGTGCACAGTCTCATCCGCCGAGGCGCTCTAATGCATACCGTCTTGACGATTCATGTCGGCGAGACCGGGCACGGCATGCTCGTCGATACGGACGGGACCCCCTTGATCTGCCCGGTGCTGCCTCCCACCAGCCATCTGATTCACCAGGCCCTGTTGAATCAATTCACGAGCGACCAACCGACCTGGTTTGTCGCGGAGGATGACGCGCACGGCGGGCACCAAACCCTCGTGGGCTCGGCCCCCGTCCGCATCGCCCACCCCCTGACACCCAAGAGCCTGGGTGGAACCAGGTGGTTTGCCTTCGTGCGCCAACAACCGGAAGAGACCTATGCGCCCATTTACAACCTGTTGATCACGGTCGGCCTGATCGGCTTCGGGTTGGTGGTGGCCCTGGCCTCCTCGGGCTTCTTCGTCGGACGCAGGATCGTGGCGCCGATCTCGTCGCTCCGGCAGGAAGCGGAAGAACTGCGGCAGCGGTTTGCCGGGCAGCCGGGCGCAGGAGGGAGAGCGGAGGCGCGACCGGCCACGCAGGGAGCCGCGGCCAGCCTCGATGAAATCGAGGACTTGGCACGGTCGTTTCACACCATGCGGACGGCGCTGGAGGAGAGCCTGTCCACGGTGCGGGAGCAGCAGGAGCAGCTCATCCGGCGCGAACGGCTCGCATCCGTCGGGCAATTGCTGGCCGCGCTCGCGCACGATCTGAGAAATCCGCTCGGCGTCATCAGGAGTTCGGCCCAGATTATGTTAGACCGCAACCGGCCTGAGCCGGTGAAGGAAGAAGTCGCGCGGTACGTGATCGACGAAGTCGACCGCCTGACCCACCGCATCAACGACTTTCTCCGGTACGCGCGGCAGAAGCCGCCCGAGCCGGAACTGGTGTCGGCGGACGCGCTGCTCCGCGAGGCGCTGCACCAGTGGAATGCCCAGGGGGGACAGGAGCGGATCCGGGTGGACCTCCGGTTGGCCCCGGACCTCCCGCTCATCTTGGTCGATCCCCATCAGGTCAAGGAAGCCTTGGTGAATCTATTCATGAACGCGAGCGAGGCCATGCCCGACGGAGGAACCTTGACGGTGGGCACCAAACGCGCGGCCAGCGGGTCGGTCGAATTGACCGTGGCGGACACGGGCCTCGGCATCTCCGAGGCCAACCTGCGACGCATTTTTGAACCGTTCTTCACGACCAAGGAATTCGGGACCGGATTGGGTCTGACGAACGTGAAACGACTGGTGGAAGACAACGGCGGGACGTTACACGTCACGAGCAAGGAAGGAGCCGGAACCGAATTCGTCCTCTATTTTCCAGCGCACTGCGACCTTCCCACCGCTGCCCGCAACTCCTCTCGCAGCGGATGATCACCTGCGCTCAGGCCTTTTCGAAGCAGCGTTCGGGGGCCTCTCAGCGGACTGCGGCGAGGATAGAGACTTGCGCTCAGGGCGCGTCGGCGGCGCAGCGGAATCCCAAGGTGGGGCCCCAGTAGGTCATCTCATCCCATCCGCGGTAGCTCGTCTGGAGTTCGAGCGGACCCTGCGCCCAGTCGCCGCCTCGCAGCACCCGGAATGAGCCCCTCGGCGGCCCCTGGGGATCATGCGGCGGGGCGACCGTATAGAAGTCCTCGGCATACCAATCCTTCACCCACTCCCAGACATTGCCGGTCATATCCAGGATTCCATAGGGGGAGGCCCCTTCCTGAAAACTCCCCACCGGTTGCGGGTTGCCCTGGTTCGGCTGGTTTTCGCCGTTCTTCGCCCGGTTGAGGATCGGGTCCTGGCTGTTGCCCCACGCATAGCGTCTGCCATCGACGCCCCGCGCGGCCTTTTCCCATTCCGCTTCGGTAGGCAAGCGCCGGCCGGCCCACTGGCAATAGGTGCGGGCCTGCATCCAGGTCACGCTGGTCACCGGAAATTGGTCCCGCGCCGGATCTTCGAACGGGCCGCGGTTCTTGGGCGGCTGGCAGACCCCCGCTTCTACACACCGGCGGTAACGGGCGTTGGTGACTTCGTACTTGTCGATCCAATAGGCGCTCAGGTGCACGCGATGGACCGGCCTCGCATCCGGCAAGCCATCGTCCGTTCCCATGAGGAACTCCCCCTCCGGGATCAGCGACATATCCTCGGGTCCGACCAGCCCGCGCTGTTTCGGCCGCTGCATCTCGCTCTGTTGGATGGGTGCGGTAGGCTCGCCCTCCTTGGCCGCCGACGCAGCCGGACTTGCCTCCCGTGCGGCGCGATCGTCCGCAACACGCGGGGCACGGGGCAAGCCGCCGGCCTCTTCAGATTTGGCCCGGGCCGATGCCGCGGCGGCCGGAGCCGGCGGGTCGCCGCGCACCGTTTCGATCCGCACCGTCACGCGCGCCAGCTCACGGACAAGGTCGCCGTTCTTGTCGTCGGCTTTCGCCTCTCGCCGGCCCTTGCCGATCGCGCTGAAATCAAACTCGGGGATGTTGGCGAGCAACGGCGTGGCATAACTGAGCGGGACCGCAAAGGACATCCCCTCGGGGATGATGCCCGAGGGATGGCTGAATTTGGTCGTCAGGATGCCGATGATCTCCCCGCGCCGGTTGAAGACCGGCCCTCCGCTGTTTCCCGGATTGATCGCGGCATCGACTTGAAACACGCGCCGCACTCCTTTGGTCCGCATGGCCGCGATCCGGCCCCGCGTCACGGAGATGTCCCGCAGCCCGAACGGGAATCCGATCGTGATCACCTCCTGATCCAATCGCACCGATCCGGCGTAGCCCAGCGCCGCTTCCGAGAGTCCTACGGTGTCGATCTTGAGCAGGGCGAGATCATGCTCCTGATCGGAGCTGACGATCAACGCCGGCGCGCGAAACTCGCCGGATGTGACCACCACGATGCGCCGCGCGCCGGCGACCACATGGTACGCGGTCAGGATATAGCCGTCGGAATGGACGATGGCGCCGCTTCCGGAGGGTCGTTCGACCGGCAGCGGCGCGGACTCCGCCGCCCAGCCGAATCGCGCCGGCAGCAGGAGCAGGCCTCCAAGGATCACGAGCAGACGCGCGAACGTCATTTCTTGACCGGAATCACCACGCTGATCGCCCCGGCATTGTGGCCGAGCTGAAGCCCTTCCTTGGGATAGCCCGTTTTATCGATCTCCCCCTTCGGCTCGCCATGGCAATCCAGACAATGCCGGGTGGCGTAGAGCGGAAACATGAGCCTGAGCGCGCCGCTTCGCGCCGTGATTTCGGTGATGGTCTTTTCTCTCGGATAGGCGGGATCGGCAAAATCCCGCAAAGCGGCCTGTTCGAACGGATCGGGGGCGTTGACGGGGTTTCGGGGAGTCAGCGCGGTCTGTTTCAGCCGGACGCCGGTCTGCTTCGTGAACTGCGCGGCCGCGCGAGCGCCGAACACGGCCGGAATGAACCCGCTGAATGTGACATCAGGACGGTTGATCTGGCTCTGCGCCTCGGCCACCACCTGTTTGCTGACGGAGACCAGCGTCCGCAGAAGGCGCGCCGTCTTCGCCGACAGACGGGCCGCGGCCAAATCGTTCAGGTCGAGGCCCGAACGGCTCCGGAAGACCTCGACGAGCTGACGCTCGAACACCTCGGGAGTAAATCCCTTTGTGCTAGTGGCCGGACTGTCGAAGAGCGGCTGGTTTTCGTTGATGACCGCGCGTCCCGAATCGAGGAGCACGGCGAGGAGCCGTGCCGTTTTCTCCGCCTCGATCAGGGCATCGAAAGTAAGGCTGCCGTCGCCATCACGTCCCCGGGTCGGAGCGGCTTCCGCGAGCATTGCGGCGGCACCCAGCAACCACACGACCATTCCCCACCGTAGGACCATCTGCGACATCAGCACCTCCCACTCACCTCATCAGTCAACGGGAGCAGGCAGATGATCGCGGTCTCGGATCTCCCAACAACGCTATGTCCGAAATCCGAGACCGCCACAATGGTAATCGTCGCCTGAACGGCAAGTCAAGGCGCGCCGGCACTACCGCGTTCGATACACGTCGATGACGAAGTTGTCGGAATCCAATTCGATTTCGACGGGCATCCCCTCGGCAAAGGTCGAGAGTTTGCTGCCGGCCAGACTGTCCACTTCAAAGACCTCGGTGCCGTCGGGGGTCGAAATTTTGATCTCGCTCCAGAATGGGTCGCTGTAGGTGAGCCTGCCCGCGATCACGCGATGGTCGGGCGCCGGTAAGCCATCGGCTCGCGCATCGATCAGAATGTTGCCGGAATCGACCCATAGATTGACCTTGTCGCCGATTCTTGCATTATGCAACCCGACGCGCTCGACCCGCCTCGGGCTGATCGCCCGCGCCTGCAGGCCGACGGGCGGTTTCACGAACACCATACCGGAGTGAATCTTGGACACGACTCCGGTCAACCCATAATAGTGACTGGCATCCACCATGCCCGATTCATCCGCCGTCGCCGGGATGGCCGCACACAGCAACAGAATTCCTCCCGCCATGAACCCTATGGCCAATCGCATGATGTCCACCTCCTTGAGAAGGGCCGAACGCCCGCTGTACAAAAAATGAAGGGAGTGGTCTGCGTCGACGCCTACGGAGTCGGCGACTGGGACGGCACCATGATCCCATACTCCTGCACCGGCGTGACCATGACCGCAAAGTTGAAGAGTTCATCCGCGGCCACATCGTGTATTCCATGGTCTCGATTGCGGAGCATCCGGAACCATTTCCCCATCTCCATCCGGACGGTCCGCTGATCCCCGCGATCCACGGCTTCCCGGACCAGCGTCAATTTGTCCTGATAGGGAGTCCAGTCGGAGTTCGGGTAGGTCGCCTTGTAGAAACTGATCGAATTCGAGATCTCATCGATCCATGCCGTCTCGGCCGCGGTCGCAGCCGGGGCGAAAGCCAGCAAGCCGATACCGAACATCGTCACCCACAGAAGGACTTGTCTCGTCATGGCAACCTCCATACCAACCTTTGGTTGAACCGGCGGCTCATTGGGCGAAGCCCCTCTTCATTGACGCCGCCGGAGAAAACCCTCAAGTGATTTGCTTCTTTTGATCCAACCTTTGGTTGAACCGGCGGCTCATTGGGCGAAGCCCCTCTTCATTGACGCCGCCGGAGAAAACCCTCAAGTGATTTGCTTCTTTTGATCCAACCTTTGGTTGAACCGGCGGCTCATTGGGCGAAGCCCCTCTTCATTGACGCCGCAGGAGAAAAACCCTCAAGTGATTTGCTTCTTTTGATCCAACCTTCGGTTCAACCGGCGCCTCTGTTTCGCCTTATCGAATCCGCCGGCGCTGGAGAAACACCGACAGGGATTTGAGTTGCTTGTCCTCCTACCAACCTTCGGTTGAACCGGCCGCCCTCGACGATTCCGAAGGACGAACCGTGCGGCGCGCGCCGATCTCGATCGCGCGCCGCGCTCTGCCTCGCCGTCCACCGCTCATCATTCCGGCACACGAATCCAGACCTCATTGTCCGTGCCTAAGTCCGGATCGAACCCCAGGTTGAGCTTCTGATAGCGGGCATGGCTTTCCCGCGCCTCCGGGCTGCTTCCCGCCATGCGCTGCTCCCGGGGCGTCGCCGCAATGCCGGCGGTCTCGCCGGCTGGTCCCCTTGCTTCCGACTTCGGCACCAGCACCCACACTTCGTTGTCGATGCCCAGATCCGGGTCATATCCCAAATTGAGTTTCTTGTACCCCAGCATGTCCTGCCCGGCGAACGGCGCCGGCCGCTCCTGGGACAGGACCATCGAGGAATCGGCGGATTGATCCGCGGCCCAAGCCTGGCCTGCCCAGAGGCAGAGCCAGACAAGCCCCGCCATCACCACCAGTCGTCCTATCGTTCGGCACACATTCATCCTGCACCTTCCTTGCAAAAGTTATGGTCTCTGGTCTCGCCTCGGAAACCGAGGCACATATGGAATCACGCGCAATCTATAGGGCCGACAGGGCGGAGGGCGATTACCCGGGGGATGGATTTTGCCTCACTCTGTCGGGTGAGGCCCGCAGACGGACCAGCGGCTACGCGCCGCGCAGGAACACCAGGATGGCCTCGACTCGGCCCGAGACGCCGAGCTTGTGATAGATGTGGTGCAGGTGGGTTTTCACTGTATCCAACGACACACAGAGGTGGTCGGCGATCTCCTTGTTCCCCTGGCCGGCCGCGGCATGCGAGAGGATTTCCCGCTCCCGTTCGGTGAGCAGGGCGAGCCCGGTCGATTTTTTCGGGCCCTCGCCGTAGATGGCCCCCACCGCCCGTCGCGCGAACCGGTCCGGCATGAAGGGCGATTCGACCTGCTTGCCCCGGTGGGTCTCGCGGATGATCCGCAAAAACTCCTGATGGTCGGCATCCTTCAGGATATAGCCGCTGGCTCCCGCCAGCACGGCGGACACGATCCGCGCATCGTCATCGTGCACCGAGAGCATCAGCACTTTCGTGCCGGGCGAGCAACCGAGAATCAATTTGGTCGCGGTGATGCCGTCCACGTTCGGCATATCGACGTCCATCAGGACAACATCCGGCTTCTGTTCCATGGCCAAGAGATAGGCTTCGTGGCCGTTGGTGGCTTCACCCACCACCATGAGATCCGGCTCCCGTTCGAGCAGCAGCCTGAGGCTCTGCCGGAACAACCGTTGATCCTCGGCGATCAGGAGTCGAATGGACATACGAACGCTTCCTGACAAGGCAGGATCACCGAGAACCGCGCTCCGCCGCCCGGGCGGTTCGCCGCCACGATCCGGCCGTGATGCGCCTCCACGACAAGCCGACAGAAATGAAGCCCGAGGCCGCGGCCGATGCGTAGATCCGTCCCGTCTTTCTTCCGGAAGAACATCTCGAAGATCTGCGGCAGGTCGGTTGGATCAATCCCCGGACCGTCATCCTGCACCTCCGTCACCACCGGCGGCCCCTGCCCTTCGCCGGCGGCGTCCGGGCCCTCTCCGTTCCTCGCCAACCGCACCGTCATGACGATCTGCCCGGCTGGAGGGGAATACTTGAGCGCATTGTGCAGGAGATTGATCCAGACCCGTTGCAACCGCCGCCGGTCTCCCCGGGTCACGATTTCACCGTCCGGCGCCTCGACCCGAATCGTCACGCCCCTGGCCGAGGCCTCCGACCGGAACAAGTGGGCCACCTCTCGCAACTCCTCGTTGACCGAAAAACGCGCGCTGGAGACCGGGAGCCCCGAATAACTGTCCTGGTAGACGTCCAGCATGTCATTGATCATCCCGAGCAGCAGGTGCGCGGTGAATTGCAAGTCCTCGATCAACGTCCGCAGCGGCGCCTCCTGAAGCTCCCGGTGCTCGGCCAGCACCTCCAGCGTCTTCTTGATCCCGGCCAAGGGGTTTCGGATATCGTGCGCGAACATCGAGGCGAACTGGCTGAGCGAGGCCAGCCGTTCGGAACGGAGCAGTTGTTGCTCCAGCGCCTTCTTCTCGGTCAGGTCGCTGAACTGCCACAGCACGTGCGTGACGGAGTCGGCCCGTTTGAGCGGAACCAAGTCCACCTCGACGGTTCGGAGGAGGCCGGAAGGGGTGGGCAGTTGTGTTTCGAACGGGGGACTCTCCTCCCCCGTGGCCAGCACCCGACGGAACCGCTCCTCTACTTGATGCCGGTCGGCGTCGCGGAACAGGTCCAGCCATCCATTCCCGATGAGCCGGCTGGCCGGGCGCTCCAACTTAGATTCGGCCCGATGGTTCACATCGCGCACGAGTCCCTCGGAATCGACCAGAATCTTGGCATCCGCGGACGAATTCCACAGGGTCCGATAATGCCGCTCCGATTCAGCCAGTTCCTGGTTCGCCCGTTCGAGCTCCGTCATGGAGCGGCCGGTCTCCCGGGCCGCCTCCTCCAGGCGAGCCAGCATGGTATTGAAGCTCTCGGCCAGCGTGTCGATCTCCCGGATGCCCTCGGAAACAGCCCGGTCCAGCGGTTGAGCGCCTTTCCCCTCCGCGATGTGCCTGACCCTCAGACCCAGTTCGTTCAACGGCTGCACGATCCGGCGGGCCAGCCTCACGCCGAGCCAGACGAGCAATCCCAGGGTAACCACCCCAAAGCCGGCTAATTTCCAGAGCAGTCCGATCACAGGCGCCTCGGTCTCATCGGGATCTTGCCGGACGACCACAGACCAGGGCCTGGCTTGGAATACCCTCGGAGGCAGCGCTACAGGCGCAGCCGCAAGAATGTCGCTCGGTTGGTCGTTGGGATCTTCGCGAAAAGCAGTCCGGGCAGTCAGTCCGGTTCTCGTCTCGTCGGCTCCGTCGCCGGAGTCCCATGGGTCAGTCCGCCAAATTGGGCAAGGCGGTCTTCGCCCACAGTCCCGGGCTAGTATCAACTGCCCCGTCGCCCCGATCCGTGTCCCCAACATCGTCGCGAGCAATCGATCCATCGCGAGCACGACCTTGAGGGCCCCGATCACCCGCGCCTCCGTGTCCCTGACCGGTACGGCCACTTCCCAGTAGCGTTGCCCTTGCTCATCCACCCGGATGTCGCTCGACCAGGGCCGTCCCTCGTCGAACACCACCGGCCACCAGGGTTGCTCATGGTAATGGGCCGACTTCATGCCGGACGGGGCGGCTCCGACCAAGCGACCCTGCCGATCGAGGAGCACCAGCGAGCGGAAGTCGCGCTGGTGTTCCTCATGCCATCGCGTGATCCCCTGAGTGCGGGCGACCAGTCCCGCCCCGTCCCGAAGCGCGTCCCTGACCTCCGGAAGCCGGCTCAACCGTTCGAGCCATTCGATTTCCCTGGAAAAGACGAGGCCGACATTGGCGGCGCCCTGCCTGGACAGTTCGACGAAACTCTGGTCGATGGTGATCTGGAGCGCCTGTCTCGCGTGCCAGTAGGCATACGCCAGGCCGAGGGCCCCGAACACCAGTCCGAGGCACAGGATGGTGAGCAGGATAGAGCGCTGGAGGCTGACCCGCTGCGCCATGATGGCCTCAGGTTCAGCGCCTGCGGAGAGGAAGCGAGTACCGGCCGCTCGGCTCGTGGCCTGCAGCCGCTTCCCTGAGAAAAACCGCGTACCGTATCAGTTAGCCTATCACCTTGGCCGGCTGATTTCATCCGGGTCGGCACGCGGTGCTGGTGGCAGCTTTCGCAGGACTGTGGAGGAAGACGGCCGGTCCGGACTCGCGGTGATCAGATCAGATGCGCAGCTCGACCAGGGTGACGCCGTCGCCCCCTTCATGGCGGTCGCCGGCCCGGAACGCCGAGACGTACGGGGAACCTTTCAGATAGTCCCGCAGGATCGTCCGCAGCTTTCCGGTCCCGTGCCCGTGAATGATGCGCAGGAGCCCTCCGCCGGACAAGACCGCCTGATCAAGCCGAGCGATCACTTCATCAAGCGCCTCATCCGCAGCCTTTCCCCTCACATCCACGACGTGGTCGATCTGCGATGGCCCCAGGCGCGACCAGTGCGGCGGGGGTTTGGAGCCTGCTCCAATTGAAGAGCCGGATCGGCCCGGTCCGGCTGTCCCGGTCCCGTGGAGGTCATCCACCGATACCGACAGGTCGGCGGCGCCGACTCTGACGCGGACCCGTCGCTTGCCGGCCGGCGCATCAAGCAGGACGCCCTTGGTTCCCAGCCCTGCGATCTCGACCTCATCACCCGGTTTCAGGTCATCGACCGGGGCAATGGATTCCGCCTCCGCCAACACCCCGGACCGCTGGCGCGCCATCGCCGCCAGCCGCTCCTTTGCCGCTTTGGCCTTCTCAGCGGTCCGATCCCGCTTAAGTTCATCCAGCACGGACTGGATCTCGCTACGGGCCCGTTGCAGTTCTTCCGTGAAGCGTTTGCGCAGGCCCTTCCGTTCCGTTTGTTCAGAGGCTCGTAGGCGCTCCGTGATCGCCGCCGCCTCGCTCGCCTGCTGCTCGGTCTCGGCACGGAGCGCGGAAACCCGCTTCCATTCCTCGGCCACCCGCCGTTGTCGTTCCTGGAGATCGCCGAGCAACCGTTCAAGCGCCTGGTCGTCACGTTGCAGACGGTCCCGAGCTGCCTCCAACAGGTTCTCATCCATCCCGAGCCGTCCGGCGATTTCGATCGCGGAGGACCCGCCCGGAATCCCCATGACCAGCCGGTAAGTGGGAGCCAGCCGCGCCACATCGAACTCGACGCTGGCATTCAGAAATCCCGTTGTCTGTTGGGCGAGCACTTTCAATTCCGTGTAGTGGGTCGTGACAACCGCCTTCACGTCCTTCTCGGCCAATTTCAGCAGCAGGGCCTGGGCCAGCGCCGCCCCTTCGGCTGGGTCAGTAGAGGTCATGGGCTCGTCGAGCAGGAGGAGAAACGGCCGCGGCTTGTTCATTCCATCTTGTCCATCCCGCTGCGCCTCAGACAAGAGCCTGAGCAGGCCGATCATCGTGACCATGTGGGAGGAAAAACTCGACAGGTCCCTGGTCAAATCCTGCGCGTCGCCAATGTCCGCATAGACCTCCGCAAACAGCGCCATTTCCGACCCTTCGTCGCAGGGCAGCAACAGGCCGGCCCGGACCATGAGCGCAAAGAGCCCGAGCAGCTTCAGGACCACGGTTTTGCCGCCCGTGTTGGCACCGGAAATCACCAACGTGCGCACGGACTCATCCAGATCGATGTCGTTGGGCACCACGTCCGGACGGGCCAACGCCAGCAAGGGATGGCGCGCCTGGCAGAGCCTGATTCGTCCCCTGTCGTTCAACGCGGGCGCGGTCGCCCGCAATTGCCCCGCCAGCGCCGCCTTGGCGTGGATCGCATCGAACCGGGCCAGGATGTCGAGCGCCTCCAGCAACGCCGGCGCCTGCTCCGCGACCAGCAACGACAGCTCGTGCAGGATCCTTCGGACTTCACGCTCGACCGCCAGTTCGGCCACCTTGATCGCATTGTTCAACTCGACCAGTTCGCGAGGCTCCAGAAAGACCGTGGCGCCGCTCGCGGACACATCGTGGACGATGCCGGGCACCGCGGTTCGCATTTCCGTTTTGACCGGGACGACGTAGCGGCCTTCCCGCTGCGCGAAATAGCGTTCCTGAAGGATGTCCTCGTACCGTTTGGATTGCAGGATCGATTCGAGGCGATGCCGCGCCTGCTGCTTGAGATCATGGGCCTGTTGGGTGAGACGGCGCAGCTCGGGGGTGGCCGCGTCCTTGATGGTCCCTTCGGGATCGATGGCCCATTCGAGCTCAGTCCGGAGCCCGCTGAGCACGTGGATCGGCGGCAGCGGAGCACCCAGAGCCGCCAGATGCGATGCGTCCTCGCGATGGCGAGAGAGGTAGCGGATCACGTCCTCGATTAGCCGAACGACCCCACACACGTCCCGAAGCTCATGGGTATCCAAGACGCCGCCTTTGCCGGTGCGCTGGAGCACGTCCCTCAGATCCGGAAACGATAACGCGGGAAACGAATCCGTTCCCGTTTGGAGAACCGCCATTTCGACCGTCTCGCGCTGGCGATCCGTCGCCTGCGCCAGGTCGGTTTCGAGCTGCAACGATCGGCAGCCCTGCGCGCCCATGCCGGATCGCGCATGCCGCGCCAGCGCTTCGAGCAGGCGCTGCCATTCAAGCGCGCGTAATGTGTCCTGTTTCAGGTCGGGCTCGTCAGCCATCGCTCGCTCCTGTGCTTCCGTTCTATGACTGCTCGCCCACGGTCGCGACCTCCGGTCCGGCTAGCTTGTACAAGGCCCCCCGATGGAATGACTTGACTCGACCGGAGGCGGTCAGTACCATCTCCGAGTCCGCGTGCTGTTTTCAACCCTTCACCTCACAAACTTTTCTCGTAGGAGTTCGCACCATGGCAATCCGTGTCGGCATCAATGGGTTTGGAAGGATCGGGCGAAACGTGTTGCGCGCGTCCTTCCAAGACCCTTCGCTGGAATTCGTCGCGATCAACGACCTGACCGACGCCAAGACGTTGGCTTATCTGCTGGAATATGACTCTGTGCACGGGCGCCTGAACGCCTCGGTCTCTCACAAGGAAGACGCCATCCTCGTCAACGGGAAGCCCCTGGCTGTGCTCGCCAAGAAAGATCCCAAGGACCTGCCCTGGAAAGACCTCGGCGTCGAGATCGTCATTGAATCCACCGGACGCTTCACCGACCGGGAGGGAGCCGGCCGCCATCTGGCCGCGGGAGCCAAGCGCGTGGTGATCTCAGCCCCGGCGAAGGACCCGGATGTGACGATTGTCATGGGCGTCAACGACGGCGCCTATGATCCGACGAAACACACGATCGTGTCCAACGCCTCCTGCACGACCAACTGTCTCGCGCCAGTGGCCAAGGTGCTGCTCGACAGTTTCGGCATCAAGCACGGCGTGATGACGACCATCCATTCCTACACGAACGATCAGCAACTTCTGGATTTGCCCCACAAAGACCTGCGCCGGGCCAGGGCCGCCGCGATGTCCATGATCCCGACCAGCACCGGCGCCGCCAAGGCCCTGCATTTGGTTCTGCCGCAGTTGAAGGGAAAGATGGACGGGATGGCGATTCGCGTGCCCACGCCGAACGTGTCGCTGGTGGACCTCTCCGTCGAGACCGAGAAGGACTGCGACGCGGCGTCGATCAATGCGGCCTTCAAGAAGGCCGCCGAAGGACCGCTCAAGCACATTCTGCAATACTCCGATGCGCCGATCGTCTCGATCGACCAGAAAGGCGACCCCCATTCCGCCACCTTGGACGCGCCGCTGACTACGGTGCTGGAGGGCCGCATGGTCAAGGTCATCGCCTGGTACGACAACGAATGGGGCTACTCCTGTCGTGTGCGAGACCTTATCAAGATGATGGCGGCCAAGGGATGACCCCGCCATCTAGTTAGGCACGCCCATCGCGCTTCCCAAGGAGCCGGCATGAACCTGCACAAGCAGACGATCGACGACATCACACTCAAGGGTCAACGGGTCATCATCCGCGCGGACTTCAACGTGCCGTTGGACGACGCCCTGCAGATCACCGACGATACCAGGATTCGCGGCACCCTGCCGACGATCAATCGGGCGGTGGACGAGGGCGCGAAGGTGATCCTCTGTTCGCACCTCGGCCGTCCCAAGAGCAAGCCCGATCCCAAATACAGTCTGGCCCCGGTGGCCAAACGGTTGCAACGGCTCCTGGGCAAGGAAGTGGTGTTCGCTCCGGACTGCATCGGCCCGGGAGTCGAAGCCCTTGTGGCCAAGATGAAGCCGGGGGACGTGTTGCTGCTTGAAAACCTCCGGTTCCACGCCGGCGAAGAGAAGAACGACGATCAGTTCGCCAAGGCCCTGGCCTCGCTGGGCGACGTCTATATCAACGACGCGTTCGGCGCCGCGCACCGCGCGCACGCCTCGATCGTCGGGATCACCAAGTTCATCAAGACTGCGGCGGCCGGCTATCTGCTCAAGAAGGAAATCGAATATCTCGAAGGCGCGGTGGAAAACCCCGTGCGGCCGTTCGTCGCGATCCTGGGGGGAGCCAAGGTGTCCGGCAAGATCGGCGTGATCGAGAACCTGGGGAAGCGGGTGGACAAGGTGATCATCGGCGGCGGCATGGCCTTCACCTTCATCAAGGCGATGGGCTATGAGATCGGCAACTCGCTCGTGGAAAACGACATGCTGGATTTCGCCCGCGGCATCCAGGACCATGCGTTCTCGCGCGGAGTCAAGTTCTACCTGCCGGTGGACTGCGTGGTGGCCGCAGGCCGAGAGCCTGGCGCGGAAACCAAGATTGTGCCCATCCAGGAGATTCCCAAGGATTGGTATGCGTTGGACATCGGGCCGGCCTCGGTGAAGCTGTTCAGCGAAGCAGTTCAAAACGCCAAGACGATACTCTGGAACGGCCCGATGGGCGTCTTCGAGGTCGATGCCTTCGCCAGGGGCACGTTGGCCGTCGCCCATGCCGTCGCCAATGCCTATGCCCTGACGATCGTCGGGGGAGGAGACACGGCCTTGGCCGTGCACCGCGCCGGCGAAACGGACAGCATGTCGTTCATCTCAACCGGTGGCGGCGCGGCCCTCGAACTCCTGGAAGGCAAGCAATTGCCTGGGTTGACCGCCCTGCCCGAACGGGCCGACTAGCGAACCGGCACGCAGGTTTCGACTTCCGCTCCAGACCTCACACCCCGCTGCATGGCACGCAACCTCATCGTCGGCAATTGGAAGATGAATCGGACGGCGTCTGAAGCGCCGTCCCTGGTCACCAGGCTGCTTGAGCTTGTTCCCGCTCAGCTCCCGGTCGAAGTCGTCCTGGCTCCTCCCTTCACCAGCATCCCCGCGGTGGCGCAGCTCCTCGCCGCCGCGAACCATCGACTATCGCTGGGGGCGCAGAATGCGTTTTGGGAAGATCGCGGGGCCTACACCGGAGAGGTCTCCGTCCCCATGCTCGCGGACCTGGGCTGCCGATACGTCATTCTGGGCCACTCAGAGCGCCGGCATCTCCTGGGAGAGCAGGACGAAGCCGTGAACAAGAAAGTGAAGGCCGTCCTCCGCCACGGGCTCTTCCCGATCCTTTGCGTGGGAGAAACCCTTGCCGAGCGCCAGCATGGACAGACCGAGGCGGTCATCCGGCGTCAACTCGATGCGGGCCTTGATGGGGTCGCCGGGCAGGAATTGAAGAATCTGACGATCGCCTACGAACCGGTCTGGGCCATCGGAACCGGCCAGGCGGCGAGCGTCGAACAGGCGGCGGAAGTCCATCGGCAGATCCGTTCGGTGATCGGCGCGATCGGAGGAATGGCCGCTGGCGGCGCCGAGGCGCTCCGCATCCTGTACGGCGGGAGCGTGACGGCGCACAACATCGGCGACCTTCTCTCCTCTCGCGAGATCGACGGCGCGTTAGTGGGCGGCGCTTGTCTCGATCCCGAAGTCTTTGCTAAGATCATCAACATTGCCGCAGAGAAAAGCTGACCTCCGAGGGAGTTTGCATGTATACGCTGCTCATCATCGTTCATATTCTCACCTGTTTTTTCATGATCGCGACCATCCTGTTACAGTCCGGCAAGGGAGCGGAGATCGGAGCGGCGTTCGGCGGATCCTCCCAAACCGTCTTCGGGAGCCGCGGCCCCGCGAATTTCCTCAGCAAGCTGACCGTCGCCTGCGCGGCCGTATTCATGGTGACCTCGTTAACCCTGGCTGTGCTCGCCAAGGAACGGACTTTTTCTTCGACCGTCATCGACCTCAACAAGAAAGAATCGTCCACTCCATCATCCTCCGCCCCGTCTTCGACGGACCAAAAGCCCGCGGAGAGCGCCCCTTCTGAATCTTCGAAGTAACCTCCCGTTCCAGGTCACAATGGCCGGGAGGCTTCACCGCCCGATTCTTCTGTGCGGATGGGTGATCGGCTGATTGGGCTGTGAGACAGCCCCATGCATCGCCGGCAGCACCGACAGGTTCCTGCGTGGTAGGATTTTAAGATAAGGTGCTTACACCGGCGTGAGCCAGTTGGAGTGGGCTGAATCCTCGCCCCGGACGATGGCGAAGAAGGCCTGTTGAAGCGAGGTCGTGATCGGCCCCGGCTTCCCGGTTCCGATCCGGCGACCGTCGATCTCGCGGATGGGGGTCACCTCGGCGGCCGTGCCCGTCACGAAGGCTTCCTCCGCCACGTACATCGCATCCCGCGTAAAGCGTTCTTCCACAACCTGCAGATTCCGCTCGCGGGCGAGCTGCATGAGGGAGCTGCGCGTGATGCCTTCCAAGATCGAGGTCAAAGGGGTGGTGATGAGCCGTCCCCGGCGCACAATGAACACGTTCTCGCCGGTGCCCTCGGCCACATAGCCGTCGGGGTCAAGCAGGATCGCCTCATCGTAGCCGTTCGCCTTGGCCTCCCGCTTGGCCAGGATGGAATTCACGTAGTAGCCGGAGATCTTGCCCCTCGTCATCGACACGTTCACATGGTGCCGCGTGAACGACGAGACGCAGGCCCTCATGCCGTGCGTCAAGGCTTCCTCCCCCAAATAAGCGCCCCATCGCCAGGCCGCGATCGCGAGCCGGATCGGGTTGTCGCCGGGATGCACACCCATCATGCCGTACCCGATATAGACGAGCGGGCGGATATAGCAACTGTCGAGCTTGTTCACGCGAACGGTTTCGATGATCGCCTCCGTCACCTGTTTCTTGTCGTAGGGGATGGCCATCATCGCGATGTGGGCCGATTCAAACAGCCGGTCCACATGCTCCTGCAGCCGGAAGATGGCCGATCCCTGCTTGCCCTTGTAGCAACGGATCCCTTCAAACGCAGCCAGTCCATAGTGGAGCGAATGGGTCAGAATATGGACGTTTGCCTCGCCCCAGGGGACAAACTTGCCGTCCATCCAGATTTGTTCACTTGCTTGCATGGGTCATCACCGGGGTGCTGGGCGCCGATCACGCCGCTTTCTCGCCGCGCCTCTGTTGACTCCGCACTTGTACCATGGACCACCATGCTCAAGCCACCATCAAGTGATTATCTTGACACGTCCTTTTTCGATGTGCTACCTGTACAGGTCTTTCAGAAGTCCAGAGCCAACATCCAGGGATACCGTCGCTATGTATGCCATCATCGCCGCAGGCGGAAAACAGTATCGTGTGGAGCCGGGCCACGTGCTCCAGGTTGAAAAGCTTCCCGGTGAAGTGGGCGCCACCGTTGAGTTGAAGGATGTCCGTTTGGTCCAGGGTGACCAGGGCGTCGTGATCGGGCAACCGACCGTCGCCTCCGCCCGCGTAACCGCGGAAATTCTTCGCCAGGGCAGGACCAGATCGATCATGGTCTTCAAGAAGAAGCGGCGGAAGAACTATCGCCGGACCAAGGGGCACCGGCAGGCCTTTACGCAGATCCGAATCACAGGCATCGAAACCAAGTAGGCACGAGGCAGGACACCATGGCAACAAATAAAGGCGGCGGATCATCCAGAAACGGTCGCGACAGCAATCCCCAATATCTCGGGGTCAAGGCTTACGGGGGGCAGGTCGTCCCTGCCGGGAGCATCATCGTGCGCCAGCGCGGGACCAAGTTCTTCCCCGGGTTCAACGTCGGCATGGGCAAGGACCATACCTTGTTTGCCAAGATTTCGGGCGTCGTCAAGTTCGACGGCGGACGCGCGCGCGCGCGGGTCAGTGTCCTCCCCGTTTCTTCTTGACCACCCTCCTTTCATCGCGCCCCTTCTGACGGAGCCTTGCTGGACAAGCCCTCCTGACTTCTGATTGAATCTCCTTCCGTGGCCGGCCCTCGGCGGGCCGGCTTGTATTTGGCTTTTATCACGCAGGCTCCCCATGTTCGTCGACCAGGTACGAATCTTCGTGAAGGCAGGGTCCGGAGGAAACGGCGCCTGCAGCTTCCGCCGGGAAAAGTACGTTCCCCGGGGCGGCCCCGACGGGGGCGACGGAGGCAACGGCGGGTCCGTGATTCTCCAGCCGTCCCATCGCCTCACGACCCTGCTCGACCTGCGTTATCAACAGGAGTATCGGGCCGAGCCGGGAAGGCCTGGCGAGGGCTCAAACCGGCATGGCAAGACGGCGCCGGATGTCGTGATTTCCGTCCCGGTCGGGACCCTGGTCATGGATGACGAGTCCGGAGAGGTCCTCGCCGACCTCACAGACGAGAACCACACCTACGTGGCCGCCCGCGGGGGACGCGGCGGGCGGGGCAACGCGCAATTCGCGACCTCGACCAACCAAACTCCGACCCACTGCCAGCCGGGACAGCCTGGCGAGGAACGTTGGCTGCGCCTTGAGCTGAAATTGCTGGCCGATGTCGGATTGGTGGGGCTCCCCAACGCGGGCAAGTCCACCTTGATCGCGGCCGTGTCAGCGGCCAGGCCCAAAATTGCGGACTACCCCTTCACAACCCTGATCCCGAACCTCGGCGTCGTCCAGTGGGATGAAGAGCACAACTTCGTCGTCGCCGACATTCCCGGTCTGATCGAGGGAGCGCATGAGGGGAAAGGATTGGGCCATCAATTCCTCCGGCATGTCGAACGGACCTCCCTGCTTCTCTATCTCGTCGATATCTCCGAATGGGCGACTGACGATCCGGTAGAGACTTTTCTGACCCTCCGCCGCGAGATCGAAACCTACGACCGGACCTTGAAGAAGCGCCCCTTCGCGGTCGCCGCCACCAAGATGGATATCCAAGGCGACGGCCGCCGTCTCGACGACCTCCGAACCTTCTGCAAGAAGCGGCGTATCCGCCTCTTCCCGATTTCGGCCGCCACGCGAGAAGGGCTCGAGGAGCTGATTCGCTTTCTCGGCAAACAGGTCCTATCGCTGAGACAAACTCCGTGCGCGAGCAACTACTGAAAGACGTCTCCCGGCTGGTCGTGAAGATCGGGAGCAGCCTGATCGCGTCCCGCAATCTGGGCCTGCGCGAGGACCGGATCGAGCGTTTGACGGCCGAGATTAGCGCGATCAAGCAGGAAGGCCGCGAGGTGCTGATCGTAACCTCTGGTGCGATCGTGTCGGGCCTGACCAAGCTGGGGCTGACCTCGTCCCCGAAGCAGTTGCCGGTCAAACAAGCCGCCGCCGCAGTCGGACAGAGCCGGCTGATGTGGGCTTATGAGAAGGCGTTCGAGCGATTCGGCCAAAAGGTCGCGCAGGTGCTCCTGACGCACCAGGATCTGGCCGATCGGCGCCGGTTCTTGAACGCGAGACATACGCTCACGGCGCTTCTCGAATTCGGCGTGATCCCGATCATCAACGAGAACGATACCGTCGCCGTGGACGAGATCCGCTTCGGCGACAACGACACGCTGGGAGGAGAAGTGGCCCATCTGGTCGATGCCGGCCTCCTGGTCATCCTGTCGGATGTGGACGGCCTGTTCACGGCCGATCCCCGCAAGCACCCGCATGCGACCTTGATTCCGCTGGTCGAGAAGGTCACGGACGAGATCCAACAGTTGGCCGGCGACTCGGCGACCCTGGAAGGAACCGGAGGGATGATCACCAAGGTCGGCACGGCCAAGAAAATCGCCGCCTACGGCGTCGGCACGCTCCTGCTGAACGGCGAGCAACCGGGGCTGTTGCAGTCCGTCCTTCACGGCTCCCAGGGCGGCACACTGTTCTTGCCGCAACCTCGCCGGCTGGCAAGCCGGAAACATTGGATCGCCTTTACCCTGCGGTCCAAGGGACGCCTGACGTTGGATGACGGCGCCGTCCAGGCCTTGGTCGAGCGGGGGAAGAGCCTGCTAGCTTCGGGCATCATCGACATTGACGGCAACTTCCAGGCCGGCGACGCCGTCTCCTGCATGACACGCGACGGGCGGGAATGTGCCAAGGGGCTGGTGAATTTCTCCGCCGAGGCGCTGTCGCGCATCAAGGGCCTCAAAACCGCCGACATCCGGGAGCGGTATGGGCAACAGGAATACGAGGAAGTCATCCACCGGGACAACCTGGTCCTGCTCGACTAGCCTTTTAACCCATGCCCCTCGCAAGAACCACGACTCCAACTGGCCAATCACCCAGGAAGATCGGCCTGCTCGGCGGCACATTCAACCCCATTCACCGCTGCCACCTCACGCTCGCCCACGACGTGCGCCAGCGGCTGAATCTCGACCAGATTCTCTTCATTCCGACCGGCGATCCCCCTCACAAGCATGCCGTTGATCTGGCCCCGGCCGAGGACCGACTTGCCATGGTGACGCTGGCCCTGGAGGGAGAACCGGGTTTAGCGGTTTCGGACCTCGAAATCCGGCGACCGGGCATTTCCTATTCGATCGACACGGTGACGCTGCTGCAACAGGAATGGGGAGCGAGCGCGGAACTGTATTTTCTTGTCGGCCTGGATGCCTTTCTGGATTTGTCCACTTGGCGGCGCGCCGGCGACCTGCTCTCCTCCTGTCACTTTGTCGTCGTCTCGCGGGCAGGCGCCTCCTTCACCGAGCTGTCTCGCGTGGAGTTGCTGCCGCCCCTCGACAACGTGGCGCTCCGTGACCTCGAGAGCAGCCGCACGGATTCGCTGGTGTTCGAGTTGCCGGCGGCACGGCGGCTATTCCTGCTCGCCATCCCCCCTTGTTTAGTCTCGGCCACGTTGATTCGCGAGCGGATTCGGCTCGGGGCCGGCCTCGACGGTCTCTTGCCCGCCCAAGTCGAATCCTATATACTCCGCAAGGGGTTGTATCGGGAGAACCATCATCTCGCTGGATTCAAAAGCTAAAGCACTGGCCATCGCACGGGCATCGCTGGACAAGAAAGCCACCGATGTGCTCGTCCTGCATGTGGCCGCACTGACCTCGGTCGCCGATTATCTCGTCATCTGTTCCGGTGAATCTGAACGGCAAGTCCGCGCCATCGCGGACAGCATCGACGGGACCCTGTCCGCGCAGCGCCATCCGCCCCTCAGCATGGAGGGCGCATCCTCGGCAAAATGGATTCTCATGGACTTCGGCGATGTCGTGGTTCATATTTTCCACAGCGCGGTCCGCGACCACTACGGACTGGAACGCTTGTGGTCGGACGCCAAGCGCGTGCGCATTCCCAGCACAATATCGCCTCCTAAGCCTGCGGAACGTCCGCGGCCGGCACGTTCTCGATCATCCGGGCTCAGCCGTGGAGCCTAAGTCATGTTGCGGTTGCTGTTCTCGATCTTCCTGTTTACGGTCGTCTTCCTGTTTTACGGCTATTTTCGCGAGCTGAATCCCGGCACCATCACCATCCGCACCAGCCCTACCGTCTCCCTCGAACTCAGCCCGGTGACGCTCGTCCTGTTGTCGATGGCCGTGGGGGTATTGATCGTGACCGTCATCGTGGGGATTCGCGAAACCACGCACCTGATCGGAGCCTGGCGCAGCACGAGGCTCCAGCGCCGGCATGAGAAGGTGACTGCCCTGCACCAAGAGGGCATGCAGGCCTTCCTGTCGCGCCGGCTCGGCGACGCCAAGGTGATTTTTCAAAAGGCGCTGGCCATCGATTCCCATCGAATTGAAACCTTGTTGTGGCTCGGCAACCTGTACCGAGCCGAACACAACTTCGTCGAGGCGATCCGATTGCACCAGACCGCCCATCGAGTCGAACCTCGCAATATCGAGGTGCTCCTCGAACTCGCCACGGACCTGGAGGGCGCCAAACGGTACGAAGACGCCTTACAGGCGCTGCAGGACATTCTGCGGATCGACTCCGACCATCTCACCGCCCTGATCCGCAAGCGGGACCTGCTTATTCGGCTGGAAAAATGGAGCGAGGCCCTGGAAATTCAACACCGGCTGGTCAAGGCCAATCTGCCGGCGGCCGACGCCCAGGCCGCGTCGGACCTCCTGGTCGGCTGCATGTACGAGGTCGGCCGGCAATTTCTCGAGCGGGGCCATCCCGAAAAAGCCCGCCGTTACTTCCGAGGCGCCATCAAGAAAGACCGGCGCTTTCTGCCGGCCTATATCGGCCTCGGAGAAATTCTGCTACATGAAGGCAAGATCAAGAACGCCGTGGAGATCCTGGAGAAGGTCTATGCGAAGACCAAGAGCATCATCATTCTCCATCGGCTGGAAGAGCTGCATTTGGAACTCGGCGAACCGGCGGAGATCATCCGCGTCTATCAGACCGCGATTCAACGCGATCCCCAGAATCCCGTCCTGCAGTTCTACCTGGGGAAGCTGTACTATCGTCTGGAGATGGTCGATGATGCCTATGACCTACTGAGCGCTCTTGAAGGGCCTCACGACCAATTGGCCGACTACCATAAGATCATGGCCAACCTGCATCTCCGCAAGCACCATATGGAAGAAGCCGTGCTCGAGCTCAAGAAGGCGCTCGGATTCCGGAAACGGGTCGTGGTCCCCTACCGGTGCCTGCATTGCCAAGCGGAATCCAGAGAATGGTCCGGGCGCTGCCGCGCCTGCGGCCAGTGGAACTCCTTCGTGGCCCTGCCCTGGCTGGGGTCGCCGGCACAGGCATCCGATCAGGAAGCCTCGCAACCGGCGCCCCGCCCGACCTACCAAGGTGTTGCATCGCCGTTTGAAACCGTGTAGTCTTCCCCTTCTTTTGACCACACAACTCCCCGCTGCCATGATGCACGACGTATTCTATCAATCCTGTTCAGTCAAGGCGCTTCGGGATGAACCGCTGACCCGCGACGAGGCGGCGGCCGTCCTGTCGGCGCCGGACGATCATCTCCTGAAGCTGCTCGACGCGGCCTTTGCCGTGCGCCGGCGTTATTTCGGCCGCAAGGTCCGGCTGCAAATGCTGCAAAACGCGAAGAGCGGCGCCTGCCAGGAGGATTGCCACTATTGCTCGCAATCATCGATTTCGACCGCGCCGATCGAACGATACGGCCTGCTGCCGCGCGAAGCCATGATGGCGGGAGCCAAGCAGGCGGCCGCGTCCAAGGCCCAGCGTTATTGCATCGTGATCAGCGGCCGAGGCCCACTCGATCGGGAAATCGACGAGATCTCCGAGGCGGTCCGCGCGATCAAGCGGGACATCCCGATTCAAATCTGCTGTTCGTTGGGATTGCTGAACGGAGAGCAGGCCCGCCGGTTAAAAGCGGCCGGCGTGGATCGCATCAACCACAACCTGAACACGAGTGAGCGGTACCATCCGTCGATCTGCACCACGCACGCCTACCAGGACCGGTTGGCCACCATTCGCCACGCGCGCGACGCGAATCTCGAGATCTGCTGCGGCGGCATCCTCGGCATGGGGGAACAGGATGAGGATGTCCTGGACCTGGCGTACGCTTTGCTGGATGTCCGGCCGCATTCGATTCCGCTGAACACCCTGCACCCGGTTCAGGGCACGCCGCTGGAAGGCTGCGACGACCTAAGCCCTCAACGCTGCCTGAAGATCCTCTGCCTGTTCCGTTTTCTCCATCCGAAGACGGAAATCAGGGTCGCCGGCGGACGCGAGCACAACCTCCGCTGGTTGCAGCCGCTGTCGCTCTATCCGGCCGATTCCGTCTTCGTGAACGGCTACCTGACGACACCGGGCCAGCCGGCGCCGGATGTCTGGAAGATGATTGAAGACCTCGGCTTCGAAGTCGAGGTGCAGGACGATCAGCCAGCCGGAGCCGGTCGAGAAGCCTGATCGGGTCCATTAACTTCCCTCACTCATAACGCAACCCCTCGGCAGGAACCTGCCTGCTCACCCAACGGGCGGGCCAGTAGCCGGCGATAAGGGCCGCTCCCATCGCCAGCGCGACCGCCTGTGCCAAGACGGGAAACGAGACGGTGAGCTGTACTGTCCATCCAAAGGACTGTTTATTGATGACCCGTACCAGCAGCAGCGCGAGGCAGAGACCGCTGGCGACACCCAAGACCGCCCCGATCACGCCGAGGTACAGCGCTTCCCAGAGGACCAGGCCGGTGACCTGTCCATCGCCCGCTCCCATGGCCCGCAGGGTAGCGAATTCCCTCTGCCGCTCCAGCACCGACGTCAGCAGCGTATTCACGATGCCCAGCATTCCGACCAACACCGCGATGACCTCCAACACATAGGTCAGCGCAAACGTGCGGTCGAAGATCGCCAGGATCTCTCTCCGCAGCTCCGCATTCTTGATCACCGTGAAAATCGGGGTGGCCCGGCTGAGCCCCAGAAATTGCGCTTCCAAGCGGCGCGCGACCGCCTCCGGATCGGCGCCAGGCTCAAGATACACCGGCACCACCGTGGCTCCCCCTTCGCCCCAGAATTCCTCAAACAGCGCACGGTCCATCACGATCTTTCCGCCGTCGGTCGCGTAATCGTAAAACACCCCCATGACCGGAAAGGTCTGCTCTCCGGCCGGTGTCGGCAGCACGATCTCGTCCCCGTCATCGAGATGCAGCGCCGTCGCCAGCACTTCCGAGATCACGACGCCGCGGCGCGCGACGGCTTCCCGCAGAACCGCTTTCGACTCGCCGTGGACGAGCAGATACCGGCTCCGTTGCGCATGGAGCGCCAAATCTCTGGCGACGATCGACCGAAGACGCCCTGCCAGCTCGATCCGGAGGTCCCGATAGGTTTCGACGGCCTCCACGCCGGGAGTCTGGGCGATCCGATCCGCCCAGGCCCGAGGAATCACCAGGTCGCGACCGCCTTCATGCCCCGCGTAGGGCCACCCACCAGGCGCGACGATCAGGTCCGCGACCACGGTCTGATCAATCCAGACCTCCACGGTCTTGCGGAAGCTCTGGATCATCAATACCACCCCGACCATGATGGCCAACCCGATCATCAGCGCGGAGACGGTGACGCCGTTTCGCCCCGGTGACCGTCCCGCTGTTTGGACGGCCAGAAACGGGAGCATGGCCCTGGGGTGGGTTTTCCACCGGTGAGGTCCTCCGAACAGGCTCCTGCCGGCACAGGCATGAATCAACAGGGGTGCCAGGAAGGAGAACCCGATCAAGAGCAAGAGGACTGAAAGATACCCTCCGACAGGGATCATTCCGATCGGAGGGACCATCGACAATAGGGCAGAGGCGCTCAAGAGCATCAGCCCGATCGAGCCATGCCGAGCGGGTCGAATAGGTCGGGCCGAGTCGTATCCGCCGGCCGACAGCGCCTGAACCACCTTCGTGCGGGCAGCTTCGATACTCGGCCCCAAGGCGCCCAACAATGAAAAGCCCGTTCCCAGGATCAGGCCTCGCATGAATAGGGGCAGGGCATCAACAGCGATATTCGTGCCGGGGGAGACAGCGACATAGAGATCCGTCACCGTTCGGCCAACCAGCAGGACCAAACGATCGGCCAACGCCAGGCCGAGGAGGCTGCCCAGCGTCCCTCCCACCATGCCGAACAGGGCGCCTTCGATCAGGAACAGGCCGGCGAGCGCCGGCTCCGTCATCCCGATCGCGCGCAGGATGCCGATTTCCCGGCGGTGCTGCGCAACCGAGAACGACAGCGTGTTGTAGATCAAAAATCCTCCCACAAGCAGCCCGACCAGGCTCAACATCAGGAGATTGAGCCTGAATGCCTGGATCATCGCGTCCACCTGCTCCCCCCGTTGCGCCGGTCGCCTGGCATGGAGCGAGGGTGGCAGCAGGGCCTCGACCTTTCGTTGTACGGTCTCCAAGGACTGTTCCGCTCCGACCAGGAGTTCGATTCGATCCACCTCTCCCACCCGTCCGAAGAGTTCCTGAGCCTCGGCGATATCCATGACCGCCAGATCGTCCCAGACGGACGACCCACGCGAGGTTCCCTCCAGGATGCCGGCCACGGTCAGCCGTCGCGGTTCGACCCCGGCGATCACATCCAGGTCCCGGCCCGGCTGCGCGCCTAGGCGTTCGGCCAATCGGCGTCCAAGCAGAACCGCATCCGATTCGAACCACCGAAGAGATGAAGAGTCCAGCCGGTCATCCCGCACGCGCACGGGCTTGATCCGTTCCAGTTCGAGCAGATCCAGCGCCAGGACAGAAAAAGCCAGACCGGACGAGGGGCGGCGAAGTCCTTCCTGGAGCACCGGCACGGCGGCGGCCACTTCCGGAATACCACGCAAGGGCACGATGATGTCCTCCGCAAGACTCCCCCTGTCGGAGACCACCTCCAGCCTCGCCCCGCCGGCGACCTCAAGCACCGCGTCCTGGAACGACTCCAGCACCACCCGATTGGCGCTTTGGAGCCCCACCGGCGCGGCAACCCCCAGGCTCACGCCGACGAGGGTCAGAATCGTGCGAAGCGGGTGGCCCGCGACGTGGCCCTTGGCCAATCGCCAGGCGCACAGCAGGAGCCCGATCATCCCGTTCCCCTCATGGACAGGTTCTCCCCGCCGGGTTGAGGAGTCGGCGGATCTTGAACAGGAAAAAAACCACAGGCCTAGGGGTTTTACCAGCAGGTAGTTTACAGAGGCCGTCGGCTGTGCTAGGCTGACAGCATTATGAGGACGCGACGAAAGACCACCAAACGAGCCAGATCCCGAGTCAGGTCACGCGCCCATGCGGCGAGCACACGTTCCGTCCCGAGGCTGGCCCTGACGCCTCGCCAGAAGGAAATCCTGCGCTGTGTGGCTCAAGGCCTGACTAACCGCGAGACGGCGCACCGGCTGCGGATCAGCGTGCGTACGGTCGAGGTGCACCGGTTCAACCTCATGCGGCGGTTGGGGGTCCGGAACGTGGCGCAGTTGCTCCGCCAAGCTTTGGCGCACAAGTTCCTTCCGAAAAATTTCCTCGCCCGGTAGGCTTGGCGCCTCAGAGCTCCCGGAGCTTCCCCCGGCACGAGTCGACCGATCCGTACCCTTTTTGCGCCAGGACCGCCGCCAGTTCCCGCTCCAGCCGCTCAAACACGTCCACCCCTTCTTCGACCAGCGCAGTCCCGATCTGGACGGCGGACGCTCCGCACAGCATGTGCTCGAACGCATCGATGCCCCGAACGACCCCGCCCGTTCCGATAATCGGCACCCGGCCTTCCAGCAGCTTCCAGAAGGCCCGAACGTTGGCCAGGGCTACCGGCTTGATGATGGCGCCGCCGAGTCCCCCGAATCCGCCTTTCGGTTTGATCACCACCGCTTCCCGGTCGGGATCGACGACCAGCGCATTGCCGACCGAATTGATCAGCGAGAGAAAGTCCACGTCCGCGCGACGGATGACCTCCGCCATCACCTGATGGTGGACGGGATCGAAATAGGGGGGCAATTTCACCCCCATGGGAACGGTGATCAGAGGCCGGACCCGCTTGAGCAGCCGCTCCGACGCCTCGGGATCGTAGCCGATTTGCGGTTTCCCCGGAATGTTCGGACAGGACAGGTTCACTTCGATCAGATCCGGCCGGCTGGCGTTGATCTCCTTGGCGATGACGAGGAAGTCGTCCTCGCACAGGCCGGCCACGCTGGCAATGATCGGCTTCTTGAAAGTCCGCAGCGCGGGGATCATTTCCGCATAGGCGAGGTAGCCCAGATTCGGCAAACCCATGGAATTGATCGACCCGGACGGAAAGCCGAAATACCGGGGCTCGGGGTTGCCCTGTCGGGCTTCCACGGTCATCGATTTGGTGACGATGGCGCCGGCGCGAGACCGGCCCAGCCGCTCCAATTCTTCGCGCGTGACGCAGCGCGCCCCGGCGGCATTCATGAAGCAGGAGGGGAAGCGAACTCCCGCGATGGTGATCGATAACTCAGGAGTCAAGCGGTGTCCTGTGGCAGTGTCTTTGGCGGGTGGTCATGAAGCAACCCGTCCTTCATCCGGCAGAGGCGATCGGCCTGCCTTGCCGCCGCATCACTGTGCGTGGCCAGCATAATAGTGCAGCCGAGTTGGCGCGGCAAGCTCCTCAAGAGCGCCAGAATCTCTGCGGCCGTTCGCGAATCCAGGTTGCCGGTCGGTTCGTCCGCGATGAGCAGTCTCGGCCTGTGCACGACTCCTCGCGCGATGGCCACCCGCTGCTGTTCTCCGCCGGACAGCTCGCTCGGCCTATGCTTGGCCCTCTCGCGAAGGCCGACCAGATCCAGACATTCCGCCACACGGGACGACAGGCTGCGGCCCGCAGAGCCGCTCAGCAATAGCGGCATCGCCACGTTTTCTTCGGCCGTCAAGGCCGGCAAGAGGTGAAAGGCTTGAAACACGATCCCGATCAGATCCCGTCTTGCCCTGGTCCATTGCAGGGAAGACCAGCCTCCGGTCGGTTGCCCATCCAGAACAATGTCGCCAGAGGTCGGCCGGTCGAGCCCGGCCACCAGGTTCAAAAGGGTGCTCTTGCCGCAGCCGCTGGGACCGGTCAGCGCAAGAAACTCTCCGGTTCCCACGGACAGCGTCACGTCGCGCAAGGCGTGGACCGGCACAGGCCCCCGATCGTAGATCTTGCTCACGGCGCGCAGTTGAACGATGTAGGTCCGGATCGACATGGAGAAGCGGGCTCGTATAGCATATCCGCCATGCCGGTTGCACCTTTCAGCCTGACGGTGGGTCCGACGGCTTCATGGTCATGGCCGACGCGGCTGGGAGCCGTAGGGCGACGCATCCTCAATCATATCCTTCCCATGTCGTGCGGCGCTTGCGGGATCCGCTTGACCGATGACCCCCTGCCATTCGCCTGTCGCTCCTGTTGGGCCCGGATCGAGCCGCTGCCGCAACCTCGTTGTCCTCGTTGCGGGTTCCCGTTCGCCTCGCCGGTCGCCCTGACCTACAGTCCCGACCACACCTGCGCAACCTGCCGGCGCCGAAAGCCCTCCTATACGCGCGCCTGGTCGCTCTTCCCGTACGAATCGCCGCTTCGAGACCTGGTCCATCTCCTCAAGTACAAAAACAAGATGGTCCTGGGATCGGTCTTGGGCCGTTTGATGTGCAAACACCTCCCGGCTTTTCCAGAGCTGGACCTCGTCTTGCCGGTCCCTTTGGGGCCTTATCGCCTGCTGGAGCGGGAGTACAACCAGTCCCTGCTGCTGGCGGATGCCATCGCCCGCGCCATCGGCAAACCGCTGGACTGGTCCAGCCTCGTTCGTATCAGGCAGACCACGCCCCAGACGGCGCTCCCCCGCAGGGCTCGGCTCAAAAATCTTCGCCGGACCTTCGCGGTGGCCAGGTCGGGGAGAATCTCCGGCCGGCGCGTGCTGTTGGTCGATGATGTGTTCACAACCGGCACGACGGTCAACGAATGCGCCAAAACCCTGCGCAGGGCGGGCAGTGCCGAGGTGTACGTCGTAACGCTGGCTCGAACCCTGTAGCACTGGGTTTCCTTTTTTCTCTCCTTCTGCTTTGCAAAGTGGCTTGACAAGATGGCCTCGTCCTCCTACGATGGCCCCATCAGCGAACCTTCCAAGCCCGTTTCACCACACGGGCGGTCGCCACCATCATCCGAGCAACACCGGTTCCGGTTTCAGGCATCGAACGACGATGGACCTTGGCAATCTGAGAGAAGAGAAGCGGGGCCAGTCGTACTTTGCCGGAGAGTACCTCTGCAAGGTGGATGAGAAGGGCCGCTTTATCATGCCTTCACCTATTCGAGAGCAAATCGAGGCGGAAGCCAGAGGCGTGGTGTTCCTCAAGGGTCCGGAGCAATCCCTGTGGATCTACACCGCTCCCGAGTGGGAGCGCGTCCTCGGCCGCATGCAGAGCAAATTGGATGAAGATCAAAGCCGCCTATTCATGCACTTTATCGTGTCGGAAGCCGGCAATTCCGATCTCGATAAGACCGGACGCGTGCTGATCCCCGGCCGTCTGCGCAAGCTGATCCCGCTGGATGAAGATCAAGAAGTGGTCCTGGTCGGCATGTATCACCGGATCGAGCTCTGGAATCCCTCGGACTGGCGCCGCTACATCAGCAAGACCGAAGATCACTATGAGCAAAACATCGGCAAGATCCTGAACCTGTTGTAAGCCTCGGCCGTCCCTTCTTCCCCTCGTGACCCGCAAACAGACTCGATACCCCGTCGCGGTGCGCGTCGTATCCTATCGCAGTAGCTCCTCCGTTTCGTCCGCTGACGTGCTCCCTCTCATAGGGCCTGTCCCAGCGTCGTCAGCCAGACCTGATTCACATCGAAAACCCCTTTCGTTCCAGGTCAAGAAAAAACGACCGGCATCGACGCCACCGGCCCCTTATCCGTATCCTCGCATCTCCGATACTTCTCTGGAAGCGATCCTCCCCGTCCCCCCGAGCATCAATCACCAATATGCGACGGTCAACGGCCGGCGCGTGTTGACTGCGGCCGGCCGCACGTACAAGGCCGAGGTCGCCCAATTGGTGGCGGTCGGACTCGCCCGCTTTCCCCGGCGAGCCTTCTTCTTGGACAGGATCCAGTCGGCCTCCCTATCGCTCACGATCCGATTTTGCTTCAGCTCGGCGCTGCGGCGGGACGTGGATAGCGGCCTCAAGATCGCGCAGGACGCGCTCTGCGCGGGATTGGGGCTCAACGACAATCGGATTACGGAAATCCACCTGTACAAGCGGCAAGACAAGCACCAGCCGCGAATCGAGGTGACGCTGTCGTTATTGGATCAGCCCCTTGCCACTTGATTCACCTCTACCTGTGTCGGTCTTGCCCGCCTGCCTTCGGATCGGTTTGCTGCCCAGCTTCGGAGTTACTTCCTTGTGGTCTACGACCCAGCCCGAATGCCGGCTACGGTTAGGACAGGACGCGACGGAAGGAGCGACACCAATGGGCGGGTACTTTGAACTGATCGCGACGATTCTGGTGACGATCTCCGCCGCACAGGCTTGCGCTCACTTGTTTGATCAGCCCACGACCAGCCAACGCAACCTTCCCTCGCCGCCGCCCTCCGAGCACCTGAACAGGAAGTAACCCAGCCGACCGATCTATTCGTAGCGAAGCGCCTCGATGGGGTCCAACCGCGAGGCCTTATTGGCCGGATAGAGGCCGAAAAAGAGCCCGACCGCGGCGGAGAAGCAGAAGGCGATCAGAATCGACGCGCCCGAGATGACCGTCGGCCACCCGGCCACAGCCGTGGCGAGCTTCGAGGCCAGCACGCCAAGCAGGATCCCGGCCGCTCCTCCGAACAGGCTCAACGTGATCGCTTCGATCAGAAATTGAAAGAGAATATGCCCCCGTTTGGCCCCGACGGCCATCCGGACGCCGATCTCTCTGGTCCGCTCGGTCACCGAGACCAGCAGAATGTTCATGATGCCGACGCCGCCGACCACGAGCGAGATCGAGGCCACAGCGAACAGCAGGTTGGTAATCGTCGCGGTAATGCCCTCCTGGACTTTGCCGATATCCACCTGGGTGCGGATGGTGAAATCATCCGGTTGGTCCGGTTGCAGCCGGTGGCGTCCCCGCAACACCTCCCTGATCCGTTCGACGGCTTCCGGCAGATCTTCCGGTCTGACCGTAGAGGCGAAGAGCGCCCCGACTGACCCGAGAAACGAGGTGCCGACGACCTTCCGCTCCGCCGTGGTGAAGGGAATGAAGACGATGTCATCCTGATCCGAGCCCTGGGCCGATTGGCCCTTGGGGGCCAGGACGCCGACGACCGTGAACGGCACATTTCTGATGCGAATGGTCGCGCCCACCGGATCTTCGCCCGGCTCGAACAGGTTCTCGACCACAGTGCGCCCGAGCAGGGCCACGCGCGCCGCCGTATCCATATCCGCCTGCGTGAAGGGACCGCCGCCCGCAAAGGACCAATCGCGGATCACCAAATACGACGGGGAGATCCCGTTGACCGGTCCATTCCAGTTCCTGTTGCCGCTGACGATCTGCAACACATCCCGCTTGGCCCAGCCGGTGTCCAACAGCAGCGGCACCTTCTTCTTCAGGTCCAGCGCATCTGCAACCGTGAGGGTTACCGCGGCTCCCTGCCCGGCTCGCACACCGCCCACGGTCGTAGTACCCGGAAGCACGATGATGACGTTGGTGCCGATGGTGGCGATCTGGGCTTGGACAAGGGCACGGGCTCCCTGGCCGATGCTGGCCATAGCAATGACCGAGGCCACGCCGATGATAATGCCCAGCATTGTGAGGGCGGCGCGGAGCCGATTGCGCGCAATGATGCGGAAGGCGGTCGCGATGGTCAGGTAGAGGAAGGCGTACATGACGGAGCAGAGATGAACGCCGGCGAAACGGCCCGGTCGCTCACGATTTCACCATCCTTCATCGTCAGTTGTCGGGACGCATGGGCCGCGATGTCGGCCTCGTGGGTCACGAGAATGACCGTGATGCCTTCATCACGGTTCAAGCCTTGGAGAATGCGCATGATCTCTCGGCTGGACTCCGTATCGAGGTTTCCAGTGGGCTCATCCGCCAGGAGAATCGACGGATCCGTGACCAGGGCCCGTGCGATCGCCACTCGCTGCTGCTGTCCTCCTGACAGTTGAGCGGGGTAATGCGATTCGCGACCCGAGAGCCCGACGCGGGCGAGCGCCGCCGACGCCCGGGCCCGCTGTTCGCTCAGCCCCAGGCCTCGATAGAACAGCGGAAGCTGGGCATTTTCCAAGGCGCTCGTGCGAGGGATCAGGTTGAAGCTTTGAAAGACAAATCCGATCTTCCGGTTTCGGATCTCGGCCAGCTCATCGGCCGAAGCAGCTCCGATATCCCGTCTCTCAAGCAGGTACGTCCCGCTGGTCGGCCGGTCCAGACAGCCCAGGATATACATGAGGGTCGATTTGCCCGATCCGGATGAGCCGAGGATCGCGATGAATTCCCCGGATTGCACTTGAAGGGTGACCCCCCGCAGCGCCGGCACCTCCACCGCTCCAACCCGGTAGATTTTCCAGACATCCCGACAGTCGATCAGATCTCCCATGAGCGATCACAGACAGGCCGGTCTCTACAGGCTTCGATCGCGCCCCGATCGCCGCTGTGCCGAGCCGAAGCCGGGCGGCAAGGTGGTTGTCCTCTGTTCTAACCTCGGCGACTCCAGGCCGACGATGACACGGTCCCCTTCCTGCAGCGTGGCCCCGATAATTTCCGTAAACAGGCCGTCGGAGAGGCCGGTTTGGATCGGGACCGGTTCCGGCCGGTCTCCGCTGCCGAGCCGCCACAGCGTTTTCCCCCTCGTTTCCGTCGCGACATCAGCCTTCGGCGCCGCCGTCGCGGCGCCGATCCCCCCGCCTCCCAGCGGAACGGCGGGCGGCACGAACCGTAGCGCGGCGTTGGGCACCTTGAGGACCTGATCCCGCTGCGCGACCACAATCGACACATTGGCGGTCATTCCCGGCTTCAATCGCAGGTCCTGGTTTTCGACTCCGACCACCACATTGTAGGTGACCACGTTCTGGACGTTGATCGGCGCATTGCGCACCTGCCGGATCTTGCCGCGGAACAATTCCCCCGGGTAGGCGTCCACCGTGAAGACGGCCGCTTTCCCTTCGGCAATTCCTCCAATATCGGCTTCGCTGACATTCGTATCCACCTGCATCTGGGTCAAGTCCAAGGCGATCAAAAACAGGTTGGGGGTGGCGAAGCTTGCGGCGACCGTCTGGCCCACCTCGACGTTACGGGCGATCACGATCCCGTTTACCGGGGAACGAATGGTCGTGTACTTCAAATCGAGCTCGGCCGCATCCAGCGTGGCCTCCGCCTGTTTCAGTTGGGCTTCGGCCAGCTTGAGCTGGGCCTGGGCGTTTTCCTGCGCCGTCAGGGCCATATCGACATCGTTCTGCGACACGAACTGCTGGGCAAGCAATCCCTTCATCCGTTCCAACTCGCGCGTCCGTTGCGCGAGGTCCACCCGCGCCTTGGAGACCGCCGCCCGCGCCATCCCCAAATTACCGGCGGTCTGATCCCGCCTGGCTTGAAAGGGTGCCGGATCGATCTGCGCGATCACGTCGCCTGCTTTGACAACCGAATTGAAGTCCGCATTGAGGCTCTTGATCATGCCCGAGACCTGGGTTCCAACTTGAACCGCAACGACGGGATTGACGGTCCCGGTCGCATTGACGACCGACACAACGGCCCCCCGTTCGAGCACGGCCGTCTTGTACCTGATCACCGTGGGGGAATCATTCGAGAACAAGAAGAGCCAGACACCGGCTCCCACGGCACCCAATAATGCGATGATCGAAACCGTTCGACGCATAGGATCGTCCCTTACAGCCTGCGCTATTCTATCAAGTCGATCCTTGTGGAGCTATCCCGCATGCCCTACGACACCCACTGTGTCGCCGCGGCTTGTTCATCGGGCGCGCGCGAGCCCCAAAGCAGGAAGGGGCTGTTTGCCGCCGCGGCAAACAGCCCCTTCCTGCTACCGCTCCAATCCTTGCCCTACGGGCTGACCGTCACGCGATCCTTGATGACGTCATAGGTTTCTTTGGGCACCACGTTCTTCGCCACCAGCTCTCCCTTGAGCCGGTAGGGACGATTGCTCACGATTTTCTCCGCCACATCTTTTGTCACACCCAACTGCTCCACCATTTCACCGGCGGTCGCCTTGTTGAGGTTCAGCGGAGCCCCGGCTCCCATCGGAGGCAGCCCGGAGGGCGCCGCCTTGGCCCCTAGCCCCGGGGGGGGCGCAGCCGACGGACCCGGAACCGGCGCGCCCGGCAGCGACAACGAGGGCGGCTGCGCGCTCCCCGGCACCGGCACGGGGGAACGATCCTTCAGCTCCTTTTGATAGCGGGCGACCAGCGATTTGAGCGTCTCGTTATGCCGCTTGACGTCCTCGTATTCGTGACGGAGGCTCCGCTGTTGCGCGCTGAGCTGCGCCACCTTCTGTTCCAGTTCCTTCGTATGGGCATCCACGGAAGACCGCTCCTTGTCGCGGCCATGTTCGATCCGTTGCAGCTCGTCGCGCGCGGCCTGGGCTTCGTTGCTGAACTTGACGTTCAGCTCCTTGAGCGTCTTGACCTGCTGCTCCAACGCGGTTTTTTGCGAGCGGGTTCGCTCCAGCTCGGTCACCGTCGCATCCTTTTCGGCAACAACCTCATTGTACTTGCCGGAACTCACACAGCCGCCGACAAGGCAGGCCGTCAGAAGTGCTCCTGTCACGGCGTAGATGGGTTTCATGGACTCTCTCCTTTCGCGTTTCATGATCCTGCAAGTTGTGGGGTGGGGACAGAGGCTCGGCCAGCTATGCTGTCATGTATTGTATCACCTCGCTTTTGTCAACTCATTTGCATTCTCAGCCGGACGGGACGCGCCGCCTGAGGGACAGGCGGACGAATCCTCGGATGGCTTGACGCGCACAGCCGCCTCTGTGATGATGGCCGCATCGCACCTCACCCGTCTCTCCGCCGTCACCGTCTCAAAGGAAGGTTCTCGTGAATGAATGGGGTCCGGAACTGGCTGTGCTGCTGGGTCTTGTCGAAGGGTTGACGGAATACCTGCCTGTCTCCTCCACAGGCCATCTCATTCTGGTCGGCCACGCCGTCGGGTTTACCGGCGAGGTTGCGTCCAGCGTCGAAATTTCCATCCAGCTCGGCGCGATCCTCGCCGTGATCGTCTACGAATGGGACAAGATCAAGACGCTGGCCGGGCGGGCCTACCGCGATCAGATCGGCTTCCGGCACATGGCGGCGGAACGGGCGCATTCCTCATGGACTCTCCTGCTCCAAGAGTCGTTTCGGCTCCACCCAAGCCTGTGGTTCATCGTCGGAATCGGGCTGGCCTTTCTGCCGGCCGCCCTGGTGGGCGTTCTCGCGCATGGGTGGATCAAAGCCCATCTCTTCACGCCTGACACAGTCGCCCTCTCATCGATCGCGGGGGGGCTGGTCATTCTCGCGGTCGAAGCCATGAAGGATCGTCCGCGAATCAAGGAACTGCCTCAGGTGACGCTCTCCCATGCCTGGTGGATCGGCCTGGCCCAGTGTGCCTCGTTGATTCCCGGCATGTCCCGCTCCGGCTCCACGATCGTCGGCGGGCTCCTGGTCGGCCTCGACCGAAAGGTCGCGACAGAGTACTCGTTTTTTCTCGCCCTTCCCACACTCGTCGCCGCGACCCTCTATCAATTCCTGAAATCGCACGCGCTCATGTCCCAAGCCGACCTGTTGGCGCTCGGCATTGGGCTGGTGGTGTCGTTTCTGACGGCCTGGGCCGTCATCGCGCTGTTCATGGGATTCGTCAAGCGCCACACGCTCCGGGCCTTCGCCTACTATCGGATGGCCTTAGGCGCGCTGGTCCTGTATGTGTTCGCGGGCTAACGGCAAGTCGAGACATTCAACGATGACCGGGGAACACGATCGCCTTCGCTGGCAGACGACGCCCGGTTGGATTAGGCGTCGGGCCGGACCGCGGCCGACGGTGGAGGGGCGTCGGCTTTCTTTTCCAGCGCAAAGTGCAGGATGAGAAAAAAGACCCCGACGCTGATCGCGGCATCCGCCACGTTGAATGCCGGCCAATGGTACTGCCCCACATAGAAATCGAGAAAGTCGATCACTTCGCCGAAGCGTACGCGGTCCAGCAGATTGCCGACGGCCCCACCGAGAATGGCGGCGATGCTGTATTGCCCCATGAGATCCCGCTCCGGCAAACGGATCAGAATGGTCCCGAGCAGCACGACGGCAAACACGGAGGTAAAGGCGAAGAAGATCAGGCGGAAGCCGGTGCTGCTGCCCGCCATCAGACCGAACGCGGCGCCGGGATTCCGAATGTAGGTCAGGCTGAACAGGTTGGGAATGATCGGGATCGACTCATGCAGTTGCATCGACTGCATGATCTGGAGCTTCGTCAGTTGGTCCGCAAAGACGACCGCTCCGCTGACCAGCGCCAGCAGCAGAAATCTGGTGCCGGCGGCGGTCACCGGATCGCCTCAAGGCACCGGTCGCAGAGCGTGGGATGGCTGCGATCCTGCCCCACGGACGACCGGTAATTCCAGCAGCGTTCGCACCTGGGTTCCGTGGATTTCTGAACGGTGAAGCGCATTCCTTCGGCCACAGGCAATGCCGCTGATTGCTTCAGGTCAACACTCGAAACAATCAGAAAGCTGGGCAGATCAGTGATGTACTGAGCAAGAAATTCATATTGCTGCTGATTCGCCTCGATAAGCACATGGGCTTCGAGAGACGAGCCGATGACCTTCTCTCGCCGTTTCTCCTCCAACGCCGCTTGCACAGCCGTCCGCACTTCCAGGAGCCTATCCCACCGTTGAGCCAGCGCCGCATCGTTCCACTCCGGAGGAGCCTCCGGGAATGAAGCGAGGTGCACGCTCCAATGCCCCGGATCGGGCACCGCTCCCTTGGGCAATATGCGCCAAATCTCCTCGGCGGTGAAGCTCAGAATGGGCGCCATGAGCTTGGTCAGCGCCACGAGGACGTCTAGCAACACTGTCTGCGAACCGCGCCGCAACGTCGAGTCCTTGCGGAAGGTGTACAGCCGATCCTTCAGGATATCCAAGTAGACGGCGCTCAGGTCCACCGAGCAAAAGTTGTTGAGCTGGTGGAAGATCGAATGGAATTCAAAGGATTCGTAGGCGGCCTTGATCTTGGGGATCAGTTGGTTGAGCCGCAGAAGCGCCCAGCGGTCGATCTCGGGCAGCCGTTCATAGGCCACGCGATCATGCAGCGGGTCGAAATCATAGAGGTTGCTCAGCAGGAACCGGCTCGTGTTGCGGATCTTGCGATAGGCCTCGACCAGTTGCCCCAGGATCTCCTGCGAGATCCGTAGGTCTTCCCGATAGTCCTGCGCGGACACCCACAACCGGAGAATTTCCGCTCCATACTGTTTGATCACGTCCTGGGGAGCGACCACGTTGCCGGCTGATTTGGACATCTTCTTGCCCGCCCCGTCCACGACGAACCCATGGGTCAGCACGGCCTTGTAGGGAGCGCGCCGGTCGGTGGTGACCCCGGCCAACAGGGCGCTGTGAAACCACCCTCGGTGCTGGTCCGACCCCTCTAGATACAGATCCGCCGGCCACCACTTGCATGGTTTCAGCACAGCGGCATAGCTCACCCCTGACTCGAACCAGACGTCCAGGATATCCTTTTCCTTCTCAAACGTCGTGCCGCCGCACTTGCCGCAGGTCGTTCCCGCCGGCAGCAACTCGGCCGCCGATCGGCCGAACCACACATCGGTCCCGCCCTGTTCGACCAGGGCCGCCACATGTTCCACGATCGTCGGATTGACGAGAATGGTGTTGCAGGCGGTGCAGGAGAACCCGACGATCGGCACCCCCCACACCCGCTGCCGTGAGATGCACCAGTCGGGGCGGTTCTCGATCATGCCGGTGATCCGGTCGCGCCCGTAGGTCGGAATCCATCGCACCCGCTCGATTTCCGCCAGCGCATCTTTCCTGAGGTCGTTCGCCTCCATCGAGACGAACCATTGTTCCGTCGCCCGAAAAATGACCGGGCTTTTGCATCGCCAACAGTGGGGATACGAATGGGTCAATGCCCCATGTCCAAGGAGCCGCCCGTTCTCTTGCAACCGTTCCACGATCCGAGGATTGGCCTTGAACACATGCTGTCCGGCAAAGTCCGGGACCGTCTCGGTGAACCGGCCGGAACTATCCACAGGCGCTAAGACTTCAAGTGGCTGCTCAAGAACCTGTGAATACGGAGAAGAGTTGTATCGAAGGGCCAATTGGTAATCTTCTTGACCGTGACCAGGAGCGATGTGAACGCAACCTGTACCTTGGTCCAACGTAACGAAATCGCCATAAAGAACAGGAGAGAGTCCTTCAGAAAGAGGCCTCTTGCATAGCAACCCTTCCAGCTTACCTCCGGAATGTATTTGTCTTGGATCAGCAGTACCTAACCTTCCTCTTACAGCTAACTTCTTGTACTCTGTTAGTCCACAAGCCTTCATTACTGCTTCCAACAACTTATCAGCGATGATCAGAACCTCATTCCCCACTTGGACAAAAGCGTAATCAAACTCTTCATTGATACATACGGCTTGGTTTGCCGGAAGCGTCCAGGGAGTTGTCGTCCAGATCACGATCGACACAGTCTTAACTTCAGAGGGAAAATTGATCTGGAGATTCGCTCTGTTAGAAAGCTCTTGGGGTGACAACACAAAAGGGAATCTGACATAAATCGAAGGCGATCGGTGGTCGGCGTACTCCACCTCCGCTTCTGCGAGCGCCGTTTGGTCCTGCGTGCACCAGAGCACCGGCTTGAGTCCCTTATAGACGCCGCCGCGCTCGACGAACTTGCCCAGCTCGCGCACGATCTCAGCTTCATAGGACGGGGTCATCGTCAGGTAGGGGTGGTCCCAATCCCCGAGCACGCCGAGGCGGCGGAACTCGTCGCGCTGGATCTGATAGTATTTTTCCGCGTACTCCCGGCAGAGCCGCCGGATCCCGATCATGTCGAGCCCCTGCTTCTTGCTCCCCAACTCTTTCAGAACCTGATGCTCGATCGGGAGACCGTGACAGTCCCACCCCGGCACATACGGGGCCTGGCACCCGGCCATGGTCTTGGACTTGATGATGATGTCTTTGAGAATTTTGTTCAGCGCGTGCCCGATATGGATATGTCCGTTCGCATAGGGAGGCCCGTCGTGCAGTATGTACAGAGGCCGGCCACGCCCGGCTGCCTGAATCGTCTCATACAGCCGCTGTTGGTCCCACCAGGCGAGCAGCTCCGGCTCCCGCTGCGGCAAATTCGCCTTCATGGGGAAGTCGGTCTGGGGCAGGTTCAGGGTCGATTTATAGTCCATCACTGAGCCACATACACGAAGATTCGCCCGGAAGTCCAGCGTTCGGGATCGGTTGGGAGGAAGGTGGGAGTCGCTCGGGGGGCCGATCAGCTCAGATCCATCATCCGATCGAGCGCCACTCTGGCCCACTGCTTCTCGTCGTCTGGGACGGTGATGTGATTCACCACCCGCCCCTCCGCCAGATTTTCCATGGCCCAACAAAGGTGCGGCGCATCGATCCGGAACATGGTGGCGCATTGGCACACGGTGGAGGACAGGAAAAAGACCCGCTTATCGGCCTGCTCCCGCTTGAGCCGATTGACGAGATTCAGCTCCGTGCCTACGGCCCAGGTGGTCCCGGCCGGCGCCTCGCTCACCGTGCGGATGATGAATTCCGTGGACCCGACTAGATCGGCCTTGTTGACCACGGTTTCATGACATTCCGGATGAACGATTACGGTCGCATCCGGATATTGCCGCCTGAAATAGTCCACATGGGACGGCTGGAACATTTGGTGGACGCTGCAATGGCCTTTCCAGAGGAGCAGTCTGGCCTTGCCGAGAGCCTCCGCTGAATGGCCGCCGTTCGGGAGGAAAGGATCCCACACGAGCATCTGTTCCGGCGGCAAGCCCATCTTGTTCGCCGTATTGCGCCCCAGGTGTTCGTCCGGGAAGAAGAGAATCTTTTCCCGTCTGGCCCAGGCCCATTCCATGATTGCCCGCGCGTTCGACGAGGTGCAGGTGAGCCCCCCATGTTCGCCGCAAAAAGCTTTCAGATTCGCCGCAGAGTTGACGTAGACGACCGGCAACACCGTCTCTTCGACCGGCATCACCCGCCCCAACGATTCCCAACATTGTTCCACCTGCTCGATCGCCGCCATGTCGGCCATGGAACAACCGGCTGCGAGATCGGGAAGGATGACGGTCTGCCGAGACCGGCTCAGGATGTCGGCGGTCTCCGCCATGAAATGCACGCCGCAAAAGACGACGTAGGGGCGATCCGCATGCCGCTGCGCGAGCTTCGCCAAGAGCAACGAGTCTCCGCGGAAGTCCGCATGCACGATCACTTCGTCGCGCTGGTAATTGTGTCCCAGCACCATCACGCGATCGCCCAAGCTCCGCTTCGCCTCAGATGTGCGGCGATAGAGTTCGTCCGGGGACAGCGACTGATACTCGGAAATGGATCGACACTCGGTCGGACGAAAGATGTCCGAATCGACGGGATGGCCGAGCACGGGCAATTGAACGCTCATCTGCACCTTTCTAGAGGGAATTTTATGAATTCTACGTGACGCATCCCCAACAATCAACGGACCCAGAAGCACTACCGTTGCGCCTTCTCCATAGGTCCCCTGGACCGGACGGAGCTCTGCATCCTGGAGTCGAAGACCTGCGAGGGAATCAGGTTCGCCCCGGAGAACATTGACACTCTCCGAACGGCAGGTGTACGATGCCTTGCGTTTGTCTCACAGCTAGGGGAGCCGAAAGGCTGAGAGTCCGGACCACCGGGCGACCCTCTGAACCTGACCTGGATAATGCCAGCGTAGGGAAGCGGCCATCTCGACACCGTTGTCCGGTTTCAAGCCGCACCCTCGTTTGGTGCGGCTTTTTTGTTTGCAGCGACGACCAAGAGAGGAGCGGTTCTCACATGACCATGCTCGTGACTCCCACAGGCTCTTCCCCTCAGGACGGAACCACGCCCCCGATCACGACACAGCCTCTTCCGGGGTCGCGAAAAACCTATGTCTCCGGCCGATTGCCCGGCGTCCGCGTTCCGATGCGGGAAATCGAGACCTCCCCGACCCGCACGCCGCAAGGAGAAGCTTCTCTTAAGGAAACAGTGGTGGTGTACGATACCTCCGGGCCCTATACAGACCCGACTGCCAAGATCGATGTCCGGCGCGGATTAGCCCCACTTCGCCGGCAATGGATCCTCGATCGGGGCGATGTGGAAGAGCTGCCGGACCTCACCTCGCAATTCGGACGGGCTCGCGCCCAGGACCCCAAGCTCGCTTCCCTGCGGTTCCAACACATCCGGAGACCGCTCAGAGCCAAGGCCGGAGCCAACGTGACCCAACTCCACTATGCGCGGAAGGGCATCATCACGCCGGAAATGGAGTTCATCGCGATCAGGGAAAACCAGTGGCGCGAGCAAGCGGCCGCCCACGGCGCCACAAACGGAAACGGAAATGGCCGGGCGGGCGGCGTCCCTGAACATCCGGGCCAAGCCTGGGGCGCGGCGATTCCACGCGCCATCACCCCGGAATTCGTGCGCGACGAAGTGGCGCGTGGCCGGGCGATCATTCCATCGAACATCAACCATCCCGAAAGCGAGCCGATGATCATCGGCCGGAACTTCCTGGTCAAGATCAACGCCAACATCGGTAACTCCGCTATCGCCTCCTCGATCGAAGAGGAGGTCGAGAAGATGGTCTGGGCGATCCGGTGGGGGTCCGACACGGTCATGGACCTCTCGACCGGCAAGAACATCCATGAGACCCGCGAGTGGATCATCCGGAATTCCCCGGTGCCGATCGGCACCGTTCCGATCTATCAGGCCCTGGAGAAGGTCGGCGGCCGCGCCGAGGACCTGACCTGGGAGATCTATCGCGATACGCTGATCGAACAGGCCGAGCAGGGCGTGGACTACTTCACGATCCACGCGGGCGTCTTGCTCCGATACATCCCCCTCACCGCCTCCCGCTGCACCGGGATCGTCTCCCGCGGCGGGTCGATCCATGCCAAATGGTGCCTGGCCCATCACAAAGAGAACTTCGCCTATACCCATTTCGAGGAGATCTGCGAGATCATGAAGGCCTATGACGTCGCCTTCAGCCTCGGCGACGGGCTCCGGCCCGGGTCCATCGCGGACGCCAACGACGAAGCGCAGTTCGCGGAACTCGCCACGCTCGGCGAGTTGACCAAGATCGCCTGGAAACATGACGTCCAAGTGATGATCGAAGGCCCCGGCCATATCCCGATGCAGTTGATCCACGAGAACATGACCAAGCAACTCGACCTCTGCGGTGAAGCGCCCTTCTATACGCTCGGCCCTCTGACCACCGATATCGCGCCGGGCTATGACCATATCACCTCGGCCATCGGTGCCGCCATGATCGGCTGGTACGGCTGCGCCATGCTCTGTTATGTGACGCCCAAGGAACATTTGGGGCTGCCCAACCGGGAGGACGTGAAGGCCGGGGTGATCGCTTACAAGATTGCGGCCCATGCCGCCGACCTGGCGAAGGGCCATCCCGGGGCCCAGGGGCGGGACAACGCCCTGTCACGGGCGCGCTTTGAATTCCGCTGGCAGGATCAGTTCAACCTGTCCCTGGACCCGGACACGGCCCGGACCTATCACGATGCGACGTTGCCGGACCAGGCGGCCAAGGTCGCACACTTTTGCAGCATGTGCGGGCCGCATTTCTGCTCCATGAAGATCACGCAGGATGTCCGGGACTATGCGGCGAAGAAGCAATTGGAAGAGCAGGAGGCCCTGGCCGTCGGCATGCAGGAGAAAGCGGAGGAATTCCGACAATCCGGAGCGGAAATTTACCGTTAACCGTGATTCGCTAGACGTGAACCGGAACAAGTCGGATTCGATCACCATCACTCACTGGTCACGTTCACGTTGCACGATTAACGATTCACGAGGTCCATATGGCCAAGCCTAAACCGGCGCCGCTCAGGGAGCGGGACATCACCCGGCACATCGCCCGGGAATACTATAAGGAGTTCGACCAGCTCATCGAGAGCGACGTGATCATCGTCGGGGCAGGTCCGTCCGGCCTGATCTGCGCCTATGACCTTGCGACGATGGGATTCAAGACCTTGATCGTCGAACAGTCGTTGGCGCTCGGCGGCGGGTTCTGGCATGGCGGCTATCTGATGAACAAGGCCACCATCTGCGAGCCGGCCAATGAGATTCTGGAAGAGATCGGCGTGCCCTGCAAACGGGTCAAGGAATGCGAGGGCATGTACATGGTCGATCCGCCCCATGCCACCGGGGCCCTCGTCGCCGCCGCTTACCGGGCCGGGGCCAAGGTCCTGAACCTGACCAGGGTCGTGGACCTCATCCTGCGCCGGGAGGGGGTGCTGGAGGGTGTGGTGGTCAACAATACGACGGCGGAGATGGCGGGGCATGATGTCATCCATGTCGATCCGATCGCGCTGGAAAGCAAGGTCGTGGTCGATGCCACGGGCCATGACGCCGTTGTTGTGGAGTTGTTGCATAAGCGCCGGCTCTATCAGCCGGTTCCCGGCAACGGCGCCATGTGGGTGTCGCGATCGGAAGAAGAAGTCATGAACCGCACCGGCGAGGTCTATCCGAACTGTTTCGTCATCGGTCTGGCGGTCGCGGCCGTCCACGGCACGCCGCGCATGGGGCCGGCCTTCGGCTCCATGTTGCTGTCCGGCCGTTACGGCGCCGAGTTGATCAAGAAGAAACTGAAAAACGAATAACGTCAAGCGTCATTCGTCACGCGTCAATCGAGCAGAATTTCTGAGATGATCACGCGAATGAAGAATGACCACTGACGAATGACGACAATGGATATTCAGGACTTTCTGATACAGGGCGAAGGCCGCGAAGAGGACAAGCGCGAAGCCTGGCACCTCTTTCAGCAAGCCTTCGAGTTGCAGCGGAAAGGCGAGTTGGAGGAGGCCGTCCGCCTCTACAAACAGTCCATCGAGACCTATCCGACCGCCGAAGCCTATACGTTTCTGGGCTGGACCTACAGTTTCATGGGCCGGATCGACGAGGCGATCGAGGAATGCCATCACGCGATCTCACAGGACCCGGATTTCGGCAACCCGTACAACGACATCGGGGCGTACCTGATCGAGAAGGGCCAATTCGACGACGCCATCCCCTGGTTCGAGCGCGCGATGCAGGCCAAACGGTATGAGAGCCCGGAATATCCGCACCTCAACTTGGGACGGGTCTATGAACGGAAGGGCGAGTGGTCCAAGGCGATCGACTGCTACAAGCGGGCGCTCACGCTGAACCCCAATTACGCGCTCGCGAAAAAATCGCTGGGACGTCTGATCAGCTCGATGAACTAGGGGTAGGCTGAGGTCCAGGTTGAGGTTAACTGAACCTTAACCTAAGCCTTTTTTAAATGAGCAATAAGACCATCCTCGTGGTCATCAACGATCTCTTCTTTTACACCAAGCTGCGCGACGCCCTGCTTCCCCAGGGCTACAAGCTGGAGCGAGCCCGCACGCAGGAGGATTTCTCGTCGAAGGCCGCCGCCAGCCCCGATGCGGTGGTGATGAACTTGAACGACCTCAGCCTGGACCCATTCAGGGCGTTGACGTTGCTGAAAGCCGATCCGCTGTTGGCCAAGGTGCCGGTACTGGCCTTCGCCAACCACGAGGAGGTCGAGACCTGGCAGCGGGCCAAGACGCTCGGCGTGTCGAAGATTGTGTCACGCAATGAATTCTCAGCCCGCACAGGCGCGTTGGTTCAGGAAATCCTGGGTGTCCGCCCATGAAGCGGTTGTGCCTCAGAGACCAGCATGTCGCAGCAGGAGCCCAGTTCGGCGAATCATCCGGATGGGAGGTGCCCCTGCGTTACGGCAATCCGGCGGACGAGCACCGGGCCGTTCGGCAGGCTGTCGGGCTGTCCGACCTGTCCCATCGAGGCAAACTGCGCGTAACCGGCGACGACCGCGTGAAATGGCTCCAGAGCATCATCAGCAACGATCTCCTGCCCCTGAAACCGGGGCAATATCTCTATTCCAGCCTGCTGACACACAAGGGCAAGATGTTGTCCTATTTCCGCGTCTATCTGCAGGAGGAGGCGGTGCTGCTGGAAGACGTGGGTGAAGTCGGGGACCTGACCCATCAGGCGATCAGAAAATTTCTTCTTTACGGAACCAAGGCCAAGCTTGAGAATCTCTCGGAAACCTGGGGACTACTTCTTGTCAGCGGCCCGCGGGCCCCGGAGTTGATCAAGGCTGCTCTTGGGGTCGAGGTCGGCTCCCTCCAACCGCTTCGCTTCCTGAGCCACGATCTGGGCGGCATTCCCATGCTGCTGAGTCGGACGGAAGAGACGGGTGAGATTGATATCGAAGTGCTGCTCCCCGCCGACCAACTCGGCACGGTGTGGCAACAACTCCTGACCGCCGGCCAGCCGCTCGGGCTCACACCGGTCGGGTCAGAAGCAAGGCAGGCGTTGCGCATGGAAGCGGGGCTTCCCGTAGCGGGGCTGGATTTGACGGAGGAGATCGTTCCTCCGGAGGCCAATCTGGAAGGCAAGGCGTTCAGTCTGACCAAGGGCTGTTACCCTGGCCAAGAAGTCGTGGCCCGGATGGACACCTACGGGAGCGTCCGGCGTCACCTCGTCGGGCTTGTCCTCAAGGCCCCTACGATCCCACCGCGCGGCGCCAAACTGTTCAGCGGCGATCGCGAAGTGGGCTGGGTCAGCAGTTCCGTCCACTCCCCTCAGTTGGGGCAGGTCATCGCCTTTGGGTTCCCCTTGCGGGACTTCAGCAAGCCGGAGACCACGCTCACGGTCGACGTCAACGGACAACGGATCGAGGCGGTCGTCCAGACCTTGCCGTTCTACCGGCGTTCGTCCGTCGCCTGATCAATCCCGAAGCAAGCGAATTCAGGACCTGAACCGGCGCGCTACCGCTCCGGATTTCTCGCGGACGTGACGGCCGCGGCAAACTCCAAGAGGGTCTTTCGCTCCGCGTCCTCCAGCGCCAGCAGCAGATGAGCCTCCTCGCCGTGCATCAACCTGAGACTGAGAAACGGGTCCTCTTGCCGTTTCTCACGATTGTTCCAGAGCGCATCGATCACCTGGACCTTGTCCAACTGTCCGACCGAGACGATGTCGTAGCGAAAGTACGAATCCCCGATGACCATGTCGAAGACCACGCCACCCGTCGTCAGTACCAGCACATTGAACCGCCCCTGGTCTTCATATCCCTCCGGCAGAAACTTATTGATATGGAGATGGGCGATCTTGCGATCCCCCAGCGCCGCTTGGATATTCTTCCTGAGCGCGTCGTAATCGATCTGCAACGCCTTCTCATCCGGCCCGGTCGCCGCCACGGCGGCATCCTTGACCCGTTCAAACACCTCGCTTGCCGTCACACTTGCCCCCATCGTCTCGTCCCCTTTCTTGTCTGTGCCATTTCATGGCGATTGCGGAGCGATGGATTCTTCAGGAGGGCCGGGGCAATCGGCGCGCCCGGATCACGCCCATGATCCCAATCGCCGCCCAGGAAAACTCCAAGAGAATAAACCCCGCCTGCTGTTCCAGCACCGCCACCAGGCCGAGCAGCAGCGACCCGATGATATTCAACGCCAAATAGCCGCCGTCCAGCTCGCGCCAGATGCCGTTCTGATTCAATCCATAGGCCACCAGCACCATCAGCGCCCCGATCACCGACAGGATTTGCAGCCACATGGTTTGTTCCCGTTCCGCCCGCGGGTACAGGACAGGACCAGGATTTCCCCTACCGACGGTAGCCTTGGGGCTGTCCTGCGCAGGGCCTCGTACCGTACCTGGTCGGCCTTCGAGAATGCAAGCGACCGGCCATCAGATCCGACTGACCCATCTGTCGTGAGTCCCTCGCGTTATCGCGCCATCACCTGATGGGTGTGGCGGACCGTTCCCTCTGCATCGACAATCTGAACCTGCAGCCGATGACGGTCCGCCGTCACCACACCGAAGTTGAAGTACCCCGAATCGGAGAACAGGGTGGTCGGGCGGAAGGTCGGCGCGGGCGCCACCGGCCGGACCGGGTCGGCCGACAAGGGACCGGCGATGAACTCATGAAAGTCCGGTTCTCCATCGCCCGACGGATCGTAGGCGTTGGCTTGGACGTAATGGACATCGGCGGCCAGCCACACGACGTTGCGGATGTCCTTCGTCACCATCGTCTCGACGATCATCCGCAGTTCATGCTCGAATCCCGTCCCATCTGCGGCCCTGGCCCAACTGTCGTGCCCCGGCGCCCTGAGCGAGCCGCCTTTCCGGCTATTCGAGAGCGGCACGCTGGTCACGATGACCTTCCAGGTCGCCGTCGATTCCGACAGGCCCCGCAACAGCCAGTCCCGTTGTTTCGTTCCCAGCATCGTTTTCTCCGGACCGTCAGGGTCGCTGTTGCGGCTGCGGTACTGCCGGGTGTCGAGGATGAAGAGTTCCACATCGGCGCCGTATCGGAACTTTCGATAGAGCCTCGTCGGGTCATTCTGCGGGGTCCCGATCGGCCAATACTCCAATAGCGCCTGACGCCCCGCCGGCATTAGCGAATCGTACGGGCCCGAGAAATTGTTGCGCACTTCGTGATCGTCCCAGATCGCCAGCACCGGCGTCTCGGCCAAGAAGCGCCTGAGACTGGCCGCGCCCCGCTGATAGCGATGCTTGGCCCGATACTGATCCGCCGTCTGCGCAGCGAACGAGCTGCCGGCGACGTTCGGGGGAGCCGAGCAGATCTCATCCCCATAGACCGTATCCCCGAGAAAGAGCATGACGTCGGCACGTTGGTTCCGCATCCGGTCAAAGATCGGGTATTCCTCCGACCCCGCCCGGCATCGGCCCTGCCCGCCCAGATCTCCGCTCCAGAGCAACGTGATCGGACTGTGCTCCGTGGAGAGCGGCGCCGTGCGAAACGTCCCCTCCTCGCTCGGCTTGGCCACCTCGCGGAAAGCGCCGGTCGCATCTCCGGCCGCAGCCCAGAACCGATAGCGATACCTCGTCGAAGGCCGGAGCCCGGTCACGAGCACCTTCACCGTATAATCGTCAGCGGCACTGGTGGCCTGGAGCGCCGTCGTTTGTCCGGCGCCAACCTCCGGATGGTGTTGCGCCTGAACTCGGTCTTGCACCGAATCACCGGTGAGGCTTCCCTGTTCTTCCCACCATTCGGCTTGAACGACCTGCGGCCCGTCGGTCCTGGTCCAGATCACCGCCGTATGGTCCGTGACATCCCCGCTGGCGATCCCCTGCGGAAACGAGGAAGAGGAAAGGGGAGCCTCTGCCGCCTCCGCGAACGGACTGCCGGGCGGCAGACCCTCCTTGTAGGTTGGAGCGCAACTCGCCAGAACAGTGAATAGGCCGGCGGCAAGACTGACAGGCCGGGAAAAGATTGGACGACTACCAAACATACTGCTCAGTCGTTTACCGGAAGGAGCCGCGAGGGTCAAGGCAAGTGTGAGGGAGGTACATTACAGGGAGGTTTCAGGCCGGTTGCTTTCCGAGAACAGCGTTGGGCATACTAAGAGCTGGAAGGTGAACCCCATGATGAGCGAACGTTGTGTGATCCAGGATTGCAGCGGGAAGCCCTATGCGCCGGCGGGCACCGGCGCGATCTGCAGACCCCATTTCGTTGATTTTCTCACCTGGCGCCGCCGCCGCGGACTTCAGATGTTTCTGAAGTACGCCGGCATGACCATGCAAGAGCGTGACGCCATCGTGGAGGAGTGGCGCAAGACCGTCAAGGTCGAAGAAGCGCCGGTTGCGCCTGCCACCAAGACCTGAGACACCTGCCCTTTTACTTCAGTCCATTCGCTCGAGGCTGCACCTTACGCGATCGTTCCTGTGATCCGGTCCCTCATATCCTACGATTCGTTAGGAGCGAGCCCGGCAGGTCACAGTCATCAAGCACTACCTTAAGGTCATTCCAACACCATGATCGCTTCCAGGGGTCAAACAATGACTCCCGACCCCTTTTAACCTTGTTCAGCGCCTCGTTGGGCCGCATGACTACCACCCTCGAACGGTGGAGTAGATGACTTCAGTCCCATCGTGTTCATGGAGGTATTGGAAGTAACCCGGAGGAAGGGCGTGGCAGAACGGCTCCAGGAGGTCATGAACGCGTTCCCAGTCTGACGGTGACAGGCTCCACAAGAACGTGCGAGGGGCTGTAAAAGCGAAGTCACAAGTGGGGTCACAAGTGGGGTCAGGTCTTGTTATGTGCATTATCGGTGTCCTGCCGATTCACGATCCGGCTGATGGTCGAATAGTGCAAGCCCACCGCCTGCCCGATCTCGGACAAGCTGTAGCCGTAGTCCACGTGGGCACGGCGGATGACCTCGTTGCGGCGCATGCGGTCGGTGCCGAGTCGGGCGGCAAACAGGTGGCTGAGCTTCGGCCGGGCGGCAAATCGTTGCTCTCGGGGAATCTCCTGAAGGGCGCGCTTGTCCTGTAGCCCCACCCGAAGCCGGTCGATGAACCGCTCGCTCCCGAGCAGCACCTGCCCCTGCACGTGCTCCCATGGGGAGCCCTGCCCCATGCCCTCGGCGACGAAGGCCCGATACTTTCGCTGAGCGGCCAGGCGCTGGCGGCCGAATTGGGAGAGCAGCCAATCCACGGCCAGAAACGGTGGCGTGGCGGCGAGGCCAGCTGTGGCCCGGTAGCTGGACCATGCATACGTCTCTGGTTTGCGGGTGCTTTTCGCGCGCACCGGATT
>WBZO01000106.1_pt1 | contig 220927 bp, 225 predicted proteins | sample 5204261 | NCBI WGS metagenome assembly WBZO01 (sample SAMN12412400, study PRJNA552823) | activated sludge metagenome | isolation source: activated sludge from anammox sidestream of wastewater treatment plant... | place: USA: North Carolina | collected 2017-09
GGTTGTTTCCGGTCAGGTCTTCCAGGGCCCCGGTGGCGTACGGAGCGGCGAACCCGCCGAGGTTGCCCATCGAGTTGATCAGGCCGATGCCGCCGGCCGCAGCCGTGCCGGCCAGGAATCGGGTCGGCAGCGCCCAGAAGACCGGCAGCGCGCTGAAGATGCCGACCGCCGCGATGACCACCGGGATCATCACGGCGATGGGGTGACGCAGATACAGCGCGACCGGGATCGCCAGCCCGCCCAGGGCGAGCGGGATGGCGACGTGCCAGACGTGCTCGCGGGTCCGGTCGGCATGCCGCGACCAGAAGAACATCGCGACGGCGGCGAAGGTGTAGGGGATCGCGGTGATCAGCCCCACCTCGATCAGAGACAGCTGGACGCCGAAGGTCTTCTTGAAACCAGCGATGATGGACGGCAGGAAGAACGCCAGGGCGTACAGGCCGTAGGCGATCCCGAAATACACGACGGCCAGCGCCCAGATCCGCGGACTGGTCAGTGTCCGGCGCAGCGGGAAGTGGTAGCGGCTGCTGACGTGTCGTTCTTCGGCGGCGAGGACGCCGATCAGCCAGGCCCGTTGGTCGGCGGTCAGCCACGTGGCGTCGCCCGGTCCGTCGGTGAGCCAGAACCAGCAGATCACCCCGAGCAGGACGGCCGGCAGGCCGACGCAGATCATCATGAATCGCCAACCGTCCAAACCGAATACGCCGTGCCCGGCCTGGACGAGCCAGGCCGCCAGCGGTGTCCCGATGGCCGAGGCGATGGGGATGGCGAGCATGAAGACGCCGACGATGCGGGCCCGGTAGGCGGCGGGGAACCACTGGCTGAGGTAGAACACCACGCCCGGAAAGAGACCGGCCTCGGCGACTCCGAGCAGGAATCGCAGCGCCAGCAGGGTGTGCGCATTGGGCGCGAATCCGATTGCCACCGCGACGATTCCCCACGACACCGCGATGCGGGCAAGCCAGCGCCGCGCCCCGAAGCGGACCAGGGCCAGATTGGAGGGAACCTCCACCAGGACGTAGCCGATGAAGAAGATTCCCGAGGCGAGTCCGAACATGGTGGCCGACAGCTGCAGGTCCGCACTGATCTCCGCCTTGGCGATGCCCAGGTTGGTGCGGTCGAGATAGTTGACGAAGTAGAGCGCCATCAGCAGCGGTATCAGCCGCATGGTCACCCGGCGTAATGTGCCGGCTTCCAGTGCGTCACGGTCGGTCGAGACGGACATTCAGCCTCCCGTTGACGACGTTGACCAGTTCCTGTCCGTCCCGCAGCCGACGACAGTTGTCGATCGCCTGGGTCAGGTAGCGGCGCATGGTGTCCTGGGTGTACCAGACCACGTGCGGGGTGACGACCACATTGTCGAGTTGCAGCAGCGGATTGCCGGGGTCGACCGGTTCGGTGGCGAACACGTCGAGTCCGGCGGCGGCCAGCCGCCCGCTGTGCAGAGCGTCGATCAGTGCGGTCTCGTCGACGACTCCGCCGCGAGAAGTATTGACCAGCAGGGCATTCGGCTTCATGGTCGCCAGCGCCGACCGGTCGATGATGGAGGCGGTCTGCGGCGTCAGGGGAAGATGCAGGCTGACGATGTCGCTGTGGGCGAGTAGCTCCGGCAGCGTCCGCCAGTCGGGTGTGCCGTCGTCGCCGGTGCTGGTGTGCAGCACCCGGGCCCCCATGGCCGTCACCATCTGCTGGACACGCTGCGCGATATTGCCGTAGCCCACCAGGCCGATGGTGCAGCCGCCGATATCGCGGACCGTCTCCCCGAGGCTGGCGTCGGTCGGCCAGCCGCGCCCGGCGCGGGTGGCGGCATCCAGTTCGCGTAGGCGGCGCATGGCGGCCAGCATCAGCAGCACCGTTCCCTCGGCCACCGACGGTGCGTTGGCCCCGGGCATGTTCGCCACGGCGATACCGAGTTCGGTGGCGGTGCCGACGTCGATGGTGTTGACGCCCGCGCCGAGTTTGTGCACGAGGCGCAGGTGTTCGCCGCGGCGCAGATCCTCGCCGGACAGCGGCCGCAGCACGTGCCACACCGCGTCGGCCCACGGCAGTTCACGGTGCAAGGTCTCGTCGTCGTCCTCGTGACACCACCGGATGTCGAGCCAATCCCGCTCCGGCTCAACCATGTTCAGCACGGTTTCGCCAGGGATGAAGTGGGCCAGTACCTTGACCATCGCTGTGTGCTCGGCACCCAGCTATTGGCTGCTCGAGACGGAACCCGTCTTGTCGTCGCCGACCACCCTCAAGCGGTTCCGGTCACCGGGACCGGTAATCGCCTTGCTGCCGTCTCCCCTCACCATCGAGAGGTTCCAGTTCCCGGCGAGGCCGGTGGCCAGACCACCCGCGTATGCGGAACTGTTGTTGCCGAGAACGGTTGCACGGTTGCGGCTTCCACCTCCGCTCAGAGCGATGCTGTCGTTTCCGCTCACCACGGCGATGTTTCCATCCCCGCTGGGAACGGTATCGGAGCTGCCATCGGCTGCGGCGTGGTTGTTGGTGCCCGTGCTCAGTGACTTGTTGCCGTTCCCGTGGCCCGCGAAGGCGGCGGTATCGCGACCGACCGCGACCGCCGCGTTGCGGTCTCCCTTGGCGATGCTGGCAACTCCCTCTGCGAGTGCGGCAGACAGGTTGTAATTCCCGCCAGCCACCGCGGCGCTCCCGTTGTGGGCGAGCGCGACATTGAAATTGCCGTCGGCCGCTTCGGCGAGATCGGATGGGCGCGTGGAGAAGACGAAGTTTCCCCGGCCGCGCGAGACCACCGCCGCGCCGCCCGTCGCCAGAGCAGCGTTGAAGGACCCTTCCTTGACCTCGGCGACGCTGTCGGTGCGGAGGGCGAAAACCACGTTCGAATTGCCGCTCTGGACGGTGGCGGTGCTGTCGTGACCGCCGCTGAGTGCGACGTTGCGGGACCCGTTGCCGGCTGCTGCAGTACTGGATCCCAATGCCCGGGCGACATTCATGTTCCCGCCCAGGGCGAAAGCTCGACTGTTCGCGCCGATGGCTGCCGCGAGGTTGCCGTTGCCCACGGTGTCGCCTTCGGTGGAAGCGAGGCTGTTCGTGCCTATGGCAATGGCCCCGTTGAGAATGCCTGTGGTGTCGCCGAGTCCCCCCGCGCCCAGGGCCTTGGCGCTCGATCCGGCGGCGACGGCAAGGGACAAGAGTCCGCTTCCTTCTGCCCGGGCGCCCGGTCCGATCGCGATGGCAATGGCCAACCCGTGCGTCGAGCAACTGGCTGATCCAATGGAACGAGAGCCAAGTGCAGAGGACACGCAAGCATCCACAGCGTGGGCCTGGGGCGGTGGAATGGCAATGGCGCCGACGCCAACGGCGATCGCCAGTAGCGCTGAGGCTCCCCAGGGTTGCTTATGGGCAGCTGACTGCTCAATCATTCGCGATAATCCGCCAGACATTCATGGTGAGGTGGTTCTGGATGAAGCTACCGGCCCATCTGACCCAATGCTGGTTGTTGAGAGGATCGCTGAGGGGCTCACCCCGATTGCCCGAAAGACCTCAGTCCCGGAACAGGCTGGACTCCCCGAACGCGTCCACGATGGCGCTGAGTCGATCGACGAGTTCGTCGGAGGTCATCGTGACATCGCCGGCCAGCCAGGCGCTGACGGTCTGGGTGACGCCGCCGACGACAAAGTACGAGAATGCCTTGGTTGCTTCGTCGACGGGGCGCTGCGTCAACGTCTCCACGTGCTGTCCGGCCAGCATCACGAACAACGCCTCGGTCTCCTGACGTTTCCGGATCACCGCGGTGTTGGACACCTGTGCGCCGAATATCAGCCGGCCGACTCGCGGGTCGGCCTCGATCGTGCGGACGATGTTCGTCATCCCGGCCCGGGTCTGCTCCTCGGCCGGCGCGGCGGCGACGGCCGCCTGTGTGGTCGCGGCCAGCCGGGTGATGACCCAGTCGAACACAGCGCCGATGAAATCGTCCTTGTCGGCGAAGCTCTCGTAGAAGTACCGGGTGGCCAGGCCGGACTGCTGACAGATCCCCCGGACGGTCAGTTCGGCCGGGTCGACATTGCTGCCGAGAAGTTCCAGGCCGGATTCGAGCAGACGGGCCCGGCGCCGGGCCAGCCGGTCGGCGGCGTCCACACCGGCATAGGGCCGTGCCTGGGTCACCGCGTCATCTTGACATCAGGGCGGCCCTGGCACAATATCGGGAAACATTCGTTTCCAGATTGCGGCAAGGGGGCCTCGTGGTCAGCAATACGGCATCCGTCAGCGTGGTGGACCGCCCGGTCAGCGACTCCGCGGGCCCGGCGGCCAACCGGAGTCTGTTCCAGCGTCTGACCCGCCCGGCGCTTTTCGAGGACGGGATCCCCGGGATCGCGCTGCTGGCCGGCCCGGCCAACGTGATCATGCAGCTCGGCCGGCCCGGTGTCGGGTACGGAGTCATGGAGAGCCGCGTCGAAAGCGGACGGATCGACCGTCATCCGATCAAGCGCGCGAGGACGACGTTCACCTACCTCGCCGTGGCCACCCGCGGGAACCCGGCTCAGCAGCGGGCCTACCGCAGGGCGGTGACCCGGGCGCACGCCCAGGTGACCTCCACCGAGGACAGTCCGGTGAAGTACAACGCGCTGGATCCCGAACTCCAGCTGTGGGTGGCGGCCTGCCTGTACAAGGGCGGGGTGGACGTGCGCCGGATCTTCATCGGCGAGATGGACGACGAAACCGCCGACCAGCATTACCGCGACAGCATGGCGCTGGGCACCATGCTGCAGATGCGCCCGGAGATGTGGCCCGCCGACCGGCCCGCCTTCGACAAGTACTGGGAAGAACAACTCGAGAACATCCACATCGACGACGCGATCCGCAAGTTCCTTTACCCCATCGCGGTGGCCCGGCTGCGTGGTCTTGCGTTGCCCGCCCCGCTGCAGAACATCAACGAGAGCGTCGCCCTGCTGATCACCACCGGGTTCCTGCCGCAACGCTTCCGCGACGAGATGAAGCTGGGCTGGAACTCGACCAAGCAGCGTGAGTTCGACGCGTTGATGACCGCGGTCCGGCTGGCCAACAACATCGCACCGTCGTTCGTGCGTAACTTCCCGTTCAATGTGCTTCTGCATGACGTGAATTGGCGGATGCGGACGGGCCGCCCGCTCGTCTAACGTGTGAGGGTGCGCAGCGACAACGACAGCTGGGACATCACCACGAGCGTGGGCTCCACGGCGTTGTTCGTCGCCGCTGCCCGCGCGCTTGAGGCGCGCAAGGCCGACCCCTTGGCGGTCGACCCGTATGCGGAGGTGTTCTGCCGGGCCGCCGGCGGGATGTGGTCGGACCTGCTCGACGGCGTCCCCGCGGACCACCCGCTGCGTTCCGACGAATTCGGAAACCACTTCGTCACCTACCAGAGTGCCCGAACCCGGTACTTCGACGCCTACTTCCGCGCCGCCGCCGCGGCCGGTGTGCGCCAGATCGTCCTTCTGGCAGCCGGTTTGGACTCCCGGGCCTACCGGCTCGACTGGCCTGCGGGCACCACGGTGTTCGAACTGGACCAGCCGCGGGTGCTGGAGTTCAAGCGCGAGACCCTGGAGCAGTACGGGGCGCGGCCGAAGGCGCAGCGCCGCGAGATCGACGTCGACCTGCGTGACGACTGGCCGTCGGCGTTGCGGGACAACGGCTTCCAGCCGGACGAGCCAGCGGCCTGGATCGCCGAGGGCCTGCTGATCTACCTCCCGGCGGACGCCCAGAGCACCCTGTTCACCGGCATCGACTCGCTGTCCAGTGCCGGCAGCCGGCTGGCCCTCGAGGAGGGGCGCCCGATGGATCCCGAGACGTTCAAGGCCAAGGTGGAGGAGGCCAAGGCGAGCGAGGACATGCGTGGGCAATGGTGGCAGCTCGTCTACAACGAGCAGGTCGCCCCTGCGGCGCAATGGTTTTCCGAACGGGGCTGGACCGCCGAGGCCATCGCGCTGACCGACTACCTGCGGTCGCTGGACCGTCCGGTTCCCACCGACGATGCCGAAGTGGTCAACATGATCCAGAGCATCACGCTGGTCAGTGCGGTCAAGGGCTAGGTCTTCATTCGAACATCAGCGGCCGCAGGAAGCGGTTGGTGCGGCGCAGGTATTCCGGCTGGCTCACGTGCAGAACGTGGTTGCCGGGGAACCAGTGCAGTGCGCAACGGTCCCAGTGCTTCCACAGCGCCTCTGCGTGGTCCGGCGGTGCGAGCCGGTCACCGAGTCCGGTGATGATGAGCCGGCGGTCCTTGGGCACCTTCGGCTGATAGTTCAGCGGCGAGTGGTAGGCGAAGCCGGAGTAGGCCTCCTCGCGGCTCATTCCGCCGACCATGCGGGTCAACTGCACGACCTTGCTGGCCGGCCACCAGTCGTCGAATGCGGACTCCGGGGTGACCAGGGGGACGTTGGGGATGACCGCCTCGAGCCGGTCGTCGGCTGAGGCGACGAGGGCGGAGGTATAGCCGCCCAGCGAGATGCCGGTGAGCGCGATCCGTTCGACGCCCTTGTGCCGCAACCAGTTAAGAATCGTGCGGAAGTCGTAGACGGCCTGGCCCATCGCCTCGGCGAAGCCCGTCATCCCGCTGGCGAAGTATCCGTACCCGCTGAACGGTGAATTCTTCTCGGCCCGGCGGCCGTGGAACGGCAGCGTGTACAGGAGCACGTCGTAGCCCGACCGGTAGAACCATGGCAGGGAGAAGAACAGTCCGTTGACCAGGTAGGGCGATCCCATGAAACCGTGGATCACACAGAGAGTGGGCCGCGGCCCGTCGGAGTGCCGCCAATGCTGGAAGCGAACGATGTTGTTGCGCTTGAAGTGTGACCACTTTCCGCGCATCGCCGGATTGATCGGCTCGTAGCTGCTCGCGAAGGACCCGTTGTGGACGTGGCCGCGCGCGATGTATTCCGCGACGGGGTTGGCGGCGCGGAACGACACGTTCGGCACGGCCGTCGGGGCCGGGAACGAGCGGGCGGAGTCGTGGTGCGTGGCGAGGTCGGCGTAGAAGGCGATGTTCTCGCGCTCGCGGCGGGCTTCGGAGCGATTGACCGCCGTGGTCAGAATCGTCGGCGCCACGGCGGCGCCGACCACCGTCGAGATCGCGGTCCGAAGGCCGATGTCGGCGGCCGCGGAGGTGTCGACGACGACCCGCTGGAACGTCGTCAGATCCGAGCGCTTGGGCAGGCCACCCGACCCGGCGTCGGCCCCCGCAACGTCCGGCAGCGGAATGGGCAGTTCGACGTCGGCTTCGACTTCGGGTGAGGTCATGATCGTCCGGCCTTCCCGGGCACGCGGCAAGCGTGTCCCTGTACCGCCGACGATGTTAGCCCCGCTAATCAGAGGTGGTGTACTGGTTGCCTGTGACGCCGAATAAGGCCTTGTCAGTGGCGGCGCTGTTGGCAGCCGCCGTCTACGGAATGCTGTGGGTGGGCGTTGCCGACCACTGGTCTTGGTTGGAGTCGGCGGACACCTGGACCCTGCAACGCTTCCACGACCACGGGGTCATGCATCCGGCGTGGGTCACCTTCTGGCGTTTGGTGTCGGATGTCTTCAGCCCGAACGCACTTCGAATCGTGGGCCTGGTCTGGATCGTCGTCGCAGTGGTAGGCCGGCAAACGCGGGTGGCGTGGTTCCTGGCGGTGGCGGCACTACCCGCCGGGCTGGTGACCGCGGCGGCAAAGGCGCTCGCCGACCGCCCCCGACCGGGGACGGCGCTGACCCACGCCGCCTCGAGTTCGTTTCCCTCGGGGCATGCCCTCGGCATCATGGTGGGCGTCCTGACCTTCGGGACCCTGCTGTGGCCCCGGATCGGGGCGTCCATGCGTGTGCCTGCGGTCGCGCTGGGTGCGGCGCTGGTGTTCCTGGTCGGGCTGTCCCGGGTGGTGCTCAATGTTCACCACCCCACCGACGTGGTCGCCGGCTGGCTTCTGGGACTTGTGTACTTCCTGGTGTGTGTGCGGCTGTTTCCGCCGCGCGTCCGCGCGGGTCGTATTTCGGCCGGAATAACACCATTCGTCGGATACTGGCAATAAACCAGGCCCCGGGAAGGAGCGGACGTGGCGCAGTCGTCAGCCGAGGACGTCCTGCGGGCCGAGACCGCCAGTCTTCGCGTCCACATGTGGGCGACCTTGATGCTGGGTGTCCTCGGCTTCATCGTCTATGCGCTGACCTCGGTGGCGGCCACCCAGCTGGACGGTGTGGTGTCACTGATCGACGCGGGAACGGCTTTCGTCGCTATCGGGCTCGCCCGCGTCGCCTCAGCACCGCCCGGCCCTGAAGCGCCGCGCGGGCGACTGGCTCTGGAAAACCTCTACGTATTGTTCCGTGCGCTGATGATCCTTGGGGTGGTGATCGCGGGCGTGGCGACCAACGGCGCCAAGGTCGTCGAGTATCTGATCACCCGAGAGGGTGAGCTACCGGGGTTCGGGTTGGCGGCCGTCTACACCGCGTTCGCCGCCGTCGTCGGCTTTTTGGTGGTCGCCAATCACCGGCGCAACAACAGGAGGATTGGCGGGGTTTCCGCGCTGTTGACGGTCGAGGCCGGCGCTGCGCAACTCGACGCTTGGCTCAGCGCGGGCATCTGCGGTGCGCTGCTCTTGGTCGCCGCCCTTCCCGACGGCACCCGGCTCACCTCGACCACCTTCGATGTGCGCCTGATCGCCGACAGTGTCATCGTGCTGGTCATCTGCGCTCTGCTGGTGCGCGAACCGCTGCTGCAGGTGCGCACGGAATTCGGCCGACTCTCCGGGCGCCGGACGGATCCGGGGCTCGATCAGTCCGTGCGGAGCGCCCTCGATGACGTTGCCCGTGAGCATGGACCACGGGTGGAGGAGGACTTCGGTCTGGTTGATGTCTTCGCGGTGCGGCGGGGAAAGGTGGCCGACGTCGACGTCCACGTGTCCTACGCCGGGGCGCTCACCGTCGATGAGCAGGACGACATCCGCGCGGACGTGCTATCCGAGTTGCGGCAGCGGGTCGGCCCGGTCCGGATGACGCTGGTTTTCACCCGCCGGCCGATTCACGATCCGCCTCAGGCCGCCGGTGGATCAACGCCCTGAGGTGTCCTGGGTGGCATCGCCCGACCTGTTGTCGGACATAACGACCCGGCGCGCGACCACCGGTGAGCCATCGACCTTCTTGGTCACCGGCGGTAGGGCCGGCGGTGTCGTGAGTCGGCCCTGAACCGGCGCGCCGTTGCGCACCGGGGGTATCGACACCCGGCGGGTGTCGGCCTTGGCCTCCTTGTCAGCGGTGTTGGCGCCGGCCATTGCACCGGGCGGAACCATCGGCATGCCTGCCATACCGGCGCTGGGAGGGCCGCCAGCGACCGGCGTGCTCGGCGGCGTGATTTGCGCCAAGGGAGCCGACGACGGTGCGGTGCTGGCAGAGGGAACCGGCGGCGGTCCGAGCAGTGAGGTGGGCGCGGTGCCACCGCCCATGAATCCGTCCCCGAGGCCACCGACGCCTCCGCTACCGACGTCGCCGAAGCCGTCGCCGCCGAATCCGGCCGCGTCCGCTCCTCCACCGTCGAAACTGCTGAAATCCTCAGGACTGCTTGCTATTTCGTCCAGGGGTGCGGATGTCAGGCTGGAATCAACCGGTGCGCCCGTCTGCTGGAGCAGGCCCATGCCGGTCTGCATGGCCTGCTGGGCGCCCTGGGCGATCTGTTGCGGGATCTGGGTCAACGGTTGAAGGGCTCCACCGATTGCGCCGGCCAGTGCACCGGCGATGCTCGATGCGGCTTGGGGAAGTTGCTGGGCCATTGCCGCTGTTTGATCAGCCTGTGGCGCCTGTGCCGGCGCCGCAGGTGAATTTGCTTGATCGGCGACGTCGGCGAGCTCTTGTGCGGCTTCTTCATCCTGGGCGGCGAACTTCTCCGCCGCCTCGGTGGTCTTGGCATCACGTTTGGCGTGCTCCGCGAGGCTGTCGGCGTTGTCCTGTTCATCGCTAAGGTTGGCCGCGAGGCCGAGGACGCGGAGTAACTGCTCGACCGGGGTGGCGCCGGTGACGAGCTGATCGGAGACGATCCGCGGTGGTGGGGTGTTCATCGCGGCGGCTTGGAGGTACTGGTCGACGTTCGCGTTCAATACAGGCCCCGTCATCGGTGCCCCTCTCGTGTCAGGGTGTGTGCCTGAAACCAGGCGAAATGGTAGTTGGCAGGAGTCTTTTCGCCGTTGATGAGAGCGTCGATGGTGGCCAGCAGCTGCCAGTTGGCCACCTGAGCGCCATCCACGTTCGCCGGATAGTTGTCAATGACGGCGTACGACACGGTGGCAAGGGACTCGCGCAGCAGGATCGCCTCGGAGTCCAGCCAACCCGTTTGGGCCGTAACGGCTTTGGCGAGAGTGTGGGCGATCCTGGGCAGCCCGTCGCGCCACTTGGTGGCTTGAGCGAGTTCCCATCCTAGGTCGTTGACGGCGGGGACGTCTCGCGGGCGCATCGACATCGCGACCGGATTGGCCGGCTGGTTCGGCGGAAGGTACTGGCCGGGAGGGTGAATGGCGGTGCGTGTCGTGGGTCCCAGAAGGGCGGCCAGATCGCCGCGGCGTACCGCGGGTGGCAACAGTGTTACGCCGGTGGGGATGGCGATGTTCGGGGGAATCCACCCGCCGGCGATGTCGGTCACGATAACGGTCGTGCCGTCCTCCAGATCGCCGATGGCCCAGGCCAATCGGGGTTGTTGGCGGGCGACGGCGTCAAGCAGGCGCTGCAGCCTTGTGGTCGCGGCGGTGTCGGCGCTGATGGCGCCTGCTGCGACGCCGGAGGCGGTCGCTGCCACGGCGCGCTCGGTGATGCCCGCTGAGGATGCGAACTGACTTGCGGGCGTCACCGGTTGCCGGACGAGCGCGGGCTGGCCGTTCGGCGCCGGTCCGCCGAGGGTATGGAGCGGCGCCGAGACCGGAGTTGTCGACGGCGGCGGGGGCGCGGCGGCGGTCGTGGCGACGGGAGGTCGGAGATCCGCGCCGTAGGCGAGGAGGCTGCTTGGCGGTGTGGGTGCGGGCATCGCCGATGGGCTTGCGTTGAGCGGCGGTGGTGTGACGGTCGGCGCAGCCAGCGGTGGGGGCGCAGTGACGAGCGGGGGTGTGGAATCCGTTGGTGCGGGGGTGAACTGGGTGATTTCGGGAGCCGTCGCCGGGGTGGCGTGTGCAGTCTCGAAGGCATGCATTGCCGGAGCGATTGCTTCGGACGGCGGGGGACTCAGCGGGTTGGGGGTGCTGTGCACCGCACTGGCCGTGACTTTGCTGATCGCTTCGGCGCCGGAGGAGACGGGGGCGCCGGAATGGTTGCCGGCGTTGAAGTTTTCGGCGAGTTCGCTCACAGCGGTTGGGCCACGCGCGATTGCGGGTGCAGCGGCCCCCGGCGCAGCTGCAACCGATTGCTCTTCAACACTGATTGACGCGCTGGGAGCCGAGGCCGCGGAAGCTGTGATGGCGGGGGTCTTGATTGGCTCCGTGCCCCCGCGCACCGATTCAGCGGTCGCTCCAGACGGGCTGATTGGCTTGCCAGACGCTGAGGATATAGCGGGCGCTGGTGTGGGCGTATTGGAACTTGCGGTCGTCGCGGAGCTCGTAGTTATAGCGGACCCCATCGGCGCAACTGCAGGCATGGATATGTTTGACCCAGACGCTGCGGCGGGCGCAGGTGTGGGTGTGCTGGGACCTGGCGGTTCGGTCAAGTATGAGGACGCGTCAGGTCTGGTGTGGGTCGTGCCCATAGTTGTTGGTTCAGCTGCGATGGGTTGAGATGGCTTTGCTGGCGCGGGGGTCGGGGTGTTCGCCCTCGAAGGCGTGACATCGGAAAGCTTCAACTCGCTCATTCCCAGCTTCCTGATGATCTGGTCCTCCAACTCATCGGCGTTTGTGGCCACCGCGATTGATGGCACACCATTCACGTCAGCGAATGTTTGTGGCGACGCATTGATCCCTTGAACTGTGAGAACATTCTGAATCGCATTGCTGATGTCCGCTGCACAAGTCGCGGCATGGACTGCCGCTCGGCTCTTTATTTCAGAAACAATGGTCAGAATTGCAGTGACCTTCTCGGGAAGCGGTTGCTTCGATTGATTGACCGCATCGATCCTGCTATTGCCCTCTGCCGCAAGGGTTCCCAACTTGCTTCGAAATTCCGAAATTGTGTTGTGAGCAGCCAAGTACGACTTGCTCTTCGCGCGGTTCACCTCCGCCACTCGTTGGGCTTCCGCTATGCCACGGTCAAACTCTCCACGAATCTCCTCAGCGGTGATGCCCTCTTGCGGGGCGAGGCTCTGGTGTCTGATCTGAACCAGAACGTCAGCGTAGTGATCAAGTTCCGAGACCAGTGCCGCCCGCTTCTCGGCACAGTCCATGGTGCTCTGAAGCGAAGCTGAACTCGGCCACTGATCGCCTACGAGGATGGGTGTCCAGTCGCCGGGTGGCAGGTCTATTACTGACATAGCAAGTCTATTTTGGCGACTTCGGTGTCGATTTCGTCGATGTTGGATTTGTACTCAGAGGGCGCACCATCGGCGAGCTGGGTCAATGCGACGTTCTGATATTCCTCGGCCAATTTCCTTAACGACGACTGAAGTTCCATTGGGCTAGCAGGATTTGATGCCAAGGTGTTTAGAAAATAACTCGATACGACTGCCTCTCCGACTTCGCTGTTCGTAACAACGGCCAGTTTCTCCGCGTCATTTTCAGCCTTACGACTCGCTACCGTCCGTATCGACCGCATCCCCTTCGCATACGCCTCACACACAGCCTTCTTCGCATCAGTCACCTGCTGCTCGCTGAAAGACGGCGCAGCGGAATACGCCGGCGCGGCGCGGAACCACGCCGCGGTTCCTACGACGAGCCCCAGCAGGCCAAGGACTACACCGAGAACGGGGAGCAACCGCGACGACGGTGCCGGTGGCGCCCAGGGTGCGCCGGCTTGAGGCGCGGAGCTGTACGGCTCATGAGACATGCCCGGATGTTAGCTGTCGGTTTGCCCGGGCGCTATTCACCTGGTTCCGAACAGCACTTCGGCTGGGACTTCATCCCGCAGCCGAGGCGTATGGCGTTTGCCGATGCAACGGGTCCCGCCAGGCGCCGAGATCGGTCTCAACCCAACCGTGCCCCAACCTTGACTTGACCCCCGCTGACCCCCGCGGCAACCATTGACCGCATGCGTCGATTCACCGTTTCGCTGGCGGCTGCCTTCGGCACAGTCGCCGTCGCGGTGGCTTCGGCGCCGCCGGGCCATGCCGACACCCCGTGGTTCGCACCCCAGGTCGGCAACGCCACCCAGGTCCTCTCGGTCGTGGGCACCGGCGGTTCGACGGCCAAGATGGACGTCTGGCAGCGTGGCCCGTCCGGCTGGCAGCCCGTCGAAGGCGGCATCGGCATCCCGACGCATGTCGGCTCGGCAGGCTTGGCCCCGAAGGCGAAAGACACCGTCCCGGCCACGCCGATGGGCGTCTACAGCCTCGACTTCGCCTTCGGCACGCAGGCCAACCCCGGCGGCGGCCTGAAGTACTACCAGACCACCCCGGACTACTGGTGGTCCGCCGAGGGACCGACCTACAACACGATGCAGGTGTGCAAGCAGGCCGACTGTCCGTTCGACACCTCACCGGCCAGTGGCACCGAGAACCTTTACATCCCGGCCTACGCGCACGCGATCGTCATGGGCGTCAACAAGGAACGCATCCCCGGCGACGGTGGCGCGTTCTTCGTCCACACCACCAACGGCGGGGCGACCGCCGGCTGCGTCGCCCTCGACGACGCCACCCTGGTCAAGATCATCCGCTGGCTGCAGCCCGGCGCGGTGATCGCGATTACCCAGTAAAGGTGGCCAGCGCCGATCCCGGCGTCACCGTGCCCTCAAGCTTCTGGGCCACCTCGTAGGTGCGCTGATAGCCGGTCGCGCAGATCTTCCAGCCGTCGGCGGTCTTGCGGTAGCGGTCCCGGTAGAAGGCCGCCCCGAACAGCATGAAGTTGTGCTCGGGAACGATCACCCGGTCCTGCAGATACCAGCGACCCTCAGCCTCGTCGCTGTCATCCAGGGTGATCTCTGGGTGGGTCACCCGGTGTTCGGTCAGCACCCCCGCGGGCATCGCGGTGCGCATGTACTCCACCAACTCCGCGCGGTTGGTGAAGTGCAGCGTCTTGCCCAGCGATGAGCCGTAGTCGCCGACGATGTCCTCGGTCAGGGTGTCGGCGAAGTCATCCCAATTCTTGGTGTCCAGCGCCCGAAGATAGCGGTACTTCACCCGTTTGATCGCCTCGATCGCCTCCAGATCAGCCACACCAGACATTGCAACACGTCTCGACTAGCTTTGAACAGATGAGCCTGCCCCGCAGCCGTTTCGCCGCGTTGTCCCGTTCCGAGCTCGCGGTGCTGGTGCCGGAACTGCTGCTCATCGGCCAGCTGATCGACCGCTCCGGGATGGCTTGGTGTATCGCCTCTTTCGGCCGCGAGGAGATGCTGCAGATCGCCATTGAGGAGTGGGCCGGCTGCAGCCCGCTCTACACCAAACGCATGCAGAAGGCCCTGAAGTACGAGGGCGACGACGTCATTACGATCTTCAAGGGACTGCAGTTCGACATCGGCGCCCCGCCGCAGTTCATGGACTTCCGCTACACCGTCCACGACCGCTGGCACGGCGAGTTCCACCTCGACCACTGCGGCGCCCTGCTCGACGTCGAACCGATGGGACCCGACTACGTCCGGGGCATGTGCCACGACATCGAGGACCCGACCTTCGACGCCACCGCGGTAGCAACCAATGCGCGGGCCCAGGTGCGGCCCATCCATCGCCCGCCGCGCCAGCCGGCCGACCGGACGCCGCACTGCGCGTGGACGGTCATCATCGACCCCGCCTACCCGGAGGCCCAGCCCATTCCCGCGCTCGCCGTCATCTCGAAGTCGCGCGCCGCAACATGGGCACTGCGGGAGATTGATCCCGACGACGACGGCACCGCCGACTACACCGGACCGTTGCTGTCCGACGTCGACTTCGGCGCCTTCTCCCACTCAGCCCTGGTCCGCATCGCCGATGAGGTGTGCCTGCAGATGCACCTGCTGAACTTGTCTTTCGTTCTCGCGGTGAGCAAACGGGCCGGGGCGGACAAGGACCTGGCGACATCGATCTGCACCAGGCAGCTGACCGGGATCGCCGGGGTGGCCGCCGAACGCATCCGTCGGGCCATGAACTTCAGCACCGACCTCGACGGGTTGGCGCAGGTGCTCAGCCTGCACCCGTTGCTCAACCCGCTCGGATACGTCGACGCCGACGTCCAAAGCGGCCGACTGCGCGTGCGCCCGTCACCCGCCCATCAGGACGGCGCGTGGATTGCGCTGTGCCACAAAGACTCTCTGCAGCCGCTGCAAGCGATCGCCACCGCCGTCGACCCGCATCTCACCGTCCGCATCACCGGAACCGACACCGACTGGACCGCGGAGTTCGAGCGCGCCGACACCGCTGCCGTGGAGTTCCCCGAGGTTCTCGTCACCAAGGTCAGCGGTGGCGCGGCCTTCGAATTCCAGCAGCGGCAATCGCTACCGTTGACGGTCCTGTAGATCGCGGCGTCGGTTGATCGGGGGACGCTGAATTCCACCCGCAGCACCCCTGATCGGCGTACGGAGGCCGCATGCCGCCGGGCGCAAGCTTTCTTCATCGGGTTCCTCACCGGGAGGGGCCGAACAAAGACAAGGACAGACCAATGAACGCAAAAGTGACCAAGCGGGCAGGAATCTTCGCCACCGTCTTCGCCGCCGCCGCGCTGGGGCTGGGCATCGGGTCTCCCGTGGCCAACGCCGCCGATGACTGTGGCTACGGCAACCACTGGGACGGCAACGCCTGCGTCATCAACCTGCCCGGCCCCGGCGCACGTCCCGACCCCGGTCACCCCAACTGCTGGATCAACGACCTCGGTGACCAGCGCTGCTACTGAGCAATGCCGGTAGCACTCAGCCCCGCTTGCCCAACCCTGGGAGCGGGGCCGAGTGCTGTGCGGGGCCTTTCGCTGGTCGCGAAGCCCCATCGACAGCGACAGCAAACGCGGCGCACACTGGTAGCCATGGACAACAACGGGCCTTTCGGCATCGACCCCGACGAGTTCGACCGCGTCGTGCGTGAAACGGGCGAAGGCCTGCGGAGCGCCTTCGAACAGGTCGGCCGCTTCTTCAACTCCTCGCCCGAGCGGGCCGGCTTCGGCGTGCTCTTCGACCAGTTCGCCCGGCCCACGCCCAAGGGCCGGCCGCAACCGGAGACCGCGGGCGAAGCCGGCGACGGCGTGTGGGCCATCTACATCTCCGACGCCGACGGTAAGGCGCACGTGGAGCAGGTCTACAAGACCGAGCTCGACGCGCTGCGCGCCAACAAGCTCAACACCGATCCGAACCGCAACGTGCGCTTCCTGCCGTACGGCATCGACGTCAGCGTGCTCGACGCCTCGGAGAAGGAATCGGAGACCGACCAGCCCGAGTGACTCAGTTGGGGTGATGGCAGGCCACGGCCTGGCCTGTCCCCACGTCGAGTAGGGCCGGTTCGGTGCTGCGGCAGATGTCCGTGGCCTTGGGGCAGCGGGTGTGAAACCGGCAGCCGGCCGGTGGATCGATCGGGCTCGGCACGTCGCCTTCCAGTGTGATCCGTTGGCGCTCAGCGTTTTTGCGCGGATCGGGAATGGGGACAGCCGACAGCAGAGCGGTGGTGTACGGATGGCGCGGCCGGTTGTAGAGCGAATCGGAGTCGGCCTCCTCGACGATCTTGCCGAGGTACATGACGGCCACCCTGTCCGAGACATGCCGCACCACGCCCAGGTCGTGCGCCACGAACAGGTAGGCCATCGAGAACTCGCGCTGCAGATCGTCGAGCAGGTTGATGATCTGGGCCTGCACCGACACGTCCAGGGCGGACACCGGCTCGTCGGCGATGATCAGCCGCGGCCGCAGACCGATGGCCCGGGCGATGCCGATGCGCTGGCGCTGCCCGCCGGAGAACTCGTGGGGATAGCGGTTGTAGTGCTCGGCCTGGAGCCCCACCCGCTCCAGTAGTTCCTGGACCCGCCGCTTCAACTCCGCCCCGTGAGCCAGGCCATGCAGCTCGAGCGGGTCGCCGACGATCTGCCCGACGCGCTTGCGCGGGTTCAGTGAGGCGAACGGGTCCTGGAAGATCATCTGGATCTCCCGGCGCAGCGGGCGCAGGTCCCGCGCCGACCGGCCGACGAGTTCCTGGCCGGCGAACCGGACCGAGCCTGACGTGGGTGCGACGAGTTGCATGATCGCCCGGCAGACCGTCGACTTCCCGCAGCCGGACTCACCGACCAGGCCGACGGTTTCGCCGTCGCGCACCACCAGGCTCACCCCGTCGACGGCTTTGACCCGGGCCACCTCGCGGTCGAGGAGCACACCGGACCTGATCGGGAAATGCTTGACCAGGTCGGTGACCTCCAGCAGTGGCGCGTCGGTCATCGGACACTCACCTCGACCGCGTTCCAGCAGCGCACCTGATGCGCGGAGTGGTCCACCAAAGGCGGTGCCTCGGTGCAGCGCTCGAACGATTCCGGGCAGCGGGCGGCGAAGCGGCATCCGGCCGGCGGCCGCAGCAGCGACGGAGGGTGGCCGGGGATCTGCGGAAGCCGTTCGGAGCGAACCGTGTCCAGCCGGGGAATCGACGCCAGCAGGCCGCGGGTGTAGGGGTGCTGCGGAGCGTCGAACAACTCCTCCAACCCGGCCTGCTCGACGACCTGCCCGGCGTACATCACCACCACCCGGTGGGCCAGTTCGGCGACGACGCCGAGGTCGTGGGTGATAAGCACCACCGATACGTTCTTCTCGCGGTTGAGCTTTCGCAACAGGTCGAGGATCTGGGCCTGAATGGTGACGTCCAGGGCCGTCGTCGGCTCGTCGGCGATCAGGACCTCCGGCTCCAACGCCAGCGCCATGGCGATCATCACGCGCTGGCGCATGCCGCCGGAGAATTCGTGCGGGTAATCGCGAACCCGCCGTTGCGGATTGGGGATGCCGACCATCTCCAACAGTTCGACGGCATGTGTGATGGCGTCGGCTTTGGAGACGTCGCGATGGGCGCGGATGGCCTCCGCGATCTGGTCGCCCACCCGGTACACGGGGTTCAGCGAGGTCATCGGGTCCTGGAACACCATGGCGATCCTCGCGCCGCGCAGCTTCTGTAACTCGTTGTCCGGCAGGATGTTCAGGTCACGTCCGTCGAACATCACCGAACCGGTGATGGTGGCGTTGGGGGAGCGGGTCAGGCCGATCAGCGTCTGGGCGGTCACGCTCTTGCCGCAGCCGGACTCGCCGACGATCGCGACGATCTCCCCGGCGCCGAGGTCGAAGGACACCCCGTCGACGGCCCGGACCTGCCCGTCGTCGGTGGCGAACCCGACGTGCAGGTCCTGGACGCTGAGCAACGGATTCATGCCGGGGCCGCCTCGCCGAGCCGGATCCTCGGGTCGAGGAACGCGTAGAGGATGTCGACGATCGCGTTGAACAGGACGATGAAGAAGGCGCCGAACATCGTCACTGCCATCAACGGAGGCAGGTCCAGCTTGCCGATCGCCTGTCCGGCGTACAGGCCCACGCCGTTGAGGTTGAACACCGTCTCGGTCAGGATCGCCCCGCCGCCGACCACCGCACCGAAGTCCAGCCCGAACAGGGTGACAATGGGAATCATGGAGTTGCGCAGGACATGTCGCAGCCTTACCTGCCGTTCGGTGAGGCCCTTGGCGCGTGCGGTTCGCACATAGTCCTCGTTCATCGCGTCGAGCATGTTGGAGCGCAGCACGCGGCTGTAGAAGCCGACGTAGAGCACCGCCAGGGTGACCCACGGCAGGATCAGGTGGTAGGCCCACTGCGCCGGGTTCTCGCTCAGCGCGACATAGCTGCCGGTGGGGAACAACTGCACCTTGAAGCTGAAGAAGTAGAGCAGGATCGCGGCCAGCCAGAACACCGGCATCGAGATCCCGATCAGCGCCAGGATGGTCAGGGCCCGGTCGGTGAACCCTCCTGCCCGCACCGCGCTCAGGTAGCCGAACCACACGGCCAGCGCCATCCACAGCACCGCGGCACCGATGGTCAGCGACAGGGTGACGGGCAGTCCGTTCCAGATCTGTTTGGCCACATTCTGATCCGTGGCGTACGAGGTCAGCTGGCCGGTGAAGATCTGCTTCATCATGGTCAGGTACTGAACCGGCAGCGGCTGGTCCAGGCCGAGGTCGGCGCGGACCCGCGCGATGAGCGCGGGGTTGGCGTTGCGGCCCGCGATACGCGCCGCCGGGTCGGAGTTCGGGATCACGTTGAAGATCAGGAACACGATCACCGAGATCGCGAACAACACCGCCACCATCCCGGCGATCCGGCGCACGGCGAAGCGCAACACCTCAGCGCTCCAGCCGGATCGTGGCCCGCGGATCGAGCGCATCGCGCAGGCCGTCGCCGAAGACGTTGAGCGACAACACCGTCAGCACGATCATCAGCCCGGGAACGATCGTCAGATGCGGCGCGGTGTAGATGGTCTGATAGCCGTCGGCGATCATGGTGCCCCATGACGCGTTCGGCGGCCGGACGCCCGCTCCCAGGAACGACAGCGCGGACTCCAGCAGCATGTTGTTGGCGATGTTGAGCGTGAAGAACACGATGATCGTCGAGACGATGTTGGGCAGTAACTCCGAGACCATGATCCGAAGCGGTCCTTTGCCCTGTGCCACAGCGGCTTCCACGAACTCCTTCTCGCGCAGCGCCAGGATCTCCCCGCGCACCGGCCGGGCCATGTAGGGCACATAGACCAGACCGATGATGAGGATGGGAATCCACAGTGAATCCCCGGAAATGTTCAGCGCACCGATCTTGATGCCGCCCAGGGCCAGCGTCGTGCCCAATGCGATGCCCAGCAGCAGCACCGGGAACGCCCAGATCACATCCAGGATCCGGGACAGCAGTGCGTCGACCCAGCCGCGGTAGTAGCCGGCGAGCATGCCGACCACGATCGCCAGGACGGTGGTGATCACGGCCGCGAGCACTCCGATGTAGATGGAGGTGCGTCCCCCGTAGAGCAGGCGCACCATCACGTCGCGGCCGTTCTGGTCGGCCCCGAGCAGATAGCGCCCGCGCAGTCCCGGACCCAGCGGTGTGCCGTCGGGCGCGACGACGTTGACCTCCTGACCGCCGACGAGGATCTTGTCGGTGATGTGGTTCTGGTTGGGACCGGTGTGGGCGACGAAATGCGCCCACAGCGGAGCCGCCAGGCACAGCAGCACGATGACGACGAACACCGCCCCGAAGCCGAGAGCAACCTTGTTGCGGCGCAACCGCATCCACGCCAGATGCCAGGGACTGCGGCCCTCGACATCACGCGCCGCGTCGGCCAGGGGGGCGGCCGGGGTGGTGGCGACCATTACTTCAACGCGAACGAGGTGAAGTCCTGGCTGAACAACAGGTGGCGGTAGGACTTGTCGAAGTCGAGCCGTTCGGACAGGAAGGTGGTGAACTGCTCGTTGCCGTACGGCGCCCAGACCGCCTGCTCCATGTAGGCCTTGTCCATCTCGCCGTACTGCTTGCGGATGTCGTCGGTCAGCTGCTTCTGGACCAGTTCGTCCTGCTTGGCGTCCAGGGTGGGGATCGCCACTCGCGAGAAGTTGTTGCTGTTCGTCGGCAGGATGTTCGCACCGTTGAGCAGCGGCCGGAAGAAGTCATCCGGGTGCGGGAAATCCTGGAACCAGTCGGAGAACCCGGTGTCCAGATCCGGCGTCGACTCATTGCCGATGGTCTGGAAGTAGGTGTCCCCGGAGATCACCTTCAGCGTGGCGTTGAAGCCCAGCTGGTTGAGGACGTCGTGGTAGTACTCGCCGATCCGCTTGCGGTCCGGCTCGTCGTTGGTCCAGACGGTGATGTCCTTGTCGGTCGGGTTGGCCTCCGCGATCAGCTTTTTCGCCTTGTCCATGTCCGGACCCGGATACAGCTTGAACTCGTCGTAGCCCGGCATCCCCGGCGGGAGGATCTGCTGGGTGGGGTGCAGTCGGCCGCCGAACACCCGGTTGAGCGCCTCGGGGTCGATTGCGTAGTTGATCGCCTGGCGCACCTTGATGTCGTTGAACGGCGCCTTCTGGGTGTTCATCCAGAAGTAGTAGGTGTTGATCGAGTCCTCGAAGCGGAACCGGTTGGAGAACTTGGCCTTGACCTCCGGCAGGCGGTCGGCGTCCGGCGGATCGTTCATGTAGTCGATCTGGTTCTGCTCCACCCCGGTTACCTGCGCGGAGTTGTTCTTGTTCTGGGTGACGGTGATCTTGTCCACCTGCGCGTCGGGCACCTCGGTGGCCCCGGCGTCCTTGATGGTCTTGAACTGCGGGTTGCGCTCCATCACAAGGGAGTTGGGGGCGTTGACCTTCGAGATGACGAACGCGCCGCTCGACGGCGGCGGGTTGTTGGTGGCGTCCTTGTCCAGCGGTGTGGTCTGCGGAACCGGAGCGGCGAACATCAGGCCCAGAACATTGGTGAAGGTGCCGCTGGGCTTGTCGAGCTTGATCGTGATGTCGCCGGTGTTGTCGTCGGTGGTGATGCCCGAGATGGTGTCGGCCTTGCCGTCCGCGAAGTCCTTGGCTCCGACGATCCCTTCATAGAACACCGAGCCACCCGAGTTCGCCTTGAACAACCGCTTGATGGCGAAGGTGAAATCACCGGCCTTGATGGGCGATCCGTCGGAGTACTTCATATTCGGCCGGAGGGTCAGCTTGTAGGTCTTGCCGTCGTCGGAGATCTGGGGCATCTCCTTGGCGAGCGCGGGCACCAGATCGGTACCGGAGTCACCCTTGGAGTGCCGATAGGTCAGAAGCGGGGTGTAGGTGTTCCACAGCACCTCCCAGCCCTCGACGGTGTAGGACAGCTGCGGGTCCACGTAGTCCGGGAACGACGTCATCGTGACGTTCACCTCGCCGCCCTGCTTCCCGCCGCCCCCGCCGCTCGCGGTCTTGGAACCACCGCATCCGGCGATGCCGGCTGCGGTCGCTGCGGTGATGGCGACGATGGCTGCTTTCCGGCGCAGGGCGGTCATGGCACTCCTAATGTCTGCAGAGGTGTGAGGACACTCTGCCCTAACGGCGTCCGCTTGGCGCGATAACTCGGGCGGTGAGATTCCCGTCGTCCGCCTTGGGTGAAAAGGGCCGGTGAACGCCGATAGCGCCCGCCGAACAGCGATAGCCTGGCTGTCGGGAGCGGGTCGGGACAACGTGAGGAAGACCCTGATGAACGCAACTGTCAGGCGGGCGGCCGCCGTCGTCCCGGCGGCGATCGCCGCCTTCGCCGGTGTGGCCGTGGTGGCCCCGGCGGTCGGCAACGCCGCCGAATGCGGCCCGGGGACGGTATACGACGCGCCGTCGAACATGTGCGTCGTGGCGCCGGCGCCTGCCGGTTGGGACGCGGCTCCGCCGCCGGCCCCTGCCGCGCCGCCATCGGTTCTCCCGCCGGGTATGCCCCCCGTGCAGATCTGCCCGCCGATTCCGTTCGTGGCGGTCTGCTTCCCGGTCAACTGACGTTTCCGCAGCTAAGCACTAGTGAAGCGCTGCCGGCGACCGGCCGGTGGCCGTCTGGGCCATCAGCCCGTATTCGGCGGTGAGCCGGTTGGCCTTTACAGTATTTGCTATGCCGAAGATGGATCGTCGCAGCGCGATGATGATGGCGGGCATCGGCCTGGCCGTGGCGGCCGTGCCCACACCGAAGGCTTCAGCCAATCCCATGGCTCCGGAGCCTCCGCTGCCGCCGGCGCCGCCCGTCGGCCCGCCGCCGCCTCCCGGATTCCCCCCGCCCCCCGGTCCGCCGCCGCCGTTCGGCGCGCCTCCGCCGCCGGAGGCTGCCGCGCCTCCGGGCTTCCAGGGCGACGAGTTCGACGGCCCGGCCGGCGCACCGCCCAACCCGGCGTTGTGGACGATCGTCCCGCGCCGGGAAATGATCAAGAAGCCGGTGTTCTGGGACCGGCCCGAGAACATGGGCGAGTACAGCACCGACCAGGACCACGTTTTCCTGGACGGCAACTCCAACCTCGTCCTCCGCGCGACGCGCAATCCCGGTGGCACGAGCCAGTCGAACACCTACACCGGCGGGAAGGTGATCGGGAACTTCAGCGCCCCGATCAACAACACCTTCGAGGCGCGGGTGAAGTTCGAGTGCCTGACCCCCGGCGCGTGGCCGGCCTGGTGGCTGCTCAACGACGAGAACAAGAAGCGCGGCGGCGAAGTCGACATCATGGAGTGGTACGGCAACATGGAGTGGCCCTCCGGGACCACGGTGCACGCCCGCCTCGACGGCACCTCCTTCGCCACCATGCCGTTCCCCGTCGACGACCAGTGGCACCGCTGGCGGGTCACCTGGAACCAGTCGGGCATGTACTTCTACGCCGACTACGAACCGGGCATGGAGCCGTACTTCACGGTGCCCGCGTTCTCCATCGACGACTGGGCGTTCAACGACCCGGGATTCACGCTCAGGCCGGTGTTCAACCTGGCCGTCGGCGGCACCGGTGGCAAGGACGCCTCGGGTGGCATCTATCCGTGCCAGTTGCTCGTCGACTGGGTCCACATTTTCCCGAGCTGATCCTCAAAACAGGCGACTAGCCCGCTGCCCGGCCGATTCGGCTGAGCGCAACGGGCTTTCGTCCTCTGGCGCGAATTTAGGGCAACAACCGCCCCTGGCGTACCGCGACGGCTTACTGTTCCGCCGTGGACATTCTCATCATGATCCTGCTCTTCGCGATCGCGCTGTTGATCTGGCGCGGCGCCAAGCGCGGTTTGATCCTCACACTGTGGTTCGTCGGTTTGGTCGCGATGATCGGGTTGTTCCGCTTCCACGTGACCTCTGTCCTGGATCTGAGCTTCTGATGGCCGAGGTCGTGATCGAGGAGACCCGGATGGTCGACGAGGCCGCCCATTCGCACGGCGGCATCTGGGGATTCATCACCTACTGGGGCCTGCACGCCTGGGTGCTCGCCTACACCGTGGTGATGCTCAGCGCGTTCTTCATCCAGTTCGTGAAAGGCGAGTTCCCCTGCCCGCTGTGCATGCTGCAGCGCTACGGGATGATCCTGTCCACCCTTGGTGCGTTGTTCGTCATCATGCAGGCGCGACGCGGGGCGCTCACCACCGCGCGTTACGCCCAGGGTCTGGGACTCGGCCTGATCGGCGTGCTGGCCGGAGCGTCGGTGTCGATCCGTCAGATCGAACTGCACATCCTGCCGGGCGATCCCGGCTACGGCGAGCCGTTCCTGCGGCTGCATCTCTACACGTGGGCATTCATCACCTTCGCCATCGTCTTGATCTACGTCGGCGTGATGCTGACCCTGATGCCGCGGGGCATTCCGCATGCGCCGGCCGAGGGAACCGTGGCCCGCAAGATCTCGACGGCGATCATCGTGGTGTTCATCGGTGTGGTGGCCGCGAACGTCATTGCGATCATCTTCCTGGAGGGCTTCGCTCCGGTGCTGCCCGACGATCCGGACAGCTACACGCTGATCGACCAGATCCGGGGCCGTTGATCCATCCCGACGCAGAAGCGCCGGAATGGGTGAGGCGGCTCGGCCTCTCGCCCCACCCGGAGGGCGGCTGGTTCCGGGAGACCTGGCGCAGCGACCTGACCTTTGAGCCGTCAAGCCTGCCGCAGGGATACACCGGTGTACGAAACGCCGGCACGGCGATCCTGTTCGTGCTGATGCCCGGCCAGCAGTCGGCATGGCACACGGTGCGCAGCGCCGAACTGTGGCTGCATCACCGAGGCAGCCCGCTGCTTCTCGAGACGGGTAGCGACATCGGCTCGGCGACAACCCGTGTGCTCGGATCCGACATCACCTCCGGCGAGCAGCCGCAGATCGTTGTGCCACCCGGGCACTGGCAGCGTGCCCGTCCCCGGGATGACGAGCCGACGCTGGTGAGTTGCATCGTGGTCCCGGGATTCGACTTCGCCGATTTCACCCTCGCCAGCGACTGAACGACAATCAGGCCGTGGAACTTCGAGGTGAGTTGCGTCCGGATCGGCCCCTTCTCGTCGTCGCCCTGGACGAAGAGGCCGACGCTCTCGACGACGAGTTGCCGATTCTCGTCACCGGCCCGGGCAAGGTGCACGCGGCCGTCGCGGTGACTTCGGCACTGTCGTCGGCGCGGCCGTCGGTGGTGATCAATCTCGGCACTGCGGGAGGTCTGCGTGACGGACTGCAGGGTGTGTACGAGATCCACACCGTGCTGCAGCACGACTTCGACTCAGCGGCGATTCGCGCGCTGGTGAATCGCGACTACGGCGTGCCGATCATGCTCGATTGCGGTGCGGGCTCGCAGCAGGCTGTGCTGGCGACCGGAGACAGCTTTGTGGCCGATTGCGCTGTCCGCGAAGTGCTTTCGCGCGAGGCGCACCTTGTTGATATGGAGGGATACGCAGTCGCCTGGGCCGCTCGTTCCGCGGAGGTGCCGGTGCGGCTGATCAAGTTGGTCAGTGACGACGCCGGTGAGGGTGCCGCGCGCACGTGGGCCGAGACGGTCGGCGAACACTCGGGAACCCTCGCGCGGTGGGTGAAGGAGAACGCGCCGCGCTAGCGGGCTAGTGAGTGCCGGTACGGCTACGGCAGTGATCTCCAAAACTCGCCAATTGTGTTGGCGATCTGATCGACGTCGAGCAGCAGGGGGCCGAGGTGTCCTGCGCCGGTTACCGCCACAGCTTGCGCGCGGGGCATCGTCGCAGCCGCGGCTTGGGCGTCGACTGGTCGCCAGTTCTGGTCGGCGAGGTCGCCGGTGATCAGGAGGGTGGGAACCGTTATGGACGGGAGTTTGTCGGTGAGGGCGTGCCAGCTGTGCATGAATCGGATGGTCCGTCGTATCGATTCTCGGTCGGCTTCCCTGAAGGCGCGCACCATCTCCGTGGCCCGCTCAGGTTGTGCAGCAAACGCTTTCGGGCCGATCAAGGTATCGAACAATGCTTTGGTAATCAGGCGGTTGGGACCGGTGAGGCGGTAGATCATCGCGAGGGGATATGACTGGGTCCATCGTTGGCGGCGACCGACAGGAGTCAGCGGTGCGGCGATGGTCGTCAGGCTGCGCAACCGGTGTGGCTGGCTGGCCGCCAAGGTGATGCCCACGTGTCCGCCCCAGGCATTGCCCACCCAGTCCACCGGCGCGTCGATGCCAAGTTGGCTGAGCACCTCTCCGGCGGCGGTGGCGCAGTCATCGAGAGTGAAGTCTCGGTGTATCGGGCCGCTGTGGCCGTAGCCGGGACCGTCGATCGTCAGCACACGCCGGTCCGCGCCGAGTTCGTTCACCAGAGGGCCCCAACTCCGGGAATCCACCCACAGGCTGTGCCACAACACAACTGGCGGACCAGAGCCGACCTGCCCAACGTGCAGTGGCCCAAGGCAGGTGGACACCAAACCGGAATCAGCGGTATGCGCGACCATGGCGACCTCGTCTCATCGACACGTTCTGACCCGTCAGGTCGAAGCCGGGCAGACCATACTGTCTATATGCTGTTACCATACAGACAGTATGGACGTTGTCAAGGGCCGGCAGGACGCACGCGAACGGCTCGTCGCAGTGGCGACCGAACTGTTCGGCGAACGCGGCTATCACCAGACCAGTACCGAGGAGATCGTCCGTCGGAGTGGCGTCACCCGCGGCTCGCTCTACCACCATTTCGCCGACAAAGCGGCGCTCTTTGAAGAGGTGTTCGACCGGGCCGAACGGGCCGTGAGCACAGCCGTCCGTGCCGCAGCGAAGGCGGCCACCGAGCGAGGCGAGGATCCATGGTCGGTGTTCCTCGCCGGATGGGACGCGGTGCTCGACACCGCCATCGATGAGCCGCTGCAGCGCATCCGCGTCGTTGACGCCCCGGCAGTTCTCGGGTGGCAGCGATGGCAAGAGCTCAACGCCCAGTACACCCTTGCCAACATCGAAGCGGGCCTTGTCCGCCTCCTCGAGCACGGCGTGCTCGCTCCCCAGCCGGTGGCGCCGCTCGCGGTGCTCCTCATGGGACTGAGCAATCAGGCAGTCTCGGCAATAGCCGGAGCCGAACATCCGGTCAAAGTTCGCCAGGACATCGGTAGGGCGGTGCGCCGTCTGCTTGAAGGACTGCGTGACCCCCGTTGACCGCGCCCGCCTAAGAGAAGCCCCCCGGGCGGAAGACGGCAGCCATCGGTGACCCAGCCGACCGACAAGCCGCCGCGTTGGCCGCTGACCGTGGCGAAGCCGCCGCGCGGCTCACGTTCAGTAGTAGTGCCGGCGGCCGCCGACCGCGTGCCCAAGGGACCCAAGCAGCCAGAGCACCCCGCCGATGACCAGCAGGACGACCCCGATGGACCACAGGATCGAGATCTTGAAGATGAATCCGAGAATGAGAAGGACGACGCCGAGGGTGATCATTGACTTTTCCTTTGTGTGTATGTGTCGATGGTGACGGGTTACCGGGGGTGGTTCGTCAGTGCCTGATCCTCGGTGGGCGGCTGTCCCGACCGGTGACCGAATAGGCCCAGCCTGGTGCGATGGCTGACAGCATCCGCGGGGTGGTGCTGGCGTTCAAGCAGAACCTCGCGGTCGTGGTTGGCGAACGCGGCTTCGCTTTGGGACCGGGCAAGGTCGCGTCGGGCATCTTTTCCGCGGCCCGCGGTGCGCCGCGCTCCGGCCAGAAGCACGCTCAGGCCCAGCATCGCCACCGCGCCGATCACCATCCCGAAGACAAATAGCGTGCCTGTCGATCCGGTGACGTGATAGCCGAACACCGAGAAGGTCTCGGTTAACGGGTGGGCGGTGCCCGAGTTGCCCAGCACCCCGACCACGGCCACCAGGACGGCGATCAGCAGAACGATCAAACCAACAATGACGATCATGACGTCCTCAATTCCCGCGGGCAGGACTTCAGTCAACGCCGAATCATCGATGTTGTCCACACTGTTGACCCACGCCGTATGGTTACAGTGTGAATCGGAAGGGAATGCCGCTCATGACGACCACACAGCACACCGGATCCGGCCCGGCTGATGACGGTCACTCCCCTGAACCCGGTACCGCCGAGGTCTCCCGCCCGCTCATCCTGCGGGCAGCCTTGACGATCATCGACCGCGATGGGGTGGACGGCTTGTCCATGCGCCGTCTCAGCCACGCGGTGGGCCGCGATCCCGCGGTGCTCTACCGGCACGTGCCGAACAAGGCCGCACTACTCGACGGTGTCGCCGAGATCGTCCTGGAACAACTCACCGTCGACACCACCGATGCGGACTGGGCCGGCCAACTGAGGACCGTCGCGCACGATTTCCGCCGGCTGGCCCTCAAACACCCGAACGTCTTACCGCTGCTCGTCACACGACCATTGGCCACCCCGCTGGGCCAACGACCGGTCGGGACCCTGCGGCACCTCGAAGACATCCTTGCCCTACTCACCTCGGCGGGATTCGCCGGCGAGGACGCCCTGCACATCTACCGGGTCCTCTTCGCCTACCTTCACGGCCAGCTTCTCACCGAACTGCAAGAAGTCGTCGAACGGCCCGAAGAGACCGACCACGTCCTGCGCCTAGGCCTGCACCGCCTGCCCATCACCGACTTTCCCCACGTGCGCGGACTCGCAGAGCAACTGGCCTCCTACGACGGATCAGCCGAACTGGACAGAGGCCTCAACCTCCTCCTGCCCGGCCTGCAGTCCGTTCTGCCCCAACGGCTCCCACCGAAACGAGACACGACGTGAAATCATCGACGATCGGCTGCACAACTGACGCTCCCCGAACCGCTCACAGAACAGCAGGAAGAACGCGGTGCAACGAAGACGGCTCGACCTCACCCACCCTGCGGGATGCCGCGCATGAGCGCGGTTTCGGAAGGCGAAGCCGCGGTGTCCAGACGCGGTCCCTCAGCCGATCGACATCAGCTGATCGATCGAGTCCTTGGGCAGATCGCCCTCGACAATGGCGCTCACCTCCAACCGTCTCAGGGTGATCGAACCCTTATGGTTGGCCAGGAAAGCGGTGTCGGCCGCGTCGCGACCGGTGGCGATCCGAACCAGGCTCTGGCGTGGCGCCAACAAGGTGCCGTCGACCACTCGCCACTGCCCGTCGACGTACGCCTCGGCAACGGCGTGGAAGTCCATCGGGTCTAGGCCCGGAGCGTACACCGAGACGACGCGGGCCGGCACGGTGACCGCCCGCAGCAGTGCGACCACCAAGTGGGCGAAGTCGCGGCACACCCCGGCACCGGCCAGCAACGTGTCCACGGCTCCATCAATCGGGTCGCTTGAGCCGGGAACGTAGTTCAGTCGGCTACCCACCCACAGCGACACCTTCTCCAACAGGGTTGTCGAGTCCAAGTAACTTCCGAATTCCGTTGCGGCGAAGCCGTAGAACTTGTCAGCCTCGGCGTAGCGGCTCGGCCGCAGATACATGGACAGGTCGTACTCGTTCGCCGGCGCCGGTGCCGTCCGGCCCACGATCGTCGCCGCATAGGAAACCCTCAGAACACCACAAGGAACGTGGAGTTTGTGGATTCGATTCCCATGCGTACCACTAATCTCCAGAGCGCGAACGGCGTCTCCGTTGCACACCAATGACAAGGACTCGCAGACCTCGGTATCCGGATGCGGAGCAATCGCAATCTGGAACTCCAACGTTGTCGGCGCAGTGATCTCAACCTCAAGCTCCGCCGCAACGTCACGCTTCATGCCGCCAATGATGCACCTAGCCCGGACTTTCCGCGCGACGCCCGCGGCAAGCCTCTGAACCTGTGTCCGTCCTCAACCGCCTCGAATCTCACGAAGCTCAACCCGTTGGATGTGCCACTCTTGTGTCAGCCTGCTCTGTCGGTTCGTCAGTAATAGCGTTTGACGAGTTTGCGTGCGGTTTCCGGTGCCAGTCGGCCAAGGAGCAGCAGAGCCCGGTAGCTCGCTCCGGTGACGTATTCGGCGCGGCGGCGCTCCAGGGCCTTGAGCATGTGGCCGGCTACCTGGTCGGGCGTGAGCATCGACGGTGAATGGACGGCGAGTCGATCGGGACGCCGAGTTTCTTCGCCGCGGCGGTGATGCGCTTGTCCTCCCAGGCGAGAACATCGGCGCGGCTACGGCGCTGACCGCCGATGATTGCGTTGATCGTGACCGGCTTTGTGGAGGTCGATGCCATCGTTGTCCCCTTGTGTTTTGAGTTGGTTTTCAGCCGGCTGCGACGGCCGATTCGATCCAATTGGAGAACTCGCACGCCAGATGCCAGCGATGCCCGGCGATCATGTGCGGCAGCGTCGGCAGCGGGAACTCGACGACGAGGCGGGCGTGGAAGCCATCGGCGGTATCGCGGAACTGGTGGCGTACGGCCCCGATCGGCACACCGTCGGCGTAGGCGACACCGGCCAGTTGTCCGGGGAACGTCGGATCGACCGGCGTCACGACATGCGAGAGGTCTTTGTAGTCGATGAAGAACCACGCGGCCAGCGGGCTGCCGCCGTTGGTTTCCAGAACCTCATGACGACCGTCGGCACCGATGCGCTGGACGAAGTGGTCCGGGCACGCGCGCAGGAGTTCGGCTTCGTCATCGCGGTGTACGCACTCCCAGTAGAAGTCGACGAACTGCGCCGCGGACCCGCCCGGCACATGCAGATCGGTCACGCTGAACCGGCGCCGCGCACTGACCCTGGCCTGGGTCTTGGCGACCAGTCCGGCCAGCGCGGCGTCCCGGCGAAGCCGGCGCCGGATCTCCTCGTTGCCGAGTTCCAGCTTGGTCTGCAGAAAAGCCTCACGCCGCTCAGCCACATCGCCGCGGGTCGGCGCGTTGACGCCGAGTTTGCGGGCGGCCGCGGTGATCCGATGGTCCTCCCATCGAAGCATCGCATCACGCGTCACCCTGAGGCCGCGGATCTCGCTGATGATGGGCAACGTCTTGGTGGCTACCACAATCGTCCTTAACGCTAGAATACTTTCGTTAATGAGACGTTAGGCTCGCTACGGTCATTCCGTCAAGGAGGTGGAGATGCCCGGCGGGGAGGCTGCCGTCAAGCGGCGCACCGGCGGCCGCTCGGCCCGGGTGCGCACGTCCGTGCTGGACGCCGCCTTATCCGAACTTGTCAACCACGGGTACGAGGGCCTCACAATCGCCAACGTCGCCCGAGTCGCAGGCGTCGCTGAATCGACGGTCTACCGGCATTGGCCGACCCCGGCCGACCTAGCCGCCGGGGCCATCGGCCACCTCGCCGAATCCGACAATCCGGTCCCCAACACCGGCAGCCTTGCGGGCGATCTCCATGCGTTGCTATCGCAGATCGCCGAGCTGCTTCGGCGTCCGGAGGTCGAACGAATCCTTCGGGCAGCGGCAGCGCTCGATGCGGCAAACCCGACGGCCGTGGAGGCCCGGAAGTCCTTCTGGGACAAGAGGTTCGCCGGTGCCGCAGTCATCGTCGAGCGTGCTGTCCGGCGCGGAGAACTGGACGCGGTAAATGACCCGGATACCGTCATCGAATACCTCGTTGCCCCCACCTACGTTCGACTGCTGCTCCTCGACCGGCCCATTGACGCCGGGCTCATCGACGGTTCGGTGGAACGCACGCTCGGGGCATTCGGAGCAGTGCGGCTCCCTGGACAGTGACAGGGGCCGACATTTGTCAATGAGGCTGGCGATCGTTGCCGCAGTTCAGCGTGGAGCCGATGACGGGAATCGAACCCGCGTATTCAGCTTGGGAAGCTGATGTTCTGCCATTGAACTACATCGGCGTGGGTGCTGACGAGAATAGCAACCCCGTCGGCAGCCGGGAGATCAGCCGATCGATTCCTGGGTGAAGGTGCACTCGTCGCCCAGGGTGTCCAGCATCGCCGGGACGTTGACATTGATCCGGCGCAGCGCGCGGTAGGCCAGGTTCGGGGTGGACCGGCTGCCGGAACCCTTGGCAAATCCGCTGTTTCGATAAACGCCCAGTTCGTCGTCCAGGGCGCCGAACCGGGAGCAGTCAAAGACTTTCGGGTCCCGGCTGTAGTCGGATACCAACTGGTTGTACTTGCCGATGTAGGTCTTCATGTCGGCCGCCATCTGGTCGCGGTCGAAGCGGTCGGGCTGTTGCACCGGTCGTTCGATCCAGCGGCCCTGCGACACGGAGTACTGGCCGATGCCGTGCTCCGGCCGGTAGGTGTCGCCGCGCTCGCCGTGGAACGTCACCTCCAGGGCACCCCGTTGAACGTGATCCGGCCTTCCTGGCGTCGCTCGACCTCGTCGTTGAGCAGTTTGAGCAGCCGGTTGAGTTTGTCCGCGGGAATGTCGGCCGAGTGGGTGAACACATGGACCCCGAAGTCCGAGGCGTCGTCGTACTCGTAGGAGGCGTTGCTGCCGAAGAGTTCGACGGAGTCGACGGTCAGGCCGGGGATGCCTGACGTGGTGACGATGCGATCGACGATCTGCATCGTCTTCTGCCGAATTTCCGGTTTGAGTGCCTCGCCGTTCCACAGCCGCGGGTCCAGCTGCGTGGGGAAGGTGGTGACGGCGTCGACCGCGGCCCGCACCGACCGGTCGGAGCCGTCGGCCACAGGCGGTCCGCCCGCCGAATGCTCGGTGCAGCCGGCCAGCACCGTCGCGGCGAGGACGGCGGAGGCCGCGCGTGCGGCGATCATGACCCTCCTCATCGGTGGCTATACGCTCGTCGGGTGCTGCTCTCTGATCGTGACATCCGCGCCGAGATCGCCGGCGGACGGCTGGGTATTGACCCGTTCGACGACACGCTGGTGCAGCCGTCGAGCGTGGACGTGCGGCTCGACAACCTCTTTAGGGTCTTCAACAACACCCGCTATACCCACATCGACCCGGCGCGGCAGCAGGACGAGCTCACCAGCCTGGTGCAGGCCGCCGACGGGGAGCCTTTCGTTCTGCATCCCGGCGAGTTCGTGCTGGGCTCCACGCTGGAGTGCTGCACCCTGCCCGACGATCTGGCCGGCCGCCTCGAGGGCAAGTCCTCCCTCGGCCGTCTCGGCCTGCTCACCCACTCCACGGCCGGGTTCATCGACCCCGGCTTCTCCGGGCACATCACGCTGGAACTGTCTAACGTGGCCAACCTCCCCATCACCCTCTGGCCGGGCATGAAGATCGGCCAGCTGTGCCTGCTGCGGCTCACCAGTCCGGCCGAACACCCCTACGGCAGCGCCTCGGTCGGGTCGAAGTACCAGGGGCAGCGCGGGCCCACTCCGTCGCGGTCGTACCTCAACTTCATCAAGTCGCCCAGCTAACTGATTTCCATGTAACGCCCAGGTCGGCTGGGCCGATGAACCGTGTAGTCGCTGGTTCGGGCCTGGTCACAGTCGACGGCCGGGAACGGCCAGCCAGCAAACAATGTGGAGGGTCAGTGGACATCGTACTGGGCGTGTCGATGACACCCTCGGCGGTCCGCATGGTGCTGGTAGAGGGCGAGAACGCGGACGGTGCCTCGCTCGACCACAACGCCGTCAACGTCACTCATGGCGCCGAGTCGGCAATGTCCGGTGCGCCCCAGCAGGTGCTGGACGCCATCCTCGGCACCCGGGACGGCGCCGCCGAGGGCGGCCACCGCCTCACAGCCGTCGGCGTGGCCTGGACCGACCACGCCGATGCCGCCCAGCTCCGCCAGAGCCTGCGCCAGCACCGGCTCGAGGACGTCATCTTGGTCTCGGAGTTGCACGCCGCCAGCGCGCTGGCCCAGGCGATCGGCCAGACGGTCGGCTGCCAGCGCACCGCGTTGCTCTTCATCGAGAACGAGACCGCCACCGTGGCCGTCGTCCGCACCGCCGACGGCGCGGTGGTGCGCGTCACCAGCCGCAGCCTGCTCGGAGCGGACGTCGTGGCCGAGTTGCGGGGCATGGTTGCCGGCCTGGACACCGGTGACGAGCCGGCGCAGGCCGTCTACATGATGGGGTCCGGGGTCGACATCGACATGCTTCGGCCGGACGTCGCCGCGGCCACCCACCTCCCGGTCCATGCCCCCGCCGACGGTGACCTGGCCTTGGCTCGCGGTGCGGCGCTGGCAGCGGTGAGCACGCCGCGGTATGAAGCCTCGACGGTCGGCATGATGTCCAGCGAGGACACCGCCGCCGGCGTCACGCAGATGGCCGCCGCCGGATACATGGCGCCCCTCGGCTACAGCGCCGTGCCCGACGAGGACGACGCCGACCTGCTGGCCTTCGAGACACCGGAGATCGAGGTCCCGGCCGAGGCGCCGGACCGCAAGCCTTTCCTGCTCGTCGGCAGCGCCGTATCGGCGATCTTCGTGGCCGGGGTCGCCGCGCTGGCGATCTCCCTGGCCGTCGTCATCCGGCCGACGGCCGACCAGCGTCCCGAGCCGCCCGGAACGCCCGTCGCGCCCAGCGCTCCGGCGCCGGCGCCCGCCCAGGCCAAGGCGCCCGCACCTCCGGCGGCCCCGGAAACGATTCAGGCCCCGGTCCCCGTGGTGCAGGAGGCGCCGCGGACGGTGGTCGTCGCGCCCCCGGCGGCAGCGCCCGCACCCCAACCCGCCGCGGCTCCCGCCGCACCTCCGCCGCCGGCCGAGCCCGCTCCGGCGCCCGCACCCGAGCCCGCCCCGGCACCCCCGCCGCCACCTGCTGCGCCGGCTCCCGCTCCGGCTCCTGCACCTGCTGCGCCGATCGTGGTGCCGGTGCCCATCGTGATCCCGCCGATCTTCCAGCCCCCGGTGCGGCCGTTCCCGGTGCCGCGCACCCCGCGGACGACTCAACCGTCGCCGACCTATCCGACGTACCCGTCACCCACGTACCCGTCGACGACGCCTCCGACCTACTCGGCGCCGCCCACCTACACGCCGCCGAGCCAGCCGTCGTATCCGACGTCGACGCCTCCGGTCACCACGTACCCGACGTATCCGGCGAACCCCGCCCCGGCATCGCAGGCGCCGAGTGCGGACTCCGGCTCCAGCGGTAGCGGTTCGAGCGGCAGCCAATCGGGTTCTGGCGACTCGGGTTCCGGCGACTCCGGCTCGTCGCGGTCACGCGGCCCGCTGTGGCCGCTGTGGCCTTTCGGCACCGGAGGCTGAGTCCGGCCGCGTAGGTTCTGGTGACGTGGACACCAGAACCTGATGCGCCATGTCGGCCGTGGTGACCGTTGGTGTGCGCAGATCGCGGCCACCTGGTTGGCCCGAACGCCCTTCTAGGCCGGTACCTTGACAGCGAGCAGTTTTCGGAAGGGAGCGGGGTCATGAGCACGTCGGAGATCGCCACAGTCCTTGCCTGGCATGACGCCCTCAGCGGTGCGGACCTCGACACACTGGTGTCGCTGTCCAGTGATGACATCGAGATCGGTGACGCCCACGGCGCGGCTCAGGGCCACGCCGCACTGCGGACGTGGGCGGAACGCACCGCCGCCACCATCGAGGTCGGCGCGATCTACTACCGCGACGGCGTGGTCGTCGTCGAGGAGCTGATCACGCCGACTGGCGGCGAAACCACAACGGCCGCTTCGGCTTTCCGGGTGGTGGACGACCACGTGACCGCGGTGTTCCGCCACCATGATCTGGACGCGGCCCTGGCCGCCACCGAGATGACCGACGACGACCTGCAGGCCTGAGGGTCGATGCGGGGAATCATCCTGGCCGGTGGATCCGGCACCCGGCTGTACCCGATCACCCAGGGCGTCAGCAAGCAGTTGCTGCCCGTGTACGACAAGCCGTTGATCTATTACCCGCTGTCGACGCTGATGCTGGCGGGCATCCGCGACATCCTGGTGATCGTCACGCCCGAGGACGCCTCGGATTTCCAGCGCCTGCTGGGTGACGGCGCGCAATTCGGCATCAACATCTCCTATGCGCTGCAGGCGCGTCCGGAGGGTCTGGCGCACGCCTTCATCCTGGGTGCCGAGCACATCGGCTCTGGACCGGTGGCGCTGATCCTGGGCGACAACATGTTCTACGGGCCGGGCGTCGGCACCAACCTCAGGCGGTTTCGGGAGGTGAAGGGCGGCTCCATCTTCGCCTACTGGGTCGCCGACCCGTCGGCGTATGGTGTTGTCGAATTCGACTCTGACGGAAGGGCTTTGGCGCTCGAGGAGAAGCCCGAGAATCCGAAGTCGAACTACGCCGTCCCGGGCCTGTACTTCTACGACAACGATGTCATCGAGATCGCGCGCTCGCTGAAGCCCTCCCCGCGGGGCGAGCTGGAGATCACCGACCTCAACCGGGCCTACCTGGACAGCGGCCGCCTGACCGTCGAGGTGCTGCCGCGCGGCACCGCCTGGCTGGACACCGGCACACCCGACTCCCTTTTGGAGGCCGGCAATTTCGTCCGCACGGTCGAAGCGCGGCAGGGCCTGAAGATCGCCTGCCCGGAGGAGATCGCCTGGCGGCTCGGCTTCATCGACGACGCGGCGCTCGCGGAGCGGGGGCAGGCGGTCCTGAAGTCGGGCTATGGCCAGTATCTGCTCGACCTGCTGGACCGGCGCTAGCCCCCGGCGTCGCCAGTGCGGCGGCAACCGCCGTCGTCAGCGGAACGGCCAGCGCCAGGGCGATACCGCCGACCGCTGAGCGGGCGATCTCGATCGCCACCACTTCGCTGGTCAGCACGTCATAGAGCGAGCGGTTGGCCACACTGAACAACAGCAGCAGCGGCAGGGAACTGCCCGCATACGCCAGCACCAGCGTGTAGACCGTGCTGGCGATGTGGTCGCTGCCCACCCGCATGCCGCGCAGGAAGACATCCCGGCGGCTGCCATGGCTGAGATGCGCGAGTTCGAACACCGCCGAGGCCTGGGTGATCGTCACGTCGTTGAGCACGCCGAGTGAGCCGATGATAAAACCTGCGAGCAGCAGACCCTTGATCGAGACGTGCCCGAGATAGGCGGCGACCTCGTTGTTCTGCTCCTGCGACAGGCCCGTCAGGTGCGTGAGTTCGATTGTCGCCCAGGACAGGAATGCGGCCAGCAGCATCGCGGTCATGGTGCCCAGTAGTGCCGCGCTGGTGCGCAGGCTGACGCCGTGCGCCAGGTAGATCACCGCGAAGAGGATGGCCGACGCGGCGACCAGCGAGACCGGAATGGCCGGGGCGCCGTCCCGCAGGGCGGGCAGCATGAAGACCACCAGAACCGCGAACGCGACGACGATGCCGATCAGGGCGCGCAGGCCGCGCCAGCGCGCCACGGCGACGATCACGACGGCGAACGCGACCGCCAGTAGCAGCAGCGGCCAGGTGCGCTCGTAGTCGTAGAAACCGTAGGTGGTGGCACCCTGCTGGTCGACCTGGCGGAAGATCCGAACCTGCTCTCCGGCAAGGAGGTTCGGTTGGCCCGGTCCCCGGGAGAATTCCAGCAGTGTGTTGGCGCCGGTATTGGGTCCCGAGTCGATGGCGACGACCGACTCGATACAGGTCCCGCTGTCGGCGACACCTGCTGCCGGGGGCGCGGTCAGGACCTGGCCGACGGAAGGGCTGCCGCAGTCGCCCAGTGTGCTGGAGACGACGTGACCTCCCTCGGTGGACACCGAACCGCCCGCGGCGTTCTGAAATGGCAGCGGGACCTCGACTTTCGACCCCGAGGGCCACAGCAGGACAGCGCCGACGATGGTGGCGAGTCCGATGAGGGACAGGGCGGCGACGACGATCCGCGCCGCCAGCGGACCCAGTGGCGCCGCGCCGCTGCTGTGCGAATGCGAGTGCGCCACCGCAGCTACTGGCGGTAGCTGGCCAGGAAATTCCCCAGCCGCTCAACGGCATTGGCCAGGTCGCGCGCCCACGGCAGCGTGACGATACGCAGATGGTCGGGGGCCGGCCAGTTGAACCCAGTGCCCTGGGTGACCAGGATCTTCTCGTCGAGCAGTAGGTCGAGCACCAGCTTCTCGTCGTCGACGATGTCGTGCACCTCGGGGTCGAGCCGCGGGAAGACGTAGAGGGCGCCTTCCGGCTTCACGCAGGAGACCCCCGGAATCTCATTGAGTTTCGCCCACGCCAGGTCGCGCTGCTCCAGCAGGCGTCCGCCCGGCAGGACCAGATCGTCGATGCTCTGGTGGCCACCGAGTGCCACCTGAATGGCATGCTGCGCAGGAACATTCGGGCACAGCCGCATATTGGCCAGCAGGCTGATGCCCTCGATAAAACTGGTGGCGTGATCGGTGGGCCCGGTGATGACCAGCCAGCCGGACCGGTAGCCGGCCACCCGGTAGGCCTTGGACAGGCCGTTGAAAGTCAAACAGAGCAGGTCCTGCGCCAGCGTGGCCAGGCTGATGTGCTTGGCGTCGTCGTAGAGGATCTTGTCGTAGATCTCGTCGGCCAGCAGCAGCAGCTGATGCTTGCGGGCCAGATCGACCATCTGCTGCAGCACCTGACGGCTGTACACCGCGCCGGTCGGGTTGTTCGGGTTGATGACCACCAGGGCCTTGGTGCGCGGTGTGATCTTCGACTCGAGGTCGGCGATGTCGGGCTGCCACCCGTTGGTCTCGTCGCACAGGTAGTGAACGGGGGTACCGCCGGCCAGTGAGGCCGACGCCGTCCACAGCGGGTAGTCCGGAGCGGGGATGAGAACCTGGTCGCCGTTGTCGAGCAGGGCCTGCAGCGTCATGGTGATCAGTTCGGAGACACCGTTGCCGAGGAAGACCGAGTCCACGTCGAACCGGGGAAAGCCGTCGACGAGTTCGTAGCGCGTGACCACCGCCCGCCGCGCGGACAGGATGCCCTTGGAGTCCGAATAGCCCTGCGCGTACGGCAGGGCCTGGATCATGTCCCGCATGATGACGTCCGGCGCCTCGAAGCCGAAGGGCGCGGGATTGCCGATGTTCAGCTTGAGGATCCGGTGTCCCTCGGCCTCCAGGCGGGCGGCGTGGTCGTGCACCGGACCGCGAATCTCGTAGAGAACGTCCTGCAGTTTGGTGGACTGCGCGAACGTCCGCGGCCGCTGATGGTGGCTGGTGCCGTGCCAAGGAAGCTGGGTCGTCACGAGTCAATTCTCCCACGGCGAATCAAACCTATTTCCAGTCACATCTCGCACTCGGTTTTGCTACATGCCGGAAACAGCCCTTAATTACCAGGTCGGAGGCCTGTTAGCTTGCTGCAGAAGTCTTGAGGAGGCGTACATCATGAACCGAGTAACCACCCGCTCGCTGGCGGCTGTCGCGATCGCGACAGCCGCGGCCCTCGGCGGCGCTGGAATCGCCTCGGCGGACCCGGCCCCGCTCAACGGGAAGTACGCCGCCGCCAACGGTTCCGATCAGTTCTACGTGACCGTCACCTCGAACTGCCCGACGGTCACCAACGGTTGCACCGCCAGTCTGGTCAGCAACCGCGGGTGGACCAGCCTCGCCACCCTGAACAACGGCGTCTGGACCTACAACGTGACCAAGCCCGATGGCGTGATCTGCGCGGACGGCAACTATGCCGACGTCGTCATCCGGTACGCGATCGACGCCAACACGCTGGCCGGCACCGTCACCGCCGACTCCAACGGCGAGTGCCCGGGAGGCCAGGTGACCCAGGCCCCGATGCAGCTCACCAAGATCGGCTAGGGGCGAACGTAGCGGGCGGCGCTACCGCGACGGCTCGACGATGTCGAGCAGGTCGACGATGGGGCCGGCATCGACATGCGATGAGCCGGAGAACGGGTTGTCCATCGAGGCGATGACGAAGATCGTCGCGCCGATGAAGAACGCCAGCAGGCACCCGAAGATCAGATGGGTTTTCAGCGGGAATTCCAGCAGGCAGACCAGCAACACGATGGTTGCGGCCCCCAGTCCGATGATCCACCACAGCCCCGGCGGGATGCCCACGTCGAAGTCGTTGAGCCGCGCGTGGCGTGCGTCCTCCAGATCCCCGAGCCGACGCAGAGATTCGAGTTGCAGCGTCTCCTGCGTCTTGGTTTGCGGCGCAAAGCTATTGAGCGTCTTGTAGAGGTCGTTGATCAGCGGCCCCTCCGCCATCGGCCGCACTCCCTGTGCCTGCAGGGCAAAACTGTGGTCCACCACCTCGTGGGCGTAGCGACGTAGGTTTTCGTCGAGGGTGCCCTGCACGGGTTCTGGGAACTGGTTGGAGGTTCGGTACAGCACCGATAGTGCCGATGCCTCCCGACCGATCACGTCGCCGACGTTGTCGACGTTCTCGTACGCGCTGACCACGAGTTGTCCGAGCAAGATCCCGTAGAACATCGTGAACACCGTCAGCGTGATGTTGGCCAGGTTGTTCGGCGCGTCGGTTTCCGCGCTGGATCGCCACCGACGCAAACGCTCGGTGGCGACGATGCCGATCGCCACGATCGCCGCCAAGGCAAGCCCGGCGACGATGCTCATGGGAATCTCGGGGAGTTCGAAGATCCTGTTCATCGCCGCCGGATGCCGTCGGGTTGGCGTTCTAGTTGCGCTTGCCCGGCGGGCGGGCACCCTTGGCGATGCCCAGCCCCTTGACCGGGGGATGGTCGGCCACGCTGGGTGCCGGAGACGGCACAGCGGACGGCGTGGGCTCCGGCGTGGCCGCCGGTGCGGCGTCGGCTGCGGGCTCTGCGGCCGCTGCTGCGGGTGCGGCCGCGGCGGGTGCCGCAGCGGCCTTCCGTGCGCCGGGACGCTTGGCGCCCGCAGCGATGCCCAGACCCTTGACCGGCTGAGCCGGGGCGGCCGGCTCGGGCGCCGCGGGTGCCGCGGGTGCCGCGGGTGCGGCCGGTGCCGGTGCCGACGGCGCTGCCTCGGCCGTTGCCGGCGCCGCTTTCTTCGCGCCCGGACGCTTGGCCCCCGCAGCGATGCCCAGACCCTTGGCCGGAGCGGCAGGTGCCGGAGCGGCCGGAACGGCCGGAACGGCGGCAGGTGCCGGAGCGGCAGGCGCTGCGGGGCCGGCTGCGACCGGTTCCGGTGTCGGAGCCGGCTTGGGCGCCGCCGGCTTGATCGCCGGAGCGGCCGCGGCGGCCAGCTTGGCCGCGGTGCCCTTCTCCGGCAGCGTGACGGCCTTGCGGTCCAGCGAGCCCAGCAGCAGCTGGGCCACGTCGACCACCTCGACCTCCTCGGCCTTGCCGCGGTCACCGACGCCGTCGGTGAGCATCACCCGGCAGAACGGGCAACCGGTGGCGATCGTCGACGGGTCCAGCGTCAGCGCCTCGTCCACACGCTCGTGGTTGACGCGCTTGCCGAGGTGCTCCTCCATCCACATCCGCGCTCCGCCGGCGCCGCAGCAGAAGCCCCGCTCGGCGTGCCGTGGCATCTCGGTCAGCGTCGCGCCGGACGCACCGATCAGCTCACGCGGCGCCTCGTAGACCTTGTTGTGGCGGCCCAGGTAGCACGGGTCGTGGTAGGTGATGGTGCCTGCCTGGCCGTTGCCCACCGAGGACACCGGGACCAGCTTCTTGTCCCGCACGAGGCGATTCAGCAGCTGGGTGTGGTGCAGCACGGTGTAGCTGCCGCCGACCTGCGGATACTCGCGGCCCAGCGTGTTGAAGCAGTGCGGGCAGGTGACGACGACCTTGCGGTCCACCCGCTCGACGCCCTCGAACAGATCGTTGAGGGTCTCGACGTTCTGGGCGGCCAGCTGCTGGAACAGGAACTCGTTGCCGGAGCGGCGGGCCGAGTCGCCGGTGCAGGTCTCGCCGTCGCCGAGGACCAGGAACTTCACCCCGGCGGCGGCCAGCAGCTCGGCGACCGCCTTGGTGGTCTTCTTGGCGCGGTCGTCCAGAGCGCCGGCGCAACCGACCCAGAACAGGTACTCGAACCCGGCGAAGCTCTCGACGTCCTTGCCGTACACCGGCACGTCGAAATTCACCTCGTCGATCCAGGTGAGGCGCTCCTTGGAGTTCTGGCCCCACGGGTTGCCCTTGGTCTCCAGGTTCTTGTAAAGGCCACCCAGCTCGCCGGGGAATTCCGACTCCATCATCACCTGGTAGCGGCGCATGTCGACGATGTGATCGATGTGCTCGATGTCCACCGGGCACTGCTCGACGCACGCCCCGCAGGTGGTGCAGGACCACAGCACGTCGGGATCGATCACGCCGAGGGCCGCGGCGTCGCCCACCAGTGGCCGGGTGGCCTGCAGCGGCGAGTCGGCGGGCACCCGTTCGAAGCCGGACTCCGGCACGTGGTGCGGATCGTCCTGGCCGATCTCCAGGCCGCCCTCGGTGTTGGTGAGAGAGTCGGTGTCCGCTTTCTTATCACCGAAGATGTAGGGCGCCTTCGCGAACAGATGGTCGCGCAGGTCCATGATGACGATCTTGGGAGACAACGGCTTTCCGGTGTTCCACGCCGGGCACTGCGACTGGCAGCGGCCGCACTCGGTGCAGGTGGTGAAGTCGAGGTAGCCCTTCCAGGTGAAGTCCTCGATCTTGCCGCGGCCGAACACCGCGTCCTCGGCGGGATCCTCGAAGTTGATGTACTCGCCCTTGGACTCCATCGGCAGCAGCGGGCCCAGAGCGTTCGGCAGCCGCTTGAACGTGACGTTGAGCGGAGCCAGGCCGATGTGCAGGTGCTTGGAGTGCAGCACGATGAGCAGGAACACCAGCATCACGCCGATGTGCAGCAACAGAGCGACGGTTTCGATGATCTCGGTGGTGTTGTGGCCCAGCGGCTTCAGCAGGGCGCCCATCGCGTGGGAGAAGAACGCAGACTTGCCGTAGGGCAGGTTGCCGTTGGCCACCGCGGCGCCGCGGAACAGCGCGTAGGTCCAGATGACGTTGAAGATCATCAACAGGATCAGCCAGGCGCCGCCGGTGTGCGAGCCGTAGAACCGCGAGGCCCGACCGTATTCCTTGGGCTCCGCGCGCAACCGGATGATCGCGAAGGTGATGATGCCGAGGAGCACCGCGACGGCGAAGAAGTCCTGCAGGAATCCGAGAACGCCCCACTTACCGATGACCGGGATGTGGAACTTGGGGTCGAACAGCACGCCGTAGGCCTCGAGGTACACCGACGCCAGGATGAAGAAGCCCCACATGGTGAAGAAGTGCGCGATACCCGGCACCGACCACCGCAACAGCCGGGTCTGGCCGAACACCTCGCGGATCTGGTTGCCGATCCGCTCACCGAGGTGGTTCTTGCGGCCCCGCTCGTCGGCGGTCGGCTGACCCGAACTGATCAGTTTGGTCAGGTACCCGACGCGCTTGAGCGCGAGCACTCCGACGATGGCGGTCATGGCCAAGCCGACGACCAGCCGGATGAGAGTCTGCGTTTCCACGACTTCCCTCTCCAAAACGTGTGGCTACCGGCGGTGATTCAAGCTGTATTACCGGCGGGTAACTTATGCATCTCGACGGTTCATAGTTACACCTCGGACACCCGGTGCGCGAATGAGGTGGCAGTTTTTGCCGTGGGATCACATCCGGGGATCACTCCGAGCCCAGCGTGGCCCGCAGCATCGAGAGCATTTCCGAGCGGGATTCCGCCCCGAGCCGCCGCCGGATGCGGGCCACGTGGTGTTCGACGGTCTTGGCGGAGATGAACAGCTGCGCGCCGATGTCCCGGTAGGGCATGCCCAGCAGCAGGAGTTCGGCGACTTCCCGTTCCCGGTCGGACAAGGCGGTCGCGACGGGGCGGGGGCGTTCCGTCGCGACTGCCCCCGCGGCGTCGGCGGGGTCCTCGCCGGCCCCGAGTTTGAGGTCGCGCGCCACCTGCAGCATGAGGGCCGAGACTTTCGGATCCTCGGCCTGCAACGCGGCCTGCCCGGCCAGCCGGGTCGCGTCGGAGGTGAGCCCGAACTGCGCGAGCCCGCGCGAGGCGGCCACGACCTCACCGGGGTCGACGTGATTGGCCAGCACCTGGAGCCACGCGCGTCCGGCGCGGGCCAGTGCCGTGGCGAACGGGCTGTGTTCGGCCATGGCGGCCAGCGCCTGGCCGTGCGGGGCCAGTGCCGCCGGATCACTGCCGAGAATCCCGGCGTGCACCCCGGCCCAGTGCAGCATGGCCGTCCACGTCGGGGGATTGCCGAGGCTGTCCAACAGGCCGAAGGCCTGTTCCAGGGCGGGGGACACGCGATCCGGCTGGCGCAGCCGGGCGGCCGCCATCCACAGCTCGCCCAGCGGCAGCAGTGAGAACAGGTCGATCGAATACTCCGCCAGGACGTCCATGCCGGCGAACCAGTGCGTCGCCAGAGCGCCCGTGTCACCGCCGCGGCGGGCGATCGCGGTGCGCAGCGCCGTGGCCCACAGCGCGTCGCGGGCGTGCAGTCCGTCGACGGCGCCGGCGTCGGCCGCGGCGGCGGTCAGTTGCCCGTCCTGCATGCGCACCCAGCCCTGCAGCAGGCGGTGCCGGTCGGTGAAGGCCGGATCGGCGCCATTGCGGACCGCCCGTCCGATCACGCTGCGCGCCCGGACCGGATCGCCACTGTGCAGGGCGGCCACGGTCACCAGGGCGGGTGCGCTGTCCGGCATGGCCACCGCGGCGGCGCCGTTTTCGCCGGCGGCCGCCTGTCCGAGTCTGGCGGCCGCCGCGGGATAGGCGCCCTCGACCGTCATCAGGACGCCCTCGGCCAGGCTGCGGGCTGCCCGCGCCGCGGCGGTGGGCGGTCCGGACTGGCCGGTGTTCAGCGCGGCCCGCGCGGCCGCGAGATCGCCGGTTGCGGTGTGCACCAGCGCCGCGGCGGCGCCGATCGTGGCATCGGGGTAGGCGCCCAGCCAGGAGAAGAGTTCGGCGGCGTAGGCGGTGTTGCCGTCGTGCACGGCCACGCTGGCGGCGATCCGAACCCCCGCGGCCCGGTCGCCGGACTCCGCCGCGCCCAGGAGTGTGTCGGAAAGTGCTGCAGCAGAGGAGCATTCACCGCTGAGGGCCAGCGCGTCGGCCAGTTCGGGCCGTAGTTCGGACGCACCCGCATCCACCGCCGCGCGGTACCAGCGGGTTCGGTCCCTCCTCGCACCGGCGGCGTGATCGCGCAGCCAGTGCGCCAGCCGGTCGTCGTGTACGCCGTGTTCGGCCAGCTCCAGTGCCAACTGGTCCGATAGCGTCGCTGCCTCGAGTTGGGTTCGCAGGAGGGCGGTTTCGACGTCGTGGTGGCGTCCGGCGCCGATGATCTGTGCGAGCACCCGGTGCACGGTCGCCAGGAAGGCCGGGCTGTGCGACGGCTCGACCAGACCCGTTCCGCGGGCCCGGTCGACGAGTTCGGCGGCGCGCGTCGGGGTGAGGTCGAGCGTCGCCGCGACATCGGCCGCGCCGAGATCGGTGCTCAGCGAGAGGATCAGCAGCGTCTCCACATCGGCCGGGTCGAGGCGGCGCAGCCGTTCGTGGAGCGCATAGCCCACCGCCTGCGCCGTACCCGCGGCGGTAAGGGGATGTCCCACCGCCGCGGCCGCCGACACCAGCAGTGGGATTCCGGCCGTGGCGGCCGCGGTTGCCTCCAGGACCTCCGTGGGCGGCGGATGCCCGGAGGCGTCGGTCATTGAGAAGGCGATGTCGCGAACTGTCAAGCGGCCCAGAGTGATTCGTGGCCGTTCGCGTTCCAGTGCCGAGCTCAGCTTCCTCAGGGCTGGGTCGTGATCCCGCGGCTCGCCGGCCACCACCACCGTGCGGTCCGGGTCGTCGGCCAGGTCGGCCAGCAGGTGGAGCTCGGAGTCCGTCAACCGGTGGGCGTCATCGATGACAACGGCCGCGTCTTTGTCGTTGTCGCGGGGGATGCGGCTCAGGACGGTGTGGCCCGCTTCGCGCAGCGAATGCCGGACCGCTTCCAGGGCAGTGCTTTTCCCCGAGCCGATGCCGCCGACGACCAGAAGCCTGACCGGCTCGGACCCCAGTGCGGCCAGCACCGGACGGGCCGAGGGAAGGTGGCCGGTTGCCGTCGAGGCTGACATGCCCGTTATCCCAGCGGCGCAAGCGTGGTGGTCGGCGCCACGGTGACGGCGGCCTGCGTGCTGACTGCGGGAGCAACGGTCGTCGTGACGGCCGGCGCGACCGTCGTCGTCACGGCGGGTGCCACCGAGGTGGTGGGCGGAGCCGCGGTGGTGGTGGGCGGAGCCGCGGTCGTCGTGGGGGGCTGCGTAGTGGTCGGCGGCTGCGTGGTCGTCGTCGTGGTGCGGGTCGTGGTCGGAGTCGTGGTGGTGGTGGTGGTGGTCGTGGTTGTCGTCGTGGGAGTGGTGGTGGTGGTCGTCGGCTGGGTCGTCGTGGTGGTGGGCGCGGACGACGACGAATCCGACGTCGTCGGGGGCGGCGGCGGGGTGACGGTGGTGACCGTCGGCTGCCCGTTGCTTCCGGTCACCGTGACGGTTTCGGGGGCGGGAGGCGGTGGAGCGGGGGTGGCCGGAGGCTCGCCCGGTCTGGTCACCCGGGTGGTGGTCGTGGTCGGGGTGCTGTCGGTGTTGGTGAGCTTGATGGCCAGGCCGCCGACCGTCACGGCTGCCAGTGCGGCCGCGATCCCGAAGAGCAGCGCCGGCCGGCGGTACCAGGGCAGCATCGGGGCGACGCCCACGGTGTGGTGGTCATCGGTCCCGAACTCCAGCACCGGCCGGGCGCCCGTCGGCGCAGGGGCCCCGTAGTCCGGCGGGGGGTAGTAGTCGTCGCCGGCGTAGGGGACCGGTTCCTCGGCCGCCTCGTCGTCCTGGGACCAGGCCAGGGCCCGGAACGTCGCCGATGGCGACCCGTCGGATGCCGACTCGCTTGCGGCCTGTCCGGCGGCACTGGTGGCCCACGCCGCCGGCGCAAGGCTGGTGGGGGCGTCGGCAGCGGTGACGGCGATGCCGGTCGGCGCGTCCGGGGCCGCGCCGCGCGCCGCCAGCAGGGCGACACCCGCCGCGACAGCCAGGTCCGGCCGGGGGCTGGTGATCACTGGGACGCGCAAGGTCTCCGACAGCCGCTGGCTGATCACCGGGATCGCCGCACCGCCGCCGACGGTCGCGACCGCCGCCAGGCTTGCCGCGGGAATCCTGTTGCGCTCCAGGGCATCTCCGACCGCGCCGAGGAACGCGTCGAGGGACGGCGCGATCACCGACTCGAGCTCGGCGCGGGTCACGCGGATCTCGGAGCGGGTCCCCGGCAGCTCGACCGGCACCAGCGTCGCGGTCTCGGCCGACAGTCGTTCCTTGGCCAGCCGGCACTCCTCGCGCAGCCGGGTGAGCGGGCCGACCGCCGCGGTGCCGCTGGTGTCGTCGGCTCCGGCGGACCGGATGCCGGCCAGGACGTGGTTCAGCAGGGCCTGGTCGATCTGGTCGCCGGAGAACTCGGTGAATCGCAGCGTCTCCCCGATCGGGGCGAGGTTGGCACCTGCGTCGGCCAGCGTGATGGAGCTGCCGCTACCGCCGAAATCGCAGAGGGCCACCACGCCGCGGGTCGGCAGACCGGGGTTGGCCTGCAGGGCCGCGAACCCGGCGGTGGCGTCGGAGATGATCATCGGCGGCACGCCGCCGGGAGCGAGCGCCGGGCTGGCGCGCAGTGCACCGCGCAGCGCGCCGATCGCGGCCGGACCCCAGTAGGCGGGCGTGGCCACCATCACGGTGCTGGCCGGGCCGCCGTCGTCGACGGCGCGCGCCATCGCGTCCAGGGCGGTGGCCAGCAGAGCCTCACCCCGGTGCGCCGACCCGTCGGCCGCCACCAACGGCACCGGGTCACCGACCCGCTCGACGAAGCCGCGCAGCACCACCCCGGGTGCGGTCAGGTTGGGGCTGGTGAGCTCCGGATTCTGGGACGGCACGCCCACCTCGGGCGGCCGGTTGTCCCACAGGGTCAGCACGGAGCGCCGGCTGACCGGCATCCGGCCCGGACGGGCGGCCGCCAGATTGGTCGTCCCGATCGAGAGCCCCAGTGCCTCGCTCACGTCACCTCTCCCATCGCTGCGTCAGCACCACGATAGCCGGTCGTCGACGGCATACTCAGCAACCCCCTAAGCGCGTCGGATCCCCTAAGGGCTGACCCCCTAATCCCGTTTACCCACTGCTGGGCCCCGCGCCGATCCATACGAGCGTGGCACTGGCTAGCCTTACGGCATGGGCAACTCACTCCTCGACTTCGTGATGGCACTCGTCCGTGATCCCGGGGCGGCTGCCCGGTACGCCGCAGACCCCGCGGGGGCGCTGGCGGATGCCCACCTGACCGGCGTCACGATCGCCGACGTCCAAAACCTGATCCCCGTCGTCACCGACTCGCTGGCCATGTCCACTCCGGATTTCGGCGCGGTCGCCGACGCCGCCAACGTGTGGACCACCGGGGCGGCCGCCGCGGCGTTCGACGCCTTCGACCTGCCGCATCCCGCACCGCCGGCGCCGGCATCAACGCCCCAGTTCAACGACCCTTCAGTGGACCATCCTGCTGTCATCCCGGACGTTGCACCGCCGCAGCCCGCTCCGGAGCCGCTCCTGGCCGATCCGGTGGTCGACCAGCCGGCGCTCGAACCGGTCGCCCAGGACTGGGCCGACGACGGGGGCTGGCCGCAGTCCCACGACCCGCAGACCCCCGACCACCACCCGGTGGACCACCCGGGATTCGACCTGTTCTGATCTGCCGCGGGGGCCCCACGTCCGGTGACGTGGGGCTTTTTCGTGCCGCAGACGATTCCCCCTAATCCCCTAACGGCGATGCCCCGCTATCCCTAGTGGTAGCCCCCAAGGCAGGGGCGCGAGCCCCATTCCCGCCGCCGCGGCGCAGCCATAACGTGGGTTCCAGGTTGCCGGGAGGTACCGGCAGGCAAACCACGAAAGGTGCTCGTCATGATCGCTCTCATCGACTTCATCCTCAGCCTGTTCCGCAGCGAGGACGCCGCCCGGGCGTTCGTCGCCGCACCCGAGCAGGCCATGCGGGATGCCGGAGTCGCCGGTGTCACCGCCGCCCAGCTGTCGTCGGTCGCAGCGACCGCGGTGCCCGGGCTGGTGCTCGGCGGCGGCGATCCGATCGTCGGCCTGCAGCGCGCGGTGGCCAACCAGTACGGGTTCGCACCGGCCTACGCACCGTCGGTCGATCCGGTCTGGGCGCCGTCGCCCACCTATGCGCCGTCGCCGACGTTCGCGCCGTCTCCGACCTTCGCCCCGGAGACCCAGACCGATCTGGCCAGCCACAACTCCACCGATTTGGCCAGCCATAACTCCACCGATCTGGCCAGCCACAACAGCACGCCGATCTTCAGCCCGCCGCAGGACGCCGGAGCCAATGCGCAGAACGGGGCCTTCAACCTCGGCTTCGGTGACATCACCCTGGGCAGCAAGACCACCCAGACCGCCACCGGCCACGGCGTGGTCGCCGGCGGCGACAGCAACGGTGACATCGTCAGTGGCGACGGGGCGGCGCTCGGCAACGACAACGCCGTCACCAACGGGGACATCCGGGCCGACCACGGCTCCAACATCTCCACTGGGCAGTCCGCGGTGATCCACGACAGCGGGACCAACACCACCGCCGGCGCCGATGCCATCTCGACCGCCGACTCCGGCTCGGTGATCAAGGGCTCGGACAGCAGCATGCACAACGGGGCCTCGATCGGCGGCAGCTCGACCACCACCACGGTGGGCGGAACCGGCAACACCACCACCGCCGACGGCCATGAGGCGACGCTCACGACCGTCACCCACACCACCACGACGACGACGGACAACGCCGACCACTCGGTGCACGAGACCACCGTCACCGACGCCTCGACGCATGACTCGTCGCACCACTCGCTGTTCGACACCAGCCTGCTGAGCAACAACGACACCGCGTCGCACAACGACACGTCGTTGCACAGTGATCCATCGTTGGCCTTCGGCCATAGCGACCCGGCGCTGGCCTCTGGAAACCACCTGCTGGGCCTGGGCTTCTAACCCGGCCAGACGAGCCGCGCGGCGGCGAACCCGACCTCCCTCCCCGGGGGCGCCGCCGCTACGGCCTCTCTGGCTCGTCGCGCTCCTCGCGCGACGCGGCGCGGCGGGGCACCCGGACCTCCCTCCCCCGGGTCCCCGCCGCGTTGCCGCGTCCATCCCCGAGTCGCGCATACCGTGGGAACCGACGCTGAAGAAGGGAAACCGACAACACGTGAGCCAGCCGCAGGACCGGCGCCAGGTTCCGGTGATCGTCGAGCTGATCGACCACACCCGGGTCATCGCCGACCTCAACGACCGGGCCGATCTGTCGGCCCGGCTTTCGGCTGCCCGGGAGCGGATCACCGACCCGCGGATCCGGGTCGTCATCGCCGGCCAGCTCAAGCAGGGCAAGAGCCAGCTGCTCAACTCGCTGCTGAACATGCCGGTCGCCCGGGTCGGCGACGACGAGAGCACCGTGCTGGTGACCGTGGTGGCGCACGCCGACCAACCGGAGGCCCGGCTCGTCGTCGCCGACGGCCGGGGCGGCGAAGAACCGGTCGACATCCCGGTGGCCGACCTGCGCACCGACCTGCGCCGGGCCACCCAGGCCCGGGGCCGCCCGGTGCTTCGCGTCGAGGTGGGGGCGCCCAGCCCGGTCCTGGCCGGCGGGCTGACGTTCATCGACACCCCGGGCGTGGGAGGCCAGGGCCAGCCGCATCTGTCGGCCACCCTCGGCTTGCTGCCGGATGCCGACGCGCTGCTGTTCGTCAGCGACACCAGCCAGGAGTTCACCGAACCGGAGATGCGTTTCCTGCGTCAGGCCGTCGAGATCTGCCCGGTGGGCGCCACCGTCGCCACCAAGACCGACCTCTATCCCTTCTGGCGCCAGGTGATCGACGCCGACGTCGCGCACCTGCGCGCGGCCCGGCTCGACCTGCCGGTGATCCCAGTGTCGTCCCTGCTGCGCAGCCACGCCGTGTCGGCCAATGACAAGGAACTCAACGAGGAATCCAACTTTCCCGCGCTCGTGTCGTTCCTCTCCGACAAAGTGCTGTTCCGCGAGAACGACCGCGTCCGCGACCATGTCCTCAACGAGATACGTTCGGCTGCAGAACATCTCAATCTCGCCGTGGGCTCGGAGCTGTCCGCGCTGACCGATCCACTGCAGGCCCGCCGGCTCACCGCCGAACTGGAGCGCCGCAAGGAGGAGGCCCAGGACGCCCTGCAGCAGACCGCGCTGTGGCAGCAGATCCTCAACGACGGGATCGCCGACCTCACCGCCGATGTCGATCACGACCTACGCGCCCGCTTCAGGGCGATCACCCAGCACGCCGAGGATGTCATCGACTCCTGCGATCCCACCCTGGCATGGGCCGAGATCGGCGGACAGGTCGAGAACGACGTGGCCAACGCGGTCGGCGACAACTTCGTCTGGGCCTACCAGCGTGCCGAGATCCTGGCGGCCGAAGTGGCTCGCACCTTCGTCGACGCCGGACTCGACATCGTCAAGGTCCCCGAGCTCACCGACATCGGCAGCGGCATGGGGCGGTTGAAGTCCCTGGCCCGCCTGGAGTCCAAGCCGATCGGCAAGGGTCACAAGGTGATCACCAGCATGCGGGGGTCCTACGGCGGTGTGCTGATGTTCGGCATGCTGACCTCGGTGGCCGGCCTGGGAATGTTCAATCCGATCTCGCTGGGTGCCGGTCTGCTGATGGGCCGCAAGGCCTACCACGAGGACATGGAGAACCGCATGCTGCGGGTCCGCAACGAGGCGAAGACCAATCTCCGCAGGTTCATCGACGACGTTCTCTTCGTGGTCACCAAGGAATCCCGCGACCGCCTGAAAGCCGTTCAGCGACAGCTGCGCGACCACTACCGCGAGATCGCCAACCAGACGACGCGATCGCTCAACGAGTCGCTGCAGGCCACGCTGGCGGCGGCCAGGGTGGAGGAGACCGAGCGCGCCAACCGGGTACGCGAACTGGAGCGGCAGGCCAATATCCTTCGTCAGGTGATCGAGAACGCCGAGAAACTCCACGGCCCGGCGGGTAGGAGCGCAGCGACCGGGGGATCGGATCCGGCGGGCAGGAGCGCAGCGACCGGGGGACCGATTTCCGGATGAAACTCAGCGACCGGGTGCGGGGAATCCTGGACGCGACCCTTCGGCTCTATCAGTCCGACCCGCTTTACCGGCAGCGCCCTGAGGTGATCAACCAACTGCACCGCATCGCCGGCCGGCTCAACGAACCGATGCGTATCGCGCTCGCCGGGACGCTGAAGTCGGGCAAGTCCACCTTGGTCAATGCCTTGGTGGGGGAGTGCATCGCACCCACGGACGCCACCGAGGCCACCCGCATCGTCACCTGGTTCCGGCACGGGCCCACGCCGCGGGCAATCGCCAACCACGTCGGCGGCCGGCGCGGCAACGTCCCGATCGTGCGGGGCGGCGGCGAGGAGTCCGGCCTCACATTCGACTTCGATGCGCTCGACGCCGACGACGTCGTCGACATCGACGTCGAGTGGCCGGCACCCGAACTCGTCGGCGCCACCATCATCGACACCCCGGGCACCTCGTCGCTGACCCGCGGGGTCTCCGAACGAACACTGCGCCTGCTGGTTCCGCCCGACGGGGTGCCCCGGGTGGACGCCGTCGTCTTTCTGCTACGGACCCTCAACGCCGCTGATCTGGCTCTGCTCAAGCAGATCGGGGAACTGGTGGGCGGATCGTCCGGAGCGTTGGGCGTGATCGGCGTGGCCTCGCGGGCCGATGAGATCGGCGCCGGACGTATCGACGCCATGCTGTCGGCGAAAGATGTGGCGCAACGGTTCACCACCGAACTGGACCGTACCGGCATCTGTCAGGCCGTGGTCCCGGTGTCGGGTCTGCTGGCGCTCACGGCGCGGACGTTGCGGCAGAACGAGTTCGCCGCCCTGCGCAAACTCGCCGGCGTCGACCCCGCTGAGCTGAACAAGGCCATGCTCAGCGCCGACCGGTTCGTCCGCGATGACCCGGGCATGCCGGTGGACGCCGCGACGCGCGCCGCCCTGCTCAGCCGGTTCGGCATGTTCGGCGTCCGAATCTCCTTGGCGCTGCTGCGATCCGGGGTGGACGATGCCGAAACCCTGGCCGCGGACCTGCTGGAGCGCAGCGGTCTGGTGGCACTCCGCGCCGAGATCGATCAGCACTTCGCGCAACGTTCGGACATGCTGAAATCGCACACCGCACTGGTGGCGCTGCGCCGGTTCGTCGAGCTGCATCCGACCCGGGCGACCCCGCGAATCATCGGCGACATCGAGCCGCTGCTGGCCGACACGCACGCCTTCGAGGAACTGCGGTTGCTCAGCCAATTACGTTCACGCTCAACGACGTTCAATGACGAGGAGATGGCGTCGTTGCGCCGGATCATCGGCGGTTCGGGCACTGACGCGGCCAGCAGGCTCGGGCTCACGGATGCCGGCGACGGGCCGAGGGCCGCATTCGCCGCGGCTCAACGATGGCGCCGTCGCGCCGAACATCCGCTCAACGACCCGTTCACCACCCGGGCCTGCCGTGCCGCGGTGCGCAGTGCCGAAGCTCTGGTCGCCGACTACGCCGGACGCCGGTAGGGGGCTATCCGCCCGTCGGCGGCTCGAGCAGTGTCGGCGCCGGCCGGGTCGGCAGCGGCAACGTGGGCCATACGTGCTTGGTGGTGGTCTCGGTGACCGTCGTGACCGAGGTGCTGATCGAGGTCGACGTCGACGGCGGAGCCTCGCTCGTCGTGGGCGGCGCGGTGGTGGTCGGGGTGACGGTGGTGGTCACCGTGGTGGGCGCCGGCGACTCGCTGCTGCTCGGCGCCGGGCCGGCCGTCTGGGTCGAGGATCCGGGTGGCGGAGGAGCTTCGCTGTCGGGCGCCGTGGTAGCGGTCACGCTGGTGGAGGTGCCCGCCGGGGTTGTCGACGATCCGGCGTTGGTGAACGTCACGATCGCGTAGAACAGCAGGGCCAGCAGGGCGGCCGTGAGCACGCCGAGCCCGACGAGAACCGCGGGACGCTGGTGCCAGGTGGGGCCCGGCGGAGGCGGAGGAGGGCTGCCGTAGCCGGTTTGCGGTGCGTAACCCGTGGGCGGCCGGCTGTAGCCCGGATCGCCGTACTCGCTGTAGGCCTGGCCGCCCGTTCCGCCGTAGTTGGCGTACTGCGTCGGGTCGCTGTCGGAGTAGTTGTTCTCCTCGTCCGGGAAGCCGTTACGCGCCACGTGTGCTGAGTCTAATCGCCCCGCTGGTCGGCCCCGGCGAAGCGGGGCATGACCTCCGCGGCGAACAGCTGAAGATGCTCAAGGTCGGAAAGGTCCAGGAGCTGCAGGTACACCCGTTGCACCCCGGCGTCGGCAAACTGCTCCAGCCGTCCGGCGATCTCATCCGGGGTCCCGGCCAGCGGGGAGTTGGCCCGAAGTTCGTCCACCTCCCGCCCGATGGCGGCTGCGCGCCGCGTCACCTCCCCTTCGTCGGCGCCGGCGCAGACCACGAACGCCGCCGAGTAGGTGATGTCGTCGGCGGACCGGCCCGCCGCCTCGAGCGCGGCGCGCACCCGGCCGAACTGCAGCGGCACGAAGTCCAGGGCGGGGAAGGCGAGGTTGAACTCCGCCGCATACCGCGCGGCCAGGGCCGGGGTCCGCTTGGGTCCGCCGCCGCCGATGATGATCGGCGGGTGCGGCCGCTGCACCGGTTTTGGCAACGCGGGGGAGTCCGTGACGGGGTAATGCGTGCCGGGATAGTCGAACGTCTCGCCGGTCGGGGTCGCCCACATGCCGGTGATGATGGCGAGTTGTTCCTCGAGTCGTTCGAACCGTTCGCCCAACGGCGGGAACGGGATGCCGTAGGCCAGGTGTTCGGCCTCGTACCAGCCGGCGCCGATGCCGAACTCGACCCGGCCGTCGCTCATCGCGTCGACCTCCGCCACCGAGATCGCCAGCGGGCCGGGGTAGCGGAACGTCGCCGAGGTCACCAGCGTGCCCAGCCGGATGGTCGACGTCTCCCGCGCGATGCCGGCCAGCGTCACCCAGGAGTCGGTGGGCCCGGGCAGGCCCTCGACCTTCATCGCCAGATAGTGGTCGGAACGGAAGAACGCCGAGAACCCCAGCGATTCGGCCATCCGGGCCACCGCGAGTTGCTGGTCGTAGGTGGCGCCTTGCTGTGGTTCGACGAAAACGCGAAAGTCCATGCCGCCCAGCGTAGGACAGCTCAGAAGAAGTCCACCCGGTCGGTGCTGACGAACATCCCGTGGCCGGTGCCGTCATTGGTGAACGTGGTGCCCGTGGTGTCGGCGACGATGGTCCACCCCACAGCGCTGTAGGTGGCGTAGTCGATGGTCGTGGTCGGCATCGCGCCGAGGTTGCCCAGGACCCAGCGGTTGCTGCCACTGGCCGACACCTCGACGCCGTTGGCGCGTTGCCCGTCGACCTCCGGGGCGTTGGAGAAGTCCGACTCGCAGCCGACGTTGTCGGCGGAGATCTGGCAGCGCGTCTTGCCCGACCTGGTCTCGATGTAGACGTATCCGTTCTCGTTCGGCGGCAGAGTCTCGCCCCCGGACGGCCGCTGCGACGGCGTCGGGGACGGTGCGCCGGATGTGGTCGGAGGCTCCGAGGTCTCGGGCCGGGAGGGCCGGGTGGTGGGGAACTGGGGTTCGGTTCCGCTGCCGCATCCCGGACAGGTGGCGGCCCCGTCCACGGTGTCGCTGCACGCCGCGGTCATCGCCGCCGTCGCCAGCAGGGCAGCCGCCAGGCCGGCCTTCACCCGAGAGATGCGCACTCGCCCAGAGTACGCACGAAGTGACTGGAGTTACGCGAGTGACTCGCGCCCCGGACGTGTTCCCCTCAGTTCACCGTGACGTTCGCCGAGAACACCCAGGAGTCCTTCTCGCCGCCCGGCCAGGGCCGGCCGTAGGTGGTGGAGACGGTGGAGTTGCCCGGTGCGGTGGCCTTGAGCTCCCACATCTCGCTGCCCGGCGCGCCGGGATTGCCGGTCGACGACGCCACCATCTGGTGGCCGAGTTGGGTGATCACCTTCGGATCGGAGATCAACATCTTCTCGGCCCACTGGAACCCGGTGGAGGTGTTCGAGCCGAGCTTGACCGTCAGGGTGTCGCCGACCGACATGCTGACGCTGCGGCTGATCTGCTTCTGGTTCAGCAGATCGTCGTAGGAGATCTCGATGGTCTGCGGACCTTCGGCCTTGGCCGATTCCTTCGGGGCTTCGGTCTTGCCGGTGCACCCCATGAGCGTGGTGGCGGCGACGACGGCCAGCAGGGCTGCGCGGGCTTTCATGAACGGCTCCTCTCGAAGAACTGGCGTGTCCGCCACAGGTAGAACGGTAACCGGCGAGCGGGCACCGGACGCGGCCATTCGTCCGCCCGAAAATACGCGTCGGATCCGCCGTCGACGAAAACGATGCTGCCGCAGAGGAAATCGGCCGAATCAGACAGCATGAACACCACCCAGTCGGCGAGTTGCGCGGGGTCCCCGAATCCGCCGATCGGGACCGGGAAACGGTGGATGTTCCTGGCCTCGGCCGGCGTCGCAAGCTGCCGTTCCAGCATGGGTGTCATGATCGCGCCCGGCGCCAGGGCGTTGAGCCTGATCCCCGCACCCGCCCAGTCCGGCGTGACGGCGGTGCGTCGTACCCACCGGCTGAGCGCGATCTTGGAGGCGGCGTAGGCCATCGGCGGGGCGAACTTGCCGAAGATCCGGTACGCCTTGAGGGCCTTCTCGGCGTCCCCGGCCAGCAGCGCGCGAACCGCCCGGCCCGGCACCGCCGGGACGGTCGTCGTCGAGTTGCTGGAGAACACGACCACCTTCGCGCGATCGGCGGCTGCCAGTGCCGGGCGCCAGGCCCGGAGCAGGTCGACCGCCCCGAAGTAGTTGACCTCGGTGATCAGGCGCTCGGCTCCGGGAGTGGGACCCAGTCCGGCGGCCAGCACCGCGCCGTCCAGAAATCCCGAGCACCGGTCCAGCACGGCATCGGTGGCCGACCTGCGCCCAGCCGACGTGGACAGGTCGGCGACGACGTCGGCGTCCCTGATGTCCACGGTGATCACGGTGTGGCCGAGTGCGGAGAGTTTGCCGGCGACGGACCGGCCCATGCCCGACGCCGATCCGGTGACCGCATAGGTTCCCATCGGATCAGTATGGCGGCCTGGGTCTGGCCCCAGTGGCCGAAGACCGGTGAGCGGGTGAAGACCGCCCACCGACCTCCGTGGTGCTAGTCGGGTGAGTTCTGTTCTTTAGACCCAGAACTCGTTCATCGGGTTGGCGAACTTGTCGTTCTGGGTCAAGTCTCCCGGCAGGCCCAGGGTGTCCTCGATCATCCGCAGCACGCTGTAGAGGTCGTACTGGTCGGTGGCCAGGAAGTGGCCCGGCCGCATGCCGGCGTCGATGGCCGCCTGGTTCGGGATCACCACGGTGACGATGTGGTTGCCCTCGTTGCCGAAGCCCAGCGAGAGGTTGTTGTTGTCTTCGTCGAAGGTCACCACGATGGCCGATGGCTCATTGGATTTCCAGGCGTTGGAGTTCATGATCGTCGGCACGGTCTGGGCCAGGTAGTTGTCCAGAGCCTTCACGTTGTACTGGTGCTGCGGATCCAGTTGATTCAGGGCGAATTTGATGATGCCACTGAGGCCACTGACCGGCCCCTCGCCGTTGTTGTCCTCGTCTGCGGCGAACCACACGTAGTTGGGGGCGGTGGCCGCCGATTGCAGGTCAATCGCCATCTGCTCGAGGGGGACGATGTGCTGCTTGGCGTAGGCCGGGTTATTGCCGATGAACGAGTAGGCCGGGAAGCCCGTCTCGTCGAAAGCGTAGTCGCCGGAACTGACCGTCGGATCCGCTCCCGGGGTCAGGCCCTGCGCATAGGACTTCCACGTCAGCCCGGCCTGCTCGATCTGCCCGACCAGGGTGTTGGCCTTGGGAACGTCGATGCACACCTTGTCGCAGTTGTAGGTGATCCCGAAGTTGTCGCCACCGATCATCGGATAGTAGTTCGGCAGGCTGCCATGAGTCAGCGCGAAGAAGTTGTTCGCGAAGCCGTAGGCGTTGATCAGGCTGTTCAGGAACGGCGCGTTCGGGCTGCCGACGATGTTCGTGTAGCCCTTGTTCTCCATGTAGACCATGTACAGGTGATCGAGCTGGCCGGCCGTCGACGGTTTTGGAGTCGGATCCGCCGGGGCCGGCAGATCTGCGCCGATGGTGAACGAGATGTTGTCGGCGAACGCGTCGTTGTAGTCGGCCGCCAGGCCGTACTTGACCGGGTTCTTGTCGTCGAAGATCACTTCCACCTGGGCGTAGCGGGTGCCGACCGGCAGTGTCCCGGTGGTGGAGCGCTCCACCAGCTTGATCGCGAAAAGACGCTGCAACGCGGTGACCGGGCCGATCGAGTTGGTTCCCAGGTAGGTCTTGTTGCTGTCCAGGAACGTGACCTTGACCGTGGCCGCCGACGGGTCGAAGCTGTAGCCGCCCAACCAGCCGCCGAGGTTGTAGGACACGTTGCCCAGATCGATCTTGCCGGCGGCGCCGGACAGGTCGACAGTCTGCGAGATGGTCGAATCGGCGACGTTGCCGCCGCCGAAGAACTGCTTGCCGCCGTTCGTCGCACCGTTCTTCGCCTTGGGGAAGCTCAACCATGACGGCAGGTCGGGAAGCGGGAAGGACAGGCCCATCGGCGAGATCACGCGCGGGGTGCCGTACTCGATCACCGTCGGCGTGCCAGTCCACGACCAGCCCGGCATGTTGCTCGTGCTAAAGCCCGATCCCGACGGCGTGTTCATCTCTGCGCCCGGGTTGACCAGCAGGTTGGGGCTCTGCGCCTGCGCGTTGCTGACCTCCGCCGACGGCGGGGTGACGCCGGCGACGCGCTCGAATTCCTTGCGGGCCCAGGCCAATACGCTGAACAGCAGGGGGGACTGACCGGGTGCGCCGCCGGTGTGGTTGGCCAGAAGCGGCGCGATCGCGGCCGACACCAGCGCGCCGAAGCGTGCGATCGGCTTCGGGACGGATGCCGCGGGCTGGGGCGTTACGACAGCGGACGCCGGCGCCGGTGCGACCGTCGTGGCCGCCGCAGCGGCCTGCGGTGCCGGAGCCGCGGCGGCCGGAGCGGGCGCGGGAGCCGGCACGTCGGCAACGGCGGCAGTCGGCGCCGGGGTATGGGCCGCGACTGCGGCCGCGCTCACCGGCGTGGACTTCTTCACCACGGAAGCCTTGACGCTCGCGGCGGCACGCGGCGCCGAGTCGTTTGCGGCCTGTGCGGCCGACCCGCGGTGCTGCGCCGGAGCGGCCGAGTCGTCGGCCCCGGCCGGCGAAGTGCTGCGGGTGTGAGTGCGCGTATTTGACGAGGCGGAACTTCCGGAATCGCCGTTGTCAGCGAAAGCCACCGGCATGTCGGCAACGCCGTAACCGACACCGAGTGCGACGGCCAGAGCGCCCAAGCGGCCGATGTTCTTGGCGTATCCCATTGTGGTTCCTTTCAAAAACGGGCACTCAGCACCCTTTTCACCGCGGACTTAAGGCGTGACGCTAGTAGTCCCTCAGGAGATCCACAGGCTTTTCAGCGATCCGGTGTGGCGAAGGTCCCCAGGCTGAGGGGCTTTGGTCCAAACGGTTGTCCGAATACCTGTTTTTTCGTGGGTCATCTGTGTTCGAATTTCTGACAGATACAACTATTTCCGGGGTCCCCTGGAGGCCGCTATGGACGACCGTATGCGTATCGGACGGCTGGGTCCGCTGGCGGCCGCGGTCGGCGTCGGCGTCGCACTCTCGCTGGCCGGCTCCGGCTCGGCGGGCGCCCAACCCGCGCAGGACGACAACGCGACTGCCGCATCCAGCGACCAGCCGGCGAACCGTCCGGCGGCTCGCGAACGCGCCGCTAACCGGGCCGGGGCGTCGGCACGCCAGAAGACGGCGACAGCCCGCCCGGCCGCCGGTTCACGAGGTCTGCCGGTCCCCGCCGCGCAACCCGAGCCGAACGTGAAACACGCCGCGAACCCGACGGCCGACCTCGCGCCGAGGCCGCCCGTCGCAGCCGTGATCGCCCCGCACGGTGGGGAGAAGGTTGCGGGGCTGCCCACGGTCGGTCCGAATCCGGAGCCAGTCGCGGCACGGGTGGAGATGTCGTCGGCCGCGGTTCGGGTCGTCGCACCAACGGTTCCGGTCGCGGTTGCCGTGGTGCCGGCGACGGCCGCCGCGTCCCCCGCCCCGGTCGTGGCGAGACGTCCGGCACCGGGTGGGGTCGTCGGGCTTCACGACGCCTCCCAACTCGGCGGCGACGGCCCCGCGGCGCCCCTGCCCGCTTCACTGGGCGACGTCGTGGCGCTGGCGTTCGTCCGCCGGGAGACTTCGGCGGCTGCCGCGGCGCACAGCCCTGGGCATCAACAACTTTCGTCTCAGGCGGTGGGCGGCGGTTTCGGGTCGGTGTTCTCCAATCGGACACCGACGCTCAACCCGCGCCAGCTAGGGCAGAGTTCCGGCGGTGTCGTCACCGGCAACCTCAATGCCGTAGACCCCGACAGTCCGACGCTGAGCTACAGCGTGACCACGCAGCCTGTCCACGGCACGGTGGTGGTCGCGTCCGACGGCAGCTATACCTACACGGCCGATCCCGCATCGGCCGCCACCGGCACCAGCGACTCGTTCGGGGTCACGGTCAGCGACGCCGCCAGCGGTTTCCACGTCCACGGGATGCAGGGTCTGCTCAACATGCTGACCGGCGGCCGGCTGGGAAGCAGCGGCCACACCGCCGTCGCCTCGGTGCCGGTCACGGTGGCGGGGTCGGTGACCGGCAACCACGCTCCCACCGGCACCGCGTTGGTGGGCAGTCCCGACGGCGTCACCGGTGTGGTCACCGGTAGCGTCACGGGTGCTGATGTCGACGGCGATCCGCTGACCTACGGCGCGCCCGCGAGCACCGCCAAGGGCAGCATCGGAATCGACAGCACCGCAGGAACATTCACCTACACGCCGACAGCAGCGGCCCGCCAGAACGCCGCCGCCCCGGGAGCCACCGGCGCCGACCTGCAGGACAATTTCATGGTCACCGTCGCCGACGGGCGCGGCGGCACGGCCACGGTTCCGGTGACCGTGCCGATCAGCCCGTCATCGGTTCCGGCCGGCCCGCTCGCCGCCTTCCCCGGCGCCGAGGGCTTCGGCGCGTACGCCACCGGCGGCCGCGGGGGCAGCGTCATCTACGTCACCAACCTCAACGCCAACGGCCCCGGTTCGCTGCAGTGGGCCATCGACCAGCCCGGCGCCAGGTACATCCTGTTCAAGGTCAGCGGTGTCATCGACACCCAGATCCACCTCACCAACGGCAACGTCACCATCGCGGGACAGACCTCCCCGGGCGGGATCACCGTGCGCGGCTTCGTGACCGACGAGACCCCGTACCAGGACCAGGCGGTGCAGCCGCCGGCGGATTTCGCCGAAAACTGGATCCTGCAACACATCCGGATCCGTCCCGGCGCCGACGGACCCAGTGATGACGGCCTGAGGATGCGCTACACCCGCAACGCCATCGTCGACCACGTCTCGATCGGCAACGCCACCGACGAGGCCATCGAGATCTCCTACTCGCACGACATCACCGTGCAGAACACGCTGATCGCCGAGACCGTCGGGGGCCATTCCTTCTACGGTGGCGTCCTGATGAACTACTCCAACCCGGCCAACGGCTTCGGGCTGGACAACGTCTCGCTGCATCACAACGTGTTCAACCGGATCGAGGGCCGACTGCCCGAGGGCAGCCGCGAATCCCTCGCCGCGGCGAACTCGTACATGAATTTCGAGATGTCCAACAATCTGTACTGGGACCCGAACTTCTTCGTCGCACTGGGTCCCAATACCAACTCCCTGACCAACGCCAGCGGCAATCCCTACCCGATCTACTGGAACCTCAACGCCGTCAACAACTACTTCCGCACCCGCGCCGACTTCCCCTACGGGATGTTCGACGACCAGATCATGCGCACCCCGCGCAACAACGTCTACGTCAGCGGTAACAAGATGAGCCTGTACCCGGCTCGGTCGGACTACCAGCTCTTCTACTGCTGCAACGACTATCAGTCCGTCACCGACCCGAACACCTCGTCTCAGGTGGCGCACAAGCTGTCGGCGCGTAACCCGTTCCCGGTCATCACCTACACCCCGACCGACCAACTGGTGAACACTCTGCTCAACACCGCCGGCGCCTGGCCGCGCGATCCGATGGACATCCGGCTGATGCGCAGCGTCGCCACCAACACGATCGCCACGGCGCCACGGAACACCAACCCCGCCGGGGACGCTCTGCTCACCGCCTACGCCGGGCCCGCTCCGGCAGCACCCGCCGACACCGACAACGACGGCATGCCCGACGCCTGGGAAACCGCCCGGGGCCTGAACCCGAACGTCGCCAACACCAACGCGCACGACCTGTCCTCGGCGGGCTACACCGACCTGGAGGTCTACCTGCAGGAGCTCTCGGCCAGCCGGGTCACCGGCTGGGCCGGCTGATTCGCAGCACCCCCACCGCGGTCAGTGCGGCGCCCACCACGCCCAGCGCGAGCCATCCCCAGGGCTGGAACCAGGGGTCGCGGGGGATCACCGCCGTCCGGCTGGGCACCGCAACGAAGTGCGTTACGGTGGAATCCGTTGTCTCGCAGTGGATCCCGACGGGGACGGCATGGTTGCCGTGGTTCTTCCACCCGGCGACGGGGACCGTCTGCTGCCCGTCCTTGAGAATCCCTTGAAGGGAGCGGTTGATCAGCACCGGCCAGCCCAGCCGGAGCGGCCGGCCCTCGGCGGTGGCCGTGCACGAGCCGCCGGTGGTGCCCGCGACGCCGTACAGGTCGGTGCCCACCAGGAAGGCGACCATGGTCTGACCCGGCGGTACCGTGACCGTCGCCTGCTGACCCAGACGGGTGTCGCCGGCGTCGGTCCACACGGCGGTGAGGTCCTCGGTCATCGACGGCTGCTGTGAAAAGGGCAGGGCGACAAGGGTGGTCAGCCAGCCGAGCACGGCCAGCACGACGGTCGCCAGTCCCACTTTCACCATGGGGTGCTTCACAGCGACTCGAGCGAGCGCATGGTGGCGTCCAGGACGGTGTCGATCGCGGCGTCGGCGTCGACCGGTTCCGGGAAGGCGCGGCGAACCAGGATCGAGGCGACGCCCTGAACCGCCGACCAGGCGATGACGACGGCTTTGCCCGTCGCGTGCGGTGCGACGAGACCGGCCTCCGCCAGCTCGCCGACTCCTGCGACGAGCACCTCCCAGGCGGAGGGGTCATCGGGTCGGGGCGGGAGTTCGGTGGTCGGCGTGAACGCGGTGTCGAACAGGTGCGGCTCGGCGAGCGCGAACTCGACATAGCCGCGGCCGACGGCCTCGAAACGCGCACGGGCCGTGGCTTTCCGGCTGCGATGGGCCGGCGCGCGGTCGCGGCACGCGATCAGGTGACCGGCGAGTCGCTCGCGGGCGATCTGGGCCACCTCGGCGAGCAGGGCGTCGACGCTGGGAACGTGGCGATAGACCGCGGACGGTGAAACGCCGATCGCCTTGGCCAGCGCACGGACCCCGACGGCCTGTGGACCGCCGACGCGCGCGGCGTCCACCGCGGCGTCCAGAACGGCGCTGTGCAGCGCGCCGTGGTGGTAACCCCGTTCAGCCACATCTGCAGACTCTGCCACAAATGTTGACAATGTTCACTTCGACGCGCAACAATGTGGACAACGTTCACATGTCACCGGGAGGGCAGCCATGGCCAAGGTGTTCAACGGACGGCGGACCGCCGACCTGGGCGACCGCGAGGGTGTGGTGGTCTTCCTCATCGGGATGCGGATCAACCGCCTGTGGGAGGTCTGGCGGTGGGCGCCGGTGTTCGCCGCGATGCCGCGGATGATCGCGGAGTTGGTGAGAGACCCGTCGCGGGGTCTGCTCGGGCGCCCCCGGACGTTCGTGTCCGGCCGGTTGGTGATGCTGGTGCAGTACTGGAACTCGTTCGAGGATCTGGAGCGCTACGCCCGGGACCCCAAGGCCGAGCATCTGCCCGCCTGGCGCACGTTCAACCGCCGGGTGCGCGACAACGGTTCGGTCGGCATCTTCCACGAGACCTACCGGGTGGCCGCGGCAGACCTTGAGACCGTCTACGCCAACATGCCGGTGTTCGGCCTCGCCGGGGTCACCGAGTGCGTGCCGGTGAGCGGCGGCCGGCAGACCGCCGCCGCGCGAATCGGCGCCCGCCGCGACGATCACTCCCCGGTCCAGCCGTACTGAGCGCCTGGCCGCGTCGGGGTAGCCTGCGGGGCATGAGCACCGTCGAGGTTTTCGCCGACGTCCTGTGCCCCTTCACTCACGTGGGACTACACACGCTCGTCGACCGGCGCGCTGATCGGGGATTGTCCGAGCCCCGGCTTCGCATCCGGGCCTGGCCGCTCGAACTCATCAACGGTCAGCCGCTGGATCCGGATCACATTGCTGCCGAGATCGTCGCCCTGCGCAAGTCGGTGCGCCCCGATCTGTTCGCCGGATTCTCGATCGACGCCTTCCCGAACACCTCCATGGCCGCCTTCGCGCTGACCGCCGCCGCTGACCGCACCGGTGACCCGGCGCTGATCGAAGCCGTCGGAATGGCGTTGCGGGACGCCGTCTTTGAGCACGGGCTCGATATCGGACGCCCGGAGGTGGTGCGATCGGTGGCCGACCGTTTCGGCCTGACGCCGTCGGACGCCGATGCCACCGATGCCGCCGTGCGGGCCGACTGGGACGAAGGGAAACGACGCGGCGTGGTCGGTTCGCCGCACTTCTTCACCCCCGACGGCGGGGGCTGGTTCTGCCCCGGCCTGGCGATCAGCCGCGACGAGGCGGGCGCCTTCGTGGTGGCCTGGAAAGAGGGCAGCGAGGCCTTCGTCGACAGCGTGTTCGGTGAGTCCGATGACTGAGACCGCCCCGCCCACCGCGGCCGATCTGCGTCGCTGGAGAAAGCACCTGGCCAACGAACGGGCCGAGGCCGCGGTCTATCGCGACCTGGCGCAGAAGCACGAGGGTGAGGAGCGGGAGATCCTGGCCGCGATCGCCGCCGCCGAGGAGCGCCACGAGCAGCACTGGCTGAACCTCCTCGGCGACGATGTAGGGCAACCCGGCCGCGCGGACCTGGGCACCCGGATGCTGGCCTTCATGGCGCGGCACTTCGGGTCGGTGTTCGTCCTGGCGCTGGTGCAGCGCTTCGAGGCCCGCGCCAGTTACGACGACGACGCCGATGCCACCCCGACGATGGCCGCCGACGAACAGATCCACGAGGAGGTCATCCGGGCGCTGGCCGCCCGTGGGCGTGACCGGCTCTCGGGAAGTTTCCGGGCCGCGGTGTTCGGCGCCAACGACGGCCTGGTCAGCAATCTCGCGCTGATCCTCGGCGTCGCCGCCAGCGGGGTGTCCAACCACACCATCCTGGTGACCGGCCTGGCCGGGCTGCTCGCCGGCGCGCTGTCGATGGGCGCCGGGGAATACGTGTCGGTCAGTTCGCAGCGCGAGTTGCTCGAGGCGTCGGCGCCCAGCCCGAACGTGGGCTCCGCGCTGGCCCAGCTCGACGTCGACGCCAATGAACTCGAACTGGTCTACCGGGCCCGCGGCATGAGTCCCGAGGAGGCCGCTTCGCACGCCGCAAAGGTGCTCCGCGATCCGGTGTCCGGGGCCGGCGCCCACGCGTCGGCAGACGGCCGCCAGCACGACGCCATCGGAACCGGACTCGGCGCGGCGGTGTCCAGCTTCCTGTTCTTCGCCACCGGCGCCGTCATCCCGGTGCTTCCGTTCCTGTTCGGCCTGAGCGGGATGACGGCCGTCGTGGTGGCTGCGGTGCTGGTCGGCATCGCGCTGCTGAGCACGGGCGTGATCGTCGGCCTGCTCTCGGGTGCACCGCCGCTGAAGCGCGCTCTGCGACAGCTGCTCATCGGCTACGGGGCGGCCGCGGTGACCTACGTGCTCGGTCTGCTCGTCGGCGGTGGGGTGGGCTGAGCCGCTGCGCCGCTTACTTTTTCAGCGTGGAGATCTTCAGCGGGATGTACGCCGGGCACACTCCGATGAAGCTGGTCAGGACGAGAACCGCGGCGATGATGCCGAGGACGATGGCGACCGGTCCGGAGATGACGTGGGTGAGGTAGAGCAGCGCCACGAGGGCTGCTGCCACCAGCCGGATGCCCCTATCGGCCGAGCCCATGTTCTTGGTCATCGCGTCCCCTGTCTTTGCCGAGTCACTGCGGATGTGTCGAAAGGTACACCCCCACGGGTATCCGTTGCGACTCCGAATAGCCGATCGGCAGCAGGACGTCGCCGGCGGTGGTCAGGTAGTAGACGTCCCAGTTGTAGTAGCCCGCGAACGAGCCCGGGTCCTCGGCCAGGACGGCCGCGTAGTCCTTGACCGCCCGCACGTATTCGCCGGCGTGGTTGTACGCGTAGATCGCACGGTCCGGGCTGGCGGCGAATCCGCTCGCGGCCAGGAACCGGGCCGCCCCCATGATCGCGTCGCGGGGCGAATTCACATCTCCGCCTTTGCCGTACGCCGCCCAGGTCTCCGGCATGAACTGCATCGGGCCCTGCGCGCCGGCAGTGCTCAGACCCGCGATGCTGCCGAAGCGGGTCTCGACGAGGTTGATCGCGGCGAGGTAGTTCCAGCCGACGCCGGTCGCCGCTTCGGCTTCGTGGTAGAGGTTCAGGAGTTCGTCGGCCGGTGCGGTGGGGATGATCGTCCATGCGGGCAGGGTGTCGCGCACCGGCGACATCGCCATCAGTTGACGGCGGGCATCGACGTTGCGGTCGTAGGTCGCGATGAGGTTGGCCGGGATGAGGGGCCGGATGATCCCGTCCCACTCCGGGTGGCGGCCGATGGCCCGGTAGGCCGCCTGCTGGCGGCGTGCCGCAGCCACCAGGGCGGGTTGTGGCGTCGCGGGGTCGCGGATGGCCTGTTCGTCGGCGATCAGATCGGCGCCGATCTGCGCCGGGTCCGACGCGATTTTCGGCTGCGCGCCGGCGGGTTCGTCCATCTTGGTGACGACGGCGGCGGGCGGTGCAGCAGAGGGGCCGGGAGCGGCGGCCGGGTCGGTGGAGTGTGCGCAGCCGGACAGGACGACACCCAGGGCCAGTGCAACCGGCGCGGAAGAGATCCCGAATCGCCTCACTGCAACCCCGTTCGTTAGTTCTGTGGCTCCCGAACGCGACTGTAGTGCCCGTGATCGCGCGAAACGGGTAAGCGTGCAGTAGGGTCATCGGCGTGCTCCAAGCAACCGGTCATTCGGTTGCGGCAGACGGTGGTTCACCACGGTTTATGCCACGAGCAGCTGTTAACGTAGGCAAAAATTCATGACGAGAGGGAATGGCATGGCCAAGACCCGTTTGGTGTCGGCGTTCGTGGCGGCGGGCGTGCTCGCCGTGGGAGTTCCGGCGGGCATCGCGTGGGCCGGAGGCCCCGGCGGCACCGTTGAGGACAACAACATCTCGCAGGCTGTCGGCACCGGCACCTTCGTCGGTGAGCTCGACGGCTTCACCGCCACCGGCGCCACCAACGACGAGGCGTCCGCGAAGGTGCTTGCCGCGTGCAACGCTGCAGGCGGGGTGGACTGCACGGTCGACGAGGTGACCAACGACAACCTTTGCATCGTGTCGGTGGCTGACGACAACACGGATGTCATCGCCGGTGGTGCTGGACCGACGATCGAGGCGGCCGTCGCGGATGCTTACGCACGCGCAGCCGGTAAGGGCACGCCGATGGACCCCGGTGCTCCCGTCGTCATCTCGGCCTGCCCCTAAGCAGCCGGGCCGAATCCACAGACCGTCTTCGTAGCAGCCCAGAAGGGGAAAGACTTATGACAATTCGCAAGAAGACCGCCTTGCTGGTGGCGAGCGCGGCCGTGGTGGCCGGCGTTTCGGCCCCCGTCGCCATGGCCCGCCCGACCTGCCAGCAGACCGACTTCAAGAGCATCTGCGCCACCAACGGCAGCGTCGCGATCAAGGCCCGACCGGGTACCGTGGCGCCGCCGGCCAACATGCCGCACGTCCCGTGGCTCGGCGGCGCCGGGCGCCGCTGACGCCCGAACCGGTTCTCCGGGGTACCGTGTGTGATCGGCCGAAAAGCCTGTGACACAAGGGATTCCCTCGGTATGCCTGATTCAGTAGCCTTCGTCATGAGGCGGGGACGGTGAGTTCACATCTCGCCGTCCTCGCCTCATTGGCGTTGGCCATCTTCTTCAGCCCGGAGACTCTGGTTCTGGGCCTCATCGTCGCCGGGGACAAGAAGGTCCCGCGGTCGGCGGCTTTCGCCTACGCCGTCGGCGGCATCCTCGGTATCGCCTTCGCGACCGGGGTCGGCCTCTGGATTGCGCACGCGTCGGGGACCGGCGACCACGCCGCGGCCCACCACGGCTGGCCGAGCTTCTTCGTCCGCGTGGCGATCGCCCTGGCATTGCTGAGCATCGGCGCCCGGCGGGCGATCAACGCGATGCGGCACGCGCCGATCCCCGATATCGCCAAATCCGAGCACAAGCCCAGCGGGATCCGGGCGGACCTGATCCGGCGTTTCCCCTCGCTGGACATGAAGGCCGACCTGCCGGTGTCGCGACGCGTCACGCGCGCCGGGTTGGCCGGCTTCGCGATGTGCGGTCTGCACCCGAAGGTCTTCCCTATCGCCATCGCGGCCGGCCACCAGATCGTCCAGATCGCCCGGCCGGGTGAACGTGCCCTGGGCATAGTGATCTTCGCGGTGATCTCCGTGATCCCCGCGATGACACCGGCGATCATCGACGTGGTCAAGCCCGGTGCGACCGTCGGCATCAAGGAGGCCTACGAGCGCATCATGAAGGTGCACGGGCGCTGGATCGGCGCATTGCTGCTGCTGGGAGCGGGTGCGTTCGTCGGGTTCGACGCCTGGCGGGACTTCCCGGGAAGGTAGCCATGTTCGACTGGATCTACGAGGTTTCCACCTGGGTGCTGTTCGTGGTCGTCGTCGGTGGGTTTTCGCTGGTCGGCACCGGGGGGCTCTTGGCGACCCGCGCTCTGGCTACCCACATCGTCGGCGACCCGAACGCCTACAAGGGGGAAGCCGTCGGCGATTTTCTCGCAGCCACATCGGTCCTCTTCGGTTTGATCGCCGCTCTGCTCACGGTGGCGGTGTGGCAGAACTACAACGATCTGGACTCCCGGGTGGCGCAGGAAGCGTCGTCGTTGGGTGCGTTGTACCGCCTCGCCCAGGATCTGCCGCAGCCGATCCGCGGGGAACTCGCCGGCGATATCAAGAGTCTCACCTACGACACCATGACCAGCGAATGGTCGGAGCAACGTCACGGCATCCTTGCGAACCGGGCTGACATGCTGGTCGAGATACGCAAGACGATTTCGCGATTCAAGCCGAAAGACCAGGGCGAATCGAATCTGCAGAATGCCCTCCAGGCGGAATTCGACAAGACCTACGAGTTGCGTCGTCACCGTCGCCACAATGTCAATACCGGAGTGCCGGGTGCGCTCTACGCCGTGGTGTTCCTCGGTGGGTTGCAAACCATCGCAATGACCTGGTTTCTTCCCGTCAACCGGCCCAGGCTCCACGTCATGATGTCGAGCTTTACCGCGGCGATGATCGGCATGGTCATCTTCACGATCATCGTCATCGACCACCCCTTTCGCGGATCGGCGATCAGCATCGGCCCGGATGCCTTCGAGGACTCCTACTACTACTTGATGGACGGCGTACCGGCGCCCAAGTAGGAGCGTCAGCACCCCCGGGAATGAATCCGGCGGCATGGCGGTTACCCCTACTGACAACTTGAGCCGATCTGACTCAACTATTGCTTGACAGCCGACGCTGTTTTCCGCAAGCTTGAGCCTGGTTCGCTCAGACCAGAACGTCTAATCAGGAGGAATTCAACTATGGCTCGTGCGGTCGGCATCGACCTCGGGACCACCAACTCCGTCGTCTCGGTCCTCGAAGGTGGCGACCCTGTCGTCGTCGCCAACTCGGAAGGATCCCGCACGACCCCGTCCGTGGTCGCCTTTGCACGTAACGGCGAGGTGCTGGTCGGCCAGCCCGCCAAGAACCAGGCGGTGACCAACGTCGACCGCACCATCCGGTCGGTCAAGCGCCACATGGGCACCGACTGGTCGGTGGACATCGACGGCAAGAAGTACACCGCCCAGGAGATCAGCGCGCGCACGCTGCAGAAGCTGAAGCGCGACGCGGAGAGCTACCTCGGTGAGGACATCACCGACGCGGTCATCACGGTGCCCGCGTACTTCAACGACGCCCAGCGTCAGGCCACCAAGGAAGCCGGCCAGATCGCCGGCCTCAACGTGCTGCGCATCGTCAACGAACCGACGGCCGCGGCCCTGGCCTACGGCCTGGACAAAGGCAGCAAGGAACAGACCATCCTGGTCTTCGACCTCGGTGGCGGCACGTTCGACGTCTCGCTGCTCGAGATCGGTGACGGCGTGGTCGAGGTCCGTGCCACCTCCGGTGACAACCACCTCGGTGGCGACGACTGGGACGACCGGATCGTCCAGTGGCTGGTCGACAAGTTCAAGGCCAGCTCCGGCATCGACCTGACCAAGGACAAGATGGCCATGCAGCGGCTACGTGAAGCCGCCGAGAAGGCCAAGATCGAGTTGTCGAGTTCGCAGAGCACGTCGATCAACCTGCCCTACATCACCGTCGACGCGGACAAGAACCCGCTCTTCCTCGACGAGCAGCTGACCCGCTCGGAGTTCCAGAAGATCACCCAGGATCTGCTGGATCGCACCCGCGCGCCGTTCCAGCAGGTCATCAAGGACGCCGGAATCTCGGTGTCCGACATCGACCATGTCGTCCTGGTCGGCGGCTCGACCCGTATGCCGGCCGTCACCGAACTGGTCAAGGAGCTCACCGGCGGCAAGGAGCCCAACAAGGGCGTCAACCCTGACGAGGTCGTCGCCGTGGGCGCGGCCCTGCAGGCCGGCGTCCTCAAGGGCGAGGTGAAAGATGTTCTGCTGCTTGATGTTACGCCGCTGAGCCTCGGTATCGAGACCAAGGGCGGTGTGATGACCAAGCTGATCGAGCGCAACACCACCATCCCGACCAAGCGGTCGGAGACCTTCACCACCGCCGACGACAACCAGCCGTCGGTGCAGATCCAGGTCTATCAGGGTGAGCGCGAGATCGCGGCGCACAACAAGCTGCTCGGCAGCTTCGAGCTGACCGGCATCCCGCCGGCTCCGCGCGGCGTGCCCCAGATCGAGGTGACCTTCGACATCGACGCCAACGGCATCGTGCACGTCACCGCCAAGGACAAGGGCACCGGCAAGGAGAACACGATCAAGATCCAGGAAGGCTCCGGCCTGTCCAAGGAGGAGATCGACCGGATGATCAAGGACGCCGAGGCGCACGCCGACGAGGACCGCAAGCGGCGCGAGGAGGCCGACGTCCGCAACCAGGCCGAATCGCTGGTCTACCAGACGGAGAAGTTCGTCTCCGAGCAGCGCAGCGCCGAGGGCGGGTCCAAGGTTCCCGAGGACACGCTGGCCAAGGTCGACGCGGCGATCGCCGATGCCAAGACCGCGCTGAACGGCAGCGACATCGGGGCGATCAAGTCCGCGATGGAGAAGCTGGGTGTGGAGTCGCAGGCTCTGGGCCAGGCGATCTACGAGGCGGCGCAGGCCGAGCAGGCCGCTTCCGGTGGCGACGCCGGCGGCTCGTCGGGCGCCGACGATGTGGTCGACGCCGAGGTCGTTGAGGACGATCAGGAGAACAAGTGACCCACCCGGAAGACGAACCGGTGACGGTCACCGACAAGCGGCGAATCGACCCGCAGACCGGTGAGGTACGCGAAGGTGTGCCGTCCGGTGCCGCCCCTCAGGGGGCGGCGCCGGCGGCGCCCGGCGGCGGGCAGGAGCGGAGCGACTCGGGGATCGGTTACGCCGACAAGGTCGCCGAGCTCACCGCGGATCTCCAACGGGTCCAGGCCGATTTCGCCAACTACCGCAAACGTGCGCTGCGCGACCAGGAGTCCGCGGCCGAGCGGGCCAAGGCCGTCGTCGTCAGCCAGCTCCTGCCTGTGATCGACGATCTGGACCGGGCCCGTACCCACGGAGACCTGGACGCCGGCCCGTTGAAGTCGGTGGCCGACAAGCTCGCCGCCGCACTCAGCGGCCTGGGCCTCGCGGAGTTCGGCACCGAGGGTGAGGCGTTCGACCCGTCGCTGCACGAGGCCGTGCAGCACGAGGGTGACGGCTCCAATCCGGTGATCGGCCACGTCATGCGCAAGGGCTACAAGCTCGGCGCGTTCGTGCTGCGGCCGGCCATGGTCGGCGTCGTCGACGCCGTCCCCGGCGGCACCGAGGTCACAGACTCGAACGACACGCCGGGCGAGGACGGGCAGCCGGGCTCGCAGAACTCAGAATCAGATCAGTGATCCGCTCGGAGGGCAGGAGCGAAGCGACCCGGGATGATTATGAGGAGGTGACGCGGCATGGTTCAACGTGAATGGGTTGAGAAGGACTTCTACAAGGTGCTCGGCGTCTCCTCTGACGCCAGCGACGACGAGATCAAGCGGGTCGCCAAGAAACTGCTCGCCGAGAACCACCCGGACCGAAATCCCGACAACCCCAAGGCCGAGGAACGGTACAAGGAAGTCGGCGAAGCCCGGGACGTGCTGACCGACAAGGCCAAGCGCAAGGAGTACGACGAGACCCGGCGCATGTTCGCCGGCGGCGGCTTCGGCCGCCGGTTCGGCGGTGGCGGCGGCGGATACCAGACCTACGACGGCGGTGGCGGCGGCTTCAACCTCAACGACCTGTTCGGCCAGGCCGGGCAGGACGGTGGCGCCAACATCGGGGATCTGTTCGGCGGCCTGTTCAACCGGGGTGCCCAACCGCGCCCGACCAGGCCGCGCCGCGGCAAGGACCTGGAGACCGAGACCGAACTGGACTTCCTGGAGGCCACCAAGGGTGTGGCCATGCCGCTGCGGCTGACGAGCCCGGCGCCGTGCACCAACTGCCACGGCAGCGGCGCACGGCCGGGCACCAGCCCCAAGGTCTGCGCCAACTGCAACGGCTCCGGGATGATCAACCGCAACCAGGGCGCGTTCGGGTTCTCCGAACCCTGTACCGACTGCCGGGGCAGCGGCTCGATCATCGAGGATCCCTGCGACGAATGCCGGGGGACCGGTGTCACGACCCGCACCCGCACCATCAACGTGCGGATCCCCTCCGGCGTCGAGGACGGTCAGCGCATCCGACTGGCCGGCCAGGGCGAGGCGGGGCTTCGGGGTGCCCCGTCCGGTGATCTCTACGTCACCGTGCACGTCCGGCCCGACAAGGTCTTCGGTCGTGACGGCGACGACCTCACCGTGACCGTTCCGGTCGGCTTCACCGAATTGGCGCTGGGCACAACGCTTTCGGTGCCGACGCTGGACGGCAAGGTGGGCGTCAAGGTTCCCAAGGGCACCGCCGACGGCCGCATCCTGCGGGTGCGCGGCCGCGGTGTGCCCAAGCGCAGCGGCGGCGCGGGCGACCTGCTGGTCACCGTCAAGGTCGCCGTTCCGCCCGACCTGGAAGGCCCGGCGCTGGAGGCTCTGGAGGCCTACGCGGCCGCGGAGAAGGCCAGTGGCTTCAACCCGCGCGCCGGCTGGGCGGGTAACCGGCCATGACCGCGGCCGACGGTCCCCGGAATCAGGACGAAACCCGCACGTTCCTGATCTCGGTGGCCGCGGAGCTGGCCGGCATGCACGCGCAGACGCTGCGCACGTATGACCGGCTGGGTCTGGTCAGCCCGCAACGCAGTGCGGGCGGAGGCCGGCGGTACTCCGTGCGTGACGTGGAGGTGCTGCGGGAGATCCAGCGGCTCTCCCAGGACGAGGGCGTGAACCTCGCCGGCATCAAACGCATCATCGAACTGACCAACCAGGTCGAGGCGCTGCAGGCCCGGATCTCCGAGATGGCCGACGAACTGTCCCGCTCCAAGCCCCGCCGCGATCTCGCGGTGGTGCCCAAGAGTACGGCCGTGGTGGTGTGGAAGCCCCGCCGCTAGCCGCCGCTGAACGCGGTGAAGTCGCAGTGAGTTCACGCTCGGCGGTCCCGCCGAGCCGCAGGGGGTTCCCTAGACCTTGATGGTGAAGCTGGCCGACACGGGCCGGCCCGGGACGGCGACGCTGTAGTTGCCCTTACGCAGTGCGTTGGTGGGCGCGGCCATCGGCTCGATGCCCACGACATCGTCGTTGCCGGGGGCGAAGATCTCCACCGCCGGGAAGCCGTGGTTGAAGATCACCTCGATGCGACGATCCCCGCCGGACAGCGCGAACGTGCCACCCTGCGGAACCTCGTCGAACCCGTCGTCGAAGGTCTTGTCGCCCAACGGCTCTGCCATCGCCGGCCAGTTCTCGCTGGTTCCGGTCGGGATGCCCCAGTTGTCCACCGGGAGGTGGCGCAGCGGCGGAGTCTCCAGCTTCCACTCCGAACGCGGAACGTCGGGGATGGTCAGGTACGGGTGGAACCCGAAGCACAGCGGCACCGAGGCCGACGTCGTCGCCGTCACGGTGGTCTCGATGGTCAGCGCGCGGTTTTCCAGCGCGATGTCGAGGGTGACCACGTGCGGGAACGGGAAACTGCAGAGCAGACGCGGCTGGGCGTAGTCGAGGTCGGCGGTGAGCTTGTTATCCGCACTCTGCTTGACCAGCCAGCCGGGGTAGGCGGCCAGCACCCCGTGAATCACCAGGCCGTGCTCGTCGGAGCGCACCCCCCCGACGCCGGGCGTCAGCGTGACGGCGCCGCCGTCCACGCCGTAGCCGTTGGCGCTGAGGCGGTTCGCCCACGGGTAGAGGATCGGGATGCCCATGGTCTTGCCGGTCGTGAGATAGGCGTTGAGCCCGCGGCGCTGACCGAGCAACTCCACCCCGCCGTCGGACAGCGAGGTGCACACCATGCCGGCCGACGGCACGAACGTGGCGGTGACGGTGGACGACGGGTCCTTCAGGACGATCGAGGGCAACTGGGCCATGGTCGGATTGTGCCACGAACGATCGGTGGATGACCAAGCCCGCCCCATCAGCGGTGCTGGTCGATGTAACTGGTCAGATCGTTGATAGTGCGCAGCGACTGGTACTGCGACTCGGGGATGTCGACGTCGAAGCGCTTGTGCAACCGGACCAGGAAATTGAGCCAGTCCATCGAGTCCAGGTCCACCTGGTCGCGCAGCAACTCGGAGTCGCTCAGGTCGGCCTCCTCGATCTCCGGCGCGATGTCCAGAAGCTCGGCCACCACGCCGGCGCGGGTCTCACTGCTCACGGGAGTCTCCTTCTTCTACAGGTCGCCGGGCTGCTGCAGCAGCCGGTTGATCTCGGTCAAGAAAAGCGCGCCGCGCGCGCCGTCGCTGGCGCGGTGGTCGGCGGCCAGGCTGGAGTGCATCGTGGTCGCCACCCGGATTCCGCCGTCGACCACGACGACCCGCTGGGCCGGCCGTCCGAAGCCCACGATGGCCACCTGCTGCGGGTAGATGACGCCGAAGACGGAGTCGACGCCCTTCTCGCCGAGATTGGTCACGGTGATGGTCGGGTCGGACATCTCCGAACTGCGCAGCGAACCGGCCCGCGCCCGGGCCACCAGGTCGGTGAGGTCCTCCATCAGTTCGCCCAGCGGCTTCTCGGCGACGTCGTGGATCGCCGGCGCCACCAGTCCGCCGCCGCGCAGCGAGATGGCCACGCCGACGTGGGTGCCGTTCGCCGGCTCGAAGTGGTCGTCCCGCCAGAATCCGTTGAATTCCTTGAAGCGCAGAGTGGCCAGCGCGACGGCCTTGAGTTGCAGGACGGCCGGCAGCAGCCGCTCGGTGATCGGCCGGCCGGCGTTCTGCTCGGTCAGCCACGCCATTGCGGTGTCGAGGATGATCTCGTCGGCCAGGTAGTAGTGCGGGATCTCGCGCTTGGAGCGGCTCATCGCCGCGGCGATCGACGCCCGCATGGCCGCACCCCGTTCGCGGGCCTTCTCGGCGGCGGACTTGGGCGGGGCGCCCGGCTCCGGTTTCGGTGGCAAGGTGGGCGCTGGCTTGGGTGCCTCGTGGTGTGCGGTGGCCGCGGCGTGCTCGACGTCATGCAGGGTGATCGCACCCTGCGGGCCGGTGCCGTCGACGCCCTTGAGGTCCACGCCGAGTGCGGCGGCGGTCCGTCGGGCGACCGGGGAGACCCACAGCCGGTGGCCGATGGGCGCTGCGGCTGCAGACGGCTGCGGTGTCTGCGGTTCGGTGAAGGCCGGTGCCGCAACGGGTTCGGCCGCCGGGGCCTCAGGGGCCGGCGCGCCCGATGGTGCGGCACTCGGGCTCTCACCCGGCTCCAGCAGGGTGGCCAGCGGTGTGCCGACGGCGACGGTCTCACCGACCGGCACCAGCAGCCGGTCCACCACGCCGTCGTGCCAGCACTCGATTTCCACTGCGGCCTTGGTGGTTTCGACGACGGCGACGATCTGCCCGCGGGTGACCGTGTCACCGGGCTGGATCCGCCACTCGTCCAAGCGGCCCTCGTCCATGTCCGCCCCCAGCGACGGCATGGTGAAGTCGATCATCGGCTTGATCCATTCCCGGGTCGCTGCGCTCCTGCCCACCCGTCTCCGAACAATCCGTGGACGGCGGCGACGATCTTCTCCGGCTGCGGCAAGGCCGCTGTCTCAAGCTGTTTGGCGTAGGGGATCGGAATCTCCATGGTGCACACCCGGGCAATCGGCGCGTCCAGATCGTAGAAGGCCTGCTCGACGATGCGGGCGCTGATCTCGGCGGCCAGGCTGCCGGTATGCCACGCCTCGTCGACCACGACAACCCGGTGCGTCTTGCGCACCGATGCCATGATCGTCGCGTCGTCCAGGGGGCGCAGCACCCGCAAGTCGATCACCTCGCAGTCGATGCCGGCCTGGGCCAGTTGTTCGGCGGCATCGAGTGCCTTGGACAGGCAGCCGCCATAGGCGATCACCGTGACGTCGTTGCCGATGCGGCGCACCGCCGCATTCGAGATATCGGTAGCCACCAACGCCTCGACCTCGGCGGAGACGTTGTACAGCGCGGCATGCTCGAAGATCACCACCGGGTCGGGATTGGTCAGCGCGGTCCGCAGCATCCCGTAGGCATCGGCGACGGTGGCCGGCGCCAGCACGGTGATGCCCGGAATGTGGGCGTACCAGTTCTCCAGGCTGTGCGAATGCTGCGCGGCCAGTTGGCGTCCCGCGCCGGTGGCCATCCGCACCACGAGGGGAACGGAGAACTGCCCGTTGGACATATGCCGCAGCGCCGAGGCGGTATTCACGATTTGGTCCAGCGCCAGAAGGCTGAAGTTCACCGTCATCACCTCGACGATGGGGCGCAGGCCGTTGAGCGCCGCACCGATCCCGATGCCGACGAATCCCAGCTCCGAGATCGGGGTGTCACGGATGCGGTCCGGCCCGAATTCCTCCAGCAGCCCCTTCGACACCGCGTAGGACCCGCCGTAGCGGCCGACGTCCTCGCCGAGCAACACCACCCGCTCGTCCTCACGCATCGCATCGGCGATGGCGTCATGAACCGCGCCGCGATAGTTCGCCTTCACGAAACACCCTCCGCAACAACGGGTGTCATCAGGTTCCGGGTGATGGTATCCACACTCTCCAGGGTGCCGGCTTCGGCGTAGGCGACCGCTTCGTCCACCTCTGCGGCGACACCGCGCTCGATCGCGGCGACGTCCTCGGCAGTCAGCAGTCCGTCTGCCACGCAGCGGTCGGTGAAGGTCCGGATCGGATCGTGCTCCTTCCACTTCTCCACCTCGGCCTTATCCCGGTAAAGCTCCGGGTCGAACATCGAATGGGGGCGGAAGCGGTAGGTGCGGAACTCGAGGAAGAACGGACCGCCCTCGGTCCGGACGTGGTCGACCGCCTGTTGCATCGCGGCGTGGCAGGCCAGTACGTCCATCCCGTCGGCCGTGGCGGCTGGTATCCGGTAGGACTGGGCCAGCACCAGTAGGTCGACATCGGAGAGCTCCCGTGCGATTGATGTGCCCATCGCGTATCCGTTGTTCTCGCAACAGAACAACACCGGCAGCTTCCACAGCTGGGCCATGTTCATGGTCTCGTGGAAGGCGCCCTCTGCCATCGCGCCCTCGCCGAAGTAGCAGGCGGACACCTGGTTTCGCTTCAACTGCGCATCGGCGAACGCCAGGCCCGCGGCGGTCGGCAGTCCGCCGGCCACGATCGCGTTACCGCCGTAGAACCGACGCTTCGCGTCGAAGAGATGCATCGATCCGCCGCGGCCGCCCGAGCAGCCCTCCTGTTTGCCGAACATCTCGGCCATGATCTTGGCCATCGGGATTCCGCGCATCAGCGCATGTGCGTGCTCCCGATAGGTGGCGATCACCGCATCCTGCGGTCCGAGCACCCGCAGCGAGCCGGCCGCGACCGCTTCCTCACCGACGTACAGATGGAGGAAGCCGCGGATCTTGCCGGCGCTGTAGGTCTCGGCGCATTTCTCCTCCATGCGCCGGATCCGGATCATGTCGGTCAGCAGTGCGCGGGCCAGGGCCGGGTCGGTGGATGGGGCAGACGCCGCGGCGGTCATGACTTCACCGCTGGCCCGGGCGATTCCAGTGTCGAGATGTCGCCCTCTGCCAGCCCGAGCTCCCGTGCCTTGAGCAGCCGTCGCATGATCTTGCCGCTACGGGTGTGCGGCAGGGACTCGACGAAGTCGATCTCCTTGGGCGCCACCGCCGCGCCGAGCCGCTTGCGGGCGTGGCCCATGAGATCGCGGCGCAGATCGTCATCGCCGGTGAAGCCGGACTTCAACGTCACGAACGCCTTCACGATCGCGCCGTAGGTGGGGTCGGGTTTGCCGATCACCGCGGCTTCGGCGACCGCGGGGTGGTCGGTGAGGACGTTCTCCACCTCGAACGGGCCGATCAGATGGCCGGAGGCCTTGATGACGTCGTCGGCGCGGCCGACGAACCACAGGTACCCGTCGGCGTCTCGCTTGACGAGATCTCCGGACAGATAGAGGTCTCCTGAGAAGCACTTGCGGTAGCGCTCGTCCTGATTGAGATAGCCGCGGAACATCGACGGCCAGCCCACCCGCAGCGCCAGTTCGCCTTCGACGTCGGGCTTGCCGATGACGCTGACCTCACCCGTGTCCTGGTCGTGGTCGACGATGACGACGTCCACACCCGGCAGTGGCCGGCCCATCGACCCGGGCTTGATGGCGAAGGCCGGAGTGTTGGCCACCATGATCCCGCCGGTCTCGGTCTGCCACCAGTTGTCGTGAATCGGCAAGCCCAGCACCCGCTTTCCCCACCAGACGGCTTCGGCGTTGAGCGGTTCGCCGACACTGGCGATGAACCGCAGATGCGGAAACCGGTACTTCTCGGCCAGTTCCGGCCCGGCCTTGATCAGCATCCGGATGGCGGTGGGGGCGGTGTACCAGACGGTGACGTCCTCGTCCTGCAGAATGCGGTACCAGTGCTCGGCGTCGAACTCCGCCTCGTCGATGATCGACGTCACGCCGTGCAGCAGGGGAGCGATGATGCCGTAGGCCGTTCCGGTGACCCAGCCGGGATCGGCTGTGCACCAATAGATGTCGTCCGGGTGCAGGTCCAGGGCGAACAGTCCGGTGATGTAGTGCATCGCCACCGCGGCGTGGACATGCTGGGCGCCCTTCGGGGTGCCGGTGGTCCCGCTGGTGAAATGCAGCAGCGACGGGTCGTCGGGGCCGGTGTGCTCGATGGGCGCCGCGTCGTCGGCCTGGTCCATCAGGGCCTGAAAGTTGCGGGTTCCGGGAATGGGTTCTGCTTCTGGGTCTCCCACGATCAGGACATGCTTGACCGACGGCAGGTCCTCCCGGATCTTGGCGATCTTGCGTTTGTAGATCGCCGCGGTGGTGACGATCACGTCGGCCGCGCCGATGTTGACGCGGGTGGCGATGGGCTCCGGGCCGAACGCGGAGAACAGCGGTGACACCACGCTGCCGTTGCGCAGCGAGCCCAGCATGCTGATGTAGAGCTCGGGAACGCGGCCCATGATGACGAAGACTTTGTCGCCCTTGCCGATTCCCAGCGACCGCAGGACGTTGGTGAACTTGCGGGTGAGCCGGCCCAATTCGGCGTAGCTGACATCGTGAGTGCTCAACTCGGTGGAGCCCGGGTTGTCGGCGATGAACCGCAGGGCCGTCCGCGACGCGTCTGGTCCTTCGGCGTGCCGGTCCACCGCGGCGTAGGCGATGTTGCACCCGCCGGCCCCCATGCCCGCACAGACGTCGGGCACCTGTGACCACGCGAAGGAGGCGCGGGTGGCGTCGTAGTCGTCGAGGTTCGGAGTGACCGTGAGGTCCGAGGGTCCCTTGCGGATGATCGCGTCGTCCATGTCCGTCTTTCTCGGGGCGCGTGTCGGGCCGGTCAGCGATGCGGCGGTTGCAGGACGCCGTTGCGCCGGGCCCGGGGAATGTTGGCCATCACACGCTCGACGAGCTCGCCGTAGCAGGCGCCGTTGTTGAGGATGTCGCGGCGCTCGTGGTGGCGCAGGTACGCGTCGAGGCGACTCTCCAGCGGCCAGTCCCAATAGTCCCGCCGGGTGAACGGTGAACAGAGGAACTGCCAGGCAAGCTCGTCGATTTCCTCGGCCGAACAGGCCTGTGCCATCAGCATCCCCCTCGATCCCAACACCCCTGTGATCTTGATCCCAAGGTACAGGTAGTTGAAAGAGCCGAAAGTCCCTTAATGCAGCGGGTCGTGCTGAATGTGCTCTGCGGGTGCGCCGTTGGCGACGAGCGCCGCGCGGGTGGCCATCACCATCTCCGGCCGCCCGCAGATCAGGATCTGCCGGTCACCCCAGCCGCCGTAGCCGCTGACGCCCTCCGGCAGCCGGCCGATCTCCCGCACGTGCAGACCGCGCGGCGGCTCCGGATCCGGGTAGTCGTCGGCCCACCACGGATCGACGGGCAGTTCGGAGACCGGCGTCACCGACAGCCACGGGCTGCAGTTGGCGATCTGCCACAGGGTGGGCAGGTCGTAGAGCTCGCACGGATGGCGGCCGCCGAAGAACAGATGCACCCGAGGTTTCTCCTCCAGCCGCATCAGGTCGAGGATCATGGCGCGCAAGGGCGCCAACCCGGTGCTGCCGGCCACCATCAGGACGTCGGGACCCTCGGGATCCACCTGCATCGACCCGTGCGGGCTGGAGAGCCGCCACCGGTCACCCGGTGCGGTGTGGTCGACGACGGCGGTGCTGAACGTGCCGCCTGCAACGGCGCGGACGTGAAACTCGATGCAGCCCTGCGGGTCCGACGGCATCGCCGGCGACAGATAGCGCCAGACCCGCGGGCACTGTGGCACCTGCACGCTGACGTACTGGCCGGGCTGATAGGGCATCGGCTCGTCGAGCTGCAGCCGCACCACCGCGATGTCGCGGGACACCCGGAGGTGCTCGACCACGGTGGCATCCCACCACGCCGGTTGCGGGTCGGCCGCGGCGGCACCGGACATCGCCCCGGCGATGAGCGTGAGGGCATCGGTGAGGGCGTCGTCGACGGCGGCGGTGAACCGATCCCCGAGCTCAGCGCGCAGAGTGAGGAAGAACGACTGGCACAGGCTGGCGTACTGGCTGTCGGTCACCCCGTACTTGCGGTGATCGCGGCCCAGCTGGGCCAGGAACGCCACCGGCTCCGCGGAGCGCTGCGCGACGAATTCGCCGAACAGCCAGCGCATGGCTTCGGCGAATGCGGCCCGCTGCCGGCTCAGGTCGGCCGGGAACAGCTCCCGGACCGACGCGTCGCGCTCGAACCAGGTGGCGTAGAAGCGGCCGACGAGGTCATCGGAGCCGGGGCCGTCGAGGGCCGACCGCACGACCTGCAGCGACTCGCGGTCTTCCAGGCCCACAGTTGGCGATTCTAGGCGGCGCTAGAGCGCGTGAATTCCCTTGTACAGCAGGGCAGCACCGATGAACACCAGGATCCCCGCGACCAGAGCGCCGTGGTTGCGTTCCATCCAGACCTTGAGCCGCTCCAGCGGCTCGTCGAGCTGCTCGCCGGCGAACAGGTATCCCAGGATGGGGATGGCCACCGATGAGGCCGAGAGCGCGGTGAAGATCAGCACCGCCTGCCAGGCGCCCACCCGGCCGAGCGCCGCGGTGCCGATGGCCACGCCGGCCGCCGCGCACATGGCGAACACCTTGAGGTTGGCCACCGTCAGCACGATCGCGGTGAGGAACGCCCGCCCGGGCCCCATCGAACTCATCGCCGTCATCCACTTGGGGTTGTGTGCCGAGCGGTGCCGGCCGATCCAGCGGTAGACGCCGAACAGGATCAGGGCGGCGCCCAGCACGATGCGGACGTAGGGCGACCACGTCGGCTTGGTGTCCAGGCCGTCGTTGGAGACGTCGGAGCCGCCGACGAACGCGCCGGTGATGACGGCGATGCCCAGGACCCAGCCGGCCAGGAACGCGAGGCTGGTGGGCCGCGGGCGCGGGGTGTGCAGCACCAGGATGCCGGGAATGATCGACAGGGGGGATAACGCGATCACCAGGCCCAGCGGGATGAGTTCGGTGAGGTCGGACAGCGCGGTGCTCACGAGGGAAACGTAGCCGAACTGATGCCACATGGCCCTACCCCGCGGGCTGCACACTCACTAGACTTGAGCGGAACAGACTCAAGGTTTCCGGTGTTCTATATCTCGACAAGCTTCTACCAGGAGAAATGGAGGAAGTCGGAGTGGATTCGTTCAACCCGACCACTAAGACCCAGGCGGCGCTGACCGCGGCGTTGCAGGCTGCCAGTGCGGCCGGCAATCCGGAGATCCGGCCCGCCCATCTGCTGTTGGCGCTGCTTGCGCAGACCGACGGCATCGCCGGGCCGCTGCTCGAGGCGGTCGGCGTCCAACCGGCCACCATCCGGACCGAGGCGCAACGCCTCGTCGACCGGTTGCCGTCCAGCAGCGGCGCGACCTCGCAGCCGCAGCTGTCGCGCGAGTCGCTGGCCGCGATCAACACCGCCCAGCAGCTGGCCACCGAGATGGGCGACGAGTTCGTCTCCACCGAGCATCTGCTCTACGGGCTGGCGACCGGAGACTCCGACGTCGCCAAGCTGCTCACCAATGCCGGCGCCTCGCCGCAGGCGCTGCGCGACGCCTTCGTCAAGGTGCGCGGCAGCGCCCGGGTCACCAGTGCCGATCCCGAGGCCAAGTACCAGGCGCTGGAGAAGTACTCCACCGATCTGACCGCGCGCGCCCGTGAGGGCAAGCTCGACCCGGTTGTGGGGCGTGACAACGAGATTCGCCGCGTCATTCAGGTTTTGAGCCGCCGCACCAAGAACAACCCGGTGCTCATCGGCGAGCCCGGCGTCGGCAAGACCGCCATCGTGGAGGGCCTGGCCCAGCGCATCATCGACGGCGACGTGCCGGAGAGCCTGCGCGACAAGACCGTCATCTCGCTGGACCTCGGGTCGATGGTGGCCGGCGCGAAGTACCGCGGCGAGTTCGAGGAGCGGCTCAAGGCCGTGCTCGACGAGATCAAGGAATCCGCCGGGCAGATCATCACCTTCATCGACGAGCTCCACACCATCGTCGGCGCCGGCGCCACCGGCGAGGGCGCGATGGACGCCGGCAACATGATCAAGCCGATGCTGGCCCGCGGCGAACTGCGTCTGGTCGGCGCGACGACCCTTGATGAGTACCGCAAGTACATCGAGAAGGACGCCGCCCTGGAGCGCCGCTTCCAGCAGGTGTTCGTCGGCGAGCCGTCGGTGGAGGACACCGTCGGCATCCTGCGCGGGCTGAAGGACCGCTACGAGGTGCACCACGGCGTGCGGATCACCGACTCGTCGCTGGTCGCCGCCGCCACGCTGTCCGACCGCTACATCACCAGCCGGTTCCTGCCGGACAAGGCCATCGACCTGGTCGACGAGGCCGCTTCCCGGCTGCGCATGGAGATCGACTCCCGGCCCGTCGAGGTCGACGAGGTCGAGCGCCTGGTCCGTCGCCTGGAGATCGAGGAGATGGCGCTGGAGAAGGAGGAGGACGAAGCCTCCAAGGAACGGCTGGAGAAGCTGCGCGCCGAGTTGGCCGACCAGAAGGAGAAGCTCGCCGAGCTCACGACCCGGTGGCAGAACGAGAAGAACGCCATCGACATCGTCCGCGAGATCAAGGAACAGCTCGAGGACCTGCGCGGCGAGGCCGACCGGGCCGAGCGTAACGGCGATCTGGCCAAGGCCGCCGAGCTGCGCTACGGCCGCATCCCGGAGTTGGAGAAGAAGCTCGACGCGGCGCTGCCGCAGGCGCAGGCCCGCGAGGGCGTCATGCTCAAGGAAGAGGTAGGTCCCGACGACATCGCCGATGTGGTGGCGTCGTGGACCGGCATCCCGGCCGGCCGGCTGCTGGAGGGCGAAACCGCCAAGCTGCTGCGCATGGAGGAGGAACTCGGCAAGCGGGTCATCGGGCAGCGCAAGGCCGTCCAGGCCGTATCGGATGCGGTCCGGCGCACCCGGGCCGGCGTCGCCGACCCCAACCGGCCCACCGGATCGTTCCTGTTCCTCGGCCCCACCGGTGTCGGCAAGACCGAACTCGCCAAGGCGCTGGCGGACTTCCTGTTCGACGACGAACGCGCCATGGTCCGCATCGACATGAGCGAGTACGGCGAAAAGCACTCCGTCGCAAGGCTTGTCGGTGCGCCTCCGGGCTACATCGGCTACGACCAGGGCGGTCAGCTGACCGAGGCGGTGCGCCGGCGCCCGTACACGGTCGTTTTGTTCGACGAGGTCGAGAAGGCCCACCCGGACGTGTTCGACGTTCTTCTGCAGGTGCTCGATGAGGGACGGCTGACCGACGGCCAGGGCCGCACCGTGGACTTCCGCAACGCCATCCTGATCCTCACCTCGAACCTCGGTTCCGGCGGTGACAAGGAGCAGGTGATGGCGGCGGTGCGCGCGGCGTTCAAGCCGGAGTTCATCAACCGCCTCGACGACGTGCTGATCTTCGACGCGCTGTCGCCCGAGGAACTGGTCCAGATCGTCGACATTCAGCTGGCGCAGCTGCAGAAGCGGCTGGCCCAGCGTCGCCTGGAACTGCAGGTGTCGCTGCCGGCGAAGGAATGGCTGGCCGAGCGCGGTTTCGACCCGGTCTACGGCGCCCGGCCGCTGCGCAGGCTCGTGCAGCAGGCCATCGGCGATCAGCTGGCCAAGATGCTGCTGGCCGGGGAGATCCACGACGGCGACGTCGTGCCGGTCAACGTCAGCCCCGACGGCGACTCGCTGATCCTGGGGTAGCCCCGGGGTGGCCGCCCTGCCGCGAACGTGCGCAAACTCGCCTGTTTCGGAGCCGGAGCGGGCGAGTTTGCGCACCTTCAACGGGCGATGAGCGGCGCCGTCGTTAAATCGTGACATCGGTGAACGGCAGGGAACGGTTAGGCTACGGCTAATGGTCCCGTTCTGGTTCACGCTGTCCGCGCTCTGCTTCGCAGGCGCGGCGGTGCTGCTGTACATCGACATCGGGCGCCGTCGCGGCCTGGGCCGCCGGCGCAAGTCCTGGGCGCGCGCGCACGGGTTCGACTACGAACAGGAATCCGCCGAGATCGTCGACCGCTGGAAACGCGGCGTCATGTCGACCGTCGGTGAGGTCACCGCCCGCAACGTCGTGCTCGGCCAGGTCCGCGGCGAGGCGGTCTACGTCTTCGACCTCGAGGACGTCGCCACCGTCATCGCCCTGCACCGCAAGGTGGGCACCGACATCGTCATGGACCTGCGCCTCAAGGGCGTCAAGGAGCCACGGGAGAACGACGTCTGGCTGCTCGGGGCCATCGGACCCCGGATGGTCTACTCCAACAACCTCGACGCGGCGCGGCGCGCCTGCGACCGTCGCATGGTGACGTTCGCGCACACCGCCCCCGACTGCGCCGAGATCATGTGGAACGAGCAGAACTGGACGCTGCTGGCCATGCCGATCTCCTCCACCCGTGCCGAGTGGGACGAGGGCCTGCGCACCGTGCGGCAGTTCAACGACCTGCTGCGGGTGCTGCCGCCCATCCCGGCGCAGGCGGCGCAGGCCGCCGGTCGCCGCCCGGCCGAGCCCGGCCGCCCGCAGGCCCAGTCGCCGCGCGAACTTCCCCCCGGCCGGAGCGAGGCCCCGCCGCTACTGCGCCCGCAGCCCCGCACCGGCACCCAGGCCCCCCACTTCCAGTCCTGACCGGCGATAGGGTGTCAGGGTGACCCGCCCGGTAGCCCTGATCACCGGCCCCACCTCCGGCCTCGGCGAGGGCTATGCCCGTCGTTTCGCCCGCGACGGCCACGACCTGGTTCTGGTGGCCCGTGACGTCGAGCGCCTCGGTGCGTTCGCCGATGAACTTCGCGCAACGCACGGTGTCGACGTGGAGGTGCTGCCCGCCGACCTCGCCGACGCCGACGCCCGTCAACGGGTGGCCGGGCGGGTGTCGGTCGGGGTGCAGGTCCTGGTCAACAACGCCGGCCTGGGCACCTCCGGAGAGTTCTGGACCGCCGAACCCGCCCTGCTGCGACGCCAACTCGACGTCAACGTCACCGCCGTGATGGAACTGACCCGCGCGGCGCTGCCGCCGATGCTGGCCGCGCGCCGCGGAACGGTGATCAACATCGCCAGCGTCGCCGGTCTGCTTCCCGGCCGCGGGTCCACCTACTCCGCCTCCAAGGCATGGGTGGTGTTCTTCTCCGAGGGCCTGGCGAACGGACTGGCCGGCACGGGTGTCGGCATGCATGCGGTGTGTCCGGGCTTCGTGCACACCGAGTTCCACCAACGAGCGGGGATCGAGATGTCCGCACTGCCGTCGGCCCTGTGGCTGACGGTCGACCAGGTGGTCGACGAGAGCCTCGCCGATATCGCCAGGGGGCGCGTTGTGAGCATCCCGGGGATGCAGTACAAGGCGCTGACCACCGTGGGTCGGCTGATTCCGCGCGGCCTCGTCCGCGCCATGACCACCAGGATGGGACGGGCCCGTGGACGCACCTGAGTTGAACACCGCCGATCGCGCTGAGTTGTCCGACCTCGTTCGGCGGCTCTCCGTCGTCTTCGGGCGGGTGACGCTGTCCTCCGGCAAGGAGGCCGACTACTACGTCGACCTGCGCCGCGCAACGCTGCACCACCAGGCCGCCCCGCTGATCGGCCGGCTCATGCGCGAGCTCACCGCCGATTGGGACTACGCCGCCGTCGGTGGGCTGACGATGGGCGCCGACCCGGTGGCGTGCGCGGTGATGCACACACCCGGCCGTCCCATCGACGCGTTCGTGGTCCGCAAGGCCCTGAAAAGCCATGGCATGCAACGCCTTATCGAAGGCGTCGACGTTGCGGGTCAGCGTGTTCTGGTGGTGGAGGACACCTCCACGACGGGCGGTTCGGCGCTCCAGGCCGTACACGCGGTCCGGGAAGCCGGTGCGACGGTAGTTGGCGTCGCCACCGTGGTCGACCGGGCGACCGGTGCCGCTGAGGCGATCGAGGCCGAGGGGGTGCCGTACCGCAGCATCCTCGGTCTGGCCGATCTCGGCCTCGCCGATGGCTGACCATCCCGAGCCCGCCGACGACTGGGACGAGACCGTCGACGTCCTGTGCGTCGGCGTCGGCCCCGGAGCGCTGGCCTACGGGATTCTCTGCGCCGCTTCGGATCTCGAGGTTCTGATCGTCGAATCGGGCCGGCTGGACGCCCAGACCGAGCAGTGGCGCGCCGACATGACCGAGGACCTCGTCGGCGGTGCCGCGGATCCGGACCTCGCGCTGATCCGCGCGGAACCGGTGGCGGTGCAGAAGGCGAACGACCGCACCAGCCTCGAACCCTTTGTGGGAGAACACCTTCGGCAGTGGTCGGCCGGATGTCTTGCTTCGCCGTTCGGGCTGGTGACGAGCCACGTGCCAGACCTGGACGTCATGCGCACCGCCGACGGTCAGACCATCACCGCCGGCATCGTGGGTTCGTGGCGGTGCGACGACGCGGCGCCCGGCCCCGCTCTGGCCGACTGGCTGCGCGAACGGGCCGAGGGTCTTCTCGGCCCGGCCGACGACCGGCTCGACGGCCTCGTCGTGGAAGACGGCCGGATCGCGGGAGTCGTCCTGGACACCGCCGACGGTCCACGCCGGATCGGCGCCACCCACGGCTTGGCGCTGACACTGGGCACAGCGCCGGACCGCTGGCCGGAACAGCCCGAACTGCACGGGCGGTCGGTCGACGTCGCCGTCGTCAGCAGGCCGGCCGGACGCTTCGCCACCATCGGGCTGCTGGCCCGGTGAGCGGTCCCGGGCCCACCGAATGGTCCACGGGGGCAGGCGGTGTCGGCCCCTGGGCGGACGAGCACCGCGGGGCGACGCCCGCCGACCCCCGCTACGACCCCGACCTGCTCGAGCACGGCGACACCCGCAACGTCGTCGACGCCTACCGCTACTGGCGGCGCGAGGCGATCGTCGCCGACATCGATCAACGCCGCCACCGGCTGCACGTCGCCATCTAGAACTTCGGCAACGACGCGAACATCGGTGCGGTGGTGCGCACCGCCAACGCCTTCGCGGTGCACACCGTGCACATCGTCGGCCGGCGGCGATGGAACCGGCGGGGCGCCATGGTCACCGACCGCTACCAGCATCTGGCCCACCACGACACCACCGAGGAACTGCTCGACGTGGCCCACGCCACCGGACTGACGGTCGTGGCCGTCGACAACATCCCGGGATCGGTCCGGCTCGAGGAGACGACGCTGCCGCGGGACTGCCTGCTGCTCTTCGGCCAGGAGGGTCCGGGCATCTCCGAGGCGGCCCGCGACGGTGCGGCGCTGACGGTCTCCATCGCCCAATTCGGCTCGACCCGCAGTATCAACGCCGGAGTCGCCGCGGGAATCGCCATGCATGCCTGGATCAGGCAATGGTCCGATATTTCGCAGGCCTGGTAGGGCAGGATTGCCGTTCATGGAGCAGCAATGGAAGAACCGGGCGGCCAGCGCCGAGACCGCCATCGCCACCCGGCACCTCCGGCGGCTGTGGAAGGTTCCGGGCACCCAGCTCGGCGTGGTGGGCTGGCCGCCCACCGCCAAGGACCAGACCTTTGCCACGTGGCACTACTGGTGGCAGGCCCACCTGCTGGACACCCTGGTCGACGCCCAGGTCCGTGAACCCAAGCCGGAGCGGGTGGATTCCATCCGCAAGCAGATCCGCGGCCACCTCACCCGCAACAACGGCCGGTGGACCAACAACTACTACGACGACATGGCATGGCTCGCACTGGCTTTGGAACGAGCCGGCCGACTCGCCGGGGTGCCCAACCCCAAGGCGCTTTCGACCCTGTCCGCGCAGCTGGTGACGTCGTGGTCGCCCGACGAGGGCGGCGGCATCCCGTGGCGCAAGCAGGACAAGTTCTTCAACGCCCCGGCCAACGGCCCGGCCGGGATCTTCCTGGCCCGCCACGGCAAGGTCAGCCGCGCCACGGAGATGGCCGACTGGATCGACGACACCCTGATCGACCCGGAAACGCATCTGGTGTTCGACGGCATCAAGGCGGGCTCGCTGGTGCGGGCCCAGTACACGTACTGCCAGGGTGTCGTCGTCGGCCTGGAAACCGAACTGGCCGTGCGCACCGGCGATTCCCGGCACGCCACCCGCGCGGCACGACTCATCACGGCGATCGCCGAGAACATGGCCCCCGAGGGGGTGCTCAAGGGTGCCGGTGGCGGCGACGGCGGGCTGTTCGCGGGGATCACCGCGCGGTATCTGGCGCTGGCCGCCAATGAACTGCCCGGTGACGACGCGGCTCGTGAAGTTGCGCGCTCGATCGTGCTGTCCTCGGCTCGCGCCGCATGGGACAACCGGGCCGACGTTCAGGGGCTTCCGCTGTTCAGCGCATTCTGGGACCGGACCGCCGAGGTGCCCCCCAAGGCGGCCGGCACAGGCGCAAAGGTCGACGGGGCCGTCTTCGAGTCGGTGTGTCCCGAGCGCGACCTGTCGGTTCAGGTGTCGGGCTGGATGCTCATGGAGGCCGCGTACGCGGTGACGAAATCGGCGTAGCCGGGTTCCTGTCGAACCGCGCCGGACCGGCGGCGAGTCGCTATGCTCAGCCCGGCACGCGACGCGAAGGAGAACGCGACCGATGAAGAACATCACGGCGTTGGCAACGGGGGCAGTGGCTGTCTTCGCGGTGAGCAGTGCGCTCACCGCCTGCACGCCCACCACCGAGAAGGCCTATACCGGGCCCGCTTCCACTCCCACCATCTGGACCGGGTCACCGGCCCCGGCGCACGGGGGCGGACATGGCGAGGCGGGCGCGGAGGCGCCGGCCGTGGGCGCGACCCTGAACCAGTACATCGTCGACAACAAGATCGCCGAGACGCCCTTCAAGAAGGACGATCCCGGTACACCCCAGGTCGAATTCCCGTTGCCGCCGGGCTGGAACCCGGCCGGCGATCTGACTCCCGACTGGGCCTATGGCGCCATCTACTACGGCGACCAGGTGAAGCCCCTCGACGACGCCACCTACATGTACGCCATCGCCGCCAAACTGACCGGCAACGTCGACCCGCAGAAGATCCTCGATCTCGCGCCCGGGCAGCTCAACGAACTCCCCGGCTTCACCCCGACCAAGGGCGGCCCGACACGCGACAAGTTCGCCGGGTATGACGCCATCAACTATGTCGGCACCTACCAGTGGAATGGCAAGACCCGTTCCGTCGGCCAGGAGACCATCGTGATCCCCGGGAAGGACGGCCTTTTCGTGTTCCAGCTCAACGGCGAGGCGCCCGAGGGTCAGCAACAGGCTGTGATCGACGCCGCTGAAGTCATCAGGTCCAAGACCACGATCACCCTTCCCTCCTGATCCGCCCAGAACCGACTGACGTACGGAGAACGCCAATGACAATCCGCACTAAGGCTTTTCGAGTTCTAGGCGCTGCGGCCCTCGGCGCCGCGATGTGGTCGATACCGGTGACCGCGGGGACCGCCGACGCGGCACCTTGCCCGGGCGGCCAGTGGCAGGATCCGATCACCGGCGTGTGCTGGTCGCAGAACAACCCCTCCAACAGTTACGGCGGTTCCGGCAACATCCCGTGTATGCCCGGCCGGATCGGGCTGTGCCTCGGGGCGCTGCAGAACACCCCGATACCGGGAGCGACGCTGCCCGGCCCTAACCGTAACGGCACCTGGCCGTAACGGTCTGAGGGGGCTGCGTCAGCTGTCGTCGGTCACGATCCCGCGGCGGCGCAACACATTGCGCCCCACGGCGATCACTCCGGGGAGCACCGACAGGAACACGATGAGCAGGATCATCAGTTCCAGGTGCGCCTTGACGAACGGCACGTTGCCCAGGAAATAGCCGAGCAGTGTGACACCGGCGCCCCACAGGACGCCGCCGACGATGTCAAAGGCCAGGAACACCGGGTAGCGCATGTAGGAGACGCCGGCCAGCACCGGGGTGAACGTCCGGACGATCGGGACGAACCGGGCAAGGATGATCGTCTTGGGGCCGTGGCGTTCGAAGAAGGCGTGCGACTCGGTGACATAGCGCTTCTTGAACAGCCGCGAGTCTTCCTTGTCGAACAGTGCCGGGCCGATGCGGCGGCCGATGAAGTAGGCGCACTGGTCACCCAGCACCGCCACGACGGGCACGCAGATCAGCAGTACCCAGATGTTCACCGGCGGATGCGGCGCGGCGGCCAGCAGACCGCCGGTGAACAGCAGCGAGTCGCCCGGCAGCAGGGGAAACAGCAGGCCCGTCTCGATGAAGACAATGACCAGGATCCCCGGCAGCACCGCCGAGGCGAACGGCCCGCCCTCGCCGAGCCAGTACATCGGATCCATGATGTGCGGCAGGGCCATCACCGTCGTGGTCATGACGCCCCAACATACCCGTGTGGTTTGACATACTGCCTCCCAGACAGCCCGACACGACGAGGACAGCAAAAGAGAGGACCCGCTATGCCGATCGCGACCCCCGAGGTCTACGCGGAGATGCTGGATCGCGCCAAGGAGCACCACTTCGCGTTCCCGGCCATCAACTGCACCTCGTCGGAGACCATCAACGCCGCCATCAAGGGATTCGCCGACGCCGGCAGTGACGGCATCATCCAATTCTCAACGGGCGGAGCGGAATTCGGTTCAGGGCTGGGTATCAAGGAGATGGTGACCGGCGCGCTGGCTCTGGCCGAGTTCGCCTACGTGGTCGCCGCCAAATATCCGATCACCGTCGCCCTGCACACCGACCACTGCCCCAAGGACAAGCTGGACACCTACGTGCGTCCGCTGCTGGCCGTCTCCGCCGAGCGGGTGCGGGCCGGCAAGGATCCGCTTTTCCAGTCCCACATGTGGGACGGCTCGGCGGTCCCGATCGCCGAGAACCTCTCGATCGCCCAGGAACTTCTCAAGCACGCGGCGGCCGCCAAGATCATCCTCGAGGTGGAGATCGGCGTGGTCGGCGGCGAGGAGGACGGCGTCGAGGCCGAGATCAACGAGAAGCTCTACACCTCATCGGAGGACTTCGAGAAGACCGTCGACGCGCTGGGGACCGGCGAGAACGGCCGCTACCTGCTGGCCGCCACCTTCGGCAACGTCCACGGCGTGTACAAGCCGGGCAACGTGAAGCTGAAGCCGGAGGTGCTGGCCGAGGGTCAGCGGGTGGCCGCGGCCAAGCTGGGCCTGGCCGAAGGCGCCATGCCGTTCGACTTCGTCTTCCACGGCGGATCCGGCTCGCTGAAGTCGGAGATCGAGGACTCGCTGAACTACGGCGTGGTGAAGATGAACGTCGACACCGACACCCAGTACGCCTTCACCCGCCCCATCGTCGGGCACATGTTCACGAATTACGACGGCGTGCTGAAGATCGACGGCGAGGTGGGCAACAAGAAGGTCTACGACCCGCGGTCGTACATGAAGCTGGCCGAGGCCGGCATGACCGCCCGTGTGATCGAGGCGTGTAACGACCTCAAGAGCTCCGGCCGGAGTGTCTCCGCGGGCTGAACGAGCCGAGGGTAGCGAGGGGAGTGAAGCCCGCAATCAACTCGGGCGGGCTGAACGAGCCGAGCTAACCGCATCGAGATTGCGTACAGATCGTGTTTCCGCCGCGAAACGCGATCTGTACGCAATCTCGGCGTCAGGGCGACTGGCAGATCTTCCACTGGTCGTCGCGGAACTGCAGATCGAAGCTGCGGGTTGACGTCGTCGACGGGTCATAGGCCATGTACGACGTGACGTTGGCCTCCGCGTGGTCGCCGTTGACCACGACGTCGTCGATGCTGGCGACCACCGGATACTGCTTGGCCTCGGAGATCTTCGAGTACGCGTCGGCCCACGTCGTGTCGTCGTACTTGGCGTAGGCGTCCTTGGTCTGTCCGCAGGTGACGTTGCGCAATGTCGACAGGTCGCCGTTGCGCACCGCCGTGTCGAACGTCTGGATGGTCGACTTCACCGAGTCGACCCGGGCGGCCTTGGCCGAATTCGCGCGGTGCATCAGCAGAAACCCGACGGCCGCGACTGCGGCCAGGGCGGCCAGCGCCACCAGGATCGGCAGTAACCAACTGGGACGCCCCGCCCGACGCGGGGCGATGGCCTGCGGGCCGGCGGTACGCGGCCGAGACGCGGCGAAGAAGATCTCGGTGGGCTCGGACTCGTCGGGCAGGCGGTCGATGATCTGCGTCGACCCGGCATCGAAACCCGGTGCGGTGTAACGCCGTTCGGCGGTATCGGAAACCGCTGCGCCGGGAATGTCGATCACCTCGGTGATGGGGTCGCTGTCGGCGTCCAGCGGGTTGCCCTCAACGCCGGCTGCTGCGGCATCGTCGTCGCGGCCGGCCCCGGACGGGTTCGACATGTGCGTGAGTCCTCCCTGGCTCGTGTCTCCTCCGACCCTAACGGGTGGTCGCGACGCCCGGCCTTCTGCAACTCCGGGCGGCACCGGCACAATGTGCGCATGACTTCATTCGGCGACCTCCTGGGCCCCCCACCAGTGCTGTTACCCGGCGATCCGGAGGCCGAAGCTGACCTCGACGCCGGCGAGAACCCCGCTATCGTTGCCGCCGCCCATCCCTCGGCATCAGTGGCGTGGGCGACGCTGGCCGAGGACGCGCTGGCCGAGGACAAGGCCGTCACCGCCTACGCCTACGCCCGGACGGGCTACCACCGCGGGCTCGACCAGCTGCGTCGCAACGGCTGGAAGGGCTTCGGCCCAGTGCCCTACTCCCACGAGCCGAACCGGGGCTTCCTGCGCTGCGTCGCCGCGCTGGCCCGCGCCGCCGACTCCATCGGCGAGACCGACGAGTTCGCCCGCTGCCTGGATCTGCTCGACGACTGCGACCCGGCCGCCCGCCGGGAACTCGACCTGGCTTAGAGGTCCGTCGAAGCCGGGCAGTCCGCGGCCGATCCCGGCGGTTCCACCTGCACCGTCGCGTGGCCGAGACCGCGCGCGGCGAGGATCGCCTGCGCGTCCTCGAGGACCCGGTCGGAAGTGCCGTTGGTGGCCAGGTGCGCGGTCGCCATGTCCTTGCCCGGCACGAGGGTCCAGACGTGCAGGTCGTGCACTTCGGTGACGCCGTCGACGGCCGCCAGCGCCGAGCGCAGTTCGTCGACGTCGATGTGCTTCGGGGAGGACTCAGACAGGATGCGCAGCGCGGCGCGGGCCAGTGCGATGGCCCGGGGCAGCACCCACAGCGCCACCAGCACAGCCACCACGGTGTCGGCGTACGGCCAGTGCGTCGTCACCATCACGATGCCGGCGATCAGCACGCCCACGCTGCTGACCGCGTCGGCCATCACCTCCATGTAGGCGCCCTTGACGGCCAGGCTGCTCTCCGAATGCGACCGCAGCAGCAGCACGACGGCGACGTTGGCCAGCAGCGCCAGCAGGGCCACCAGGATCATCGGCCAGCCGGGGACCTGTGGCGGCTCACCGAGACGTTCGATCGCCTCATAGACGATGAAGACCGCCACGCCCAGCAGCAGCACCGCATTGGCCACCGCGGTGAACACCTCTGCGCGGTGCCAGCCGTAGGTGCGGGCTGCCGACTTCGACCCGCGCCGGGCGAGTAGCACGGCGGTCAGTCCCATGAAAAGCGCCACCAGGTCGGTGAGCATGTGGGTGGCGTCGGCCAGCAGCGCCAGCGAGCCGATGATCAGCGCCGTGGTGAGTTCGACGACGAAGAAGACGCCCAGGATCGCCAGGGCCATGATCATCCGGCTGGCGCGTGTGTCGGCGCTGCCGTGGCTGTGTCCGGCTCCCATGGCTGGAATATAGGCAGGTGCCCGGACCCCGGCAAGCGCCGACCTGGTCGAGTCGACGATGCCGGCGCTTGGCGCCGGAGGAGGAGCGAGACAGTTGGGCTGGTCGAGTCGACGATGCCGGCGCTTGGCGCCGGAGGAGGAGCGAGACAGTTGGGCTGGTCGAGTCGACGATGCCGGCGCTTGGCGCCGGAGGGGGCGAGATAGTTGGCCCTAGGTCATCGCCAACTGGGTACCAAAGGCCCTAGGGGCGGCGTGCCTTCGTCCGATACGGTGGATCACATACGGCAGCGGCTGAGGGGGGACCGCTGCCGTATTTCTTTTTGGGGGCCGGTCGCGGCCGGCTCAGAGCCAGGCCGACCAGAACCGGGTCAGGTCGCTGCCGAAGCCGACCAGACCCTGGGGAACCCCGGACAGGCCGAAGATCCAGAACACCCCGGAGAAGAACCACCGGTTCAGCCCGGGGGCGACCAGAAGAACAATCAGGATCATGAAGCCGTACTGCCTGACCGGCTCCAGCGCGCGCTGCGTCGACGGGCTCAGGTGCGGCTCCAGAGCTGCGTAGCCGTCCAGGCCCGGGATCGGCAGCAGGTTCAGCGCCAGCGCGGTGACCTGCAGGAAGCCCAGGAACGCCACGCCCGCCCAGAACACCGCGTGCCCGGGGTCGAAGAACAGCCGGGTGGCGCCGAGCAACAGAACCGCGAGGACGAAGTTGGCGAACGGCCCGGCGAGGTTCACCAGGGTGCGCTGCCGCGGGGTCATGAAACCGGTGCGCAGATACACCGCCCCGCCCGGCAGGCCGATGCCGCCCAGAGCGATGAACAGCAGGGGCATGCCCAGGGAGAGCAGCGGGTGGGAGTACTTCAGCGGGTTGAGGGTGAGGTAGCCGCGGGTGGCGGCGTCGTGGTCGCCGTAGCGGAACGCCGTGTAGGCGTGGCCGAACTCGTGCAGGCACAGCGACACCAGCCAGCCGCCGATCACGAAGACGAACACCCCGATGCGGGCGGTGGGCCCGGTGGTCTGCGCCGCCGTCCAGGCCATCACCCCGCCCGCCGCCGTGATGGCGACGAGCGCGAGGAACACCGGGCTCGGACGCACCGACTGGTGCAACGGGCGAATACTCACGTCACGAAGGTACCTGTGGGACGGCCTGAATATGGGATGGTGGCTGACATGCGTCCACCGGCACTGCCTGCACCGAAGCCGCTCCTGCCGCTCTTCGGGGGCCTGTACGCGGCGGCCTACGGACTGGGCGGCCAGCAACTTGTCGCCCAGGTCGTCCGGCGGCTCGGTCCGGTGGTGGCGCTGCCGGTGCTGGGTTACGGGCCCGTTGTCGCGGTCGGGGATCCGGCGCTGGCCAAGCAGGTGTTCGCCGCCAAACCCGACGTGCTGCTCGGCGGCGCCGGCGTGGGCCCGGCGGCGGCCATCTATGGCAACCGGTCGATGTTCGTCCAGGAGGAGCCCGAGCACCTGCGGCGCCGGAAACTCCTCACCCCGCCACTTCTCGGTAACGCACTCGCGGCGTACGTGCCGATCATCGAGGAGGCCACCCGTGCGGCGATGTCCCGGTGGCCGGCCGGAAGACCGATGCGGATGCTCGAGGCCGCCCGCGAACTGAGCCTCGACGTGATCGTGCGAATCATGTTCGGGGTCAACGATTCCGACGACGTCGCGCGCATCGGCGAACCCTTCGACGAGCTTCTGGTGCTGGCGATCTCCGAGGAGACCGCGGTGCGGTATGCCGCCCGCCGCCTCGGCGCACTGCGGTTCTGGGGACGGCTCAACGGATTGAACCGGCGCATCGACGAGCTGGTGCTGCCGATGATCGCGGCCCGGCGGGCCGATCCGGGCCGAGAGGCCGGCATCATGGGGATGCTGGTCGACGCCCGCAGCGAGGATGGAGACCGGCTGTCGGACAAGGAGATTCGCGACGACCTCGTCACCCTTGTCCTCGCCGGGCATGAGACGACGGCCACCACCCTCGCCTGGGTGGTCGACCTGCTGCTGCACCATCCGCAGACCCTCGACCGCGTCCGCGAGGAGGCTTTCTCGGGGGAGACCGCCTACACCGAGGCGGTGATCAACGAGACGCTGCGGCTGTGGCCGCCGGCGCCGATCACCGGTCGGATGACAACGGGCCGCTACCAACTCGGCGACTACACCCTGGCACCCGGGACCCGCATCGTGCTGCTGCTCGACGTGATCAACCGCGACCCGCAGGCCTACCCCGATCCCGACGAGTTCCGCCCGGAGCGGTTCCTGGGTGGCCGGCCGCAGCCTTCGGCGTGGGTGCCGTTCGGCGGCGGGATCAAGCGTTGCATCGGCGCCGCCTTCGCGATGTGCGAAATCGTCACCGTTCTGCACACCCTGCTGCGGGAGGGTGAACTCGAACCGGTCAGCGACCGTCCGGAGAGCCCGCCGTGGCATGCGGCGCCGGTCCTGGTGCCGCGCAACGGAACCCGCGTGCGGTTCCGGCGGTCCCCGGAGCTGGCCACGCGAGCGTAGACCCGTAGCGCGTCGACCGGGATGCGCGCCGCTGGATGCGACGTTGCCGAATCCCGGCGCCGGCGAATTCACCCCGGTTACGGTTGACGTGGTTAGCGACAGAGGAGCCGGCAGATGGCGCAGCAGGACGACGACTGGAAGTTCACCGGCATACGGGTGATACCGGCCGGCGCCCTGGAACGCGACACCATGAAGATGACCGCCGGGATGGACCGCGCGGTGGCAATCGACTTCGCGCGTGTGGGTGCCCAGAAGATCTGGGCGGGCACCGTCACCATTCAGGCGAACGCGAAAACCGGCGCGCACCATCATGGTGCGCTCGAGAGCGTCATCTACATCATCCGGGGCCACGCCCGCATGCGCTGGGGCGAACGACTCGAATTCACCGCCGAGGCAGGCCCGGGAGACTTCATTTTCGTGCCGCCCTACGTTCCGCACCAAGAGATCAACGCATCGACTGACGAGAAACTCGAGTGTGTTCTGGTGCGCAGTGACAACGAGACCGTGGTGGTGAACGTCGACATTGATCCGGTGGAGGAGCCGGAAACGGTTCGCTGGATCGACCCCATTCACCGGTGACCGGGCGCGCCGCCGCTCAGCCCACCCGCAGCCAGCCGGTGGTGTGGCGATAGAACGTCGACCTCTTGACCTCGCGGGCCCCGATGACGCCGTCGCGCTCCACCAGTGCACCCGTGGTGCCCAGCTGCGCGGCCCGGCCGGTCACCCACCGCCGCCGGCCGCCGAGCACGGTCGCGCGCAGGCCGGGCAGCTGTGGCGTCGGCTCGATCCGCACCCCGGCGACCTCGCCGTCGAAGAGCACCGCGTCGTCCACCACCGCCTCGCCGCGGATCGCCGCCGCTCCGGACGGCGGCAACCACTGCGCGGCTCCGAACAGGGCCGTTCCGGTGTCGTCACGGATCAGCGGAACCCGCCGTGCCGTCCCGGACAGCGCGCGCCGGGCGCCGAGCCGGCCGCGCACGTGGGCGACCTCGACGTCGAGCGCGTCTTTACGCATCAGCCGGGACAGCACCGCCGCCAGATCGGCGTCGGAACCGACCACCAGCAGCCGACGGGCGTCTGCGGCAGCCCCGTCGATGTCGGCCGCCTCACCAACCCGCAGCGCGGGCAGCTCGGCCAGTGAACGCGGCGCCGACCGGTCGCCGAACATCAGCACGGCGAACCCGGATCTCGTCTGGGCGGTCATCTGGGACACTCTTGCACTGCGCTCCGATAGGGTGGCTCACCGGCTGGATCACAATTAGCAGGAGAGACACCATGCCGGCAATCGTCCTCATCGGCGCCCAATGGGGCGACGAGGGCAAAGGAAAAGCCACCGATCTGCTCGGTGGACGTGTGCAGTGGGTGGTCCGCTACCAGGGCGGCAACAACGCCGGCCACACGGTGGTCCTTCCCAACGGGGAGAACTTCGCCCTGCACCTCATCCCGTCGGGCATCCTCACCCCCGGGGTCACCAACGTCATCGGCAACGGTGTGGTCGTCGATCCCGGCGTGCTGCTCACCGAGCTGATGGGGCTCGACGACCGTGGCGTGGACACCTCGCGGCTGCTGATCTCCGCCGACGCCCATTTGCTGATGCCCTACCACGTCGCCATCGACAAGGTCACCGAGCGATACCTGGGCAGCAAGAAGATCGGCACCACCGGCCGCGGCATCGGTCCCTGCTATCAGGACAAGATCGCGCGCATCGGTATCCGGGTAGCCGACGTGCGCGACCCCGATCTGCTGGCCGCCAAGATCTCCGCGGCGTTGGAGTTCAAGAACCAGGTGCTGGTCAAGATCTACAACCGCAAGGCGCTGGACGCCAACGAGATCACCGATGCGCTGCTGGCCCAGGCGGAGGGCTTCGCGCACCGGATCGCCGACACCCGGCTGCTGCTCAACAGCGCCCTGGAGTCCGGCGAGACGGTGTTGCTGGAGGGTTCGCAGGGCACCCTGCTCGACGTGGACCACGGCACGTATCCCTATGTGACGTCGTCGAACCCGACCGCGGGCGGCGCGGCCGTCGGCTCGGGCATCGGGCCGACGCGCATCACCACGGTGCTGGGAATCCTCAAGGCCTACACCACCCGGGTGGGCTCCGGCCCGTTCCCCACCGAGTTGTTCGACGAGCACGGGGCCTACCTGTCCAAGACTGGTGGGGAGGTGGGCGTCACAACCGGACGTGCGCGCCGCTGCGGCTGGTTCGACGCGGTGATCGCCCGCTACGCCACCCGCGTCAACGGGATCACCGACTACTTCCTGACCAAGCTCGACGTGCTGTCGTCGCTGGAGACGGTGCCGGTGTGCGTGGGTTACACCGTCGACGGCAAGCGCACCGACGACATGCCGATGACCCAGAGCGACATCGCCCGGGCGGAGCCGGTCTACGAGGAACTGCCCGGCTGGTGGGAGGACATCTCCGGCGCGCGGGAGTTCGATGACCTGCCGGCCAAGGCGCGCGATTACGTGCTTCGGCTGGAAGAGCTTGCCGGAGCGCCGGTTTCGTGCATCGGCGTCGGCCCGGGACGCGACCAGACCATCGTCCGGCGCGACGTCCTGGCGCCGCGATGAGCGCTTGCGCGAAGAGCCGACGGCAGCGATGAGCGCTTGCGCGAAGAGTCGACGGCAGCGCCTGTGACTGTCGCCGACGACGATCGCGGCGGCTTCCCGCGTTTCCAGGTTCTCGACGAACCCCCCGGGTTCGGGCGGTTCGTCACCGCCATGCGGCGCGCCCAGGACCTTGCCGTGGCCGCGGACGCACCCGACTGGGACGCCGCGGCCGACCGTGTCGAGGGCCTGATCGCGTATCTGGCTCCGCACGAGAAGCCGGGTGGCATGGCGCCGGCCGGCCGGGTCGCCGGCCTGCCCGGTGCGGGCAGCGTGCTGATGCCACCGTGGCAGATCCGCGAATTCGGCCCTGACGGTGTGGAAGTCGTCGTGCAGTACAGCCGCTACCACGTCGGCGGCAACCACGCCGTGCACGGCGGGATGGTCGCGATGATGTTCGACGTGATGTGCGGCATCATCATCCACTCGATCGGCAGGCCGATCAGCCGGACGGCGTTCCTGCACGTCGACTACCGCAACGTGACGCCGATCGACGTGCCGCTGACGATGCGGGGCTGGGCCTCGAAGGTCGAGGGCCGCAAGACTTTCGTCAACGCCGAACTACGCGACCCGGCCGGCACGCTGCTCGCCGAGTCCAACGGCTTGATGGTGCAGTTGCTGCCCGGCCAGCCCTGAGCGGATCAGCCGAACGGCCACACCCGCCGAACGTGTGGCAACTGCGAAATCCGTGGTTTGATTTGGCACTGATTTCACGCTCGGTGACGGGTGCGGCGATCCTTGCTCCCGGTATGCGACACACTGTCGGGGTGTCCCAACCGCGTTCCGCCACCCTTCACCGCCTGACCACCCCGAGAGCCGCTGCCCTGGCCGGGGTGCTGTTCGCGGTGCTGTTCTCCACCGCCCTGTACCTGATCCGGTCCTCGCTACCCGAAGGCGCCAGCCCGGGTTCGCAGTGGCTTGACGCCGGCAGCGGAAAGATTCACCTGGCCTCCGAGCTCATGCCCTTCGCGGGCATCAGCTTCCTGTGGTTCATCGGCGTGGTCCGGGCCAACCTCGGCCGCTACGAGGACCGGTTTTTCGCCACCGTCACCCTCGGCAGCGGGCTGCTCTTCCTGGCGATGATGTTCGTCACCTCGGCGGTCGGTGACGGCCTGGTGGGCGCGAGCCACTACCTCGGCGCGCCGGTAAACGATTCGAGCACAGGGGTTTTCGGCCAGATGCTGCTGCTCAAGCTGTCCAAGGTCTACGCCCTGAAGATGGCGGCGGTGTTCATGATGTCGCTGGCCACCATCTGGCTGCGGACCGGACTGATGCCCAGGTGGCTGACCATCGTCACCTACCTGTCGGCGCTGGCGCTGATCATCGGCGGGGAACAGAGCATGTGGCTGACCCTGGCGTTCCCGTTGTGGGTGCTGGTCGTCAGTGTGCTCTTCCTGGTACGGGCAGGCTGGTTTGATCACCGTGGCGAGGAGCACCACCACCATCACCACGACCAGGCCTGAGCACGGGTAGTTCGTCGGTCCGCTCGATGTCGTCGGACCCGAAGGCCGGCCACCAGATCCGCGGGCCGATCAAGGTGAACAGCGCCGGGATGACGACCGTGCGTACGACGAAGGTGTCCAGCAGGATGCCCAGGCCGACGATGATGCCCAGCTGGGTGAGCGCGATCAGCGGGAGCACACCCAGTACGCAGAACACCGCCGCCAGCACCAGCCCGGCGCTGGTGATGACCGCACCGGTGGCCGACACCGCGCGCACGATGCCGCCGCGGGTGCCCCACATCGGCGTCTCCTCCTTGGCCCGGGTCACCAGGAAGATCGTGTAGTCCACGCCGAGCGCGACCAGGAACAGGAATGCGAACAGTGGCGTGGTGTTGTCCAGAGCGGGGAACCCCAGTAGATGGATGCTGACCCAGCTGCCCATGCCGAGGGCGGCCAGCGTCGACAGGGCTGTCGCGCCGATCAGGACCAGCGGCGCAAGGGCTGCCCGCAGCAGCAGATAGAGCACCGCCAGCACCACCAGGAGAATCGCCGGGATGATCACCTTCTGGTCGCGCACGGCGGTGCGTTTGGTGTCCAGGGCCTGGGCGTCCGTTCCGCCGACGAGGGCCTCCGGATCGACTTTGCGCAGCGAATCACGGAGTGTATCAACGGTTGTGAACGCCTCCGAGGTTGCCGGGGCAGCGTTGAGCACCACCTGCCACTGGGTCAGCCCGGTGTCGGAGACGCCCGCCGGTTGCACTGAGGCGACGCCCGGAGTCGACGCGATCGCGGCCGTCATCGCGTCGGTGTTCTCGGTGCGCGCGATCACCCGGGTCGGGTCGGTCTGGCCGCTGGGGAAGTGCTCGGCCAGGGTCTGGAACCCGGTGACCGAGTCGGCCTTGACCCGGAACTGGTCGATCAGCGACAGCCCGATCGGCGTGCCGATGATCCCGGTGGCCAGCACTGCCAAGACCAGAATCGAGGCCGCGGCAACCCGTCCGGCGTGCCCGGACACCCAGTCCGCCACCCGGTGCCAGGGGCCCGTCGTGGTCAGATCCTCGCCGCCCGCGCGAGGGATGAAGGGCCAGAACAACTTCGGGCCGAACAACCCCAGCAGCGGCGGCAACACGAACAGCACGAAGATCGCGGCCACCACCAGTCCCGAGGCGGCCTGCACGCCGAGGCTGCGGGTGGTGGGCGACTGCGCCAGCAGCAGGGTCAGCAGTGCCAGCACCACCGTGGCGTTGCTGGCCACGATCGCCGGGCCGGCCCAGCGGACCGCGGTCTGCAGCGCCTCGTGGTGGTTACTGGTGTGCCGCAACTCTTCCCGATAGCGCGAAATCAACAACAGCGCGTAGTTCGTCCCCGCGCCGAACACCAGCACGCTGGTGATTCCCGACGTCGACCCGTCCCCGCCCAGCCCAGTCGCCTCGGCCACCGCAGCCCCGATCACCGCCGCGATGCGGTCGGCGAAGGCGATCACCAGTAGCGGCACCAGCCACAGCACCGGCGAGCGGTAGGTGGCGATCAGCAGCAGGGCCACCACGCCGCCGGTCACCGCCAGCAGGGTGACGTTGGCTCCGGAGAACGAGTTCGCGATGTCGGCCCCGAACGCGGGGCCGCCGGTGACATTGGCCACCACCCCGTCGGGCAGGCCGGCGCGGGCGGCGTCGCGCAGCGCCTTGACGGTGTCGGAAAGGTCGAAGCCGGTTAGGTCGCTCTTGAGCGCCAGCGGCGCCAGGGCGGCCTTCCCGTCGGTGGCCGGCAACAGCGGAATCGGCGGGGCGGGCGCCACACCGCTCAGCCCCGACATCCGGTCGCGGGCCTGCTGGGCGGCGGCGAGGTCCTCCGGCGACAGCTCCGAGCCGTCGCTGCGGGTGATCACGAGCAGCACCGGTGCGGTGTCGCCGCCGGGGAACTGCTTGAGCAGCTCGGCGACGCGGGCCGACTCCGCGGTCGGCGGCAGCACCACGGGGGACTGCTGATCAGCGCCGGTCTGCGGGATCAGGCCCAGCAGTGCGCCGCCGATCGCCGTGACGACCAATGCCAGTACCCAGGACCGGCGTCCGGAGACCAATGCGCCGATGCGTTCCCAAAGGGCGGGGCGGGGCTCGGGTGCGCGATGCATGCCCAGCACCTTACCGTTAATTTCATCTACTTAACATTTAATTTTTTTAACGTTATCGTGATGTCATGGGTCATCGCGGCGAACTCGAGTCGGCGCTCTTCAACGATGTCAGGGCGCTCTCCGCGGCGTCGGATCGGATAGGAAGGGTCTTCGCGGCCGCGCACGATCTGTCGGCCAACGACTTCCGGGCGCTTCTGCATGTGATGGTGGCGGAGCATGCCGGGGCGCCGCTGAACGCCGGTGAGTTGCGTCAATTGATGGGGATGTCTGGTGCGGGCATCACCTACCTCGTGGAACGAATGATCGAGTCGGGTCACCTGCGGCGCGAATCCGACCCGGCGGACCGGCGCAAGGTCATCCTGAAATACGACGAGCACGGCGTCACGGTGGGCAGGCAGTTCTTCACGCCACTTGAGGATGAGACCCATCGGGCGTTGGCGGATCTTCCGGACGACGATCTGCGTGCAGCCCACCGGGTCCTCAATAGGGTGCTGACTGCCATGCGGGTCTTCGAGGACGGCGTCGAATCCCAGCGCGGATAAGGTCTTTTCCGTGCTGGACACCCTTGCCGTGGCGAACTATCGCTCGCTGCGGCATCTGGTGGTGCCGCTGCAGCGGTGCACGATCGTGACCGGTCCCAACGGCAGCGGCAAGTCCAGCCTGTACCGCTCGCTGCGCCTGCTGGCCGACATGGCCCGCAACGGCGCGGTCAGCGCGCTGGCCCGCGAGGGCGGCCTGGCCTCCACCATGTGGGCCGGCCCGGGGCAGCCCGGGCCGGTGAGCCTCAAACTCGGGTTCGCCGGTGACGACCTCGGTTACGCCGTGGATCTCGGGATGCCCCAGATCGGAAGGACCCTGTTCGGCCTGGACCCGGAGATCAAGTCGGAGGCGGTGTGGGTGGGGCCGTGGCTTCGGCCGTCGGCGCTGATCGCCGACCGCGGTGGCCCGACCGCCCGCGTTCGCGACGACGCCGGAAACTGGCGCATCGCCTCCACCGCGTTGCGGCCCTACGACAGCATGCTCAGCGAGATCGCCGATCCCCGCGAAGCCGTCGAACTGCTGGCGCTGCGCGAGCGAATGCGGTCGTGGCGGTTCTACGACCACGTCCGGACCGACGGCGCCGCGCCGGCGCGTGCGGCCCGGATCGGTACCCGCACAACGGTTTTGAGCCATGACGGCGCGGATCTGGCCGCCGCGTGGCAGACCATCGCCGAGATCGGTGACGCGCGGGCGCTCGCCGAATCGGTCGACGCCGCGTTCCCGGGCAGCCGGGTCGAGATCACCGTCCGCGACGGTCTTTTCGAACTCGCGCTGCGCCAGCCCGGGATGGTGCGGCCGCTCACCGCCGCCGAATTGTCCGACGGCACATTGCGTTACCTGCTGTGGGTGGCCGCACTGCTCTCGCCGCGGCCCGCGGAGCTGACGGTGCTCAACGAGCCCGAGTCCAGCCTGCACCCCGACCTGCTCCCGGCACTCGCCGCGCTGATCGCCCGGGCCGGCGAGGCGTCGCAGATCGTCGTCGTCACCCACTCCGCACCGCTGGTGGCCGCCTTGCGGGACAACAACCCCGACGGCGCGTCGATACTCCAGCTGGCCAAGGAGGACGGTCAGACCGTGGTCGAGGGCCGGGGGATGCTCGACGAGCCGGCCTGGCACTGGCCGGAACGCGGATGACGTGGGCCCGATCGTGGGGACCTATCCTGGGCAGCTATGACCGAACCCGCCCAGGACCGGCCCAGCTTCCTGCCGATCGTGGTGGCCGCGGCGATCGTCCTCGTCGCAGTCGGCACGATGTGGATCCTGAGTTTCCTCCGCACCGACAAGGCGTCCGACGACGGGCTGGTGGCCCGCGCCGTCGTCGGCCAGAACGATGCGCTGCAACGCGAGAACTATCCGGACTTCCAGACCTTCACCTGCGTGGCCCAGCAGGGCAACGAGAACCAGGTGCTCGCCGATCAGCGACAGTCCAAGTCCGCCAAGGGCAACCGTTTCGTCGACGACGTCAAGGATTTCAAGGTCGACGGTGATCGGGCCACCGCCACGGTCGTGTACCACTTCGAGAAGTCGACCGACGACAAGCTGACCACGCCCATGACCTTCGTTCGCGAGAACGACATCTGGAAGGTGTGCTCGCCGGGGCCTCGCTGACCGGCGGTCCTCCGCGCCGGTATGGGAGACTCACGGCTGTGAGCTACGCCGGAGATATCACGCCGCAGGAAAGCTGGTCGCTGCTGAGCGAAGACCCCAACGCCGTTCTGGTCGACGTGCGCACCGACGCCGAGTGGAAGTGGGTCGGAGTGCCGGACCTGTCCGGCCTCGGCCGGCAGGTGGTGTTCGCCGAATGGACCCGCAGCAGCGGCCAGCGCAATGACAGTTTCGTCGCCGATCTGATGGCCGCCGGTATCACCGGTGAGCGGCCGGTGATCTTCCTGTGTCGCTCGGGCAACCGGTCGATTCCTGCCGCGGAGACCGCGACGGCCGCCGGCCTGGGTCCGTGTTTCAACATGCTCGACGGCTTCGAGGGCCAACTCGACGAGCAGGGCCACCGCGGCGGCACCGGTTGGCGCGCGGAGGGCTTGCCCTGGAAACAGACATGACCGGCGACGCCGGTCAGGACGTCCCGTCGGTCCGGATCCCCAAGCAGCTACCGGACGGTGTCAGCCAGGCCACGATCGGCGTACGCGGCGGGCTGCTGCGCTCGGGCTTCGAGGAGACCGCCGAAGCGATCTACCTGACCTCGGGCTACGTCTACTCGTCAGCGGGGGAGGCCGAGAAGGCCTTCACCGGCGAAGTGGACCGGTTCGTCTACTCCCGCTACGGCAACCCCACCATCCAGACCTTCGAGGAACGGCTGCGGCTGATCGAGGGCGCAGAGGCCGCCTTCGCCACCGCCTCGGGCATGGCGGCGGTGTTCACCGGTCTGGGCGCGCTCCTGGCGGCGGGCGACAGGCTGGTCGCCGCCCGCAGCCTCTTCGGCTCCTGCTTCGTCGTCTGCAACGAGATCCTGCCCCGCTGGGGGGTGGAGACGGTCTTCGTCGACGGCGAGGACCTCGGCCAGTGGGAACAGGCGCTGAGCCGGCCCACCACCGCGGTGTTCTTCGAGACCCCGTCGAACCCGATGCAGTCCCTGGTCGATATCGCCGCGGTCTCGGAGATGGCCCACGCCGCCGGCGCAAAGGTGGTGCTGGACAACGTCTTCGCCACACCGCTTCTGCAGCAGGGTATTCCGCTGGGTGCGGATGTGGTGATCTACTCGGGCACCAAGCACATCGACGGCCAGGGCCGGGTGCTCGGCGGGGCGATCCTCGGGGAGAAGGAGTACATCGACGGCCCGGTGCAGACGCTGATGCGCCACACCGGCCCGGCCCTGAGCCCGTTCAACGCGTGGGTGCTGACCAAAGGCCTTGAGACACTGTCGGTTCGGGTGAACTACAGCAACGCCTCGGCCCAGCGGGTAGCGGAGTTCCTGGAGAGCCACCCCGCCGTGCGGTGGGTGCGCTACCCCTTCCTGCCGTCGCATCCGCAGTACGACCTGGCGAAGCGGCAGATGAGCGGCGGCGGAACCGTGGTCACCTTCGAACTGGAAGCCCCGGAAGGCCGCGGCAAGGAGCGCGCCTTCGAGGTGCTCGACAAGCTGCGGGTCATCGACATCTCCAACAACCTGGGCGACGCCAAGACGCTCATCACGCACCCGGCCACCACCACCCACCGCGCCATGGGTCCCGAAGGCCGGGCGGCCATCGGCCTGGGCGACGGCGTGGTCCGGATCTCGGTCGGGCTGGAGGGCACCGAGGATCTGATCGCCGACCTGGACCGCGCGCTGAGCTGATGTCGCGCAACTCCCAGGCCAAGAAGGCGCGCCGCAAGAAACGCCAGGCGGGCCGCGCCGCCACCTGGATTCCGGACGCGGAGTTCACCCGGATGCTCGATGACGAGGAACATCTCGACACCCTCGACGCGGCGATCGCCGACATAGACGAATGGCTGGCGCCCCGCGGGTGGGTGCTCGACGGCGAGCACACCGAGGACACCGGGCTGGTGAGTTGGTTCTACCCGCCGTCCGCGGCCGACGTCGACGACCCCGACCGTGAGCCGGTGACCCGGATCTGGATCGGCCTCACCGAGGACGACGAGGAGGTTCTGCTCGAATTCGGTTGTCTGCTGGTGGGATTCGGACCCGATGACGAACTCTGCGTGCTCGATCCCGAACGCTTCGCCGACGACATCCCCGTCATCGAGGCCTACCGGCCGGGAATGCCCAGACCGCTGCCCGGGTGAGGTGTTTCGGCCGCGCTCAGCCCAGTTTTCGCAGCCGCGGCAACAGGTCCCGCTGGAAAAGCTCGAGGAACCGCCGCTGATCGTGGCCGGGAGCGTGGAACACCAGGTGGTTCAGCCCGTAGCCGACGTACTCGGCAACCTTCTCCACCGCCTCGTCGGGATCGGAGGAGACGATCCAGCGCCGCGCCACCTGCTCGATCGGCAGTTCGTCGGCCAGCCGCTCCATCTCCATCGGATCGGTCACGCTGTGCTTCTGCTCGGGGGTCAGTGACAGCGGCGCCCAGAAGCGGCAGTTCTCCAGCGCCGCTTCGGGATCGGTGTCATAAGAGATCTTGATCTCGATCATCTTGTCGATGGCGTCGACGTCGCGGCCCGCCGCCTCGGCGCCCTCACGCACCGCCGGCATCAGTTTGTCGGCGTAGAGCTCGCGGCCCTTGCCGGAGGTGCAGATGAACCCGTCGCCGGCCCGGCCCGCGTACTTGGCCACCACCGGACCCCCGGCGCTGATGTACACCGGCACCCCGCCCTCGGGAACGTCGTAGATGGAGGCGCCCTTGAGATGGTAGAACTCGCCGTCGAAGTCGACCCGCTCGCCGCGCCACAGTTCGCGCATCAACTTCACCGACTCCCGCAGCCGCGCGAAGCGTTCCTTGAACTCGGGCCATTCGGTGATCGCTCCGGTCGCGATCTCGTTGAGCGCCTCACCGGTGCCCACGCCCAGGAACACCCGACCTGGATACAGGCAGCCCATCGTCGCGAAGGCCTGGGCGATCACCGCGGGGTTGTACCGGAAGGTCGGCGTCATCACCGAGGTGCCCAGGTGGATACGCGAGGTCCGCTCGCCGACCGCCGTCATCCAGGACAGCGCGAACGGCGAATGCCCGCCCTCGTGGCGCCACGGGTTGAAGTGGTCACTGACCGACGCGCTGTCCATGCCGTGCTGTTCGGCGAGGACGCCGAGTTCGACGAGTTCGCGGGGCCCGAACTGCTCGGCCGACGCCTTGTATCCCAGCTTCAATTCCGCCACAGGACTGTTTGTACTCCACCTGCCTACGATCAGTCGATGGCCCCAGTGCTGACCGCCGTCACCGAACGCGTGCACCTGGCGCAGACGCCGCTGGTGAACTGGACGCTGGTCAGCGACAACTCGGGCGTCGTGCTGATCGACGCCGGCTTCCCGGGCCATCGTGACGATGTTCTGACATCGCTGAAACACCTCGGGTTCGGTCCGGTCGACGTCCAGGCGATCCTGCTGACCCATGCCCACATCGATCACCTGGGCACGGCCATCTGGTTCGCCGGGATTCACCAGACTGCGGTGTACTGCCACACCGCCGAGGTACCGCATGCCAAACGTGAGTACCTGGAACAGGTTTCGCCGGCCGCGCTGGCGAGGCAGGCCTGGCGCCCGCGCTGGCTGGCGTGGTCGGCACAGGTCGCAGCCAAGGGCGGTCTGGTTCGAGACGGCATCCCCGGCGCACGGGCGCTGACCCCCGAGATCGCCGAAACCCTGCCCGGCCGTCCGGTCGCCCTGCCCACCCCCGGGCACACCAGCGGGCACTGCTCCTACGTGGTCGACCGTGTCCTGATCGCCGGCGACGCGCTGGTGACCGGACACCCGCTGCTGCGCCGCAGCGGTCCGCAGCTGCTGCCGGCGATGTTCAACCGCAGCGAGGCCGGGTGCCGCGACAGCCTCGACGTGCTCGCCGCCGCGGACACCGAGGTGCTGATCCCCGGGCACGGCGATCTGTGGACCGGCCCGGTCCAGGAGGCGGCGGCCAGAGCCCTGATGGGTTCGGCAGGCTAAGGTTCGGCCTCGTGGACAACATCAGGGGCAAGACCATCGCGATCACCGGCGCCGCGCGCGGGATCGGGTTCGCAACGGCGACGGCGCTGCTGAAGCGTGGTGCCCGCGTCGTCATCGGCGACCGCGACGTCGCACTCGAAGAGTCGGCGGTGGCCAAGCTCAGCAACCTCGGGCCGGTGTCGGGCCACCCGCTCGACGTCACCGACGCCGAGTCCTTCGCCACCTTCCTGGACAAGGCCCGCGCCGACGGCGGCGGTCGCATCGACGTCCTGATCAACAATGCCGGCGTCATGCCCATCGGCCCGTTCCTCGACGCCACCGAGCAGGCGATCCGCTCGACGATCGAGGTCAACCTCTACGGGGTTATCAACGGCTGTCGTCTGGTGCTGCCGGAGATGGTCGCCCGGCGGGACGGGCACGTCATCAACATCGCCTCGCTGGCCGGAATGCTGCCGACACCCGGTCTGGCCGTGTACTGCGGGTCCAAGTTCGCGGTCGTGGGCCTGACCACCGCCCTGTCCGACGAGTTCGCGCCGCAGGGTGTCCAGATCAGTTGTGTCATGCCGACTTTCACCAACACCGAGCTGATCACCGGCACCGCCACCGGCGGCATGACCAAACCCGTCGAGCCCGAGGACATCGCCGCCGCGGTGGTGCGGACCTTGGACAAGCCCAAGTCCGCGGTGGCGGTTCCCGGCGCCTACCGCCACATCGCCGCCGCGACCGCCTTTCTGCCCGCGCGGGGCCGGCGCTGGCTGTCCGAGAAGATGGGGACCAGCCGCGTATTCCTGGACTACGACAGCACGGCCCGCGCGGCCTACGAGAAGCGTGCCCAGGCGGCGACGGGCGTCGTGGAGACATCCGAATAACCGGCCGCAGCGTCCGACCCGGGCCCTTCGGCCCTTTGCCCGCCCGTTTCCGTTCGGGGACGCTGGTGTTCATGGGGGGAAGCAGGGGCATTCTGTCCGTCGCAGCGGCCATCGCCTCGGCGGCGGCGATCGTCAGCAGTCCGACGGCCTCGGCGGCCGTTCCGGTCATGACCGACAACGCCTTCGTCCTCGGCGGCGCCAACGCCGACGGCTGGGCGCCGGCGATTCTGGAGCCGCTCGACCCGTGGGGCGACAACGGCCGGCTGGTTCCCCTGATCAACGCCCACTACTACGACTGCGACGGCTGCACGCCGACCATCGTCCGATATCCCCGTACGGCCGGCCCGTTGTTCGGGCCTGGTGCCCCGTTCGCCGACGAGTCGATCGCCATCGGCGCGGCCAAGGCGGTCGACGATGTGCGCAAGGCCCCCGGTTCGTCGGTGATCTCCGGGCTGTCGCTCGGTGCGATGACCGCCGACGCGGCGCAGCGGAGCTTCGACGCCGACCCGAACCGTCCGGCGACTTCGGAGCTCACGTTCATCGTCGCCGGTGACCCCTCCCGCGTGACTCCGCTGACGACCGGGATCGGCAGCTACTTCCCCGTGGGATTTCGCATTCCTGTCCTGGGCTGGACAGCGGCCCGGCCGCCTTCGGAGTCGACCTACGACACCGTCGTGGTGGTAGGCGAGTACGAGTGGGCGGGGGACTTCCCGGACCGTCCCTGGAATCTGCTGGCGGACATCAACTCTCTGGTCGCCTTCAACTACACCCACAGCGAGGCGTCGTTGACCAGCCCGGCGGACATCCCGCTGCAGGACATCGTCACCACCACCAACAGCAGGGGCGCCACCACGACGACCTACCTGTGGCCGAGCCCCGAACTGCCGCTGCTCAAACGATTCGACAAGATCCTCCCCCCGAAGCTGATCACCGCGGCCAACGACGTTCTCAAGCCGATGGTGGACCGGGCTTACTCCCGGTACGACGCGGTGACCGGCAACCGGGCGCCCTATCTCAAACCGACGGACGGGCTCCCCACGCTCGTCCGGCCCGGTATCCCGAGCGCGGCGGCGCGCGGCGTGCCGCTCAGCACAGCACCTTCTCGAATGCCATCGCATGCATCTCACCCCCGAGCCGCGGCCCGGTGAGGCGGGTGAAGCCGGCGGCCGTGTAGAGCGCCACGGCCTCCGGCTGACGGTCCCCGGTGGTGAGATAGATGCGGCGGTAACCGAGTCCTCTGATCCGGGACTCCAGTTCGGCCAGCAGCATGCGGCCGTAGCCGCGCTTGCGGAAGTGTCCGTCGGTCCAGATCCGCTTCAGCTCGGCGGTCTCGTCGCCCTCCACGACGCCGAAGCGCCGGAAGGCGCCGCCGGTCACCGGTTGCCCGTCCACCACGCCGATCAGCATGCCGCCGTGGGGCGGGCGAACTCGTGGGCGGGATTGCCGAGCAGCCACTTGAGCATCCGACCGACCGTGGATCCGTAGCGAGTGGAGTACTCGCGGGCGAGGTCCTCCAACAGGGGGCGGGCGAGGTCGTCGTCCTGACGAACCTCGGCGAAGAACAGACGCGTCGTCATCGCGGGAGTGCGATGATCGCAGGGGTCACGAGGGTTGTCGCCGTGCTCAGGTCGGACGAAACTCCGACCAGGAATCCCTCGGCTGGGAACATGGCCTTCACGAACCGACGCTAGACCCGACAACCGATGCACGCGCCGCATTTCGGGCGAATCGCCGAACGTGTGGAGCGGGCGGCCAATAGGTTGGCCGCAGCCCCGACGCAGAAAGGCCGAACCTGTGACACCAGGTCCCACTTCGATCTACGTCGCCTCGCCCGAAGGTGAGACCGGCAAATCCACCGTCGCCCTCGGCATCCTCAACCGGTTGTCCGCGATGGTGCCCAAGGTCGGCGTGTTCCGGCCGATCACCCGTCGCGAGGAGCGTGACTACATCCTCGAACTGCTGCTCTCCCAGAGCAACGCCGGGCTGTCCTACGAGGACTGCGTCGGCGTGAGTTATCAGCGGCTGCACGAGGACACCGACGGGGCGATCGCCGACATCGTCGACCGCTACCACGCCGTGGCCTCCCGCTGCGATGCCATGGTGATCATCGGTTCGGACTTCACCGACGTGGCCACCCCGACGGAGCTGAGCGTCAACGCGCGCATCGCGGTGAATCTCGGGGCTCCGGTGGTGCTGTCGGTGCGGGCCTTCGGGCGCAGCCCCGCGGAGGTCGCCCAGGCAATCGAGCTGTGCATGGCGGAACTGGCTACCCAGCACGCCCACGTCGCGGCGGTGGTGGCCAACCGCTGCGAACCGGACGAGATGGTTGCGGTCGCCATGGCCTGCCGGGCGCTCGGGCCGAGGGTCTACGTGATTCCCGAAGAGCCGCTCCTGGTTGCCCCGACCGTCGGTGAACTGCAGAGAGCGGTGGACGGCATCCTGGTACACGGCGACGCCTCGCTGCTGGGCAGGGAGGTGCGCCATGTGATGGTCGCCGGCATGACCGCCGAGCACGTCCTGGAGCGCCTGAGCGAGGGCAGCGCCGTCATCACGCCCGGCGACCGCTCCGACGTCGTACTCGCCGTCGCCAGTGCCCATGCGGCCGAAGGGTTTCCGTCGATCTCGGCGCTGATCCTCAACGGCGGTTTGCCGCTGCACCGCGAGATCGGCCGGCTGGTCACGGGTCTAGGCCTGCGGCTGCCGGTCATCGCCACGGAATTGGGCACCTTCGCCACGGCGAGCGCGGTGGCCAACACCCGAGGGCGGGTGACGGCCACCTCGGAGAGCAAGATCGACACCGCACTGCAGTTGATGGACCGCCACGTCGACATGTCCGATTTGCTTGAGCGCCTGGCGATCCCGATACCCACCGTCACCACGCCGCAGATGTTCGCCTACCAACTCATGGAGCGTGCCCGGTCTGACCGCAAGCGCATCGTCCTGCCCGAAGGGGACGACGACCGAATCCTGCAGGCCGCCGGCCGGCTGTTGCGACGCGGGATCGCCGAACTCACCATTCTCGGCGACGAGACCCAAGTGCGTTCGCGGGCAGCCGAACTCGGCGTCGACCTCGCCGCGGCGACCGTGCTCAATCCCCGCACCAGTGAGCTGTGCGAGAAGTTCGCCGAGCAGTACGCCGAGATCCGCAAGAAGAAGGGGGTGACGGTGGAGCAGGCGCGGGAGGTCATCCACGACGTCTCCTACTTCGGCACCATGCTGGTGCACAACGACATCGTCGACGGCATGGTGTCGGGTGCCGCGCACACCACCGCCCACACCGTCCGTCCTGCCTTCGAGATCATCAAGACGCAGCCGGGTGTGTCGACGGTTTCGAGCATCTTCCTGATGTGCCTGTCCGATCAGGTGCTGGCCTACGGCGACTGCGCGATCGTCCCGGACCCCACCGCCGAAGAACTGGCCGACATCGCGATCAGTTCGGCGCGCACGGCCTCGCAGTTCGGCATCGAGCCGCGGGTCGCCATGCTGTCCTATTCGACCGGGGAGTCGGGCAGCGGCGCCGGCGTCGACAAAGTAAGGGCGGCAACCGAACTCGTCCGGAAGCGCGAGCCCGACCTGCTCGTCGAGGGCCCGATCCAATACGACGCGGCGGTGGAACCCAGCGTCGCGAAGTCGAAGATGCCGGACTCGCCGGTCGCCGGACGCGCCACCGTGCTGATCTTCCCGGACCTCAACACCGGCAACAACACCTACAAGGCGGTGCAGCGCAGCGCCGGCGCCATCGCCATCGGGCCGGTGCTGCAGGGGCTGAACAAACCCGTCAACGACCTGTCCCGTGGCGCACTGGTGGAGGACATCGTCTACACCGTCGCCATCACCGCAATCCAGGCCCAAAGGTGACCGTGACCATGACCGACACCGTCCTCGTCCTCAACTCCGGATCCTCCTCGCTGAAGTACCAACTCGTCGCCCCGGAATCCGGGACGTCGCTGTTCGACGGCATCGTCGAGCGCATCGGCGAGGAGACCTCCACCGCCAGGCTGCGGCTCGGGGAGACGCCGATCACCCGCGAGGGGGCGGTGGCCGACCACGAGGCGGCGCTGCGGCTGGCCTTCGACCTGGTCGCCGAGGCGGGGGAGAACCTGGACAACCTCGGGGTGATGGCCGTCGGCCACCGGGTGGTGCACGGCGGGCCGAAGCTCTACCGGCCCACCGTCGTCGACGACAAGCTGGTCGGCGAGCTCCAGGAGCTGGCGCCGCTGGCACCGCTGCACAACCCGCCGGCGGTCTTGGGCATCGAGGTGGCGCGCAAGCTGCTGCCGGACCTGCCGCACGTCGCGGTGTTCGACACGGCGTTCTTTCACGACCTGCCGGCTGCGGCCGCCACCTACGCGATCGACCGTCAGGTCGCCCAGAAGTGGCGCATCCGCCGGTACGGATTCCATGGCACGTCGCATCAATTCGTCAGCCGACAGGCGGCCGAATTTCTCGGCGCCCCAGTTGAATCGCTCAACCAGATCGTCCTGCACCTGGGCAACGGCGCGTCGGCCTCCGCCATCGCCGCCGGCCGGCCGATCGACACTTCGATGGGGCTGACGCCGATGGAGGGCCTGGTGATGGGGACTCGCGCCGGCGACATCGACCCCGGCATCATCAGCTACCTGTCTCGCACCGCCGATATGGGCATCGACGAGATCGAGGCGATGCTGAATCGCCGCTCCGGGATGCTCGGGCTGAGCGGGGACGGGGACATGCGGGCCGTCCAGGCGCGGATCGAGGCCGGCGACGAGGTGGCACGGCTGGCCTACGAGGTGTACATCCACCGCTTGCGCAAGTATGTGGGCGCCTACCTGGCGCTGCTGGGGCATTGCGACGTGATCACCTTCACCGCCGGCGTCGGCGAGAACGACGCCAGGGTGCGCCGCGATGCGCTGACGGGTTTGGCACGCCTCGGCATCGAGATCGACGAGCACCTCAACGACAGCCAGGCCCGCGTCGCGCGGCGGATCTCCGTGGACAAGTCGCCGACGACGGTGCTGGTGATCCCGACCGACGAGGAACTGGCGATCGCCCGGGCGGCTTTCGGGGTCCTCTGACCCTTTGAGTGTGCGCCCATACTGGCCTTGAGGCCGTGTCTGCCGGTATCACCGCACACTCGTCCGACGAAAGGCATCTCGGGCACAGTCGCAGAGTGGCAGTCCACACTCGACGTGGGGGGCCTCAGAACGTCGTAAGCGGCCGCACCTCGTTGGCCAGGTCGACCAGCGCATAGCGGTGCGCCTGGCTGGTGGCCACCCGGGCCAGGCTGCGTAGCGACGCCTCGACACCCAGGCGCAGACCGTGATCGGTGAACGGGAAACCGAGGATCGGGCTGGGGCTGGCCTTGTTGTCGGTGATCCAGTCCATCGCTGTCCCGAGCACCAGTGCGCGGATCTGCAGAACTCGTGGCTCGGTATCGGGAAGTGCCTCGACCCGGCGGGCCGCATCGCGGATCTGCTGCTCGGTCAATTCGTGCGCGGACCGCCCGGACAGCAGCGTCACCGCGCTGGTCAGCCGAGCGGTGGTGAAATGCCTTGAGCCGATGGGTACTTCATCCAGCGTGGTGACAGCGCCGGACCGGTCACCTTCCACCGACTGTGCCCGCGCCAACCCGAAACCCGCTGAGATGATGCTGTTGTCGGTGTGCCACACCGTCTGGTAGAAGGGCCGCTCGTCGGAGGTTCCGGCCAACTCGGCGGTGGCCGCCAGCGCCAACTTGGGCGCCAGCTCGCCGGGGAAGGTGTCCAGCACCTCGTTGAAATGTTTGGTGGCCGAGACGTAATCACCGGTGAGCAGCTGCGCCACCGCCTTGAACCACACCAGACGCCAGCGCCAGCCCACCCGCTCGGCCAGATCGTCGAGTTTGCGGCTGGCCTTCGCGACGTCGCCGAGGTCGAGCAGCGCGCGCACCTCCATCAACGGCAACTCCACCGATTCGGAGAGGTCCACCCCCTCGGACTCGAGGCTGTCGTGACGGGCGGCCCGCAGCGAGTCCAGGGTCTGCACAGGCTGGGAGAGCACCGTCGCCGAGAGCACCGTCGCGGCCACATCCGTCGGGTCCACCAGCGGAACCGGAAGGGCGGTAACGATTTCCGGCGCGGTCAGCCGCTCGGCGTGCACAAGTCCGTCGAGGTAGACGTCGGTGTGGGCGACGAGAAGGTCGACCCCGAACGTCGAACGGGTGCGGGTGAACACTGTCGAAAGGCCGGGTCGCGGCACGCCGGTGTTGGCTGCCACCACCTCGCGCAGGACACCCATCAGCTGCGAGGACATCTCGTCGGCGCTGGTGAACCGCCGCCTCGGGTCGGGGTCGATCGCACGGCGCAGCAATCGTGCGAACGAGTCGTACTCGGTCAACACCGGGTCGTCCTCGGGCAGGCCGTCGACGTACCGGCCGTTGCGGGTGCGCATGTTCAGGGTCAACGCGGCCAGCGTGCGGCCGACGGTGTAGATATCGGTCGCCACCGTCGGTCCGGTCCTGACGATCTCGGGCGCCTGATAACCCGGGGTGCCGTAGAGGTATCCAAAGGAATTGATCCGGGAAACCGCCCCGAGGTCGATGAGCTTGACCGCCGGCCGATCCTCCTCGGTCGACATCATGTTCTCCGGCTTGAGGTCGTTGTAGCACAGGCCGATCGAGTGCAGATATCCCATCGCCGGCAGTATCTCCAGCATCAAGGCGATCGCCGCGTCAACCGGCAGCTTGGCGCCCTTCTCGGGTTTGAGGGACTTGCCGCCGACGTACTCCATGACGATGTAACCGACCGGCTCCCCGCGGGAGTCGGGGTGCTCGACGAAGTTGTATATCTTCACGATCGAGGGATGCACCACCTCGGCGAGGAACTGCCGTTCGGCCATCGCGATGGCCTGCGCCTCAGCGTCGCCGGCATGCACCAGACCTTTCAGGACCACCGGTCGTTCGTTGACATTGTGGTCCTCGGCGAGATACACCCAGCCCAGGCCGCCGTGGGCGACGCAGCCCTTGATCTCGTACTGGTCGGCGACCATGTCTCCGGGTTTGAGCTGAGGCAGGAACGAGAAAGCGCTGCCGCAATTGGGGCAGATGCCTTCGGACTCGCCCGGAAGTTCGTCGGTCGAGCGACCGACCGGACGGCCGCAGTTCCAGCAGAACCGCTTCGACTCGGCCACAACGGGATTGACCATCAGCGCGGCCACCGGGTCGGTCTCCGGAACCCTCGGAATCTCCACCAGGCCGCCCCCGAGCCGGCGGGTGGGCGACACCGTCCTGCTCACCGTCACTTCTTCGCTCTCGATCGGCTCGATGCGGACCGACACATCGCCGTCATCGTCGAAGTTGGGCCGGAACACAGCCTGGGTCGCCATGGGACGCATGGTCGCGACGGAATCCAGCTCGAGATCGCCGAGGCTCGCCGGCTGTGTGCCGACGTCGACGTCCTGCGGTTCGGCGGTGCTCATCAGTCCAGGTACCTCGGTGCCGGAGGAGCGGGAGCCGGGCCCAGAACGGTAAGCCACTTGCGGTAGAGCGTGTCCCATGTCCCGTCGTTGCGGATCCGCTCGAGGGTTCCGTTGACGAACCGGACCAGACCGGTGTTGGCGAGATTGATGCCGATTCCGTACGGCTGCTCGGCCATGTTCGGACCGACGAGGTGGAGGTAGGGATCCTGGGAGACCAGACCTGCCAGGATCGCGTCGTCGGTGCTGACCGCGTCGACCTCGCGCTGTTGCAGGGCGACCAGGCAGTCGGCCCAGGTGACCACCGAGACGATTTCCGGCGGCGGTTCGATCTCCTGCACCCGTTGCAGCGAGGTGGTGCCGCGCGCGACGCACACCCGCTTGCCGGAGAGGTCGGCAGGGCCGGCGATATCGGATTCCCGGGGGGCCAGGATCCGTTGATTGGCAATGAAATACGCCGTGGAGAAGTTGACCAGCTTGCGGCGTTCGCAGGTGATCGTCATGGTCTTGACGACGATGTCGACGGTGTTCTTCTGCAGCGCGGTCAGCCGGTCGGCAGACGACAGGATGCGGTACTCCACCGCGGTCGGCTTGCCGAAGATGTCGCGGGCCACCTCCCCGGCGATGTCGACGTCGAAGCCGGTGATCTCGCCGGTGATGGGATCGCGGAAGGAGAACAGGTTGCTGCCGACGTCCAGTCCGACCAGCAACCGCCCGCGCTGGCGGATTGCGGCCACGGCTGCGTCGGCCTCGGCCTTGGTGGCGAACGGCCGCAGGCTCGCGGTGCGGTCGCAGCTGGTGTCGGCCGGTGCGGCAGCCTGATCAGTGGACGCCGGCAGGTCTTCCATGCCGGCCGGGGTCGGCGGCGCCAGGGTGGGCGCCGGGGAAGTCGAGGGGTCGACCGGTTGCCCGCAGCCGGCGAGGGTGGCCGCGGCGAGGGTGGCGATGAGGAAACGCTTCACCGGCTGTCTTTTCTTCGCGCAAGCGCTCATCAGTGCTTGTCTGTTCTTCGCGCAAGCGCTCATCACCGATACTCACTCATCCTCGGCCACAGGCCCAGCGCCACCGCCAGCGCCGCACCCACCGACAGCAGCGCCCCGCCCACCGTCGTCCCCGACAGCACCCGTCGCGCCGAGAGGATGTCCGAGCGCAGCTGCGTGCGGCTCTGCTCAATCCCTTGGGACAGAGCGTCATTGAGCTTGTCGAAGGCGGCGGTGGAGTCACTCTCGCCGGTGCCCAGGGCCACCTCGGTGGCGGACTGGTAGTTGCCCACCGCGATGTAGTCGTTGATCCGCTCGTCGGCCGCCCGCCACTTGTCCAGCAATTGGTCGGCCTGGGCCAGGCCGCTCTTGTCGACGGTGTCCTTGCGCGCCAGATAGTCGCCGAGCTGCTGACGCATCTGGTCGACGCGTTGGTAGTAGGAGCGTTTGCGCACATCCTCGTCGCCGCGCCGGATCAGCGACAGCGTCTCGTCGGCGCGGGCCTGCTGGGCGGTGATGGCGAGGTTGGTCACCGTGCGCAGGGAGTCGGCCGCGGTGTTCTTCGCCGAGCGGCTGCCGGCGGTGGAGATGGCCAGTGCGGTGCCCACCCAGACGATCATGATCGCGATCGCCAGCCCGCCGATGACCAGACCGATGTTGACCCGCCGCCGGGTGCGGCGGGCCAGCCACCGGTGGGCGAAGATCCCGAAGCCCAGCGTCGCAGCGACCACGATGATGACCGGCGCGGGGATCTTGGCCGAGGCCGTCGTCTCGGCGTCCACCCGGGCCGACGTCGCCTCGTAGAGCTGCTGCGCGTCGGGCAGGATCTTCTCCTGCATCAGGGCCGAAGCCTCCGACAGGTAGGACGAGCCCACCGGGTTGCCCATCCGGTTGTTGGTCCGCGCGGTCTCGATGAGCCCGGTGTACACCGCGAGCCGGGCGTTGATCCGGCCGAGCAGCTCGACCAGTGGCGGGTCGCTCAGATCGCTGGAGGCCCGAGTCACGGCGACCGCGGCGTCGGTGATCGCCTGTTCGTAGCGTTGGCGCACCTGTTGCGGCTCGGATCCGGCGATGAAGGCCGTCGCCGCGGCCGCGTCGGCAACCGACAGCGTGGTGTAGAGCTGTCCGGCCGCGAACGCCAGCGGCTCGGTGTGGTGCAGCACCGTGGTCAGCTGATGCTGGCGCTCGTTGATCGTGGTCGAGATGGCGAAGGCGCTCAGGACCCCGAGCGCGGCCAGGATGACGCCGATGGCCAGGATGCGCCCGGGCGTGGTGCTGACGAACCACCACCGAGGATGAGCGGGCTCGGTCGGCGTCCGTTGTGCCAACGGCTCAGTCGACGGATGTGCCAACTCGACGGTCACCTCGTGCGGACCTCGATCCCTTCACCTGAAATTCGTATGAGTAAAGCTTAAGAGCAGGCGCAACAAACTGGCGCGGGATCGGACGGAACCGTCATAAGCTCGCGCCTATCCTGAATCCGTGCGAGGCGACGGCGACGGTTGGGTGGTGTCCGCACGCGGCACCCACCACTGGGGGCTGCACGGCGCCGCGGGACTGCTGCTGCGCGCACCCTGGCACGACGGAACCCCTGCGGTGCTGCTGCAACACCGGGCGCCGTGGAGCCATCAGGGCGGCACCTGGGGTCTGCCCGGCGGGGCTCTGGACAGCCATGAGGCCGCCGAGCACGCCGCGGTGCGCGAAGCCGAGGAGGAGGCCGGGCTGCGCGCCGAGCACATCACGGTGCGCACCACCGTCGTCACCGCCGAAGTGACCGGTGTGGCCGGAACGGTGTGGACCTACACCACCGTGGTCGCCGACGCCGTCGAACTTCTGGCCACCGTCGCGAACCGGGAGAGCGCCGAACTGCGCTGGGTACCCGAAGCGCAGGTTGTCGACCTTCCGCTGCATCCCGCCTTCGGCAAGAGCTGGGCGAGGTTGCGCACCACCTCGCAGGTGCCCGACCACGACTGCGGCTCGGAGCTGCCGCACACCGTGGTCGTCGACGACGTCTTCGCGTGGTGCCCGGCCCGCTGATCGGCCCGGCCGGTCGATCAGGTCAGCGCCTCTTTGAGCCGGCGGGCCGCCGCACCCGGGTCGGCCGCTTCGGTGATCGCCCGAACCACCACGATGCGCCGCGCGCCGGCCTCCAGAACCTCGCCGAGGCGGCGTTCGTCGATCCCGCCGATGGCGAACCACGGCTTGTCGGTGTCCATCGACGCCACCGCCCGAACCAGGTCGAGCCCCGGAGCCGGGCGGCCCGGCTTGGTGGGCGTCGGCCAGCACGGTCCCACGCAGAAGTAGTCGACGTCCTCCATCACCGCGCGGGCCGCCTCACCGATTTCATGTGTGGAACGGCCGATGATCGTTGCGGGGCCGACGATTTCGCGGGCCACCTCCAGCGGAAGATCGTCCTGGCCGAGGTGCAGCACGTCCGCTCCGGCGGCGCGGGCGATGTCGGCGCGGTCGTTGACCGCCACCAGGGCGCCGTGCCGGCGGGCGGCGTCGGCCAGGATCTCCAGCGCCGCCAGCTCGCCGCCGGCCTCCAGCGGACCGAACTTCTTCTCGCCCGCCGAACCCTTGTCGCGCAGTTGGATGATGTCGACGCCTCCAGCCAGCACGGCGTCGGCGAACTCGGCGAGATCCCCGCGGTCGCGGCGGGCGTCGGTGCACAGGTACAGGCGGCTGTTCCTCAGCAAGGAGGCGGAGGCGGAGTGCGCGTCGGCCGCGGCACGTATGCGGGGTTGGTGCACACCGCGACGCTAGCGGCTAGCGTGGACGTTCGGCACGGGAGTCCCGGGAACGGGGACTGAGAGTGGGCCCGACCGGGAAATCCGGGGAACCAGCCCTTACCGTCACACCTGATCCGGGTCATACCGGCGGAGGAAGCGAGGACGACCGGCATGGAGCAGTCGCTGGCCGTCGTCGGCGGCGGGGTCATCGGTTTGTCGGTGGCCAGGCGGGCCGCGCAGGCCGGGCTTGCTGTGCGGGTGCATCGTTCTTCCGGCGGGCAGCAGCGAATCGACTCGGGGAATCCGGGCGACGTGGGCGCCTCCTGGGTCGGCGGCGGCATGTGCGCCCCGCACAGCGAGGGCTGGCCCGGCGAGGAACGGCTGCTGCAGATCGGCCTGGAGTCGCTGCGACTGTGGCACGACGGGTTCACCGACGGCCTGCCCGCCGACGTGGTGACCGCCCGCGAATCACTGGTGGTCGCCGTCGACCGCGCCGATGTCGGCGAACTGCGCACGGTGGCGGACTGGCTGGCTGCCCAGGGGCATCCGGTCGCCGTGACGACCGCGGCCCGCGATGTGGAACCCCTTCTCGCCCAAGGGATCCGGCACGGTTTCCGGGCCGTGGACGAAATCGCGGTCGACAACCGGAAGCTGGTCCGGGCCCTCGGGGAGGAGTGCGAGCGCCTCGGCGTCCGGTGGGCGGAACCGGTCGGCACGCTCGATGAAGCCCGCGACGGTGCGGACAACGTGGTGATCGCCAACGGGATCGACGCGCCCGCGCTGTGGCCGGGACTCCCGGTTCGTCCGGTCAAGGGCGAGATCCTGCGGCTGCGGTGGCGGTCGGGATGCATGCCGATGCCGCAGCGGGTGGTCCGCGCCCGGGTGCACGGGCGGCCGGTGTACCTGGTGCCGCGCGCCGACGGCGTGGTGGTCGGCGCCACCCAGTACGAGCACGGCCGCGACACCGCGCCGTCGGTCACCGGCGTGCGGGAACTCCTCGACGACGCCTGCGCGGTGATGCCAAGCCTGGGGGAGTACGAGGTCGCCGAGTGCGCGGCCGGGCTGCGTCCCATGACACCGGACAACATGCCGCTGGTCGGCCGGCTCGACGAACGCACCCTGGTCGCCACCGGGCACGGGCGGTCCGGCTTCCTGCTCGCCCCGTGGACCGCCGAACGCATCGCCGCCGAACTACACCTGGAAGCGAAGGTCTGAAGCGTGAAAGTCACCGTCAACGACAGCGAGGTGAACGTCGACGACGACACCACCGTCGCGGCACTGCTGGAAGCGCTCGGCTTCCCCGACAAGGGCGTCGCGGTGGCGGTGAACTGGGAGGTGCTGCCGCGTTCGGAATGGGGCACCGCCGTTCCCGCCGACGCCCGCGTCGAGGTCGTCACGGCGGTGCAGGGTGGCTGAGCCGAACGGCTCGGGCGAGCTAACCATCGCCGGACGGACCTTCGGGTCCCGGCTGGTCCTCGGCACCGGAGGCGCCCCCAACCTGACGGTTCTTGAGGAAGCGCTGGTGGCCTCCGGCACCGAGCTGACGACGGTGGCCATGCGCCGGGTCGACGCCGAGGGGGGCACCGGCGTGCTGGACCTACTGTCGCGGCTGCACATCACCCCGCTGCCCAACACCGCCGGCTGTCGCAGCGCCGCCGAGGCGGTGCTCACCGCCCGGCTGGCGCGGGAAGCGCTGGGGACCGACTGGGTGAAGCTCGAGGTGATCGCCGACGAGCGGACCCTGCTTCCTGACCCCCTGGAACTGATCCGCGCCGCCGAGCAGCTGGTCGACGACGGTTTCGTCGTGCTGCCCTACAGCAACGACGATCCGGTGCTGGCCAGGCGGCTGGAGGACACCGGATGCGCGGCGGTGATGCCGCTGGGATCGCCGATCGGGACCGGGCTGGGCATCTCCAATCCGCACAACATCGCGATGATCGTTGCCGCCGCCGGTGTTCCGGTGATCCTGGACGCGGGTATCGGCACGGCCAGTGACGCCGCACTGGCGATGGAATTAGGTTGTGACGCAGTGCTTCTCGCCAGTGCGGTCACCCGCGCTGCCGATCCGCCGGCGATGGCGGCCGCGATGGCCGCGGCTGTCACCGCGGGCCACCTCGCCCGCCACGCCGGTCGGATCCCGAAGCGCTTCTGGGCGCAGGCGTCGAGTCCCAGCCGGACCTGAACCGTGGCTCGCGGTGAGCGTCTAACGTGGCTCGCGTGACCCGACGATCCATCACGGCCTGGGCGGCGGTCCTCGCCGTCACCGCGGCAGCCTGCAGCAAGCCGGCCGAGACACCGATGCCGGTGTCCGAGGGCAAGGCCGCGCGGGACTTCGCCACCCGGTTGACCCACCAGGTGACCGCCGACGCGATGATGGGCCACCTCGCCAAACTGCAGGAGATCGCCGACGCGCATGACGGCACCCGCGCGGTCGGCACGCCCGGTTACGACGCCAGCGTCGACTATGTGGTGAATGTCCTACGCGGCAAGGGTTTCGACGTGCAGACTCCGCAGTTCCAGACCAAGGTGTTCGAGTCGGAAAAGGACCCGGTCCTGACCGTGGGCGGCGCCGGTGTCAAGGCCAATGTGCTGCAGTTCAGCGGCGGGACTGCGCCGGGCGGCGTGAGCGGACCGCTGGTGGCGGCGCCCCGGGACGAGACGCCGGGCTGCGCGCCGGCCGACTATGACGGCCTGCCGGTGAAGGGCGGCGTCCTGCTCGTCGACCGCGGCAGCTGCCATTTCTCCGAGAAGGAGGCAATCGCGGCGAAACTCGGTGCGGCGGCTCTGATCATCGCCGACAATGTCGACGAGGAGAAAATGGGAGGGACGTTGGGTCAGGACAACGACGTCACGATCCCCGTCGTCAGCATCTCCAAGGCCGACGGGGCACGACTGCGCGGTGCGCCCGGGCCCGCCACCCTCATCGTCGACGCGTCGACCAAGACCATCTCGGCCCGAAATGTCATCGCCCAGACCAAGACCGGATCAGACCGGAACGTGGTCATGGTCGGCGGCCACCTCGACAGCGTCCCGGAAGGGCCCGGTATCAACGACAACGGCTCGGGGGTGGCCGCCGTGCTCGAAACCGCGGTCCAACTCGGCAGCGCGCCGGCGGTCAACAACGCCGTGCGGTTCGGCTTCTGGGGTGCCGAGGAACTCGGAATCGTCGGATCGAAGAAGTACGTCGAGTCGCTCAACGCCGACCAGCTGAAAGACATTGCGCTGTATCTCAACTTCGACATGCTCGGCTCGCCCAACCCGGGCTACTTCACCTACGACGGCAACCAGTCGACGGACCTGCCGAGCGACACCGCACCGCCGCGGGTACCCGAGGGATCCGGCGGGATCGAGCGGACGTTGGTCGACTACCTGAAGTCCGTCGGCAAGGCCGCCGAGGACACCGGATTCGACGGCCGGTCGGACTACGACGGGTTCACCATGGCCGGAATCCCCTCGGGCGGACTGTTCTCCGGCGCCGAGGAGGAGAAGTCGCCGCAGCAGGCAGGCCTCTGGGGTGGTACACCGAACGCACCGTTCGACCCGAACTACCACAAGGACACCGATACCCTCGACCACGTCGACCGCACCGCGCTGGGCATCAACGGCGGCGGAGTCGCGTGGGCCGTCGGCGTGTACGCCCAGGATCTCAGCGGCCGCAACGGGATTCCGGCCCGCGAGGACCGCACCCGACATGTGATCGGCGACCGTTAAGGGAAAGGGGGTGCCGTGAAGCAACTCACCGCCGATGCGGTGGCCCACAAGGTTGCCAGGCAGTTCACCCTCGACGCGATGGCACCGGGACTGGCCCAGTTCCGCACCTACAAACGGTCGTACCTCCGCGGCGACATCATGGGCGGCCTCACCGTGGCGGCCTACCTGGTGCCCCAGGTGATGGCCTACGCGACGCTGGTCGGCGTCCCCGCCGTCAACGGCCTGTGGTGCGCGCTCCCGCCCCTCCTGCTCTACGCCTTCTTCGGGACGTCGCGATTGATGTCGGCCGGGCCGGAGTCGACGGTGGCCCTGATGACGGGAGCCGCGATCGCTCCCCTGGCCGGCGGCGACACCGCGGTCTACATGTCGATGACGGCGATCCTGGCCATCATGGTTGGCGCGCTGTGCCTGTTCGCCGGCGTGATCCGGCTCGGGTTCATCGCCGACCTGCTGTCCAAACCGATCCTGGCCGGCTATATGGCCGGTTTGGCCGTGATCATGATCGCCAGCCAGCTGGGCAAGTTCACCGGCGCACCGGTCGAGGGCGACGAGGTCATCGACGAGATCAAGTCGCTGTGGTCGGTGCGCGACCAGATCCACAACCCGACGCTGATGTTCTCGGTCGTGGTCCTGGCGGTGCTGCTGATCTTCGCCAAGGTGATCCCCAAGCTGCCCGGCCCGCTGTTCGCGGTGCTGCTGGCCACCGCCGCGGTGCCGCTGTTCGGTCTGGAGAAGTACGGCATCAAGACCATCGGCGAGGTCCCGGGCGGCCTGCCGCCGTTCAGCCTCGCGCACATCAAGATGCACGCCGATGACCTCAACAACCTCGCCGCCGTCGCCGTCGGCATCACCATCGTCGGGTTCGCCGACACCATCGCGACGGCCCGCTCCTTCTCGAGTAAGGACGGCAGCAAGATCGACGGCAACGCCGAACTTCGCGCGATGGGCGTCTACAACATCGGCGCGGCGATGACGCAGGGATTCCCGGTCAGTTCGAGCGCAAGCCGCACCGCCCTGGGCTTCCTGATCGGGGCGCGCACCCAGCTGTACTCCCTGGTGGCCCTGGTCGGAGTGGTGATCATCCTGCTCACCGCACACGGCGTGCTGGCGAAGTTCCCGAAGGCGGCCCTGGGCGCCCTGGTGGTCTACGCCGGTCTTCGGCTCATCGACATCCCGGAGTTCAAGCGGCTCTTCCATTTCCGTCGCAGCCGTGGTCTGAGTAGTGAGTTCGTCCTGGCCGTGCTCACCTTCATCGCGGTGCTGCTGCTCGGAGTGCTGTACGGCGTGATCGCCGCGGTCGGTCTCTCGATCCTCAACCTGCTGCGCCGGGTGGCCCGGCCGCACGACGCGGTGCTCGGCTTCGTGCCCGGGATGCCGGGCATGCACGACATCGACGATTACCCGGAAGCCCGGCTGGAGCCGGGGCTGATGATCTACCGCTACGACGCTCCGCTGTTCTTCGCCAACGCCGAGAACTTCGTGGCCCGAGCGCTGCACTCCGTGGACGTGAACCCCGACCCGGTGGAGTGGTTCATCCTCAACGCCGAGGCCAATTCCGAGATGGACCTCACCGCCATCGACGCGCTCGCCGCCCTGCGTCGGGAACTGGCCGCGCGCGGCATTCACTTCGGGATGGCGCGGGTCAAGAGTGAAACGATGAACGAACTCGAGAAGGGCGCCCTGCTCGAGGACATCGGTCCGGAGAACATCTACGCGACACTGCCGACCGCGGTGGAGGCCTACCGCAACCGCTGAACGGCGAAGACCGCCGCGCCGAGCAGCACGACCGCAAGCCCCGCGATGGCGGCGCCGTGCGGCAGGCTCACCACCAGCAGCAGGCATCCCGCCAAACCCAGCGCCGGGGTGACGCGGCGCACCGGTGAGGTGCTCAGCGTCCACGCCGAGGCGTTCGCGATCGCGTAGTACAGCAGCACCGCGAACGACGAAAACCCAATCGCCGCACGCACATCGGCGACCGCGGCCACCACCGCGACCAGACATCCGACTGCCACCTCGGCGCGGTGCGGCACGCCGAACCGGGGGTGCACGGCGGACAGCGCCGACGGCAGGTGACCGTCGCGGGCCATCGCCAGACCCGTGCGCGAGACACCCAGGATCAGCGACAGCAGTGAGCCCAGCGCCGCCACCGCCGCACCGATTCGCACGACCGGTTCGAACCACGTGACCCCGGCGGCGCGCACCGCATCGGCCAGTGGCGCGGCGGAGCGCGACAGATCCGATCCCAGCACGGACATCACCGTGATCGCGACGGCGACGTACACCGCCAGCGCGATGCCCAACGACCACCGGATCGCCCGAGGAATCGTGCGGGCCGGATCACGAACCTCCTCCCCGAGGGTGGCGATGCGGGCGTAGCCGGCGAAGGCGAAGAACAACAAACCCGCGGCCTGCAGCACCCTGCCGACACTTCCCCCGCTGACGGTGATGAGCGCCGGGTCGGCCCGTCCGCTGAACCCCACCGCCACCACCACGCCGGCCAGCACTGCCAGCACCACCGCCACGATCCCGCGGGTCAGCAGCGCCGATTTCTGGATGCCCCGATAGTTCACCGCCGTCAGAAAGACAACCGCGGCAACCGCGATCGCGTGGGCATGGGCCGGCTGGAGATACAGCCCGACGGTGAGCGCCATGGCCGCACACGATGCGGTCTTGCCGACCACAAAGCTCCAGCCCGCCAGGTAGCCCCAGAACTCCCCCAGGCGTTCGCGGCCGTACACGTAGGTGCCGCCGGACATCGGATACTTCGCGGCCAACCGCGCCGACGATGTCGCGTTGCAGTAGGCGACGACAGCCGCGACGGCCAGTCCGATCAGCAGGCCCGAACCGGCTGCGGCGGCGGCCGGAGCGAACACCACGAACACCCCGGCGCCGATCATCGAGCCGAGCCCGATCACCACCGCGTCGCCGGTGCCGAGGCGGCGTCGCAGCGGCGAGTGGCCGGCCGCGCTCACACTCAGCGCCGGCTACGCACCGCGCCGAAGATCAGGTAGCCCACGTAGGCGACGATGCCGGCGAGCGCGAACTTCCGGGTCTGCGGAACCACCATCCCAACGCCCAGCGCCGTTTCGATGATGCCGTTGACATAGACGTGCCGACGGGTGTTCTGCGGGAATGCCGGTGCGGTGATCTTCTCGAAGACTTGCGGTTTGGCGAAGTGGGACAGCCCCATCGCGGCCAGTGCCGCACCCGTTGCGGGGATCTTTGCCGACATTCTCGAGGTCCTTTCGACGATGCGTCAGAACCGAAAGACTAGTCCGACGACGATGCCGAGCGCAGCGAGGAGGAGAAGTCGGACGATCGGATCTGGTCCGACGACGATGCCGAGCGCAGCGAGGAGGAGAAGTCGGACGATCGGATCTGGTCCGACGACGATGCCGAGCGCAGCGAGGAGGAGAAGTCGGACGATCGGATCTAGTCGGACATTGCTCAGGCGAAGGTGTAGTCGCTCAGGGGGAAGTCGGACGCCATTCGGATCGAGGCTCTGGCCGTCATCGGCCGCAGCAGCGTCGCCTCGCCGTGCGGGTTGAAGTAATACGACCGTGCGTCGGCGCAATGCCCGACGGCGAACACCGAGTCGCCCACCTTCTCGATCATCGAGTCGAGGAAGCGTGAGTTGGCCTCCTCGGTGACCTCGAAGGTCTGCGCCCCGCGCCGTTGCACCTCGCTGAGCAACCGGTCCATGATCCGCATCTGGTACTCCATCGTGTTGAAGAAGTTCAAGCCGATGAAGGCGTAGGGGCTGGCCAGGCTGAGGTAGTTCGGGAAGTACGGAACCGAGACACCCTGGTAGGCCTGGAACCTGTTCTCCCGCCACCACTTGCCGAGATTGCGGCCCTTCCGGCCGACCACCTCGATCGCCGGGATGTTGGCCTCCCACAGGTCGAACCCGGTCGCCAGCACCAGGGTGTCGATCTCGGTGCGGGTGCCGTCGTTGGCGACGATGGCGTGCGGCTCGATGTGGTCGATGCCGCTGGTCTCCAGGTGCACGTTCGGCTTGGTGAAGGTGCGGTAGTAGCTGTTGGAGAACGTCGGACGTTTGCAGCCCAGGTCGTACGGCGGGGTCAGCTTGCGGCGCAACTCCGGGTCCCGGATCGTGGCGAACCGGTAGATCTTTGCGAAGTCGGCCGCGCTGATGTCGAGCCGGCGGTACAGCAACTGGCCCTGGTGCAACACCACGTAGTTGAATAACTCATAGATCGCGTCGGTGACCGCGCGGACGGCGCGCTGCGCCAGCGGGACGCGCGCGAAAAGGCGCTTGGCCCATTGCGGATAGGCGAAGTCGATCTTGGGCACGACGTGGATCGCGGTGCGCTGGTAGACCGTCAACTCGCCGGCGTTCTTGCCCAGCTGCGGGATGAGCTGCACCGCGGTGGCGCCGGTGCCGATCAGGCCGATGCGATGGCCCGACGGGTCGAAGCTGTCGTCCCACGCGGTGGTGTGGATGATCTTGCCGTCGAAACTGTGGATGCCGGGGATGTCGGGGGTGTGCGGCTGGGACAGGAAGCCGGTCGCGGTGATGAGGAACCGCGCGCTCAGGGTCTGGCCGTCGCCCAGCGTTACTCGCCACAGGCTGGCCTCATCGTCCCAGCGGGCGCCCTCCACGGTGGTGTTGAACCGGATGTGGCGGCGCACGTCGTACTTGTCGGCGACGTCGTCGGCGTACTGCTTGATCTCCGCTCCGGTGGAGTACAGCCGCGACCAGTTCGGGTTCGGCTCGAAGAAGTACGAGTAGGTGGTGGTCGGCACGTCGCAGGCCAGGCCGGGGTAGTGGTTGACGTGCCAGGTGCCGCCCAGGTCGTCGAGCCGGTCGAGGAGCACGAAGTTCTCAAAACCCAGTCGCTTCAGCTGAATCGCGGCGCCGATGCCCCCGAAGCCGGCTCCGACGATGATGACGTCGTAGTTCTGCTCGGACATGGAACCGACGGTACCGGAGTCAGTGCTCCAGACCGAAGCTCAGCGCGGCGTCGACGGCCAGTGCCGCAACATCGAGGACTTTGGTCCCTTTGCGGGCGCCGAGGTCGTGCCCCACGCCGCTGACCTCGACGATCGTCGTCGGTCCGGTAATCAGCGCGGCCGCGGTGCGCAGTTCCTCGAGGGTGCCGAACGGGTCGGAACTGCCGTGGGTGAACGCGGTCGGCACGGTGATCGAGCCGAAGTGCTCGGTGCGCAGGCGGTCGGGTTTCCCGGGTGGGTGAAGCGGATAGGAGAACAGCGTCAGTTCGTCGGCGATGCCGGGCTGCCCGGCCACCTGCATCGAGGTGAGCCGGCCGCCGTAGGAGTGCCCGCCGGCGATCAGTGGCCCCCCGCACACCGTGCGTGCGGCGGTAAGGGCCGCAGCGATCCCGGCCTGGTCGGCGGCCGCGGATCCCGACGGCGGACCCTTGGGACGGCGGCGGCGGTAGGGCAGGTTGTAGCGGATCGCCAGCCACCCCCGCCTGGCCCACTCGTCACACAGCGCGATCAGCATCGGTGCTTCCCGGCTGCCGCCGGCGCCGTGGGTCAGCACCACGACACCCGTGGGCGCGCCGTCGGGTTCGTGGGCGACCCCGGCGATGTCGTCGAGAACGGCCGCCAGCGTCATGCCTGCAGCCGGAACAGCGCCGACACCGGCCCGTGCCCCGCGCCGAGAGGGTAAGCGGCCCTGAGACATTCGGTCACCCAGGACTTGCCGAAGGCCACCGCTTCCGGCATCGCGTACCCGTGCGCCAGGGCGCACGCCGTCGCCGCCGCCAGGGTGTCCCCGGCGCCGTGGTCGTGGGGTGTGTCGATCCGGGGGGCGTCGAAGGTGTGGAACTCGGTTCCGTCGTAGAGCAGGTCCGGGCTGTCCGGCGCCCCGCGCAGGTGGCCGCCCTTGACCAGAACCCACTGCGGACCCAGGTCGTGCAGCGCTTTGGCGGCCTCGCGCTGGGACGTGGGGTCGACGACGTCGACGCCGACCAGCAGTCGCACCTCGTCGAGGTTCGGGGTGATCAGGCTGGCGAGCGGGAACAGCACGGTCCGCAGGGTGTCCAGGGCACTGGGGTGCAGCAGGGGATCGCCGTGCATGGAGGCGCAGACCGGGTCGACGACGAAGGGCGTCGTCCCGAACAGGCCCAGCCCGCGCCAGCAATCGGCGACGGTCTCGATGATCTCCGAGGACGCCAGCATCCCGGTCTTGGCGGCCTGCACGCCGATGTCGGTGGCCACCGCCTCGATCTGCCCGGCGATGATGTCGCACGGGATCTCGTGAAAACCCTTGACGCCCAGCGAGTTCTGAATGGTGACCGCCGTGACGGCCACCAGGGAGTGCACGCCGAGCAGGGCGAAGGTGCGCATGTCGGCCTGCAGTCCGGCGCCGCCACCGGAATCCGAGCCGGCGATGGTCAGCACCCGCACCGGGGTCTGACGCGGTGGTGTCAACGGCAGAAATTCGCTCACGGTTCACTCCCTACGCCGGCATGACCCGGTCAGGTTCATACGGTCGACGGGCGTGCCCGTCCTCTCAGCGCAGTTGCGCTCCCGCGGTGTGGTCGGCCTCACGCTATCAAGCGGCCAATTACATAGGTAATATATGCAATATGCGTGTCTCCGCAACGACCGTCGCTCCAGCGCAACGCCCGGCGTCCGGCGACGCGCTGGAGCGACGCTCGGGGGACGGGGCGCACTACAAGTGGATCGTCCTGTCCAACACCACGCTGGGCACCCTGCTGGCCACCGTGAACGCATCCATCGTGCTGATCTCACTGCCCGCGATCTTCCGGGGCATCGGCCTCAACCCGCTGCAACCTGCCAACGTGGGCTACCTGCTCTGGATGCTGATGGGCTACCTGGTGGTCACCGCCGTGCTGGTGGTCCCGTTCGGCCGGCTCGGCGACATGTACGGACGGGTGCGGATGTACAACATCGGGTTCGTCGTCTTCACGGTGGCCGCGGTCGCGCTGTCGTTCGACCCGTTCTCCCTCGACGCCGGCGCGGTCTGGCTGATCGCCTGGCGGGTGGTGCAGGGCGTCGGCGGTGCGATGCTGATGGCGTCGTCCTCGGCGATCCTCACCGACGCCTTCCCGGCCAACCAGCGCGGCATGGCACTCGGCGTGAACATGGTCTCCGCGGTCGCCGGGTCTTTCCTCGGTCTGCTGATCGGCGGGGTGCTCTCCGAAGTCCATTGGCAGGCCATCTTCTGGGTCGGCGTTCCCCTCGGCGTCGTCGGCACGCTGTGGAGCATCCGGTCGCTGAGGGAACTCGGCGTGCGCACCCCGGGGCGGATGGACTGGGCGGGCACCGTCACGTTCGGGGTCGGTCTCACGGTGCTGCTGATCGGCATCACCTACGGCATCCAGCCCTACGGGGGGCGCAGCACCGGTTGGACCAATCCGCTCGTCGCCGGCGCCATCGCGGCTGGCTTGGCGTTGCTGGTCGCCTTCGTCATGATCGAACGCCGAGTGGACCAGCCGATGGTCGACGTGCGGCTGTTCCGGTCCACCGCCTTCGGTATGGGCAACCTGGCCGGGCTGATGTCCTCGGTCGGCCGTGGCGGTCTGCAGTTCATGCTCATCATCTGGCTGCAGGGGATCTGGCTGCCGCTGCACGGCTACAGCTTCGAGTCCACCCCGCTGTGGGCGGGCATCTACATGCTGCCCATGACGGTCGGTTTCCTGGTGGCCGGCCCGCTCGCCGGATCGCTGGCCGACCGCTACGGCGCTCGTCCGTTCACCGTGGGCGGTATGGTCCTGATGGCCGCGTCGTTCGTCGCGCTTGTGATGATCCCGGTCAACTTCAACTACTGGGTGTTTGCGGCGCTGGTCTTCGTCAACGGCCTCGGCGGCGGCATCTTCACCGCACCCAACACCGCAGCCGTCATGTCCAGCGTGCCGGCCGCGCAGCGCGGCGCCGCGTCCGGTGTGCGGGCCACCTTCTTCAACGCCGGGTCGTCGCTGTCCATCGGCATCTTCTTCTCGCTCATGGTCATCGGCCTGGCCCACACGCTGCCGTCGGCGATGAGCCAGGGCCTGCAGCAGCAGGGTGTCCCCGCGGCCATGGCCGACCAGGTGGCCACCACGCCGCCGGTGGGTAGCCTGTTCGCGGCGTTCCTGGGCTACAACCCGATGGCCGAACTGCTGGCTCCGGTCGGCGGTCTGCAGCAGCCTGGCGTCAACGCCGAGGTGCTGACCGGAACGACGTTCTTCCCGCAACTGATCACCGGCCCGTTCCACGCCGGTCTGGTCGTGGTGTTCGGCGCCGCCGCGACGATGATGGTGATCGGCGCAGTCGCCTCGTTGTTCAACCCGGGACGCTACTCGGGTTCCTAGCCCACCCGCGGGCCGCTCAGCGCGACCGGAAGGCGGATTGCAGAAGATCGGTGTCCATGTGACCCGGCGCGTCCCCGGTGGTGGCGTAGCGGTAGACGCTTGCGCGGAAAATCGAGCTCAGCGCGGTGAAGATCACGGTCAGCATCACGGCGTACACCGCGCACAGCGTCACCAGTGGAACGACGGCCCCCGACGCACCGCTGACCCACAACAGCCCTCCGATGGCGAAGATCGGCAGCAGGAACAGAAACAGGATCAGGTTGAGTCCGGCTGCGCCGGTGAGCGATTCGCCCCAGGTCTTACGCAACAGCGCTGAGGACCGCTTGACGGCGACGATCGGCCCGAGCCCCTCGGTCACCACCACCGGGACCACGAAGTAGGTGGCGACGCCCCACACGCCCTGGCCCAGCCTGGCCACCAAGTCCCCGAGCGCTCCTGCCTTCTCGCGCAGCACCGACTGCAGCAGCTGAAGCAGCACACCGACGGTCGAGGCGAGCAGACTCCAGCCGAGGATCTGCGGCAGTCGCCGCCACGCCGCGGCGAACCCGGACCGCACGGAGGTCGGCTGCCCGGCGAACTTCTCCAGCGCGCAGGAGATCAGTGCGGCGTTGCAGAAGATCACCGCGAAGGTGCACACGAAGTACCAGGCGAAGAACGCCACGTACCCCACCGCTTCCAGGCCCTTGTCCGAGGCGCCGAGTCCGGCCGCGGTCACGAAGCCCAGCGCCGCGGGAATCACCAGCAGCAGACTCAGGAGGACCGCGGCGACGGCGGAGATGACCGGAAACACCGCCAGTGTCGGCTGATCCTTCAGGACGGCCCAACTGGCTTTTGCCATCGCCCATCCGCGTTTCCACGGCGCAAACATGAAGCTCCCTCCTCCGGTGGGCGGATTCCGATTCTAGCGATCCGTCCACTCGGTACCGTCCATTCTGTGCACTCGACCAACCGGCAGATCGTGCTGCGGCGGCGTCCGGTCGGCCTCGTCGCTCCCGGTGACACCGAGTTGATCACGGCCCCTGCTCCCCGTCCGGCCGAGGGCGAGGCGCTGCTGCGCACCACGTATGTCGGCCTGGACGCCGCGGTGCGCACCTGGCTCGACGACCGGCCCGGCTACCTGCCACCCGTCGGCGTCGGCGAGGTGATCCGTGCCGCCGGTGTCGGTGAGGTGGTCGAAACCCGTTGCGACGCATACCAGGTCGGCGACATCGTCACCACGCTCACCGGTTTCCAGGAGTACGCGATCATCCGCGACGACATCTTCAGCACGCCCATCCCGGGGGAGACCGATCAGCGGGCCATCATGAGCGTCTACGGCTCGGGTGGTGCCACCGCCTACTTCGGGATGAAAGAGGTCGGGCGGCCCAAGCCGGGGGAGACCGTGGTGGTGTCCGCCGCCGCCGGGGCCACCGGGTCCATCGCCGGCCAGGTCGCCAAGATCACCGGGGCACGGGTGGTCGGTATCGCCGGCGGTCCGGACAAGTGCCGGGCGGTGGTGCAGGACTTCGGTTTTGATGCGTGTATCGACTACAAGAACGAGGACGTGCCGGCCGCCCTCAAGCGGCACTGCCCCAAGGGCGTCAACGTCTACTACGACAACGTCGGCGGCGAGATTCTCAACGCGGTGCTCGGCCGACTGGCCCCGAAGGCGCGGGTGGTGCTGTGCGGGGTGATCTCCAGCTACCTCACCGGTCAACATCCCGGGCCGTCCAACTACGTCAACCTGCTCGCCAAGACCGCAACCATGCAGGGATTCAACGCCCTTGAGATGTGGGACCGTTTCGACGAGGCGTTCGCCGACCTCCGGCGCTGGGGTGCCGAGGGAAGGCTGGTGCACCGCGAGACCGTTTACGAGGGCCTAGAATCCTGCGTCGACGCCCTCAACGGGCTGTTCACCGGAGCCAACATCGGCAAGATGCTGGTGAAGGTGAGCGAGCCGTCACGGGGTTGAGACGGTGCGCATCGGAATCGTCGGCGCCGGTATCGCGGGCCTCGCGTGCGCAGACGGCCTGGCCGGCAGGGGGCACGAGGTGGTGCTGTTCGACAAGGGCCGCGGGCCGGGCGGCCGCATGTCCACGCGGCGGATGGAGACATCCCGGGGCATGGCGCATTTCGATCACGGCGCGCAGTACTTCACGCTGCGGGACAACGCTTTTCAAGCCCGGGTGAACTCCTGGATCGCGGCCGGTATCGCCGCGCCGTGGCCGGCCGCGGGCAGCGGCGCCTACGTCGGTGTCCCCGGGATGAATGCTCCGGTGCGGGATCTGGCGTCCCGTCATGTCGTGCGCTGGTCGGCCCGCGCCACCGCCGTCGAACGCCGTGGCGACGGCTGGCGGCTCAACGTCACCGGCTCGGACGCCGGCGAGTTCCACGACGTGGATGTGCTGGTGATCGCGGTCCCCGCCGAGCAGGCGGCCGCGCTGTTGGCCGACGTCGCTCCGGACGCGGCTTCGCGGGCCGCCGACGCGGTCAGCGCGCCGTGCTGGACGGTCATGTTGGCGTTCTCGGAACGTGTTGGGGTCGAGGCTGATTGCTGGCCGCAGGGGGCCCGGGGCGTCGTCGGATGGGCCGCCCGTAACAGCGCCAAACCAGGCCGAACGGGCCCGGAGAGCTGGGTGGTCCAGGGGACTCCCGGGTGGTCACACGAGCACATCGATGCCGATCCCGATGCGGTGGTGGTGGATCTTTCCGCCGCGCTGGCCGGCGAGCTGGACGTGGAGCTGCCGGACCGGATCGGCGCCGCCGCCCACCTGTGGCGCTTCGCCCGGTGCGCGGAAGGAGGCGGGGGCGTCGTCTACGACCGTGATCGCCGGCTGGGCCTGTGCGGCGACTGGTTGATCGGGCCGAGGGTCGAATGCGCCTGGCTCTCCGGCGCGCAGTTGGCCGACCGCATCGGAGCAGGGGCCTAGCGAACCTCGATGACGACCGGGGCGTGGTCACTCGGCGAACCGATGCGGTTCTTACCGGTCTTGCGCTCGTCCCGGGCGATCTCGGCGTGAATCACCTTCTCCGCCAGTGCCGGTGAGGCGAGGATGAAATCGATCCGCATGCCTTCGCGGCGCGGGAAGCGCAGCTGGGTGTAGTCCCAGTAGGTGAACTCACCCGGGGTGAACGGCCGGACGACGTCGGCATAGGACGACTCGATCGCCGCGAACGCCGAACGCTCCGGCTCGGTGACGTGGGTGCTGTTGGCGAACACCGACATGTCCCAGACGTCCTCGTCGCGCGGTGCGATGTTCCAGTCGCCCGTCAGGGCGATCTGCGCCGCCAGATTTTCGGCGAGCCAGCTTTCGGCGGTGTTGCGCAGTGCGGCAAGCCATTCCAGCTTGTAGCGGTAGTGCGGATCGGCCACGGTCCGGCCGTTGGGCACGTACAGACTCCACACCCGCACGCCGCCGCACGTGGCGCCGATCGCCCTGGCCTCGTCCTTGTCGCCCCAGGCCGGCTGGCCGTCGAAGCCGGTGGCGACGTCCTCGAACCCCACCCGTGAGGCGATGGCCACCCCGTTCCACTGGTCATGGCCGTAGTGCATCACCTCGTAGCCCGCGGCTAGGAACGTCATCACCGGGAACTGGTCGTCCGAGCACTTGGTCTCCTGCATCGCCAGCACGTCGACCTCGGCACGCTGCATCCAGTCCACGACCCGATCCGCCCGTGCGCGAACGGAATTGACGTTCCAGGTGGCGATCCGCAGTCCGGACGACGATGCGGAGCGAAGCGACGGGGAGGAGTCGGACAATGGGGCGGAGTCGGACGACGGGGAGGAGTCGGACAAGTTAATGCCCGAAAGGGTCGGGTACGTCGCCGGGCATCCACGACAGGCCGGGGACGCCCCAGCCGTTCTTCTTCACCGTCTTCTTGGCGGCGCGGGCGTGCCGGCCGAGGAGCTTGTCCACGTAGAGGTAGCCGTCCAGGTGGCCGGTCTCATGCTGCAGCATCCGGGCGAACAGGCCGGTGCCCTCCAGTTCCACCGGCTTGCCCTCGGCGTCCAGTCCGGTCACCCGGGCCCACTCGGCGCGTCCGCACGGGAAGGACTCACCGGGAACCGACAGGCATCCCTCGTCGTCGAGTTCCGGGTCGGGCATGGTCTCGGGGATCTCGGAGGTCTGCAGCACCGGGTTGATCACCACCCCGCGCCGGCGGCTGGTCCGGCCCTTCTCGTCGGCGCAGTCGTAGACGAACACCCGTAGCCCCACGCCGATCTGGTTGGCCGCCAGGCCGACACCGTTGGCGGCGTCCATCGTCTGGTACATGTCGGTGATGAGCTCGCCCAGATCGGGCGGAAGGGAGCCATCGGGACCGACCTCCACCGGGGTGGTCGGGTTATGCAGAACGGGATCGCCGAGGATCACGATGGGTCGGACCGCCATGATGGGCAAGCTTAAAGTGAGTCGACGCGCGGGGTTCGCTGCAGTCCCAAACAGCGCGGCCGTGATTGAATGACGCTCGAACCACAGGGATGTGATTAGCCATCGTTGAAAGGGCCCACGATCGAATGGACGGCGCTACGGCACGTGCCGAACGGGCGATTGACGACGCCGAACTCCCTGACGGGCTGAGCCGCCGTGAGTACGACATCCTGGCGTTCGAACGGCAGTGGTGGAAGTACGCCGGCGCCAAGGAAGACGCCATCAAGGAGCTCTTCTCGATGTCGGCCACCCGCTACTACCAGGTTCTCAACGCACTGGTCGACCGGCCCGAAGCGCTGGCCGCCGACCCGATGCTCGTCAAGAGGCTGCGCCGGCTGCGGGCCAGTCGGCAGAAGGCCCGGGCGGCCCGCCGGCTGGGCTTCGAGGTCCCCTGATCGGTGACCGCGAGGCCGATCCCGGCCCGGTCCTGGTTACAGTTACCCCAATGAACGAGCGCGTGCCCGACTCCTCCGGTCTGCCCCTGCGCGCCATGGTGATGGTGCTGCTGTTCCTCGGGGTGATCTTCCTGCTGGTCGGTTTCCAGGCGATGAGCTCCGGTGGCGACAGCTCCGAGGACACCTCGGCGCTGACGGTGACCACCACCACCACGACCAAGCCCCCGGTGCCCAAGGCCGACGTCCGCGTCTACAGCGTCGCCGCCGACGACGCCGCCGCCACCCGGATCTCCGACCGGCTGCGCGAGGCCGGATGGAACGTCACCGAGTCCTCCACCATCACCGCCGCCGACGTCCCGGCGACGACGGTGTACTTCGGCGCCGCCGACGGTGAGCAGGCCGCCGCCGACGCGGTGGGCAAGGTGCTCGAGGCGCCCGTGGCGCCGAGAATTCCCGACATCGCCGATCAGCCACCGGGCGTGATTGTGTTGGTGACGGGATAGGCTCAGCACCATGGTGCCGCCAGTCCGATTCCCTTTCCGCTCCGCACGATCCGCAGTCCTGTTGTTCGTCGCTCCGGTCGCCGTCCTGAGTGCGTGCGCGCCCAACGAGCCGGTTGCGACGACGCCGGGCACCCCACCGCCGATCTGGACCGGATCTCCGGCGCCGGAGTCGCCGGGCGAGGGCCACGGCGGCACCCCGCACGTCGGTGCGACCCCGCCCGTGGAGCCCGGCCCCGCGGCTCCCGGTGACACCTTCAACGCGACGATCAACCTTCCCGACGGCACCCAGGTGGCAGCGGCCACCATCGAGTTCCGTGACAACGACGCCTACGCCGTCGTCACCGTGCAGACCACCACGCCGGGCAAACTGGCACCCGGCTTCCACGGCATGCACATCCATGACATTGGGAAATGTGAGGCGAACTCCGTGGCGCCGAACGGCGGCGCGCCCGGCGACTTCCTCTCTGCCGGTGGCCATTACAACGGCGGCGGTCAGGGCGGCCACCCGAACCACGCCGGCGACCTGGCGCCGCTGCAGGTCCGCGGTGACGGCACGGCCACGCTGGTCACCACCACCAATGCCTTCAACAAGGCGGATCTGACCAGCGGTGACGGCACCGCGATCATCATCCACGCGAATTCGGACAACCTGGCCAACATCCCGGCCGACCGCTACCAGCAGGTCAACGGTGCGCCGCCGCCCGACGAGACGACGCTTGCCACCGGGGACGGCGGCAAGCGGGTGGCCTGCGGTGTCCTCAGCGCCGGCTGAGTCGCGTTCCGGCCGGCCCGCTGCGGCCCGGATCGACTTCGCCGGCTCACCGCAGCCCACCCTCGGCGTCGAATGGGAGTTCGCCCTCGTCGACGCCAAAACCCGCGATCTGAGCAACGAGGCCGCAGCCGTGATCGCCGACATCGGCGAAACCCCGCACGTGCACAAGGAATTGCTGCGCAACACCGTCGAGGTCGTCACCGGGATCTGTGACACCGTGGGCGAGGCGATGGACGACCTGCGCACCACGCTGCGTTCCACCAGCGAGGTGGTCCGCGAGCGCGGAATGGAGCTGTTCTGCGCGGGAACCCACCCGTTCGCCGAGTGGTCGGCCCAAAAGCTCACCGACGCACCGCGTTACGCCGAACTGATCAAGCGCACCCAGTGGTGGGGACGGCAGATGCTCATCTGGGGCGTGCATGTGCACGTCGGAGTCTCCTCGGCGCACAAGGTCATGCCGATCATCTCCTCGCTGCTCAACCACTACCCGCACCTGCTGGCGCTGTCGGCCTCATCGCCGTTCTGGGCCGGTGAGGACACCGGTTACGCGAGCAACCGGGCGATGATGTTCCAGCAACTGCCCACCGCGGGCCTGCCCTTCCAGTTCGAGACCTGGCGGCAGTTCGAGCGGTTCGTGCACGACCAGAAGACCACCGGCATCATCGACCACATCAACGAAGTACGTTGGGACATCAGGCCTTCGCCGCATCTGGGCACCGTCGAGGTGCGGATCTTCGACGGGGTGTCCAACATTCGGGAACTGTCCGCCCTGGTGGCGCTGACGCACTGCTTGATCGTCGACCTGGACCGTCGGCTGGAGGCCGGGGAGCAGTTGCCGGTGATGCCGCCCTGGCATGTTCAGGAGAACAAGTGGCGGGCTGCCCGGTACGGGCTGGACGCGATCATCATCCTGGACGCCGACAGCAACGAACGTCTGGTGACCGACGACCTCGACGAACTGCTCAACAGGCTTGCTCCGGTGGCGCAGTCACTGCACTGCGCCGACGAACTGGCGCTGGTCGCCGAGATCCCGCGCCGGGGTGCGTCCTATCAACGCCAGCGCCGCGTCGCCGAGGACCATGACGGCGATCTGCGCGCGGTGGTCGACGCACTCGTCGGCGAACTGGACCTGTAGGAGGAAAAGCTATGCGACGCTTGGCAACTGCGGCGCTGCTGGCCGCTACCGCGCTCGGCGCCGGCGGGTGTAGCCGTGCCATCGAGGGAACCCCGATGGCCACACCGGGCCAGGCCGGAAGTATGGCGCGGATCAACACCACCTGCCGCGACTACGTCGGCATGACCGAGGCCGAACGCAAGGATGTGATCATCGCGATCGGCGAGAGCGGCAACAAGCTCGTCGCCGCCAACCCGGACCTGTGGGTCGGCGTGGCCGCGGCGTTGTGCAACTTCGTCGATCCCAGCGCACCGGTGAAGGACGTCGTCACCGGCGGCATGAGGTGAGCACCGCGGTGCGGCCGATGTTCCCGCTGCAGTCGACACAACTGCCGGGGGACACCCTGCCGCTGCGGATCTTCGAGCCCCGCTACGCCCAACTCATACAGGACTGCCTCGCCGCTGACGAACCGTCGTTCGGGGTGGTGCTGATCAGCCGCGGTCTGGAGGTCGGCGGCGGGGATGCCCGCAGCGACGTCGGTGCGCTGGCCCACATCGACGAGTGCGTCGAGACCGGGGAGGGAACCTACGAAGTCGTCGCGACGGTCGGGGAGCGCATCCGGGTGACGCAGTGGCTGCCCGATGATCCCTACCCGCGTGCGGTCATCGAACCGTGGCCCGACCAACCCGGGCCGGAGGTCGGCCCGGAGCAGATCGGCGGTGTCGTCGACCGCATCCTGGCGCTCTACGAGCGGGTGGCCCAGGCCCGCGGCATGCAGTTGCGGCCGGGGGTGCTGGCCGTCGACCCCGACGTCGCCGACGATCCGGCGCGCCACCTCTACGCGTTGGCGGCGCGGGTGCCGATGGGGCAGGCCGACCGCTACGACGTGCTGGCGGCGCCGACCCTGGCCGAGCGGGTGGACGTGCTGACCGATGCGGTCGAGACGGTGCTGGCGATGGTGGAGTTCCAGCTGGCCGACGAAGCCGAAGACTAGTCGGGCGCCGATCAAGCGGTGGCAGCCGCGATGAGGAGCCCGACCATCGGGACTAGCTTTTCACCGCTTCGACGAACAGGCTCTGCGGGGCGATGTCGTCGGCGCCCTCCGGCACGGGCCGGTGGTAGCGGGCCATCAGATCCTCCGAGCCGACGGAAGCCACCTCCCAGCCCCGGTCCGCCAGCCACTGCCCGACGTCCTCGCGCGGCTCCAGGTACCACAGCGCCTCGATGTCGGGCACCGCAACGCCGGTGGCGGCGACGGCCTCACGCAAGGCCTGAATCCGCTCCTTGCGGCGGGCCAGCTGCTGCGGGTCGAAGAAGTCGGCGCCGAACGCCTCGACGGCCAGCCGGCTCGACTCGGTGCTGAGGCTGTCGATGCGGTCGAACAGCAGGCCCTGGTCGGCCGCCGACAGGTAGGGCAACAGCCCTTCGGCCAGCCAGACGGTCGGCACGTCGGGGTCAAAACCCTTGTCCCGCAATTGCTCCGGCCAGTCGTGACGCAGATCGACCGGCACGGCCACGTAGTGCGCCGCCGGCTTGGCCCGGTGCTGCTCGAGCACTTGGGTTTTGAACTCCAGGACTTTGGGCTGGTCCAGTTCGTAGACGACGGTGCCGCTGATCCACGGCAGCCGCCACGCCCGGGTGTCCAGCCCGGCGGCCAGGATCACCACCTGGTCGAGGCCGTTGGCGCCGGCGGTGGTGAAGAACTCGTCGAAGTAGCGGGTGCGGGCCGCGATGTAGGCGGCCATCGTCTGCATCCGTTGCGCGACGGCCGGGTCGTCGCTGAACCCGGCCAGTGTTTCGGCGGCCATCGGCGGTTGCCAGCCCGCCGCGACGGCGGCGTCGACGAAGAAGTCGGCGTAGGGGTCGGTGAACAGCGGGAAGGTGCTCTTGTTCTCCGCGGCGCGGGCCCGGGCCACGCTCAGCGCGGTCGCGCCGACGCTCTCGGTGATGTTCCAGGTGTCGTCGTCGCGCCTCATAGGTTGAGGTGTTCCCCGTTCAGACGGTGATTACCGCTCGGCGGCGAACTTGCGGAGCGACTCGACCTGCGCGGGGTCCAGCGACGGCCGCACGGTCTCGCGCGCCTTGGCCAGGTCCTCGGCGGTGACGTCGGCGGCGTCGATGGAACGGCGCATCGCGGTCAGCGCGGCTTCGCGCAGCAGTGCCACGCAGTCCGCGGCGCTGTAGCCGTCGAGGTCTTCGGCGAGGTTCTTGAGGTCGACCTCCTTGCTCAGCGGCACCGATTTGGCGGAGGTCTTGAGGATCTCGTAGCGAGCCTCGGCGTCGGGCGGCTCGACGAACACCAGCCGCTCGAGCCGTCCCGGGCGCAGCAGGGCCGGGTCGATCAGTTCAGGACGGTTGGTGGCGCCGAGAACCACGACGTCCCGCAGCGGTTCGATGCCGTCGAGCTCGGTGAGCAGAGCCGCCACCACGCGGTCGCCCACGCCGGAGTCGAAGCTCTGACCGCGTCGCGGCGCGAGCGCGTCGACCTCATCGAGGAACACCAGCGATGGTGCGGAATCCCTTGCCCGGCGGAACAACTCCCGCACGGCCTTCTCCGAGGACCCCACCCACTTGTCCATCAGCTCCGCACCCTTGACTGCGTGCACGCTGAGCCGGCCCGAGCTGGCCAGCGCACGCACCACGAACGTCTTGCCGCATCCGGGTGGCCCGAAGAGCAGAACGCCGCGGGGCGGGTCGACGCCGAGGCGGGCGAAGGTGTCGGGATGCTGCAGCGGCCACAGCACGGCTTCGGTCAGGGCCTGCTTGGTGGCGACCATGTCGCCGACGTCCTCGAGGGTGACCGAGCCGACGGAGAGTTCCTCGGTGTTGGACCGGGACAGCGGCCGGATGACACTGAGCGCTCCGGTCAGATCCTCCTGGGTCAGCGCCGGCGCCTTGCCGTCCTCGCTGGCGCGGGCGGCGGCGCGCAGAGCCGCCTCGCGCACCAGAGCGGCGAGGTCGGCCCGCACGAATCCCGGTGTGCGCTCGGCGATCTCGTCCAGCTTGAGGTCCGCCGCGGGCACATCGCGGAGCAGCACCTCGAGCAGCGCCTTGCGGGTCGCACCGTCGGGCAGGCTCAGGTTCAGTTCGCGGTCGCACAGGTCGGGTGCGCGCAACCGCGGGTCCACCGAATCGGGCGCCTGTGAGGTGGCTACCACCGCCACTCCCGGCGTCGCGACCGCCTTGCGCAACTCGCTCAGGATCATGGTCGCCACGGGTTCGGGCGGTTCGGGCAGCAATGCGTCGATGTCGCTGACGAGCAGCACCCCGCCGCCGTTGATCACGTCGGCGACCGCCCGGGAAACCGACTGCTGGCGTTCGTTTGCTGCCAGCGCGCCGGTGTCCGGACCGTCCAGCCGGACCAGTCGCCTTCCGGCGCAGACCGCCCGGACCAGCCTGGCCTTGCCCACCCCGGCCGGGCCGGTGATGAGAACGCCCAGATTCGGTTTGGCGCCAAGCTTTTCCAGCAGGTCGGGCTGGTCGAGCGCCAGCTTGAGCCATTCGGTCAACCGGCCGGCCTGCACATGCTGGCCCTTGAGGTCGTCGATGCTGATCGCCGGCTCCTCGGGCCAGTTCGTCGGCCGGCTCACCGCCGGCGTCGAACCGGTGGCCGGCGCCGCGGCGGTGCCGGCCTCGCCGCCGACCCAGGTGACCGACGAATTCGGTTGCACCGAAACGGGTCCCGATGGGTCGGTGCCGGTGACAGTGAGCAGTTCGGAGGTCCACGTGATACCCACGGACGTGGCCAAGGCCGCGGCGGCCCGGGACGTCGAGGTGCCGGGACCGAGATCGCGGGGCAGCAGCGACACCGTGTCGCCGACGGTCAGCACCTTGCCCAGCAGTGCCTGGCGCAGGGTGGCCGAGTTCACCGAACGGGTGGCCAACGCCGACCCACTCAGGGTCACCGAGCGTGCGCCGTACACCGTGACCGCTGCCACCACCACGGTGGAATCCTCGCGTAGGCCGGCGTTGGACAGCGTCACGTCGTCGAGAAGGGCGGTTCCGGTCGGGGTGCCTGGCGGCGCGATGCCGACCACTGCCGCGGTGGTCCGGGAACCGATGAGCGACACCGCATCCCACTCCCGGATGCCCAGTGCGGCGATGGCCTCGGGGTGCAGCCGCACCACGCCGCGGCGGGAGTCCAGTGCGGCGGTGTTGAGCCGCGCCGTCAGGGTCAGGCTCGACGACGGACCCGTGCCACCGGACATGACCTCCGTCACGAATCGTCTCCTGGCTTTCGGAGCCTCAGCCGCGCCGTCGAGGGGCGATTCGGCTGCTGGGCGCGGCGGGTGGCACGTCGGGCCGCACGCCGCTGGCGCGAGGTCTCGTCCCAGCTTTCCGGATGCGCCGCCGCCCAGCGCTGGCTGCGCACCGCGAACGGCATGTGGATCACGTAGGCGGCGATGATGGCCAGGATCAGCAGGTAGGGGAACACGAAGGCGGCCGCCGCCACTCCGGCGAACAGCGCCAGCAGCGGGGCCATCATGTTCTGGGACACCTTGAACGTGTGGATCTTTCGCATCGGGATTCGGCTGACCACAAGCAGCGAAACCCCGACCATCCAGAGGATGACGACGGTCTCCGCGGTCTCGGTCTGCCACCACGGGCCCGGCCACTGCATCTTGGCAGCCAGTGGTCCGATCGCGCCGATGGCGCCGGCCGGGGCGGGCATCCCGACGAAGTAGTCCTTGGTGTAGGCCGGCGCGTCGATTCCCAGAACCGAATTGAAGCGGGCCAGTCGCAGCACGATGCAGACCGCGTACAGAAGGACGACGATCCAGCCAACCCGGTTGTTGTGCAAGAGGGTTGCCCAGATGATGAACGCCGGGGCCACCCCGAAGTTCACCGCGTCGGCCAGTGAGTCGATCTCCTCGCCCATCCGGGAGGTCGCGTTGAGCACCCGGGCGACCCGGCCGTCGAGGGCGTCGAGGATCGCCGCAGCGGCCAGCAGTGCCATCGCCTCGGTGGGACGGCCTTCGAGGGCGAACTTCACCGACGACATGCCCAGGCAGATGGCCAGCACCGTCATCGCGCTCGGCAGCATCCGGACGGCGTTGGCTTTCGGCCGGGGCTTGATCACGGCAACCGCGCCAGAACGGTTTCGCCGGCCAGGGCGCGCTGGCCGTTCTCGATGATGAGCTCCGAACCGGCGGGCAGGTAGGTGTCCAGCCGTGACCCGTACCGGATCAGCCCATAGGTGTCAGCGATGTTCACCGAGTCCCCGGCGTGCAGATCGCAGACGATGCGACGCGCGATCAACCCGGCGATCTGTACGACCACCACTTCATGTCCTTCCGGTGTTCGGATCAGCACGCTGTTGCGCTCATTGTCCTCACTGGCGGCCGCCAGTTCGGCGGAATGGAACTGGCCGGCCCGGTGTACGACGGCGAGCACCTCGCCACCGACCGGGGCGCGTTGCACGTGGGCGTCGAACAGCGACAGGAAGATGCTGACCCGCAGCCGCGGCTCGGGGCCGAGGCCGAGCTCGGCGGGCGGGGCGGCCTCCTCGATCAGGCAGACCAGGCCGTCGGCGGGGGAGACCACCAGACCGGGCCGGGTGGGCGGCGTGCGCGGAGGATGCCGGAAGAAGCCGGCGTTGGCGCCGGCCGCCGCCAGGCCCAGCCCGCGGGCCCAGCGGTGGTTGCGGCCCAGGGCCGCGACCGCGAGGCCGGCGGCGATGAAGGGGTAGCCCGCGCTGTGGACGGGGGGTACCGAGGACCGCACCAGTGCGACCAGCCGCTGCGGGCCGGACTGGAGGGTGTCGTCTGGGCGTCTGGCCATCGGCGTGAGTCTAGTTGCACGACGATCAAGCGGCGGCGAAGAAACCGCGATCAGGAGTGCGATTAGACCGAGTGGGACCGCTGTGTTCTAAGTGTTCAAGTCCCAAATGCCGACCGGCTCGCCCGCCGCCAACGCGGTGACGTCGGCGTCAATGTCGAGCAGGCAGTTCGCCGACGCCAGCCAGCGCAGGTGATGCGACGCCGGAGGCCCGTAGCTGGTGACGGTGCCGGCGGCGGAGTCGTAGACGCCGCGACGGAACTGCCGCTTGCCGCCGGGCGAGGTCAGCGCCTCGGCCAGGACGGCGGTGCGCCGCGGCCGGTGTGGCGGCAGGCCCATCGCGGCCCGCAGCGCGGGACGGAGGAACACCTCGAAGGACACCAGCGCGCTGACCGGGTTTCCGGGCAGCGTGACGATGCTCCTGCCGTCGGGCAGCCGGCCGGCGCCCTGCGGCATGCCCGGCTGCATGGCCACCTTGACGAACTCGACGGCACCGCCGGGCCGGCGACCAGAATCGGAGCCGAAGGCGTCCTTGACCACTTCGTAGGCCCCGGCGCTGACCCCGCCGGAGGTGAGCACGACGTCAGCTTGTCCGGCGTAGTCGTCGAGCAGCGCGCGGAACTGTGCGACGTCGTCACTGCAGGTCGCCATCCCGGCCACCTCGGCGCCCGCCTCGCGTACCGCCGCGGCGAGCATCACCGCATTGGACTCGTAGATTTGCCCGGGCTGCAGCGGCGTGCCGGGCGGCACCAGTTCCGAGCCGGTCGAGATCACCAGCACCCGCTGACGCGGCGCGACCGCGAGCCGGTCGATGCCGAGTGCGGCCACCAGGCCGAGGGCAGCCGGGCTGATGTGGTGCGCGGCGCGCAGCACCGTGGTCCCGGCGGCGACGTCCTCGCCCGCCTTGCGGATGTGCTGGCCGGGTTTGGGCGCCGAACGGATCTCGACCACCGGGATCCCGGCGTCGGTGGCCTCCACCGGCACCACGGCGTCGGCTCCGGCGGGAACCGGTGCGCCGGTCATGATCCGGTGCGCAGTGCCGGGTTCCAGCGTGAGGCGGTCGGTGCGTCCGGCCGGGATGTCCTCGGCTACCGGCAGCGTCACCGGCGTCTGGGTGACGTCCGCAACCCGGAGGGCGTACCCGTCCATGGCCGAGTTGTCGAACACCGGCAACGACAGCGGGGCCACCACGTCGGCCGCCAGCACCAGGCCCTCGGCCGCCGAGACGGGCACCAGGGCGGCCGGCCGCGCGGTGATCAGGCCGGCGACGACGCGCTGATGCTCCTCGACGCTGCGCATGCCGGCGCTCACACGGGGTAGGTGACGCCGGTCAGTTCCTCCGAGACCTTCCACAGCCGTTCCTGGACGGCAACATCATGAGACTGCTGGCTGGAGCCGACCAGCTTCGGGTAGCCACGCAATTCCCTGAAGCCGTCGGGCCCGTAGTACTGACCGCCCTTGACCGTCGGGTCGGTCGCCGCCCGCAGGGTGGGCAGCGCGCCCAGTTCGGGGGTGTTGAGGATCTTGCCGAAAAGCGTGGCCACGCCTGGAAGCGAATAGCCCGGGATGTGGCGGCTCAGCTCGGTGGACGCCACACCCGGATGTGCCGCCACCGCAATGGTTTTCGCCTTCGCGGCGGCCAGCCGGCGCTGCAGGTCGTAGGCGAACATCAGGTTCGACAGCTTGGACTGGCCGTAGGAGGCCACCCGGTCGTACTTGCGCTTCTCCCACTGCAGGTCGTCGAAGTCGATCTTCGCGCGGATGTTGTGCGCGATGCTGGCCACCACGACAACCCGCGAGCCGTCGACCGGCAGCAGGTTGCCCAGCAGTAGCCCGGTCAGTGCGAAGTGGCCGAGATGGTTTGTGCCGAACTGCAATTCGAAGCCGTCGGCCGTGGTCGACTTCGGCGGGTACATCACCCCGGCATTGTTGATGAGCAGTTCGATGCGGGGGTAGGCCTGGGCCAGTTCGGCGCCGGCCTGCTTCACCGAGGCCAGTGAGCCGAGGTCCAGTTTGTGCACCGTGACCTTCGCCGCGGGGGAGAGCTGCCGGATGCGGGCGGCGGCCGCGTCGCCCTTGCCGGTGTCGCGGACCGCCATCACCACCTCGGCGCCCCTGGCGGCCAGCACACGGGCGGTGTCATAACCGAGGCCGGTGTTGGAGCCGGTCACGATCGCCACGCGTCCGGTTTGATCGGGAACGTCCTTCTCAGTCCATCGCATGCTTAGAACATACGTTGCGCCTAGTGTTTGTTCATATGGCCGTCGGCGGCGTTCTCTTCGATATCGACGGCGTGCTGGTCACGTCGTGGAAGCCGATACCCGGTGCCGCGCAGACACTGCGGACACTGGCGGAACGGCGGATCGCCTGCACGTATCTGACCAACACCACCACCCGCACCCGCGCCCAGATCGCCGAGGGACTGGCCGCGGCGGGCATGAGCGTGACGCCCGACGAGGTGATCACCGCGGCCGCGCTCACCGCCGAGTATGTCCGCACCCACTACCCGGGCGCCCGCTGCCTGCTGGTCAACAACGGGCAGATCGCCGAGGACATGCCCGGCCTGGACATCGTCGACTCGGCGGTGTGCGAAGCGTCGGCGGTGCCGGAGAAGCCGGACGTGATCCTGCTCGGCGGCGCCGGCCCGGAGTACAGCCACCTGACGCTGAGCCGCGTCTACGACTGGATGACCCAGGGCGTCCCGGTGGTGGCCATGCACCGCAGCACGGCCTGGAACACCGCCGAGGGCCTGCGCATCGACACCGGCATGTATCTGATCGGGATGGAGGAGACCTCCGGGCGCAAGGCCGTCGCGGTGGGAAAGCCGGCGCCAGCCGGTTTCGAGGTGGCCGCCGCGCGCCTCGGGGTGGACCCCGAGGAGATGATCATGGTCGGCGACGACCTGAACAACGACGTGCTGGCCGCCCAGGTGGTCGGGATGACGGGGGTGCTGGTGCGCACCGGTAAGTTCCGGCAGGACACGCTGGATCGCTGGGCCGCAGACGAATTCGCGATGCAGCCGAACCATGTGATCGACTCGGTGGCGGATCTGCCGGGGCTACTCGCCGGATGACGATGCGGGACGGAAGTCCCGAGGAGGAGGCCGGCCATCAGCCTCGCCGGATGACGATGCGGGACGGAAGTCCCGAGGAGGAGGCCGGCCATCAGACTCAGATCTGCAGTGAGCGGACGGCCTCGATGCGGGCCTGCAGCTGATCGCTGTTGGCCGCGGCCACCGGCGGTCCGCCGCAGATGCGGCGCAACTCGTTGTGGATCATTCCGTGCGGCTTGCCGGTGCGGTGGTGCATCGCGGCCACCAGTGCGTTGAGTTCGCGGCGTAGTTCGCGGAGCTGGCCGTGGGTGGACATCCGGGGCGCCTGACCGCTGGCGGTCCGTTTGGTCAACTGCTCTTCCTGCCTGCGGCGCAGCAGGTCTCGCATCGACTCCGGATCCAGCAAACCGGGGATGCCGAGGTAGTCGGCCTCCTCGTCGCTGCCGGCCGGGGTGGCGGTGCCGAACGAGGCGCCGTCGAAGATCACCTGATCCAGTTCGGCGTCAGCGCCGAGGTATTCGATCTTGTTCTCCTGGTCTCCCGGTTCGTCGCGCTTCTGCGCGGCCAGCTCGGCGTCCAGCGGATCTTCCGGTTCCTCGCGGTGTGGCTTGCCCAGCACGTGATTGCGCTGCGCCTCCATCTCGCTGGCCAGCAGCAGCAGGTTGGGCACCGACGGCAGGAAGATGCACGCGGTCTCGCCGGGCCGGCGGGAGCGGACGAACCGGCCGATCGCCTGGGCGAAGAACAGCGGCGTCGACGCGCTGGTGGCGTAAACACCGACGGCCAGGCGCGGCACGTCGACGCCCTCGGAGACCATCCGCACCGCGACCAGCCAGCGCGAGGTGCCCTCGGCGAAGGCGGCGATGCGATCCGAGGACCCCTTGTCGTCGGACAGCACCACGGTCGGCGCCTCGCCGGTGATCTTCCGCAACAGCTCGGCGTAGGCGCGGGCCGCGGTCTGGTCCGAGGCGATGATCATGCCGCCGGCATCGGGCACGTGCTCGCGCAGTCCGCGCAACCGCGTGTCGGCCGCGGCGATCACGGCGGGCATCCACTCGCCGGCCGGGTTCAGCGCGGTTTTCCACGCCCGCGCGGTCTGCTCGACGGTCAACGGCTCACCGAGACGGGCGGCGTGCTCCTCGCCGGCGCTGTCGCGCCAGCGGGCCTCCCCGGAGTAGGCCATGAACATGACCGGACGCACCACGCCGTCGGCCAGGGCGTCGGAGTAGCCGTAGGTGTGGTCGGCCTTCGATCGGGCGAACCCGTCGGCTCCCGCCTCGTAGGTGACGAAGGGGATGGCGCTGTCGTCGCTGCGGAACGGGGTGCCGGTCAGCGCGAGCCGGCGGGTCGCGTCGTCGAACGCCTCGCGGATGGCGTCGCCCCAACTCTTCGCGTCCCCGCCGTGGTGGATCTCGTCGAAGACGACGAGGGTCTTGCGGTTCTCGGTGCGCACCCGGTGCCGGGCCGGATGGCTGGCGACCTGGGCGTAGGTGACGACGACGCCGTGGTAGTCGCTCGACGTCCGGGAGTTCGAGTTCGAGAACTTCGGGTCCAGGGCGATGCCGACCCGGGCGGCGGCCTGTGCCCACTGGATCTTGAGGTGCTCGGTCGGAACGACGATGGTGACGGCCTCGACCGTGCCCTCTTCGAGCAGCTCGGCGACGATCCGCAGGGCGAACGTCGTCTTTCCTGCTCCGGGAGTGGCGACGGCGAGGAAATCCCGGGGTTTGGCGGCCAGGTATTTCACCAACGCCCGTCGCTGCCAGCCCCGCAATGCCGGGGTGCTGGGCACGTCGCCCGATTCCAGGGCGCCCGATCCCTGGGCCACAGCCCGCACCCTCAGGCCTCCCTTCGACCGAATGGACTCTAGTGCAAGCGGATCCGCTGACTAACTCTGCTCCGCGTGTCGTCGGAACCCGACGTGTCGTAACGCAGAACCCGTGCTTCGCGCGCTGGGAAACGACGACGGAACGGCCGTCACACGGGGTAGGCCACTCCGGTCAGTTCCTCCGAGACGGCCCACAGTCGCCGCTGCGCCTCGGTGTCGTGCGATGCCCGGCTGGAGGCCACCACCTTGGGGTGGCCGCGCTGTTCACCGAGGCCGTCGGGGCCGTAGTACTGGCCGCCGATGACGCCCGGATCGGTGGCCGCGCGCAAGGTCGGCAGGGAGCCCATGTCGGTGGGCTGGAACAGCGGCTCGATCAGCGTGAAGAAGCCCCGTAGCACCGTTGGCAGGTTGCGCGCGAGCTCGCTGCGTGAGCCCCCGGGGTGGGCGGCCGCGGCGATGGTCTTGGTGCCGGCCAGCCGGCGCTGGAGTTCGTAAGTGAACATCAGATTGGCCAGCTTGGCTTGCCCGTACGCGCCGGTGCGGCTGTAGCGACGCTGCGACTGCAGGTCGTCGAAGTTGATGCCACGGCTGGCGAACAGCCGGTGTCCCATGCTGCTGACGGTGACGACGCGCGAGCCGGGGGCGGCCAGCAGACGGTCGAGGAGTAGCCCGGTCAGGGCGAAGTGCCCCAGGTGGTTGGTGCCGAACTGCAGCTCGAAGCCATCCCGGGTGGTCTGCTTCGGCGTCATCATCACGCCAGCGTTGTTGATAAGCAGGTCGATGCGGTCGTGGTCGGCGCGTAGCTGCTCGGCGGCCGCACGGATGGAGGCCAGTGATGTGAGGTCGAGTTCCTGCAGGCTGACTTCGCCGTGACCGGCGATCTCATCGGCGGCCGCCTTGCCCTTGTCCAGGTTGCGCACCGCGAGCACGACGTGTGCGCCGTGCTCGGCGAGCGCACGGGCCGTCTCCAGACCCAGCCCTGTGTTCGCCCCGGTGACGACGGCGGTGCGACCGGTCTGGTCCGGAATGTCGTGGGCTGTCCACGCTGACATGGCGATCTCCTCGGTTACGATGATTAAACGGAGCATGCGCCCCGGTTAATCAGACTATACGGAACGCGCGCCCCGTTTTGTCAACCGTGAGGGGTTCCCTGTGTCCCAGCCGGATCGGCCGTTGCGGGCTGACGCGGCCCGTAACCGCGCCCGGGTGCTGCAGATCGCCTACGAAGTATTCGCCAATCAGGGACTTTCGGTCCCGATCGACGAGATCGCCCGCCGGGCAGGGGTGGGGGCGGGCACGGTCTACCGCCACTTCCCGACCAAGGAGGCCTTGTTCGAGGCCGTCGTCGGCGAGCGGGTCCGGCAGGTCGTCGAGCATGGGCGCGCACTGCTGGCCGCCGATCCCTCCACCGCGCTCTTCGACTTCATGCATGAGATGGTTCGCACCGGATCGGTCGACCATGGCTTGGTCGATGCGCTGGCGGGATACGGCATCGACATCGACGCGGCCTCGCCCGGGGCCGAGGCGGAGTTCCTCGGCGTGCTCGGGGAACTGCTTGCCGCCGCGCAGCGAGCCGGCACCGTGCGCTCGGACGTCGGGTTGGCCGAACTCAAGGTCCTCATGACCGTGTGCAAGAACGACCATGGGTACGGCGAGGGTGTCGCGGATCGGATCACCGATGTGGTCGTCGCCGGTTTACGCGCGCGGTGAACAGGGCCACCCCTTCTTGCACTCGCCTATGGAGAGTGCTAAAAATGACGTTGGCACTCGCGACCAGTGAGTGCTAGGTCGGGACGGTGAGACTGCGGTCAGACAGCCGCGGTCGTCCGTCGCGGGCACTGCGTCCGACCACAAACGTGTCACCCCCTAATCGGAGGATTCACTTCGCAATGTCCAAGATTATTGCGTACGACGAAGAGGCCCGCCGCGGCCTCGAGCGGGGCCTGAACGCCCTCGCCGACGCGGTGAAGGTCACCCTCGGCCCCAAGGGCCGCAACGTCGTCCTGGAGAAGAAGTGGGGCGCTCCCACGATCACCAACGACGGTGTGTCCATCGCCAAGGAGATCGAGCTCGAGGACCCGTACGAGAAGATCGGCGCTGAGCTGGTCAAGGAAGTCGCCAAGAAGACCGACGACGTCGCCGGTGACGGCACCACCACCGCCACCGTGCTGGCTCAGGCCCTGGTTCGCGAAGGCCTGCGCAACGTCGCGGCCGGCGCCAACCCGCTCGCCCTCAAGCGCGGTATCGAGAAGGCCGTCGATCACATCACCGAGACGCTGCTCAAGTCGGCCAAAGAGGTCGAGACCAAGGAGCAGATCGCTGCCACCGCCGGCATCTCCGCCGGTGACCAGACCATCGGCGACCTGATTGCCGAGGCGATGGACAAGGTCGGCAACGAGGGCGTCATCACCGTCGAGGAGTCCAACACCTTCGGCCTGCAGCTGGAGCTCACCGAGGGTATGCGTTTCGACAAGGGCTACATCTCGGGTTACTTCGTGACCGACGCCGAGCGTCAGGAAGCCGTCCTGGAGGATCCCTACATCCTGCTGGTCAGCTCGAAGATCTCGACCGTCAAGGACCTGCTTCCGCTGCTGGAGAAGGTCATTCAGTCCGGCAAGCCGCTGCTGATCATCGCCGAGGACGTCGAGGGCGAGGCCCTCTCGACCCTGGTGGTCAACAAGATCCGCGGCACCTTCAAGTCCGTCGCCGTCAAGGCCCCGGGCTTCGGTGACCGCCGCAAGGCGATGCTGCAGGACATGGCCATCCTCACCGGTGGTCAGGTCATCAGCGAGGAGGTCGGCCTGTCCCTGGAGACCGCCGACGTCTCCCTGCTCGGTCAGGCCCGCAAGGTCGTCGTCACCAAGGACGAGACCACGATCGTCGAGGGCGCCGGTGACTCGGAGGCCATCGCCGGCCGGGTCGCCCAGATCCGCAGCGAGATCGAGAACAGCGACTCCGACTACGACCGCGAGAAGCTGCAGGAGCGCCTGGCCAAGCTGGCCGGCGGTGTTGCGGTGATCAAGGCCGGTGCTGCCACCGAGGTGGAGCTCAAGGAGCGCAAGCACCGCATCGAGGATGCCGTGCGCAACGCCAAGGCCGCTGTCGAGGAGGGCATCGTCGCCGGTGGCGGCGTGGCCCTGCTGCAAGCGGCTCCGGCGCTCGACGAGCTGCACCTGACTGGTGACGAGGCCACCGGTGCCAACATCGTGCGCGTCGCGCTCGAGGCTCCGCTGAAGCAGATCGCCTTCAACGCCGGCCTCGAGCCGGGCGTTGTCGCCGAGAAGGTTCGCAACTCGGCCACCGGTGTCGGCCTGAACGCCGCCACCAACGAGTACGAGGACCTGTTGAAGGCCGGCGTCGCCGACCCGGTCAAGGTCACCCGCTCGGCGCTGCAGAACGCGGCGTCCATCGCGGCGCTGTTCCTGACGACCGAGTGCGTCGTCGCCGACAAGCCGGAGAAGGCGGCCGCTCCGGCCGACCCGACCGGTGGCATGGGCGGTATGGACTTCTAAGTCTGTCCAACGAAAAAGCCCGGCTCCCCTTGGGGGCCGGGCTTTTTCGTTGTCCCCAGTGTGGGGCTTATGCACAGAAGAAGGCCCATTCGCGTTCACAGGCCACACGCCCGTCGTCCTCGTCGGCAACCGTGCGCGCATGGAGCCGTTCCTTGGAAGCGCCGCGATCCGCCGCGGCGAGTACACCCGCCGCGGTCTTGCCCGCGACTGCAGAGTCATCTACCGCGACGTCTACCTGCGCCGCGAGGTCGAACTCTCCCCGATGCTGAGAGCCCGGGCCGCGTGGCTGTCGACGAAGGCGCCATTGTGCGGTCTGTCGGCGGCTGCAGTGTTGGGCGCGAAGTGGATTGACCGTGAGGCGCCCGCAGAAGTGCTTCGGTCCAATAGGCGCACCCCCATCGGGATCGTCGCCCGCAGCTATCAGGTCGCTGCCGACGAGATCTGCCTCGCCGGGAGTCGCCGGTCACCACGCCTGCCCGGACGGCATTCGACATCGGCCGTCACCGCCGTCTCGACGTGGCGGTCCCCATTCTCGACGCACTGCTCGCGGCGACCGGAATCGGCGTCGCGCAGATCGCCGTGATCGCCGATCGTTATCCCGGGCAACGTGGGGTGCGCCGCCTTCGCGACGCGTTGGCATTGATCGACGGCGGCGCCGAATCGCCCCAGGAGAGCCGACTTCGGCTGATCCTCATCCGAGGCGGCCTCCCAAGGCCCGAGACGCAGATTGCGTTCCCGGCGTTGCGGATCCGCGTCGACCTCGGCTGGCGAGAGTGGAAGGTGGCCGTCGAATACGACGGCGTCCAGCACTGGTCGGACGCCAGACAGCGGGCGTGGGACATCGAGCGGATCGCTCTGCTCGAGGCTCAGGGCTGGACGGTGGTGCGGGTCAGTGCGGCGATGCTGAGCCGCCCGGAGGCCATCGTCGAGCGAGTGAGCGCCAAGCTTCGTGCCGCCGGATCCCCGATCTAGCCGCGACTGTGAGGGTTGTGCACGGCTTTTGGCCGATTCGCGTGCACACCCCTCACGCTCGAGAGCCCAGACCGCGTAGGGTCGGGTGATCGGGACCGTTCAGGCCCCCTATGTGAAGAGGGCCAGTGATGTCCGACAAATCTCCTCGCCAGTCCATGACGAAGAAGTCCGGTAAGTCCCTGAAAGAGAAACGCGCGGCCAAGAACGCCAAAGCAGAGCAAGCCTCTGCCACCGAGGCCGCGCTGCATCCAAAGAAGCGCTGAGGCACAGAGCCTTTCCGCAGGCTAAACCGCCGGGGCGGGTTGCCGCCCGCGGACCAGTCGACCCGGCCGCGCCGAGGTCGGAACCCCGTTCTCCGCGATCACCTCACCGGAGACGATCGTCGCGACGTACCCGTCGGCGGTCTGGTCGAGGCGTCGGCCGCCGGCGGGCAGGTCCCGGGTGATCACCGGCTTGTGCAGGGTCAGGCCCGCGTGGTCGATCACGTTGAGGTCGGCCTTGTAGCCCGCGGCGAGGCGGCCCCGGTCCAATAGGCCGCCCACCCGCGCGGGCACCGAGGTCAGCTGGCGCACCGCCTCGGCCACCGACAGCCGGCCGGACGTGCGGTCACGGGCCCAGTGCGCCAGCACGAACGTGGGATAGCTTGCGTCGCAGATCATCCCGTAGTGCGCGCCGCCGTCTCCCAGGCCCAGCACCACGTCGTCGCGACGCAGCAACTCACCCACGGTGTCCAGCGAGTTGTTCTCGAAGTTGGCCAGCGCCACCAGCATCATGGCGTGCCCGTCGTCGTCGAGCAGACGGTCGTAGGCCTCCTCCAGTGGGCTCACCCCGCGTGCCCGCGCCCGCGCGAGGATGCTGTCCTCCGGGCCGGGTTCGTAGTTCGCCGGTTCGGTCAGCGGGAACATCCACTGCCAGGCCTGCGCGAAGTACATGAACGGATGGCCCTCACCCGGCTTGTCGGCCAGAATGCGTTCGCGCACTTCGGGTTTGCGCATCTCCGCCACGCGCTCGGCCAAGGGCAGATCAGCGATCTCCTGGTAGCTGGGATACAGCACGAACGGGTTGGCCGTCAGCTCCAGGCCGATCACCAGGCCGATCGGACGGGCGAACACCTGTGCGGTGATGTCGGCCCCCGTCCCGGAAGATCGAGCATTGAACTCCTCCACCAATTTCACCGCACCCGGCCAGATCGGCTCACCCGAGTTGCCGGTGGTCAGCGTGAACGTCACCGGCAACCCGGCATCCGTCGCCGCCTCGAACACCTCCTGCAGCACGCCCTCGTAACCGCCGGCCGCGATGTCCGGGATGAACTGCAGAAGCCCACCACCGCCGTCGGCCACGCCGGCGACGATCGCCGAAATCTCCTCGTAGGCAGCGCCATACGTCGGGATCGGCGCGCCGCTTCCGGTCTTGTGGAACGCGAACCGCGACGACGACACCCCCAGCGCACCGACCTCGATCGCCTCGGCGGCCAGCTTGCGCATCAGCGCCAGGTCCTCCGGCGTGGCCGGCTCCCGGTCGGCGCCGCGCTGCCCCATCACGTACACCCGAAGCGGCGAGTGCGGAAGGTACGCGGCCACGTCGATATCCCGGCGACGCGATTCCAGCGCATCGAGATACTCCGGAAACGTCTCCCAGTCCCAGGGCAGCCCGTCGGTCATCACCACGCCGGGGATGTCCTCCACCCCGGCCATCACGTCGACGAGCACGTCGTGGTCCCCGGCGCGGCAGGGCGCGAAGCCCACCCCGCAGTTGCCCATCAGTGCGGTGGTGACCCCGTGCGACGACGACGGGGAGCACCGCTCCGACCAGATCGCCTGACCGTCGTAGTGCGTGTGCAGGTCGACGAAACCGGGGGTGACGAGCAGCCCCGTCGCGTCGATCTCCCGGGCGGCGGAGCCCTCGACGGTCCCGAGGGCGACGATCACGCCGTCGGCCACCGCGACGTCCCCGACGTACGGCTCGCCGCCGAGGCCGTCGACGATGGTGCCGTTGCGGATCACGAGGTCATAACTCATGAATGTCAGGTTACGTCCGCGCGCGCTTCGGGCGTAGCGTCGAAACATGGCCGACGCCGCGGACGCCCCAGCTGCCCGGGAACTGCTGCGCGACAGCTTCACCCGGCTCATCGAGCATGTCGACGCTCTCACCGACGACCTCAGCGACGACGTTTCCTTCTACCGGCCCACCACTGCCTCGAACGAGCAGGCCAACAGCATCTGCTGGCTGATCTGGCACAGCGCCCGCATCCAGGACGCCCAACTCGCCCACATCGCCGGGATCGAGCAGGTGTGGTTCAGCGGCGGATGGGTGGACCGCTTCGCCCTGGACCTGCCGCGCGACGCCCACGGCTACGGCCACACCCCCGAGGAGGTCGGCAAAGTCCGGGCGTCGGCCGATCTGCTCGGCGGCTACTACCACGCGGTGCACAAGATGAGCCTGGAGTACGTCGCCGGGGTGACCCCCGACGAACTGGGCCGCGTCGTCGACACGAACTGGAATCCGCCGGTGACGGCGAGTGCGCGACTGGTCAGCATCATCGACGACTGCGCCCAGCACCTGGGCCAGGCCGCCTACATCCGGGGGATCACACGCTGACCTACGGGGCCCTTTCGGGCGGGATCGACAGGGCGCTGGTGGGCTGGCCGTTTGTCGGCATGCCGTTGATGGTGTTGCTCGGCCTCGGTGTGCGCGACGGCGCCACCCCTGTCGACGCCTGGCTGCAGCAGGCCCGCAGCGGGCCGCTGGGTTCGCTGCTGTTCTTCACCGACTACCGCACCGCCCAGACGCTGCTCGCCGCGACGGTGACGGTGGCGCTGTTGCGGAAACTGTGGCTGCTGGTACCCCTGGCACTGGCGACGCCCGCGCTGGGGGTGCTCTCCACCGAGACGCTCAAACCGCTGTTCGGCCGCTTCAAGGGCGAGGCGCTGGCCTATCCCAGCGGGCACACCACCGTGATGGTGGTCGCGCTGGGCATGCTGATCCTCGCCGTCGGTGCGCGGCGGTGGCTGGTGTGGGCCGCGGTGGCGTTCGGCGCGCTCGGCATCATCGGACAGGCTGTGACTTATCACTACCTCACCGACGCGGTGGGATCGGTTCTGCTGGGTACCTCCCTGGTGTGCATCGCCGCGGTCGTCTATCGCTCGCTGCGCCGCCGCGTCCGCGGCACCCTGACCCGGCTGCGGTTGTGAGCCCGTGCGTTCCTTAGCGACGGTCCTGATGTGGATCGCCACCACCGTCCTGTTGGCGGCGGCGGTCCCGGCGATGTGGGCGCAGCAGAACCTCATCAGTCAGACGGGATACGCGGCGCTGGCGCAACGTGCCGCTTCCGACCCGGCGCTGCAATCGGCCATGGCCGATGAGTTGGCCGCGCAAGTCAACCGCCTCGGCTCCGGCGTCGATCCCACGTTGGTCCGCGGCATCGCCGCCACCTACACCGCCAGTTCGTCATTCCCGAGTCAATTCGGACAGGCCAACGCCTTCGCCCACCGCTGGCTGTTCACCAACACCGTCAACTCCGACGTCGATGCCCGCGGCCGGTGGGTGATCGACCTGAAGCCCATGCTCTCCGACGCGGCGTTCACTCAGACGCTGCGCGACTACAACATCTCCCTGCCCTCGACCGTGCCGATCCCGCTCACCGAGAACGCCCCGGCGGCGCTGCGGCCCGGTGCGCTGAGCAGCTACGGCAGGCTCGGCCCCTGGGTGAGTTGGGGTCTGGCGGCGCTCACCGCCGGCGCCGCCCTGCTGATGCTCGTGGTGGCACGCAACCGCGGCAAGGCGCTGACGGCGCTCGGTGTGTCCGCTCTGCTGGTCGGCGCGACTGGTTGGGGCGCAATCGAATACGCCCAACCTCACCTGCGCGCGGTGTTGGACCGCACCTCGGGCAATGTCCGCACCGTCGCCGATGCCATGCTCGCCACGGCCCAGGCCGGCCTGCATGAATGGCTCAACGTCACGCTGATCGCCGGCGGCGGGCTGGTGATCGTCGGCGTGATCGTCAGTCTGCTGGCGGGTTTGGCCGCAGCATCCGCTGCAGGAAGGAAAAGGCCAGCGCGGACTTGAACGCCGTCTGCGCATTGTCCGCGGCGCCGGCATGCCCGCCCTCGATGTTCTCGTAGTACGAGACCGCGTGGCCGGCCGCCTCCAGCGCCGCCGTCATCTTGCGCGCGTGGCCGGGATGCACCCGGTCGTCCCGGGTCGACGTCGTCATCAGCAATGGGGGATAACGCTTTTCGGCGCTGATGTTCTGATACGGCGAGTATGCGGAGATGAACGCCCACTCCTCGGGATCGTCGGGATCGCCGTACTCGGCCACCCAGGACGCCCCGGCCAGCAGCAGGTGAAAACGCTTCATGTCCAGCAGCGGCACCTGGCAGACCAGGGCGCCGAACAACTCCGGGTACTGGGTCAGCATGATTCCCATCAGCAGTCCGCCGTTGCTGCCGCCTTGTGCGCCCAGCTGTGCCGGGCTGGTGATCCCGCGGGCGACGAGGTCGCGCGCCACCGCAGCGAAGTCCTCGGCCACCTTGTGTCGACCCGAGCGCATCGCCTGGGTGTGCCAGCCCGGTCCGTACTCGCCGCCGCCGCGGATGTTGGCCAGGACGTAGGTGCCGCCACGCGAGAGCCACAGCCGCCCGAGGACGCCGGCGTAGCCGGGGGTCTGGGCCACCTCGAACCCGCCGTACCCGCCGAGCAGCGTCGGAACCGGCCGGGAATCAGGCCGTCCCACAACGAAATACGGAACCCTCGTGCCGTCGTCGGAAGAGGCGAAGTACTGGGCGACCTCCATGCCGGTCGCGTCGAAGAACGACGGCGCCCGCTTGATCGCCGTCAATTCGCCGTCGACGCTCCCGCACAGCAGGGTCGACGGGGTCAGGAAGCCACTGGAGTCCAGGAACACCTCGTCGCCGTCATCGTCGGTGGCGACGATGACGGTGTTCGTGCTGTCTTCGATCCCCGGCATCGGGGCGCGGGTCCACGAGCCCGGGGTCACGACCTCGACGCGGCTGGCGACATCGGCCAGGGTCACCATCACCAGCCGGTCGCGGGTCCATGCGTACTGATGCAGACAGGTGTGCTCGTCGGGTTCGAAGACCACACTCAATTCCGCTGTGCCGGCGAGGAATTCCTCGTAGTCGGCGGCCAGCAGCGATCCGGCGGTGTAGTCGGCGGTCCCGGTGTGCCAGTCGGTGCGCAACTCGATCAGCAGCCAGTCGCGATGCACCGACACGCTGGCGTCCGTCGGTGCATCGATCCGCACCAGTTCGTCACCCGTCGGCTCGGCCGACGGCGACCGGTCGAAGCGCAACTGGTAGGTCTCGTCATTGAAGAAGTCGATCGCGCGGCTGATCATGGTGCGCTCGTAGCCGGGGGTGCGGTCCACGCCGGCGCTGACCATGACATCGGTAGCCGCACCGGTGAAAAGCGTCTCCGCCGCGCTGAGTGGCTCACCGCGGCGCCAGCGCTTGGCGATCCGCGGATAGCCCGATTCGGTGAGCGAGCCGGGACCGAAGTCGGTGCCCACCAGAAGGGTGTCGTGGTCCTGCCATGAGGCCCGCGACTTGGCTTCCGGAAGCACGAAACCGTCGGTGACGAAAGTTCTTGTCCGCATGTCGAATTCACGCTGGACGGCAGCGTCGGATCCACCACGGGACAGGGCGACCATCGCCAGGGTGTGATCCGGTTCGATGACGTCGGCACCGGCCCACACCCAGTTCTCGCCGTCGGCCCGGGCGAGTTCGTCGACGTCGATGATGACGTCCCAGTCGGGATCTGCAGTGCAGTAACTCGCCAGGGTGGTGCGCCGCCACAGGCCACGGGGGTTGGCGGCGTCGCGCCAGAAGTTGTACAGGTATTCGCCGCGGCGGCGGACGTAGGGGATTCGGGTGTCGGTGTCGAGCACCTCGAGGGCGTCGGCCTGCATCCGCCGGAAGTCGTCGTCCTCGAACGCGGCGACGGTCGCGTCGTTGCGCTCCCGCACCCAGTTCAGGGCGTCCTCGCCGTCGATGTTCTCCAGCCACAGATACGGGTCGTCGGACATGCCGCCATTCTTGATCGTCGCGGTGTCCAGGCGGTCGAGCCTGGCATTGCTCTAGTGTGAGCTGCGTTACATCGTCGCATGGCAGGGGAATCCCGATGGCTCCTCCGCGCGTGCTCATCACCGCGCCCGCCGCCGAGTTGCTCGGCGCGCTCCAGGACCGGCACGGCCCCTTGATGTTCCACCAGTCCGGCGGGTGCTGCGACGGCTCGTCCCCGATGTGCTACCTCGACGGCGAGTTCATCGTCGGCGATCGCGACGTGCTGCTCGGTGTGCTGCGGGGCACGCCGGTGTGGATATCCGGCTCGCAATTCGAGACCTGGAAGCACACCCAGCTCATCATCGACGTGGTGCCCGGGCGCGGTGGCGGCTTCAGCCTGGAAGCCCCGGAGGGCAAGCGGTTCCTCAGCCGCGGACGGGCCTTCACCGGCGCCGAACTCGACGCGCTGGCCGCCGACCCGCCGCTCACCGGGGCCGATTACGAACGGGGCGCCAGGCCACCCGACCGCGACGACACCGTGGTCGACAGCGCCGCCGACGCCTGCGAAATACCTCTTCGGCGCGCCGAAGAGGCTCCCGGGGATCAGGGCCACCTGCACGTATCGTCGTAACGGTGATACCCCTGCCGCGGGCATGGTTGCTCACAAGCGCGTTGCTCCTCGGCTGCGTCGCGGGTCAGATCGCCGCTGTCGTTGCCAAGCTCACCGTGAACGCGACCATCCGCCCGGACGTTGTTGTTGCGCTCGTCGTCGGCGTCCCGAGCGTCATCGGTCTGCTGATGATCGTGGCCTCGGGCCGGCGCTGGGTCACCACTCTGGGGGCGTTCGTGCTCGCGATGGCGCCGGGCTGGCTGTCGGTGCTGCTGCTGCTTCAGGTGGTGTCCGGATGACCGATACCCACTCGCCGATCACCGAACCCCACCTGACCCCGATGTTCGCCACCGGCGGGCAGCCGGTGGTGTCGTCCAACACCGAGCCGACGCCCTCGCCGATCTTCGACACCGGTCCGCACCCCGAACCATTGCGCGACGCCCGAGCCGAGCCCGAGCCGGAATCGGGAGCCGCCCTGGAGTGGGACTCCGACGAGTGGGCGGCCCTCGGATCGCAGGCCGCCGAAGCGCAGAGCCCTTCGGAGGCCGAAGCCGCCGACCTGGACTACGAGCGCGCGCCGGTCTGGGATGCCGGATCGCAGTCCGAACCGGAACTCGCCCGTATCGCCCGCGGGCTGGAATCGGCGGTCGACGTCGAACCCGAGCCGGCCGACCCGGATGCGCCCGCCCCGAAAGCGTTCAGCGAGTACGAAAACGTCGACACCGACGCATTCCTGCGCGCGGTCACCGGCCATCTGCAGCCGGTCGCGGTGCCGGCCCAGCCGGTCGTCGTGCCCGGGTCGTTCCAGTTCGTCAAGCGCTGGAAGTTCGCTTTGGTCGTCGCCGGGGTGTGGGTGTTATCCGCCGCGGCCGGCGCCGGCTTCTACTTCTGGTGGTACACCGCCCTGGACAAGACGCTTCCGGTGTTCGGGATCCTGCTCTACCTGATGGTGTGCATGGTCGCGAGCATGCTCGTCTCGATGATCCCCAACCGGCCGCCGGTGACGGCATTGGCGATCGCCCTGATGGCCGCGCCATTGGCGTCGACGGCGGCAGCCGCGGTTCTGCACGGTGCCTACTACTTCGAATGGATCACCCGCCCGACGATCGGGTGACAAGCGCCTTCGGCGCTGCATCGTTCCGGCTAATGTAGGCCCGTGACCCACTATGACGTCGTCGTCCTCGGTGCCGGCCCCGGCGGATATGTCGCGGCCATCCGTTCCGCACAGCTCGGTTTGAACACCGCCATCATCGAGCCGAAGTACTGGGGCGGGGTATGCCTCAACGTCGGCTGCATCCCCTCCAAGGCTCTGCTGCGCAACGCGGAGTTGACGCACATCATCACCAAAGAAGCCGCGACGTTCGGGTTCAGCGGACAGGTCACCGCCGACTTCGGCGCCGCGTTCGACCGCAGCCGCAAGGTGGCCGAGGGCCGGGTGGCCGGCGTGCACTATCTGATGAAGAAGAACAAGATCACCGAGATCAACGGCTACGGCCGCTTCACCGACGCCAACACGATCGTCGTCGACCTCAACGCCGGCGGAACCGAGACGGTCACCTTCGACAACGCGATCATCGCGACCGGCAGCAGCACCCGGCTGATCCCCGGCACCTCGCTGTCGAAGAACGTGGTGACCTACGAAGAGCAGATCCTCGACCGCGACCTGCCGCGTTCCATCGTCATCGCCGGCGCGGGCGCGATCGGCATGGAGTTCGCCTACGTCATGACCAATTACGGGGTCGACGTCACCATCGTCGAGTTCCTTCCGCGGGCGCTGCCCAACGAGGACGCCGAGGTCTCCAAGGAGATCGAGAAGCAGTACAAGAAGCTCGGGGTCAAGATCCTCACCGGCACCAAGGTGGAGTCCATCACCGATGACGGCTCGACGGTCACCGTCGTCGTCAGCAAGGACGGCGCGGCTCAGGAGCTCAAGGCCGACAAGGTGATGCAGGCCATCGGGTTCGCGCCCAACATCTCCGGCTACGGCCTGGAGACGACCGGTGTTGCGCTCACCGACCGGGGCGCCATCGCGATCGACGACTACATGCGCACCAACGTCGAGCACATCTACGCCATCGGGGATGTCACCGCCAAGCTGCAGCTGGCGCATGTCGCCGAGGCGATGGGTGTGGTGGCCGCCGAGACCATCGGTGGCGCAGAGACGATGACGCTGGGCGATTACCGGATGATGCCGCGCGCCACCTTCTGCCAGCCGCAGGTCGCCAGCTTCGGGCTGACCGAGGAACAGGCCAAGGCCGAGGGCTATGACGTCAAAATCGCGAAGTTTCCGTTCACCGCGAACGGCAAGGCGCACGGCCTGGCCGATCCCACCGGCTTCGTCAAGGTGATCGCCGACGCGAAGTACGGCGAGCTGCTCGGCGCGCACCTCATCGGACCTGACGTGTCGGAGCTGGTGCCCGAGCTGACCCTGGCGCAGAAGTGGGACCTGACCGTCAACGAGCTCGCCCGAAACGTGCACATCCACCCGACCCTGTCCGAGGCGCTGCAGGAGTGCTTCCACGGGCTGGCCGGCCACATGATCAACTTCTGACCTTGGGCGGCAGTGAAACCGGAACCGTGACGGCCGTCGTGGCCGGCCTCGGGGGTGTGGTGCTCGGGCACATCGTCTGGCTGATCGCCATCTCGATGGCCACCGCATCGTCGTCACCGAGCACCTGGCTTCTGGTTGTCGCGGTGCTGGTTCTCGCAGCCGGCGCCGTGATCGGGCGCTTGGCCTGGCAGCGGTATCAGCGCAAGGAGTTGGTGCCGGCGGCGTTCCTCGGGGCACTGCCGGTGTTGCCGGTGATCTTCACGCTGATCGCGCTCGGCGAGACGTACCTGTAGGACTTACCGCGCCAGCCGAAGCTGGGGCGTACTCGTCGGCTGATCGGACTACACCAGGGTCAGCCGCGGAACGATCCTTTCGGTGGACAGGCGAGTCGGCTGCGGGGCAGCAGAGTGGTCTTAGCCGCGAACGACGCGGCGACAACCACCAAGGAGCAATCCCAAATGAGCAAGATCGCAATCCTCACCGCCATGTCCGGTGCGCTGGTGGCCGGTTCGCTGGCCCTGGCCGGCCCGGCCGCTGCACACCGGGGTGACGCCGGCGACGGTTCGGCAACGCCCGCGGGCTTGGCCTCGACGTCGACATCGGCGCACACGACCACCGACGGCCAGATCGGTGTCGGCATCTTCACCGCACCGGCGACCGCATCGGGCGGACCGGTCGACTTCCCGAAGTGCCCGACGTGTGTCGTTCCGGTCCACCATTTCGATTCCTCTGATCAGCAGATCGGTGTCGGCATCTTCACCGCGCCCGCGACGGCGGCCGGCCCCGGCAGCATCACGCCGGGCATCACCAGTCGCGCGGCGGTCGGCGGTGAACAGCCGTACGGCCCGGTGGGAGCCGCACCGGCTGCCTGACCCACGCGAACGTCGGCCATCGGAACCCCTCGTCCGGTGGCCGACGTTCGTGTGTGCACCTAGTCCGGAAAGTCCATCGGCACCCGCAGGGTGGCCAGGATCCCGGCGATGGTGTCGTAATGGCCGGCCAGAGCGCACAATTCGATGATCTGCTGCTGAGTCAGGTGCTTCGAGAGCGCCGCGAACGTCTCGTCGGACATGTCCCGCTGATGGGTGAACTCGTCGACCGCCCGCAGCAGTGCCCGCTGCCGGTCGGTCAGCCCCTCGGCGTCCGGGCCGGCGAAGATCTTGGCCTGCGTCGCATCGTCGACACCGCGGGACCGGGCGAGCCGGCGATGCTGTTGTAGTTCGTATTCCGAACCGCGCAGCTGGCCCACCCGCAGGATCACCAGTTCGGTCTCGGTCTTGGGCAGTTTGCCCTTGTTCAGCAGCTGACCGGCGTACGGCAGGAACGTCCAGAACAGCTTCTTGTGATAGCCGAGGACCTCGAAGAGGTGCATGTGCGGGGCGCGGACCTTGCGTGCCGCGATCCTGGAGATGCCCCAGTTGATGAGCCCCAGTTCCTTTCGGCCGCCGGGGGGAATGCGGGCGATCTCCGACATCACGTCTCCTTCACGAGATATGGCGACACCGTACTGCGGTGCTCGTCGATGTCCAGGGCCCGGCCCAGCGCCGGGAAGGCACGCTGCGGGCAGTTGTCCCGCTCGCACACCCGGCATCCCGAACCGATCGGGGTGGCGCTGTCCGAGGACAGGTCCAGGCCGCGGGAGTACACCAGCCGGTTGGCATGGCGCACTTCGCAACCCAGGCCGATCGCGAAGGACTTGCCGGGTTGTCCGTAGCGGTGCGCGCGTCGTTCCACCGTCCGCGCCACCCACATGTAGTTGCGGCCGTCGGGCATCTGGGCGATCTGCACCAGGATCTTCGCGGGGTTGGCGAACGTCTCGTAGACGTTCCACAACGGGCAGGTGCCACCGGCTGAGGAGAAGTGAAAGCCCGTGGCGGACTGGCGTTTTGACATGTTCCCGGCCCGGTCCACCCGCACGAAGGAGAACGGCACGCCTCGCATCGAGGGCCGCTGCATGGTGGAGAGCCGATGGCAGATGGTCTCGTAGGAGACCTGGTAGAAGGCCGACAGCCGCTCGATGTCGTAACCGAAGTTCTCGCTCACGTCGTGGAACTGCCGGTACGGCAACACCGTTGCGGCGGCGAAGTAGTTGGCCATTCCCAGTTTTGCCAGCCGGCGTGACTCGTCGCTCGTGAACTTGCCGTCGGTGACCATCTGGTCGATGAGGTCGCCGACTTCCAGGTAGGCCAACTCGGCGGCCATCTTGAAGGCGCGCTGACCCGCCGAGAGGTGGGTGGAGATCTCCAGCGTCTTCGACGCGGGGTGGTAGCGGTGCAGGACGTTGTCGCCCAGGTCGATCCGCCGCACGATCCGCACCCCGTGCACTTCGATCAGCCGGCGCGACAACTCGGTGCGCAGTTCCCCGCCGTGCATCCGGACCCGGGCGGTGAGGTTCTCCGCGGCGCTGTCCAATTCGTGCAGGTAGTTCTGCCGCTCGTAGAAGTAGTCCCGCACCTCCTCGTGCGGCATCGAGATGGACCCCGTGCCGCTGCCCCCGGTGTTCAGGTTGAACCGGTCTTCGGTGGCCTCGGCGAGTTGGGCGGTGGTGATCCGGTAGCGGCGGTGCAGGTTCACCATCGCCCGGGCGATCGCCGGGTGGGCGCTGACCATGTCGGCCACCTCGGTCGGGTCTATGTCGGCGTCGAGGTCCCGGTCGTACATCACCTCGCGCAACTCCGCGACCAACCGGGTGTTGTCCTGGGAAGAGAAGAACGTCGTGTCCACGCCGAAGGACTCGGTGATCCGCAGCAGCACCGCCACCGTCAGCGGCCGGACGTCGTGCTCGATCTGATTGAGGTAGCTCGGCGAGATCTCGAGCATCTGGGCCAGCGCGGCCTGGCTGAGCCCGCGTTCGCTTCGCAGCTGGCGTACCCGCGAGCCGACGAAGGTCTTGGGCATTCCGTCAGCGTACCGGCGTGCGAAGACGGCTTCGCACCGTTCGCAAACGGCGCCCCCGACGCGGGGTTTTTGGCATCGAACTGGCCATTTGGCATGATCCGGACGTGGCTCTGATGAGGTCGGACAGCGGTTTGGCAAAGGTGTTGATGCCTGTGCCCGATCCGCACCCCGACGTGTTCGATAGGCAGTGGCCGCTGCGGCCCGCCGATGTGGACCGCCTCGGCCGGCTGCGGATGGACGCCGCGGTGCGTCACATCATGGACATCGGCCAGGACCACCTCCGCGAGATGGGGCACAACGACACCCACCCGCTGTGGATCGTGCGCCGCACGATGGTGGACATGATCCGGCCGATCGAGTTCCAGGACACCCTGCGGCTCCGGCGGTGGTGCTCGGGCGCCTCCACCCGGTGGTGCGAGATGCGGGTGCGCATCGACGGCCGCAAGGGCGGCCTGATCGAGACCGAAGCGTTCTGGATCAACTTCAATCGCGAGACCCAGAGCCCGTCGCTGATCGCCGACGACTTCATGCAAGGACTGCTGAAGACCACCGACGTCAACCGGGTGCGGTGGAAGTCCTATCTGAAGGCGGGCTCCCGGGACGACGCGCAGGAGATCCGCGAATTCCCGATCCGGGTCAGCGACATCGACCTTTTCGACCACGTCAACAACTCGGTGTACTGGAAGGTCGTCGAGGAGTTCCTGGCCCCGCACCCGGAGTTGACCGACGCGCCGCTGCGGGTGACGATCGAGCACGACGCGGCCGTGGCCTACGGCGAGAAACTCGAGATCCTCGCGCATGTGTACCCGCCCGGGTCCACCGGCAAGTTCGGCGAGGAGTTGACCGACCGGACGGTGAGAACGCTCACATACGTCGTCGGCGACGACGTGAAGGCCGTCGCCTCGATCTTCCCGATCTAACGTCCGAGGGTGGATTCTGCCGGTGCTGCGCACCGCTGGTGACCTGCGCTTTCAAGTTACCAGTGAGTAACTTATCGCCCGGGCAGCGCGCCGTCTTCGCAAAATTTGCAATTTTGGACCGCGCTTTTCTCAAAAATTGGCAACTGGCAGCGTTTTGACCTGCACATATCCGATGTGAGAGGGTCCTGTTAGCACAGTCGCTAAGGGCTGGGGTTTCTGCGAGACGCAGTCCCTGCCGGAGAAAAAAGGAGAAGTCCAATGGCCGTTTCCAACGTCGGCAAGCCCAAGAGCGCCGCTGAGATCCAGCGCGACTGGGACACCAACCCGCGGTGGAAGGGCCTCACCCGGACCTACTCCGCCGAGGACGTCGTCGCGTTGCAGGGCACCGTCGTCGAGGAGCACACCCTGGCCCGCCGCGGCGCCGAGATCCTCTGGGATCAGGTCAACAACATGGAGTTCGTCAACGCCCTGGGCGCGCTGACCGGCAACATGGCCGTCCAGCAGGTGCGCGCGGGCCTGAAGGCCATCTACCTGTCCGGCTGGCAGGTCGCCGGTGACGCCAACCTCTCCGGCCACACCTACCCCGACCAGAGCCTGTACCCGGCCAACTCGGTGCCGCAGGTCGTGCGTCGGATCAACAACGCGCTGCTGCGCGCCGACGAGATCGCCAAGGTCGAGGGCGACACCTCGATCGACAACTGGCTGGTGCCGATCGTCGCCGACGGCGAGGCCGGCTTCGGTGGCGCACTGAACGTCTACGAGCTGCAGAAGGCGATGATCGCCGCCGGTGTCGGCGGTTCGCACTGGGAGGACCAGCTGGCCTCGGAGAAGAAGTGCGGCCACCTCGGCGGCAAGGTGCTCATCCCGACCCAGCAGCACATCCGCACCCTGACCTCGGCCCGCCTGGCGGCTGACGTGGCCGACGTGCCGACCGTCGTCATCGCCCGCACCGACGCCGAGGCCGCCACCCTCATCACCTCCGACGTCGACGAGCGTGACAAGCCGTTCGTCACCGGTGAGCGCACCTCCGAGGGCTTCTACCACGTCAAGAACGGCCTGGAGCCGTGCATCGCGCGCGCCAAGGCCTACGCGCCCTACGCCGACCTGATCTGGATGGAGACCGGCACGCCGGATCTCGAACTGGCCCGCAAGTTCGCCGAGGGCGTCAAGAGCGAGTTCCCCGACCAGCTGCTGGCCTACAACTGCTCGCCGTCGTTCAACTGGAAGAAGCATCTGGACGACGCGACCATCGCCAAGTTCCAAAAGGAGCTGGGCGCAATGGGATTCAAGTTCCAGTTCATCACGCTGGCCGGCTTCCACGCGCTGAACTACTCGATGTTCGATCTGGCCTACGGCTACGCCCGCAACCAGATGAGTGCCTACGTCGAGTTGCAGGAGCGCGAGTTCGCCGCCGAGGAGCGCGGTTACACCGCCACCAAGCACCAGCGCGAGGTCGGTGCCGGCTACTTCGACAAGATCGCCACCACCGTCGACCCGCACTCGTCGACCACCGCTCTGTCGGGATCGACCGAAGAGGGTCAGTTCCACTGAGCCGCAGGCGAAGTGGAACCAAAGGCCGAAGGCACTAATCCACCCCGCCGAGCGGGCGCAAACTTCCCCCAAATCGCACGCCGAACGGGGGAGTTTGCGCCCGCTCGCGGTACTTACCGTCCGGGAAGGACCGAAGTGGTTGCAGCAATAGACAAGGTCGGTGTCATCGGCGCGGGCCAGATGGGCGGCGGCATCGCCGAGGTGTGCGCGCGGGCCGGCGTGGACGTGACGGTTTTCGAGACCACCGATGCGCTGGTCACCGCCGGCCGGAATCGCATCTCGAAGTCGCTGGAGCGCGGTGTCAGCGCCGGCAAGATCACCGAGCGTGAGCGCGACGCGGCCCTGGACAAGCTGCGGTTCACCACCTCGCTGGCCGACCTGGCCGACCGGCAGCTGGTCATCGAGGCGGTGATCGAGGACGAGAACGTCAAGGCCTCGATCTTCCGCCAACTCGACGAGATCATCACCGACCCGGACGCGGTGCTGGCGTCGAACACCTCGAGCATCCCGATCATGAAGATCGCGGCCGCCACCAAGAACCCGGCGCGGGTGCTCGGACTGCACTTCTTCAACCCTGTTCCGGTTCTCCCGCTCGTCGAACTGGTCACCACCCTGGAGACCGGTGCCGGTGCGGCCGCCCGCACCGAGCAGTTCGCCGGCACGGTGCTGGGTAAGCAGGTGGTTCGCTGCACGGACCGCTCCGGATTCGTCGTCAACTTCCTGCTGGTGCCGTACCTGCTCTCGGCGATCCGCATGGTGGAGGCCGGTGTCGCCACCATCGAGGACGTCGACAAGGCCGTCGTCGCCGGTTTGTCCCACCCGATGGGCCCGCTGCGGCTGTCCGACCTGATCGGGCTGGACACCCTCAAGCTCATCGCCGACAAGATGTTCGACGAATTCAAGGAGACGCTCTACGCGCCGCCCCCGCTGCTGTTGCGGATGGTGGAGGCGGGACGGCTGGGGAAGAAGTCCGGACAGGGCTTCTACAGCTACCGCTAAGGGGTTGCCCGTCGCGGCACCGGATGTGCATCCGCGATGGCGGTTCGGCTAGGCTGGCGCGCGGTAGGCCTTCGGGTTTCGGTTGGGGGACCGCTGTCGCCGAAGTGCGAGTGAGACGGCGCCCGGCCGGTGCCGGTGGTGAATTTCTGAAGGGTAGCTAGATGGCAAACGTCGATTCGGACCTGACTCCCTACTACGAGGAGTCCCAGTCGATTTACGACGTCTCCAACGAGTTCTTCGCCCTGTGGCTCGGGCCGACCATGGGTTACACCTGCGGCTACTACGAGCGCGACGACATGAACCTCGAGGAGTCGCAGAACGCCAAGTTCGACCTGGCGCTCGGCAAGCTCAACCTCGAGCCGGGCATGACGCTGCTCGACATCGGCTGCGGCTGGGGCGGCTGCCTGGAGCGCGCGGTGGAGAAGTTCGACGTCAACGTCATCGGCATCACGCTGAGCAAAGCGCAGTCGGAGTTCGCCCGCGAGCGCCTGGCCAAGCTCGACACCGACCGCACGATCGAGATCCGGATGCAGGGCTGGGAGGAGTTCGACGAGCCCGTCGACCGCATCGTCAGCATCGGCGCGTTCGAGGCGTTCAAGGCCGAGCGCTACCCGCTGTTCTTCGAACGGGCCTACAACATCCTGCCGAGTGACGGCCGGATGCTGCTGCACACGATCCTGGCGCACACCCAGAAGTTCTTCCGCGACAACGGCATCAAGCTCACGCTGAGCGACCTGAAGTTCATGAAGTTCATCGGGACCGAGATCTTCCCGGGCGGCCAACTTCCCGCGGTCGAGGACATCGAAAAGCTCGCTGCCGATTCGGGTTTCAAACTCGAGCGCATCCATCTGCTGCAGCAGCACTACGCGCGCACCCTCGACATGTGGTCGGCGAACCTCGAAGCCAAGCGCGACGAGGCGATCGCCCTGATGGACGAGGCGACCTACGACAAGTACCAGAAGTACCTGACCGGCTGCGCCGACTTCTTCCGGCGCGGCATCACCAACATCGGCCAGTTCACGCTGGTCAAGGGCTAAAACGAAGGCCTGGGCGGCGAGTGGGCCAGCTCGGCGCACCGGCGGCGATGGTGATGGCGGCCGTTCCCCGGTGATCCGGCGCACCGCGGCCTTCTTTGATCGCGCTGCAGTTCACCGCGAAGCTGCAACTCCGCAAAGTGCAATGGAATCGGCTCCGCGCTCGGCCGCTGAGGAGATGTGGGACCGGACAGCCAGCAAACGCCGCTGCCGGGGCGATTGCTGGAGCGGATCAGTGTAGGGCCCCGCCGGTGATGCTGCCCCCATCGCCAGGAGCTTGGTCTACGCAGCCTGAAGTGTCGTAGAGCGTCGTTTGGCAGCCAGGCTGGCCGCCATAGATACCGAAATCTGGTCCTTTAGCTCCGTCGGTGAAGCCGTCCTCAGGCACAACAACTTGCGCGCCAGTTGCCGGCAGGCCGTTGTCCGGCAATTCGGAAGAAGAACAATTCATCGCGAAACTGCCCTCGCCGTAAATTTGCGCGCACTCTGCTGTCACACGTGGTGTTGGGGCAACGGATTGTGCGATGAACGCGACCGAACAGGCTAGGGCGATTGGCACCGTGGCGGCGGCCATGACCAGCCGTCGTCCGTTCAGGCAAAGAGTCATAGTTATGTACACCCCTACGCTGCGGTCATCATCACTAGAGAGATGCTAGCTACCACGCGCCGGGTGGCGTGGAGTAAACCCGAGGTGGGGGCGACGGTTAGAACTCCCGAGCGGCCGATTCACAGCGCGGCCACCCGCGCGCGCTCGGCCTCCAGGTCGAAGTCGGGTTCCGGCCATGACAGGTCCATCGCCGTCAGCGCCTCGATCAGCAGTTCGGTGACCGCGAGGCGGGCGTACCACTTCTTGTCGCACGGCACGATGTACCACGGCGCCTGCTCGGTCGACGTCCGTTCCAGCATCACCTGATAGGCCTCCTGGTAGGAGGGCCACAGCTTGCGTTCGTCGAGATCGCCCGGGTTGTACTTCCAGAACTTGTCCGGCCGCTGCAGCCGCTCGGCCAGCCGCGCCTTCTGCTCGTCGAGGGAGACGAACATGGCGACCTTGATGATGCTGGTGCCCGCTTCGATCAGTTCGGACTCGAAGGTGTTGATCTCGTCGTAGCGCCGTTCGAGCTCGTCAGCCGGCACCAGTTGATGCACCCGCACCACAAGAACGTCCTCGTAGTGCGACCGGTCGAAGACGCCGATGTGGCCGGCCGGGGGCAGGGCCTTGTGGATCCGCCACAGGAAGTGGTGCGACAACTCCTCGGGGGTCGGCTTGCCGAAGCCGTGGTAGTCGATGCCCATCGGGCTGCCGGCGGCAACCACGTGGTTGACGATGCCGCCCTTGCCGGCGGTGTCCATGCCTTGCAGCACGAGCAGCACTGACCGGTGATCGCCCTCGCGCCCGTTGGCGTAGAGCATCTCCTGCAGGTCGGCGAAATGCGCTTCGCGCTCGGCGGTGATCGTCTCGGCGTCGTCCCGCTTACCCGAGAACCCCGGACTGGAGTCGGTGTCGATCTCGCTGACCTTGTCACCCGACGTGAACCGCAGCGCATCGGAGGGCTTGTGCGTCCACAGCGAATCTTTGGCCATAGCCGAAGAGACTAGAGACTACGTCGCCTGTACGGGCAGTAATGATGCGGGCAAACGCGGTGCGGGGTGCGGCTCGGAGTTGAACATCTCCCGGGAGCCGCCCACCTCGACGATGCCGCACAACGCGTTCCAGCACAGCATGGTCAGGTAGTCGATCAACTCCTCGGCGCTCATCCGGGGGTTGGACATCCACGAGTGGGTGGCCAACTGGACCCCGCCGACGATCAGATACGCCCACGGCTCCACGCCGCGGGTGTCCATCCCGACGCGCTTCATCCGCTGGCGGAGCATGACCGCCAACATCCGGGCGATGACCCGTTCGGAATCGGCCACCACCTTGTTGCGGCTCGCCGACGAGTTGGCCATGACGAACCGGTACGGCTCGGGCTCGGCCGCGACCGTCTCCACGTAGACGCGGATGATCTCGCGGGTCTGCGCCAGCCCGTCGAGACCCGAGGACAGCGCGGCCGCCATGTTCGGGATCAGCGTGGTCTGCGTGAAGCGCATCATGACCGCGGTCGTGAGGTCGTTCTTGTCGACGAAGTAGCGGTACAGCACGGTCTTGGAGACGCCGATCTCGGCGGCGATCTCGTCCATGCTGACGTCGCGGCCCCGGCGGCGAATGGCGTCGAGCGCGCCGTCGACCAACTCGGTGCGCCGTTCCACCTTGTGCTGGTGCCAACGGCGCTTACGGCCGTCGGTCTTCGCCGCGGCGGGAATTGTCTGCGGTGTCACTGCGTCCAGTCTAACGGCGCAGGCCGAGGAAGTTGTGACGGTCCGTCACAGTAAGTTCTGTGGTCCGCTTGCTGCCGACGGCGAACGCCGAGACCTTTCCCCGTGAGATAGCGGATGATGGTGTCGTGGCCGCTTCGTTTGCTGAATCGTTCGCGGGCGCCGATCTCGACGCCGATGCCGAACGGTTGCGCAACCTCCGCAAGATGAAGGCCGTCGCGCTGAGCTTCCTCATCGGCGCGACGGTGATCTTCCTGGTTTGCCGATGGGTGGGGTCACAGGGCGGTCCCGGCTGGGTCGGCTACGTGGGGGCCGCCGCCGAGGCGGGCATGGTGGGCGCCCTGGCCGACTGGTTTGCCGTGACCGCACTGTTCCGCCATCCGCTGGGACTGAAGATCCCGCACACGGCGATCATTCCGCGCAAGAAGGACCAGCTGGGGGAGGGTCTGGGCACGTTCGTGCGGGAGAACTTCCTGTCCCCGGAAGTGGTCGAGGCCAAACTTCGCGACGCCGAGATCGCCAGCAGGCTGGGCAAGTGGCTGTCGGAGCCCGATCACGCCGCGCGGGTCGCCAGCGAGACCTCGACGGTGCTGAGAGTCGGGGTGGAGCTGCTCAACGACGAGGACATCCAGCACGCGATCGACCGCACGATCGTCAAACGCCTCGCCGAACCGCAATGGGGTCCGCCGGTGGGCCGAGTGCTCAATCAGCTGTTGGCGGAGAACCGCCAGGAGGCCCTCATCCAGCTGTTGGCCGACCGGGCTTTCGAGTGGGCGCTGAACGCCGGCCCCACCATCGAGCGGGTGGTGTTGAAGGACTCGCCCAGTTGGTCCCCGAAGTTCGTCGACCAGCTCGTGGGTGATCGCATTCACCGCGAACTGATGGACTTCACCGACAAGGTGCGACGCAACCCGCAGCATGAGTTGCGCCAGTCCGCCAACCGGTTTCTCTTCGAGTTCGCCACTGATCTGCAGACCGATCCCTCCACCATCGCCAAGGCCGAGAGCGTCAAGGAACAGCTCATGGAGCGCGACGAGGTCACCCGCGCGGCCGAGACGGCATGGAAGACCCTCAAACGCCTGGTGCTCGAGGGAGTTGACGATCCGTCGAGCGCTTTGCGGGGCAGGATCGCCGACTCGGTCATGCAGATCGGGGAGTCCCTGCGCGACGACGCCGAGCTGCGCGACAAGGTCGACGACTGGATCGTGCGCGGCGCGCAACATCTGGCCGGCCAGTACGGCGCCGAGGCGACGACGATCATCACCGACACCATTCAGCGCTGGGACGGTGAGGAGGCCAGCCGGCGCATCGAACTGCACGTCGGACGCGACCTTCAGTTCATCCGGATCAACGGCACGGTAGTTGGCGCGCTGGCCGGATTAGTGATCTACACCATAGGTCAATTGCTGTTCTGACCTGCGCTAGCACGTGCTTGCAATTGTTAGCACTCGCGCGTATCGTGGTAGCTGTCATGCAGAGAACCGTCGTTCCCGCGAGGAGGCGAGTCATGGCGCAGGACTCCGATCTTGCCGCCGTGGTGAGCAACGCGGCACAGGACATCGGGAGCTTCATCCGCACGCAGCGCGAAGCCGCTCAGGTGTCGGTGCGGCAACTTGCCGAGCGGGCCGGGGTGAGCAACCCGTATCTCAGTCAGATCGAACGGGGGCTGCGCAAGCCGTCGGCCGAGGTGCTGAGTCAGATCGCCAAGGCGTTGCGACTGTCGGCGGAAGTGCTCTATGTGCGGGCCGGAATTCTCGAGCCCGGGCAGCCGAGCCAGGTGCACGACGCCATCATCGGTGACACGGCGATCACCGAACGCCAGAAGCGCGTTCTGCTCGACATCTACACATCGTTCTGTCAGCAGAACCAGGTTGCCCATGAGGGAGTCGCCGACTGAGCAACCGAACCGTCTGCTTGAAAACCGTTCACTAGCAAGAACTCTGATGAGACAAAGACTCTCAGGGGAACACTGAAAGGAAACAGTCACCATGGCTGAGAACAACCCCACCATCGAAGACCTCAAGGCCCCGCTGCTCGCCGCCGTCGGCGCTGCCGACCTGGCCTTGGCGACCGTCAACGAGATCCTCGGCACCCTGCGCGAGCGGGCCGAGTTGGCCGGCGACCGCATGGATGACCGCCGCGCCGCGCTGACGCGCCTGCAGGAGGAGCTGCCCAAGCGTCGCGAGGAGCTGCGCGAGAAGCTCAGCACCGAGGAGCTGCGCAAGGCTGCCGACGAGTTCTTCGCCGACGCCACCCAGACCTACAACAGCCTGGTCGAGCGCGGCGAGGCCGCTCTGGAGCGGCTGAAGGGCCAGCCGGAGTTCAAGGAGGCGGCCGAGCGCGTCGAGACCTATGTCGACCAGGCCGTCGAGCTGACCCAGGAAGCGCTGGGCAATGTGTCGGCGCAGACCCGCGCGGTCGGCGAGCGTGCCGCCAAGCTGGTCGGCGTCGAGCTGCCGGCCAAGGGCGTCCCCGCCAAGAAGGCCCCCGCCAAGAAGGCCGCTCCGGCCAAGAAGGCGCCGGCCAAGAAGGCCACTCCGGCCAAGGTCGTGAAGAAGGCCGCCGCCAAGGCTCCGGCCAAGAAGGCCCCGGCCAAGAAGGTCACCCAGAAGTAAGACGGGCATTCCCCTGACGGGGATTGGTTCGACGATCGGGACGGCACCCGCCTACCCTTGAAGCCGTGATGCTTCAGGGTGTGGCGGGTGTCGTTCTTTATGTGCTCATCTGGGCGGTGTTCCTGGCGACGGTGTACGCGTTCGTTCATGCGGCAATGCAGCGCCCCGACGCATACCCGGCGGTCGACAAACTGACCAAGCCGGTGTGGCTGCTCATTCTCGGCGTCTCGGCGGTGCTGTGCTTCTTCTTCGGCGTCCAGACGATGGACATCTTCTTCCCGACCATCGCCGCGGTGGCCGCGGGAGTCTATCTGGTCGACGTCAGGCCCAAACTTCTTGAGGTGCAAGGGAAGTCCCGCTGAGCACCGCACGAATCACCATTGCGGCGCTGGCATTCGCCGGACTTGCGTGCGCGCCCGTCTCCTCGGCCGACCCGACGGTGCCCCCGCCGTACATCGACCATGTGAACTGGGTCAGCTACGGAAGCCTGCCGACGCTGCGGGTCTATCCCACCGCCGCCGGTCGGGAGGTGGCCGGCGATATGACCAAGACGATCACGCAGACCGAGGAGGCGTGGGCCGAGGTGCTGGCCCAGGCGCCGGACGCCGACACCCCGGGGATGCGGTCGCAATTCGTGTGCCACTGGCGTTTCGCCGAGTTCGCCCAGCCGGGCAAGAGCAGTTGGGACCTCGAACCGTGGCGGCCCGCCGTCGACGACAACACCATGCTGCTGGCCGGATGCAACCCCGGTGGTCCGGAGAAGGGCTAGCCTCGGGTTTTCTGCTTTCGGCCGGTGACACGGGGGTATGCATATGAGCGAGGCGGGCGGCAACGAGAACCTGAGCGTGCGACTGCGTGACGGCCGACGGGTGTGTTACGCGCAATACGGGGTTACCGATGGCTTTCCCGTCCTTAACGCCCACGGCGGTCTGGCCTGCCGCCTCGACGTCGCCGCCGCCGATTCCATCGCGAAAGACATTGGGATCAGGCTGATTTCGCCGGATCGCCCGGGAATCGGCGGCTCCGACCACAAAGCCGGGCGGACTATTCTGGACTGGGCCGACGACGTCACCGAGCTGATGGACCTGATCTCGGTCGATCGATTCGCAGTGATGGGCTGGTCGATGGGCGGGCAGTATGCCGCCGCGGTGGGCCGGGCTCTGGTGCCGAGGGTGAGCCGGGTAGCGATCATCGCCGGTGCGTTACCCCTCACCGAACCCGGTGTTTTCGCCCGGCTGCCGACATTCGATCGGGTCTACACCCGCCTATCACAGCGTGCGCCGTGGGCGGCCCGACTGTGCTTCCGCTCGATGGGCTTGGCTGCCGGCGCCTTCCCCGCGTGGTACGGGCGCGCGGCAGCCGGTGGGCTGGGCGACGCCGATGGGAAGGTCATTCGCGACGAGGGATACGGGGCTTTCGCCAGAATGTCGGCTGAGGCGATGCGCCAGCCCGAAGGCGTCGTGGAGGACTACCGGGCGTGGATGCGGCCATGGGGGTTCGCGCCCGAGGATTTGGCAGTCCCGGTCGAGGTATGGGCCGGAGAACAGGACGAACTGGTTGACAAGGCCTGGGAGATCGAACTGGCCCGCCGCATCCCTGGTGCGTCGTTGCAGCTACGGCAGGGAGGCCACTTCCTGGCACATCTCCATTACGGCGAGATCTTCAACAATCTGATGCGCCAGTAGTCCCACCTGCGACCTCGGCCGGGCCCACGGCGTCACAGCCCGGCGAAACAGGGGTCCTGCTGCCCATTCGGAATGGTGGCATTGCGGGTGACGAACTTGGCGGAGACCCCACTGTCGGTCACCTCGACGTTGTCGGCGTGAATACCCATCGGCAGGTTCTTGGTGAGCTGGTCGGTGAACACGTCCAGGGCCGGCTGCACGCTCTCGCGGGGCAGTGTCATGCCCAGGCCGGTGACCTTCAGAACCGTGAGCTTCAGGGCGCCGTCGGCCGCCTCGGGCCTGATCGTCACGGTGCCCAGCGGGCCCTGCACCTCCAAAGTCCCGTCCGACGGACTGGTGTTCACACTGCTGACCAGGCTGCCGATCAGCGGGATCATGCCCGCCACGGTCTCCTTGATGCCGTCGGAAGTCCAGCTGACGTCGGCGTCCAGCGATCCCAGCGTGCCCGCCGACTCTGCGTTCGGACTCATCTGCACGTCGTCGAGCAGCAGCGTCAGCTTCATGCCCTTGGCGTCGCGGATCTGGTTGCCGGCGGTCTCCACCTCCATGTCGCGGTAGCGGTGGGTGAAGTGCTGCAGCAGGAAAGGCCGGATTCCGAACGACACCTTGGCGCTGTCCTGCACCACACAGCTGACGGCTTTCGCGACGATGGTGTCGGCCTTGTTGCGCGCGTACAACTCCGCGCCGACCACGGCGGCCAGGGCCAGGGCGACGACGATGACGACGGCGAGTGCCACGGACAGCGGGTCCCCGAACGGGCCGCGGCGGCGTGGCTCCTCGGGTTCGGGCTCGGTGACGACGGTGGGCGGCGTGGGCGGCAGCGGCGGCTGGGCCGGTTGCGGCAGGTGCTGGGTCGGCTGATTCATCCCCGCGGGATCAAAGCCCGGCCCCGGTTGGGGGAGCGGCTGCGGAATGTGCTGGGTGGGGGGCTCCGGGAATCCGGGGCCGAACGGCGGCTGGCCCGGTGGCGGCGTCGTCACCTGCGCGATTGTGCCTTACGAATCTGTGCGAAGTCTAACGCGATTCCGCAACACACCGACGGTGTCGCGGACCTTCGGCACGCTCGCGACGTCCAGATCGCACGCCAGGAGTTGCGGGTCGGGGCCGGCTGAGCACAGCACCTCGCCGAGTGGGGAGGAGACCAGGCTGCCGCCCACGCCGGTCGGAGCCCGCGCCGCCAACTCCGGACCGGGATAGGCCTGGCCGGCGGCGGCGACGAAACACCCGGAGTCCAAAGCGCGGGCCCGGGCCAGGAGTGTCCACTGCTCGAGCTTGCCGGGACCCGCACCCCACGACGCGCTCACGGTGATCACCGAGGCGCCGCGGTCGGCCAGTTCGCTGTAGAGGTAGGGGAAGCGGATGTCGTAGCACAGCGTGATGCCGACGCCGACGCCGTCGACGGTGACGACCACCGGCCCACTGCCCGGCCCGACGGTGTCGGACTCGGTGAAGCCGAACGCGTCGTAGAGGTGGATCTTGTCGTAGCTCGCCTCCACCCCCGCGCCGGTGGCGAGCATTGTGTTGTGCACCCGGCCGTCGGCTGACGGGGTGAACATCCCGGCGAACACGGTGACGCCGGTGTCGGCGGCGATCGCCCGGACCGCGTCGGCCCACGGACCGTCGAGGGGCTGGGCCACCGGCGCCAGCGGAACCCCGAACCGGCACATGGTCGCCTCCGGGAACACCACCAGGCGGGCGCCGTCGTCGGCGGCGCGGCGGGTGTGATCGCGAACCAGCTCGAGATTGGCGGCCGGGTCGGTGCCGGCGAGGATCTGCGCCAGGGCGACTCGCATGGCGATCAGCGTAGCGGGGGCGCAGGCGGAGCCACGGCGGACCAGGGCACCGTCAGCACCGCGTCCCGCACGCTGCGCCGCTGCGGTTCCATCTGTATGCCGGCCGCGCTCAACGCCTCGCGCATGGCACGCCACCGGGCCCGCGGACCGAACACCGACTGCCCCGCGACCGCGGCCCACGACCGGTCCGCCGCGTCGAGCAGTGTGTGGATCGGCTGGCCTGGAATATTGTGGTGGATAAGGACTTTCGGCAATCGCTCGGCCAAGTCCGAGGGCCGTTCGATGAACCGCGCGTCACACGCCAGCGTCAGGCTCACCGGCCCGTCGCGGTCCAGCAGCACCCAGCAGCCCAGGCGGCCGAGTTCATCGCAGGTGCCGTCGAGGATCAGGCCGCCCGGCGCCAGCTGGGCCTGCATGGTCTGCCATGCCGAGGCCACCGCCTCCTCGGGGTACTGGCGCAAGACATTGAACGCGCGCACCAGGATTGGGCGTAGTCCGTTGAGTTCGAAGCCGCCGACGCGGAATTCGACCCCGTCGGAACTGACCTTGCGGGCCTCCTCGACGCGCTGCGGGTCGATCTCCAGGCCGACGACCCGCACATCGGCCCGCACGGCGCGCAACCGCGACGCCAACTCGAGGGTGGTGACGGGCAACCGCCCGTAACCGAGGTCGACGACCACCGGATCGGCGGCCTGCTGCAATGCCGCGCACACCCGCGGCGACTGCGTCAGCCAGCGGTCGGCCCGGCGTAGGCGGTTGGCTCCGGTGGTTCCCCGCGTCGGCATCCCCACCGGCCGCGTGGGCTTACCGATGAGCGGCGACCCATTCCGCGGTGAACTCGCCCTCGCCGGCGAACATCGCTTTCAGTCCGCCCAGAACGAGTTGCTCGATTTGTCCGCCGATGATCGGCACCCGCATCCGGCAGGAGGTCGTCAGCCGCATCCGACTGCCGCGTTCGGTGTCGTGCAGGACATAGTCGCCGGTGAGGTCGAGCGGAACCGGAACGTCGGCGCGGTAGCGTCCGACGGCTTGATTGGCCGGTGTGTCGAACGGATCGAAGTGCTGCTCGCGTTTGACGATGAACGAACCCGAAATCACCCGCCGGGCAACGGGCGGCAGATCCTGCGCGGACATGATGTGCGCGAAGGTGATGTCGGTTCCGGTCTCGTCGGAGGAGAAGTGGGCGATCTCGGTCTGCGAGGAGTGGCTCCGGTAGTGCTCGACGAGGTCTTCCCAGTAGCCGACGGTGGTGAAGTAGCCGTACATCTGCGCGGCCGGCACGTCGACGTCGACGTCGTAGACCAGGCTGCGGGGCATGGCCCCAACCTACCGGGCCTGTTCAGTGGTTCTCGGTGATCCAGCGGGTGGTGAATTGCTGCTCGTTGGTGAGCAGGTTCATCAGCTGTGTGCCGATGAAGTTCTCCATCTTGCGGCCGACCAGCGGGATGCGGACCTCGACGGTGGCCCGGAACGCCAGTCGGGCCTGCCGGTCCACGGGGGCGAGCCTGGCTTCGCCGTTCAGCGCGACGGGCGCGTGCTGGATGGAACTGGTCACGGTTGCTTCCGCGGTGTCACCGCACAGGCCCGTCCAGGTCTCGGCCCGGCGGATGTAGAGGTCGCCGCGATGGAACTGGTGGACGATCGAGGGCAGCCGGTCGGAACGCAGCACCTGGGTGGTGATCACGTCGACGCCGCCGTCGTGGCCCAGCCGGAACACGTCGAGAGCCGCCTCGTCCGCTCCGGACTCGGCCAGCCGTGCCTCCCAGTAGCGCTTGTCGCAGAAGGCGTCGTGCACCTGAGCCACGGTGCCCTGGTACTCGGTGGCCATGTCGAACGAGCGCGGCATAGGTCGTGAGGCTACCGTTACGGGCCGTGGCTGGAGGGCAGGATTTCGCGGGTGCGCAGGTCGATTTCGACCAGCCGCTGGCGCCGCTGACCACACTCCGCGTCGGCCCCGTCGCGCGGCGAATCATCACCTGTGTCAATACCGAACAGATCGTCGCGACGCTGGCGACGCTGGACCGGGCCGGTGTGCGGCCACTGGTGCTCGGCGGCGGGTCCAACGTCGTGGTTTCCGACGATCTGACGGATTTGACCGTGGTGCGACTGGCCAATTCGACGGTTACCGCGGACGGCGCCGTCCTGCGGGCGGAGGCCGGCGCCGACTGGGACGGCGTCGTCGCCCGGGCGGTCAATGAGAATCTCGGTGGGCTGGAATGCCTTTCGGGAATCCCGGGTTCGGCCGGGGCCACCCCGGTGCAGAACGTCGGGGCCTACGGCGTGGAAGTGGCCGACTGGCTGACGCGGGTTCGGCTGCTGGATCGCGGCACCGGCGACGTGCGATGGGTGCCGGCCGAGGAACTCCGGTTCGCCTACCGGCACAGCGTGCTCAAGAACTCGTCGGCCGCAACGGTGCTGGAGGTGGAGTTCGCACTTGCCGCCGACGGACGGTCGGCGCCCATCCGCTACGCCGAACTGGCTGGGGCACTGGGGGTTACGGCCGGGGATCGCGCCGACGCGGATCGTGTACGCGATGCGGTGCTCGGACTGCGGGCGGCCAAGGGCATGGTGCTCGACGAGGCCGATCACGACACCTGGAGCGTCGGCTCGTTCTTCACCAACCCGGTGGTGGACGCCGGGCAGTTCGAGCGGTTGCAGGCCGCCGTCGACGGACCCGTGCCGCACTATCCGGCGCCTGACGGGGTCAAGCTCGCCGCGGGCTGGCTGGTGGAGCGCGCCGGGTTCGGCAAGGGCTATCCCGGCGACGGGCCGTGCCGGTTGTCGACCAAACACGCCCTTGCCGTGACCAACCGAGGCTGGGCGACCACGTCCGATGTGCTGGCGCTGGCCCGCACCGTGCGCGACGGTGTGCGCGGGGCCTTCGGGGTGAGCCTGGTTCCGGAGCCCGTGCTGGTGGGCTGCGCGCTGTAACTTTGGTGGACGTGGGGTACCAGCTGAACCGGAGGCAGGCGCTGGGCGCCGCCGCACTGCTGGCCGCACCGAACTTTCTGGCTGCCTGCCTCAAGCGCTCCGGTTCGTCTTCCGCCCCGGCCCCCAAACCCACCCTCACGTTCACGCCCGCCGACGGCGCCACCGGCATCGTGCCGACGGTGCCGGTGAGCATTGCGGTCAGCGACGGCTGGTTCCAGCACATCGCGCTGACCAACCCGGCGGGCAAGTCGGTGGCCGGGACGCTCAACCGCGAACGCACCGTCTTCGCCGTCACCGAACCGCTCGGCTACGACGCCGTCTACACCTGGAGCGGTTCGGTGGTGGGCCACGACGGCCAGGCCGGCGCGGTCAGCGCGAAGTTCAGCACCGTCACGCCGAACAAGGTGGTCAACGGCTGGTTCCAGCTGAGCGACGGCCAGACCGTCGGCGTCGCGGCGCCGATCATCCTGCAGTTCGATGCGCCGATCTCGGACAAGGCGACTGTCGAACGCGCGCTGACCGTCACCACCGACCCGCCCACCGAGGGCGGTTGGGCGTGGCTGCCCGACGAGGTGGGCGGTGCACGGGCGCACTGGCGCAGCCGGGAGTACTTCGCACCGGGCACCAAGGTTCACGTCAGCGCCAAGATCTACGGAGTCGGCTTCGGCGACAACAACTACGGCGCCGACGACCTGACCCTGGACTTCGACATCGGCCGTCGGCAGGTGGTCCGGGCCGCCGCCGGATCGCATCGCATCCAGGTCGTCACCGACGCCGGGGTGATCATGGACTTCCCGTGCAGCTACGGCGAGGCCGACCAGCCCCGCAACGTGACCCGCAGCGGAATTCACGTCGTCACCGAGAAGTACTCCGACTTCTACATGTCCAACCCCGCGGCCGGCTACAACCACATCCACGAGCGTTGGGCGGTGAGGATTTCCAACAACGGCGAGTTCATCCACGCCAACCCGGCGAGCTCCGGCGCGCAGGGCAACACCAACGTCACCAACGGCTGCATCAACCTCTCCGACGGCGATGCGCAGCAGTACTTCTCCTCGGCGATCTACGGCGACCCGGTGGAGGTGAGCGGTACCTCGATCCAGCTCTCCTACGCCGACGGCGACATCTGGGACTGGACGATCGACTGGCCGGAGTGGACGTCGATGTCGGCGCTGTCGAAGACGAAGTCCTCGGGGCTGCCGGTCAGTGCGCCGGCCACCCCGACCGATGCGCCGACCCTGTCCGGAACGCCGACGACGTCCTCGACCCCGTCGACGACGGTCAGCCCCGGCGGTTGAACCGGCTGGCGCTGGCCTGATCGCGCGGACGCACGACGATCTGATCGAGGTTGACGTGGGAGGGCCGGGAGGCGACGAACCCGATCACCTCGGCCACGTCTTGCGGGGTCAGCGGCGTGATCCCCGCGTAGACCTTCTCGGCGCGTTGCACGTCACCACCGAAGCGCAGCAGGGAGAAGTCGGTCTGGACGGAACCGGGCGCAATCTCGGTGAGGCGCACCGGTTTTCCGATCAGTTCGCCGCGCAGTGTGCGGTGCAGCGCCGCCTCGGCGTGCTTGGCCGCGGTGTATCCGGCCCCGCCGTCGTACACCTCGATCGCCGCGGTCGAGGTCACCGTGACGATCAGGCCGTCGCCGGATTCGATCAGCATGGGCAGCAGCGCCCGGGTGACCCGAAGCGTGCCCAGCACGTTGGTCTCCCACATCCAGCGCCAGTCGTCGAGATCGGCCTCGGCGACCGGTTGCAGGCCCCTGGCTCCGCCGGCGTTGTTCACCAGGACGTCGACTCGCCGCAGCCGGCCGGCCAGGGCGGCCACCGCCGCGTCGTCCGTGATGTCGGCCGGCACCGCCGTCCCGCCGATATCCTCGGCCAGCCGTTCGATGCGGTCCGCGCGGCGTGCCACCGCGACGACGTGGAAGCCGAGATCGGCGAGCGTTCGCGCCGTCGCCTCACCGATCCCGGCACTGGCGCCGGTGACCACTGCGACCCGCGAATGGGCGTCGGGGATTGCCATCGAGCTCAACTCTAGTGACCGTGCTACTTTGTCGTTCATGTCAGAGATGCAGACGAGCTGTCTGGTGTCGCGCTGCGCGTGTTGTTGTCACGCGTTCCGCTGCGCCTGATCTGACGGACCTTCGTCCCCTGGACTCACCGGCGCGGCATGCCCCGCAGACCCCGGCCGAACTCCAGAAGGACATCCCATGACCAGCACCATCCCCTCCCGCGCCGTCACCCATAACCGGGTGCATCCGTTGCGCAACCGCCACCACGTCGTCGCCCCCTCCTTGCGGGTGCCCGAGGCTGCGCCCTCGGCGGTGTTCGCCGCCGTCCGCCAGCGCGGGCCCGTGGCCCGCGACGCCATCGCAACCCTCACCGGGTTGTCGATTGCAACGGTCAACCGCCAGGTCAGCGCCCTGCTGGATGCCGAACTGCTGCGGGAGCGTCCCGACCTCGCCGTCGCCGGTGCGATCGGCCGTCCGCGCATTCCGGTCGAGATCAACCACGAGCCCTACCTGACCCTCGGCCTGCACATCGGTGCCCGCACAACCAGCATCGTGGCCAGCGACCTGTTCGGCCGGACGCTCGATGCGGTCGAGACGCCGACGCCGGGCGGTTCGCAGTCCACGGCCCTGGCGGCGCTGGCCGACAGCGCCCGCCGCTACCTCGGCCGCTGGCACCGTCGCCGGCCGCTGTGGGTCGGAGTGGCCACCGGCGGCGTGGTCGACAGCGCCGCCGGACAGGTGGACCACCCCCGTCTCGGTTGGGCCCAGGCGCCGGTTGGCGCCATCCTCGGTGCGGCGCTCAATGTGCCCGTGTCCGTCGCCTCGCACGTGGATGCGATGGCCGGCGCGGAACTGCTGTTGGGCTCGCGCCCGGCGCGCACACCCGACCACACCAGCAGCCTCTACATCTACGCCCGCGAGACCGTGGGTTTCGCCCTGGTGATCGGCGGGCGGGTGCATACCCCCGCCAGCGGTCCCGGCACCGTCGCCGGGCTGCCCGTGCAGTCCGACCTGCTGGCCGGCGGGTACGGCCACCTGGAGTCGACGGTCAGCGACGAGGCCGTGGTGGCGGCAGCGCGCAAGGCCGCGATCCTGCCCGCCACCGGGCCGAACTCGACGATCGCCGCACTGGCCCGGTTGGCCCGCAGGGACGGCACCGGCGCCCCGGCCGCCGCCCGGGATCTGCTGGCCGAACGGGCACGCGTGCTCGGCGGAGCCGTGGCCCTGCTGCGTGACCTGCTCAACCCCGATGACCTGGTGGTCGGCGGCCAGGCGTTCACCGAATACCCCGAGGGCCTGCCCCATGTGCGCGACGCGTTCGCCGAGCGCTCGCTGCTGGCTGCGCGTGACATCCGGGTGACGGCGTTCGGCAACCGGGTCCAGGAAGCCGGCGCCGGGGTGGTGTCATTGAGCAGCCTGTATGCCGACCCGTTGGGGGCATTGCGGCGGTCGCGGCACCGCATTCCGGAGGTCTCTGCCTGACCTGCGCCCTGCATGCGGGTGTAAAGATAGTGGGGTGCGGCATCCCCGGGAGTCCAGCGACGCCGGAGTGCTGCCGCGCCGGGTGGCGGTGATCTCGGTGCACACCTCGCCGCTGGCCCAGCCCGGGACCGGCGACGCCGGCGGGATGAACGTCTACGTCCTGCAGACCGCTCTGCACATGGCCGCCCGCGGCGTCGAGGTGGAGATCTTCACGAGGGCGACGTCCTCGGCCGACCCCCCGACCGTCGCGGTGGCTCCCGGCGTGCTGGTGCGCAACGTGGTCGCCGGGCCGTTCGAAGGGCTGGACAAATACGACCTGCCGACCCAGTTGTGCGCGTTCACCGCCGGTGTTCTGCGGGCCGAGGCCAATCAGGAACCCGGCCACTACGACGTCGTGCATTCGCATTACTGGTTGTCCGGTCAGGTGGGGTGGCTGGCCCGGGACCGCTGGGCCGTGCCCCTGGTGCACACCGCGCACACCCTGGCCGCGGTCAAGAACGCCGCCCTGGCCGACGGCGACGCGCCCGAGCCTCCGCTGCGGGCGGTGGGTGAACAACAGGTTGTCGACGAAGCCGACCGACTGATCGTCAACACCGAAGAGGAAGCGCGCCAACTGGTTTCGCTTCACCACGCCGACCCCGCTCGTATCGACGTCGTCAACCCGGGGGTCGATCTGAAGACCTTCACCCCCGGGGATCGCGGCGCTGCGCGCGCCGCGCTCGGGTTGCCCGCGGGTGAGAAGATCGTCGCCTTCGTCGGTCGCATCCAGCCGCTCAAGGCCCCCGACGTTCTGCTGAGGGCCGCGGCATTGCTGCCCGCGGGGGTTCGCGTGGTGATCGCCGGCGGCGCCTCGGGTAGCGGACTCGCCGCGCCCGACAGCTTGATTCGGCTGGCCGACGAACTGGGGATCGCCGACCGGGTGAGCTTCCTGCCGCCGCAGTCCCGGGAGAACCTGGTCAACGTCTACCGCGCCGCTGACCTGGTGGCGGTGCCGAGCTACTCGGAGTCCTTCGGGCTGGTGGCCGTCGAGGCGCAGGCCTGCGGAACACCGGTGGTCGCCGCGGCGGTCGGTGGTCTGCCGGTGGCGGTGGCCGACGGCCACAGCGGCTCCCTGGTCGACGGGCACGATCCGCGGGACTGGGCCGAGTCGATCGCTGCACTGCTGGATTCCGACGCCGGCGCCTTGAGCCGTGCGGCCGTCGAGCACGCACGCGGGTTCTCCTGGGACCACACCGTCGACGGTCTGCTGGCCAGCTACGGCCGCGCGATGGCCGACTACAGCGGAATCCAGATGCGCGGCGCGGCAAGGGATCTCGCCTCACGGCGGGCCGGTCGTCGGTGGGCCATGCGCAGGGGAGTGCGCGCGTGAGGCCAAAGCGCGCGGCGAAGCGGATCCGCCGGTGATTGAGCCTCCCGCCCGGCAGGCCGAGGCGCGGGTCCAGCAGGTCATCGAGAAGGCCCTCACCGAGCACGGACTGAACTTCACCCGCTACGAGGGTGCACACGGCGGGCTTCCCGGGCTCATCGTCGAGCTGCCCGGTGAGCGCAAGTTGACCACCAACACGCTGCTGAGCATCGGCGAGCACTCCGTCCGGGTGGAGGCCTTCGTCTGCCGCCGGCCCGACGAGAACCACGAGGCCGTCTACCGCTTCATGCTCAAGCGCAACCGCCGGCTCTACGGGGTGGCCTACACCCTGGACAACATCGGCGACATCTACCTGATCGGCCGGATGGCCCTCGACGTCGTCAACGCCGACGAGATCGACCGGGTGCTGGGTCAGGTGCTGGAGGCCGTCAACAACGACTTCAACACCCTGCTCGAACTCGGCTTCGCGACCTCGATCCGCAAGGAGTGGGCCTGGCGGGTGGCGCGGGGGGAGTCGCTGAAAAACCTCAAAGCCTTCGAGCACCTCATCAACGAGGACGGCCAGGACGACGGCGAAGACGCCGAACAGTAGGCCGCCGTCGTGAGACACTTCCGGGCATGGCTGACGGTGACTGCACACTGATCCTGCTCCGCCACGGCGAAAGCCAGTGGAACGCTCTCAATCTCTTCACCGGGTGGGTCGACGTCGACCTCACCGACAAGGGCCGCGCCGAGGCCGCCCGGGCCGGCGAGTTGATCGCCGGACTCGACCGGCTTCCGGATGTGGTCTACACCTCACTGCTCCGGCGCGCGATCACCACCGCGAACCTGGCCCTGGACAAAGCCGACCGGCACTGGATTCCGGTGCACCGCAACTGGCGGCTCAACGAACGGCACTACGGGGCGCTGCAGGGGCTGGACAAAGCCGAGACGAAGGCAAAGTACGGCGAGGCTCAGTTCATGGAGTGGCGGCGCAGCTATAACACCCCGCCGCCGCCGATCGAACGCGGCAGCGAATTCAGCCAGGACACCGATCCGCGCTACGCCGACATCAACGGCGGCCCGCTGACCGAGTGCCTGGCCGACGTGGTGGCTCGCTTCGTCCCTTACTTCGAGGGAACGATCGTCCCCGATCTGAAAGCCGGCAAGACCGTGCTGATCGCCGCCCACGGGAATTCCCTTCGGGCGCTGGTGAAATACCTCGACGGCATGTCGGATGAGGATGTGGTCGGACTGAACATTCCCACCGGCATTCCGCTGCGCTACGACCTGGGACCCGAGCTGAAGCCCCTGGTCCCCGGCGGCGCCTATCTGGACCCGGACGCCGCCGCTGCCGGGGCGGCCGCGGTGGCCAACCAGGGCTCCAAATAGAACAACGGGTGAACAAGCGCTGAACTCGCTGTTCAGTGCCCGCACGAGTTTTTTCGCGGTCCGCTCCATGCGTACGCTTTCGGCGTGAGTGTTAGTGCGGTGGCACTGAGCGCCGCCGTCGCAGGGATGCTGGGCCTCGGGTCCGGGTTCGCGATCTCCGTTACCCGGGGTCGGCGCCCGGCCGGCCGCACCCAGGAACGTCCCACCGCCGACCCGGGCATGACCGTGTCCGAAGTGCTGCAGCGCGTGGTGGCTTCCGCGCCGGTCGGTGTGGTGGTGGTCGACCGGCTTCGGGATGTCGTGGTCAGTAACGAGCGGGCGACCGCACTGGGACTGGTGCGTGAGGGCCTGCTCGACGATCGCGTGTGGGCCGCCGCGCAGGCCACCCTGGCCCGCGGCGAGGACGTCGCGGTGGACCTCACCGTCGCGGGCGGCGGGACCGGGCGGCGCAACAGCGTGTCGGTGCGCGGATACGTACGGCTGCTCAGTGCGGACAATCCCCGGCTGGCGGTGATCTATCTCGACGACCAATCCGAGCAGGCCCGCATGGAGGCCAGCCGCCGCGACTTCGTGGCGAACGTCAGCCACGAACTCAAGACGCCGGTCGCGGCGATGGGTGTGCTCGCCGAGGCGCTCCTGGAATCCGCCGACGACCCCGAGACGGTTCAGCGGTTCGGGCACAAGCTGCTCACCGAATCCCAGCGACTGGCCGGTATGGTCGGCGAGCTGATCGAACTGTCCCGCCTGCAAGGCGCCGAACGTCTCCCCGACTTCGTTTCGGTCGATGTCGATTCTGTTGTGCAGGAAGCCATTTCGCGTCACAAAGTGGCCGCCGACAAAGCCGAGATCACGATCAGCACCGATGTTGCCAGCGGTCTGCAGGTGCTCGGGGACCAGGGGTTGCTGGTCACTGCGGTGGCCAACCTGATCTCCAACGCCATTGCCTACTCACCGGATTCGTCGACGGTGTCGATCAGCCGTCGCCGCAACGGTGACGACGTGGAGATCGCCGTCACCGATCGTGGGATCGGAATCGCACTGTCCGATCAGGAGCGGGTGTTCGAGCGGTTCTTCCGCGTGGACAAGGCCCGCTCACGCGCCACCGGCGGCACCGGGCTCGGGCTGGCGATCGTCAAGCATGTGGCGGCCAACCACAACGGCAGCATCCGGCTGTGGAGCCGGCCCGGAACGGGGTCGACTTTCACGCTGTCCATCCCGGTTTACGCGGGGGCGGACGACGAGGACATCGAGGAAGAGGAGGCGCAGTGATCAGGGTGCTGGTCGTCGAGGATGAGGAGTCGCTGGCCGATCCGCTGGCCTACCTGCTCCGCAAGGAGGGTTTCGAGACCACCGTCGTGGCCGACGGGCCCTCCGCACTGGCGGAATTCGACCGGGCCGGGGCCGACATCGTGCTGCTCGACCTGATGCTGCCCGGCATGAGCGGGACCGACGTGTGCAAGCAGCTGCGGGCCCGTTCCAGCGTCCCGGTCATCATGGTGACCGCCCGTGACAGCGAGCTCGACAAGGTGCTGGGCCTGGAGCTCGGTGCCGACGACTATGTCACCAAGCCGTATTCGGCGCGCGAACTGATCGCCCGTATTCGCGCGGTGCTGCGCCGCGGCGCCGAGGCCGAGGAGATCGGCGACACGGTGCTGGAGTCCGGACCCGTCCGGATGGACATCGAACGCCACATCGTCAGCGTGGACGGCCAGCAGATCGCACTGCCGCTCAAGGAGTTCGACCTGCTCGAGTACCTGATGCGCAACAAGGGCCGGGTGCTGACCCGTGGGCAGTTGATCGACCGGGTGTGGGGCGCCGATTACGTCGGCGACACCAAGACCCTGGACGTGCACGTGAAACGCCTGCGCGCCAAGATCGAGACCGACCCGGCGAACCCGGTGCGGCTGGTGACCGTACGCGGGCTGGGCTACAAGCTGGAGGGGTAGCCGCCCGGTGCGGCGGTTGTCAGGCGACCCTGGGCACCTCCAGCTTCACATCGCCGATGTTCATGAAGCCCCAGTCGAGCAGATCGGTGTAGGGCAGGGCCGAACTGGTGATCTGCAGGGTTAGTGAGTCGCTCGGATCGGTTACGGTGTAGGCGATGTCGGCCATCGGTATCGAGACCGTGTGTTGCCGCCCGTCCAGTGCCACCGTCACCGGCGTGACGACGTTGCCGACCACCAGCCCGGTGGCATTGTCCACCAGCTGCGCGTAGACGGCGTGGCTGAGACCCAGGCCGCGGTAGCTGAAACTCAGCGTCGGCGCCCCGGCGATGACGGTCCCGACCGGCGGAGTGACGTCGAGGTTCAGTGCGTTTCGCGCTTTGCTTCCGCTGGCGAGCGCGAAAGCCGTGCTGAACACGGTCGGCTTCTCCGGGGGAACTGCAGCCTTCGACGGGCCTGATCCGCCCAGCAGCGGAACCAGGACGAGCGAGCTGCCGTCGCCGGTGTACTTCAGCTTGACGGGCTTGTTGAAGTTCGGGTCGAACGGGTTGAGATCCGAGCTGTGGTAAGAGCCGTTCTGATCGAACCACTGGAATGTGGGGATGCTGTCGGCCGGTGTACCGCTCTGCGCCACATACTGATCCAGCCACATCAACGTGTCGTCCATGTTGACCGCGCCCTGCTGGCTCTGCAGGTTGTGATCGAGCAGGCACACGCCGTGGCCGCCGCAGAACCAGGTGGTCTTGACCGGCACGGTGGGGTTGGCTTCGGCCATCGTCTCGCCGTTGGTCATCGCCGCGTTCAGCTCGAACAGGATGTCGGGGGTACCCTGCAGGAAGAGGGTGGGTACGGCGATGTTGTTGACGAAAACGCCTGGGCCACTGTTGATCAGCAGCGCTCGGGATGCATCGCTGAGAGCTCCGAAGATCACGCCGGTGGCGATACCGGCGTAGATCTGCTTGTTGAGTCGGGCATTGGTGACGGCGAGCGCCAACAACAACTCCGAACCGATCACCGTCTTGAAGTTGGCGTCCGGATAGAGCGCACCGGTCAGTGTGTTCCAGGCGATCGACGGCACGATCGCGTCGACGCGCTTATCCGGTGTGCCGGCGACCGCGAGTTGGATACCCCCGCCGTAGGAGCCGCCGACCATCCCGATGTACGGATCCCCGGAGTTGTCGGTCGCGATCTGGCTGCGTTCGGGATTGTCCGCGCTGGTCGCAAACGAGATGATCGACGAGACGTCACGGCCTTCGAAGTTCGGGTTGTCCAACTGCATGTAGCCGCCGGAGGCCCACTCACCGCGCGGATCCCAGGTGATGACGTTGTAGCCGCCACCTCCGCTGTAACCGCCGGACAGGGGGCTGGCGTCATTACGCAACGCGACCAGTCCCGGCACGATGTTCACGAGGCTGGTGTCCCATTTGGAGAAGACGTCGGTGTTGCCGGGAAAGCCGAGGTCCGGTCCGTTGAGCACCGTCGGCGCAGACGACACGGTGCCGTCGGCGACGTTGGTGGCCGGAAAATAGTTGATGCTGATGGGAATCCGGTCGAATGACGGCATCAGATAGGTGAACCCGACTGGCCGTCCCGCAGCCAGGGTCGAGGGCGTCTCGTCGAAATTGGCGACGGTCGCGTCACCGATGATCGGAGCAAGGAGGGTGCTGATGACGGGCAGTCGGTGCAGCGTCTTGAGGACCGGTTCCCAGAGCTTTCCAATGATCGGGATGTTCTTGATGAAGGTATCGAACTTGGTGACCTCGGAGACCATGACGCTGAACTGCTCGCTCTGACCAGGTGTGGTCAACGTCGTTAGGTAGGGCAGATAGGAGAACAGGTCCGGTCGAGTTCCGTCCGAACCGGGGGCCCAGGTGATCTTGCCGCCCAGACTCGGCTCGTCCAACACCGAGTAGTCCAGCGGAAGATCTCGACTGGACGTGGCGTTCAACGTGCCCAGCAGCGCACCGGTGTCCCAGTGGACCTGGGGGTCGACGGTGATCGAGTTGCCGAACAGCGCGGCCGCCGTGGCCGACGCCGACGTCGAGGTCGCTTCCCGCCGGGCCGCCGCCAGCGCTGCCCACTCCAGAGGTGAATCGGCCGGTCCACCCGGCGATCCGCCGGCAAGTGACCTGAGCAGTTCGACGAGAATGCCCGTACCGAAGCCCGACACGGCCCCGGCTTTGGCGGCAGTCGGTGTTGCGGAGAGGGTTTCGGTGGGCTGCACGCCGGTGGTTGAGTCGGCCTCGGCGACGGTGGCCGCAGGGGCGGGCAGGGCGGGAGCTTCGTTGGATGCCGTCGACGTGATGGCGTTCGTCGCCTCCGCGACCGGATGCCGCGGGACTGAGGAGGCGGTCTCCGGGGTGGTACTTGTCGGAGATGCCGGCTCGTCGCTCACGCCCTGGCTCGTGCTCGTGCTCGGGCTGGTTTGCGAGCTGACGACCGTTCTCCGGCTCGACGCCGGGAGCGGCGTGGTCGCCAGGCTCTCTTGCCGCGCAACGGTTTCGCGGCTGTGTGCCCGTGGTGAGGGTGTTCTGCTGGTCGAGGTCGCACCGGGATTCTCCGGCGAGGCGCCAGGCGTGCCGCCGCGCGAGGATCCGTCGGCCCAGGCCGTCGGATCACCGCTCAGCGCCGCCGCTCCCAGACCCAGGGCAATCGCCAGGCCGCCGACCCGACCGATAAACGCCGCATCACCCATGTGCACTCCCGAACATCGACGTTGAACAAGACGGTCGGGACAGTACCGGGCAAACGATGCGATTCAGTGCTGCTCGCCGGTGTGTTGACGTGGGTATCGCGACCAAGGCCCGGCTGCCGAAGGTGCGGCGAGGATCAGGCCCCGCTCGCGGCGCGCGTCGCGGGGTGAACGGCAATCAGCGGGAAGCCGCTGCGGCGCTTGCACATTGAGGCCAGCTCGGCGTAGGCCTTCTCGCCGAGTAGCTCGGTGAGCTCGGGCGCGTAGGACTTCCACACCGGCTCTTTGCCGACGTGGGCGGCCGGGTCACCGGTGCAGTACCAGTGCAGGTCCTCGCCGCCCTCGCCCCATCCGCGGCGGTCGTACTCGGTGATCGTGGTCTTGAGGATCTCGCTGCCGTCGGGACGGGTCACCCATTCCTGGCTGCGACGGACCGGAAGTTGCCAGCACACTTCGGGTTTCATGGTCAGCGGGACGACACCGAGTTTCAGCGCCTTGCTGTGCAACGCGCAGCCGATGCCCCCGGCGAAACCCGGCCGGTTGAGAAAGATGCAGGCGCCCTTGTATTTCCGGGTCCGCAGGTTCGGCTTGTCGTCGTACTCGTCCATCTCGAGATAGCCCTTGGCGCCCAGACCCTTGTCGCGGAACTGCCAGTCCTTGTCGGTCAGCGTCTTCACCGCGTCGTCCAGTCGGGCGCGGTCGTCGTCGTCGGAGAGGAAGGCGCCGTGCGAACAGCAGCCGTCGTCGGGCCGCCCCTCGACGGTTCCCTTGCACGCCGGTGTCCCGAACACGCATGTCCATTTCGACAGCAGCCAGGTGAGGTCGGCGGCGATCAGATGCTCGGGATTGGCGGGGTCGTAGAACTCGATCCACTCTCTGGGGAAGTCGAGTTCGACCTCGCCGGGGTGCCTGCTTGTCACGGATGTCAACGGTAGACGACCGCGTGCGTCCCGCATCCCAGCCGGGCGGGACGGGCTAGGTTAGACCTCGTGCGATTGGGCGTGCTCGACGTGGGCAGCAACACGGTGCATCTGCTGGTGGTGGATGCACATCGCGGCGGGCATCCGACGCCGATGAGTTCGACCAAGGCTCCGCTGCGGCTCGCGGAGTCGATCGACGACGACGGCAAGCTCACCCGCAAGGGCGCCGAGCGGCTCATCGCCACCGTCGACGAGTTCGCCAAGATCGCCAGAAGCTCGGGCTGCGCCGACCTGATGGCCTTCGCCACCTCGGCCGTCCGCGACGCCCGCAACTCCGACGAAGTGCTGGCGAAGGTGCGCGCGGAAACCGGTGTCGATCTGCAGGTGCTGTCCGGCCCCGACGAGTCTCGACTGACCTTCCTGGCGGTGCGGCGCTGGTACGGCTGGAGCAAGGGACGCATCACCGACCTCGACATCGGCGGCGGTTCACTGGAGTTGTCCACCGGCGTGGACGAGGAACCGGACGTGGCGTTGTCGCTGCCGTTGGGCGCGGGCCGAATGACCAGGGAGTGGCTGGATGGCGATCCGCCCAGCCGGCGGCGAATCGCCATGCTGCGCGACTGGCTCGACACCGAACTGGCCGAGCCCGCGAAGGCCATGCGCGAGGCGGGAAAGCCCGACCTGGCGGTGGGCACCTCCAAGACGTTCCGCTCGCTGGCCCGGCTGACCGGCGCTGCCCCGTCGGCGGCCGGACCGCGGGTCAAACGTGTCCTTACCGCCAACGGCCTGCGCCAACTCATAGCTTTCATCTCTAGGATGACCACCGAGGACCGCGCCGAGTTGGAAGGGGTCAGCACCGAAAGGGCGCCGCAGATCGTGGCGGGCGCCCTGGTGGCGGAGGCGAGTATGCGAGCACTGTCGTTGGAATCGGTACAGATATGCCCGTGGGCGCTGCGCGAGGGCATCATTCTGCGCCGGCTGGACAGTGAAGCGGACGGGACCGCCCTGGTGCAGGCCCGATCGGGAGGCGAAACGCGATGACCGAGGACAACACCCGGCCGATCTCGGTCGCGGAGTTGCTGGCCCGCAACGGAACCATCGGATCCCCGCCGGTCGGCGGGCACCGTCGCCGCAAGCGCCGCAACGCCGTTTCGGTGGCAGAACTCACCGGGGAGATCCCGATCGTCCGCACCGGCGAGATCCCGGTCGTCGCCGAGGAGGAGCGCAGCGACGAGGTCCACGCCGACGAGGTTGAAGCCTCCGAGGCGAGCGCCGCCCAGTACATCGAAGAACCTGCCGACGAACCGAGTGCCGAGTACGCCGAGCCTGAGTCGGCGGAGGCCGTGGTGGTGTACTCCTCGGACGACTCCGGGGCCGCCGACGTCGAGATCCACGACCACACCGCCGACTACACCTCCGAGTACGCCGAGGACGCGGTCTACACCGACGCCCCGGACTACACGCCCGAGTACGTCGACACCGCCGTACCGGAAGCCGCCGTCGTCGAGGAAACAGGCGTCTACGAGGATGTTGTCGTCGACGACGAGGAACCCGCCGTTGAGGACCTCGAGGAGGTCGAGGTCGCCGAGGCCGCTGTCGAACCCGACGAGGCCGTCGCGGCCGAGGAGGTCGAGGTCTCCGCCTCCGAGCCGGTCGTGCCTGAGCCCGTAGTACCTGCGCGCGTCGTGTCGTCGCCGCCGCGGTCCGGTATCCCGTGGGCAAGACGCAACCGCGGCCCCGAGCGCAGCCACGACCCCCGGCCCAAACGCCGGTCCTCGCACGCTGAGCAGATGTCCTACGACCCGGTCGACGAGTCGGTCGACATCGCCGACCTCGTTGCCGAACAGGCGCCGGACCCCGAGGAACTGCGTTCCTATCTGCGCTCGTCCACCGGCGCCCTGTTCTCCGGGGAGACGGTGGCCGACGACCTCGCCCGCCGCGGCGTGCTGTCGGAGTCCGACGAGGCCTACGCCGACGAGGACCTCGGGGATTCTCCGCGCCGGGGTGCGCTCGCCGTGCTGGGGAGCTCGGTCGTCGCGATCCTGCAATCACTGCTGGCGGTGGTGTTCGGCGCCGGCCTGTTCATCGCCTTCGATCAGTTGTGGCGGTGGAACAACATTGTGGCCCTTGCGCTTTCGACGCTCGTCATCGTGGCGCTGGTGGTCGGCGTCCATGTGGTCCGCAAGACCGAGGACTTCGTGAGCATCCTGATCGCGGTTGCCGTCGGGATCCTGGTGACGTTCGGTCCGCTGGCCCTGCAGTCCACCTGATCGCGCAGTGCGCCCCGCGATCAACGTCGGCCTCTCGACGGCTTCGGTCTACCCACTGAAGACCGAAGCGGCATTCGAAGCCGCCGCCGAACTCGGCTACGACGGCGTCGAACTGATGGTGTGGGCCGAACCGGTCAGCCAGGACATCGGGGCGATTTCGCAGATGTCGCGGCGCTACGGGATGCCGGTGCTCTCGGTGCACGCGCCGTGCCTACTGATCTCCCAGCGGGTCTGGGGTTCGGACCCGGTGCTCAAGCTCGACCGCAGTGTGCAGGCCGCCGAACGGCTCGGCGCGCAGACCGTGGTGGTCCATCCGCCCTTCCGCTGGCAGCGCCGCTACGCCGACGGGTTCAGTGATCAGGTCGCCTCGCTCGAGCAGCGCAGCGACGTCATGGTGGCGGTGGAGAACATGTTCCCATTCCGTGCCGACCGCTTCTTCGGCTCGGGCCAGCCCTCGATCGAACGGATGCGACGCCGCGGCGGACGGCCGGGCGCCGGCGTCTCGGCGTTTGCCCCGTCGTACGACCCGCTGGACGGCAACCACGCGCACTACACGCTGGACCTCTCGCACACCGCGACGGCGGGTACCGACGCGCTGGACATGGCTCGCCGGATGGGCGACGGACTGGTGCACCTGCACCTGTGCGACGGCAACGGCGCATCCACCGATGAACACCTGGTCCCGGGCCGCGGCACCCAGCCGACCCACGAGGTCTGCCAGATGCTGGCAGGCAGCGACTTCGCCGGACATGTCGTGCTCGAGGTCACCACGTCCGGGGCGCGCACCAAAGCAGAACGTGACGGCCTGCTCGCCGAATCGCTAGAGTTCGCCCGCACTCACCTGCTGCGTTAGGAGCGCCGGCCATGAGCCCGGAACCGATCCCGCTGTTCTCGGATGTGATGGCACTGCGCCCGGTGGACGGCGCTCCCGGTCACTACGACGCAAACCTCAACGCGCACTGGACCATTGGTCCCAAACCGCACGGTGGGGTGATGATCGCCATGTGCGCCGGCGCGGCGCGGGAGGCCTACGGCGGTGGCGCACAGCCCGTCGCCGTCTCGGCGAACTTCCTGTCGGCTCCCGACCCCGGACCGGTCCGGCTGATCACGACGTTGCGTAAGCGGGGCCGGCGGATCGGCCTACTCGACGTGGAGCTCGTTCAGGGCGACCGCGCGAAGCCGTGTGTGCATGCGGTCGTCACCATGGGCGAGCCGGAGCGCGACGCGCCGCCGCTGTTCTCCGACAACCCCGTGATCGCCCGGATGCCACTGGAGCCGCCCGCCGACGTGTTGCCCATCGGGCCCGGCCATCCGGCCGCTGAGATCAACCACCTCGCGCACGGCTGCGACATCCGCCCCCTGATCGTCGAATCGGTGAACGACGGCGCACCGCCGGTGTTCCAGGTCTGGGTGCGCCCCAAGGTCGGTGTGGTCGACGAGCTGTTCGCCCTGATGTGCGGGGACATCTCGCTGCCGGTGCCCTACGCGGTCGGCCGGCGTGGCTGGGCGCCCACGGTGCAACTGACCGTCTACCTGCGCGGTGTCCCCGCCGACGGGTGGCTGCGGGTGGTCTGCACGACCACCGAGATCGGCGAGGACTGGTTCGACGAGGACCACACCGTGGTGGACAGCACCGGACGAATCGTCGTCCAATCCCGGCAGCTTGCCCTGGTCCCCCCCAAGTAACGTCACCGTCGTAGGGTGCTGCCATGTCCAGGATCGCGATCATCGGCGGCGGCAACATGGGCGAGGCGCTTCTTGCCGGAATCCTCCGGGCCGGCCATCCGCCGAACAAGGTCGTGATCTCCGAGCGGGTCTCCGACCGCGCCGACCACCTCGCCCGCACCTACTCCGTGCGGGCGTTGCCTGTCCGGGAGGCGCTGGAGGGCGCGGAATTCGTCATCCTCGCGGTCAAGCCCGGCGACGTCGAGTCGGTGGTGGCTGAGATCGCCGCCGCGGCCACCGCTGCCGAGCCCGGCAGTGCCGAGCAGGTTCTGGTCAGCGTGGCGGCCGGGGTCACGACGGCCTTCTTCGAGGCGCGGCTGCCCGCGGGCTCGCCGGTGATCCGGGTGATGCCCAACACTCCTGCACTGGTCGGGCAGGGAATCAGCGCCCTGGCCGCCGGCCGGTTCGCAACCCCGGAGCATGTTGCGCAGGCCGCCGAACTGTTTTCCGGCGTCGGGCAAACGCTGACCGTTCCGGAGAGCCAGATGGACGCGGTGACAGCGGTGTCGGGATCCGGGCCGGCCTACTTCTTCCTGTTCGTCGAAGCCCTCGTCGACGCCGGGGTCGCGGCGGGTCTGAGTCGCCCGGTTGCCACCGATCTCGCGGTGCAGACCATGGCCGGCTCGGCGGCCATGCTGCTGGACCGCCGCACTGCCGCGGGGGCCGGCTCGGCGGCACAACCGGACACCGCGGCGGCCGAATTGCGGGCGATGGTGACCTCTCCCGGCGGCACCACGGCGGCTGGCCTGCGCGAACTCGAGCGAGGTGGGTTGCGGGCCGCGGTGGCCGCCGCGGTGGAGGCCGCGAAAACCCGCTCTGAGCAGCTCGGAATTACATCCGAGTAGTTTGAGAAATCTCTGGCGGATTAACAAACATCCGTCGCAGTAACCCCATACGCCACGCTATTCTCCTCCTGTATGCGCCGGACGGTGCCAGCGGTGGGGAAGCCGCTGGGACTGCCTGTGCCTGACGGAATGGGTTGCGATGACGTCTATGAACGGGCCTTCACGGGACTCCGCCGCTGGCAAATCGGCGCGTGACGCCGGACCCGGCGATGGCCAGCCGGTCACTCGGACTCAATTTCTCACCGTCGCCGAGGTGGCAGCGCTGATGCGCGTCAGCAAGATGACGGTCTACCGCCTCGTCCACAACGGCGAGCTGCCGGCCGTCCGCGTCGGCCGTTCGTTCCGCGTGCACGCGAAGGCGGTTCACGATCTGCTGGAGACCTCGTACTTCGACGCCGGGTGACCTCCGGGTGACGATGCGCGCCCCTAGGGCGCGAGGAGGAGCGCGGCAGTTCTGATCAGCGGGTGAGGGATGCGGGCCGCAGCCGGTTAACGTCCGTGCGGCCCGCTTCGGTAAGGTAAGCGCCCAGTACAGGCACGCCCGACGGCGGGCGTTTTGGTTCTTAGGTAGCGGAGTTCATGGGTTCAGTCATCAAGAAGCGGCGCAAGCGCATGTCCAAGAAGAAGCATCGGAAGCTTCTGCGTCGCACCCGGGTTCAGCGCAGAAAACTCGGCAAGTAGTCGTTTTCGTCCTGGCCGCGGGCCGTGCCACCGTGCCGGCCGCGGCGATGGCCGATAGGCTTTGACCCATGGACACCGGACGGCCCGGCACCGATGTGCCGCACTACCCGAAGGTCGTGCTGGTCACCGGTGCCTGCCGATTCCTGGGCGCCTACCTGACTGCGCGATTGGCGCAGAATCCGCTCATCAACAAGGTCATCGCGGTCGACGCGATCGCGCCGAGCAAGGATCTGCAGCGGCGGATGGGGCGCGCCGAATTCGTCCGCGCCGACATCCGGAATCCGTTTATCGCCAAGGTGATTCGAAACAGCGATGTCGACACCGTGGTCCACGCGGCGGCGGCCTCCTATGCGCCGCGGTCCGGCGGCCGCGCCACCCTCAAAGAGCTCAACGTGATGGGCGCGATGCAGTTGTTCGCCGCCTGCCAGAAGGCGCCCACCGTGCGGCGGGTCATCCTCAAGTCCACCTCCGAGGTCTACGGCAGCCATCCGCACGACCCGGTGGTGTTCACCGAGGACAGCAGCAGCCGCCGTCCGCTCGGCGAGGGCTTCGGGCACGACAGCCTCGACATCGAGAGCTACGCCCGAGGACTCGCACGCCGCCGGCCCGACATCTCGGTGACCATCCTGCGGCTGGCCAACATGATCGGCCCCGCCATGGACACCGCGCTCTCCCGATATCTCACCGGGCCGGTGGTGCCGACGGTATTCGGCCGCGATCCCCGGCTCCAGCTGCTGCACGAACAGGACGCGCTCGGTGCGCTGGAGCGGGCGACCATGGCGGGCCGGGCCGGCACCTTCAACATCGGCGCCGACGGCATCATCATGATGTCCCAGGCGATCCGCCGGGCGGGGCGGCTGCCGCTGGCGGTGCCCACCTTCGGCCTTCGGGCCGTCGACTCGCTGCGCAAGGCCAGGCTGAACAGCGAGGTCACCCGCGACCAGCTGGACTATCTCTGCTACGGCCGGGTGATGGACACCACCCGCATGCGAAGCGAGCTGGGCTTCGAACCGAAGTGGACGACGCTGGAGGCGTTCGACGACTTCGTTAAGGGCAGGGGGCTGACGCCTATCGTCGACCCGGACTGGGTACGCTCGGCGGAAGGCCGCGCGCTCGCACTCGCGCAGCGGTGGGGCGGAGTGCTCGAGAGGCTGGGGGTATAGGCGTGGCCGGTGAGAAGGCGAAAGTCATTCCGCTGCATGCTGATTCCGGCCGCGCGCAGCGCGCTAGCTCCGCGCGTCGGCACCCGTCGGCCACGTCGAAACCGGACGCCACCGAGAACATCGAAGCCGTCATCCGGGATTTCGAACAGCGCCGCGCCGCCGAACCGGAGGCCAACGATCTCGTCACCCGCATCGCCGGCCTCGCCGACTTCCTGCGCAAGCGGCTGACCGGGGACTACGCCGTCGACGAGTTCGGCTTCGACCCCGAATACAACGACGCCGTGGTGCTGCCCGCATTGCGGTTCTTCTACGACAAGTGGTTCCGGGTCGAGGTCAGCGGCATCGAGAACCTGCCCTCCACCGGCGCCGGCCTCGTCGTCGCCAACCACGCGGGGACGCTGCCGTTCGACGGACCCATGCTCTCGGTCGCCGTGCACGACCATCACCCGGCCCACCGCAACCTGCGGCTGCTCGTCGCCGACATGGCCTTCGACATGCCGGTGTTCGGGCCCATCGCCCGCAAGGCCGGCCACACCATGGCCTGCAACACCGACGCCAACCGGCTGCTGGCCGGCGGCGAGCTCACCGCGGTGTTCCCGGAGGGGTACAAGGGCCTGGGCAAGCCGTTCCGGGACCGCTACAAGCTGCAGCGCTTCGGGCGCGGTGGGTTCGTCGCGGCCGCACTGCGCGCCAAGGCGCCGATCATTCCCTGCTCGATCGTCGGGTCAGAGGAGATCTACCCGATGGTGGCCGACGTGAAGCTGCTGGCACGGGTGCTGGGGGTGCCGTACTTCCCGATCACCCCGTTGTTCCCGCTGGCCGGGCCCGCCGGGCTGATTCCGCTTCCGTCCAAGTGGCACATCGCCTTCGGCGCACCGATCGACACCAGTGCCTATGACGAACACGCCGCCGACGACCCGATGGTCACCTTCGAGCTCACCGACCAGGTGCGGGAGACAATCCAGCAGACGTTGTTCAGCCTGCTGAGCCAGCGGCGCAATACCTTCCTGGGCTAGCGGAAATTGGGTTAGCGATCCCGGCCCAGCGCAGCCGCCGCGATCGCCGCGACCTGGGCGTTGGTCTCCTCGTCGCCCTCGGCCTCGCCGATCATCGTGACGACCGTCGTCATCACCGGCTTGCCGTCGGCGTCGGTGACCTCAGAGCGCAGTTCGCTGATGACCGTCCCGTGCGACTCGATGACCGAGTCCAGCCAGGAGTCGAAGTACAGCTTGTCGCCGGCGCAGATCGGCCGGTGGTAGGTGATCTTCTGGTCGCGGTGGATCACGCGGGCCAGATTGATGCCGACGTCGAAGTTGCGGAAGATGTCCAGCTGGACCTGACGGCCCGGGATCGCGATGAAGGTCAGCGGTGCGACGACGTTGGGGTAACCGGCGGCCTGGGCGGCCTCGACGTCGTAGTGCAGCGGGTCGTCGGACTGGATCGCCTTGGCGTACTCACGGATCTTCTCCCGCCCCACCAGGTAGTAGTCGGGGTAGCGGTAGTGAGTGCCGATGATGTCACTGGCGATCGAGGGCATTGGGCGAGCCTATCGCGGCCGCCGACGCCGAAGGTGAGCCCTGTGGACGCCACGGACCGATTTCCTGTCCATACACCGCACTGTCGGCGGGGGGCTACTCGTGCTCGTGGCGGCGCGACACGGCCGCCGCCACCGCACCGCCGACGGCCCCGATGGCCAGCGCCGACGGGACGCCGATCTTGGCGGCCTTGCGGGCGGTGCGGAAGTCCCTGATCTCCCAGCCCTTTTCGCGGGCCAGCTCGCGAAGGTCGCCGTCGGGGTTGATCGCCACCGCGGTGCCCACCAGCGAGAGCATCGGGACGTCGTTGAAGCTGTCGGAGTAGGCGGTGCAGCGCTTGAGGTTCAGGCCTTCGCGCGCGGCCAGTGCCCGCACGGCATGTGCCTTGCCCAGCCCGTGCAGGATGTCGCCGACCAGACGGCCGGTGAACACCCCGTCCACCGACTCTGCGACGGTGCCCAGCGCACCGGTCAAGCCCAGCCGCTTGGCGATGATCTCGGCCAGCTCATAGGGCGTCGCGGTGACCAGCCACACCTGCTGGCCGGCGTCGAGGTGCATCTGCGCCAGCGCCCGGGTGCCCGCCCAGATCTTGTCGGCGATGATCTCGTCGTAGATCTCCTCGCCGAGCGCGCTGAGCTCGGCGGTGGTGCGGCCCTCGATGAAGGCCAGTGCCTTACGCCGCCCCTCGGCGACGTCCTCGCTGTTCTCCCGGCCGGTCAGCTGGAACTTGGCCTGGGCGTAGATGAACTTCCACACCTCGCTGTAGCGGAAGTACTTGCGGGCGGCCAGGCCGCGGCCGAAGTGCACCAGCGACGAGCCCTGCACCAAGGTGTTGTCGACGTCGAAGAAGGCGGCGGCGGTCAGGTCCACCGGGGGCGGCGCGGGTTCGTCGGCCGAGGCCTCCGACGGCAACCGGTGCGCGCTCTTGCTGGCGTCACGGGCGACGGCTTCGGCCAGCAGGCCGTCGACCGCGCGCTGCGCGCTGGCCTCCCCGGCTTCCCGTTCGGACACGTCATCGCCCGAACCCTCTGCACCCACGGGTCCAAGCCTAGTCAGGGGTGCGACACTAACCGGCGATGAACCGGCCACATGTTGAATTGCTCACCCGCGCCGGGTGCGGCATCTGCGAGCGCGTCCACGCCCGGCTGGCCGAACTGGCGGGCGAACTGGGCTTCGAGCTCTCGACCACCGACGTCGACGCCGCCGCCGCGGCCGGCGACAGCGCGCTGCGGGCGGAGTTCGGCGACCGCCTCCCGGTGGTATTGCTCGACGGGCGCGAGCACAGCTACTGGGACGTCGACGAGGACCGGCTGCGGGCGGATATCGCCCGTCGGAACAACTGAGCCGCCGGCTAACGATTTGGCCGCTACGCTGCGGATCTACTACCGTGGCGAGTAGTTTCTCTCCCGGAACACTGCTGAGTCCGGAGCATCCGCCGCGCAAGGGAGCAAGCCAGGTGATCGTGCCGTGAGCGTGCTGTTGTTCGGGGTGTCTCACCGCAGCGCTCCGGTGTCGGTTCTCGAACAACTCTCCACCGATGAGCCCGACCAGATCAAGATCGTTCAGCGACTGCTCCAGTCGCCGCTGGTCACCGAGGCCATGATGCTGTCGACCTGCAACCGGGTCGAGGTGTACGCGGTGGTGGAGGCCTTCCACGGCGGCCTGCAGGCCATCGGCCAGGTGCTCGCCGAGCATTCCGGTATGTCGATGGGCGACCTCACCAAACACGCCTACGTCCGCTACAGCGAGGCCGCCGTCGAGCACCTCTTCGCCGTCGCGAGCGGACTGGACAGCGCCGTCGTCGGCGAACAGCAGGTGCTCGGGCAGGTTCGTCGCGCCTATGCCACCGCTGAGGCCCACCGCACCGTCGGCCGCGTCCTGCACGACCTGGCGCAGCGCGCGCTGTCGGTCGGCAAGCGGGTGCACAGCGAAACCGCCATCGACGCCGCCGGCGGCAGCGTGGTGTCGGTGGCCCTGCACGTGGCCGCCGAGCGGCTCTACCGCCCCGAGATGGGCCCGTCCTACACGGCGCTGTCGGGGCGCACCGCCACCGTCATCGGCGCCGGGTCGATGGGCAGCCTGACGGCCGCGCACCTGGTCCGCGCCGGCGTGGGCCACGTCAACGTGGTCAACCGGTCACTGCCGCGGGCGCAGCGGCTGGCCGAGATCATCAGCGAGCAGGGCGTGGTCGCGGCGGCCATGACGCTCGAGGAGCTGCCCGCCGCGCTGGCCGCGGCCGACCTGGTGGTCAGTTGCACGGGGGCGGTGCGGCCGGTGGTGACCCTGGCCGACGTGCACCACGCACTGGCCGCCGCGCAGCGCGACGAGGTCGACGAGCCTCTGGTGATGTGCGATCTGGGCATGCCGCGCGACATCGACCCGGCGGTCGCGGGGCTGCCAGGCGTCTCGGTGGTCGACATGGACCGCGTGCAGCGCGAGCCCTCGGCCCGCGCCGCGGCCGCCGACGCCGACGCCGCACGGCACATCGTCGCCGCCGAAGTCGCCGCCTACCTGACCAGTCAGCGGATGGCCGAGGTCGCCCCGACGGTGACCGCGCTGCGTCAGCGCGCCGCCGACCTGGTCGAGACCGAGCTGCTGCGGCTGGAGAACCGGCTGCCGAACCTCGACGACGTCGCGCGCGACGAGGTGGCCAGGACCGTGCGCCGCGTCGTCGACAAACTGCTGCACGCCCCCACCGTCCGGGTGAAACAGCTCGCCGGCGCGCCGGGGGCCGAGACCTACGCCGAGGCGCTGCGCGAGCTGTTCGAGCTCGACCCGCACGCTGTCGATGCGGTGGCCGCGGGCGAATTCCCCCTCGCCGGCGAGTCATGAAGGCCTACCACGTCTACATCATGCGCACGGCCCCGGTTTCTCCGGGCCGGAGCGTGCAATTCCACGCCGGCTACGGCACGCTGGAGACCGAAGTCGACAAGCGCAGGTTCGAACTCCTGACGCAGATGTATTCGTGCATCAACCACAAGACGGTGAACCCCGACATCCCGCTGGTGCTGATCACCGACGAGCACACCCTGACGTACTACGACCGCTGGCAGTTGACCGGCTTGTACGACGAGGTGATCACCGATTTCCACGACGACTATCCGACCGACCGGATCGCTGAGGGCTTTTGGGCGTCGCCCAAGATCTGGGCGATGACCAAGCTGCGCGCACCGTTTCTCATCTTCGACACCGACCTGGTGCTGCATCAGCCGCTCAGCATCTACGACGACTGCGACCTGCTCTACCTTCACCGCGAGACCTCGGCCCAGTACCCCAACCCGTTCGACATCGTCGGCCCCCCGGGCTACGAGTGGGACGACGAGCTGATCCTGTGTTTCCGGCGGACCCTGCCGATGAACTGCGCCGCCATGGGAATGTTCAACGAGGACTTCAAACGGGAGTACGTCGAGAGTTACTTCGATTTCGTTCTCGACGCCCCCGGCACCCTGAGGTACGCCACGGAACACAAGCACAACTTGCATCAGATGGTGGGCCCGCAGATCCTCGTCGAGCAGTGGCTGCTGGCGGCCCTGGCCTACAAGTGGAAGGCAGTCGATCGCAAGCCATTCCGAACGCGTGCGGTGGTCCCGGCTCTGTACGCGAACGATCATTTCTCCCCGCTCGACATGGACGAGGATCCGGAGAGCATCAACCCCGTTTTGAGCAGCAACTTCTACCACCTGTGGGGTGCCAAGAAAATCCAGAACGACCCCACCGCGCCGCTCTACGACTTCGTCAGGAATGCCCTGCTGGAGGGCAGGTTCATCGTCGAGGACAGTCCCCAATACGAGATCGTCCGAGACGTCTACGACCGGATCATCGCCGGCCTGACCGAGGGTCTGCCCGTTGGCGGCTGAGGGGACCGGGCCGACGGCGATCCGCATCGGCACCCGCGGCAGCCTGCTGGCCACCACCCAGGCCGGCGCCATCCGCGACGAATTGATCTCCCGTGGTCACCCGGCCGAGTTGGTGATCATCAGCACCGAGGGGGACAGGTCGCATAAGCCGGTCGCCGAGATCGGCGTCGGGGTGTTCACCGCCGCGCTGCGGGAGGCCATCGCCGATCACCGGGTCGACATGGCCGTGCACTCCTACAAGGACCTGCCCACCGCCGCCGACGACCGGTTCGTCATCGCCGCCATTCCACGCCGCGAGGACGCCCGCGACGCGCTGGTGGCCCGCGACGGCCTGGTGCTGGGGGAATTGCCGGCCGGATCGGTGATCGGCACGTCGTCCGTACGGCGGGCCGCCCAGCTTAGAGCACTGGGTCTCGGTTTGGAAATCCGCCCCCTAAGAGGCAACCTAGACACCAGGTTGAACAGGGTAAGCAGCGGTGATCTCGATGCCGTCGTGGTGGCCCGGGCGGGCTTGGCCCGCCTCGGACGACTCGGCGATGTCACCGAGACGCTGGAGCCGGTGCAGATGTTGCCAGCGCCGGCTCAGGGTGCGCTCGCGGTGGAATGCCGCGCCGGCGACACCGGGCTTGTGGCGCTGTTGGCGGAGTTGGACGACCCCGACACCCGCGCCGCGGTCACCGCCGAGCGAACCCTGCTCGCCGACTTGGAGGCCGGTTGCTCTGCACCGGTGGGCGCGATCGCTGAGGTGGTCGAGTCCATCGATGACGACGGCCGGGTCTTCGAGGAACTGTCGCTGCGCGCCTGCGTGGCGGCGGCAGACGGATCCGACGTGATCCGTGCGTCCGGTATCGGCACTCCCGACCGGCCCGCAGAGTTGGGGCTCGCGGTCGCCGCGGAGTTGTTCGAGCTGGGCGCGCGAGAGGTCATGTCGAACCAGCGCGACGAGCTTTAGCGACCCGCCGTGGGCGGGAAGACGGCAGAGCGGTAGGACCCGCCACAGGTGGGTAGAGCGGAGACACTATGACTGGTCACGTGACCGGCCGGGGACGCAAGGCGAAGCCCGGGCACATCACGTTCGTCGGCTCGGGTCCCGGCGACCCCAACCTGCTGACGACGCGCGCCCGGACCGTACTGGCCAACGCCACGTGTGTGTTCACCGACCCCGACGTGCCCCAGGCGGTGCTCGACGTCGTCGGCGTCGACCTGCCGCCGGCCGTCGGCCCGGTGCCGCAGGGCACCCCCGCGGCGGGCGAGGACCAGACCACGCCGGCGGCGGTCGCCCCCGGGCCGGACGTCCGGCCCGCCCTCGGTGAACCCGCCGAAGTGGCCAAGACCCTGCTCGCCGAGGCGAAGTCCGGCGTTGACGTGGTGCGCCTGGTGGCCGGTGACCCGCTGTCGGTGGACGCGGTCAGCACCGAGGTGATGGCCGTCTCCAAGTCCGGTCTGCCGTTCGAACTCGTGCCCGGCCTGCCGGCCACCGTGGCGGTGCCCACCTATGCCGGTCTGCCGCTCGGGTCCACCCACACCGTGGCTGATGTCCGCGGCGAGGTCGACTGGGCCGCGCTGGCCGCCGCACCCGGACCGCTGATCCTGACCGCGACGGCCTCACACCTCGCCGACGCCGCCCGCTCCCTGATCGAGTTCGGGCTCGCGGACGCCACGCCCTGTGTGGTGACCGCCCAGGGAACCACCTGCGCCCAGCGCTCGGTGGAGTCCACCCTGGCCGGGCTGACCGACCGGGCGGCGCTGGGGTCCGGCGACCCCGCGGGCCCGCTGGCCGGCCAGCTGGTCGTGACCGTCGGCCGCACGGTGACCCAGCGCGCCAAACTGAACTGGTGGGAGAGCCGCGCCCTGTACGGCTGGACCGTCCTGGTGCCGCGCACCAAGGAGCAGGCCGGCGACATGAGCGACCGGCTGGTCGCCCACGGCGCACTGCCGATCGAGGTGCCCACCATCGCCGTCGAGCCGCCGCGCAGCCCCGCTCAGATGGAGCGGGCCGTCAAGGGTCTGGTCGACGGCCGCTACCAGTGGGTGGTGTTCACCTCCACCAACGCGGTCCGCGCGGTGTGGGAGAAGTTCGCCGAATTCGGTTTGGACGCAAGGGCTTTCTCCGGCGTGAAGATCGCCTGCGTGGGCGAGTCCACCGCGGACCGGGTGCGAGCCTTCGGGATCAGCCCCGAACTGGTGCCCTCCGGTGAGCAGTCCTCGCTGGGCCTGCTCGACGAATTCCCGGAGTACGACAGCATTTTCGACCCGGTGAACCGGGTGCTGCTGCCGCGCGCCGACATCGCCACCGAAACCCTCGCCGAGGGCCTGCGTGAGCGCGGCTGGGAGATCGAGGACGTCACCGCCTACCGCACGGTGCGTGCCGCACCGCCGGCCGCGGAGACCCGCGAGATGATCAAGACCGGCGGCTTCGACGCCGTCTGCTTCACCTCCAGCTCCACGGTGCGCAACCTGGTGGGCATCGCGGGCAAGCCGCACGCCCGCACCATCGTCGCGTGCATCGGTCCCAAGACCGCCGAGACGGCGGCCGAGTTCGGCCTGCGGGTGGACGTGCAGCCGGAGACCGCCGCGGTGGGCCCGCTGGTCGACGCGCTTGCCGAGCACGCGGCCCGGCTGCGCGCCGAGGGTGCGCTGCCGCCGCCGCGCAAGAAGAGCCGCCGCCGGTAAGACGATGGCGTTCCCCAGGCAGCGGCCCCGCCGGTTGCGCTCGACCCCGGCCATGCGCCGTTTGGTCGCCCAAACATCCTTGGAGCCAAGGCATTTGGTGCTGCCCATGTTCGTGGCGGACGGGATCGAAGAACCCCGACCCATCGCCGCGATGCCCGGGGTGGTTCAGCACACCCGCGACTCGCTGCGCCGTGCGGCGGCCGACGCGGTCGCGGCCGGGGTCGGCGGGCTGATGCTCTTCGGCGTGCCGCGTGATTCCGACAAGGACGCCCGTGGTTCCTGCGGACTCGATCCCGACGGAATCCTCAGCGTCGCCCTGCGTGACCTCGCCAAGGATCTGGGCGACTCGACGGTGCTGATGGCCGATACCTGTCTGGACGAGTTCACCGACCACGGGCACTGCGGCGTGCTGGACGCATCGGGACGCGTCGACAACGACGCCACCAACAGCCAGTACGTGAAACTCGCGGTGGCGCAAGCGGAATCGGGTGCGCACGTCGTCGGCCCGAGCGGAATGATGGACGGCCAGGTGGCCGCAATCCGCGACGGCCTGGACGCCGCCGGGTTTGAGAGCGTCGCGATCCTGGCCTACGCCGCCAAGTTCGCCTCGGCCTTCTACGGCCCTTTCCGCGAGGCCGTCGCCTCCAGCCTGACCGGTGACCGGCGCACTTATCAGCAGGACAGCGGCAACGCACGCGAGGCGCTGCGCGAGATCAGCCTGGACATCGACGAGGGCGCCGACATCGTGATGGTCAAGCCGGCGATGTCCTACCTCGACATCGTGGCGGCGGCGGCCGAGATGTCGCCGGTACCGGTGGCGGCCTACCAGGTGTCGGGGGAGTACTCGATGATCAGCGCCGCGGCCGCCCAGGGGTGGGTCGACGGCCGTGCCGCCGCGCTGGAATCGCTGATCTCCATCCGCCGGGCCGGCGCGGACATCGTTTTGACCTACTGGGCCGCCCAGGCGGCCGGCTGGTTGGCATGAACCCGCAGCCGCCGGTGTGGCCGCCGGTCCAGCCTCGGCACGCCGCGCCCGCCCCGCCACCCCGCCCCGTGGACGTCGACACCGCGTTCTGGCTCTGGCTCGCGGCTGTGCCGCTGATGATGATCGGACAGTTCGCCGACGGCTATGTGGTGTCGCGGAACACCAACGTCCCCAGCGTCCTGGTCACCACCGCACTGTTGGCGATCATCATCGGCGGGGTGGTGGTGACGTTCATCGTGCTGATGAGGTCGGGATACCGGTGGACCCGCACGCTGCTGACCGCCGGCGGGGTGGCGACGATCCTCTACACGGCGGCCAGCCTGCTGGGCACGCCCCGCCCTCCGCTGCCGGCGGTGATCTACGCCGTCACCGGAATCATCGGCGCGGTTCTGATCGGCGGCGGCATCTTCCTGCTGCACCGGCCCGATTCCAACCGGTTCTTCGACGGCACCTGAATGGCGCCCCGATAGGCTGGCCGCACCATGACCCCCACCGAGCCGCGGCCCGCTGCCGTCACCACCGCCTTCTGGGTGCTGATCGTCGGCGCCGTGCTGTTGATGGCCGGTGGCCTGATGGCGGCCACCGTCGGATTCGACGCGCTGCGGCAGGCGGCCCCGGCGACCGTCCCCGACGAGGCCGTGCGTAACTACGGTCGGCTCTATCGGGGCGCGGGAGCGTTGTTCTGCGTCGCGGCGGTCGGCCTTGCCGTTCTGGCGGTCCGGGCCCGCGACCGCGACCCGCGAGCACGCCGCGCGGCCATGACCCTGGGCCTGACGATCGTCGTGCTGGTCGGTCTGGCGGCGGTCTTCGCCGGTACCCACATCCTTGCTCTGCTCAGTCTGTTGCCGATCGTGGTCGGCACCCTGTTGCTGAGCCGGCCGAACGTGATCGAGTGGTACGCCAATGGGTGAGGCGGAACCGGACGGCGCGCCGCCGATCGGCACCGCGACGATCTACGCCGAGAGGGGCGCGAGTTGGTACTGGTTGCTGGCCGGGCCCGCCGCCGCCCTGGTGATGGCGTTCGTCCAGTGGCGGGCGGGCGTGGGATTCCAGCCGTTCGTGCCGGGTGTGTTCCTGGTGATGGTGAGCGGGATGCTGGCGCTGCAGATCCATGCCGGCCGCGTCCACACCAGCGTCGAACTGACCGGCACCGCACTGCGGGAGGGCACCGAGGTGCTTCCGGTCGACGAGATCATCGAGGTCTACCCCGAACCGGAGAGCTCCGTGAAGGCCGCCGGGTTCATGGACAAGTGGCAGGGCCGCACCCTCGGCGTGCAGTCCACCGGACCGCTGGAGAAGTGGCAGACGTCGCGCGCGCTGGGCGAGCTGTCCGGAGTCCCCCGCGGCCGTACCCCGGTCGGCCTGCGTCTCACCGGTGGTCGCTACGTACAGGCGTGGGCTCGTGATTCCGACGCGTTGCGAACTCACCTCAGCCGGCTGGTGGGGGAGCGGCAGTCGTGAGCGGGGTGCGGCACGTCGTGCAACTGGTCCTGGCGGTGGCGGCCGCGGTCGGCGCCGCGGTGAGCTGGGCACACGTCCGCAGCTGGGTCGACGTGGCGCCGGTTGCCGAGGGGCAGCCGGCCACGGTCTCGGTGGTCTATGACCCGCCGATGATGATGCTGGCCTGGCTGCTGGTGACGACGGCCGGCGTGCTGGCCGTGCTGGGGGTGGCCGGCCTGCGCCGCCGACGGCGCGCCCTTGATACCTATACCCCCTAGGGGTATTGTCGAGGCATGACGACGACGGATCTCAAGCTGAGCGGGATGAGCTGCGCCTCCTGCGCGGCCCGGATCGAGCGCAACCTCAATCAACTCGACGGGGTGCAGGCGTCGGTGAACTTCGCCGTCGAACAGGCCCACGTCGAACACGATCCGCAGGTGAGCACCGATGACCTGGTGCGTGCCGTGGAGTCCACCGGTTACCAGGCCGCGGTGATCGACCACTCGCACGGCGCCCACGGTGGCCACGAGGACCACATGAGCCACGACCTGCCCGAGGGGCAGTTGCGGTCGCGGCTCATCGGGTCGACGATCCTGGCCGTGCCCGTGCTGGCTATCTCGATGGTGATGGCCTGGCAGTTCCCCGGCTGGCAATGGCTGGCACTGGCGCTGACCACGCCGATCGTGTTCTGGGGCGGCTACCCGTTCCACAAGGCGGCATTGCGCAGCGCCCGACACGGCGCGTCGACCATGGACACCCTGGTCTCCCTCGGCACGCTGTCGGCTTACCTGTGGTCGCTGGTGGTGCTGGTGACCGGCCTCGGGCACGGGCGCGGCCACGGCGGGGGCCACGTGTACTTCGAGGTCGCAGCCGCGGTGACGGTGTTCCTGCTGGCCGGCCGGTACGCGGAGGCCAAGGCCAAGCGCTCGGCAGGGTCGGCGTTGCGGGCCCTGTTGTCCCTGGGCGCCAAGGACGCCACCGTGGTGCGCGACGGCGCGGAGGTCCGGATCCCCGCCGCTGAGCTGTCCGTTGGCGACCTGATCGTGGTGAAGCCGGGCGAACGGGTGGCCACCGACGGTGTTGTGGTGGAAGGTGTTTCGGCACTGGACACCTCGGCGATGACCGGTGAATCGGTGCCCGTCGACGTCCGCCCCGGCGACGAGGTGCTCGGCGGAGCGGTCAATACCTACGGACGAATCCTGGTGCGCGCCAGGAAAGTTGGGTCCGATACGCAGTTGGCGCGGATGGCCCGGATGGTGGCCGACGCCCAGAGCGGCAAGGCGTCCATTCAGGGACTGGCCGACCGGGTTTCGGCGGTGTTCGTGCCCGTGGTGCTCGTCATCGCCGCGGTGACCCTGGCGGGGTGGCTGCTGACCGGGCACTCGGCGGCGGCCGCGTTCACCGCCGCGGTGGCCGTGCTGATCATCGCCTGCCCGTGCGCGCTGGGCCTGGCCACGCCGACGGCCATCCTGGTGGGCACCGGCCGCGGCGCGCAGTTGGGTGTGTTGATCAAGGAACCCCAGGTGCTCGAGACCGTCGGCGAGATCGACACCGTCGTCCTGGACAAGACCGGAACGGTGACGACCGGGGCGATGAGCGTCGGCGACGTGCAGGCCGAGCCGGGGGAGGACGGCGACGTTCTGCTGGCCCGTGCGGCCGCGGTGGAGTCGGCCTCCGAGCACCCGGTGGCCGCGGCGATCGTCGCCGCCGCGCGCGAGCGTGGCCTGGCGGTGGCGCCGGTGACCGACTTCGCCAACGAGCCGGGCACCGGGGTGCGCGGGGTGGTCGACGGCGTGGCGGTGCGAGTGGCCCGCGCCGATGGTGACGACGGGCGCACTGCGGTCGCGGTGAGCTGGGACGGCCGCCAACGCGGCGTGATCAGGCTGGCCGACTCGGTCAAGCCGACCAGCGCCGAGGCGATCGCCGAACTGAAGGCGATGGGCATTACCCCGGTGCTGTTGACCGGTGACAACCGGGCCGTGGCGGCCCGGGTTGCCGCCGAGGTCGGGATCTCCGCGAGCGACGTCATCGCCGGGGTGCTGCCATCCCAGAAGGCCGAGGCGATCTCCCGGCTGCAGACCGCCGGCCGGAAGGTCGCGATGGTCGGCGACGGGGTCAACGATTCGGTGGCACTGGCCACCGCCGATATCGGCATGGCGATGGGCACCGGCACCGACGCCGCCATCGAGGCCGGCGACATCACCCTGGTGCGCGGAGACCTGCGGACCGTGCCGACCGCACTGCGGTTGTCGGCGCGCACACTACGCACCATCAAGCAGAACCTGGTGTGGGCGTTCGGCTACAACGTCGCGGCGATTCCGCTGGCGGCACTCGGTCTGCTGAACCCGATGATCGCCGGCGCGGCGATGGCGGTGTCCTCTGTGCTGGTGGTGTCGAACAGCTTGCGGCTCAAGCGGTTTCGCTGAGCCTACTGCCGCGCCGGCGCCAGGCTGAGGCCGATCCCGCCACCGTCCAGCGGCTCCACGGTCACCGTGACTCCGCGGGTTTCGTCGCCGTTGGTCACTGCGCAGGTGATCGACGAGCCGACGGTGAGATCCAGATCGCCGGGACAGGTCACGGAATCCGGGGCCGCACCGGCCTGGGCGGCCAGCTGGGAGCTGATCCACTGCTGCACGTCGGCGGCGCTCGCCGATGCCGACGCGACGCCCGCTCCCGCGCTGAGGGCGAGCAGCGATCCAGCGGTCAGTAGCAGGGTCTTTCTCATGGGTGGACAAACTACCCGCCCGTTCACCGGTCGCTGAGCCACGCCGGCCTCACAGCGCGAACCACCACACCGCGTCAGTGTTCTGGTTCGCGACATACAGCCGGTTGCCGGCCGGGTTCACTCCCACGCCGACCGGACCGTTGCCGACGACGACGTTGCCGATCGGCACGCCGGCGGGGGTGATCACCGTTACGGTTTGGCCGGCGTAGTTGGTGACATAGGCGGTGCCGTCGGGCGCGAAAGCCACAAATTGCGGCTCCGAACCGACAATGAGGTTCGGGCCGAGGGAGTCGTCCGAGGTGTTGATCACCTGGACCCGGCCTGCGGTGTCGTTATTGGTGACGTAGGCCTTGCTGCCGTCAGGCGAGAGGGCCAACCCGTAGGCCCCTGGCACCGGGATGTCGGCCAGACCGGCGCCGTTGGCGGTATTCACCTCCCGCACCGTATTCCCGCTAAAGGTCACCCAAACTCGGTCCCCGTCGTTGTTGACCGCCAGCGACTGGGGGTTGTTTCCGGTACCGAGATTCCAGTTCGCGACAACCTGGTTGCTGGAGGTGTTGATCACCGAGATTGTCGAGTCCCCGGAGTTGGCGACATACACCCGCGACCCGTCCGAGCTGACCGCGACGCTCGAGGGGCCGCTGCCGACGGCGATGCTGGCGACGATGGTGTTGTCGGAGGTTTGGATCACGCTAACCGAGGCACCGCCTTGGTTGGCCACATAGGCGTAGGTGCCGGCCGGATCGACCGCCACCGCGGTCGGGAAGTTGCCCGGGATGGTTGCGATGACGGCGTTGGTGGCCGCGTTGACCACCGAGGTGTGGTTGTCACCGGGCTGGGTGACGTAGAGGTATCTGCTGTCGGGCGTCACAGCCAGCTGGTAAGGCCCGGTAACGATGATCTGCGTGTAGGACGGCGGGCTTGGCACCACACTGTTGGCGCCGTTGGCGCCGTTGACACCGCCAGGGCCGGCGAGACCGCCGGGGCCGCCGGCGCCGCCGGTGCCGGCCCCGGTCCCGTCGCCACCGTTGCCGCCTGCGCCGCCGTTGGCGCCGGGCGCGATACCGAAGCCGCCGAAGCCGCCGTCGCCGCCGAAGGTGTTGTCGGCGATCGCACTGCCGCCTTTGCCGCCGGTCCCGCCGTTGCCCGCGTTCACGCCGCCGTTGCCGCCGTTGCCGCCGTTTCCGGCAAAGACGTAGTCGCTCAAGCTCGTTCCGCTCCCGCCGGTGCCGCCTTCGCCGCCGTCGCCGTTTGCCCCGGCGGAGCCGCCGGTGCCGCCCATGCCGCCGTAGGCGATGCCCGCGGCATCGGCATTGCCGCCCGCACCGCCAGTGCCGCCGTTGGACGAGAGGCCGCCGCTGCCGCCGGCGCCGCCGGTGCCGCCGTAGGCATCGTTGCCCTGGGATGTGCCGGTGCCGCCCGTGCCGCCCTGGCCGGCGGTGCCGGAGTCCGTGCCACCGCCGTCGCCGCCTTGGCCGCCGGTTCCCGTGCCGCCCGAACTGATGCCGTTGCCGCCGTCACCACCGTTGCCGGCCACGCCGTTGGTGGAGAAGCCGCCGGTGCCGCCGCTGCCGCCGATGCCGGGGTAGCCGCCCGAGTTGTCGGCGTTGCCGCCGGTGCCGCCCGTACCACCGTTGCCGTTGACGGAGGCGCCGCCGCTGCCACCGGTGCCGCCGGTCGCGCTACCGGACGACGCCGGGTCGGTCTGGAACGCTTCACCGCCGGTGCCGCCCGCGCCGCCGTCGGCGTTGGTGCCGCCGGTGCCGCCGTCACCGCCGAGGCCGCCGACTGAGTCATTGCTTCCGGCGCCGGTGGTGGTGGCCGATCCGCCCGCGCCGCCGGTGCCGCCGGTGGTGCCGCTGACACTGGCGCTGCCGCCGGTGCCGCCGGTGCCGCCGAGGCTGGCGACGGTGCTGGTGGCGTCACCGCCGGTTCCGCCGGTTCCGCCGGAGCCCGACGTCCCGGTACCGCCGGCGCCGCCCTGGCCGCCGGTGGCAGTCCCGGTGGCGGGGAACGAGGCGTCGGCGGTTCCGCCCTGACCGCCGGCGCCGCCGGTGCCCATGACGCTGCCGCCGGCGCCGCCGTTTCCGCCGTTTCCGCCGACCGCGGGGCCTTCGTCGGTCTGGGTGTTGCTGCCGCCGTTGCCGCCGTTACCGCCGTTACCGAGGGAGCCGCCGTTGCCGCCGTTGCCGCCGTTGCCGGAGGCGGCGTTGGTGGCGCTGTAGCCGTTGCCGCCGTTGCCGCCGTTTCCGGCCGGGCCGGTCACAGGGATGCCGTTGGTGCCGTCGCCGCCGTCGGTGCCGGTTCCGGCGTTGCCGCCGGTTCCGGCGGTGCCGCCGGTGGCGCCGTTGCCCGCGGCGCCGGGGTTGCCGCCGTTGCCGCCGTTGCCGGCGTTGGGGTAGGCCGCGCTGCCCGCGCCGCCCGTGCCGCCGTCGCCGGGTGCTCCGGCGTTGCCGCCGTTGCCGCCGGTTCCACCGTTGCCATTCGTTCCAGCCGGGCCGGCATCGCCGCCCTGGCCGCCGGCGCCGCCGTTGCCGCCGGTTCCGCCGTTGCCGCCATTGCCGCCGTCGGTGGCGGGGGCGGTGGCGGTCGCGTTGGCGCCGCTGGCGCCGCTGGCCCCGGTGCCGCCCGTGCCGCCGTTGCCGCCCAAGCCGCCGTCACCGCCATTGCCGACGGACGACGATCCACCCGCGCCGCCGGTTCCGCCGTTGCCGCCGGCCGAGCCTGGTGCCCCGTCGTTGCCGGTACCAGGCGTCGTCGCGTACCCGTTGCCGCCGTTGCCGGCGTTGCCGCCGTTGCCGGCGTTGCCGCCGTTGCCGCCCAGCGCTCCGGCGTTGCCGCCGTTGCCGCCGTTGCCGCCGTTGCCGCCGGCGATCGGGTTCGGTAGGCCGGCGCCGAAGGCGAAGTTCACCCAGGATTCGTTGGCGAGATAGCTGAAGCTGAAGGATTCGGACTCCTGGTTGGCTTGCGCCACCATGTAGCCCTCATAACCGGTGACCTGCGTGGCCGCGTCGATGGTTCCGACGTCAACCACTACATCTTGCGACCACAGGACCTTCACGGGGCTGGAGAAGGTGATGCTGACCGGAGTGAACGGGTTGCCGATCGAGGCGAAGGCCATCAGCGGAGCAACCTTGGCGCCGAACTGGAGAAGGTTCGTGGACGCGAAGTCGTTGCGGATCGTCGGATTGACGTTCGGCACGTTGTACTGCGGCGGGAAGACTGCCCAGTTGTACATATCAGCCGTGTAGGCAAGGTTCAGCGGGGCACCGCCCGGCCACGTTGTCAGCGTGTAGGTGAACCCGATGTTGCCATTGATCTCGCCAGTGGCGACGTTGGTATTGGTGTCGATGCCCGACGGGTAGGCCGCCCACGCGTACTCCGTGTTGACGACGCCGTCGGTGCCGTTGCCGCCGGTTCCGCCGGTGCCGCCGTTGCCGTAGCTGCCGCCGTTGCCGCCGTTGCCGCCGTTGCCGCCGTTGGTGCCGGGCGCGGCGTTGGGGTCGCTGGCCGCGTCGTAGCCGTTGGCGCCGTCGCCGCCGTCGCCGCCGGAGGTGACCGGAGCGCCCGGCGTCCCGTCGCTGCTGGGGGTGGTGCCGCTGCCGTCGCCACCGGGTGCGCCGCCGGTGCCTTCGGTGCCCGCGGTACCCGGGCTGCCGCCGTTGCCGCCGTTGCCGCCGTCGGGGAACGATGCGGTGCCGGTGTAGCCGTCCCCTCCGTTGCCTGCGGTCCCGGCGTCGCCGCCGGTGCCGCCGTCGCCTCCGGAACCGTTGTTTCCGGCCGTCACGGCGGTGCCGCCCGTGCCGCCGTTGCCGCCGTTGCCGCCCGACCCGCCGTTGCCGCCGTTGCTGCCGTTGGCCGACAGCGAGTTGGCGGTGGCGGTCGCGCCGTTGCCGCCGTTGCCGCCGGTGCCGCCGTCGCCGCCCTGACCGCCGGTGCCGCCGATGCCGGTCGCCGATGGGGCATTGCCGCCCTTGCCGCCGACGCCACCGTTGCCGCCGCTGCTGCCGCTTGTGGCGCTGCTGGTCGAGGCGCCGTCCGCGCCATTGCCGCCGGCGCCACCCGCGCCGCCGTCACCCGACGTCGATCCGCCGTTGCCGCCGTTGCCGCCGTTGCCGCCGTTGCCGCCGGGGGTGTGCACCTGGTCAAGGATCGAGACGGTGTTCGACAGGTGGTTCGGCGCGTACACCGCGCCGGTTTGCGGATTGACCGCAACAACGAAGGGCCAGGTGCCGGTCGACGTCGTGGTCACAGCGTTGGTCACGGTGTCGATCGTCGACACCGCTCCGAGGATCCAGTCGGCGACGTAGACCTTGGTGCCGTCCGCGCTGACCGCGATGCCGCGGGGGTTGGCGCCGGCGCCGACGGAGACCGAGGAGCCGACCACGTTGGTGGCGGTGCTGATGACCGTCACTGTGTTGTCGAAGATATTCGCGACATGGATACGTGTGCCATCGGGACTGACGGCGACCCCGGTGCCGCCGGCAGTAATGGTGATGTTGTCGATGACGGTGTTGTAGGTGGGGCTGGTCGGGTCGGTGTCTATGACCGAAAGGACGTTGCTTAGGCGGTTGGTGATGTAGGCACGGGTGCCAGCCGGGTTGATGGCGACGGACTCAGGAGCCGCACCGACAGCGATCGGCGAACCGATCACGGTGTTGGTCGCGGTTTCGATCACCGACACCGTGTTGCTGCCGTTATTAGTCACATAGACGCGGCTCCCATCGGGAGTGAAGGCCACAATCTGCGGGTTGTTGCCAACCGCGACCGCGGAGCCGATCAGGGCACCGGTCGCCGGATCGAACGCCTGCACGGTGGCGTTGCCGTTGTTGGCGACGTAGCCCCGAGTTCCGTCCGGGCTGATCGCCACGCCTTCCGGCGCGTTGAAGCCCGTGATCGGCGAACCGATGACGGTATTGCTGGCCGGGTTGAACAACAACACCGCATTTGCGCCGAGGTTGGTGATGTAGCCGATCGTCCCGCCCGGGCTGAACGCCACGCCATACGGATTGTTGAGGCCACCGATGGTGGCGACGACGGTCGGATCGGCATTCACCAGACCCGCGACCCCATTGCCGCCGGTGCCGCCGGTGCCGCCGTTGCCGATGGATCCACCGTTGCCGCCGTTGCCGCCGTTTCCGCCGCTGGTGCCCGCGGCCGCCCCCGCGGCAAGGGCGTCGTACCCGTTGCCGCCGTCGCCGCCGTTACCGGCCGGTCCGGTCACCGGGTTACCCGGTGCTCCGCCGGATCCGTCGTTGCCGCCGCTGCCGCCGGTGCCCTTCAGGCCGGCAGCGCCGGGGCCACCGGCCGAACCGGGATTTCCGCCCTCGCCGCCGTCGCCGCCGTTGGGGTTCGTCGAATCGCCGTTGGCGCCGCGACCACCGTCACCGGGGGTGCCTGCGTTGCCGCCGGTGCCGCCCTGGCCGCCGTCGCCGACCGTGCCACCGTTTCCGGCGCCGCCCTGGCCGCCGTCGCCGCCGGTGCCGCCGAGG